>Ga0208457_1000011_pt1 | contig 426622 bp, 437 predicted proteins | sample June2015DPH_10_1_FD_185513 | JGI IMG/M metagenome (GOLD analysis project Ga0208457, IMG submission 185513) | Peatland microbial communities from SPRUCE experiment site at the Marcell Experimental Forest, Minnesota, USA - June2015DPH_10_150... | ecosystem: Environmental > Terrestrial > Soil >... | reverse complement strand
TTTCCCTTGAGATTGACGCCTGCTCCAAACGGCGCGCCAATAACTACTTCGCCGGCCTCTTCCACGATTTGCCGGAGGTGCTCACCAAGGACATCATCAGCCCCGTCAAGCGGGCTGCCACTGGCGTTGACCGCTTCGTTAAGGAGTTTGAACGGGACGAGATGCAACGGCGGATTTACCGACCGAAGCTTATCCCAGAAGCGTGGCAGCCCGAGATGCGACTGTTCACCGAGGACGAGTTTGTCTCTAAGGTGACGCTCGAGGGGAAACTGCAGAGCACGACCTCCGACGAGATAACCGCATCGTTCAACCAAGACCGATACAATCCGGTTGACGGAGAGCTGGTCAAAGCAGCCGATGACCTCGCAGCGTTCATGGAGGCGTATTTGGCGTTGCAGAACGGTATCTCGAATGCGCAATTACAGGCCGCCGTTGAAGAGAAGCAACTGTTCTACCGGGAAAAGACGATTGCCGGGATAAGCTTCAGCAAGGTGTACAAGAGTTTTAAGTAAGTTGGAGTGCCCTCACATAGCCGCGAAAGCCAACCGCACGAGACGCCAGGAAGATTATTGCGGCGAGATAGCACTCACAGGCTCGAATCAACGTACGCGTGCATGATAAGGAGTATTAAAGAATTGTTTTTGCGCGGTACACATCCTGTCGAAAGCATCCGGCTATAATCTATGACCGCTCCTAATGCCGATGGATTTCTAGAAAGTGTCTGGCAGCAAAATAGAATTATTGCTACGTCAAAACGCATTTGCAGGCCTTGCGAGAGTTCCTATGTAGCGCTGGGACTTGTGTTTTACCATGCTACTCGACGCGTACACTTTGACTGGATCTAAAGTCCCTCTAAATCGAGTTTACGCTTCTTAAATTCCCTTTTCGTAAAAAGTAATGTGTACTCTTTTATCTCAATGGCGCTAGAGATGCGCTCTACCACGCCGAGGCACTCGTCTTTTGAATGACCGTGGATCATTGTGTAGACATTATACCTCCATTCGGGGTAGCTCACTCGTTCATACCCGTGACTTACCTCTGTCAGCCCTTGTATTACCGCTTCAAATTCATCAATTCGCTCTTCGGGAATGTTCCACGCAACGAGGACGTTTGACGAATACCCGACCTTTTCATGTCTCACTACTGCACCGTACCGCCGAATGAAGCCATTAGCAATTAACGAGCGTATGACCTCCAATAGCTCATCTTCTGTTGTCCCAAGCTCTTGCGCAAGTGTGAGGAACGGCCTACTCTCTATTGCTAAGCCGCGGTGCAAACAGCGTATTATTCGATCGTCTGCTGCTTTGTAATTGCTCTTTGCGTGCACGTCTTATAGCGTGAAATTCGTTTTTAGCTTTAGAACTCGCTTAACCGGGACTACAAGCCAACGCAGGGGGTGTATTTTCCCTTTCATTTCTTCAAGTGTCGCGGCAAGCCCTTCTTCTGATGACGCGGTAAGGGTAAACCAGATATTGTAAGTGCCTTCCCGCTCATAATTGTGCGTTACCCCCGCATACGAGTTGATGATTTGAACAGCCCGATCGACCGCGTGTTCCGGAACTCGTAAGGCAATAAGCGTGCTTGCGAGTCCGATCATTTTCAAATTGAAGATAGGACCGATTTCCCGTATCACGCCATCGGTTTTTAGCCTTCGAACTCTCCCAAGGATTTCGTCTTCAGGAATGTCGAGCCTCGTCGCAAGCTCTTTATATGGCTCTTTTGCGAGCGGGAAATCGTGCTGCAGCAGGTTTATGAGTTGTGAGTCAATCGCGTCAAAGGTTCTCACGTGGACACACCACCACAGTACGGGTCGTCACCAAGGTAATCGCCGCTCACTGCGTGCGCCCGTGCGCGGCAACCCCTGCACGTGTCTGAATACCAGCACGTTTTACACGCCCCCGTATATGCTGAGGGTTCGCGCAGTGAAGCTAAAATGGGGGAGGTCTCCCATATCTCGCTAAAGCTCGTCCGTCTTACGTCTCCGACAGGTACCGGAAAATACCCGCAGGGCTGGACCGTGCCGCTGCTCGTAACGAAGACGTAACTTAAACCCGCAAGGCATCCTTTACGTCTCTCTTTTAGTCGGTACTGCGGAGCGCACGTTGGTCGGATGGGAAGAGCGCCATTTCTGTCACGTTCATCAAGCCATTTGAGTGTCTCATAATAGTCTGACCTTGAGACGAGATCGGTCACACGACCTCTGCCGGTAGGCACAAGGGCAAAGACGTGCCACGCCGACGCGCCGGATTCACGCACTACGTCATAGATACGAGGGAGCGACGTTACGTTAGCGTTCGTGACCGTGGTATTGATCTGAAACGTAATCCCCGCTTCTTTCAATGCTCTGGCCCCGTTGAGTGCGCCACGATACGCCCCTCTCACACCTCGCAACGAATCGTGGGATTGAGCATCTGCGCCGTCAATGCTAATCGAAGCTGTCGTTAGTCCCGCGTCTCTCAGCCTTTTTGCCCTCTTTTCGTTGACCAACGTCCCGTTTGTTGCGAGCGCGGCTCTCACCCCAGACGTTGCAGCGTGCTCTATCACGATATCAATATCCTTGCGTAAAAGCGGTTCACCGCCAGTAAGGATGAGAAGGGGGTGAAACGTTGAAAGTTCGTCGACAAATGTGCACGCTTCATCAGTGGTAAGCTCTTTCTTGTTACTCCGTTTGCTTCTTCCCGTCCCTCCTGCATCTGCTTTGCTGAAGCGACACGCAAGGTTGCATTCTCGTGCGACTTCCCACGCCACGACGGCGGGCATCTTCACGTGCTGCCACCTCGTATCATCTGGTCGCTCAGGTAACAGCTTAGGTCCGCCCCCCAGAGGTCGCCCACGCTGGATGCTCGCACCCTACAACCACCGCATACCTCGACATACCGACACGCGCTGCAACGCCCCCTAAGGTGCGATTTTTTGTCACGCAGCATCGAAAGGAGTTTATTCTGGCCGTTCCATATGGTGCTCAAGCTGCTCTGTCGTACGTTGCCCACTCCTCCCTCCCAGAACTGGCAGGGCCGCACGTTTCCATTTGGATCGATGTTGACGATCTTCTGCCCTGCAGAGCAGCCCCCGTGCGCGGCAAGGAGGGACATCACGGCGCTCTTATCGGCACTTTCGACCGAATTCAGTATGTAGATGCCATCTGCGTGGTTATCGGTGGTGAGTACCTCGATTCCGTGGTCTGCAAGCGTTTTAGTTCGTTGAATGAGGTAGTCGACCACCTCAACTCGCCTCTCGTTGGTGATATCCATCTCCGCACTCGCCCTCCCTGCGTACACGAGATGATACAGACAAAAGCGGGGGATCTGGTGCCTAATAAGAAGATCGGTAACCGCAGGCAGGTCGGAGACGTTGTGCCGGTTGACCGTGAACCGTATGCCCGTTTTTATGCCGGCATCTCTCGCTTTTTTCAGTCCTTCAAGTGCTTTCCTAAACGCGCCTCTTTCGTTTCTGAACCCGTCGTGCGTAGCTTCAACCCCGTCAATACTGACGCCGACATAAGAAACACCCGCTTCTGCGATCCTTCGAGCGTAATCTCTTGTGATAAGGGTTCCATTGGTAGAGAGGCCAACTCTCAATCCTTTAGAGACAGCATATGCGCAGAGCTCAACGGTATCACCTCTTATGAGCGGCTCGCCTCCAGAAAAAAGCATAACAGGGGGGTGCAAGGTTGCCGCATCATCTATGAGCTTGTGCGCTTCATCGGTGGTCAGCTCATCGGAAGCAGCTGCATCCGCCGCGTCAATATAGCAATGTGAGCACGCGAGGTTGCACTTTTTCGTGACGCTCCATACGATGACCGGTCCGTGGTTCCCCGCATAATGGAGCTGTCGACTTGCTTTGGTTGGACGTGACGAGTCTACGCTAGTGGTTCTGAGTATTAGGTTCGTGCATCCTATCATCAGCTACAACTGATATATGCGCAATATATACTTTAAGCTCACTCCTCCTTTTTTTCCGCATTACATTCCGGCACGAACGAAAAAAACCCTCATCGAGCGCGCGTTTGCCACGTGAAAGCTGTGCCGCTACTCCGATGTCTTAAAGGCTCGGTTTTTTGTGGTATAACCTCGTCGAAGAGGCTTTGTATGTCTGGTTCCAAGAGCTCTTGTCGAGCCGCGCCTAAGCTCTCTCGACAAGCCTTCTTGATCCTAAGCGACCTGCGCCGCCAGAGAAGGTCGTGCGCTGCGAAATCGGAGTCGAATTCTATATGCAGTCACGTGCCTGCGACCGATGCCTCGACTTCGAGCATGCTCGCTCGCACGCGTATCCGTCCGCTTCGATCTGCGGGTGACATCTCGAGACAGCGCTGCACGACCTCGTTAAGAAGCGCGTCGCGCTTCTGTGCAGGAATCCGATCGGTGTATCGATGCCACGTCGACCGTGCATATCCCTTGAGCGCATCGGCATCCTGATGCGTCACTTCTTCGGTGACGAACTCGCAGCGCCGCAGCACAAAGCCGGCGTCTCTGAGAAGCCGTTCGCACTCGTCGACACTGTACGCCCTGCGTTGCTCGAAACCCTCAAAATACGTTCTCCACGCCGGGCGGCCCATGACCTCTTTTCGCGCTCGGTGCAGCGGGGACTTGATCTCTGCCGTGGCGTGTCGTTTTGCCACGAGCTGGGCTGCAAATCGGCCGCCGGGCGCGAGGCTTTGCTTGATGCCGCGCAGTGCAGTCGGCAGGTCTTTGACCCAGTGGAGAGACGCAAATGCGACGACGACGTCAAATTCATGGCGGAACGTGAGCTTCGCTGCGTCTCCATAACGAAATGACAGGTTCGGATGCGCCGACGCGGGGAACTCCGCGCGGGCGAACGCGATCATGTCGGGGGAGGCGTCAATGCCGAGCACAAAGCCGTGCTGCACGCGTGTCGCAAGCTCGGCGGTCACCTTCCCATCGCCACAGCCGACGTCCAAGACGCGCTCGTCACCGTTGAGCCGAAGCCTTTCGAGGAGTCCCAGCGCGAACGCGTATTGCGGGTATGAGTGCTCGTGATAATCGACTGGGTCCCATTTATCCGTCATCTGCCGGCTCTCAAGTAGCGTCTATAGTGTTTCGCTTGCGTCGCGGCGCTCTGATCCGCAGCTGGTCTTGAGTAAAAGGCACCGCGCGGGGCTGAATTCTCCGTCTTCACACGCCACATGCGCCACAGACTTCTTGACATTAAACTCGCAAGTGAATAATACTCGACCTTGCTCTCTCATCGCTGTAGTCCATGAATCGCCGCATATTTGCATCCAACGAATCTCGTGGGATGTTTTTAAAAATCGGAAACTGATCTATCACGGTGAAGCGGCCATCCCACTTTGTAATTTCATGCGCGTCTTCTACCTCCCACACGTCAACGCCGCCGCGGAATGACCTCCTGAAGCCGCGCATTACCTCCGTCATCTCTTTATCGCTGAGCTGATTCCACCACGCTTCGAGATCGGACCACGCCTTACCTTTCGGCTTTTTCGGGAGCTCGAGCGTGGCTATCATGTCGTTCAGCTTCTCTTTCTGGCCTTGTGGTGCCCTTTTCCACCAATCCTTTATCGCATCCACCAGCTCCGTTCTTATCACATCCCGTTGCTCCGGCGACACGATGTCCATCCACGCGCCAAAGCTATCGCCTGATCGTGATAGGACGTTAAACACGATTTCGCCGCCGTGGAAATTGTCCGCCAGCATCGAAAAAAACTGTTTTACCTGAGCCTCCTCAAAGAAATGGAATACCCCCCCAGCTATCATAAATACCCCATCCTCGGTGTAACTGATGTCCTTGCACCAGCTCGGATCGAAAACGGATCTCGCGATATACGTTACCCTGTCAGGTTCCGGTAGCAGCCGTCTTCTGATGTCAATGACGGCAGGGAGGTCGAGGTCGTACCAGTGAATGAGTCCGTTATCGACGCGGTAAAAGGTCGTGTCCAGTCCTGCTCCGATATTCACGACGGATGCGCGGGGGTGCTCTTCGATGTACGTCTTTACCTTTTCGTCGAACTGCCTTGCTCTTAGCGTAAATAGACCAAATTCTGGTAGATTGAGCTTATGAGAAATACTACGCCGAATATCCTGGAACGGCTCATCATCACTCGTTGAAAGGTCATAGTCAATTTTTTCAACGAGTTCAATAGCTTTCTCATCGTAAAAAAGCGAGCTGTACCTCTTGCTTAACTGTGCCCGGCCCCACAAACAACCCAACATCGTTTGCGATATGCCGCTTAACTGAACCTTTACTTTATCCTGTTGCACGTCTACTCCTCCCATTGTTTGACAGCTCGATGTGTGCGAAAGAGGGTGGTACCACAACAGCCATATCCGTGAGATATCATACCAGCTTGTGCACTTTTGTTACGTATGTTAAACGTATTAAGTATGTTTAGCCTAATATAATTTTGGTCCGGTAACTGGATTCTTTGTTATAAAGGACAACAATTGCTTGAAGAGATCTGTAACATTCGATAAGAACCTACGCGTAAATTAGAATTACAATTCGCACCGCTTTGTGGTTTTCGGTGAGTTGGACATGCTCGGGCTTATTAGCGCAAAGAAGTTTTATAAAGGACGTTATGGGCTTGATTTGTTATCGCTCTGCAGCCGTATTTGCGAAGAAGAGGATCGCGACGGTGTAACAGAGGATGATGTGCGAAGGCGTGGCGCCACGCTGTTATGATGCTCGTGTATCGCGCCGCGAACGAGCACGTAGCCGGACTTCTTCTCCAGCGATGATACGACAGTGCGCGTGCTTAACCAGACGCGCAAAGTGGAGAGCGTTCCTGCACTAGAGCGCGACATAACCAGTCACTCCTCGAACGAGGAGATAGAGGCCGATCAAGAACAAGACCGCAGCCATCAGCTGACCACCGTGCTTGCGCAAGACGCGGATGACAGGATCAAATAATCTATCGAAGTTGTTGGGCGTGACGAGATACACAGCGACAGGCGCCCAGACCCAGCTCACCGCGATGGCGAGCAGGAAAACAAGGGCGATCGTCTTGTCAAAGGGCGACACCGCAGCGACGCCGATGTCCTTGCTTGCTGCAAGCGCCGGAATCAGCGAGGAGAAGTTGCTCGCGCTGAAGAGCACGCCCATCGACGCGGCGGCAACGGCGCTCATCGCATCCGGGTTAAAAGATCGAAGAAGCGGGGTGCTCACCTCCTTGGTCAACGAGCGACCGGCTACGTAAAGCAGAATAACACCCAAGACGACGTCAAAGCCCACGGTTGCCGGTGAAGGGTTACCGCCGATAGTCGCGGCGCTTCCGATGGCGACGAGCACCAGGCATATCGCCGAAAAGACCGCCGCGTACGTAATGGCAAAAACGACCGCCTTGAGTGCCCGGCGCGTCGTCGCACTGAGCACAGCCATGACGGCGATTAAGGTCAGCGGACTCGTCATGCTCGCAAGGGCGAACGGGAGCACCGTCAGCAGCAGATGGAACAGGTCAGTCGCCATGGCTGGTTCTCTCTCATTCGGTCCCGTCTTTCGCCCACTTGCAGAAAACGAGTCTTCTATGGGATTTGAGAATGTAAGTGTTTCGCTTGCATCGCTGCGCTCTGAAGCGCAGTCTGGTCTTGACTAAAAAGGCACTGCGCGGGGCTGAATTCTGCGTCCTTCCAAATCGTCTATGCACATCACACCATGCTCAGTGTGGCACGAGTTAACGCAGTGCATTGCAGCGAGGCAGCAGATGAAGGTCTGTGAAACTCAAGTTTGTTGCCTGTAAAGCATCTAGTAGTCCTGCGCCAGTTAAGTCCCTAAAAACGGTGCTGGAGCCACAGTGTGACCCAACAGGCTACACCACTGGCCGTGAGCTGAGGACTAGACTAGCGTGTGATAGCGTCAGCATTGAGTGGACGAGTGGTAAGAGCTGTGGCAATCGCCTACTTCTCCACACTTCTGAACTGATATAACGTTGCTCCAATTGTCACTGCCGCGAACACCGCTATAACTGCATACGCTGCCAGAATGGTGCTCCAATCAAATCCTGTAGACATCAATGCCCTGACAGCGTTGACTGCGTAACTAAACGGGTTGACATTCGAAAACGCTTGCGCCCAGTGCGGAAGGAACTCGTATGGCACAAGCGCTGTGCTCACAAACATGAGAGGGAATATGATCACAAGATCTAACCCAGCGACTACTTGCGCACTCTTTGTGGTCACTCCGATTGCCATCGTCAGCCCTGACATAGACAATCCAAAGAAAGCGGCAGTGAAAAGAATCAGCAGAATTCCTAGGGCCCCTGTTATGACGGTTACACCGAGAGCGTACGCAAGCGCGAGCGTTATGCCAGCCGGGATAAGCACCATGATCGTATCGTTCAGTAACCGTCCAAACAGAATGGCTGGCCTGTTCACGGGCGTCACGAGCATCTTTGAAAGAAACCCTGAATTGATATCGTCAACCACGGCGGTTCCCGAGTACTGTGCATTAATCAATGGGTTTAAAACGATGATGCCAGCCGTTGCGAATTGGACATAGCCGCCGGCAGGGAATCCTGGGAGGTTTCCAAACTGCGTGAAAATTTGCGTGAAAAGAACAAGAAACAGCACTGGTAGGGCGAGCGTACCGAAGATGATGACAGGAGTCCGTATGGTCTTTTTTCCGGCCCTGATAAAGAGGTGCCACACGTCAAAGAGAGCGTCATGATCCATCTTCCATCGCCTCACATGTAGTGCTTCCACGTATCTACTTTCGACAGTTCTTCTGATCGTATCCGTCTTCCTGTGTGCTGTAAAAAGACGTCATCCAGCGAGGCAGATGCGACGCTGATTGACGTCAAGCGAATCTCATTCTCGTCAAACAGTCGTACGATATCGGGAACGAGAGCGCTCGCGTTCTTAGCGTATGCCGCCAGTCCCGTTTCGACATCGAGGACTTTTGTAACGCCCTGAATGCCGTTGACAATCCGCTTTGATCGGTCTTTTATGCCACTGTCCGAGTTGGCGAATGACATCGTGATGGTGTCGCCGCCGAGTTGGTGCTTCAGCTCAACAGGTGAGCCGCTCACAACAATCTCTCCGTGATCGAGTATTGAGAGCCGGTGACAGAGCCTATCCGCTTCTTCCATCTGCTGGGTTGTCAAAAACACCGTAACACCCTCATCGCTGTTGAGCGTTTCGAGGTGCTCCCAGATAGCGACGCGCGATTGCGGATCGAGCCCCGAGGTTGGCTCGTCGAGAAAGAGCAGGCGTGGTTTGTGTACAAGAGTGGACGCGAGATCGAGCCGCTTCTTCATCCCTCCCGAGTACTGTGCCGCCCTCTTGTCAGCGACGTCCGAGAGCTCAACGAGTGCGAGCAGTTCGTCCACGCGTTTTTTGAGAGCGGTACCGTGCAACCTCTGGAGGTGCCCCTGGATGGTGAGGTTCTCGCGACCCGTCAGGTCCCCATCCAGAATGGTTTCCTGGCGTTGAACGCCGATAACTTTGCGTATCTCTCGGGCATCCGTATCAACATCGTAGCCAGCAACGGTCACAGAACCAGAGGTTTTCTTCAGCAGTGTCGTGAGAACCTGGATCGTGGTGCTCTTTCCCGCGCCGTTCGGGCCGAGGAACCCGAAGAACTCGCTCTCTCTCACACTGAATGAGATCCCATCGACGGCCCGTGTACCACCAGGATACACTTTGACAAGGTTTTCGACGTTAATGATATCTGACACCATAAACCTCCCTCAGTTTTAGCTCTCGTACCTGTGCACGGAGCAGCGTCGGATTGGCACGCCAGCTTAGAGATAACCTTCTGACGAGCTTAGCCCTGATTTCTGTGAATAACTCTCTACGTGATGTTTAGGTCAACCTAATATATAAATATTTAGGCTAGCCTAACATATCACATTTGATTTATGGACACCCGTCGCACCTGACATCCCACGTGCCAATGGCTTCATGCCAGAACAATTCTACCAATTGCTGCTGGAAACCGCTGAAGAATAGCAGTTGAAAGAGCAAAACGTGCGATCAAACGAAACGCTCTCAGATTTCGGAGCTAAATCGGAACCATTAAGTCCGTGGCGCATTTACTAGGGTGTTGATAGGTGCTGAAGCACCGAAGTGAGCTCAATGACCACCCTACCCCAACTTCTCGCGGTCGTGATACCGCTTGCCATCGCGTCCATGATAAGCCCTTTGGCAATCATAACGGTCATGACCGTACTGAGCTCAGAGGAACACCGGCTCAAAAAAGGCGTGATCTTTGTCGCAACGTACTGTATCGTATTTTCACTGATATGCCTGATTTTTGTTGCCATCGGAAGCCTGACGACGACCGGTGGCAAGCCGTCGTTGGCGACGGTGGCGATCGACTTCATCCTCGGTCTCCTCCTCCTCTACGCAAGCGCTCGTTCACTCCTGAAGAAGGGGGGATCAAACACTTTTGACGCGACGGCAATGGGCGCCGGAGGATTGATTTCTATGGGAATCGGCTTCGGCTTCGGCAACATCTTCTCATCGCTTCCGGCCCTCGCCGCAAGCAAGGATATCGGCGTCGTCGTGCTATCCCTTCACGACAAAGCGATCGCCTTTGTCCTGGTAATGGCCATCACGCTGTGCTGGCTTTGGGGGCCACTCGCCGTTTTTGCCGCGGCGCCCCGAAGTTTCGACCGCATCTTCGACCCCATCACGCGTTTCTTGAAGAAACACGGAAGTCAGATAATTGCCGCCGTGTTCTTCCTCGTCGGCATCTTCCTTGTCGCGCGTGGCGTGACATCAGCAATGATGTTTTAGGTCGTTGGCTGGAACTACCTTAGCAGCGAAGGGTCACGCGCTTGAGCAAGCAGAAGAAGGTGTCATTTTAGCTATCGTACTACTAGGGAGCTCAACCTCGAAGTCCGACATCTTTCCAGTATCGCGTATAGGTGTCGTAAACGTCTATTCTCAGTGTTAGCTCGAGAAAAAGAGAAATAGCACAACGTAAACTCAGCAGGCACGCTATTTCGCTGAACACGTGTTGCTACTGTGCTTCTTTTGTGCCTCACTTACGCAGCCAATGAACTAGGTGCTTTTTTACCGCAAAACAATGTACCGTTCAAAGAGGTTTTCCCTCAGGACGCACAACGTTAGGAGTCGTACTATGACAAAAGTTATCGCTATCAACGGAAGCGCACGAAAGGACGGCAACACCGCTATCCTGATACGACGAATGTTCGAGGAACTCGAAAACGAAGGCATTGAGACTGAGCTGATCCAGCTCGCCGGCACGAAGATTCGGGGGTGCACCGCCTGCATGAAATGCTTTGAAAACATGGATAGTCGGTGCGTGCTCGAAGACGACATTGTCAACGATTGCATCGGGAAGATGACCGGAGCTGACGGGATCATCCTGGGTTCACCGGTCTATTTCAGCGACGTGACTGCGGAAATGAAAGCACTGATCGACCGGGCCGGTTTGGTTTCCATGGCAAACGACGGGCTCTTCAGGCGCAAAGTGGGATCCGCAGTCGTCGCGCAGAGGCGGACCGGCGCGATGCACTCTCTCGATACACTGCTCCACTTCCTGCTCAGCGCGAACACGATCATTGCTGGCTGGCCGGTGATTGGTGTCGGGAGGGACATCGGTGACGTCAACAAGGACGACGAAGGCATCGCGCGTGCACAGAACGCTGGCAGAAATATGGCATGGCTTCTCAAGGCTGTAACAGGCTGAGGGGCATCTGCTTTTCGAAGACCGGCACAAAGGTTGACTTACGCTAAGGCGCGCTTTTTTGTCTAACAAGTAAAGGAAGATTCGTGCCCGTGGACAATCTTCCACGTGCTTCCCTTCTTGCGGAGCACAAGGGTTACACGTTTACATCCAGGAACGTTAGCATAAGCATCCCACAATCGTGCGACGCGAACCTCATAAAAAGCATACGCGAGATTGGGATCATCTGCACTGTGCCCTATCAACGCATACGTCATATAGCTGTAGTTAGATGCGGCAGATCTAAGAGCGTCTCGGATCTCGTAATAGCCTTTGCGGATGGCGCCATAATCTGCTGAGACACACGTGAGATCCGCGCTTGATTTGTCCCACATCGACGCCGCCGCATCTGCATCTCCTGCTATCAATGCCGCGCCGTACGATCGGAGGGTCCCTTCAACACCTTCACTTTCGCTAGCTAGAGGCAGCACACGTGGTCCCTCGTCCAGCGTGAACATAGGCGTGACATCGCTCAAGGCGGGTCTGTCGCGCGACTCTTGCGCTTGGACGAGCTCCAATATCGTGTGCTTCATTTCGAGCAACCTTTCGTTGAGCGGATCGACTTTGAGCGCTTTTTCTACGCGTCCCTTGCAGCCCGGTAGTTGCCGTTCTGCACCGACCGCTGGAAATCGTCGACGTACTTGTAGATGCGTCTCGACGGGGAGTCCCTTTTGAAAAGCTTCATAACTAGCAGAGAGCCTCATGCCTGTCGTGCGTAGTAAACCTTGGCATCACGGGCATTGGCACAGGCTATGTATCGTGAGACGATTGAAGTGAGAGTAGCGTGTTGGCAAAAAAGGAAAGCCTAATTAACGAGTGGTTCTGGAGATAAGCGTTTGGAACATTAGTACTCAAGGAAAAATCGATAACCTGTACTCAATACAACTTCTCGACAATGAAGAGCTAGAGCGTAAGAAGAGTATCCAAGGCAGGGCTAAAGTTATCAACGGGTTCATAGGGAGCGCCGTAGTCGACCGACTTGAGGGATTTATGGAATTATTACAGACGTCAGCTAATTTAAGCCGGCCGAGCCTACCTATTTTTGCTTACTTTTTTTTTAATCCGCCACAGGACGTGAGCACGATCAGATGACACAAACCAAGTGCGACCCAGGCAAGCGAAAACTTGGATCACTTGCACGTGGTCTTACGAATACGGGGTTTCTGTTTAGTGGAAATGCGATCTCGGCCGTAATTTCGTTTGTTATCACCATCTATATCGCTCGCATACTCCCGATCTCAGAGTTTGGCTCCTATATCACGGTGATCTCGTTCGTCACATTATTTGGCATTTTTACTGATTTTGGAATCAACACGGTCATAATTCGTGAAGGGGCTAAACAGCCCGAAGATACACATAAGCTCATTTTTAGCTCGATGGGCCTCAAGTTCCTCATGTCCGTTGCGACGATGTTTGCCGTAATCGTATTCGCTCTTTTCACGCCGTATTCACCCGAGGTCAAAGCGCTGATCGTCTTAATGTCGGTCACGCTCGTAATGGGTGGCATCGGGAGCTTGTTCGGAGCGGTATTCTGCATTTACCAGGACATGCAGTATATCTCAATCATTCAGATTGCCGAGCGAATTACGTTCGCCACTTTGGCGTTTATCTTTCTGATCGTGGGCCTTGCCGTCCCTGGTGTCATACTTGCGATCATTGTCGCCGCTTTTGTCAGCCTGATGCTGAATTTAATAATTAGCCGGCGAATTCACTCCTTCAAGCTGAACTTTAAACCGATATTCGACCGTGCAATACTGACGCCGGCCGTGTGGTTCGGACTCGCGGGAATGCTTGGGCTCATATGGCAACAAATAGGCACCATAATGATCTCCCTTTTGTCGAACATGACGCAGGTCGGGCTTTACACGCCTGCAATAAACTACATAGGCATTGGCAATATGGCCGTCATTGCACTGACAAGTGCATTTTTTCCCATAATCTGTAGAGCAGTGCATGAGAGAAGGATTTCCAAAAAAGAATTTTCTAAGTACTTAGGCTACTTTGCCGTAGCAGGGCTCGCCGCAGTCGGAGTAACGTATGCGTTCGGAGGCCAAGTTATGATTTTCGCCTTCGGTCCCAAATTCGCTGATTCTATCGTTTTCATCAACGTCCTTATTATAGGATTTGCCATCAATCTGCTGACCATCCCCACGTCTTTGCTGTTGGATGCAACTGACAATCAAAAGGTGCACGTGCTAAACGCGACTTATATGACTGGGGCAAATATTGGCTTGAATTGGATCCTCATCCCAACTATAGGCGCCTTAGGCGCTGCGTATTCCACGACGATAGCGCAAAGTCTTGGGGCAGTTCTCGGCATTCCTATTGCTCTTTACTTCCTCAAGCGGTCGCACAGTTTGTAATAATTTGACCCTATTACCTTATGCCTGTTCACTTTCTATCCTTCCAATACCACCAATTGAGTTTTTCAGGGTCCTGAATTTGTTCCCGCGTTTCTGCAAAGTAAACTGCACAGCGGAAAACATAGAGCAGGCAACGGTCCTGAATCTTCCCGGCATATTCGTTGGAAAGTTCATAGAGCCGCTCTGGGTCCACGCCCTTCAAATCATCAATCCTGTGAATTCCAATATTTCTTAAATCAGCGGCAATGGATTTGCCTACACCGGGAATGTCAGTCAAGGATTGAGGGAGATATCTTTCTTTCATTTTTGAGAATAGGCTCTCAAACTGACGCCAGTCGTTTCGAGCGCGCAGCCCTATCTTATTCAGGGATCTCTAGAATACCCCGCTAGCTAGCACGCAAGCCTACGCATGGTGACCAATACTGACCTCGAGCGTTCTAGGGTAGCATGTTTTTTGGATTGAGCTAGCAAGAGAGCTTATTAAGATGTGTTGCTTAGTCGGTTTAGAGAGAGCACAACAGTAAACTACGTTGACACTCTCTTATATCTAGTTGATTTCTCGACCTTAAAAGGCGTTTGAGTATGGAACGAAACAACTTGAGCAAATTCTCTGGCACGCAAGACCTTGTGGTTTTAGCCGTAGCAATCGGACTAGTCGCCACGTGGTTTATTGTATATATATCTCTTATAGGGTTGATTTGCATCTAACCCCCGACTAAACTGCTCCGATTTTGATAAGCTATACAGGATACGCTGATGTCCGCCCCACCCATCTCCCATTTCGACGACCCCTCCGCGAGCGCCGCCACCGTCTCCCCCGACCGCGTCCGCGCCGAGTTCCTCCACGCCTGGAACGGCTACAAACAATACGCCTGGGGCCATGACGCGCTCAAGCCGCTGTCCAAGACCTACTCCGACTGGTACCAGGCCCCCTTGCTCATAACCCCCATCGACGCCTTCGACACCATAATCCTGATGGGCCTGACCGCCGAAGCGGCCGAGGCCAAGGACTTGATCCTATCTCGGCTCGACTTCGACCTCGACATGGAGGTTCAGCACTTCGAGACAGCCATCCGCATCTTGGGTGGCCTGATCGCCGCCCAGCAACTCGACGGCGACACCCGCTTCCTCGAGCTCGCCATCGACCTCGCCGACCGCATGCTCCCCGTCTTCGACTCCAACACCGGCATGCCTTATCGCTTCGTCAACCTCAAAACTCACAGGACCCGCTGCCGCTTCACCAACCCCGCCGAGATCGGCACCAATATCCTCGAGTACGGGACCCTCTCCCGTCTTACCGGCGACCCTAAGTATTTCAACGCCGCCAAACGGGCGATGGTCTCGCTTTATCGTCGCCGCTCGCGGATCGGCCTGGTCGGAACTATGATCGACGTCGAGACCGGCGGGTGGCTGGTCAAAGACAGCCACGTCGGCGGCCGGATCGACAGCTACTATGAGTATCTTTTAAAGGGCGCGATCCTGTTCGACGACCCCGAGCTTTGGGCGATGTGGCACGATACGATCGCGGCGGTCAACGCCCACGTGGCCGACGAGGCCAGCGGCGGGCTCTGGTATGGCCACGTCAACATGAAAACCGGCAAGCGACGGGCCACGGTCTTCGGTGCGCTCTACGCCTTCTTCCCCGCCGTCCTCGCCCTGGGCGGAGACCTCGACCGCGCGGCCCGCCTCGAAGACTCGTGCTACAAGATGTGGACACTCTATGGCACCGCGCCCGAACAGCTCGACTACAAAGCTATGAAGGTGGTCTTAGGCTCCTACCAGCTCCGGCCAGAGGTCATCGAGTCGGCCTACTACCTTTACCATTACACCAGCGACGAGAAGTATCGGCGGATGGGCGCGACCTTTTTCAACAGCTTGGTCGAGCGGTGCAAGACCGACGCCGGCTTCGCCGCCCTCGCCGATGTCCGCACGGGCGTCAAGACTGACGCTATGGAGAGTTACTTTCTGGCTGAGGTCATGAAATACTTCTATCTGCTATTCGCCCCGCCCCAGGCCTTCGACTTCGACAAGGCCGTCTTTAACACCGAGGCCCACCCGATTTGGAAGAAGAGTCGCGGGTAGCAAGTGGGAAGAAAAAAGAGAATTCGATGCCGCCCCCTGATGGTAACTCGATCGAACTCTTGGACCGTGAAGCTTGGCCGGCGATTGCGGGGCGGGGCTTTAACGGGTGCCCCCCATACTCTTCTCTCTTCTAGACCAGAGCCGGAGGACCGCCGGTTTCAGTTTGTGTGAAGACTGGGTTTAGCGCTTGATCTACGTTTGGCGGTTTTACCTACATTTTTGCTGCGTTGGGGTTGAGTCAGCGCTTTAGCCCTTCAAGTCGCTTGTTGACCTTTGCGAGATGGGTATTGAGCGCGTCTCTATACTCTTCAAGCATTTTGATTTCTTCATCAACGTCCATCAACGGCACCGGGGGTTCCATGCTCATTCCCATCCCCATCGAGTGTCCGTGGTGCCCATGATGGTGATGCGTGCCGCACCCGCAGCCACAGCTGCTGCCGCACCCGCACCCCTCATATGAATAACTATCTTGTCCGCACATGTATTGTTCACCTCCTTTGCACTATGGCTTAAAACGCCGTTCGTAGAAGCCTATTAAATCGTCAAAGAGTTGTTTTCTCCGTACCATCGTGCTCAGCCCCGCCTTCAGGAAACCAGCGCCCTTCTCGGTCACGGTATACACTCTCCTATCCGGGCCAGCATCTCCCTTCTCCCACGTCGATGCCAGCAACCCCTTCTCCTCCATCCGTCGCAACACCGTATAGATGCTTCCCGGCTCGAGCTTGTGACAACCACAGCTTCGTTCGTCGATCTCGCTGAGGAGCTGATACCCGTACGTGGGTGTTTCATAGAGGACGCGGAGGATGAGGAACTGTATCCAACTCCGTTCTGGATATTGCCAACATTCGCAGCTGTTTTGATTGCACATGGTACTCGTAAACGCTTGTATGCAACATTGTTATATATATCAATGTTATATAAACATTCCCAGATTTGTTGAAAACACCGGACTTAGTGAGCGAGAAATGGAACAAGAACGTGACGAAATTATCGCAATTAACGGGTTAACAAAGCGATTCGGCGCTATCACTGCTGTAGACGACATCTCGTTCAGCGTTCCCGAAGGTGAACTGTTCGGGTTTCTCGGCCCAAACGGTGCCGGAAAGACGACGACCATCAGAATGCTCACAGGCATACTCACGCCAGATGCCGGGGAAGTCTCTATCGGCGGTATTGACATGCAAAAGCACCCAATCGCTGCAAAGATGCAAATGGGCATCATTCCCGAGACGAGTAATGTGTACATCGAGTTGACAGCCAAACAGAACGTCGTCCTCGCCGGTCGATTCTACGGTATGCACCGGAAAGCCGTTGAAGAACGCTCGGATCTACTCTTACAGCAGTTTGAACTGTCCGACAGAAAGGACGATCGCGTCGAGGGGTTCTCGAAAGGCATGAAACAGCGCGTACTCATCGCAAGTGCGCTTGTGCACATCCCAAAGGTGCTCTTTCTCGATGAACCCACCTCGGGACTCGACGTGCACAGCCAGCGCCTTATTCGCGCCATTATCCGGGAAATGAACGACGCGGGAACAACGGTGTTCTTGACGACCCACAACATCGAGGAGGCAAATACTCTGTGCGATCGGGTTGGCATTATCAACCGCGGGGCACTTACTGCTATTGATACCCCTGAGCGCCTGAAGCAGGCGTTCAAAGAGACTCAATCCGTTGAAGTCGCGTTTGATACACCCACAGATATAGGAGAGATCGAACGCAGCGGCTTAGTGAATCGAACGGAACAGGCAGGCGACAAGTGGCGCTTTTACACTGATGATCCTGATGCGCTGGCTAAGTGTGTTTTCGCTTTCGCCGAGAGGCGGAAGCTTTCTTTCACTGCGTTCAGCATCGAAGGCGCCAGCCTGGAAGACGTCTTCGTTACCGTGACGGAGGGCAAAGCGCATGCCCCGTAATACACTTCTCATCTACCTTCGCAGCATAGCGCTTATAGCGGAAAAGGATATGCGGATTTACTACACGAAACCGCCGGTGCTCATGTTCGGCTTCCTTTTTCCGCTCTTTATGTTCCTCGCGTTCTCCCTAGGCAGGAGCGCCGACCTTCATACGCTGTTCCCTGGACTTGCGGCAATGTTTGTGTTCTTCGTGGCTTCGTCTGTTGGCCCTTTGATCACTCCGTGGGAGAAGCGAGCAGGCACTTACGAACGGCTACTGTCCTTTCCCGTGACCGTGAACACTCTGATTCTCGGGGATGTTGTTGCAGGCATGCTATACGGCATTATCATCAACGTCATCATCCTAGCCGCTGGAATGGCGGCGTTCGGCTACTCAGTGAGTTTCACAGAAGTTCTCATAATTGCTATAAGCCTGGTGCTCGGCGCGTTCTGTTTCTCAGCTCTCGGCGTGCTCCTCGCGTCTCCGGCGAGCACAAACCCCTCTAATGTTATGCTGCTCTCAAACCTCGTCCGCTTTCCTCTGATCTTTATCAGCGGCATATTTGTGCCGATTGCGAGCCTCCAAGGGGTTGCGCGGGTGGCTGTGTACTGTTCGCCGATCACGTACCTCGTTAATAGTTTCGATCTCGGTTTGCTGGGAAGCGCCGCGATCCCGCTCCTGCTCGGGTGGGCCGTCCTTATCGGCTCTAGTGTTGTCTTTGTGCTGTTAGCTCGCACGTTTCTCCGGCGCAATCTGATGAAAGGCCTGTGATGGGACCGACTGGCAACTCATTTCTTGCCCCGTGCTATAAATATGCCAATATCAGCGCAGTTATCAGTGGAGTCCGATGGCACGCTCGCTCGCTCTCCAGTGTCGCCCACCATAATATCTTTCAGCCCTACTTCGGCAAACCACGTGCGTACATCCCTCCGCCTAAATCCCATCCATCGATCGGTGCGCTCCTCTGTGAGAAACGCGAACGTGTGCTCATCGAGGTCGGTGATAATGAGCGTGCCCCCTTTCTTGAGAATCCGCGTCATCTCAGCTATCGCTGCTGCCGGGTGCACGACGTGGTGGAGGCACATGTTTGCAAAAACGTAGTCCACGGCGCCGTTACGAACGGGGAGGCGTTCGGCGCTCCCAATGCAACAGTGGAGGCCCGCGGCACCGAACGCCTTGCGCCTGAGTACACGCAGCATAGGGAGAGACTCGTCGATCGCGAGCACCTCCACGCCGTGCCCGATGAGCCCTTCGGTAATAAATCCGGTTCCCACCCCGACGTCAACAGCTAGCTTTTTCGGCAGCACCCGTGCCTCAGAGAGCGCTCGATCCCGCACCCTCTCCGAGAAATAGGTCCGCCGCATATCGTCCCATCGTGGGGCAATCTCGTCGAAGTAACCTCTCTTGCACATAATTATCCTAATACGTTCGCTTGTATTAGGCTATTCGCACGTGTAGAGCCGTTCTTCTGTTGACCGGACTCCAAACTGACAACAGAAGACTTCAAAACGTTAGTCGTTGCAAGAATGCTAGGTCTCTCGGTCAAGTTCTCAGAACCTGAACTACAAACGCATAGCTAAATGCGTGGGTCAAGCACACTGCATCTATCTTTCTAATACAGTCATACTCAACTCTCATGGCGTGTGAATATGCAATATTACAATGAAGAAAAAATGCACAATCTCAGATTGAGAATAGAAGAAGAGATTCTGAATTGGCCAAATGTAACGACGAAAAAGATGTATGGTTGCCCGTGTTACAAAAATAACGAAAAATTGTTTGCATTTCTGGTTACAGACGGCGTCGTCCTCACTAAAGTGAGTGAACTAGAGAAAATTAAATTATCTAAAGAATTTGAGATTAAGCCCTTCCAAGCAGGAAAACGAACCATGAGTAAATGGCCACAAATATGTGTTGATGCCACAACGGACTTGGAAAAAATAATTCCGCTTATAAAAACTAGTTATGACCAGTCACAGACATCTTCATAAAAAGAAGCAGACAAACGCACGCTTTTTTTAAGAAACACGCAACGTGGTACGATTTGTCTTTCGGATAAGTGAATGATATGAACGTGACAGATGAGATAAGAAACTGGGAAGGTAAGCCGAAGGAACAGGCTGCATTCTTAACTGAAAGCATAGCAAAAGATAAAAAACTGTTCGCTCAACTAATTGAGATTTTAAAGTCAGGTTCTGACGTTGACAAAGGAACGGCTGCAGACGTAATGAAACATGTTTCGAAGAATACGCCTGAGCTAGTGGCGCCTTACATCGACGATTTGGTTGACTACATAAACTACAAGGCGCCGAGAGTGAAGTGGGGGGTGCCTGAAACAATAGGGAACCTGGCACAGAAATACCCCACTGAAGTTGAAAAGGCAATTCCCAAACTTTTAGTGAATACCAAAGACAAAAGCACAGTGGTTCGCTGGTGTGCTGCCTTTGCCTTGACAGAAATCGCAAAAGGTAATCCTGCGATCAGAAAAGAACTTGGGTCAAAAATTGAAGAAATAGTTCAAAATGAGAAGAACAATGGAGTTAAGAACGTTTACTTGAAAGCGCTAAAAGTCATGAACAAATAATGCTTGGATTATTTGTGCAACATATTAGCATTATAGAAAAACATTTGTGATAAAAGAAATATATGCTGAGAATAGAACAATAATAATTACTAAAAGGATAATTAAACGCTTGTTTTATTTTATTTTTGTAGTAATATAAATTCAAGAAACGATATTTTAGGAGACAAGACAAATGATTTCCCCAAAATTGAATCAAGCTATTAACGAGCAAATGAATTTCGAATTCTATTCAGCCCACATTTACTTATCAATGGCTGCCTATTGTGCTGCTATTGATCTGCCAGGCTTTTCGCATTTTCTAAGAGTGCAATATCGCGAAGAGGTAGATCACGCGATGAAGTTTTTTAATTTTGTCGCCGAAATGGAAGGCAATGTTAAGATTACTAGTTTCCAAGATCCACAATCAGATTTTAGCTCTGTTTTGAATGTTTTTGAGATAGCATTAAACCATGAAAAAATTGTCACAGGCAGAATTTACGACTTAAAAACTATTGCTGTCGAAGAGAAAAACTATGCAGCTTCAAGCTTCCTTGAGTGGTATGTAAATGAGCAGATAGAGGAGGAATCTAATTTTACGGCTATAGTTAGGCGCTTAAAGATGATAGCTCAGGATTCTGCGGCTTTGTTTATGTTAGATAACGAGTTGGCTGCAAGGGTTTATGTTCCACTCCCAGAAGCAAACGTCTAAAAATTACCTCAGTGCATCGCCCTAAAGCGCTATGCCTTCGGTGAAATTAGCACACACGTGTAATTTCGCTTTGTAGATTAGAGTACCACACATAGAGAATCCAAACAAAGTCCCGATAGGCATTAAAAGAGGTTTGCTCTATAGTATTCAATAGGATCAACAGATACAAAGTAATAATTCGAAAAAGGAGATCGTAGAATATGTCTAAAACCCAAGACTTCTTGAGAGAAGCATTTGCAGGAGAGTCTCAGGCCAACCGCAAATACCAGGCTTTTGCAGCCAAAGCAGATAAAGAAGGATACACCCAGGCAGCGAAGCTGTTTCGGGCAGCTTCTGCGGCAGAGGCAGTTCATGCCAACAACCATCTAAGGGCTATGAAAGCCATCCAGTCCACTCCAGAAAACCTCAAGGCGGCCATCTCTGGCGAGGATTCTGAGTATGAGAGCATGTATCCGGAGATGATTGAAACGGCCAAAGTCGAGAAGCAAAAAGAGGCCGAAATGTCCTTCCACGACGCAAACGAGGTGGAGAAGGTCCATTCTAAGCTTTTTAACAAGCTTCTTGCCACCCAAGGCAAATCAACAGAGACTTACCCCTATTACGTCTGTCCGATCTGCGGGAATACAGTGGAAAAGGAGCCGCCAGCGAAGTGTCAGGTATGCGGCACTGACGGGAAGCTGTTCAACAGAATCGATTGAGCTTTGCCAATTAGCTCGGGAAGGTCCAAGGAGACCTTTCCACTTTTTCTTGTGCAGTGAATAAGCAGAAAGGATGGCGCACGTGGTCTATCAAAGCGGGAGGACTGTCACCGAACTGAAAGGGCGGATATTCCCTTACTGACTGATCCCTACTTCTGCCCTTTGACCTCTTTGCCTGTGTAGTAGTACGCTGCCTTGTTTGCCATCGCCCCGGGAGAGTGGACTGCCCCCACCTGCTGCAGCAGGCCGAGAGCGTCAAAGTTGAGCCACATCTCCATGATCGTCCCGTTGACGACCTTGTCGATGCCGATTCCCGAGTAAGTCACGTGCTTTCCCGTCGCCGGCGTGCCCATAAGCTCGTCTTGGTGCGTGCCGCGAAACGTGAGGCGGTACGCAATGCAGACATAATAATCGTCTTTTACGTCGGCCTTTTAGTTTTTTAGTTATTACCCCCATTTTCAGGCACTCGTCGAGTCGCGCTGTCAGATTGATGAGTCAGTCAGCATAACCACGACGAAGTGACTTGCGCCTCGCTGAGGTGGAGAATTTATTAGAAGAATAGCAGCTTTCTTCTTTAATCTGGCCATAGCTCCTTCACGCACGGTCTGGTAGATGCGCGAGCAGACCTGCGAAGATTGAAAACGTGTGCGGCAAGCGAATCGTCGGATAGCTATAACCTGCTTTTGCGCAATGGAGCGAATTTTGGTATGGTGGATCTACAGCAACTCCTGTGTTGGCGATGCAGCAGTAGCAAAAGGGTTAGGGCAAAGTTCAGCGGCTAGCATAATACTTGCACGGTGGGACGCTGGGCACTTAATCGTTCTGATAGGCCTGGCGCGACCGCACAAATCAAAAGACGGAAAGCGCTATTTTGCCTCGTAAGGCATTTTTTTGCCAACTTATCGATAGGATTGCGCTCGACTCTTATGAAAGGTATAAATCGAAGCGATGTGTATAATTAAAATACGCTCTATAGGATGTGTGGAGGAAAAGGCAGCTGCCAACGGCTTTTGGAGTAGGGCTTTCAGGGGAGGGAAATACCTCTGCCCTGAAGCATCGGGCGAATACGCCTTGGCTCTCAAACACGCCGTTGACAGGGATCACTTTCGGGATCTACATATCCTATAGAGTTTAATTTCACTTTTTTGTGATGATTCGTTTGTTTGTGCTTTTTCTTTCGTTTTGAGCCTCACAATCGCAGCTCAGCCCGTCATCTGTTCGATAGGCCACTTTCAAGTAAAAAAAAGCGCAACAGGGTGGTCTATTTTATCGGTACCTTCACGCCGGCAACTCGCTCTGCCAACGGTATAATCGCCTTTAAAAGGCCATTCGAAAACGTCGCCGTTGCTTTTTCCGGATCGGTCTTAATCATAAGTACCCAGCAGCCCCTGTACTCTATATCATCTCTGGGTGCCGTCAGACAAAATCCATTTTCCATCGCTTCAAACTCGATGTCCTTCTTGTGTACGCCAGGGAGCTCCACGATAATGGTGTAGGTTTCGGCATCGTGATAGAAAACCGCGTCTGGTGCGACCGGGATCCGTTCTTTTTTAGCCACTGATAATCACCATCGGAAGGTACACGTCAAACGCTTAAATAGCTTAGCCGCGCTAAAGCCGCAAAACCAGCCTCTTTTAGCGTGCGAGGAGGCATAAAGCAAAGGAGCGTTAAAGCACTCATTAGTGACCGAGATATAGCTTTGGCCACGCCGTCAGTGCACCTTTAAACCGTGCTAGCAGCGCTTAACGTCGTGCGCGCCTGTAAGGTGTTTCGACGCGAGGGCCAAGTCAAATCCATAGGTAGTGGTTCTTTCCTGACCCGAACTTGAAGACTTCCTTCTTGACAGCTGCACCTCGAGCATCCACGCCGCTACCGTGCCAGTGAGCGTGTCCTTGAACTCTCCTTTAAGTGTGAGGCGTTGCTTGGCGACGAAATACTCATTGAGTTTGTGGATGAGCTCCTGGTTTTGTTGACTATCGAGGCTAATTACCCCATAGGCGTCTTCTAATCCGGAAACCCTCGCCCTTGGTTCGTCAAGGTTTGACGCCGAGAGCTCATCTTGCTTGACGGTGAAATTGACCGCACCGCGACCAGCGTGAGGCACCTCATTGAGACAAAAGGTAACGTCGCTAACGCTCTCAAAAACACGTTCTTGCATTTCAATCACCAGAACAAACTGCGTAGAATCCCTTAAGGCTATTGTCGTCCCGTATCAGAATTGGGTTTTCGTAACACGCGATCGAGCCATCTAGTCGTATATGGGAAGCTCTGAAACTGAAGCGCTTATAAGGCGAGTCACTCCTGTGGTTTGCGCGGGGTCAATTCTGCAACTCGGGCCATAAGACGGAACGGGCCACGCCGTTCTGTTCCGCACTCTCGGGTCCTCAGCCACCCGCAGCGTTAAAACACCGCCGCCCTATGACTAGGTAAACTATTTTATGGGTACCTTGACGCCCTCAAGCCGTTGCGCGAGGGGTATGGTCACCCTCAGAAGGCCATTTTTGAACGTGGCCGTTGCCCCTTCCGGATTGATGGAATGAGAGAGTGCCCAGCAGCCGGCGTATTCGATATCTTCTCGAGGTGCCGAGAGACAAAACCCGTTCTCCCCCGCTTCAACTTTAATGTCCTTCTTGTCTGCGCCGGGTAGTTCCACGTCGATCGTGTAGTTTTTCGCATCGTGATAGAAAAATGCATTCGGTGCGACAAAGGTGCGTTCCTTTTCAGCCAATGATATCACCGCTTAGAATTCTTCTTGAATGATTAAGTAGCTTTGCCGAGCCTAACACTATAGAATCTCCTTTCGTAACAGCTGAACTGCATAAGTTGCATCGGGAGAAGTGACCCCGTGGAAGGGCGAAATATATATTTGGCTCAGCGCCTTTTTCGTAGCTGTGAACAAGACCAAAGAACACCATAAAGACGAGGCACTGACCTTGTCCGTTGAGCACGCTGCACGCCTTATCGGCGTGAGCCGGACGACCGCTTACCGGATGGTGCGGGACGGCGAACTGCGGGCCACAAGAGTTGGAAGGCGGGTGCTCGTCCTAAAGAAGCCCTTGATGGAAATGCTCGAAGCTGAAGAGGATACGAGCCGCCTGTGAAAACTCAGTGGTGAGCCACGCGCGGCTAGCTCTCAATCGCCGAATCGCCCTGAACGCAAACTCGGCAATCACGACTCCCATCACAGCCCCGCACCAAGTATGACCAGCCAAACTTTGAGGGATGAAGGGTGCAATGGTGGGGGCGCCTGCCATCTCCGATCTAGCAATCGTGCTGCTGGTTAACAGACAGACTTTTCACGCGTCCCCCTCTAACATCCGCTGGGCGCGACCCTACACAAACTGCAGCCCCACCGACGAGACGCAGATTCACTCTTCAAGGGGCGTCACGTAGCAGGATGCCAGCTTGCTACTAATGAGCTTCTGTTCGTGAAAAAGGCGCGCTGTGAGGTGGTACACGCCTTCTTCACTCGCGTAGAGCTCGCTTACGAATCGCTTCGTGTCGCCTTCTGCGGTGAAGTCGATATCGATCACGTCCATGAGCGTGTGGGATTTTGACGGGGGAGTTGCGGCGATTTCGAGCCGTAGATTTGACACGTCGCGGTGGGCGTGGACTACCGTCTCCGTCTCGATTGTTTCTTCATACGCCCAGTAGGGCCGATTCACGAAAAAGGTCCGGATCTCGGCGGGATCTTCAATGAGTCGAACCTCATAATAGGGAGAGTACCAGCTCACGTAAGCACCGTCGCGGTACGCCGTGACATGCAGATAGACCCATCCAGTGTGGTTCGCAAAAACGTGAAAATTGAGCGCTGCCATGTCGTGAGGGCGCAACTCTTTCACGAAATGAAAAGAGCCGCTTGGCAAAACGTCGAGATTGTGCGTGTTATAGGTATACAGCGTCGCCCTTACGTCGACGAGGGGCTCCGTTGAGACGTTCCTCAGCTGGACGGTGATCCAGTGGTGCCCCCGTTCGAGCACCTCGGGCGTAACGATTCCCTCGAAGGGATGCTTGCGTCGTTCTTCCCTGGCGATTCTGTTCTCTTTCTTTTCGTCGGTCATAGTATCATCAAACTAAGTAGCGCACGGAAGGTAATAAGGCATAGGCAAGGAAAAAACAGATCACGAAGGAGAAACACGCTGGCTATCATAGCTTGGGCCTGCCTGAAGAGAATCACACTGGAACTGCGATATTTTTTTATTTCATTAATAAAATAGCAAACCCCTTATACGTCCCCCTTTTTGTGAGCGTCACGACTCTTTTTTTAGTTAGGGGTCGCACTTCCGGCAATCTGCGCTTACATCGCTATTACGCGAATCTTGCAAGAAAAGTCCGCATTATTAGTTTGTCGTTTTTTGTTGTTTGCTTTTACTGCCCGCGCAATTGGAAGCATAATTACGCGCAGTGTTGTTGAGTCACGGGTAATAACCTGAAGGACAGAGCTATATCTCACAAATGCGCACTCTCTTGCACAATCGAGCAGAGGCAAGACTTACCATGGCAAACCAATCCCATGTCCAAATGCTCCTGCAGGGAGTACCGGTCTGGAACCAATGGAGAGCGGCGCATCCGGAGATACGGCCAGATCTCAGTGGGGCTTACCTTACCGGAGCCGACCTCACCGAAGCGGATCTTATCAAAGCCGACCTTACCGGAGCTGACCTCACCCAAGCTAGCCTTCACGCGGCTGACCTGACCGAGGCTGACCTTGAAGAGGCTGACCTTGAAGAGGCTGACCTTACGCGAGTAACCCTTATCAAGGCGGATCTTACCGAGGCTGAAGTCAACGAGGCCGACCTTTCTGGCGCTAACCTCACCAAGGCGAACCTCACCAACGCTGCGTTGCGGGGCGCTAAGCTTGTCAAGGCTGACCTCAGTGAGGCGACCTGTATCGGCGCCGACCTTACGGGGGCTGATATGACGGGCTCGGACACGACTGGCGCTATCTTCGAGCATCCTTGATCGGCGAGGCGGCCCCGGGCTAAGCGTCACGCGAGTCCCTTGAATGAGCAATTATCGACATCCGCTGCCTGATCACGTGTATGACGCCTATATGCAGCACTGGGCGGACACAATGCTTAGATGCCGCTGGTTATTTTAGGGAGATCCTTGAAAAACTAGCCAACCAAAAAATAAGCTCTCTTCGGGAAGAAGAACGTCATGAAAAGTACTTAGTCAATCAGGTTTGATCGAAAGGAAATTGCTAGCCGCAGATCTTCAGAACAGAGACGGAGCATATTTTATTCATGTAGGGAGTAAAAGTGGCTAGCGAACACTTGCCCATAAGGCTAAAGGTCAAACAAATGAGCAGGGGAACAAGATCGAGGGACTATCAGGATTATCACAGGCCACTCGCAACCTACTCAGAAAAAGAACGAAACCGCATTCTAGAAAGCAAAGCACAAAGGAGGGCCAGGGCCCAACTACACAAGAAGCTCAGGGGTGCGAGTCCTGGCGTTTTTAACGTGGTGCAAGACACCTCCTATTAAGCTGCTTGTTTCAGAAGAGAGACAACCACACCACGTTTGCGGAAAAACGCTCTCGATGAGTTTCTATGTTTCCGCCTTTGTGAACTATCTGCGGGCCTTTCCTACCCGAACGTGGCTTTGTGAGCTATGTTCATTCGCAGCGACATCAACAGCACAATGAGGCGCGATATCACAGTGACCCCGCCTCGCTGAGGCGATGTTATGTAACGTGTCACTGAGGGCAATAGCAGGTATTGATATCGTGTAAGTGGTGCAACAATATGTGCCCGCTATGTCAAGGCGGGCAATTCAGGGCTTGAGCAGGCTTTTTCTGATTTCTCAGCATTTTTCTCTATAGCTGGGTCCCCCGATCCGACAACAACAAGGAAGGCAAGTGCCCCCTCGCATATCGTTTGATAGATTCGTGAAGACATTCCCACGAGTGCTGAGAACTGACGGGGTAATCGCACAACTGGATAGAGGTAGCTCGTGTTTGCGCGGCGCAAAATCAGAAAAAAGGCCCGGGTAACGTGCTGCAGCTAGCATAATAGTGGAACAGGTGGTACTCAACACTTAACCATTATCCTTCGCCATGCGCCCAAGCATTCGAAGCACCAATCGTCGGCTCGAAACCCGCCTCTGAGGAAAGACGTGTATATTGTAATGCTTGCTCCCAAAGAGGGGGAATAGTCACTGTTTTTCCCAGATACGAGACAGACGAACCATCTCGTTTATCTCTTCTTGTCCTCTCCTTGGGAAACCAAGCCCGAGGTGCCAGGGGAACACGAGGGAGAACCACTTGTTCAGTCTGTTCACGTAATTTTCCCAGCTCCAGATGAGGTCGGCAAACTCCTCCTTTGTTTCAACAGTATCCAAGGAGTCCACAATGTCATTACAAAGCTCGACAAGCTTGGGCAAATTTAACCATGGAGCAGGGCATTTAGGAGGGTCGGTACCGCCCAAGAGCTTAGCCATGTGCACCGTCAAGTACTTCCACATTCTCTTGCAGTGCTCAAGAGTAAAGAGAGGATCTGCGATCGCGGATCGGATCGCAGGCTCGATCGTCCACCATCCCAAGGCCTGAGTGTCCGAGACAAGGAACAAAAGGTTCCCCAACACCTGACCGTCTGTCCCGGCCCCACTTGGAAATATCCCAAGTCTGCTCATCTTGACCTCCTCAGGTTCCTGCCACCATATTCGGTCTATTTCCTCCTCGATTTCGTTTTTCACTTCTCGCCAGTGTTTAGCCACAACTTACACATCCTGTCTCTTTAGAGTGATCGTCTGCAGTTGGTGCGTGATGAATTGGGCGTTCCAGATCTCCCTCCCTGCCTCATAGAGCTCTCCGAGAAACTCTTTAGGGACTCGTGCCACGACCGGCCCTCTCGCCACTAAAGGCTCGGTCATATCGGGTCCGTAGGCAATCGCAATGTCGTGTCCTCCCATGTACACGACGGAGCCTGGCTTCAGTTGGCTTAGAAGAAGCCGTTTCTTTCCGAGGGGAGTGGCCTGCGAACCTGTGGCAATTGGATGTTTCGGAGGCCGGCCACAACCGTGGAAAAAGTCTCCTGTGGACAATGTGTGGTGGCATATCATCTTCATCGGTTGGCCTAAAAGATCCCACAGCATCTCGCACATTTCTGGTTCTTCTTGGATAAGGAGGGTTGCGGGGATTCCTGTCTTTCTGAATGGAAACTCGATCAGAATCATTTTGTCCATAGGATTCGTTCTCCTTGGATCAAGATGGTCTAAAGTCCTTTATTACCCTAACAGGTGCCTAGTTCTTCATTTTTAAACTACTGTTCTTTGCCTGATGTAGGCGAAAACACCGCTATCTGAAATTGATTACATCGACTAACGCGCAGCGCGAGCATATCGATTAGAAGGCTACAAACACCTATAGCCGGAGCATGTTTTGATGAATATAGGCAACGTTAGATAGACGTAGAATTCAAATAGATTTGAAAGAATCATCTTAAACGGCTTAGTTACCGGCTCTTTGTTGTGTGAAAAAAACTGAAAAAGATATGTTGGTGTTGGCGATGATTACAAAGGGGGGTTAGTCAATGATAATTGGTTTCACAATGATGAATGTTGTTCGTGGCGCAGAATACGAAGTGTGGCAGGAACTAGCGAAGATTAGTGGCGTTACAAGAGTTGTGCATGTTTTTGGAGAGGTTGATTATATCATCATCATCGAAGTGAACGAAATTTCCGAATTGAACCAAGCGGTTGATGACATACGGCTCATTCAAGGGGTTACGTCGACACGCACGTTTGTTGAACATCGGCTTACATTTATGAAATGAGGTGAAGCAACTCGCCTAAAACGTAATTACTAGCTGAGATAAAACATCCACGGCTCCAGTTATTGCTTGTTCATAAAAGGAGCCTAATGCAGGCTCCGACAGCAGCTCCAGATCGAGTTGAGTGGGCGCATTGCAAGCGTCCGCTGCCTAAACACGTTTATGATGCGTATATGAAGCATTGGAGGGATAAGCGGTTCGCAATATGTTAAGCCGCAGGTAGACGTTATCCAGTTTTTATGCATCGAAATCTTGGCGTAGGCAGCAAAGGAACTGCGATCGGCCCATAGGGCGTCGCAAGATATTACTACGAGAATGGTAACTCCCTTTCTGGTGGACGTACGTGAGAAAGCTCAATGAGAAGGATGAGGAGATCTTAAGGAAGCTTGCCCCGGAGGCGAGTATACCCACCCATTACCGCTCCATCCTGCCACCGGTCTCCATGCATTTTGCAGCCGACGATGAGGATTTACAGGACCGGCTGAAGAGGCTCTCAACAGACGACCTCAAGTATCTGGCCGACCGCATCCTGGACGGCTCGGAGTGCCTGCTGTGCATCTCCCCAGAGGCTGCCGGGATGTTTCTAAACCTGCTGGAGGAGAGAGTGCCCGGCGATACTGCGAAGCGCATAAGAGAGCAGTACAATTCGGCCACAGGATATGATGTCTGAAGGATCTCTTTTCCCGGAAATCCTTTGTGGCTCCAATGCTAGCCTGGAAAACAACTGCTTATCGGGAAGACGTTCTACTGACACAGACGCCTACTCACACAGGCGTTTCGAGAGTCGATTAGCGGTTTTACTAGCACCCGCTGCCCTCCCTTCTGGAGACTGTGACTGAAGCCAGCGTTATGCATCCAGGGGGAGGGGTAGGCAATCCCGGAGAGTCAGCTCTCGACTGACTAGCCGCTTTGTATTGTAAGAGAATTTCGTTGGCGTTTTGGTCTGCAGCGAGTGCAGTAATATCATACCTTCCGATGCTCTCAAAAAATGCAGTTATCTCCCATTGGCCTTCTCGAAGAATTTAGGGGGACGTCGGGATGAGCCTGCCACCTGCACCCCAAACATTAAAACGCTATCGTTTGTTAGCAAAGTAGTGAGATCTCCGTCTCAGCGAGGCGGAGAGTTTATTAGAAAAATATCAGCTTTTTCTTCTTTAATCTGGCCTTAGCTCCTTCACGTACGGTCTGGTAGATGCGCATCGGTAGACCTGCGAGGATTGAAAACGTACGGGCAGTCGTATGGTCGGATAATTGTAGTCTGTTTTTTGCCCAATGGAGCGAAATAGTGCTTAGGTGATTCTCCAAAAGGGGCACGATTGCCGTTTTCAACAGCAGACCACGCAAGCTGTTTGTTTAGGTATTGATCCAAAGGGGGTATAGCAATGCGCGCGCTTGACGCAAGCTTAATTCTTGTGATTTTTCTCATTTGAGTGGTCAGCATTCCTAGGAGTTCAGCGCAACTTAAAAAGAGTCTTTTGCGCGGACGTTAGGCGGCCCGCCGCCGACGCGCACCCTTTTTTGTTCCAGTCCTTTTCTTTGTGGCCTTTTTCTTTCCATTGAGCCACTCGCCGCGCCCCTCTTTCTTCAGATAATCCTCTATCGCGGCGTGGAGGGCGTCGGCGGCCAGATTGGAGCAGTGCATCTTCACCGGAGGCAACCCTTCGAGGTTCTCGGCGACGTCTTCTCGCGTGATCTTGAGCGCCTCTTCGATCGTCTTTCCGATCGCCAGATCGGTGACCATGCTGCTCGTTGCGATGGCTGCCCCACAGCCGAACGTCTTGAACTTGACGTCCGTAAGAACACCGTCTTCCACCTTGATCTGAATCTGCATGAGGTCCCCACACACGGGGTTGCCGACAACGCCGACCCCACTCGGGTTCTCGATCTCCCCCATATTGTGCGGGTTCATAAAATGAAGCATGACTTTCTCGCTATACATACCACTCCTCGTTTTGCGTGCACTTGTCGCGCTTAAACGCACTATCGCCCGCGCTTGGCCTTTCTTTGTTTAGTCTTTCATGTGCCCGTAGCTCTAACTTAGCCAATGTAATCCGCTCAAAGAGCTAAGCCATCGGGAGCGGCTTACGCTCGCAGCCGAGGTCCTGAATCTTTATCGGATTCGTGCAATACGGGCACAGGAAATCGCACTCCATCTTGCCGTACGGGCAGATGACCTTTGAAAGAACGGCCAGCGGATGTCCCTTACTCTTGATGTCGAACTCCTTGTTCCACCCAAAAGGCGCCCTTTTGACGGTGAAGCCCTCTGTTTTTAATGCCTCTTCAAGCGACAGAAGTATCTGTAACGCCACTTGAGGGGAGCTTAACGTGCTCGTGAGGTGCGCAAATGGGAAGAGCATGATACGGTCTTCCTTTAGCTTGCCCAGCACGTCGACGATGCTGTTCTTTGCCGCTTCGGCCACTCCTGGTGCATTGAGCTCGTCAAGCTTCTCCACACTTGAGAAGACAACGAGACAGTCTTCCATGCTATCCGCGGTCGATTCTATGTCCTCAGCCACCTTCGTTCGTTGGGTTACCTTGTAGCTGATCTTATCCGAGTGGATTAGAAGAAGTCGAATTCGACATCCCCCCCTTTTTTTGATTGCATTCGATCAATCGACACGTGTCACCTTAACCGTGCACGATCTGTTCGTACATGACTTTATGTATGACTCGAATGATGAGCGTGCAGTTGCCGGCATATTTTGTCCTTTTATGAACGTTCAATAGCTTGCATATCGTACAGGACGTTGATTATAGTCGTGTCATGAGCTACGACAACGTGAAGGCAAGACCAATTTTGAGATTAAAGCATGAGTGAACAAGTGGATACCCTTTTTGAAGCGTTGTTCGCGCTCACCGATCTGAGGGTGCTGCTCAGAGAGACAGCACCCCTGCACAAGTTGAGCGAGAAACAACGAGCTCAGGCGCTTGACATGGTTCTTCATGCAAAAGAAGCCCTGTCGAGACTGGAAGGAGTTTTCGAGCATGAAGATCGCAAATAATATTCCCGTCCGCGAGGTCGAAGAGAACTACATTAATATTCAACCCATCCAAGCGGCAGGCCGACTCACTGCCGATGCGATGAAGGCGCTTATCGCTTACGGCGACGGCTATTCAACGTGCGATCAATGCCGCAAGCCTTTTCGGCTCGATAAGATCACGAAGCCACCTATCGCGGAATTTCACAGCGATCTCGCCAAGTTCCTCAACATGGACGAAGCGCGTGTCACGCCGGGGGCGCGACGTGCCTTTCAAGCCGTCTGCCTCTCACTCGCCGAAAAGGGGGACACTGTTTTGGTTTCCGCCCTGGCACACTATACCGAGTTTTTGGCGGTTGAGAATGCAAAGGCAATCGTGAAAGAGGTCCCTCTAAACAAGCATAACGTCATAACCGGCGACGCCGTTGCGCAGAAGATAGAGGAGGTAACGCGCGAACAGGGCAAGGCGCCCGCACTCGTCATGCTCGACCACTTCGACTACTCGTTTGCAAATGAGCACGATATCGCAGGGGCGGCGAAGGCAGCCCACCAGTACGACATTCCTATCCTCTACAACGGCGCGTATACCGTTGGCATCAAGCCGGTCGATGGTAAGGCGCTCGGCGTCGATTTCGTCGTAGGGAGCGGGCACAAGTCGATGGCCTCTCCAGCGCCAAGCGGTGTATTGGCGACCACTGCCGAGTATGCGGATCCGGTTCTTCGCACGACGCAGATGATCGGCGACGTCACGGGGCGCAAGTTCGGTATTAAGGAGGTCGAAATGCTCGGTTGTACGCTCATGGGGGCTAACATCCTTGCCATGATGGCCTCATTTCCGACTATCGAGCGGCGTGTCAGTGATTGGCAGAATTATGTAACTAAGTCGAACTCAGTAATCGAAGCCCTCCTCAGCATTAAGGGCAACAAATGTTTGAGCGAGTACCCGCGCAAGCACACCCTGACGAAAGTGGATACCTCTGGCAGCTTTGATAAGATCGCCAGGGACCACAAGCGACGAGGGTTCTTCTTCAGCGACGAGCTGAAACAGCGCGGCATCGTCGGCGAGTTTGCAGGCGCGACCCGCACGTGGAAGCTCAACACATACGGCTTAACGTGGGACCAAACGTCGTATGTCGCAGATGCCTTTAAGGAGATCGCCGAGAAATATGAACTGTTGTAGCACATGAGCGAAACAGATAGGGCGTCAAAGATTAGGCCGCGATGTGAGATAATCGTGCAGTACGTCCTTCCGGCGATACGAGCGGAGATGGCGGTACGAATGAAGGACGAGGGAATAAGCCAGGCGCAAATCGCGCGAATACTCGGCGTTACGCCCGCTGCTGTTAATCAATACGTTAAAAGCAAACGGGGGACTGTAGGACAAGATACCGAGGTGCTCGAGGTGATCGACGATTACCTTGAAGAATACAAAGACGATCCTGATGCGCTTTCAACGCACCTCTGTGACGTGTGCAATAAAATCAAATTAGTTCTTGATAAGCGTGCCGCGGAAGAGCCGCTGGATTCGGGCTGTTGCTTCTAAGGTGGTCCGACTCTAATCGTCGTTCTGAAACCGCTGCGCAGATCTGGTACGGGGTTAGCAAGATCGAACGAGCACATAAACAGTTATTCCGCTAAACGGTAGAGACTTTGTCTTGCATCCTGGATGTAGAAGATGCGAGTTACCAAACCGCCTTCTTTTAGCCTTTTGATCGCGTATCTCACTGTTCGATAGGGCAAATACGTTTCCTGTTTGATATCGGTTAGGGTCATTGTGCCGTTTTGTTCAAGCGCCTTGAACACTAGTTTTACGCTGGGTGGATATACGCGTAGTTTTTTGGCCACGTCTTCGAGGTTGTTTGGCCTATCGTTTACGGTAATTGCAGCAGCAACGCCATGTGCATTCATATCAACCAAATTAACGCCGTTAATAATATATAATATTTTCTAAGAGTTAGGCTTTGTAAATAAAGTCAGAAATTGAACCCACTTTTTTAACAAACGTCTTACTTTTTTAACAAGAGATTTTCAAAAAAAGAGAACCCAAAACTAACCATGCTATTCATTGACATCTTAACCGCGGTTAAGGTCAAGCGCGCTTAACGTTAAGTGCACTTAACAGTTTCCAATGGAAACACTCAAATGAAGCTAAGAACGGCTCTCGAAGAGCATAACGTTAACCGCGGTTGACGTTAACCTAAGTTAGCTTATTTCCTATAGGAAACAACGAACTAATATCGAGTCCGAGCTCGAACATCTCTTGAATCACAACGCAGATGTTGTGACACAACACTTTCAACAGCACTTCATTGACCTGAGCAACCTCTGTCTTACTCCGCACCGAATCCCCGAACTTACTCTTTATCATATGAAAAGTGGTTTCTGCGTTGCTCCGCTTGTGGTAATGCTCTAAAAATTCTTCGTTTTTGAATTCGAAGTAGTGGTACATCTTCTTCCACATCGTTGAGCCCTTAGAGAGTCCTGTCGTTCCCTTTCTAAAAGGAATATAGGGCGTAGCTCCCAAGTCGCCAATGAGCTGTAAGTTCTTCCTTGACGAATACGCCTTGTCCCCCGAAACTTCCTTGACGTTAAAGTTCTGAGCCGTCTGAAACACCAGTTCAGGTAGGAATTTCGTATCGTGTTCGTTTGTCATCGTCAGTTCAACCGCCGTCACAATGTTCGTCTTCACTCCGCATATGAGGTGAGCTTTAACCCACGCCCTTGTATCAACTTCCTTACCGTATTTGTGGTCGAACCACTTAACAAACCTTGAGGTTCCAAATCCTGAGCTGTCTATCGTGAAATCTGTTTCGACAGACGTTAGCGGAAGACTCGTTACCGTGATAAGCTCCTTGATAATAGGCGTTACGTCTGGATTCTCCATATAGTGAGCAACAGAAACATACGTCGGCACGTTCTCGATGTAGCCGCGTTCTTTTGCTATCTCTGCATCTGTCAAGAACCGTCTTAATGAGAAGGTGCTAAACACCTTGAGGGCTGATAGGAACACCATATCAGATAGCGGCAGCTTCGGTCTTCCGAATGTGTATTCAGGCTGTGGCACACGGCGGCATACGTCTTGAAGCAGTTGCATGAACAGTTCCTTTTGGTGTATCTGAGCGTGGTCGTAGGCTTGCCAATCCTGTGTGTAGCTGACCTTCTTTGTGACAGTCTGTGTGACCTTACCTAGCTCGTCGATCTCTTCGGTAACAATGAGTTCAACCGCGAAGATGTGTTTGCACTTGATTTTCCGGTATTGGTAATCAGGACAATCGCATGAATGTGTGTGGTCAAACTCTGAGAACTGAACGATGTAAGATGCATCGCTCGTTTGAGAATGGACTAGCCACCCCTTCTCGCTCTTTTTGATGTGGTTGTTATGTGCTATTTCCGTGCCTCGTTCCTTCCGAGCTTCCAACAATTCTTGAGCTTGCATGATTGTCACGTCTATGGTGAATTCACCACAATAATAATAGGTCGGAAAGAATAAATAGTTTGTGGTGAAGAAGACATATATGGTGAATATGTCAAAACCATTTATTGTGCAAGTTAAGAATGACAAGCAAAGACGTATTGTAATCGATAAAAAAGCGTGGGAAGACGAGGGATTACAGAAAGGAGATTATATCGAAGTAACAATCAAAAAAATTAAGATTGGGGGAGAGTCATAACGATTCTTTCTTTTAGTTGTTCCATCTCCGAGTCAAGCATCATTTGTGTTTCTTTAATTTTCTTAGTTGTCGAAAAAAGGTCATCTAGTTTATTTACTAACGCATTCAAATTCTGTGAGCTTGCTGGTATTTTAATTTTGAAATCCAAAAACGAATCTTCTTTTAACCTAAACCGGCTTCCTTTGGTCGAGCCGGAAGAATATCGTCTGACATTATCCACAAAAACCGGATTTATACAATAATAAAACAAATATTTAATTAGGTTAGCGGGTTCGTATTTTGTTTGCTCCTTAGCTATAAATTGTGGGAATTCTCCAGAAACATAACAGTTCTCAAAAGAGTCGTCCAGAATTGCGAACGACCCACGATGCGCAAACAGCCTGTTATAGATCAAACATCCCGGCTTAGTTTTGTATAGTTTTTTGGCTTTGATTTCACTTCCTTTTTTAGTATCTTTAATAAAAGCGCCTAGCGCGTGTCCTCTAACTCCCACCAGAGCGTAATCAGTATTAGGCTCTAATTTTTCAGGAGCTTTATATTCATCGACAAGCTTTGTTATTTTAACAATATCCCATTCACCAATATCTGCTATTTTGGTTAATTGGGAGTCGACAAGTGAGTCACTATCCGCTTGGACATTCTTGAAATGCTGTTTCAGTTGCTCTTGAGTCTTTATGACCTCGGCGCTGGTAGATATTTTGCTCTCCACTTGCGAAATATAGTGTTGCGGGTCAAAACGGTCTCGCAAATCATCCGTTGAGACAACTGCGACATTACTACCAGAAATCGTTGCGTCTGCCGGATTCTTTAAGAATTTTTTATATTGAACCAAGATGTCTGGCAATTGGTTTCCGGGAATCTCTAGTCCTGATGCTGAATAGCCTGAATTGTTACAAATTGCCATGAAGATGCTTTTTTGCTCTCCTTCATCAGGCTCTGTTTTTTTAGTGAAGAAAAACAAAGAGGTAGCCGCTTTTGAACCATAACCAGAAAACGTGTCTGATGGTAGGCTTACAATTCCATCTATCCATACCTTTTGTTTTACATAGTCTCTAACGGGTTTGTATTTGTCATTGTTCAAAATTCCTTCAATCACTACCATTCCACACTTACGCTCTGGTTTTATTAATTGAATCGCTCTTTCGAGGGCCAAGATCTCCCTTTCCTGTGACTCCCTTCCTTTGCCAAAGTGATAATTATCCAAGACCTCTTTGTTATTCTCAACGGCTCCAAACGGGGGATTTGTTAAACATACGTCAAAGGAATTCTCTTGAACCGTCTCTTTGATATTCGTTAGACCATCGTGCAAGAATATCCCCGTATGTCCATCTCCGTGAACAATCATATTCATCTTACAGGCTTGAATTGTCCTTTCTTTCCAATCGGTTCCAAATAAAGATCTACTTGACAGTGCTTCTTGCCACTTCTGTCTTTCATCTTCAGAAAAATCTTGAAGTCGGATTTTCTGGTGCACGACATCAAATGCGTAAATCAGAAATCCACCTGTTCCGCAAAAAGGGTCTACAATCTTTTCCGCTATTTTAGGGTCTATAGCATCTACAATAAATTCAACAACGTTTCTCGGTGTGAAATATTCCCCCAATCCACCTGTGAATGTGTCGCTCAAAAAGTATTCAAATGCTTCTCCTTTTATGTCAAACGCTGTAAGTGATAGGTCATAGTGTTCAAATAATTTGACTATCCTCCTTATGGTTCGATCTTTGAGTTTTATTTTATCATTTTCCGGGAAAAGCGAAGCATATTTAGGGTGCTTAATTGTTTCTTCGTATATCTTCTGGATGATATTGAAGCGGTAGGTATTGATTGTCCTGTCAAAAACCCGCAAGGTAAATCGGTTGTCATTATCATATTTCTCTTCATACATCTTGCAGAAGAGAATTTTACTCATTTCATCAAAAGCTTGAATTGGATCATAGCCTTCATTATTCCGAATTTCGTTGTGGCATTGTTTTAGCACATTTCTGAAGGTCTTTACATCATCAATTACAAACAGCTCGTGAATTGCATCTTGCCTAAGCGAGTCCTGAGTGGCTTTGCTGATAACTGACGTTACAATATCCTTACGCGAATCTGCTTTGGTTGGTAGTTCTTCAATTCTGTTTTTGTCAACAACTTGGTAAATGCGCGTCTGGCTGGAATTTGTTAAAAGGGCGAAGGGTGCAATTCTTGGCAATAACCGCGCATATGATATTGCCTGCTCAACTGCGGCTTTATTCAAAATTTCATTTGGAGATTTTGTCTCAACAAGAATGATAGGAGATTGTTTCTTCTTATCGATGTAAACGACAATATCAGCAAAAATCGTCTTTTCTTTGCGGCCTTCTTGAACTTTTATAGATTTGTTAAAATCCATAAAATCTGTTGAATAGCCTTTTTTTTCGAGAAAGGAAACCGCAAACTTATATTTGACATCATCTTCAGATGAATAATCATTCATAAAATCAGTCCATCTGGTAATATGAGTTCTTACTATATGGATTTTACGAATCCTAGCCGAAACTGACCTTGAATAATCCGTTTAATGATGAGCAGCAGAAAGGATCAAGTCGTAATCACTTTTCGGAATCGCGACCATTGCTCGTCCTCTAAGATTCAAAAACCATTTTGCCTTGTTTGTAATAAATGCCAATCTCAAAACGAGCGGCTTAAACTCAATGGGAAGCTCGAATAGCCGCAAAGGTTCTAGCCTTACTCTTAGACCGTATGTCTCATTGGAAGTAGCGTAGGGTGCGTGGAACATCACTTTGCTGTCTTTGAATACTTCTGACACAATCTGATATGCCCCAGCCACCTGTGGAGGATAACGCTCTCTGCTCACTGTTTCGGTCTTTAGATAAATTAAGCACTTATCACCTTTCTTTACACGAGAAAGGATCTTTCCGAACTTTTCGGAAACTCCTAAAATATTTGTCTCTTTCGTGACGTTCCAGTTGTCAAAATTCGTAACATAGAGCCAGTAAGCCATAAATATCAGACATTGAGGCTAAGCATATTAAATATAAAAGTGCATTGAAATGACCTTAGCTGTGTGACTCAAACAAAAACGATATATAGCATCCCCAATATACAAAATAACGCTCTTAAGAGGACTGGTATAACGTGTCACGTGCGTGTTTGGATGATTATCAGTGCATATAGGAGCCAAAGTATCCCGTTACGTATAGGTCTTTGTTTGAGTTCTTGGCGAACGCCCTTCGATGATAGCAAAACAACCCCGTAATGGCAAAGGTCGCATCATGCCCCGGCACGAGGGTAACTGAAGGGGACAGCGAAGATTTCAAGAGAATGAACCTTCGGAGTTAGTGCGTCGGGGCAAAGACCAAAATTTCTATCTTTTCATCCCGTTTATGCAGCTTGAAGGCGCACTGAGGGCCGTACCAGAAGGCGTGACGATTCGCATAGAAGTAGCGCCAAGTTCACGAAATTCAGGCATCGAAGGATTCAACGCATGGCGGCATGCCGTCCGTATCAAACTCACTGAGCCAGCACAAAAAGGAAAAGCAAACGAACAGCTCATGAGATACCTTGCGATTTTGTTCGACAAGCCTGTGGACGAGGTGCAACTCATTTCAGGGCATACAAGCACTAGGAAAGTGGTGTTATTGTGCAATACGACCATTGACCAAGTCGAGTCGGGCCTCAACGCAGCGGTGCGAAAATAGAACACTGACTTTTTTAACAGAAACTTGACTTTTTTAACAAACGGCACTTATTTTACAAAGCCTAAGAGTTAGGCTTTGTTGCAAAACTCACATTTCGCCGCATTTCTCAGGCACTTATGCAACACAACCCCGACTTTTGCAACAGAAGGGTGTTTTGCAACACGCGCCTTTTTCCCCAAGAGTGGAGCCTTTACAGGTGAAAAAACATGAGTAGTGCAACCAAAACAACTTTCTCAAATGATAGACATTTATACATCGCTGAACGGGTGACCCCGATGACTAGTATTGATACCGTTAAAGACAAAATTAAAGAATATGGTTATTTAGATTTTGAACGGATAAAGGAAGAGTGCAGCGTTTACTGTCTCAATGATGAAACAGTAATAAAGCTTCTTGTTAAGCCGCTAAAATTCTTTAAGATAGACGGCAATTATACTGCAACTACTATACCTATAATGGCTTCATTTTCACCTTCTGGATTAAGAGGGAACCCGTCCAATGCTCGACTTCCGTCAGAACCGTCTCAGATTGAATTGTTACTTAAAGAAAACGCCTTGGAGTTTACACCTGTGAAAGAACCGTGGAATGAATACGAAGTAGAAGGCATCAAGTTATCTGTGCAAACCGTTGCTCAAGCAATTGCAAAAGTTGACCATAATGACGTACAGGGAGAGCCTATTTATCTAGTCAATCATCAAAGCGTCGTCAAAAGATATCCACCTGTTTGACGTCATTGTTTTGATTAGACGGTCAGCTTTCACCCGTTTTCTTTTCTTTTTTTTCTGAAGCCTCAGCCACTTTATCGAGCATCGTATCTATTCGTGGATAATCAATGTCATTTTGCTTCATATCTGGAAAACTAAGTTCATCTCTTGGCGCCACAGTCCTTTGCAAGAAATAGTTGAACCTGCTTACCAAATCAATTCTATACTCGCATGTCAACCTAAGCCTCTTAGGCTTGTCTTGAGATTTTTCTACGTAACGCTTTATTAAATCTACAGGAAGTGAATAAGCATTAGTAAAATCAACAAGCATCGGAGCTAAGCCTTTTTGATATTTGTCGCACGGAGGTGTCTTTTTTAGAATACTGTAACCATATTGAGTACCTATAGTCGCTTCACTAAGTAGACTATCTGTTTTATTTTTGAAGTTTTCTCTATCAAATTTACCGTCTTTAAAAATTTTTTTGGCATATTCATCATCTAGTTTAAGCCGCTCGACGCGATTTGCATAGAAACTGCTTACCCCCCATATAGGACAGAGAAGCACGAGGTCTAACTTGTTTTGTGCCAAAGTGCTAGAGTGACTTAGCACCACAGCATTCCATTTTTGTATCCATGCTTTGAGCTTACCCTCGGGCTTATCTTCTGCAAATTCGATACGTCCTATAGGATAAATATAAGGCAAAAGGAGTATGTCGCCCTGTTCAATTTCCTTAGTATTGTCAATTTCATCAAAAACTGCTGAACACTTGTCTTTTGCGTCGCAGGCGTCGCAAGGGTCAATATTAACCATTATTACCCATCTAAACGCCTTCAACGTCGTTTTATTTGGTCTATTAACGGCTCAGCCGAAACAACACGTATGATATCTATTTCGAAGAGTAGTGGCTTCTCTTTACTTACATCCGGGAGTATTTCTGGAGGTAGAGTTTCTCCGCTTCTTATAAAGGTAGGTAAGGCGCAGGCTGTTAAGGCGGAGGAATCCACAAGAATAACATCGTCTCTTGCCGAAAAATAGTTGCCATTTACAGATGCATTGCCACCTTGAAAATAATCGTCACCACCAGTAAAAGAATTGCCACGACTATTGATTATACCTGCCATCGTCGCCACGTCCCTGTTTTATAATATAATATGTGAAAAGAAAAATATCTTTCGGTAGTCTTGCTTACAAGTCGGCATTCAAAGCGGGCGTAAGACCAAAGAAACTCGGCTCAATCCCCAACTCAAACATCTTTTGTTGCGGCTTTGTTGAATCTCCAGTGAACCCACTCGAAACTAGTGCTGAATCTGCGGTTGCTGAATCGGTGAAAAGTGGCTGAGGTGAATCGGTTGGTAACAAAGATTCGTTAAGTTAAGGAGTAAAGCAGAAAATAATAAGCGTATACGACTCGTTAACTCCTAGCTCCTTCTGGAAGCTTAGCATATTCTTTCACGTATTTCTCAACCAATTTTCCTATCTTATCGGGTGTCATTTGCTGATGGAGTTCTTCAAAAAGTCTTTCAAGCTCTTCCACACGGTTTTCTAATACCTTAAATTCATCTTCATTGACCAATTCCTCACCCCCCCCAAATTTCTGGTTAGGTTCTTACCGTCACAACCACAAACGTGTAACACACTCATACATAGGGGTAAGTATGCTTCGCCAATTCAGTAACTCTCTGGTTTACCTCAAAAACTCTCTGGTTTACCGCGCTTATCATCTGTTCTAGCCGGTCGATGTTGGAAACGATGTTCTTGAAGCCGTCAGCGATGTCGCTGTCGATGCTAATACGGTCTCCTATCTTCTTTCTCTCTTTATCTCCAACACGCTCTGCGATTTTTATTATCTCATCATTTTGGGATTTAATCTCTTTCCTAATATTCTCAAGAACTTCTTTAAACAGCTCGCTCTGATTCATAGGTTATCGCCTTCCAGAAGAGTGGTTATTAACAGTGCTCTTACAAAAAGCTCTGGCTGCCGAACCAAACACCCACCCTTAAGAAGAAAAAAAGTTGGGTTCAATGCCCAACTCAAACATCTCCTGTATTACCACGCAGATGTTGTGGCACAGCACTTTCAGTAAGACTTCATTAGCCTGAGCCACTTCCGTCTTACTGCGTACTGAATCCCCAGACTTGCTCTTTATCATATGAAACGTCGTCTCTGCATTGCTCCGCTTGTGGTAGTGCTCTAGGAATTCCTCGTTTCTGAATTCGAAGTAGTGATACATCTTCTTCCACGTTGGCGCGTTCTTCGCTCGGCCTGTGGTTCCCTTTTTAAATGGGATGTAAGGCACAGCGCCCAGCTCGTTTATCAATTCTAAATTGGCTCTCGAAGAATACGCCTTATCTCCGGACACTTCTTTGACGTAAAGTTCTGAGCTGTCTGAGTCACCAGTTCCGGCAGAAACTTTGAATCATGCTCGTTACCCATTGTCAACTCGACAGCAGTAACGATGTTTGTCTTAACCCCGCAAGCTACGTGCGCTTTTACCCACGTCCTAACGTCTTTGTCTTTGCCGTATTTGTGGTCGAACCACTTGACAAACCTCGAAGTTCCGAATCCTGAGCTGTCAATAGTGAAGTCGTTTTCAACTGAGGCTAAAGCGAGGCTTGTCATGGCGATAAGGTCTTTGATGATGGGTGTTAGCTCTGAATTCTCCATATACCGCGCAACAGTCGTGTAGTAGGGCACTCTCTCAATCAAACCTCTCTCCTTTGCTATTTGCATGTCAGTGGTAAACCGCCTTAGCGAAAAGGTTGAGAAGACCTTCAAAGCAGACGCAAACACCATATCGGCTAATGGCAACTTCGGCCTTCCAAACGTGTACTCCGGCTGCGGAATAGAACTTGTTAAGTCTCGGAGCAAGCCCATAAAAAGCTCTTTCTGGTGTATTTGCGCTTGGTCGTAGGCTTGCCAATTCTGCGCGTAGCTTACCCGCTTTGTAACAGTCTGCGTGACCGTTCCGTAGCTGTCAATCTCTTCAGTGACGATTAACACAACCGCGAAGATATGCTTGCACTTGATTTTCCGGTATTGGTAATCAGGGCAAGTGCAAGACTGTTTATGGTCAAATTCTGAGAATTCTACGTCGTATGTGGTTCCGTTTGACTGAGAGGGAACTATCCAACTGTTGCCGCTCTTGGTGATTTTGCAGGTCTTTGCTATGCTCAAACCCCTTTCCTTCCGAGCTTTGAACCTGACGAGTGATGATTCATTAGATTGGCAGCTAGAAATACGCGACAAAGAACTGATAATCGTCGTACGTCCGATTAAACGTTTACCTAGCAATCGGTTAATTTAGAATGGAAAGTAAGATAGAAAATAGCACCCACGTGCTTGAGAAAAAGAGCGTTGACAAATACTTCTTAGACGGCGAAGAAATTACGGAAAGCGACTACAAAGCAATTGAGGAATATATAAAGCGCGTTCGCTCGCAAACTGAAGGGCCGAAACACGGTACCTCAGGACAATTTTTTAGTCTCCGCAGTTAGCAAATCTCGTCTTCGTCATTAAGTCGAACGAAGCAAAGCCCGTCTCCTCGCGTTATTGTAGCCATGTCGATAGGGCCGCCACACCCCCTTACGTAGAGTGCTAGTCGCTGAGTTTCTATCGTGGTGCGGAGAAGCAATACCGCTAAGTCAATGTAGCCTTGCAATCCCATCACTGGCAACGGGAACTGTAGAGAAAGCGGTTGCGCGATTTCTGGCATAGCTTTCACTTGTTCTTCAGTTAACGACCAAGCGTCTGACAATCGTTTTGGAAGGTTGGGGTCATAACCTTTTATCAGTCTGTTGACTAGCTCTCCTTCACCTCCCCAAGTTATGTCTATCTGGGGCAATTCAACGGGTTTCGGTTCAGAAGGAATATCTATTTTGTAAGTGTGAGGATATGCATCCCCTTCGTTGAAACCCGCCGCGAGAAAAGATATCGACGGGCCTTTCCAGTCTTTCATTTCTGGTGGCCGCCTCTCCCATTCCTTCATGAAGAAGTTGGACATTTTTTCGGAGAACTCGTCAACCGGCATACGACCTTCTGAAGCGATTGTTGCTTCAAAATCTGGTACGAAATTATAAACAGACCTATTCCCTATTCCTCCAAGCCCGGTCGTGACAGCAGCTACAAAGTTGTGGGGTTCGTCAAACGTTAGGAGTTTCTTGGTTTCATCAAAGCTAATTGGGCATTTCGAACCGTTTGGCAAAGTCACTTCCGTCAAACTTCTGCTTTCAGTGGCGAGTACAATGCCATCTGGGCTTCTAATAATGATACTTAGCGTCATATTACTCCCTCTACAAATACAATGCAAGTTATCCCATATTGCGATAACATAATCCTATGTAACGTGCAATTGTTACAGAAAAACAATTTTCCGCCAACCTTTTCTCAACAACCTAGGATTAACAACGTTTGGTTTAACAGAACCCCAACCCGCGTAGACTTTTGCAACACAACCTTTACTTTTGCAACAGACGGGGGTTATGCAACAAAGCCTAAGAGTTATTGCGGCGCTATACACCCGTCCCAAGCATCTTTTCAAGGGCTTCTTTAGGGGCCGCGCGACGTTAGTACTGCGTAAGACCTAGACAGACCGATTCTCTGGCGTCAGTGGATAACAACCACAATCGCAAATCATCAAAAAAAAGCCTCAGCGGAAAAAAGTCGAATCTTGTCAGCCGCTTATGCGGGATTTGTCACTGCGAAACGACGCAAAAAATATGCACACCAGCCGGTGTTAAACGTCCCGGTGAGGCATCAGATCACAGCCTGTGCACGGGGCGCACATCGTCTTTGCTATGTCAGCTCGCAGGCCATACTTGTCGAGGAGTTTACGCTCTTTTCGCGCTAGTCGCAAAAGGCGCTCTGCATCAGGTCGTCGCATGCCCGTCTCTGCTCGCAAAGGATGCTCAACAACGGCTCTTAGTATAGGTATCACACCTATTTTGATCAGTTCGCACATGCCGTTGATAATTGAGAGATCATCCTCTCCCAAGCCAACGAGGATATTGGAAAACACTTTGTTTCGGCCGAAAATCTCTACTGCGTCTTTTAGAGCCTTCAAAATGAAGTCGAGTGAGAGCCCAGGGCACATCTGCTCAAAGAGTTGACGATCCATTGTTTCGACGTTGTACTTAATTTCGTCAGCTCCGGCATCTTTCAACAACTTAGTTGAATTTGGTGTTGGATAAACGGATACGCCGATCGGCAGATCGTATTTCTCTCTCAGGGTGTGAACGATAGCTGCGATCCGCTCGGCTTCGTGTTGCGCTGACTTTTCGACACCGGAGGTTAATGCGATAGCCTTTAGCTTGCTTGCGAGGGTTGGATCGGCAAGAATTCGCGAAATCGCCATCTCAACATCACTCTGGCTCTTTACCGAACCTCTAAGAAGCGGCACTGGGCAGTACTGGCAGTCGAATATGCATACCTCGCTTACGGTGATGTACGCTTGTCCGGGGCAATGAGCGATGGCATCTTCGAGAGATCCGCGAACGATCTCTTTTTCGTGGTCGCGGATAACTACTTCATTCCCTTCAAGCGATGCCTTAAGCCGAGAACCGTGTTTTATGCCCAAGCGCACACGGTGACCGTTAAATAGCAAAAAGAACGACGTGAGGCCGGCACCCGGGCCCGAAGCAGGGGTTGTAATGCGCCCAAGTATACGCTCATCAATATCCACACCTCCCTCTGCAATAAGAAAAGCTTTCGTCTCCGCGCTCTCGTCCACCGTTTGTGCCCCCATTAATGCCTTTGACCAGCCGCCAGCAGCCGGAGATTACAGACTGCCCACCGCTGCTTCGATTCTGCTCAATGCTTCCTCCAGAACAGCCCGAGGGCAAGCAATGTTCATTCTCTGGAATCCTGCTCCGCCAGCACCGAAGACAAAGCCGTCATCAAAACCTACTCTGGCCTTCCCCCGCATAAAGCTCCTTAATGCCATGCTGTCCATTCCCAGTTCCCGGCAGTCAAGCCAGACAAGATAAGTCCCATGCGGCTTGATGACTTTGATTTTCGGTATGTTCTTCTCAAAGTATTCAGTCGCAAAGTTAAGGTTGCCCTGCAGATAAGGAAGAAGCTGTTCCAGCCACTCGTCCCCGAAACGGTAAGCGGCTTCAAGCGCCGTCAAACCAAAAATGTTCGGCCCTGGCTGTATACCAGTTTTAGCGTTTACGAAATCATTCCTAAGTCTCTCGTTGGGGATGATAATGGAAGACGCCTTGAGCCCGGCGAGATTAAAGGTCTTGCTAGGTGCCATGCAGACCACACAGTTCTGTTCAAACTCCGGTGAAATTGAGGCAAAAGGAGTGTGTACGCATCCATTGAAGAGTAGTTCGCAATGGATTTCATCGGAGATAACTTTGGCTCCGTGGCTGATGACAATCTCCCCCAACCGGCTCAGTTCCTCCTTGTTCCACAAACGCCCTACTGGGTTGTGTGGGTTGCTCAAGAGGATAGCCTTTGTTCGGCTAGGGGAGGGACCCATACCAGCTCTGGGCTGGAAATTGCCTTCAAGGCCTGCATAATCCATCTCATAGCAGCCGTCTATCAGTTTTAGTTCGTTATTCACGATGTGACATCCGCTGGACGTCACTGCCGAGAAAAAGGGATAGTATACCGGTGGTTGCAGGATGATTTCGTCGCCCGGACGGGCAAGAGCTCTGACCGCCGCATGAAGCGCGGGAATAACACCAGGGGTAAAAACTACCCATTCCGGCTGGATTCTCCATTTGAACTTCCGCTGCATACGGTCAACAACAGCTTCGGTGACACTGGGACCCGGCTGAGTATACCCATAAAACTCGTGCTCCGCGCGCTTCTTCAGCGCCTCAACAATCGGTTGGGCAACTGGAAAATCCATATCGGCAACCCACATCGGAATGACGTCATCGCGACCAAATATCGCTTTGACGGTATCCCATTTGATGCAATTGGTATTGCTTCTGTCATATACGCGGTCAAAATCGTATTTCATTAGTTAGTCCTCCAAAAGCGTCAATGAAGCTAAACACGCACAAAATACGACGCTAATGTTATGCGCTGCGGGAAGGGTATACTTACTCCTCAAATGTTGATTGTCCAGCAGATCAATGGTGATTTGCCGATTACTAATTCATAGCTCTGTCCAAAAACGCTTGTACCAATCGATGGTTTCCTTTAATCCATCTTCCAGCGAAATAGATGTTTGCCATCCTAATACCCTACGGGCTTTGTTAGTGTCCAAACGTTTGAATGTTGGAGTGGCTTTTTTCGGACCGTGAAACGCTGGTTCTCTCTCTTGCCCATCGTAGAGACGGCTAATCAATTGAACTAGATCCCTGACTGATATAGGGTACCCCCCGCCGAAATTGAAAGCTTCGCCGGAGGCGACGTCCATATTTTCTGCCACTGCCAAATAACCTCTAGTCATATCCCGAATGTTAAGATAATCGAAGGTTGAGGTACCATCATCTCGTGCTCCAAAATCAAAAGGACGATCGGTAATAATATTGGCAATGGCCGTAGGAACGATTGTGCTAAAATTAGTATTTCCCGGTCCGTAGGTGTTAATGAAGCGACATACTGCTGCCTTCATTCCGTAGGTTTTTGCATAGCACCGGACAGCGATGTCACCAGCAACTTTAGACGGAGTATAAATATTTGCAGCTACAAGAGGGGGGGAATCTTCGCTAATTGGCTCATGCTGGGTGGTCGTACCATAAAATGCTCCGCTGGAAGCAAAGACTAGATTTTTAGCACATGTAGAATTTCTGACTGCTTCCAAAACAGAGTATGTTCCCATGACGTTTACAGAAAGTACCTCATACGGATGGACATTGCTGATTGGCACGACCGGTTGAGCGGCAAGATGAAAGACCGTATCAATCTCAAAGCGTTCGAGACTGATTTTAAGAAGTTCTAGGTCTCTCACGTCCCCGCAAATATAATGAATGCTACTGGCCAGTCCCGTTAGTACCAAATACGAATTAGTTGGAGTCTCGCGATCCAGCACATAAACTCTGGCTCCTTTTTCTAATAGTTGCTGACACAAATGGGAACCGCCAAAGCCATATCCCCCAGTTACCAAGCATCTTTTCCCTCCCCAGAAGTCGCTTCCCGTGTCTTTCATCAAGCCCCCCCAATAACGAGTGGTTAACTGCACTTCCGGAACAACATATCCCCGATTGACTCGCCCTCTGTCATTGTACCACTTCGAGAGTTTGAGTTGCTGCCCCTGGGATAAACAGTCGCGAAATCACGAAGCCGACACCCGGAATCGAACCGGGATGAGCCGCTCTGCAGGCGGCTGCGTAGCCGTTCCGCCATATCGGCGCAGGTCGATGCATATCGACGCTAGGGTGTAGTGTTGCAACTGTCTTAACAACTGAGATCAAGACAAAATGTGCCGCAATTTGAAATGACGCGCTGAATGCGTAGCCGAGTGACTCACTTGTTCAAAACGCTAAGTTGCGTCTTAGGGGAACAATAGCTGTTCAAAGACCAAAACTGGCGTGAACCTAAATGACCTCCGCCTCGCTGAGACGGAGTCTATTAAAAAAATAGCATCTTTTTCTTCTTTAATCTGGCTCAAGGGTTTCTTCAGCGGTTCAGCAGGTAGACCGCCGCATTCAGGGCAGTGGCGATGCTCACCCACGCAATGTAAGGCACCAAAAGGTATGAGGCCCACCTTTCAACTTTGTAGAACTGGTAGATAGTAGCAGCAATCAAAATCCAAAGCGGGATAATGCTAAGCAAGCCGTAGAGTGTATTTTGCAGTCCAAAAAACGCGAACGTCCAGATAACGTTCACTGCAAGCTGTGCTGCAAAAAGGGCGATCCCTGTATCCCTCGTACGATTTCGCGGTGAACGCCATATGAGGAACAACGCCACGCCCATCAGTATGTATAAGGTCGTCCAGACCGGAGCGAATACCACGTTTGGAGGGCTGAACCAAGGCTTGTTCAGCGAAGCATACCATGTGGGGATTGAGTTGATCGTGAACACCGTAGATCCGAAACCGGTCAACAAAGGCACGGCGAGAGATATGAGCAGCTTGACGATGTCGATGGTTTTCATCCTTGCTAGGTGCAGTCACCCCCTACTTAGTATTTTTGTTACGTCCTTCAGATTAACGATCAAGCTTTTTGGGATAGTGGCTTTCAAACACCCTTTTGAGGCGGCGTAACATCTGCAAAAAGCACGGCGTGTGAGTTTAAGTCAATGTTCAGACACACACGCTCGTATAAACAAAACGCTAAATCATTATGAGGGAGACGCAATGTCTGTGAAAGTTTTAGCAATAAACGGAAGTCCGAGAACTAAATGCAATACCGCAACCTTATTGAATAATGCGCTTGAAGGAGCAGCTTCACAGGGAGCAGAGACCGAACTCGTTCATCTTTATAAACTCAATTTTAAAGGCTGCATTAGTTGTTTTGCCTGCAAATTGAAAAATGGCGAGAGCTATGGCAGGTGCGCCGTAAACGATGATTTGACACCAATTCTCAAAAAAGCTGAGGAAGCTCATGCCATTATCTTGGGCTCTCCCATCTACCTAGGAACAGCGACCGGCGAGATGAGATCCTTCATGGAACGGCTGATATTCCCGTACTTGGTGTATGATCCAAACCACTCAACGCTTTTTAAGAGGAGGATCAAGACGGGTTTAATTTACACGATGGGTGCGAAAGAAGACCGGATGAAACTGATGGGCTATGATCAGTCTCTCAATATTGTTGAAATGGTAATGAAGAGGATCTTCGGGGAATCGGAATCGCTGTTTGTTACCGATACCTATCAATTTGATGATTATTCTAAGTATGAGTCAACATTATTTGATGTCCAAGAGAAAGCAAAGAGACGAACAGAAGAATTTCCAAAAGATTGTCAAAAAGCTTTTGACATGGGAGTTCGCTTAGCCCAAATTCAACGGTAGCTATTTAGAAGCAACACGCGACATCTAACGTTTTCATTAATCGTTTGTTTTCTTCGACTGTCATCTAAACTCCCTCCACGAAGTGTGTTACCGAAGTTAGTGGTGGAGGTGATATAGCTGTTCTCTCTATTGCAGTCAGGATTACCGCTTCTATCGCGCGTTACTCCTGCAATCACCGGTCAAGACTAAAGGCACCAAGCTGTCGCAGGATACTTAACAAGTTAAGCTCGCCCCACTGCTCCGCGACTCTCCCCTTCACGACGCGGAAAATGGTGATTCCTTGCAGAGTCACCCGTTTGTTAGTGGCAGCGACATCTAAGAAAGGCCCCTTGTGTGTCGCGTATCCTGACCATCGGATGACCACCTTATCAGCCTCTGCGATCGTGTCCTCGACGAAGATTTTTGCATCAGGAAAGGCCGTACGATAGATCGCACTGGCTTGCGTCGTGCCCTTGACACCCGGCAACTGACCCTCCAGAGGGTTATGATCGACAAAACTCGGCGCAGTTGTCTCTTCGAGCGTCCGCAAATCGCCTGAATCGAATGCTCGAAAGTTACGCAGCACAATTGCCCGATTTCTCTCTTCGACAGATCTCTTTTTGGAGTCGATCAAGGGCTGATCGCTCCGCGCTGTATCCGGCGACATTTGGCGTTAAAAAAGCTTCGCTACTCTTTAGCTGCGCCTTCTATACAGTAGTAGGCATCGCCGAGGTCAAACATTGCCAATACGGGACACACGCCACATGGACATCTGACGCGTCGTGGATTTTTCGGACTTTTACCGATAGCACAAAAAAGCGTATCAGTTAGCGCGTTCTCAGTGTACGTCAGACAATCGCCTTTATCACAAATGCAATTCTTCCTGTTAAATTCGGTGTTTGGCACCTTCATACGCAACTCCCATTTCGCACCTCACGACTTCTGCCGCAGACAAGCGTGGCCGCCGCAGAGAGGCTTTCACTACTTATTCCGTGGGTTTAGAAGCCGTTGATATTTCGTACAACTGATGAGCGCGCCACTGATATAAGATTTGCGAGCTTCCAAGCTGGTTGTGCGACTGATTTACGCGTGATCTGCAGTCTATCCTGTCAATGAATGCAGGCTCCTTAAGAGCAAATGCAAAGAATCTTTATCGCACAACTAGTAGTACAGGCGGAGCTTGATGATGGTGATCTACTCCGTGGGGCATTCGAATCGATCGCAACAGGAATTCATTTCGGTTTTATCGCATTATGCCGTTCGAACGGTAATCGACGTGCGCAGCCATCCGCACTCACTCGCTAATCCTCACTTCAACAAGGAAGTGCTTGAATATGAGCTACCGCGGTCAAATATTCAATATTGCTGGATGGGAGAAGCACTTGGGGGTTTCAGACCGCAGACGTCGACAGATTCGCCAAACACTGCGTGGAGGGTGAAAAGTTTCAAGAACTATGCGGATTATGCGCTAACTGACGCTTTTTCTGACGCCTTGACTGAAGTCACCTCCCTTGCCACACAAAAAACCGTCGCCTTAATGTGCGCTGAAGTCCTTTGGACGCGTTGCCATCGTCGGATTATCGCAGACTATCTTTTGGCGCTTGGATGGACGGTTGTGCATATTTTGAACGCTTCTCGTTCGGCGACTCACGAACTTACCCCATTTGCAAAAGTTGAGGGCGCCCACATAACGTACCCCCCCTCTTTGCTCCAGTATTCACTGGATGACTTCCAGCCAGAATAAGCTGGAATCGTCATTATCGATCGGTAGAGAGACAATTCAGCGGTACACCTACAGCTCTAGAATTCATTAGCGTGAATTTGACTTAGCTGCTGACCTTTGCAGCGACGTTGGAGAGAACGTCCTCAGGCGAGGCTATTGCTTTCGTCCCTGAGCGGGTAAAAATGGCAGGCGGCTTAATCACAGCTTTTCTGTGACCACCTCTACGAGCAGCCCATCAACTTGTCAAAAACAGCATGTCCCGATGATTAAAACAGCACGAGGTTGTGATACAGCGAAAAACTACGAGCAATTGAATCTGAAAGAGTGACTTCAGGACGTGTTTAGCGCTATTTGCCTCTTTGAGCTTCTAATCGGAAATATCTCAGCGCCTAGGATGTGATTGAGGTCAAAGCCGTAAAGAGTCCCATCTTTTTCTAAGACGACGAGCCGCCCCTTTACGCCAATGACGCGGCCCAGGAGCATATCTTTCACCGGCAAGGGCCGCATCCAGAGCGGCAAATCAAAATAGCGGAGCTTAATCTCATCGTGAACGTCCATCTTAGCTTTCATTGCTTCCCACGCTGTCCAATCGAGTTCAGTGTCAACGTGCATTTTTTGCGAATGGCGGACGGTCCCGTTGATCCCGTAACGCTTCTGCAGTTCACGCTCGCGCCTTCGAGCTAGTTCGCCATCTGAGATATAGTCCGCTACTGCAGCGACGTCGGCACCTTGCTCTCGCAGCCGGTCAGTTAGGCGGCTGGCTTTCGTTACACCGATCTTGAAAATGTCGGGCCTGAACATGGCGATGTATACCGCATGCTCCTCTAAACACGTTTTTTCGTCCTTCAAGCACGTCCCGGTGCAGATTGCGCAGGCGTTAAACTCCCGGCAGCTCCCGCACGCCGGGATTTCTACGCTATCGCACGGATGATAGACGCCAGCCTGCCACCTGCCGATACAGGTTCGCCGTCCTACCCCAAGCGACAGATTATGTGCGAGCGGCAGCAGCTCCATCGAGGGGTATGCCAGTAGCGTCTTATTCAGAGACGAAAAGCCAATAATCTTCACTACAACTAGGTTTGTTTCGAAGTCTTATATCTGTTAACCTTGCAACCATTACTATTTAAGTGCAGAAAAAGACTATGAGGTATGCTCGTTGAGGTCATAGAAGATCCCGTATTTTACGATGGATCGCAAATAGAACCATTGTGGGGTTACAAACACTACGGCATACTCGGCGATTGCATTGTCGTTTTTCGGGGTGGCATGGACGTCTCGGAAGAACGCATGAAAGACTGCGAGGATATTCGCGGAAAAATGAAAATAACCGGCGACGATGTGCTCCACCTCATTGTTGAACGCTTTGATAGTCCTGGAAACATGTTCATATCCTACCTATTACAGCGATTACTCGTTATTTCCGCGCAAGCCGTACTCAACATGTACGGCATTGAGACGACGAGATCTGGTGATGATCTCTACATTGCAGACGAAAAGCTCACCGTGAGCATTGCGACGGCAAGCATAGCCAGCGAGAAGATGCATCTTGGGATTAACGTCACAACAAGCGGCACGCCTAAAGGTGTCGCTATCACAAGCCTAACCTCATTCGGCATCGAACCAGACGAAAGCCTGACAATCGGACGAGATATTGCCGATATGTTCTCGAGAGAGACGCTCGGAATCCTCAAAGATGTGGTGAAAACCCGCGGGTCCTGACGCTGAGCTTCTCTTTGTGGGCTTAAGAGATGGATGCGCAATGCGAAAAGAACAAATTATTTATCTGGAGAGGCCCGGCCCTCAAAACACGGACGATGTCATCGACGCCGTCACGGCCTACATCGCCCGGAGCGGCCTCGAGCGCGTTATCGTAGCTAGCACGACAGGTGCCACCGCGGTGAAATTTGCAGCTGCGCTCGAAAACAAAGCAGAGCTGATCGTTGTCACGCACCATACGGGCTTTAGTCAAGAGGGCACACAGCGTTTTGACGCGGAAAAACGAACGATGCTCGAAAGGCAAGGAGTCACGGTATTGACCCAATCTCACGTGCTTTCAGGAGTTGAAAGGAGTATTTCTCGGAAGTTCGGCGGCATTTCACGCGTTGAGACCATCGCAGAAGCTCTCCGCTCCCTCCTCGGACACGGACTCAAAGTGTGCGTGGAGATCACGATCATGGCAGCTGATGCCGGCGCAATACCTATTGAAGACGTTATCGCCGTCGGTGGCACGGGCAGTGGTTCTGACACTGCCGTAGTGATACGTCCAGCACACATGAACAACTTTTTCGATGCCCGCATCAGGGAGATCATCGTCATGCCACGAGGTGGCGATGCCTGATCGATTTGAAATAACGCACAAAGACGTATTCGGGCGTATTGGCAAGCTAACGACGCCGCATGGACCGATCGAAACGCCGGCCCTGCTGCCGGTTGTAAACCCGAACGCGGCGCTCGTTGCACCTGATGAGATGCGTCAGTTTGGGGCCGTAGCGCTCATAACAAACGCGTATATCGTCTACCGGAATACCCGTTTAAAGGAAGCGGCGCTCTCGGGAGGTATCCACCAGTTGCTCGGATTTGACGGGCCGATTATGACTGATTCGGGATCATTTCAACTCTCCACCTATGGGAGCATAGAAGTTCGCTCAGAAGAGATAGTGGCTTTCCAGCGCGACATAGGATCAGACATCGGAACTCCAATTGATATACCTACCCCCCCTGACGTTCCGTTTGAACGGGCACTCAGAGAACTCAACGTGACGCTGGAGCGGATTCGGGAGGCTATGACGTGCTGTGGAGCCGAAATGCTCTTAGCAGCGCCTATCCAAGGGTCGACGCACCTCGACTTGAGAGAACAGCACGCGCGGCTGCTCAGCACGCTTGATGCCGACGTCTACCCTATCGGTGCGGTCGTTCCGCTTATGGAATCCTATCGGTATTCTGATCTGAGCAACGTTATTATGGCTTGCAAGGCAGGATTGGCGTTGAACAAGCCCGTTCATCTGTTTGGCGCTGGACATCCCATGATGTTCGCTCTCGCAGTAGCGTTAGGCTGCGACCTGTTCGACTCAGCCGCCTACGCACTCTACGCGAGAGCCGGGCGCTATCTGACGGCAAGCGGCACTCACCAACTCAGCGACTTAGCTTATTTGCCGTGTTCATGTCCAGTATGCGCAGCTGGAGACCCCAAGCTAACGGAACGGGAACTTGCCGAGCATAACCTTTGGGTGTCATTTGCTGAGCTTAAAACGATAAAGCAAGCGATAGTTGACGGGCAACTCTGGGAGCTGGTTGAAAGGCGGTGCCGGTATCCCGCGCTTTTGCAAGCCCTGCGAACGATCCAAAAAAGCTGCGCGTCCTTTGAAGCCATCGAACCGCTAAAGTGTTCTTTTCTCTACACGAGCACGGAGTCTGCCGAACGGCCGGACGTAGCGCGCTTCTCAAAAAAGCTTAACAACCTTGAACTGACCGGCCGAGTGCTCATTACGACAAACAGGAAGAAGACCCGAGACATGGAACAGGAATTTGATACGACCCTACTAATGAAGGCCCCTTTTGGTCCTTATCCGCAAGAGCTCGCAGAAACGTATCCTATCGGCCAGTCTGAAGTCCCCGCTCCAGATCACGCCTCGACCAAATCTGCTGTAAGAAATCTGATAGAGCTAATCAGATCCAAAAACCTTGAAGCAACCTTCGCGTATGATGATAGGTGGAATCGCGAGGACCTTGTCGAGCTAAGCTCTTACGCAACGCTCTTACCCTTGTGAGGGAACATGACGCGCTTGTTCGAGGTAACACACCGGGACGGTGCTGCCCGCTTAGGAAAGCTCAGCTGGCGAGGCGAAGAGCTCCTTACGCCTCATAGCTTCGAGTCTAAGGAAGAACTTCAGTTCCTAAAGGAACTGACGATTCACAAAGCTGAAATCGACGTAACGGTCATCGCTGCTCAAGAAGGAACGAGCGCCGAACAAGTCGATGCAGATGTCGTCGTCCTCGCAGGCGCAGCGCGATTCCGCGATGATCCACGAGGGCTGACCAAGGCGCTCTTGGAAGCTAGAGCATTAGCAAATCCTGATTCAGCGCTTTACGTGCCGGCGTTGGCAACGCCAACGAACGTGAGCTTGCTGGTGTACGCGGGCGTTGATCTTGTTGATACCGTGATGGCAGAGGTTAAGGCACGCGAAGGGTACTTTCTCGATGCCGACGGCGAACGGCGTTTTGACGAGGTTTCGCGCCGGCCCTGTTTCTGCAACGCCTGCAATGGCGCCACCATGTCGGAACTCTCGTTCGAGCACAGGGTGACGTTAGCATCTGACCACAACAAAAAAGCCCTCAAAGCGGAGCTCAATAAGATAGCCGAGAATGTCGAACGCGGAACTCTGCGGGAGCTTGTGGAGGGGAGATGCAGAGCAGCCCCCGGACTAACGGCGCTTTTGCGATTGCTCGACAACGAGTACAGTTACTTTGAGCGGCGGTCGCCGATCGTGCGGAAGGCCACGCTGCTCGCGTGTTCCCAAGAATCTCTGAACAGGCCTGACGTACGCCGGTTTAGTGAGCGCGTCATCGAGCGCCTTCGGAGAAGAGATGGCATCCTCCTTCTGCTTCCGTGTTCTGCGCGAAAACCGTACTCTCGCTCGCGGTCTCACAGGATTATCCTCGCACGTCTCGACAAGCTGCGCCAGTATCTTAACGAGGCCATAATCACATCGCCCATCGGCGTTGTTCCACGCAGCCTCGAGATTATGTACCCTGCAAGCAATTACGACATACCGGTCACCGGCACGTGGACGTGCGACGAGAGAGAGTGGGTGACCGAGCGCCTCACTCACTACCTTTCGACCAATGCCTTTGAAAGCGTCGTTGCACACGTGAGTGGTCCCTATCGACAGATCTGTGATGCTGCCGCTGCTTCATTGGGAATCGAGGTCGTTCATACCGTCAACGATGAGAACATCCTCAGTTCTGCGTCCCTCCAGCGCTTAAGCGCGGTCGCTCACGAGCTTATTGATGCGTGTTCTCCGGCGCGGCGCGATTTGCGGTTTGATTACATACGGGATCTCGCTGACTTTCAATTTGGCCCGCACGCGTCAGAGGCTATCTTCCCAGAGATTCCAAAAATCCGCGGGCTTTTTCCGACCTACTATGCCTCGGACCGCGGACGGCGCATTGCGACTATCACTGGCACGTACCAGACCCTTGCCCTAACGATCGAAGGCGCTGGACGGTATCTGCGCGCACGTGAAGGTAGCTATTGCGTGCAGATCGATGACTTTCAACCAAAAGGAACGGTTTTTGCGATCGGTGTGCTCAGTGCCGACCCGGGCATACGGCCTTTCGATGAGGTTATCGTCGTGAACGATCGCGTTATTGCAGTCGGAAGAGCTCTGATGAGCGGTTGGGAGATGCAAGCGTCAAAAAGAGGTGGCGCTGTTGTTGTGCGGCACATGGGGTCGCGATGAAAAAACAGTATAGAGCTCGGAAGCGCGTGCCGCGAACGTCTGGACGAGAGACGAACGGCCGCCGCACACGTGGCAATGCGCGATTTGCCTGGACCGGCTGGGATCTGCTTAACGGCGACGTCGTGCCTTCCCTTACGGTGGTTCTTACGACCAAAGGGTGCTCTTGGGCCCGTCGCGAAGGCTGCACTATGTGCGGCTATATTATCGACTCGAATCCTGACGCGCAAGCCTCCGATATTCAAAAGCAATTCCACGAAGTAATAGCCCATTACGGCAAGGCGTTTAAGATCGTAAAAATCTTTACTTCAGGCAGTTTTCTTGATCAAAGCGAGGTGCCGATCGACGTGCGAGACGCGATCCTGTCTGAGTTGAAGGGCACGCCAAAGGTTATCGTTGAGAGTCGGCCAGAATTCGTCACGCCTGAGATCTGTGATGATATCTTTCGAATCAACGAACACGTTGAAGTTGCTATCGGCCTTGAAACGTCAAATGACTGCATCCGAAACAACTACATTAACAAAGGGTTTTCGTTTCGCGATTTTGTCAGGGCATCTGAAGCCGCGCACGCTAACGGCTTCACGGTTAAGGCTTATCTGCTGCTCAAGCCGCCTTTTCTGACAGAACGGGAAGCCTTGGAAGATGCCCTTCGATCCGTTCGCGACGCTGCCCCGCACGCAGACACCATCTCGTTGAACGTATGCAACGTACAAAAGGGCACTCTGGTTGAGGCGCTTTGGAAAAAGGGCCTTTATAGGCCCCCGTGGTTATGGTCCGCAGTGGAAGTCCTGAAAGGGACGCACGAGACTGCCACGGTCATCTGTGATCCCGTTGGAGGGGGTACACGGCGGGGACCGCATAACTGCTGGAGATGCGATCGCGAGGTGGTAGCAGAAATCAAAGAGTTCTCGCTCTCTCAAAACAGCGCGTCATTCACAGCGACTTGCATCGATCAGATGTTGTGGGAGTATGTCCTCGAGTTTGAAGAGTTCAGTTATGGCGTACCGCTTGTACCGTAATCCGCTGGCGAATCTTCTATTCTTCGCTTCTAGCGCGGTCGTTTGACAAAAGAGCGATAAGAAAATGCTTATATACGATTTCGAAGATTTAACAGTGGAGGTGGAACAATGGCTTGGCGTGGCTCTTTGATCTACTGGGCAATTATTTTTCTGATAATTGCAGTTGTTGCTGGCTTGCTCGGGCTGTCTGGCATAGCTGGGATCGCGTGGAGTGCTGTTTTGCTTGTGGTGGTAATATTCGTCATACTGTTCGTCATATCCTTCGTCGCTGCGTGGCTACGACGCCACTAGCGTGCAAGTAGGTGGACTGTTCAGGTTGACCCGTTTCCTCACGTTAGCAGACCATAGATCTGAGTCTGCATGAAGCTAGCGGCTTTGTTTAGCAACGGTGCTGAGATCGTTGCGATAGAGTCCACAAAAGAGCTATCCGAAGACACGCTTGAATTCACGTATCTGTTCTCGCGTACCGATGACGGTGAGAAAAGAGTCTTCGGGGATAACTTGATGCGGATCGGGGTTTGGTATGGTTGCTCCACTGGCAGTGACAGCGATAACGGTGCACCCTGTGCGTGATCGTATCTTAAGGTCCTCGAGGCTTCTGCCTACGAGTGACGGACCAGGAGGATATTCAACAACCTTCATGTCCTCTGAGAGCAGGACCTCCCGTAGTTGCGTGCCACGCGGTCGGGGATCGACAAATTTCAGCAAGACTTGGCCAGCTACAACGGACTGGGACACTACATAGTCTGCTCCCGCTTGATACAACTTTTCAACTGCTCGCGGGCGCACTGCGCGGCAGATAATGTCAATCTGAGGGTTAAGTTTTCGTGCGACTAATGTTGTATAGATTGCATCCAGGTCATTATTGACCGTGACGAGAAGTGTAGATGCTTCGGTAATCCCTGCTTGCCTAAGGATTGTCATATCGGCGGAGCTTCCAACCACGTCACCTTGGTGCTTATCGATGATGATGTGTTCAATACCGTTTGACCGCAGCACCTTGGATGCCCGTTTTCCGACGTCGCCGTACCCTGCGACGATATAGTGCCCCCTGATCGCGCAGTACGTGCCATCAAGCCGACACATTGAGAGTTCCTTTGCCGCATCGAGTTGCTTTTTTGTGCCGATGAGCAAAAGCACTGTGGTGTCCGTGATGATTTCAGAGGCCGCTGGATTGAAGGTGAGTTTTGAGCGCTTCCACATGCCTATAACTGTGGCACCGGTTCGCTCACGTATCTTGGCTTCTTCGATCGATAACCCGTTGATACCGCTCTCTCCAAGAATTGGAAGCTCAAAAATCCGCAAAGAGCCGATCAAGGGAGTTGTGCCAACAAGCCGGTGCGTAATCGGCATTGCGGCCTTGTGGCCAATATCGATGCCAAGGAGCTGTTTAGGCGATACGACTTTGTCAGCACCCGCATAGAGCAAGTATACGGCATTCGACATGTCGTCAACAAGACCAATGATATCCGCTCGTGTAAGCTTCTTTGCCGCCAGCGCGACAATGGCATTCTTCTCATCGCTCTGATTTAGAACGACCTTATGTGCGCGCTCTATCTGAGCGTTTCGCAGAGTCACTTCATCGGCGGGATCCCCCAATATGCACGGGATCTTTCGTTCGACCAGGGCCTCAACCACTTCCCTGTCGTCGTGAACAACGAGATACGGTAACCCCCGCTCTTCAAAATCTTCGATAATCGCTTCTGCCATAGTATTATAGCCTACGATCAAAACGTGATCCTGGGCCTTCGACTTCGTCGGCACCGATCCCCGAACGCTCTGTAGCACGGGCGTGACGACGAGAGGGATCAGGATTGCAAAGAAGAGGATGATTCCGGTAAGCATCACAAGCACTGCAAACATCCTGCCAGCACTGCTCACAAAGACGATGTCTCCTAGACCTTGCGTGGTCATCGTCGCGATTACCCAGTAGACGGCGTCGACTATTGTATAAGACCTGCCTTCAGCACTGGCCATCAAGAAGAGGAAGACCAAGCTATAAACGACGACGAGCAGTGTGGCGGCCGCAAGAAAGATGAGCAGAGATTTGCGGAAAGGTTTCATCGCGAACACCTTGGAGCTTTCGACACTGACCTCTGCAGCGTACATATCAAATGCGGGATATAAATAGTAACGTCTTTTGGCGTCTTTAAAATCGAATTCGATCTTGCTGTGGGTTGCCTAGCTGAGAAAGGTTTATTATAGGCACGCATAATGTCTAGATGCCATGCACGTCGAGGACATAACGCGATCGGTGAGGGCACATCATAAGTGGTTCAGCGAGTCCCTCCCTTTAATCGCGAGTGAAAATATTACCAGTCCTGCCGTGCGCCAACTTTTGGCATCTGATTTTGGCCACCGATACGCCGAAGGCAAGGTCGGCCAGCGGTACTACCAAGGCGTCAAGTATATCGACGAGGTGGAGCAGCACGCCATCGACCTTTCGCTCAAACTCTTCAAGGCTGAGCACGTCAACGTCCAACCCGTCTCCGGCGTAAACGCGAATATCGCTGCGTTTTTTGCCCTTTCAAATCTGAATGATGCGTTAATGGCGCTTGACACCTCACACGGTGGCCACATAAGCCACGGGACGAAGTCCGTTGCGGGCATCCGCCACCTTAGAATTGTCAAACATCCCTTTGACTACGAAGAGATGAATATCGACAGCGACGCGATGATCGCTACGATTTATGAAAAGAAGCCCAAAATTATACTCTTTGGGGCGAGCTTGTTTCTCTTCCCCCACCCAATCAAAGAAGCGTGCGATGCCGCACGTGAAGTCGGCGCCGCAATCGTGTACGATTCCGCGCACGTGCTCGGCCTCATTGCAGGCGAGCAGTTTCAGGACCCTCTCGACGAGGGAGTTGACGTGATGACCGGTTCAACGCACAAGACGTTTCCTGGGCCTCAAGGCGGCATAATCTTTTCGACGCGCGCGCTGGCCGACGCGATCGACGATGCGGTGTTTCCGGGAACCGTAAGCAATCACCACCTCCATCACATTGCGGGTCTAGCGGTCACACTCGTTGAAATGCTTGAATTCGGGAAAGCGTACGCGCAGCAGACGATCGAGAATGCTCAGACGCTCGGTGCGGCGCTCTACAACCTCGGATTCAACGTGCTGTGTCCTGACAAAGGGTTCACAGAATCTCATCAGATCGTACTAGACGTGGGGCGCGCAAGTGCTTTGGCGGTTGCTCTCGAAAAGGCGAACATCATTGCTAACAAAAATCTACTACCGTGGGACGATCATAATGCTCCAGAAAATCCTTCAGGGATTCGATTTGGAACGCAAGAACTAACACGACTAGGAATGAAAGAGTCGGAGATGAAAGTTGTAGCGGGACTCGTCGCACGCGTGCTTAACGGCGAAGCACCCGAAAAGGTTAAAAAAGATGTGGTAGAGTTTAAAAGTAACTACCAGGAGGTAGAATACTGCTTCAGCCATGAGCTTGGAGCTTATCAATTCCCCGCTTGGTAGATTATTTTGCAACGGAAGTGCAATACTGATCGTTTTCGATATGGACGGCACGCTCATCGATGGCGAAACAATCGATGAATTGGCGAAGGCGGCCAATGTCGGAGACCTTGTGGTGGCGCTCACAAAGCGCGCTATGAGGGGGGAAATGGATTTTGAAGAGGCCTTGAGAGAACGCGTAAAGCTCTTAAAAGGTCTGAAGGTAGCGGAGGTCAAAAAAGTCGCCTTAGATATCCCTCTCATGAAAGGGGCCAAAGAGCTCATACGGGAGCTCAAGAAAGAGTACAAGATCGCAATGGTTTCTGGAGGGTTTACCATCGTTGCCCGACGGGTGGCTCAAGAACTCGAAATTGATTGTCTGATCGCCAATGAGCTCATCATAAAGGACGGAGTTTTGACAGGAGAAGTTGTAGGACCGCTCGTACGCCAAAACTCCAAAAAAGAGGCTCTCGAGGCGATTGCCAAGAAGGAGGGGATACGCCCCGAGGACTGCATTGTGATCGGAGATGGCGCAAACGACATCTCAATGTTTGAAGCTGCCGGGTTTTCCATAGCATTCAACGCAAGCCCAGTTCTGTACGATATTGCAGACATCATCATCATGAAAAAGGATCTCACCCTAATACTGCCGATATTCAAGAGAGGAGTGCATGCTGAGAGAGTTGCAAGAAAAGAAAGCCTTGCTAAAAAAGGAAGCCGAAGTCTCGAAGCTTGAGCGTAACCGGCTTAACGCAGAAGCAAGTCAGTTCGCCACGAGACGTGACGAGTTGAACGCGAAGACCCGAGCACTGATAGACAGCGCGCAGCAGTCCAAAGACAAGCGAGATGAGTTCAACAAACTCGTTTCAGAGAATAAGGAAAAGCGAGACAGCCTCAATGAGTCGGCGAACAACCTTCTCGCGAAAGCGGACCAAATTAAGAGAAAGTTTCGCGTCGCAGGCGGGCTTTCGCTAAGCGAGCTCAAGCGCGAAATTGACCATCTTGAGTTTAAGCAGCAGACAGAAGTTGTAAGCACGGAAAAAGAGCGCGAGCTTGTGGATCATATCGCCCACCTCTGGGAGGAGTACAGAAAGAAGCGGGTCGAGCTTGAAAGCAACACTGAACTCAAGGAAGCGTTGGAAAAGGCACGGCAACTCCGGGAAGAAGCAAGCGAATTCCACAAGCAGCTTACGGATAACGCAGACCGTGCGCAGGAGTGCCACGAAAAGATGCTCAAATGCTTCAAGGAAGCAGATAAGGTTCGTGCCGAAGCGGACATCGCCCACAAAGAGTTTGTGCGCGCGCAAGAGAGCGCTGACGAGCAGCATCAGAAGTACATCAAAATGGAAAAGGAATTAAGAGACTACGACAAGATCATATCGAGTCTTAAAAAGCGGACCAAAGAGGCTCGCGAGTCCCGCGAGAAGGTCGACGTGCTTAAACGAGCAGAGGAAGTTTACGCAATGTTTAAGGACGGGCAAAAACTCGAGACAGATGATCTTCTCCTTCTCCAGCGCTCCGGTCTTCTATAGGCTTCGCACTTCCTGCAGGCAAGAATGAAACTAGTCTTATGCGTTGATCGCGACAACGATCTGGGATCAAAAGCCCACCTTCAAGGCCCGATTATTGGACGGGCTGACAATGTCAACGCGGCATTACAGCTCGGACTGAGCGACCCTGAAGATTCTGACGTAAACGCCATTTTTGAAGGCATCCGCGTTTATGATGATTTAAAGTCACAAGGGATCGAAGCGGAGCTCGCGTCCATATCAGGCAACGAAGATGTCGGATTAAAATCAGACCAGATCCTCTCCGAGCAGCTTGACCGTGTCCTCAGCAAGGTCAATGCGACTAGCGTCATCATCGTCTCCGACGGCGCAGAAGACGAGTTTATACTCCCCATCGTTCAATCCCGTATAAAACTCGACGGCGTGAAACGCGTGATCATGCGTCAGTCTGAAAGCCTCGAAAGTACATATTACACGATCAAAAAACTCTTCGAGGATCCGAAGATTGCGAACGCGATTTTCATACCAGTTGGACTCATATTATTATTATTTGCCATACTCTCTTTTGTTGGGCACCCTGAGGGTGCGCTAATTGTGATAAGCGCATTCATCGGCGTGTATCTTCTCTTTCGAGGGCTTGGCCTCGACGACGTTCTCGAAGGCGTTGCTCAAAGTGTGAAGTTTTCATTTTACGGAGGCAACATCTCGTTCGTGACTTATATGGTGGCCCTCGCACTGGGTATAATCGGAGCTGCACAGGGCATTATCACGACCTTGAGTCTGAACTTCGCTGCTTATGGCGGCGTGTTCACTGCAGCTGTCTTTATTAACACCAGCGTGTGGTGGTTCGTTGCAGCGGGGGTCATCGCGACTATCGGCCGGATAATCGACGCTTATCTAAGCGACGAAAAACACGCATGGCGATACGTGGAATTTCCCTTCTTCATATTATCGACCGGTCTGATCCTGTGGAGCGCAAGTATCCTTATATTGGCACTTGGAGGAAGGCCAGTTCCAGTGCTTAATCCCGCAGACATTCTCATAATACAGACTTCGAGGAGTATTGAGATTATCACTGGCTTCCAAATGCTCCTGTTTTCAGTTGCCGGCGCTATCGTAATCGCTCTGACGGGCATCGCCATTTCTTCGCTCGTAAAAAGGGGGCAAGAGCAGCCCGTCGCGCAACACAGCTCGCCTAGTCCGAGTGACAAGTAACCATCAGCGCGCAATCTCGACGCATCGCGAAGCGATTAATCGCGGCTCCGCATTATACTCAGAACGTCACTCAATATTGCACTTGCCGTCTCAATCGAGCCTGCGCCTTTTCCGGCGACGGTGATCTCGCCTGCCGTATCGGTTAGAATTGAAGCGGCGTTGAGCGTACCGCTGACGTTGAGCGGATGTCTTAGCGGAATCAACTTTGGAGAGACCGTGAGCTCCTGAACGTCGCCGATGAGTTTCACGACAAAGCCTCTTTGCCGCGCAAGTTGTAGCGCATCCTGCGTGATCCGATCAATGCCGGTTACGTTCACGTCAGCAAATGTGGCGTTACGATCAAAAAATGCGTTTGCCAATATGACAACCTTACAGGCGGTGTCAATGCCAGTCACGTCATATGTTGGATCCGCCTCGGCTATACCCATATCTTGCGCTTCGCTCAAGACTTGATCGTAATCGAGCGCCTCCTCGGCCATTCGAGTGAGGATGTAATTGCACGTGCCATTGAGCACGCCCCGTATGCCGAGCACTCGAGCACCCGCAAGAGTGTCGCGTATGAGGTTGATTATGGGCATCGCGCCGCCAACGGTCGCCTCGTACCGCAGCGCCACCCCCTGTGTACGAGCAAGGTGCGTTAACTCGCTAAAGGCGGCGACCAGAGGGCCTTTGTTTGAGGTAACAACATTTCGCTTGTTTTTAAGCGCTTCACGCACGTGCGTCAAGCCCGGCTCCCCGTCATCGATATTCGTAGGGGTTACCTCCACGACAACGTCGTGTTCAACAGTTCGGATGACGTCGAGCGCCGTTAGATCCGAATTCGCGATGGGCTGGCCCGCTCGTTTACGCGCAAGCACGTCCTCTAAATCAGGCATCAGCGCAACCCCTTTTGAATCAGCGATGGCCACGACTTTTAACTGAGGCACGTTTTGCACGACCTTTGCGACTCCTTGTCCTACGGCACCAAATCCAATAATGGAGAGCTTAAAGACAGACGTGCTATTCTGCATTGCTCAGACCTCCGGATATTCCGCTCTCATCTATTGGTACGATAACTAGCAGATCCTTACGCTGAGCGATATCTTTGAGAATTTCGACTGCCTTTTTCAGTTCCTCGTTTCCGGTAGCCATTATCGTGACAACGGCTGACGAAGGACCGTCGATGGCAGGCATTGATAGACTAAGGTCTTGAACTTCAGCAAATCCCGTGCCATCAATTTCATCGATCGTGTGCCTTAAGTCAGTATGAATAATGTGCCCAATGAGCAAGATGTGTGTCCTGGCGCGCAGCCTCATTTTACCTATCCGCACGACCGTTACGCCGTTCTTTTCAAGTCGTTTCTGAAGCTCTTCGAGCTTGTGTTCTTCGACGTCAAAAATCACAGAAACGGGCACCGTATTGCGAAACGTTTTCTTATCGTGATGGTGAACGACGCTCATGACGTTGCCGCCGAGGTCAGACACGGGCGTTAATACGTATATGAGCTGGCCTGGCGTGTCTTGCAGCTCCAAATCCATCGAAATTCTCATATTCTCACTCCAAGCTTGGGTATATTAATATGCATTAGTCTAATAACCCTTTTCCATGGTAGCGTCAGATTACGACACATTAACGGGCGTCATGCAGAGGCGCCGCTCTGTGAGACGGTACGCGCGAGAGACTATCAGCGACGCGCTGCTGGACAAGCTCCTCACAGCAGCACGGCTCGCGCCTTCTGCTGGTAACCTGCAGGCGCGTGACTTCATTGTCGTGCGCGACCCCAATATGAAGCACGTGCTTGCCGAGGCGGCTTACGGACAATTCTTTGTCGCTATGGCCCCGGTAGTGCTCGTCGGTTGCGCCAATATAGCGCGGTCGCGGAAAGCGTATGGACAACGTGCTGAGCTTTACGCAGTCCAAGACGCCACTATTGCTGCTTGCTATATACAACTCGCGGCGGAAGCGTTGGGCGTCGCAACGTGCTGGATAGGCGCGTTCGACGAAAAACGCGTTTCAAGCTCATTGAAAATACCGCTGGACATTCGTCCCGTACTCATGCTTCCTACTGGATACCCCGACGAGTCGCCTGAGCCCACCGTCCGAATGGAGCTTAGTCGATTCGCTCACCGGGAGCTCTGGAGCTCAGTCGGCGCGTGATTGTCGCTCACGGCTTTTTTCTTGCATCGGCGCTTCGAGTGAAGTCTGCTGCACTGACCGAGCATTTAATACTCGCGCCGCGTTAATCCTAAGTGATATTATATGGAGCAGCAACTCGCTGACGGCTGTGCACAAATCATCGACGGTATCCTCAAGGGCCAGGTCACACGTCAGAATTTGCAGCAGGCAAAAATGGAAATAGCGCGGCGCTACCGTTTTTCCTCGCTGCTGACGAACGCGCAAATCTACGGGGCAGCAGAGGCCCAAATCCGATACAAACTGACTGACGTGCTACAACGGAAGCCAACGAGAACAGCTTCAGGCGTCGCAGTCATCGCAGTTATGACTTCCCCTTATCCGTGTCCTCACGGCAAATGTGTGCCGTGTCCTGGGGGGCCTGAATTTAGCGTGCCCCAAAGCTATACCGGTCTTGAGCCCGCAGCAAAGCGTGCGATACAACACGGCTTTGACCCTTACAGGCAAGTTAAAGCCCGTCTCAACCAGTTACGCCAGATTGGACATCCCACTGACAAGGCAGAACTGATCGTCATGGGGGGCACGTTCACCGCGCGTCCCCGCGATTATCAAGAGTGGTTTGTACGGCGGTGCATACAAGCGATGAACGATTTCCCTCGAGCGCTCACCGCTGACTCTCATCACTTAAGCGATGTCTTCTCGGCAAATGCGCGCGCACTAACGAGAAACGTCGGAGTGACGTTTGAAACACGGCCTGATTTTGCAAAACAACATCACGTCGACGATATGCTGTCGCTAGGAGGGACCAAGGTTGAGCTCGGCCTCCAGAGTACCTCCGATCAAATCCTGGCAACCATCCAACGAGGACATAGTGTCGCCGATGCGGTGGAAGCAAATCGGGCGTGCCGCGATAGCGGGTTGAAGGTTGGGTTCCACATCATGCCTGGACTGCCAGGCTCCGATTTTGAATCTGATCTTAAAATGTTTCGAGAGTTGTTCACCGACGGGCGGTTTTGTCCAGACTACCTTAAGATATACCCGACGCTTGTCACAGAGGGGACGGCCTTGCACGAGCTGTGGAAGCGCGGTGATTACATCGCCTTTGATCTGCGCGACGCCGTTGAGCTGGTTGCACGAGTCAAAGCGCTGCTCCCCGTATGGGTGAGACTGCAGCGCGTGCAGAGAGATATCCCCGCTCACCGAATCGTAAGCGGCGTCAAAAAGGGCAACTTACGGGAGCTGGCCAAGAGGCGCTTGCTCGAACTCGGGGGCGACTGCAGCTGCATACGTTGCCGAGAGGTTGGTCTTCGAGGCGTTTACCAAGTGGAAGAAGTCGAAACACGGGTTGAAAAATATCGAGCCTGCAAGGGCGTTGAGTACTTTATTTCAAGCGTCGGCCTGCTTGGCGATACGGAGTCCCTTATCGGTTTCGCACGGCTACGTCTTCCGTACAAGTCGCACAGGCCCGAAATAACCGCAGAAACGGGGCTGGTCAGAGAGTTACGCGTATACGGAAGTTTGGCAATGCTAGGCGAGCGGCACGAAAAAAAGTGGCAACATCGCGGATTTGGAACTGAACTGCTTCGAACTGCTGAACGTATCGCAACCGATGCTGGGATGCACAGGATCGCAATAAATAGCGCAATGGGGGTCCGTGATTACTATAAAATCAAGGGCTATGGTCTTGAAGGCCCGTATATGACGAAAACACTCTTGTAGCGCGTCACAAATCGTCAGCTAGTGAAGATTTTCAAACGGATAACGAGAGTTAAGCACAATCGGGTTACGTTTCCAAAATGCCTTTGAAAAGATTTAGGCGCGGCCTCCGAACGATCTTCTGCTTGTATTTCCCCTTGATGTGCTCGTTAAAACACTTCAGATCGGAGTTTTCGAGGTCGAATCCAGGCGAGTTCATGAGACCGTTGTAGACTTCTTCGGAAACTTGCGCATACTGATAAACGCTTGAATCACAAAACTCAATCTCTAGCGTCGATGTTTCTCGGTCATAACCAACGGCCCGTACACTCACAGAGACGACAACCTCTCGATCCCTACTAAAACCATATGTTTCTACAAATTAAGGCGATCGAAAACCCATAAACACAATTCAGCCCCTCCTTAGCAAGTTGAGCTTTTGGTGCAGCCAACTCGAAAATCTCAGGAAGCTTTCTTTTAACGAGATTTTTTTTGTTTGATAGACGCTGCCGTATTCAGCAGTTTTTGTGCCCCGATGCAGAAAACTTATTTATATTCACGTTAGAAACCCATAGGTGTCATTAAGCACAGGGGGGCCTAGAATTCACATCTCACGCGTTATAGTGCTGTTTTTGCTCATTTCTATGACGATAGCTTCGTCAACAGTGCTTTGTTCGCAGGGACAACAAACCGCTCTAGCAAGTGTGACACCATCGCCAACGGCAAGTGCGACGCCATCGCCAACGGCAAGTGCGACGCCATCGCCAACGGCAAGTGCGACGCCATCGCCAAGTGCGACACCATCGCCAACGGCAAGTGCGACGCCATCGCCAACGGCAAGTGCGACGCCATCGCTGACAGTAATCCCGACGGCTTCAGCGAATCAAACGGGAGGTGGCGGTGCCGATCCCACACTGATAGGTGCAGCAATAGTCGGAATTATCGCAGTGGCGCTCATGGTTGGCATCTACTACGCAACCAGGAGGATATGAGCACGCAGCGCACGCACGATCGATATGTCGAAGTCAACAAGCACGACGTGTACAGTCGAATTCTTGAGCTCGATCTTCGAAAAATGGAAAAACGCCACGAACGCCATATATGGCACATAAAATCGATGTGGGGTGGCGTTGCGGGTATTCTGCTCGCCGTTTATGTCCTAATGACTGCACAATACCTGAACGGCAACGCCCTGCTCGTGCGAAGCAATAACTACATACTAGCCGGCGGAACGCTTCTTCTTTCGATTGCCCTGTGCTACGGGCTCATGTGGATTGGCGTAATACGCGAGTATAAGAAATTTGAACGCGTCATTAATGACAAAATCAGGTACTACGAGAACATCATAAACGTGTCTTGAAACGCGCAATACACGGGCGATCAGTATCGCTTGCCATAATCCCACGAATCTGTATCTTCGTAGGTAACATCCTTATAGTCTATCTCATTGCGCTCTTTTCTTTGGTGATTGGGACTGTAGCCGATCAGTGTTGCGCCCCGAATCAAAACGATTCCGACGATGATAAGAACGAGTGCAAACAGAACTATAACAGGAATATTTAAAGTACTAAGAAGGAGGTTGAGGATCCCTAGCTGCGAAAGAAGCACGAACACCCCTGCGATTACGAGCAGTGTCCCAAGGAAATACACCAAAAAAGCGCTTAGTCTCGTGACATGTCCTCCTATGTTCCGGCCGCCAGTTTCCCAACCAATTCGATAACTTCTTTGAAGCTTCTCACTTTTATTGGACCGTAGACCTTGTCCAGCACGAGTGAGTGTGCGTTGCGCCCGATGGCAACCGCGGGATTACCTCGACTGCGTATTTCGATGGTCAAACCTTCCTCATCAAGCGCACGCGCGGCAACACCGAAGGTCTTCAGCGCTGAGAGTGCATTGTTAATCATTTCTTCGCTCGCTTATTGCACTCACGCCATCAGGTCTCGAAACTGTTGAACCAACTGGCCGAGTCTTTCTGGTTCCACGATATCAACAGAAACCGTGGTTCCTTCGTCTTCAACTTTGACCTCAATAGCAGGCTCGTTGTGTACCTTCAACATGAGTTTCGTGTCGTTCTGGTAGATTATCTGAAGATAGTCTTTGCTTGATCGTACAATCTCGCGTATTCGCTCCGAATCCATAAATCCATCTGGCATGAAACGTCACCAATTTTATATGAATCCAACTAGATATAAGCTATACCCGTGCGCCGAAACCTTGAGGATCTATTTCTCACAAAAAAGACACAATGTCGATCAAGTCTTTCCAATTCTACCGTACTTTTGTCCCGAAGCTGCGTGGGCTGAGCGACCCCGTCGTTTTGTCCTTCGATAACACAACCTTTGCCAAGGCGTACGCGCACGATCGCGCGTGCACACCACACCATTTTATTCATAGCGGCAACTTTTTCTCGCAGCCGTATGCGAAAAAGCCCGAATTGCGAACGAGAGAAAGGGTGCTCCTTTTGCAGGAAAAACTCATCAGCGAAAGGACTGATGGACTTATGACCCTCAACGTGCCAGCAAACGGCGATTTCACAACGCCGTACTGGAATAACGCTGAAGCAGATCGCTTGAAGGCGATCGAAACAAGCTTAGAAGCTGCTTTGTGGGCTCGCGAGAACGCTCAACGGCCTGATTTGCTGTACGCGGGCTTCGAGGTCGGCACGTACCGAGATGCGCTTCATATTTTCGAAAGAGCTTTAAACGCGGATTTGACCAAGCTCTCTGCAGGATTTGGCCTGTTTTCTCGTCTGGCGAAATTCCGCACGGAAGATCGGTTACGGCAGTTTGAGGTGCTCAGTGCATACCGTCAACTCTCACGCGAGTTTGCGGAAACGCAATTTCACGCCTCAGGAGGAAGCGCGTTGAACGTACTCGAGCTTCTTGCGTACGCGAACGTGACGTCAGCAGACGGCTCTAGCGCCGTTATCGCCGGACTAGCGTACGGCTCAGTCTTGACAGCACAAGGCAGGCTTGTGCGAGCTAACAGGCTCAACGAATGGGCGTGTAACTGCACGTTTTGTGCGGGCCACCGTCCGCGTGACGCACTTATAGAACTCAAGCGCTCACCTGAAGCGCGCGTTCGGCACAACGTTCACATACTGCGCCTTTCAGAAGCACGAATAAATGACGCACTCGCGAACAATACGCTTACAGAGCTCACCGAACAGCGGCTTACTCAGTACGACAACAAAGCGCTATGGAAATGCTTTGCGACCCTGAACGAAAAGCCGGCGCAGGAGTGATCCCGTGCTCAAAGCGGTGATGTTCGATTGGGATGGGACGCTTTATAATTCAGTCATCCCCACATACGAGAGCTACCTAGTCGTCATGGAAGCCTTCGGCCTGCCGAAAGTGACCCTCAAGGAGTTCAGAGAACAGAGCCGACCGAACTACCACGATTACTACCTGCACCTGGGGATACGCGAAGACGACTGGGCCGCCGCAGATGAGACGTGGATGAATTGTTATGCGAGCCACCAGAAGGACTGCGTGCTCTATAAAGGAACGACCCGCGCCTTGCGTGAACTGAAAGAGATGAACTTGAAGCTCGGCCTCGTGTCCAGCGGGAGCCGAGAACGCGTGACCCGTGAAATCAGTGAACAGGGAATTGAGTCGCACTTCGATACGACACTGTTTGGCGACGACGTTGGATTCGAGCACGGGAAGCCAGCACCGGAAACCTTGCTTATGGCAATAGAACGCGCGCACGTCGCCGCTTCAGAGGTGCTCTACGTTGGCGATATGGTTGAGGATATCCTTATGGGGAAAAGAGCGGGAACAAAAACAGCTGCAGTACTCTGCGGCTTTGCAACGCGTCAATTGCTGACCCGTGCCGGGCCTGATTTGGTGCTTCGCGACGTTAGCGCCCTACCTAACGCGATCAAAAAGAAAATGTGAAGAGGGCAAGCCTCTTCATTCGACGCTAATGTGCGACTTCTCTTCTTCGGGTTGGACGCGCTTTAACTTAACTTCAAGGACACCGTTTCGATAGGTTGCTTTCGCGCTGTGCGGGTCAACCTTGACCGGAAGCTCAACGCTTTCACTGTACTTTCGAGACTCATTCTGGGCTGTGATATCGAGTCTGCTTTCGGTCGTCTCGAGCTGCACGTCCGTTCGGTCAACCCCTGGCATCTCGGCGATGACGTGAACTTCGTCCTTCGTTTCCATAACGTCAATCAGAGGCTTTCTCTCCTCTTCCGTCTTGATGCCCCTCCCTAAGGGCTGTATATTCCCAAATTCTCGCACTTCGGGCGCTTCGCCGGGATGCTGCGTCATCGAGAACCCGTAAATGAAGGGTTTCGGCTGCCTTCCTTCCTGTAGGTCTCGCAGCATCTGATCCATCAGCTCTTCGAACCCTCCTCCGAAAAAGTCATCGAAGAAATTCCTTCGCCTTTTTGCCATAACTAAGCCTCCTTTACTTCCTTAACGCTATTGATTGTGCTCATTGTAGTCTCACGCGTAGCCTGCGTCTTCAGGCTTCGCCGCCTTCTCCTTCGGTTCTTCTTCCGTAACTGAGAACTTTGCAAATTCCGTTGCAATCTTCTCATACTGGTGGAGCATGTCGCGCGACGCCGTTGGCTTGACGCGATTGATGGCGGCGTACAGGTGTGCTTTCGTTATCCTTATCGTTGGCGCGCCCTCTTTCACCTGTTCAGGCGTCATGTCGGGCCTAATGAAGTCTCGGAGAGCGAGCATGGCTGCCTCTCTGCAAATGGCTTCAATATCAGCACCCACGTAGCCCTCGGTCTCTCTGGCAAGTTGCTCGATGTCGACGTCATCCGCTAGAGGTTTTCCTCGAAGATGGATAGCAAATATTTGCTCGCGACTCGACCTGTTTGGTGGAGGTATATACACGAGCCTGTCGAGTCTTCCCGGCCGCATGAGCGCGACATCTACCATGTCTGGACGATTCGTTGCTCCGATCACCACGACGTCCTTTAGTTCCTCCAGACCGTCAAGCTCGGTCAGCAGCTGGCTCACGACGCGTTCTGTCACGTGTGAATCAGAACTCGCCCCTCGGGTTGGGGCGACCGCGTCGAGCTCGTCAAACAGAATGATGGTAGGCGAGACCTGCTTGGCGCGACGAAACGTCTCGCGCACGCCTTTTTCTGATTCGCCAACCCACTTGCTGAGCAGCTCAGGCCCTTTTATGCTGATGAAGTTGGCTTCGCTTTCCGTCGCGACCGCCTTCGCGAGGAGCGTCTTTCCCGTACCGGGAGGGCCGAAGAGCAACACCCCCTTCGGCGGTCTGGTGTTTATGCTGCTAAACGCGTCAGCAAATTTTATCGGCCACTCGACGGCCTCTCTAAGCTCTTGTTTGGGCGCTTCAAGACCGCCGACGTCTTGCCATTTCACGTTCGGAGCCTCGACGAACACCTCGCGCATCGCAGAAGGCTCGATGTTTTTCTGGACGTTGTCGAAGTCCACCTTGGTGACCTGGAGCTTGTCGAGTACCTCTTGCGGGATCTCTTGTTCGAGGTCAATCTCGGGAAGGATCTTCCGCAGCGCGTGCATAGCAGCTTCCTTAGATAATGCGGCGAGGTCAGCACCGACAAATCCGTGCGTCGTACTGGCGAGGTCCTCGAGCTTCACGTCGTCAGCGATCGGCATGCCCCGCGTGTGGACCTGCAATATCTGGAGGCGGCCAGCTGCATCGGGCACGCCAATTTCAATCTCCCTGTCGAACCGACCGGGCCTCCGCAGCGCGGGGTCGAGCCCTTCCGGACGGTTGGTCGCAGCGATTACCACGACTTGTCCGCGCGCTTCGAGGCCGTCCATCAACGCGAGCAGCTGGGCAACGACGCGGCGCTCGACCTCTCCTGTTACTTCGCTTCGCTTCGGCGCTATAGCGTCAAGCTCATCGATGAAGATGATTGCGGGGGCGTTGTCCGACCCTTCCTTGAAGAGCTCGCGCAGGTGCTGTTCGCTCTCACCGTAAAACTTGCTCATAATCTCCGGCCCGCTAATGTTGATGAAATAAGCGTCCGTCTCGTTCGCAACGGCTTTCGCCATGAGCGTCTTTCCGGTTCCAGGCGGGCCGTAGAGCAGGACTCCTTTCGGCGGGTCGATGCCGAGCTTCTGGAACAGCTCAGGATGCCGTAACGGGAGCTCAATCATTTCTCGGACCAGCCCGAGCTCTCGTTTCAGGCCCCCGATATCCTCATAGGTCACGTGAGAGATGGAACGTTCGGCTGCCGCCGTCGGCTTTTCTTTGAGCGTTATCTGCGTGCTCTTTCCGGCGATCACGATGCCTGCCGGCTGTGTCGCATTAATAACAAAGGTTATCGGGTTGCCCAGCATCTCGACTCGGAGCATCTCCCCTTTCTGTACCGGACGCCCTTCAAGGAATCGCATAAGATAGTCCTCGCCGCCGACGATACGCACTGGCTGCGTCGGCGCGAGTGTGATTTTCACGGCGGGATTCGATTTCGCCTTCCGAACGACGACCTTGTCGTCGATGCCCACGTGCGCGTTGCCGCGAATGTTGCCGTCGATTCTGATGATGCCGAGACCGCGGTCCTCTGGATATGCGGGCCACACCACTGCGGCTGCTCTGTTGTGGCCCGTTATCTCAATGATGTCACCGCTTACGAGCCCGAGTTGTCGCATGGTATCCATGTCAATTCGGGCGATTCCTCTCCCAGCGTCGCGATGATATGCCTCGACGACCTTCAGCGTTACTTCTTCTGTCATTTTTCGATTATCTCCTATTTTGCTTGCGTGATACGCTTATGAGCTTCTGCGGTCCTTACCTCGCCAGCCAATACGTTCTGGCGTCCATTCTTTTGATTTTCCCTCGTTTTTCAAGGTTACGCAGCCGCTCTACGAGTATTTGGCCAGGTATCGCGAGCCCCGCAGACAGCTGATTGGCCGTCTTGGGCCCTGTAAGCAGCAACGAAAGGATGTCATATTCAACAAAGTCGCGCGATATTGCGTCAATCTTTCTTGCGCCGCGCTCCATGACCTCATTGATCAACTCTTGGACCCTTCGCTGCGCCCCCATCAGCTCGCGATTAGCCCTCCTTAGGCTGTCGAGTGTCTCCGCAACGTCGGCCAAACTGTTCGTTTTGATTTGTATTTCGCCAATCGGAGTTGGAAACTCGGCAACGGTTGGTTCGTCGCGTGCATCATTAGCGGATTCGACTCCGTAGCTAAACGGCGAGATTTGAATCTCGAGCAGCAAGTTATCCGCGATGTGGAAGTACTTCCGGCGTCGCTCATCGACAAAGAACTGGATAATCCCTGCCCGCTCGAGCATGCCGAGATGACTGATCACCGCCTTCGGGGCCACGTGCAGTCGTTCTGAAATCTCAGTCACGTAAAAAGGCCGCAGTGAAAGGAGTTTCAAGATATTGCGGCGATTTTCATTGCCGAGAATGTCAAGGAGTGCTGCTTCGTCCATTGCTGTTTCGTAGCGTGTCACGGTCTGATAGATCGTAACACTAACTTATAGTTAGTTTTGATGCTATATAAAAGTTGGTCAATCAGGGGCTTTGTTGAATAACTGCCACGTGTTGAAAAAGTCAGTCGTCTGTTGAAAAAGTAGCGCTTCACGAGCACTTCTTCAACAAAGCCTCAATCAGGGGCTTTGTTGCAAAACCCCAGTCTCTCGCCTACTTCTGCAACAAAGTCCCGACTGTTGCAACACTTTTTTGAGGTGATTTTTTGACACGAAACAAAGATAACGAAGCTAAGAAACTTTGTATTGAACTAGACGAGTGGATGGGAAAAGAATGGGAAGAGGCAAAAGGAATTTCAGAATACAGTTTCACTAACTACAACCTTACGGTATCGCTCACCGATCGTGAGGTGCTTATGGGGTTGCTTTTCTGCTTTGATATGGAATATTATTCCGCGGATTTCCCAAACCTTTTAGATGATGAGGAAACGACTGCGATGGTGCGGAGAGCGCACCTTAAAGTTGAAATGAGGTAGACTCGCGTTAAACGGTGACTATCACGTGCTGGTAGCTCTCCAAACACATATTGGTGACTCTCCATCTACACCATCGTCGAAAGATTCGTATGATGAGCTCTTCTGCCATAGGCAGACTCATTGGTGGGTTAGCGGCCTCGCGCCTCGCCTTTCGCTCTCTATGACTTTGTTTCTGAGCAGGATTTAACTTTTCTTCTGTCTCCCTTTCTTTATTAAGATAATATGCGCGAGAGTGACGAGGGTCTCCTTGCGCTAAATAGTAATTTGCGCTGTTCGCAAAATTCACTAATTCTAGCTCTTCTGCCCAACCATTGTCTATTATCGCGCATTTTTCGCGCGTAAATGTATGACCCAAGTTTCTATCGACACAATATTTAATCATTTCATAAGTCTTCCAGAGGTTGAGCCAATTTGGCTCCCCTGCAAAATAGGAAAACGTCTCGTATACATATGGGTCATCGACGCATTTTTCAAGTAGATTGAGGTCGCTATCGAGCTGCCGTGCCTGCTGCACTAAAAATTCAAGTTGCGGTATGTTAAGAGCGAAATCCGGTATGTTGTTTCCGAAATCCCGCATAAATTCCTGCATAATCTGGTCGTGTTCGTTTACAACCCGCCCTGTTTCATGCCCTCTAAAATAGATTATGCCATCTTCCTTCCAAAATCTCCCTCTGCCAGACAGCAATTCTCCAAAAATGAATAAGTGTGGCCGTCCCCCCTCCACGATAACGTCAGCTGGTCTTCCCCATTCTTTACGAACTTCGCTACCAATCTTCATAGATTGGCCGCCCAAACCTCGTATTTTTGAAATGGCTTTAATTACCGGAAGCAGGTTTTTAGCTTCTTCCCATATTGCTTTGCTCTTATCCTCTTCCCGTATTGCTTTGCTATCCCTTTTTTTTACGAATCGAGGCGACTTAAGATAGTACTTATCACCTTTTCTCTCCAGGTTGTAAAGGTTGAAGTCGAAATGAGAGCTCCACCATTCCGACGCGTCTAATTCGCTAGATTCTCCGGCTAATTCTACCATTGGTTCTGATTCTTCCATTTGTCTGCTTTATCTATTGTTTTAGCGCTGCATTAATGCCAAATGAAAATACAAAAAGTTATTGTTCAAGAACCTACCTTAGCTCGAGCCGAAGAAATTCGGCTCTATCCCCAACCCCCACATCTGTTGAATCACCACACAGATGTTGTGATAAAACACTTTTAGCAACACCTCATTAACCTGCACCACTTCGGTCTTGCTTCTCGCCGCGTGCCCAAACTTGCTCTTTGTCATATGGAACGTCGTTTCGGCATTGCTCCGTTTGTGGTAGTGCTCCAAGAACTCAGCATTTCGATACTCAAAGTAGTGATACATCTTCTTCCATGTCGGAGTCTAGAGTCGGAATCAACAAGGAGGCCCCCCTGCAGCTCTCACCTCCGCAATACCTCCTCGGACGCCCTTTTCGTCAATGAATGCCAACCTTAAGGTTGACTTTTCCAGCAGCTGACAAAACTTAGAACGTAGAACGTGTCGACAAGTTGCCGTGCCCCGCGACTTCAAATCACTGAACAGCGCTCGTGGAAGATCACAACGCATTTATAGGCAAATTGACGTTCACTATTGGGTGCACTATTTCGATTCAGAACCTCGAAGCCGGGCATGTCCAAGCAGAATGACGAACTGAAGCGCCGTGTACATACGATCTTCCAGCCTACGCCTGTAGGCGAGGCCCGCGCCGTTGCAGCGCGTCATCGCGATGTTTCCACAGCTACGCGCGTACGCTTCTTTTTGATGGCATTGATCTGGATACTCGTTGGTGTCATTATACTAGCCAGCTACAGCGACATCTACCAAAGGTATCACGAGCTCTTTAACGCAGTGTTTGCCTTTGCAATCGTGGTTTTTACCATCGAACTGCTGCTCCGTGTGTGGTCGTGCACGGTAGATCCGCGGTTTAGAGATCCGATCAAGGGCAGACTCAAATGCCTTTTTACAACGTCCCTGCTCGTAAATCTGATTGTCATTGTGCCTTTTTATGCCAAGCCGTTCTTTCCAGGAGAGGACGTACTCATAAACGCGGCGATAATGCTCATTATCCTCAAGTTGCTCACGTACTCTAGCGTATTCAAGTTCGTCACCGATATTCTGAAAGCGAAAAAAAACGAACTCGTTACTGCGCTAGCGATCGACCTCATCTTGCTGATAACGTTTTCAAGTTTAATGTTCATTATTGAACACGCCTCAGACCCGCGTGATTTTTCAAGCATTCCTGCTGCCGGGTGGTGGGCAGCGCAGACCCTAACCACCGTTGGCTACGGCGATCTGGTGCCTACGACGCCGCTCGGGCAATTCTTGGCAGTTTTTGCTATGTTTTTGGGCATTGCCACTTTTGCGATTCCAATTGCCATTATCGGTGCTGGATTCACCGAAGCATTCCAAGCACGACGGAGCGGAGAAGGGCAAGCCGCAGACCCGTGCAAATTGCTAGGTGATCTGGCCGATCTTAAAGAGCAAGGAGTCATCACCGACGAGGAGTTCGCGTCCAAGAAACAGGAGCTTTTGGCCCGACTCTGACCCGGTTTGTTCGGGCAAGCGGTGCTTTCGGCGACATGCGGACGTTTCGATGCGTGCCGCCGCCGCGTAGTCCGTGCACCTATTGCGAAGCCGAACCAGACCCATACGTTTTTCCCCTGCGGAGATATGCTTAATGAGGAGAGGATATGGAGATTATCTTCGCGATGGACATTCGAGGCGGGGTTGTCGTAAAAGGCTATAAAGGCGACCGAGAGCGATACGAACCTATTGAACGCCATAGCAAGATCTGCAAGACGTCAGATCCGTTGGACGTGATTGATATCATCAAGCCGAGGAGGACGTACATAGCGGATCTGGATAGGATCCTCGGCACGGGCAACAATTCACTTATTATCAAGCGCCTCGGCACACTCACAAGCACACTCATTGACATCGGGATTCGGCGGCTTGATGATGTTCGAGAGGCTGAGCGAATTAGCGATACTGCCATCATCGGCACCGAAACGGGAAGCCTCGATGTAATTCGAGCAGCGCAGTCGATGAGGGTCGCAGTAAGCCTAGACGTGAAGGACGGAAGCGTGATGTCCCCCGATCCCGCACTTTCCGGGAACCCCCTTCAGGTTGTCGAAAGGATGAATCTCTACAAGATCCGCGAACTTCTTGTGCTGAATATCAACTTGGTAGGAACGAAGCAGGGCGTGGACTTTGATTTTATCGAGAGAGTCATCGATGTCTCAGGGCATCCGATTGTCGTCGCTGGCGGAATAAAGAACACTGAAGAGCTGGACAAGCTTGAAGACCTCGGGGCTGCAGGCGTCGTTCTGTCGACGGCAATTCACGAAGAGATAGTTCCGATCGATCTCGTGCGATAGAGAGTACAAAGAAAGACGGATCCGGGTGGTAACCTTATCTTTCCCGGAACCTCGTTAGAGAATTGGCAGGTACCGTTGAAGCTCGTACTCCGAAACTTGTATCCGATAATCGTCCCACTCTTGCTTTTTAAGTTGAATGAAGCGATCAAATACGTGATTGCCGAGTGTGCGGCGCACGAGTTCAGAATTCTCAGTCTCCGTTATGGCAAGTCCCAAGTTTTCGGGGAGTGAGCCAATTCCGTGTGCCGCAAGCTGTTGAGGCGTCATTTTGTAGATATCCTTCTCAACCGGTTCAGGCAGTTCGTAGCCCTTTTCGATTCCGTCCAACCCGCTTGCCAGCATCACGGCGAAGGTGAGATAAGGATTACAGGCCGGATCCGGACAGCGCAGTTCCACTCTCGTTGCGAGCTCGTTCCCCGGCTTGTACATCGGAACTCGTATGAGCGTCGATCTGTTTCGTCGTGCCCACGAAATGTAAACGGGCGCTTCAAAGCCGGGAACCAGCCGCTTGTATGAGTTCACCCATTGACTCATGACGAGGCAGAATTCGTTGACGTGCTTTAACTGCCCAGCAATGAATCCTTTACCCATTTCCGACAGATGGTACTCGTCATTGGCGTCGAAAAATGCGTTATTCTTTCCTCTAAACAGCGATTGGTGCGTATGCATCCCGCTTCCGTTCTCTCCGATAATAGGCTTGGGCATGAAAGTGGCGTAATAGCCTGCGCGCAGCGCTATCTCCTTCACCACAAGGCGGTGCGTCATAACGCTGTCGGACATCGTCAAAGCGTCAGTGTATCGGAGATCAATCTCGTGCTGGCTAGGGCCAACTTCGTGGTGGCTATATTCGACGCGAATGCCCATGTCTTGGAGCGCAAATATCGTGTCGCGCCGAAGATCAGTCGCCTGATCCAGTGGGGTGAGATCGAAGTACCCGCCGGTGTCAATAATATCAGCGCATTGGCTGTTCGCAAAATAGAAATACTCAAGTTCTGGCCCTATGTAGAACGTGAGGCCTTTCTTCTCTGCTCGCTGCAGATTTCTTTTAAGGACGTACCGGGGATCCCCCTCGTAGGGCCTCCCAGACGGTTCGAGCACGTCGCATATGACTCGTGCAACGCCCTTTTCCTTCGGCCGCCAAGGCAATATCGCAAAGGTACTCGGATCCGGTTTCGCAATCATATCGGATTCCTCTATCGTTTGATACCCGGCGATTGAGGAGCCATCGAAACCCATTCCTTCATTGAGAGCCCCTTCGAGCTCGTCGTCTGTGATCGCAAAGCTTTTCAGAGTCCCAAGGATGTCTGTAAACCAGAGTCGAATGAATTTGATGCCATTTTCTGCAACTTGGGCTAAGACGTAATCTTTATCCTTCGCTTCTACCATGGAAGATCTCCTGTTGATGATTTCGTAGTAGGAAAATGCATTCCGCGTTTGGCGGTCATTCAATATAAGTATTTCCAACGTGCCACTAATTCGCCGGACAGGGCGGATCGCGGCACGATACCGCACCGTCGACCGCGTGGCGACGTCGCCGGCCGTTACAGCCGTTGATTAAGGAGTTTCACGTCCATAAGCGCTGAGATTGAATGTACCTTCACGGATATTCCCAACTCGTAGAGAGCTGCCATTGGATTTGCTCCGGCGTAGTTGTTAATCTCGACAACGTCACTTTCTGCGCAGATTCCGGGCGAGCTTTCTTGAATGGGGGTTTCGATCCAGCCGACAATGCCTGCTTTCTTAGCGTCGCGCAGCAGTTCAATGGATTTTTCAGCGGCGACGGCGGGCACGGTTCTGACATTTGCGAGTACCTTGCCTTCCCCGCTCCGTGCTGCAGTCAAAATAGAGGTCATCTGTCGCGCAGTGAATATTTGAATCGGATCGAGCGAAGTTCCCTGGTATGAGATGAGGTCGGTGTAGCAGACTGGCTGCCTGTTCTGGATCTCGAGCAGCCCGCCATACTTGATGCTAGACGGGATCCCGTGCTTGATCAGTATGCCATCGACCGTCATGCTGCACATGGTCACGAGTCCCGCTGATCCGTAAGGGACGAATACAGCACCGATCTTGTCTCCCTCCTCCAGAAAGCGCACGTACGGGCTGACGGTGTATCCGCTGTCGACGGTCTCGGCTGCTGCTTCTATTGCGACATCGAAGTCATTCTTGTCGATGGTCGCGACATTGATTATAATATCACCGTTTCTCTGCTTAAGGTCAAAACTCGTCTTGTAAACGAGCTCGTCGATCCTGGTTATGACGAATCCGACGCGATCGCCCACTATTGCTTCATTTAGCTCCTTAAGGCCTTTTTCGGTGATGATTCTTCCAGCGTTCCCGATTTTGATCGTAAAGCCTTTGTAATCGAGCAGCACCAGATAGTGGCGTACGGCGCGTTCTCCTATAGGATATCCTCGCTGACCTAAGCTTGCGGCGATCATCCGTGCGCCGATCGCCTCGTCGCTCTCGTCGAGGATTCGTAGTATTTCGACTAGCTTTCTCTGCGTCTCGATGTTCGTCATAAAAAGGTCGCAGCACACTTACGCGCTTGTTTTGGCTGTCAGAAGCTCAGATGCGGTAAACTGTTAAGAAACGCACCTTATTTGTATTTTTCCGAGTTACTTTCAATACTAATAAACTCCTTTGGCTAACTGGGGCTCGTAGGGTAGTGGACTATCCTCTTGGACTTCGGAGCTTTAGCGGAGAAATCCAAGGACCTGGGTTCAAATCCCAGCGGGCCCGTTAAACGGATTAGTGACCGAACAGGCGCCGCAAGCAGCTATCACTACAAAGGGCTGGCGGAAAGAATACACTATTTGTGTTAGTTCGTGAGGCTCGTGAGAGGCGCCGGAATCGAACCACCCCTCTCGATGAACTTTTTCGAGCTGAAAGGCTTCAGCGGCACCACGGGCGCCGCCCCGAGCAGTCCGCCGAACTCAATCCAGTCACCTTCGTTTCCGATGGGAATCAGCCGCACGCCTGTAGTTTTGTTGTTGATGACCCCAATCGCGCACTCGTCAGCAATAATTCCCGCAATCGACTCTGCAGAAGTAGCAAAAGGAATGCACACCATGTCGAGGCCTACCGAACACACAGAGGTCATTGCCTCGAGTTTTTCCAGCCCGATAGCACCAATTTTAAGTGCCTCGGCCATGCCAGCATCTTCGCTAACCGGTATAAATGCCCCGCTAAGGCCCCCTACCCGCGATGATGCCATCGCGCCTCCCTTCTTAACAGCATCGATGAGCATAGCAAGTGCGGCAGTCGTTCCAGGGGCTCCGCAACGCTCAACACCCATTGCTTCGATGATCTGTGCCACTGAATCCCCCTTCTGAGGGGTGGGCGCTAACGAGAGGTCAACTATGCCAAAATCCACATCTATTCGCGATGCTATCTCCTTTCCGACTAGTTCACCAACTCGCGTGATCTTGAACGCGGCCCGTTTGACGACTTCGGCAAGCTCAGTGAGGTTACAATCTCCCATTTTCTCGACTACCGCTCTTATGACGCCAGGACCCGATATGCCCACGTTCAGGACCGATTCGGGTTCGCCTGGGCCGTGAAAGGCGCCTGCCATAAAAGGATTGTCCGGTGGCGCGTTTGCAAACGTAACCAGACGCGTGCAGAGCGTCGGATCGATACGGGCCAGCTCCTTGATAATCCTACCCATTCGAAACGCGGCGTCGATGTTGATACCTGCGTTGGTGGTAGCGATGTTTACAGAAGCACAAACCTTTTCGGTCGTGTGCAGCGCCTGCGGGATCGAATCAACAAGTGCCTCAGTCCCAACGGTAAAGCCCTTTTGGACTAAAGCTGAGTAGCCACCGATAAAGTCAACGCCTAATTCACTCGCAGCTTGGTCCATCGCAAGTGCAATCAGCGGACCAGCTTGCGGGTGGACGTCGAGGAAAGAGCCAATAGGAGTTACCGAGATGCGCTTGTTCACAATGGGCAAAGAATACCGTGCTTCAGCGCGATCGGCTTCTGAGCACAGATCGCTAGCTGTTGATACAATCTTATCGTGCACAGCCTGGGCCATTCGTTCGGGGTCGTCTCGCACGCAGCCCATTAAGTTCACACCTACGGTGACCGTCCGTATGTCGAGATGCTCATAAAGGATCATGTTGAGCGTCTCGAGTATTTCATCAGCACTGAAGATCATAACTACCCCCTATTAGCGCGACGCTTACTGCGCACGCACCATAGCTATAGCGGGCGTTCATCGACTTGGAGCTTAGTCTTTGCGGTTGTTCGCTCCTGAAATGAGATCGCCCTCCCAGCCGCTGACGAGCGCGAAGGCGACACCTGAGACCAGAAAACGCTAGAACGATGAACTATCGCATTCGTGCTGCAATGGGTTCGCAAGCTCGTGTTTAGAATTGCAGTGACCTGCGGGGGCACTATTTCGTGACGCGTTTTTGATGCTGCGGCAGAGGAAAAAGCGGACCCGGGGGGATTTGAACCCTCGACCACCGGCTTAGAAGGCCGGTGCTATATCCTGACTAAGCCACGGGCCCCGTTATTCCACATGCTAGCAACTCATACTTATAGTGTCTTAAAACAATGGCGATTAAGCAACGCGGTCGCATTTTTAGCAGCTCCCGCCGTTTAAACGTCCTATAGCAGTGATGCCACAAGCACTGGTACGCACGATCTCGACGCTCATGCCCTTGCCCCTAAGCATCACAAAGCGTTTCGCTGCGTCTCAGCTTGCCTGGAACTGTTTCAGTTTAGGTCCAGATCACTTCACCGACCTTCATAGTGGCATACTTCAGCGGTCTCCACTGCTAAGAGCTTCCCTGGACCTTCGTCCTCAACAGCTCGCAGCCGACACGTGTGCTCGCGCAGCTCAAGCTGAACGCGGGCTGACATGAGTTCGCGTTCTTCATAGAAGTCGCCAATGCGGTGTGAGACTTTGTGCATTGAAATGGTTTTATCGCGTACGCGGGCCAATATACCAGTCGTGCCGATCGCAAGATCGTGACGACTCGTGTCTGTCACAAACAATTCGTCACCGACGTGAGCTTCAAAAACAATGGGGATGTTGTGGGCGCTTCGCAACTCAAAAGTTCTAACGCGCTTTGTGACAAGGTCGTCGATTGATTCTTTTGAAATTCCGGTCAAAGCTAGATGTCTCATGTGCTCACCCGTACATGACCTGAGTTGGCCCTTTTGTTTCGACGAGTTCCGCCCCTTGGACCTGTTCTGCAAGCTTGTGTAGCTCTGTTTCGATCTGGTCCGCTTCCTCAATTAGCTTCTGTGTGCTGATAGCCACCTGCAATACGTCGCTTACCACGTCGATTACACGAGCCGCTGCGCGGGGATCAGGGGTAGGGCCCTGGGTTTCGCCCAAGAGACAAAGTGCCGGTAGCTTACTTATGTGGCTCTCATTCATGATGCTGCCCGCAATACCTGAGATACTTCCGGTAACCAAAGTCTCAGCTTTATCTTTCACGAGATTTAGTTGCTCGGCACCAGTTGCTGCAGCATAGACGGTGCGTTGCTCGCGCATCGTAGCGATGCCAGCAATGGGTATGTTGAGCCTTGCGTTCAGGCTCTGCGCCCAGTTAACAACCGTTTTCCCGATATCGTAAGCAATCATCGGGTGAATGAGAATATCTGATAATACAACGATGAAGTTATTTTGAGGGTCTTCATAGATTCTAACAGGGGCGTACGCGAGTCCATCAAAGAGCACCGTAATCGGCGGAAACAGGCGAGATTCGATGGTTCCTATGTGCTTCATCTTGAGCTCCGATGCTATTTGTGTAGCCACAATATTACCGACGAGTCCGATCCCAGGGAATCCTTCGAGGATGACAGGGTTTTTTGAGCTCACCCCTTCTTCAACAATTATGTTCACGTATTCGCTATCAGTCGTTCCGGCTTTCATAATGTATCAGCGTCCACAGTTGCTCACTCCCTGAACAATAACCCCTTACCAACTAAATACTTTGTCGAACCGTTCCACAGCCCGTCTCTTGATCGCTGAGTGCCACCATCCGGCTGCGATCCGGGAGGCATATAAACAATACGCTTTTAAAGGACCCTTACGAGTATCATCATTTAGGTCGTGATTACAATCCAAGAATTTCCGTTCAAACGAGGATTCAAAAAGGGGGCCCACGAGCGCATTGTAGAAGCGCTCAAAGCGTGCTTTGGGGCAGACATCAACGTAAGCGACGAAGAATACGTTTTAAGCTACGGGGCACTACGAAAGCTGACGATACGCGTGAGTGACACGTTAATCGTCGAAACTGAATCCAGGAAAGACGTTTCTGACGCGTTGATGATCAATACGAATGCGCGGTTCCGCTGCTTTCTGGAAAAAGCAACCGGATACACGGCAAAACAGCGGGCCAAAAAAGCTCAAGAAGCGGTAAAACGCACCGAAGACGCCTGATTTATCCGTCTCTTCATCCGTCCTATTCGACGTAGATTGCCGGTTTCGCCGGAAGCGCTCGCCTCGCACGATTCGCAGGATCGTACGTCTCGGAGTTTTCTACGCATATGTACACACGTTTCCGAAATTTTCGAGTCAAGTACTCCTTAGCGGCACGCAGAGTTTCCGATTCAGCCTCAAAACCCAGCGTGCTGTCAGAGGCGGGTTCGTGAGCGAACGATTTTGCGAGACCGGGCGCGATCTGAGCTATTTCTTTCAAACGCGTTCGCAGATCTGGGTTTTCCTTGGCTCGAGCCATAATTTTTTTAATAGAGAGGTCGTCAAGCCCCTCTGCTACTGCGTAGAGTTGGTACTTCCACGCGGCTGCAAGATAGATAAAAACTGACTCGGTTTCCCGTCTTATAGCGGCTTGAATGTTTGAGATGTCGCCAATAACGCCGTCGAGGAAGCGCTTTTGCGCAAGTGTTTCAGCGTGAAGGTTATCATAGAGCGGGAATGCCGCCAAGGAGATGTAGCCAACGTTTTGCATTCTCTCCCACAATTCTTCAGCAATATGCGGAACGACCGGCGCCAGCACCCGAAGCCATACGTCTGTGACGTCCCAGAGTACGCGACGCCGCTCGTCATTGTCTAAAATCATCGATTTGTACTCTTCGACCCGATTTAACTGCTCAAAAAACGCTTCCGTTACGTACTTCCTATATGAGAATTGATGAGCCGCTTCAGAAGCTCTTGACACCATGGCGTTGGTCGCTGCCAGAATCCATTTACTCGCAAAAGAGAGCTCCTCGTCATACTCCGGCCGCCCAGCCTCGACGTCACTCTTCGCTGAGTACCAAAACCGCAGAAGCCTCTTTTTGACCATCTCGACTTCTTGTTCCATCCAATCAACAGTTGAATTGAGATCAGCGATGGAAACCAGACTGAGCCTCACGAGGTCCGCGCTGTAGACCTCCGGAACGGTGGCTATGGGGATTACGTTGCCCTTGCTCTTCGACATCTTCACCCCTTCACGAATCAGAAGCTCATTAAGGGTCACGAGCCGCGGCCAACACGTCTTAGGAAAGAGTATCGCGTGATGGAACAAGAAGAAGCTCAAGTGATTGGATATGTGGGCGACGGCGGTATGCCGGTGATCGTTGGGGTACCAATACGTGAACTCGTCTCGCGCCGCCCTGAGCACCGCCGGTGACAGACCTGTCTGCTGGCTTACATTGGTCGGATCGCCCTTGCCGAGAAAAATATAGTCAAAAGAAGCGGGCGTGAGCCGCTCGGGGTCGCACTCGCGCAGGTGTTTGATGACCGTATAAAGCGCCATATAGATAACGGAATCAGAGAGTGGCTCAATGATCCAGTGCTCTTTGGAGAATGGAAATTGCGTGCCGAGACCTCTCCGCCTCACGCACGGCCGTTGATCGAGCCACTGAAACGTCTGAACGAATTGTGCCCGATACGCCTCGGGCACAATTTTAAGCTGGTCTAACAATTCAAATGCCTTTTCTTTCCACTGAGGGTCGCCATAGTTGAGAAAGTATTGGCCTGGCTCAATAGCGACGACCACGCTACCGCCGCATCGACAGAGTCCTTTTGCTGAAGTCTCGTAAATCGTTGATGCGGCATTTTGGCCCTTGAGAAACTCAACGATATCCTGCTTTACGTCGCGTACAAGCCGGCCTTCAAATTGCTGCGCCGTTTGCTTAAGAACGCCAGTATAGAACTCTTCCCTATAGAGTAGGTTTGTAATGCGGCTTAGCGTCTTATCGTCATGTTGCGATCGCACGCCATACCGTTCGCATAGTTCAACGGCTGGAAAATCGCCATATCCGTCAATTTTTACAAGAGAGATCGGCTGTATAGCTTCAACTTCGCTGCCTAAGTGATAGAGGTCGACATCCGCGCTTATATCCCGCTGCTGCTTCAGGTCGTTCAGCGCTGCCCAATCGTAGGGCGCGTGAGCGGGGACGCTCATGACGATTCCGGTGCCGTGATCGGCATCGACGAAGGACGCCGGGAGAATCGTCATTTTGCGTCCGAGGGGGCTGATGCAGTGGGCCCCCAAGAGGTCCGTGCCGCGAAACTCCTCAACGATGGTCACTTCGCGCTGCTGATAGCGCAGCTTTGATGCGCTTTGCTGAGAGATAATCCACGTCTCGCCGTCGACGTAGGCTTTGACATAGGTCGCGCTCGGAGCAACCCAGAGATTTGTCGCCGCAAACACCGTTTCAGGACGTAACGTTGCCGTGACGATATATGCGTCACCCAACGAGAACTTGATCCCAACGTAGTCGTCAATTGATATCTTCTCAACGTCGCCGCCGGCGATATCGTCTTCGCCAACGGCATTTTGATCGATCGTGCAGAAGAGTACCGGGTGCTGTCCGCGGACGATGAGCCCAAGTTCCATCAGCTTACCGTACTGCCAGCGAATGAACTGATTGTAGATCGGGTCTCCGGTGGTAAACTGCCTAGACCAGTCTATGGAGAACCCCATCTTCTGGAAATCCGGAACGATCTTAGCTGCAAAATAGTTCGCGATATTCCAGGGATCGACAAACGAATTGACGATCTTCTCTACGCGCGACTCGTCTCCCTCATAAAGTCGAATATAGTTCTTATAAAGTGCTATCGTCGCGTTCTCGCGACGCTCTATGCACGAGCTAATGGCGAGAATGGGGGTCCCCGTAATGTGCCACGCCATCGGCCACAAGACGTTGTGGCCGTTCATTCTCATAAACCGGGCGTGAATGTCGGCCACATTATACGTCCGCGTGTGGCCTATGTGCTGCGGTCCGCTCGTGTACGGATACGGTGTCGTCAAAAAGTACTTTTTCGACCCCGTGCTTTTTGGCTCAAATATCTTATCGTGAAACCAACGGTCCTGCCATTTGCGCTCAATTGCTCGAATTTCGTCAAGTTCGGAAGCTGTCAATTGTATCCCTGCGAGTCTGAGCCATCAGAAGATGGTGATTTGAACAAGCGACCTTATCGGAACATTCTGGACTTGACTGATTCCCTTCTTGTTAATAAGAACTGCGACCGAGAGCGGCGTTGCTTGCATCTCTTTGATGACCTCGACAATTTCGGTTGCGGTGCTGCCAGTAGTTATCACGTCATCTACGATCGCACAACTTTTTCCCGCAATATCGGCAAAGTTTTGACTGAATGATCCCTTGATGCCGTCATCCTGAGGTCCCCTTTGCTTTTGAGGAACAAATACCGCAAGTTCTGCTCCTATTTCGTCTGCGACCAGCGTGGCAAGAGGCAGGCCACTTAACGCAACCCCGACTACCACGTCAGGATCGCCCGTTTCCAAGATCATATCGACTAGCGCGAGCGAAACGAGCCTGAGCCGCTCTGCATTTTGCCCAATCTCACTCCAATTTACGTATATGTCCTTTGGCGCAGGCTCTCGTGAGGTCTCGGAGCGGGTCAGAAGCCACGTTGCCGTCTCTCGCGATATGTTCAGTTCGTCAGCTATCTCGCCCGAACGCAACCCTTTCTCGTGCAGTTCTTGCGCCTTGCTTATGAGGTCATTCAAATCGTTCATGTTAGTACTCCATTACAGCCATCGGCAATTACCGCGTTATCGGCTTAAGTTTTACATCAGATCCACAGACAGGGCAGATCGTTTCCGACTCATACAACCGACCACATCCAACGCACCTGCGCCTCCATTTGAGCACGCGTCTGATGCGCGCCTGCTGGATCTGTTGTGTCTCAATGCCGAGGCGCGTAGCGACATTTTGAATGGAATAATCATCCGTAACCAGCGTGCCGCTTACTTCGAGTGCTTTAGCCAGCAAGTCTATATCAGCTTGAGACAGCCTGAGATAGTCACCTGTAGACTTAGCCTTTTCCGTAACGAGGGCTACATCCTTTTTTACGGGGGGTTCGATTTTCAGTCCCTCTTTTAGAAACTCTTGCAGCGCTACTTCCGCTTCAGAGCTTCTCAACTCGCGGGTCACCTCAGGAACAGTGTATATGGTGCCAGAGACTTGAACGCCATAAATAAATGCCGATGCGTCAAGTACGTATGTTCTAAGCATCTTGTGTACATATGTAAGTGATGCAATATGCACTTTTTTAAATAAGCAGCCGCAACTGAGGCGCAAGCTCCGTAGAGAGGGTTATTCGTCTTCTCGTCTCCTCGACGGGGCGTATCCTTCGCCCAGGCGCTGCGATCTCAGTCCCATCTATCCTTTTGTATGGCGCATTAGCAGACTGTGTAGCCTCCCACCCGTTAGTTGGAGGGGCAGCTCGGCCCTCTCTGAGCCAGAGAAAGATTTTTATTATCGCCAAGTGCTCTATTCATAATTAACAAAATGGAGGTACATATAATGACGAACTTGCCAGAAAAGGTAGTCAACAACATAAATGCGGTGAAGACTTTAGTGTTCGCAACGGTGAGTGATGCCGGTGTGCCAAATGTGGTACCAAATCAATTCATCATCGTAAAAGATTCCGAGACCATTCTCATCGGTGACAACCATTGGCACAAAACTGCCGACAACTTAAAGAAACCAAATTCCAGCGTTGCCCTTACCTCGTGGGAGGGTTATGAAGGGTATCAAGTCAAGGGCGTAGCTAACTACGTGACTGAAGGACCTGATTACGAGATGATGAAACAGAAGATCAAGAGCCGAAGTGAAAAACTACCCGCAAAGGGCTGTGCAATAATAAAGGTCACGGAAGTCTATGACATTGCTCCAGGGCCAAACGCAGGAAAAAGAATCGCCTGAACGACGAACAAGCACGTAAATGCAGTCGCAGCAGCGTTCAAATGACTTCACGAGTACAAGCCAAGATGTTTTCATAACTCGTCGCTCGAAGCGGTGAGGGGGGTGCCCAAGAACAAAATGCCTGCAGATATATTGGCTCTTTTTTCGGAGTTCGGTCTCGACAAGGAAGCAGGAGAGGTGTACCTTCACCTGTTACAAGCCGGACGAAGAACTGCTAATGAAATAGCCGAATCGCTTCATCTTACTAGTCGCGCTTCGAACGACGTCCTACGGGAGCTGTCGAAAAAAGGACTTGCCAAGCATATATCGACAAATCCGGAAACGTTCCTCGCAGCTTATCCAGCCCCCTTAATCAATCCTACCATTGATAAAGAGACCACGAAGTTGCAGCACCTGAGCGATGCGCGAGATGAGCTATTGGAGCTATGGGACGTTGAACGCACAAAAGCGCAAGGCTTGCCTCTTGAATGGTGCCCGATCGAAGAGGGCTTTTCTGTTCTCTATGACAAAGACGACATCATAAACAGGCGTCTCGAGATGTTCGAAGCGACAGAGAAAAGGCTTTGGATCATCTCTACCGAGTTTTGGCTTCCTCGATGGGTTAAAGTATTGTGCGATTATTTTGTTGACAGCGTTGGAAGATGCAAGATCGAAGAGCTGAGGATTCTGCTTCCGGTTACCCAAAGCAACGTCGACGTCGTGAAGCGACTCTCGACGTGTTTTAACATACGGCACTCACCAATGATGAGCAATATCGCGATCGTCATTTCAGACTGCAAGGAGGCCATGTACACTGGCGTTAAGAAGGATCTGGACGAGTTGGAGACAGTCGAACTTACCCCGTCACTGTGGTCAAACAATAGCGGATTCATTGAAATCCAGAGTTCCGTGTTTCAAACACTGTGGGAAAGAGGGATAGAATCCCGTTTTAGGATACAGGAGATTGAGACGGGTAAGCCCGTCGAGGTCACGCGCGTTATTACCGATTACCAAGAGATTGTTCGAGACTTCACCTCGCTGATAAATACGGCCCAAAACGAGATATTCTTGTGGATTAGGGGTGAAGCTGTGCCTGTTTTGGCCCCACTTATCCCAAAGGACGCGCGGCAGCGAGGCATAAGCGTTATTGTGATGGCTGAAATTAACAAGGATAATCTGCAAGCGGCACAGGACATCGCCCAATACGCAGACGTCCGTCATATTCCTCAGATTGTACACAGCACCGGTGTCATCATTGACCAACAAGCAATGCAAGTGCTCTTGTACTCCTTTAGTGACAAGGGCGCAGAGCTCTATAATTCAATTTATACGAACACGCAGAGCTTTGTCGAAACGCAGCACTCGATGATGGAAGACATGTGGCACTCAGGAATCGAGCTACGGTACAGAGAACAAGAGCTAACGGCAGGTCGAGTCGTACAGACGATACAAGTGATCAAGAAGCGGGAGAATGTCTACAAAGCTTTCTACGAGATGCTCGATAGGTCGAAGAACGAATTCAACGTCATACAAACTCGAATGGGAGTAAAACGGCTCTATAACTTAATCAAAGATAGAGAGATGCCGAAGATTATCTATCGTTTGCTCGCCCCTATCGAGAACGTCAATATCGAAGAAGCGCGTCTGCTGACAAAATACTTTGAAATTCGGCATCTTGAATCGGAAACTGGCGCGGGGATCTTTATATCCGATGATGACAAACTGCTTGGAACGAGCTATATTTACGACACTGGCGACGTGGATAACGTAATATATAAGTCGGCGTTTAAAACGGACATTTCTGAGTTTATCTTTATTGAAAAGGAGCTATTCAACAGCTTCTGGTATAAGGCAACTCCGCTAAATATCAGAGAGCAGGAGCTCCCAGTTGACAGCGGAAAAGGTGTGATCGACGCAGAGAAGCTCGAAAAGAGACAGGGCCAGCGCTAACGCTGTCAGCTATACTTAAAAGCCTCTGCTCGTTAAATATGTGTAATGATGCACGGCTCGTGAACCTCAGAGACACCGATCTGAAGAATGTAATGCTTGATTAAAAGACGCGCAAAGCAACATTTTTTATACATAACACGACGTGCAATATCAAAGGGGTGTCAGAATGACGCGTGGAGTATTGCATAAAGACGTTTCGACGCTAAGCGGGGTCAACGTGGGAAAAGTAAAAGACGTTCTCATCAACTGGGACAACAAGGAGATTTCGCTCGACGTCTCAAAAGGAATGCTTAAAGGGGAAACAATTGTTCCTTGGTCGAAAATCATAAGTGTTGGCGATATCATCATCGTTTCGGATGATGTTGCCCCCGAAGGAAGCAAGTAAGCGCTCTTGATGTGGGCTCGTTAGTTGCTGAGCGCTCTGATCTTATTTATCATTTCACGCATTTCTCTCGACATAGCCGTTTTTTATCACACGGTTGAAAGCAAAACGCAGGGTAGCAGTAATGAAAGATTTTGCCGTTGTATTCGACTGCGCCGGAACGCTTCTAGAGAAATATCGCGTAGCTAAGGATATCGAGAAAGGCACTTTCTTGCATCAGATAGTATCGCTCAGTTTCGTAGGAACGCGTGAGGACTACGTACTCGCCGTGTTTCAGTTGGACATTCCTAAGGACTTAGAAGGCGTCCCAACTGACCTTTCAATCGCCGATTTCTTGAGTAAATACAACGTGGATCTTGTAGTCGTTTGCGCGAACGTCGCCGTTGCAAAGACGAAGGTTCTAAACGCCGTCGCACAGGATGAAAGGAGTCGCGTAAAGGACTTAGTCGACGTTGTCAGAGAAGTCAGCAAGAGTTGCAGCGCGTCTGATTTCACCGGCAGTGCAGCAATCGTTGATATCGAGCAAGGCCAGATACCCTACGTTCTCGCTACCTGCGGTGAACTCTTCGAGTCAGCCCTTCCTGTTGTTAATGAACTAAAACGAGCTGGAGGCGACATATACGTAGCTTCAGGTGATGCGAAAAACACGCTATACGCACTTGCTGATCGCATTGATATTCCATATGACAACGTTCGAGACATCGCAACTCCCAGCGCAAAGGAACAGCTCGTCTACCAGCTAAAGAAAGAATATAGATACGTCGTAATGGTAGGCGATGGGATTAACGATATTCCCGCACTCAAAGCCGCGGACCTTGGAGTGTTAACGGTACAACAGAAAGAGGAGCGTCCCACAACGCTCTTCGAAGCAGCCGATCTTGTTATAAAAGATTTGACGCTCTTGCCTGGTATATTAATAAACGTTATTACAAATAACCGATATAACGGTACGGGGTCGAAGGAGGCAATGCTTTAATGGCCGTCTTGATAGAAGTTGAGAATCTGGTCAAAACGTTCGGAGAATTTGAGATCTTACGGGGCATCAATTTCACAGTAGATGAGGGTGAAGTACTCGGAATTATTGGCAAAAGTGGGGCTGGAAAGACCGTCTTGCTCCACGCTATACGAGGGCTGAAAGAGTACAAGCCAACAAGCGGCAAGATCTATTTTAACGTGGCGTATTGTCAAAACTGTCGACACGTTGATGTGCCGAGTCGAGTTGGGCAACCCTGTCCCGTGTGTGCCAGAACGATGCAGTTGTTCCGATTCGACGCGTGGGCTAATGCTGAGAGCGATGTGCAAAGAGACGTTAGAAGCCGCGTTGCAATAATGCTGCAACGTACTTTTGCTCTCTATGGAGACGAGCGCGCTATTGAAAATGTCATGAGGAACTTCACAGACCGCGGGTACGGCGATTCTGAAGCAATTTACAAAGCATCTGAGCTCATAGATAAGGTGAAGCTATCACATCGCATGATGCACATGGCCCGCGATCTCAGCGGCGGGGAGAAACAAAGGGTTGTTTTGGCCCGTCAGTTGGCAAAATCGCCGATCATCTTACTCGCCGATGAGCCCACCGGCACTCTGGATCGGAAGACAGCAGCGATCATCCATAAGGTAATCCAAAATGAGGCCAAAACGAACGACATGGCGGTACTTGTCACCTCCCACCTTCCCGAAGACATTGAATCGATAGCTGATAGAGCAATATTGCTAGAAGATGGGAGAATCATTAAGGAAGGCGCCCCGAAAGAGGTCATCGATCAGTTTTTGAGTACCGTGGGGGAAATCAAGAAACACGAGGTCGTTTCTGGCGACACGATAGTACGAGTGGCAGAGCTAGAAAAGAAGTACGTGACACTCGATCGCGGGGTAATCAGAGCCGTGAGCAAGGTTTCTTTTGATGTCCACGAAGGGGAAATTTTTGGGCTAATTGGACTGAGTGGAGCCGGAAAAACAAGTGTTTCGAAGATTATCGCAGGCGTGCTCGAACCAACGAACGGGGAGGTCCTAGTACGTGTTGGCGACGACTGGGTGGACATGACATTGCCCGGTCCGGACAACCGAGGAAGGGCCAAGCCATATATCGGCATTCTCTATCAAGAATATGACCTTTACCCGTTTCGCGACGTTTTGGACAACCTGACGAGCAGTATCGGCCTAGAACTTCCGGCCGAATTGTCGGAACACAAAGCGGTACAGACTCTCATGGCGGCTGGGTTTAGTGAGACGAAGAGCGAGAGTATACTTGCAAAAGTGCCAGATGAGCTAAGCCAAGGAGAGCGACATCGGGTGGCTCTCGCACAGGTTCTGATTCGCGAGCCTAACCTCGTAATACTCGACGAACCAACAGGAACGATGGATCCTATCACCAAGAAAGACGTGTCAAACTCAATTCTGACGGCGCGTACGGAAATTGGCGAGACTTTTATGATTGTTTCGCACGATCTCGATTTCGTTAAGGAAGTCTGCGACAGGGCAGCCCTCATGCGCGGGGGCAAGATTATCTCCGTCGGACCGACGGCACAAGTGCTTGATGTGCTAACAGAAAGCGAGAAAGCGGCTACCTGACGGATGTCGAACAGGCATGTGCGCAAAGTCCATTGTTCTTAACGGAAAACAGGTTGTGCTCGATGCAGCCATTCGTACGCTACGCGATGCGTTTGAGCATACAGGCACCCCCTACGACGATGGGCTCATCGTGGGCATCATCAAGGGCAGAGAAGCGCAAAAACTCGACGTCGTCAAGGAATATGCCGTTTACACAAACAAAGGCGAGATCAGAATTGAGATCAATGAGCCGTGCCGACGCCTGTGGCTGCGTACTTATAACTTGTTTGTAGGGGCCAATGTCCATTGGTCCCAGCCGCAGATAGTATCAGCCGGTCCCGTCCCGAGCGACCTCCAGGTCGCTCGGGCTGAACGAGAATACGAGCGCTGGGATATCACGTACAGCCTTGGCGGGTTTGACCAGGCAAACACGTACCTTTCATTCATAAAAAAGAGACATAGCGCCTCGTATGGAACAAACACTGTAGTAGGAAAAGCCGTTGCAGGCAGGAGTGTTCTCGAGAAACTTGAGAATGGTGACGAAATTCAAAGGATCGAGCCGATTGAACGACTTGAGTATGTCACAGACAAGTTCACGACGTCTGACCTTGACATCACGCTTGAGCCCGGGATGGAGGTGTACACCTACTTCAAGGCGACGCTATCACGAGATGCTCCAGAGGGCGTAGAACACTTTCTAGCTCTTGCCAAGGATGGCCGCTATCGAGTGGATAGCGTGACGAACACCTATGTCGTGTCCACACGCTTGCGTGGTCGATCTTCTCCGTTTGAAATGCTCGATGCGAGGAGTGAAGGCGCGATCACAGTCCGAACGTCCGGAAACGACCGCGGGAACGTATTTATTTATAAAAGAGAGACGCCGTCAAATTCTAATCATTCAGTTATCGGGTACGTCAGTGAGGGACTAGAGCTCGTTAAAATCGCAACGCCTGGGCAGAAGTTGCGCGTCTATACCGATCCGACGCGCATCATGTTGTTAGGAATGCGCTACGCGCTAATAGAAGAAGAAGTCAATCGATTGGGCATCAGTCTTGAACGCGAAGGGTATGAAGGCGATGATGCGGTGGTCGTCCACCAATCACCCCTCAACACGGTTGACATTCTTAAAGCGAGAAGTGTGAAAACCTTTGCAATTCCGCACGATAAGCTCGTTAAAATTGAGCTTTATGAAGATATGGCTCCTAAAACCGTAGCGTACATCAGGACGGTTGCGGGGTTGAGAGACAATCCAGTCGGTTCACTGCAAACGTACGTAAAGTATGGCAATACTGTTATGTTCCGCGCGCAGACCACAGAGAAGTTCGACATTGTGCCGGAAAACACGCCGATAGGAAAAGTGAATGCCGCCGAAATTGGTGTTTCAAATCGCTCCTCCAAGTACGCAGGATTAATAGGGGTCCGTCTAGAGGATAACGAAAAGTACGGGCCAACTGGTGAGCGGTTCAATAGCACCAATATTGTTGGGAGAATTCTGGACACGAAGCCCCTTCAAAATGTGCGTGAAAATGAGACGATATACGTCAACGAAGCTCTGTGATTTATATTGCTAGATAATTATACTAATAATCGCTCACAAACGTACGTAATGAAATGAGTGGTGCAATGGTATCAGATGATATTACAAAAATGGTCGTTCTTGCAGATTCAAGCCCGATCTTGCCCAGTGAGCTGGCTCTAAGAGCCTATGAATTATCAACAGATGCTATAGTGAAGGAGACGTGCTTCGGACTCATCGTCACTGGGTCAGAAAAAGCAGTCAATGAAACCATAAAAGAACTAAGGAGACTCGACCCGTCAGGGATTTTCGTTAAGGATCGCGGGTTTCCTCCAGGGGATTCAAGACGGTGTCGCGCCGTCCGAGGGGGTGGCCCCCGACCAGGCTTCCACCAACTCGAGCGGGAGTCAGGCATTCTTCCGAGCATTTCCTACGGGTTAGAGACCATCGATGAACCATTGGACGCCAAAGCACAAAAAAAGCGCGAAAAGCTCAAGATCGGCCGGTTCATCGAAATCATTGAAGAACAGTCCAAAGAGGATGTGAATGGTTAAAATACTCGTATATCCGTCAAATAGTCTAATCCTATCTGACCTAGTCACGAGGTTCGGTCACGAACCGCTTACACTGATGCGCGTCATACGTCAGAAAATCAAAGAAGTCGGAATAGACAGCCCGCCCATAAACGTCACACCCGAAGACCCGAAGAAAGGACTCAAATATGCCGCGGTCGACGTTCCCTCTGGCGTGCGCGGGCGGATGGCACTTCTTGATCCCCTGATCGAAGAGGCTGAAGCTGCTATTATCGTTCACGAGGCTGATTACTCATTTGGGTGTATGGGGTGCGCGCGAACTAATGAGCTCGTCAAGTATATCATTCGTAACAAAGACATACCCCGCCTGGAGCTCACTTATCCAACGTGTGATGATGAAGCTCGCGAATTCGTGCGAAAGATTCGCGACTTCTGCGAGTCCCTGACGCGCAAAGCGGAGGTACTCGCGTGACGCGAAGAATAAGGATAGCGCACCTCTCCTGCGGATCTGAATACAGCGGGATACAAAAGGAAATTCAAAATGCTGTTGAGGCCGTAAATGCCGAGATAGTCTATCCCGAAGTTGATACTGACGCGATCAAAGACGCGGTAAGAGAGTGGGGATTGGAAGTCGCTAGTCCTGATCTGCAGCTCATGATAGCGCGCGCGAAATCTATAGTCGAAGGTGGTTTCCCCGTCGACGCGGTATTTATAACCACGTGCTTCCGATGCGCCGAAGGGGCGATAACTCGCAGCGAATTGCGACGTTATATTCATGAGCGCGCCAATTTGCCGGTGATTAGCTACTCGTTTACAGAACGGACCACCGCAGAAACACTTCTTACGAGAATGGAGGCTCTTGTCACCACCGCGCTCAGACGAACCCTGCTCGCTCGCGAAAAACAGACGGGACTGACTGCCGGCATAGACTCAGGCTCAACGACCACTAAAGCCGTGATAATGCGAGACAATGAGATTATCGGGGTTGGATGGGTCGATACTACTGAAGTGCTGAAGAGTGCCGAACTCGCGTACACGACTGCGCTGACCATGGCGGGAGTGGACAAATCTGAAATTCAAGCGCTTGGAACGACGGGTTACGGTCGCTTGCTCGTCGGAGAGACTATGAAAGCGGAGCTCGTCCAGGAAGAGCTTACCGTCAACTCGAAAGGTGCGGTTTACCTCGCAGAGAAGCAGAAAGGGCCTGCCACGGTTATCGATATTGGCGGCATGGACAACAAGGCAATTTCAGTTATCGACGGTATTCCAGGCAGCTTCACTATGGGCGGCATTTGCGCCGGGGCTTCAGGCCGATTCCTCGATATGACCGCGCGGCGCTTGGGCGTCGATATCAGTGAGCTGGGTCCCTTGGCATCACAAGGCGATCATACCCGGTTGACCATGAACAGCTATTGCATCGTTTTCGGAACACAAAGCCTCGTGAACGCTCTCTCGCTCGGCGCAACCAAGGAAGACGTCGCGAGTGCAGCCTGTTACAGCGTGGCAGAACAGGTCTTTGACCAACAGCTGCAAGAATTAGAAATCGTAGAGCCTGTTATTATGGTCGGCGGGACCTCGCTTATTAGCGGGCTGGTAGAAGCGATGCAAGACTTGCTCGGAGCGACCGTTATAGTACCGAGGTACTCGCAGTACATCGGCGCTGTCGGATCTGCGCTACTTGCCAGCGGGTTTGTAGAATGAGTTCCGAGGCAAAGCGAGACTCAGCTCTCCATCTCGATGAGCCACCACGAAGAAGCCGCAGATATACATGATAGATTCTGAAAAAGTGGCAGTAGAGTCCCCTGATAACCAAGGGGCACGCTTAATTGAGGAGCTCACGTCCGAGATCTTGTCTGACCTTGACGTCGCGCAATCGCTATCCAACATAAGGATTTACATAGATCCTGACGAGCCCGTGTTCATCTTGTACGGCAAGCTCGCGGTCTCGCCTCCAGATGTCAAGATCTCCGACGTCGCGACGATGACCCATACGGACGATGGATTGAAGTTGGACATCAAGAACGAGCGCTACGTCAACGATCTTCTTGACAAACTAATTGAGCGTTATGGCAAGGCTAACATCTTGCAGCTCGACCGGTACACGGTGCTTGTCGCGACCGACGACGATATTCCTGACGAAACCGTCTATGAACCTGCCACGGAGTTGCGGCGCAAAGTCATCGATTCAATACGGCGCGTCGCGCCAGAAGGTTATCGGATCATCAAGCACGACATTACCAGTAGCTACATTCTATTCATAGCGTCGGAGGAGCCACTCAAAGAGGAGTGGATCGATCAGGGGCGCAGACTGCTCAAAGAGGCGGGAGCGTAAGATGTTAGAGCCTCTCATGTACACAGGCGGCGTGTACCGCCACGACGAATTGACGGAGCTTGTTGAGGACCTCGGCGGCCACATTCTGCAAAAAAACGTCATGCAGCTCGAGGTGGTGCTCTTGATCCTCGTACCGGCTGATGACATCAGCGCCGTAGAGGAAAAAGCAGCGGAACTCTTGGGAACGATCACTAGAGCCCCTCTTATCGGCACCGAAATCGCCGTAGTCGCACCAAGTCTTGCGTATCACCATATGCCGCACCCAACGTGCGACGTCGCAGAATATCTCCGAAGAAATGGAGCAAAGACGAATATCATTGGCCTCGCTCGAGGGGTGGGACGGCGCGCGGCACAGCTGACCAAGAGCGAGCGCGGGCTGATAAACGAGCACGATTTAGCGCTGTTTATTCTGGGCGATTTCCTAAGCTGTATAAGGGACGTCAAATATCAGCTCTATGAGGATCTTGACGTTCCGACAATAGTAACCGGAGGCCCAGAATGCGACGCAGTTCCCTACGCATATGCCTACATCGGGGGGATCGGTCGACGCGCTAAGGGATTTCACCGCGATTTTGAGTTCGCGATCTTAGATGGCATCGTCGCAAAGATCAGCAAAGCGCTCGATGAAAGACGCGAAGAGCTTGAAAAGGACCCACTATCGGTAAGTCCGTTCCGCCTTATGGACGAGATTACAGAACAAATTCCTGAAGTTGGTGAAAGCCTCTCCCCCACGCCAATTACGATGCATTTGGACGGTATGCGGATTAAGCTTCCGTACGACCAGTACGGCGAAAAAGTACGAAATGTCAAATTCATTGAAGGTCCGACTTTATCTGACGTAGCAGAAGTAAGACCCTCATATATGCGTGACTATCTAATCCTAAAAATCAAAACGAAATCGGTCGCAGGATTTGCTCTTTAGCTGCAGCCTCTTCAATAGCACTGTATAAGCGATGCTTATTTCGCAGCTGCTATGTGCCTACAGCATTGATCGTGCGTATCAATTCCGTGAAACCTTCTACTTCACGTTGCAGGACTTCTTCACGTTGCAGGCCGATGCTCATCTCGCCATCAAGCGTAAGTTGTTCGGGTCCGCGCCGTACGATTCGATACACTCCGTCAGCTCGCAGCGCTTCTGTAACTGCCTTATCATGCACCATTGCCCGGCCAGGTATGATGACCGTCTCGTCGATCTCCTTTAATTTCAGCTTTTGAATGTCGTCTAGCGTGATGAGACAAGCGATCTCTTTCTCGGTGCTCACAACGTTAACGTTCGGCGCTATACGCTCAAATATAGAACTAAGATATGGCCCTGCTATGGCTCCCGTGATCACTGTGGCGTGCTTTTCAGTCCTAGGCAGGTGCGCTTCCGGATGGCCTGCCACGTAGAAGGGCGATCCGATTTCGGGGTCCCACAGTGGGGTACCGGTCACTCGCAGCTTGTAATGGTCGTTAATACTGCTAACTAGTTCCTTGAAGCTCTCGATTGGCTGAGATTCAATGTCGCGCATTATGGGCGCATTTCCAAGAATTAGCCCCTCCTTCGCGTGATTCGCGAACCGCATCAAGATAAGACCCCGTGCACCCATAGCCTCGAGATCGTCACACGTTTTTCTGAGGATGTCGCCGTCATTGATTCCGGGCACGATTACCGCGGCGGCATAAACGTCACAGCACGTCGAGAAGGTTGAGAGACATTCAAGCGATGCCTCGGGCGAGGGGTCGCCCATGTAGCGTTTGCGTAAACCGGGGTCAGTTGCAAAAACGGTAAACGAGACTTCGCGCACGTTGCAATCGACTAGCTGCTCTGCAGGTTCCCGGCTGTCGAAGCCTTTTCCGCTTGTATATCCGAGATGAATCGGGACTTGAAGGCTAGAAAGCAACTCGGCCAGCTCGAGTAAGTCTGGATAACAGCTGACATCCCCTCCACCACTTATCGTGACCTTTTCAGGGTCTCTTGCACTCATCTTAAGCGTGGCGTGGACATCTTGCGCTACCCGCAAAAGCGGCTTAAACCCCGCGTACTTCTCTGCAATCGCTCTTCCGCAGTAGTCGCAGCCCTCACTGAGGGGCGAACAGAAGCGGCACCCAAACGGCTTAAATTCTTTAACCTTCTTAAAGTAGCAGTAACTGCAAAACCCGCGACAATCGACCCCGGGCTTTCCTCCCACGTCTGCTAGCAGCTCCATTTGATTACCTATCGGCGGGGCTATTCCACTAACTAGTATTATAATTTAAAAAATATAAAAGTTTGCAAAAAATAAAAAAAGAGGGGGTTAGAACGGATTTGGAAGCCCAATTTCCGCTCTTTCCGCCCTGGTTTTCTCAGAGCGATCCCACTTATTCTGCGCGAGCTTGGTCAGCATTTCCATGCCGGTCTTGCCGGGATCTATTGGCTTGGTCTCGAACAGGCCCATATCGACGGCGCTTTGGAACAGATCCTTTCCAACTTTTGTACGCGGCATTACGGTCGACCACCCGTCAGGCGAGCCGATCGATCCTGTCGAGATGTCAGCGGTCCGGGCCGTCAGGTCGGGACATATATAGCATCCCGGCTGAACGTAATTATGGGTAAGTTTCACCGGGACTTCAACCCGCTCGCCCATGTTTGATGTGACGATCATCTTACCCTTTGAAACATCCATCTTTTGGACGTGTTCAATATTCACCTTGTGAAGCTCTTCGACGATCGCTTTAATCCCCGTATAGCTGAAGTTCTCAGTGCAGAATATGCCGATAAGCAATGCCATTTTATTAGGCAGATGACGCGCCCCAAACGGATAGAGCTGCATCTTTCGGACCGCATAGGTCAGGCAATGCATTCCGACCATCCCGATCTTATCGAGGCCATTCTCACGTGCCGCAATCTTCAGCGCGTTGTTGAGTGGACACAACACGTATTTTGTGCCGGCCGCTGCGACAATCTCCTCAGGCGTAGTGGCGACGTATGGCTCCGGATTCCACGGTTCGTCGGTCGGCATAGCGACAATAGCGCCTTCAATCACGCCGGTTTCAAGCGCGTGGATCAAAAGGGCGCTGGCTATGCCACCGTCTTGTGAGTACTTCTGAAGAGTTTTGTCCGTAGTCTTAACCGTCATAATGTCGCTGTACTTACCTAGAACCATTCACTCCACCCCCATGACGCGCTTCTCTATCATTTCAAACGTCGGCTCGAAGCTCCTCGGACATTGCGCATAGCACGCTCCGCATTTTATACAAAGCTCTTGGTTGACGTGCGGGCGCCCGTAGGCCATGTCAATCGCCCGCGTTGGGCATGCCATGGCACAGGTGCCACACCCGATGCACAGTCCGTTTCCGATGATTTTCGTCAATAAGTCACAGCCGCACGCAAATCCCGCAAGTTCGGCGAGGGGCTTCAAGTACTCTAGGTCTGCACCCACCGCAGCGAGTATCGTGTTAGCGATCACCTCAGGACCAGTCGGGCATCCGGGAAGTGCGAAATCAACTTTGACGAGATTCGCGACTGGAACGAACGATTCGTGCGATGGCGTCGCCGATTGTCCACCTACACTGAATCGAGTCACGCAGCCTGAGCCGGCACACCCGCCCATGGCGACTAAAAATGTCGAATTCTGTCGAATCTTGCGTATGTCGTCAACCTGTCTCTTGTCTTGCAGACAAATAGAACCGTGAACAATGGCAATATCCATTTGGTCATCGGGGATCTGTCGTACGTCCGCAAGCGTGGTCTCATAACGATAGTCTATCGCGTCGAGCAAATCAAGAAGAATGTCGTAGTTATCGGTTAGCGATATAAGACATCCCGTACATCCACTCATCACTGCCGTTAGCACCTTCGGCTTTGCAGCAGCCATTTCTTTCACCTCCGCCTCCGCTTCTGCGGGCTTTACTGTTATCTCCGGTGGAGCAGCGTCAGTCTTTGCTTCTGCAGCCGGAGGACTGGCCGTCTGCATCTCCGCGATGTTTTCGGCGTCAGATTTCTTTTCTCTCTTCCAAAACGGGCTCATAAAATTCCTCTACTTCCTTTTGGATTAGCTCCATAGCATTGGGAATTGATCCACTAACTTCTTCTGTAAGTCCAAATTCGATTTGCTGCCAACTCTTCGGCTGGCACGCAATGATGGTCACGTCACATCGTTCTTTCAAGTCATTAAGTGGTGTTGACGTCTGCCAGCATTGATGGTCGGCGTAACGGTTCTCGTCGACGTCGTCTATTGAAAGCTTCTTTAGCTCTCCTGGAGCGCCACCGAAGTCAATCGAATCAACCAGCACGAGCTTCTTGCATTCCAAAATTCCAAACAAGAAGTACCCTCTGCCGATATCGACGACCTTCAGTCGAGTTGCGCCATTCAATTTCTGCTTTAGAACAGGAACTAAGGACGTCGCGAAGCCGTTGTCACCGTACAGTGGGTTTCCACAGCAGGCGATGACCGCCTCAGCATCGCAAATCGATTCGCTCACTTTAGATCATCTTGTTCTGAATGATGGCTTTTTCTGGATCCAGCACGATCATATGCGTTGCACACGAGTTGCATGGATCATACATCCGTACTATGACTTCCGCGTACTTGTAGTGGTCCCCTTCCATTGCTTTGCTAATCGTTGGGTAATTCCACGTCGTCGGAACGATGCAGTTGTAGTAAGTAATCCTGCCGTCCTTGACCCGCGCCATGTGGACGTTCGAGCCACGAGCTGCTTCGTTGATTCCGATTCCAAGCTCGTTGTCGCCGCGACCGGCACACGCTACCTTCGTTACGCCGCTAGTATTGAGCTCGTCGAGGATGTTCTCCGCTCGATGGAGAAGCGTACCTTGCTCACGCTGCCGAGCCTTTTGGATGGCCAGTGCGCCTCTCTCAGCGAATCCCTTGAACGTGACCGCGCGCGCGCGAGGGCCGACTTCTACGGGTTCGCCGCCGACAAGGCATATGGTGTTGTTTGCCTCTTGCCCGACTTCAAGCGAGCTGTACCAGTTGTTCGGCTGTTCCTCATTGAACGTTTCCCACGGGAAGGCTGTTCTGTCGCCGTAAGTCAAGTCCGAAGCAAACACGTCGTAGTCGTGCACCCCCATGTCAGACGGATAGTCAGAGTCCTTGATCAGCCCCATCATGAAGTCGGTCTGTTCGTTTGAAAGCTGTTCGTAGGTCCGCAGACTGCTCTGCAATTTCGTTCTTGCAAGATCGCTGATGTTGTGTTCCATGCCGCCTATGACGATGTCAGGCGCGTGTAGGCCCTCTCCGCCGACTACATCTATGATGTTTTGGGCGATTTTTCTCATTCCCTGACAGCGCTTCATGGCATCTGCGTAGACGTTTTTGTCAAAGCCGATTCCACACCCGAAATCCGGGAAAATCAAAATGTTATGAAGCGGGTGGCTGTGCATTTTGTTAGCAATGGCAGCCAGTTCTCGTAATAGCATGCCGTCCTTTGGGGGCTCAACGCCGATTGAGTCCTCCACCGCCTCTACCGAAGCGCACGAGTGAGCGATAGGGCAGATGCCACATATCCGCGACGTTGCCAGTGGGGCGAACTCCATCGGCTTGCCGATAAGAAACTTCTCAAAATTCCTGACCGGCGTTATGCTGAAGTAGTTTCCTTTTTCCACTATGCCGTCGTCGTTTGTCTCTAGAACTAGCTTGGAGTGCCCTTCGACACGAGTACACGGTGCCATTTCAACTACATTGGCCAAACTATTAACCTCCTTTTGGTGTTTTATAAGATAGTTAGAGTTTATTGCCGCTCATACTATAAAACATTAAAACGCGATACTGTCGATAAGGCAGCAACTTGGTTACAAGCTGAGCGATAGGCCAGTTTTCATATTAGCTGCGTCTGATGTCGCTAACAATTAACTATTATTCTATAAAAGCGTTATTATTAATCAATAATATCGATTAGACACAATCATGTGCTCAACTTTTAGCATAAGCGTGCTCAACTTTTAGCATAAGCGTGCTCAACTTTTAGCATAAGCGACTTGAACAAGCTTTTACTGATTTTTAAAACAAGATATTGCTTTTTTTTAACTAAGCTACTATTATGTGGTCTATGTTTCAATGAGATTTTTCAACGCAATATTAATAATCGATATTACTATATGATAATAACGCTTTTATAATCGTGTGTTAGTAAGATAGGAAATGAAAGAGAATAACTTTAACTATGTGCCAACCATTTGCCCGTACTGCAGCTGCAGTTGCGATTAAACCTCGTTGTTCAAGACGGAAAGCTTATAGGGGTTGCACCTTGGAAACGACACCCCGTTAGCGAGGGCAAACTCTGTCCAAAGGGGCTCGCGTGCCACGAATTCGTCCGCAGCAAGGATCGACTCACCGTGCCCCTGATCAAAAAGGATGGCAAGTTCGTCGAGTCGACGTGGGATGAAGCCCTTACTCTGATTGCTTCGAAACTCAAGGCAACGCAGGAAACGCACGGGCCCAATTCTGTTGCGTTCCTAGCTTCTGCGAGAATAACGAATGAAGAGAACTACTTGATGAACAAGCTGGCGAGAGCGGGCTTTCGCACCAACTACCTCGATCATTGTGCGCGTTTGTGCCACGGTCCCACAGTAGCCGGACTCGCACGGGCGTTCGGCTCCGGTGCGATGACAAACTCCATTGCCGACATTGCACAATCTGACTGCGTCCGGTTCCACAAATAGCCAACGCCAAAGATTATGCGCTCGCTGAAGCAGCACGACCATTCCTCGGGACAATCGGGTTTAAAATCATCGCCATTGCTGCCCTCCTGTCAACATCATCAGGCATTAACGCCACGCTTTACGGAGGAGCCAATATCAGCTACATTTTGGCGAAAGAGGGGCAATTGCCGCAGTTTTTTGAACGAAAGGTTTGGAGGAGCAGTAGAGAGGGCCTTCTCATAACGGCGGGCCTGACCATTATCTTTGCAAATCTCCTCAACTTAGAAGGCATCGCTGTGGTCGGCAGCGCCTCAATACTGCTCATATATGTCGCGGTTAACGTTGCACATCTTAGACTTCTTCGAGAGACTAAGGCAAACCCGGTTATGTTGTGGCTTGCTATTCTCGTATCCTTGGTATTCATCTTCCTTCTCGTCGATTATGAGGTTCAGAGCTCGCCAAACGCATTAGCTACCTTGGCCGGCGTCTTTATTTTTAGTTTTGTTGCTGAGGGGGCCTATAGAAGGAGATCGGAAAGAATCTTGCGAACGCGGACTTAGGTGACCTCCCTCCACCACATCAAGGCGGACGATTTGGCGCTTACGACAGCTTTTTCATAGTTCGTAGGCCTACTTTCTGATGGCGTACAAGCCGACGAAACAACTGCTAGAAAGGCAAGCGATCCTTTGTGCACAGTTTGAAAGATTTGCGTCGCTCGCCCTGCAAGCGGTGAGAACGTATCCACTAAATGAAAAGTGCTGCCAGAGCTTTTGTCAGTCAATAACCAGAACCTTGCCGCTGTAAGCTCAGCGGGCGATTCTTTCTTAACGCTGAGGCATCAAGGCTGATTCGTGACCGTGGACAATCTTCTACGTGTATCCCCTTTTGGGGAGCACGAGGGTTGCAAATTTGGTTCCGAGGACGTTTTCAGAGACACCCTGTAGTCGTCGTTCAAAGTGAACTTCTTAAAAAGCATATGCGAGGTTGGCATTATGTTCTATGCCTTGCTCCATCAACATGTACGTTGGTTGTTTTTGGATGCAGCAGATCTAACAGCCTCGCGGATCTCTTTATACCCTTTATAGATAACACCACTCTCTGCTGAAATATATGTCAGGCTTATGCTCAATTCACTCGCATTGACACTCCCGCGTCGACGTCTCCCACTCTCAGTGCCCCTCTGTACGATTGCAGACTTGCTTTAACGCTTTCAAACTCGTCGTGCAGCGCACGCGATTGCAGTTCCTGTCTCTGCTTGATGGCAGGTGTGACTTCTGCCGAGAACTTTTTTTCGCGGCGCTTTTTGCATTTGGATCGGTCCTAACGAGGTCTGCTTCATACCTCGCAACTTTTCGTTCAGCGGCGTCGGTGTTTTCAGCTCTTTGGAATTGGAACGTTCTTGTTCTGTAATTTAACAAGCCATATGACCTCAAATACCTCCCAGCTCGGCTGTAATTCACAAAAATGAGCTAAACGGCAGTTCGCACGGTTGAAAACAAGACCCGACCTGAAAACTATGAGTTTGGTGAAATCGAGCCGCCGGCTTGCTTAGCAGGATTCGCATTCAGCCCGCAAGCCTTGCCATCCAATTTTAGAAGCGCGTGCATCGCATCTACCGTATGGATTGATCGCCGCCTCTCTTCAGGTTCTACGAGTTTCGGCATAGTCGAAGCCAAAAAAACGTGGCGAACTCAAACTGACTTCTGGTACCGAACTTGTCTTCATTGCAGCCTATCTCTCCCGAATCTGGTCGCAACAAACTCTACACCGTTCCGGAGCAAAAAAACCGTGACAATTTCGATAACACTGCCCAAAGTGTAGTTTTCACCATTGAGCGCTCCGCTTCGTTCTAGCGAGGAGCCTATTTCGTCATCGCTTGCGTTGTCAAGACGCAGAACAATCGAACCTTCAGCCTTGCACATACCGGCGTAGATCCCATCTCCGTCACCATCAGTAATGCCTATGATTGGAATGCCGGCCCGCGATAAGATGTCGCCGCTTATGGACGTTGTATCATCTCCGACCGTAATCGTGCAGATCGTTTTTTCATTGACGCGCTCTAAGGTGCCTTCCGCGCAGTGGTTAACGAATGTCACCATCCCCCGTTTGAGCGGGCGCGCGGGCCGCACACTGCTGTGATCGTAAGCTTCAATGCCTGCTCTAAGGTAGCCGGTTTTGACATACGCCGTTCGCAGGTCAATATTCCCAATCTTTTCAAGCCCGTGGGCCTTCGTCGTAACGCCTCTCACATCGACAATTCTGCCTCGTTTTGCTATGACTGCAACTTCTTCGTCGACCACGGTGCCCACGACCTGTCCCTGAACTAAAACGGGTTCTCCTCGCTTGGCGCCGTGGACATGCCTTGAAACTATATCGCCAGTTTGCCCAACGGATAAGTCTTTTTTTTGCTTTTCGATAAGAGTAAGCGATAAGTAACTAGACAGGTGCCTTGCTACACGCTGAACGTTGCGGGACTTGTCCCCGTCAGCGCCCCGCCAAAGAAAGACACTCCCATCCACAAAACCCGGACGTTCCACCTGGATAACAGAACGCTGCACGCGCGACGATACAATCTGACCGAAGACAATTCCTGTTTCAGACGTTTTGCCGCAATTGGCAAGAACCAGAGCCTCTTTGTCTGAGACCTGATTCAGCGCATCACTCGTGTGTATGTTTTGAGAGGTATCGATGAATGTCAGATGCTTATCTAAGGCAGCGACGCGGGCCATTGTACCTCCAACGAGCGCACATACTGGCCCAAGTGTGCATAAAGCTTCCACAATATCAGCGATTTTTCCAGAATCTATAAGTTCAGGACCGTGGATCACAAGTCCGGTGTCAATGGCACGTTCTAGCGACATAATCTCGTATAACTGCAAAAGGTCATGTTCTGCAAATGAAAATGCCTTAGCGGCTCCTGTCCGATCAATAAGGTGTGTAGAATGATCAGAGGCAACGGAATTACGCTGAGCGAATACGGCGTGCCCTTGTCATAGAGCTTATTCGCACGGGAGTCCTGCCCAGCTCGGAACCCGACCCTATATCTTCGCAGAGGGCAACCGTCTCTGGGTACAGGGTCCTCGACGTGATCTGGGCTCCAACGTCCACGAGTGCTCGCTCCCGCCGCTTACTCCCAAACCCTGCCGGAAAGGCAAGCGGGCTGTCGGTAGTGTCGTTTTCAGCTCTTCAAAGATACTCCGCAGGCTAAATCTTCCACCCGGTGATGGAGTAACTGAAGCTGTAGCCGGCGGCCTAGGCCTCCTGCTCCATCCATGTCCTTATAGCGCTCCAGTCGTAGCTATAAGAATATTGCTTGTTAAAGTAATTGGACTGTTCTGTGATGCTGCCCTCCCGGGGGCCTGCTCGCGTCTTGTATGTCTCTGCCTTGAACCCGAACCCAGGAGAGATATCATCAGCACCACCGGAGACCCCGGAGCCCGTCTCTTTCAGCATTTCCGTGAACTTGAGCTCCCTTGCGGCATCGTCAACCCTGAACCTTGCGATGTACTCGAGCTTTTTCTTTGAGAGAAACGCCTTGCGCTCCGCGACCACGAGCGTAAGCGTGTAAGCCCCCTTCTTCTCCTTGAGCTCAGCGCCGATCGAAGCAGCCTTTCCCCTGATGTCATCTATCAGAGCCATCTCACACCTCCGTCTTCCATAACGTGCGCGTCTGTAACGCTGGCAATGCCCACTACCGCCAAGGATTTCAAACCGCCACCCTTTACGCGATGCCCGTAGTTCAAAGGCTGTTCGAGCTTATGTGGTATTTGGCTCCGTTTGAATACACTTGGGTAACAGAACTCGATGTGTTAGTGGTTACTCAACCGTAACACTCTTAGCGAGATTGCGCGGCTGGTCGATCTCAGCACCTTTATACTTAGCTGCATAGTACGCGAGTAGCTGAAGCACCACTGCAGCGAGCATCGGCGAGAAGAATTCATCAACGTCCGGTATCTTAACCACAGAGTCTACGTATTTGGTGATCTCGTCATCAGACTCGTTTGCGATCGCAATTACGTAGGCGTTTCGCGCCTTTACCTCTTTGATGTTGCCGAGCGTCTTATAATACGTCTTCCCCTTCGGCACCAGCGCAATTACCGGCGTGCCACTGGTGATAAGGGCGAGCGGGCCGTGTTTTAGCTCTCCTGCCGGAAAGCCCTCAGCTTTAATATACGAGATCTCTTTCATCTTCAGCGCGCCTTCAAGTGCGATAGGATAGTTAAGTCCGCGTCCGATGAAATAGCAGCAATCCGATTCGCAAACTCGAGAAGCAGTTTTTTCGATATTGCTGACGTTGTCGAGAAGTGATTCGATATGGCTCGGCACCAACTTCATTGAGGTGATGATATTTCGTGACGTCTCGACGTCTGTAAGGTTCTTCAGCCGCGCAACGTAGACGCCGAACATGTATAGTATCAGTATCTGCGCTGTGAAGGTTTTTGTGGCAGCGACCCCAATTTCTATTCCCGATTTTGTTAAGAGAATTTCGTCAGCTCTTCGCGTGATGGTGCTTCCGACCACGTTCGTAATCGCCAGTGTTAGGTATCCTTGCGCTTTGGCCTCATTCATCGCCGCCAGCGTGTCGGCAGTCTCGCCTGACTGACTAATGCACAGTGCGAGGGATTTCTTGCCCGAAAGAAAGTTGTTATATCGAAACTCAGAGCTGTACTCTACACGGACCGGAATTCGCAACAGATCCTCAAGTATGTACTTACCAAGAATCCCAGCGTGGTACGACGTCCCACAGGCGATGATTGTAATACTTTCAAGGTCCTGGATCTTGTTTTCGAGCTCTCGAAGTTCTTTAAAATCGATACTGCCTTCGAGCTCGCACAAACGATCTTCCATGGTCTCGCGCAGTGCCTTGGGTTGCTCGTGGATCTCCTTGAGCATATAATGCTCATAACCGCCCCGCTCCGCGTCTAATATGCTGCCTTCCGCGATTGTTATGGTCTTCTCGACTTTCAAACCCTGCAATGTCGATACGGTTACGTTATCCCTCGTGATCCGGACAATTTCTCCGTCGTCAATGTAAATGACCTTGTTTGTATATTTCCTGATCGCAGGAATGTCACTCGCAAGAAAGTTCTCTCCATCCCCCAATCCTACGATCAGCGGGCTATCCTTCCTTGCTGCTACAATGACGTCTGGCTCATTGTCTGATATCACCGCGATGGCATACGAACCCTCGACACGCAACAATGCCCCGCGCACAGCACGCTCGAGATCTCCGTTGTAACAATCTTCACAGAGGTGTGCTAGCACTTCTGTATCCGTGTCAGAGCTAAAAATATGGCCTTTGCTCGTAAGCTCCTCTTTAAGAGCTTGAAAGTTCTCTATGATGCCGTTATGAACCACGGCGATGCTGCCGCTACAGTCGACGTGCGGGTGCGCGTTAGTGGAGGAGGGGATCCCGTGGGTAGCCCAACGCGTGTGACCGATCCCAACCGAAGCACTATCGGTCAAACTCAAAATGCTCTCAAGATCAGAGATCTTGCCTTCGGTTTTCGTTATATCAATTTCCGCGCCGTTGAGCGTAGCGATGCCTGCAGAGTCATAGCCCCGGTACTCGAGCCGTTTCAATGATTCGACTAGAATAGGCGTTACGCTTCGGTTGCCGATACATCCCACTATGCCGCACATTCAACCGTCTCGTTAGAATTGCTTCGATGAGGCCCACAACATAGGCGGTCGTGATGGTCTATAAAAGTTCCGATTTTTTGCCTTTGCTTAGTTTATTTTTGAAATGACTGCTCCCACAGATGATACTGGCTTAAAACGCCGAGAATTAATATATTATTCATCCTATGCTTGTTTATTGCTTTTGCCCCTGGATAGCTTTTTATCGTAAAATGACTTACCCCCTACACCATGAAGGTCTTGCTTGTAGGTTCTGGTGGTCGTGAGCACGCGATTGCAATGGCGATAAAACAGAGCGCGGAAGAGCCAACGCTCTACGCTGCGATGAGATACAAGAACCCAGGCATCGCCCGATTATGTGAGGACTACCTCCTCGTCAACGAAACAGACGTACAGAAGGTGGCAGATTACGCTAAAAGCGCTGACTTGGTGGTGATCGGCCCGGAAGCGCCACTGGCAGCCGGCGCTGTCGACGTGCTTAACGATCGCGGCGTCCGTGCTTTTGGCCCTACGCGACAGGCAGCTTTGATAGAATCAGACAAGGGCTGGACGCGTTCGTTCATGTCTCGACAAGGTATCAGAGGATGCCCGAAATATGCACTATTTGACGATTTGAGGGATGCTGATCGCTTCGTTAAAGACAACATCGATGAAGGTAACTTAGTTATCAAACCCGTTGGTTTGACTGGTGGAAAGGGCGTCGTGATCGTCAGCAGCTATTCTGAGGGCAGCGATTACCTTAAAAAGCTCAAAGGGCCGGTCGTCATTGAAGAGTGCCTCTCTGGGGAAGAGTTCACGGTGCAAGCATTCGTCGATGGAAACGTGGTAGCGCCCGCACCGGCCGTTCAAGATCACAAGCGCGCCTTCGAAGGAGATCTCGGACCGAACACAGGGGGCATGGGCTCTTACACTGACAAGTCTTATGTCCTGCCGTTTATGGATGAGGGGGACTATCGCGCTGCCATTGCTATAATGCAAGACACGGTGGACGCCCTGAAAAGCAGCGGCATGACGTACAAAGGCATACTCTATGGGCAATTCATGTTGACAAGAGCGGGACTTATGGTCGTCGAGTACAACTGCCGATTCGGGGATCCCGAGGCGATGAACGTCCTTCCACTCCTCAGATCTGACTTCGTTGAGCTGGCAGAATCGGCAATTGATGGCACTTTAAAGTCGACTGACTACGAACTTCTAGCAACGGTCTGCAAGTACGTTGTGCCGGCCGGCTACCCCGCAAACCCGAAACCAACCGAGATCACTATCGACAAGGATCAGATCAATGCGACGCTGTTTTATGCTAGCGTCGACGAACACGACGGCACGATCGTCACTACGACATCCCGAGCTTTGGCAGTCCTCGGCGTGGCGGACACTATTGACGATGCCGAGCAGCAAGCAGAACACGCACTGCAATTCATAAAGGGCGATGTGTTTGCGCGGCACGATATCGGGAAAAGAGAACTCGTACAGAGTCGTATTGAGCACATGAAGCGCATCCGAGAGGGCAGCTGAGAACTCGCCCCAGGGAATCCAAGATGAAGAGTCTCATTTCTATCGGTGATTTAACCAAAGACGAAATCGTCGACGTTGTGCAGCTTGCAGTCCGTCTCAAAGCTGAACGATCACAAGGGACGTTCGTAGAAGGTTTACAGCACAAGATCGTGGGGATGATATTTGAAAAGCCCTCAACTCGAACACGAGCAGCGTTTGAAGTTGCGACAGTCGAGCTGGGCGGATATCCGATCTACTTGAACTGGAACGATCTCCAGCTCGGGCGAGGTGAAACGATCGCAGATACTGCGCGGGTCCTCTCAAAGTACTTAAGTGGCATCGTTTTGCGGGCGACCAGCCATTCCACTATTATTGAAATGGCTAATTATGCCTCAGTACCGGTGATTAACGCCCTCTCCGATCTCGAGCACCCTTGCCAACTGCTCGCTGACCTGATGACGATTTACGAGAAGAAAGGTACCTTCAGCGGTATGAAGATCGCGTGGATCGGAGACGGGAATAACGTGTGCAACTCAGCCATACTCTCTTGCGCACAGATGGGCATGCGCGTTGACGTCGCGTGTCCGCCGGGGTATGAACCGAACGCTGACATTGTCCTGAGGGGTCAACAGCTCTCACCCGTGAGAGTGATTCACGATCCGCTAGAAGCGGCGTCCGCCGCAGATATCTTATATACGGACACCTGGATTTCCATGGGAGATGAGGCTGCTTCTGCACAGCGCCTGCGAGCGTTCTCCAGGTACCGTATTGACGAAAAAGTGCTCAACACAGCAAAGGACGACGCGATAGTGCTTCATTGTCTTCCTGCTCATCGTGGGCAGGAGATCACCGACGAAGTGATGGACGGACCACACTCGGCCATTTTTGAGCAAGCGGAAAACAGGCTCCACGCTCAGAAGGCTTTGTTGCTTAAGTTACCCCTGTAGTTACCACGGCTCCTTTTTTTTGCCGAGCTTATAGCCTATGAGATTTACTGCGAGATGTAAGAGCGGACTCAAAATGAGGAGGACAATTATTATAGGGGGCGTGAAGTTTTCGACGAACCAGGCGCCAAAGAAAATATAGGTGAGCACCCATGCCCCGACGACAAAGTCGAGCTGATCGGCGACGGGCAACGGGCTTCCTCGATCGAGGCCTAGCCTCCTTTTGAAGAAGCTCTTCGTCAGGTCTCCGAGCATCGCGCCAAGTGATAGCGTGACGACGACGTAAATCGGCTCAAACGAGGGCACGCCAATTTGTGTGCTTTCTTTGATGAATTGTAGGAGCAGACCGGCCGCTATTCCCGATAGTGTCCCGCCGATTAACCCTCTAAGCGTTTTTCCTGGTCCAAAAATCCTCCTGCCGTCCACAAAGTTCCGCCCGAAATCGACCGGTGTTTTTCCTGCAAAGAGGACCGCGCTCGAGTTTGGTACGTAGGCGGGGAGCATCAGCCACAACGCATCAATAACAAGCGACAGCATTGCATTGCGAAAGGCGCAGCATACGTATTAAATCTGTCTCCGGATCTGTCCAGATGTTTATCATAATCGCAAAACGGCGACACGACGGCTCAGAGCTTGCGCTCCTGCCAAAGCACAAAATAATAATAGTAACAGAATAAAACGTTCTGTTAGGAAACGCCGGAGAGATACATGTCCATTTACGACGCGCCAGTGCCACTACCTAAGCACACGACCTCGTTGTGTCACGAATGCCTTAAACCCATCGACGCTACCATCTACGAGAAGGACGGCGAGATTTGGATGGCCAAAGAATGTCCCGAGCACGGTGCGTTTGATGAGCTTTATTGGTCAAGCGCAGAAATGTATCACAAGGCTGAGCGCTTTTCATATAGCGGGCGCGGAGTCCGGAACCCGCAACTGACACTTCAAGAACCTTGCCCGCTCGAATGCGGCCTATGTGATGTCCATCTGACCTCTACGTGCCTTGCAAACGTCGATGTCACGAACCGGTGCAACTTACGCTGCGAGTGGTGTTTTGCAAACGCGCACGCGCGGGGTTACGTATACGAACCTACGTTCGAGCAGCTTAGAGAGATGCTCACGACACTCCGCCAAGAGCAGCCTGTTCCGACGCTTGCCGTTCAGTTTTCGGGCGGAGAACCGACGTTAAGGGATGATCTCCCCGAGATTATCAGTATGGCGGTCGACATGGGCTTTATTCAGACACAAATTGCGACAAATGGCATTAGGCTGGCAAAAGATGACGCACTTGCAGGGAAGCTTAGAAACGCTGGGCTGAACACTGTATACCTTCAATTCAACGGCGTTTCTAAGCAGACAGATAGTTTGATCGAGCTGAAACAGAAAGCTATTGAGAACTGCAGGGACGTGGGCCAAGGCGTCGTGTTGGTTCCCACGGTCGGTCGAGGGTTAAATGATCACGAAGTCGGGAAGATTATTTATTTTGCAGCTCAAAACGTGGACGTTATCAGAGGGGTCAACTTCCAGCCAATGGCATTCACCGGTGCTGCAAACGACTTCACCCCGGCGGTCAGAAACGCCCAGAGATTTACCTTGCCCGATCTCGCATTTAACATAGAGCGGCAGACAGATGGGCAAGTGCTGGCCGACGACTTTTATCCTGTACCTTGCGTTGTTTCCATTTCAAAACTCATTGAGGCTTACACGCGAACCCCTCAGATCGAGTTCAGTACACATCCGCACTGTGGCATCGCGACTTACTTGTTCATAGAGGACGAGAAGCTGATTCCGATAAACAGGTTCGTGGATGTCGACCGATTCTTTGAGCTTACCCAAAAGCTTGCACGCAATCTGAACAACGGCGGAGTGCTACGGAAGCCGACAGCGCTGATGCGAGGATTGCTCGCACTGAATTCACTCGTCAATGAGGAGAATCAACCTAAGGCCATTCAGTTTAAGGAGTCAATCAAGACGGTCCTGCTGACTCACGACTACAAAGCGCTCGGTGACTTTCACAGAAAAGCCATCTTTGTCGGCGGTATGCATTTTATGGATGCTTATAACTATGACGTCGAACGGGTCAAGCGCTGCGCCATCCATTACGCGGTCCCGGGCGGGTTGATTATCCCATTTTGCGCGTACAACAGCGGTCCAAGCTACCGAGAAGCCATAGAAAAGAAGTATAGCATCCCCCTCGAGGAGTGGGAGCGCACGAAAGGGAAGCTGCGGTTCGAAGGGCTCACCTAAATGGAGATAGCCCGGCACGGATTCGAACCGTGGTCGTGAGATCCAGAGTCTCACATGATTGACCGCTACACTACCGGGCTTTAGCTAGTTTCTTGTCAGAGCACAGTGCTCGTCCGAGGGATAAACTCTGTTCTAATGTCACGCACGACCGTATATTTACTTAACGAAGGCACTCCCAACACAATGATGTTGTGAAGTCACTGGCGCACGCAGTTTTCGCTTTCGCTTTCTGCATCGCTATTTGTGAGCTCGCAATACCGACAAGCGCAAACAAAGTATTCGTGCTTCTTTCTGGCACTATCGCGCTAACGCTAGCGTCGGTCCCCGACCTCGACGCGCGTACGCCGCTACGACTTATTCGTCACAGAAGTGGATTCTCTCACTCGATCTTTACCGTAGCGACGTGTGCTTGCCTTTCATACGTCCTTCTCTCGCGATACCCCCCACTTGATCTGATCGTCATACCCGCAATTGCGTCGGCTATCACAAGCCACATCCTTCTTGATTCACTAACAATGTCAGGTTGTCCCCTGCTTTGGCCACTGAGCCGTCACCGTTTTTCCGCGCACCTGTGCAAATATGATAACCAGTTAGCCAACGCATTGATCGTTTTACTCTCGTGTGTCGCGATCGTTGCCTTCCTGTTGCACAGTTGATCTCACCTGAGCTCCGCGATAGCTCAGACTTTCTGAGGTGGCGAGACAAACTGCAGTTGACAGCAAATGAAGCTGCGTTACCGTTCTGGCGAAAAAAGACGAACACAATATTAAAGTATTCGAAAAGCCAATTTTGTTTGAGGATCTAAATTGTTCCCATCAAAGAAGGTTCAGAATCTGGTTGGTTCCAGAATTCAAGTCGAGATGAAAGGCGAAAAATGTGTGCTCGAAGGTCTGTTAATGAGTGCCGATGACTATCTCAACTTGCATCTTACAAACACGACAGAGGTTATTGACGGGGAAAAGTCGCGAGTTCTCGGATCTGTAGTGCTCCGCGGCAACAATATCATTCTTCTAAATCCCGTGAACGACTAGTCCCAGGACTAACACACGTGCTTACGCGACGCTACTTTGGGGAGAACGGTGCATAACCATTGTGCTCACAGTTTGTTGCTGTACAATAACAAGGTGAGAGATAAGTGAACGCCGCACACGGCGAAAATAACAAGCACGACTTGCTTCTGGCACAAGGCAAGATAGCTCCGTGCATAGGATGTCACGAGGTATGTAATCCAGAGTACTGTTCGCTCCTCGATGAGTGGCTGGAACTGCTCATGTAAACCCTCGCGTTCTGACTCAGAGACGAACATCCTGCTTGGTGATGGAGGTCTTTTAGCTTCATTTTCGCGCATTTTGCAAGTTTTTAAATCGTGCATCTTTGCTTTGCTCGAGATGGGTCTCTTCTCGAAGCGATACCAGGTGATATAAGACACGTGGTTTCCTAAAAAATCAGAGCCGAAACAGCAATGGTGTCCAACCCCCGACGAGATTACTATTTTGGCAAAAGCGCGACTTAGCGTTGTTCAACACGAAAAACGGCAACGAATCGAACTTATTACACAACGTTGAAATACTTTGATCGCCAATATTAGTGCAGGGACTTATTTTGGGAAAGCGCGACCTAAAGCTAGCCAAATACGCGGTGAAATGTTATTATGGCTTAGATGATGGAGACAGCAAAATCGAAGTCATTGAGAGCTTTGACAACAAGATGCCCGTCGTCGGCTTCATCAACGATATAAAGGACGAGTTGCAGGCGTGGTGGCCACAGAACATTGGCATGAAGTCCAAAGTCGCACGGTTATCTGAGTCAGATTTTATATACTGCATTAATGAGCTTCGGGCGAAAAACGGATCGCCGCCCATCGCTCCAGATGGCACCATGCACAAAAAATGGATGGAATGCATGGCATCGAACGATCCACACGTCTACCTCGTCGCTATTCGAGGAGAGAGGACGAAGCTCGTTTTGGTTAACACGAAGGTCCACTCTCAGAGTAGATCCTAATTTTTTGTGAGGAATAGGACCCTGCCGGCTCTGCATCCGCTGAAGGCATCTTATGGAGAGACGATCAGAAAACCATGTGAGTGGCCTTGAAGAGCAAATCAGGCAAATAGAGACGGAGATACGCGAGACCCCCTACAACAAAGCCACGCAGCTCCACATTGGTCGCCTGAAAGCAAAATTAGCGCGCCTGAAGGAGAAACGAGAGACGAAGGGTTCGCGTAAAGGAACCGGCTACGCGCCGAAAAAGTCAGGTGATGCCACCTGCGTGTTAGTCGGATATCCCTCGGTCGGAAAGTCAACCCTGCTAAACGCGCTCACGAACGCAAAATCACCTGTCGGAGCTTACGACTTCACGACGCTCAACGTCATACCCGGCTCCATGGTGCATAAAGGAGCACGCATACAAGTCTTGGACGTCCCGGGATTGATTGGTGGTGCGGCAGCTGGCAAAGGCAGAGGCAAAGAGATCATTTCAGTTGTGAGAAGCGCAGACCTCATCCTGATCTTGGTAGACGTTTTTAGCGAATGGCAAGTCGAAGTAATCAAAAGAGAATTGTATGACGCGGGAATTAGGATAAACGAACGCCCTCCAAACGTAGCGATAACAAAGAAACCCCGCGGAGGCGTTTCAATTAAAAGAGGTCGCCGCGCTACTGAAATCGATGAAGCCACGATAGTAGCGATTCTCCACGACTTTAAGATCCATAACGCTGACGTTATAATTAAAGACGATGCCACTATCGATCGACTGGTCGACGCGCTCATGCCGAGCAGACGGTATATTCCTGCAATAACGGTTGTAAACAAGATAGACCAGTTATCTAGCCCGAACGGTTTCGGTGACATTGATATCTCTGCCGAGCACAAGGTGAACGTCGAGAGGCTCAAAGACATGATCTTCGAAAAGCTCGAGTTTATTCGCGTGTACTTGAAACCTCCTGGCAAGGCGGCAGATACGGAAAACCCGTTGATCTTGCGCCGGAACTCCACAATCGAAGAGGTCTGCAACCTTATGCACAAACAATTCTCGAGCCGAGTCAGGTACGCTCACGTATGGGGCCCGAGTGCAAGACACGCTGGCCAGCGTGTGGGACTCGACCACGTGCTCCTCGATAACGACACGGTCAGCTTAGTAGCCTCCCGCACGTAAACTCTTGCTGAGGTTCCTGCACCTTGATTTTTCTCGCTACGTGAGAATTTTAAGCAGCCTGAGATGGCTCACGAGGCAGCAGAGATCAAATTTGGCGCATTACACTAAGCTTATATCGGACAAATAAGCCATGTTGAAGCAATGGAGCTCCAAATCGGCGAAGCGTTCAGCATTGATCCAGGGTACCTCGTAACTGAACGAAGCGCCGTTATAGGACAGAGTGGCAGCGGCAAGAGCTATCTCCTAAGTGTTATATGCGAGGAACTTGCCGCAAATGACCTCGGATTCGTGGTAATAGATACTGAAGGAGAATACGCCGGGCTATCTGATCTCAAGAACATAGCTGTCATTGATGACATAGAACCCATTTCGACCGATGAAGACTGGGTCCGGAAAATCATCGAAAAATCACAAAAGATAGTCCTCGACGTTTCCGAGACTGAGCCAAAACTCATAGATGCGTTCTTGCAAAGCGTTTATCGGGTCGCGACCGAGATGTTCCGAGCGGGGCGTCACCGGCAGAATCCTTTCTTAGTCATCGTCGAAGAGGCCGACATTTACATTCCCCAGAAAGGGCACGGACTCGATATCTTGCAGCAAATAAGCAGAAGAGGCCGCAAACGAGGCCTTGGTGTTCTTTTTGCCACGCAGAGGCCTGCTTTGGTCAACAAGAACGTACTAAGCCAGTGCAACAACGTGTTCATCGGCAAGCTGACGTTAAAAAACGATATCGACTCGGTCCGAATTTTTTTCTCCTCGCTCGACGACGCGCGCCTGCTGACCGCACTTGAACCGGGACAGTTTTACGTCCAGGGAGCTATCGCTGATCCTTCGTTCATCAAAGTGAGGCAACGGAACACGCCCCACGGAGGGGCGACCCCCACAATTCCACGTCGAAAAGAGGAGGCATCAGATCTCGCGCCAGACGGTGGCGTTCGCGCGGTCGAGGATTTGGACAAGGCTGAGCACATGCGAGTGCGACTTGCGCTCGATACAACCAAAGGAAGCAAGAAGGTCGACTACATACTATTCGACGAAACCAAGGTCCTACGCGCCTTAGACAGTAAAAAGCGCAAGCACTTCAAGTTCTTTGGAAGGAGTGAGAGCGTCGATAACTGCAAACTACTAATGATGCCAACGTTCTCCGTTTGCGTCCGAGAGATAAAGAAGCGACTCATAGGCACGAGGTTCCACGACTACACGGTCTTGATTGATGCCATTACCGGGGAGATCCTAAGCCCCGACGGCGTGCGGCGGCGATCTAAGAATCTGCGCCTTCTCGCAGACCTCAACCCGACTCAACTGAAAGTGATGGATTTCATATTGGATAGAAGCGGCACCACGTACGCGAAACTGCGCGAAGCGCTGCCCGAAGCTCTGTCCGATAAGCGCGTCAAATCGAGCTTGAAAAAGCTCGAAGAACGGCGCCTGATCGGCATAAAGGATGAGTTCTATTTCTCCCTGTATGACATAAGCTATCCAAAATCCCTCGCGTCAGAGAGCACTGAGGGTTTACAGCTTAGAGCGGGTCGCGTAGACAACGTCATAAAGCCGAAGCTATCAAAGCAACAACTCAAAGAACTGATACGAGGACTCTATCCTGGCTGTGAGGTGACCAATACAAATGTCATATATTCGCCGGTTCTTGAGGTCTTGTACGCGGACGAGTCTTCAAAAAGACGTGTGAGAATAAACGCGTTGACGTGAAAGATCTTGCACGGCGCATAGAGCTTCCGTCGTTCACTTAATACTCTGCCCGATTATGCGAATAGAACTGTTCTTTAGGCGGTTTCGCGCTGATACGTTTATCAAAAGAGGAGTTATCGACTCAACCATAAATGATGCCTCGAGCGGTCCGGCGTCGAAAGCAGTAAGCCCTTCTATGTCCTTGACTAATCCCATAACGATTTGTTTCGGCTTTTCCGAGCCACAAACGAGAACGTCCAAGCCAAGCTTATCTTTGAGATCGATCAGACGCGCAGCAGGCATTGTGTGAAACGCCGAAACGACCTCATTGTCTGAGAGAATATTTTGTATCTCCAATGCGGCGCTTCCATACTTCTTGGAAGGCTCATAACGCAAGAAACCATCCTTAATCATAGGAACGACGGGCGAGACTACTATCGCGTTTGAGTTGAGCTTATCCTTGATGGCAACCGCGGTGGGCATCGCGTACTGGTACTGCAGCGCAAGAACCACCACATCGCAGTCTGCTATCGCTTGAACGTTTTCTTCGCCAGCCAATTCGCACGAAGTGCCCTCCTCGAACAATCGCTCTTCACAAGAAGTCGCCGCTTCGTCGGCTTTTTCAGCGCTTCTCGACCCTATAACAACGTCATGTTTTGGAGCCCAGCGAAGCGCTAGTCCCTCCCCGATATTTCCTGTGCCACCTAGCAAGGCGATACGCATTAGAAAACCCGCTTTTAGATTAGGAAAGGTGAATTTATAAGCTTTTGTCTTTTTAGCCTAACATAAGCTGCAACGCGTGCGAGCTTCGAATTATCTCTGTCTCGTTAGAATAAAGAAAAAAAGCCCGTCTCGCTTGGACAATAAGCAGAAGCCTCGGAAGGCAAGATTCGATGGACCAATCGGCCGTTGTATGTCAAATAGAAAAAAGAAGGACCCTATAAGGGAACTTCTTACCGCCTCATTAAAAGATAGACCAATCCAGCGACGAGTGCCGGTACTCCAAGTCCTAGCAGCGAGAATTCCAGAACGGGTTGTGCAGGTAAGCTCGCGACACTGCTCGTTTGGGCTGCAGGAACCGAGATCCCTGGCACCGAATCATTGCCTGCCACTTCTGGCGTAGTCTTCGTCGCCACAAGACTCGCAGCTGTTGGCGTTGGCGCCGCTTGTGTTACTGTTGTCGCAACTTTTGAGGTTGACGTTGCTGTTGGCGTTGGCGCCGCTTGTGTTACTGTTGTCGCAACTTTCGGGGTTGGCGCCGCTTGTGTTACTGTTGTCGCAACTTTCGGGGTTGTCGTCGCTTGTGTTACTGTTGTCGCAACTTTTGAGGTTGACGTTGCTGTTGGCGTTGGGGTTGGTGTTGCAGCGGACTGCGCGCTTTGCCCCGATTTCAGATCAATGCGTGCGGTCTTAGAGCTTGGATTGACAACCACAGTCCCGTATTGATAATCCCGTTGCCACGTGCCGTCTGCGTTCTTCTCGGCTTTGTTCAAGGCTGTACCCAACTGGATGCCGTAATCGTCGAACCATTTCGTTCCAGTCGGAGCGTAGAAGAAGTAGCCGTCGGTGAGCAGAGCTGAGCAGTAGCAGAAGTACCGATCAGACGCACTTCCCTGTGCGTAAAAGAGGGTTAGCTTGCCCTTGGTGGACGCGTCGAGCGCAAAACCGATAGAGTTGTCCCACCCTTTGTAGAACGGGAACCCCTCATCCATCCATCCGTCGAGAGCATCGACGTAACCTGGAATGAAGTAGGCACCGTTGTAGATCACAATCTTGCTACCCGCTGCCTGTTTGATGCTTTTGTAGAGAGCGATAGTGCTTGCCTGCCACTGACTGTCTGAGCCGGACCAGCTTCCCGGCCAGAGAACGTTGGGAGAGGTCAGGCCGTTGTCAAGAACGAGTCCATCAAAGCCCTTTTGCAGGGCATTCTGGGTGATCTGAACGCACATGGCCCTCCAGCCGGCGTTTGTCAGATCCATGAGAGGCTCATTGTATCCGCTCGAATGAGTCTGACCTGACGCATCTCGAAGGTACCATTCTGTATGTGGCGTCCCCTCTGACCCGCCGAAAAGCGGGTTGAAGTAAGCGAGAACAACGGCGTTCGGATTAAGTGCTTTAATAGCTTGAATGTGCTGCGCGGTATCGGTGTAGTGTAACGCAACGACGTCATACTTTGCGAGATTTGCAGCTGTGTCTCCCGCCCAGCTGCTTTTGAAATCGACGTACGTATGCGGCGCGCTTGCATGAATAAGGCTCTGTGCGTTGCTTCCCCCAGAGCTAGTTGTACTAGATGCTGCTGCGACAGGTGGAATTACAAACCCAGCAACAAGCAGTGAAACTCCAAACAAAAAAAGCGCTTTGGTGGCATTTCTTTTCGCACGTTTCAACTAAACACCTCGGTACGGTAGTTCAGTACAACCCAGTACCACGACGAACAGCTATTTAAAATTTCTTGTTCATTTTTTTTATAAAAAATATTAATAATAATAAAAATGTCTTTAATTTTAAAATAGGCCCCATAAAATAAATAAAACCATTGTTGACATAATGTTAGCTCATCTACAAGCTTTTAGCCCACGATCTGGCCATAATAAGGTTGCCGTCCCTGTCCAAAACCTAGCCAGACTGGTCTGCAAAAAAAGCGTCAATTTAATAAGCGATCACGTCTAAACGACCCGCGCGGAGTCATTATATGGATGGTTTATCAGCGTCGTACCTTCTGCTTGCTCTAATATTTACTCCCACAGTTCTTTCAGTCGTGCCACTTATTCTCGGCAGCTTCACGAACTCAAAAGCACTGGACTACATATCGACAATAATTGCACTGGTTACCCTCGTGTTTGCTGGAATCCTTGCCATGTCGTACACCGGGATCGTGACTGCAGCAGTGCCAAACGTGCTCGTGAACCAAGTACAGATCTTCTCATTTTACTTCGACGCGCTTGGTCTTCTGTTCTCTCTCGCAGTTGCGCTCGTATCTTGCCTCACCGTGTGGTATTCAAACGGCTACATGCACAATCAGATTGGAAAAGGGCGATTCTACTTCAGTATGTTGTTTTTCACCGGGGGCATGCTGATGTTGGTTAACGCCGCCAATCTGGTCGTGCTCTACATCGGCTGGGAGATCGTTGGTATCTGCTCGTTCCTCTTGGTCGGATTCTGGTTTACTGAGCCCGAGAGGAACGCGGGTGCAAAAAAGGTCTTTTTCTTCACCCACATACCGGGAGAGGCGCTATTGCTGTTTGCTATCGGCGCCTACGCGTGGACGGGCAGCGTTAATATCAACGCCTTGTTGACATCGACGCCGGCTGCTTGGCAGATGAACACGTTGCTCGTCCTTGCCCTCATCGGTATTTTCTCCAAATCTGCACAAACGCCGTTCTTTTCGTGGTTGCCCAGCGCCATGCAGGGCCCCACGCCCCACGCTGTGTTGCTCCACAGTGCAGCAATGGTAGCCGCCGGGGTGTGGCTCGCAGCACGACTGTTTCCTTTGTTTACCGGCGCGTGGCCATGGGTGCTCGCAATCATCGGCGGATTCACTTTGATCTTAACTTCCATGTTCGCCATGCGCGCTAACTATCTCAAAGAGGTGCTTGTGTGGAGCACCATCGCAAACCTCGGATTCATGTTCCTTGCTTTCAGCTTTGGACCGATAGGACTCGTCGCAGGATTAATGATGTTCCTGGCGCACGCGTTCTTTAAGTCCTGCTTGTTTATGGGGGCGGGGGCAGTTGAGCGCATGGCGAACACCATGGATCTTAACAAGCTCGGCGGGTTGTCAAGGAAAATGCCCTATACCGCTGCTTCATTCACCATTGCCGCTTTGGCACTTGCAGCCGTCCCGCCTCTTATTGGCTTTGTGAGCAAGTGGCTCATTTACTCGAGCAGTATCGCCCCGACGACAGCGGGCTTACAAGTCTTCGTGATCGTCATGCTACTAGGAAGCGTGCTCTCCGCGGCCTATATCTTTCGTGCGGCTATCAGTGTATTCTATGGTCAGCTGCCAGCCGACTTGGAACGCGTGCACGAAGCACCCCGTACTATGTGGGTACCCCAGGCTATCCTTGCAGCAGGGTGCGTCGCTTTGGGAATCTTCGCTCAGTATCCTCTCGCGCTCATAACACAAGTTCCGTACGCTGGCCCCGTCACGACGCAGTCCGCCATTGTTCTCTCCAGTATTGAAATACCAGGCGTATCCAGTTTTGCCCCCACCCTAGCCGCTATCTTGCTCTTAACGGCCATACTAATCGGTCTCATACTTAATGAATTCCTAACGCGACGCCCTCGTGAAAGCCTACCAACGTCCAGACAGCTTTTCGGATCGGGGTACGAACTTCCTGAAGGGTACGTGTATTCATCTGGAAGGCACTTTCTCTACCAAGTGACGCAACCGTTCGAACGACTGCGATGGCTTAACTCTGACTATGTTTACGATGGGATCGGATCTGGGGTGAACTCGCTGTCGAGAAGGTTGCTCAGGACACAGAACGGAAGCGTTATTAGGTACGCCGCGTGGATGTTCATTTGGCTGCTCCTCGCAGGAGCGGTCTTTCTGGCTTTTAGGGGGGCGTAATGGAGACCGTATTGCTGTTTGGTATCGCTTGGGTGGGACTCGCCGTTCTGATCGTGATCTTAAATGATAAGCGTTCGACGCTCGCGCTTCTCGCTCTGAACTTGACCATCGCTGCATTCTTGCTGATCGAAAACGATTTGACCGGAGCACTCGCAAAAGCGACTCTCGGGATCGTCTCGCCCATCATAATCCTACTGGCCATCGCTCGCACGAAGCAGCCCCGGCGCCAATTTGGCGTACTCCCCCTAATTTTTGCTGCGCTGCTCACGTTGGTGCTTTCGTACGCCGTGGCTTTTTCAGTGCGATCCCAGTTTCCCGAAGGGCGAACCACTGAAACCTACTTCCTCATAGCGCTCTTTGGCATCGCCTTCCTCATCATTGTCACTCAAACGAGCGTTGTGAAGCTTTTGCTCGGCATCCTTATCCTTGAGAACATTGGAACGCTTCTTCTCGCTTGGGGAGAGAGCACCGCCCTGCTTACTATAGTTACCGAGGTGTTCGTGGTGCTCATCACGTTCACGGTAGCCTTCATAGCGGTGAAGGATTTCGCTGAATATGGCACTATTGACAGCAGCCAGATGACACAACTGCGCGGATAGCGGAGAAGCTCAATGTATGTCGTGTACATACTGATCATTCCATTGATCGCTGCGGCAATATGCGCGCTTTTTGGCCGTAACGCGAAAGCGGCCGCATATGCGGCCGTCACTGGAATGACATTGAGCGCCCTCTTTTTCACAGTAAACTCGTTTATCCTTACGGGCACAACTGCCGGCCTCGATTCAGTTGCGACCACAATTGGGCTGTCAACAGAGGGCCTGATAATCGCTTACGTGGTGATCGTTGTAGGAGCGTTCATCACGTGGTACAGTCTCGCTTACATCGAAAACGCGGGGCGTATCTACTATCCGCTCCTGTTGGTCGTTATTAGCACAACAGCGGCCGCTGTCATCAGCACTAACCTTGCTTCGCTCTACGCTTTTCTTGAAATCGGCACGCTTTCGACGGCAATCCTAGTGACGTATAGAAGAGGACAGGCGTTTGAGGCAGCGACCAAGTTTATCATTTTGAACAGTGTCGGAACCTCATTTACGCTGATTGCGCTCATTTTGATGTTCGTCAACTACGGCACGCTCGATATCGCGAGTTTCGGAAGCATATCGAGCAATGCGATTCTCGTCATAAGCCTCTTTTTGTTCATAGGCTTGGGCACGAAAATTGGCGTCGTTCCGATGCATTCGTGGGTTCCTGACACGTACAGTGAAGCTCCGACCCCCGTGAGCGCGTTTTTGGCAGGCACCGTTAAAGCCGCTACCGCTTTTATCTTGATTCGACTCTTGTTTGCGCTGCACCCGGCCCTTGACGTCGTGATGTTGTTCATCTCAGTCACGGCCGTGCTTACCGTAGGCGTCGGCGCCCTTATGGCGTACACACAGACGGACTTGAAGCGGTTCCTCGCCTATTCGTCTATCGAACAAGCTGGAGTCATACTGTTTGCTGTCGGCATAGGGTCGTCGGCGGCCCTGACCGGGGGTATTTTTCAAATCATCAACAACATGGTCATGAAAACGCTCTTGTTCCTCTGCGTCGGGGCCGTTATTGCGGCTACCAGGCAACGAAATGTCGACGGTCTCAGCGGCTTGGCTCCGAAGATGCCTATTGTGGCAGCAGGGTTCCTGATAGGGGCATTTGCGCTTTCCGGGATTCCACCACTCAACGGCTTTGTCAGCGAATATTTAATCCTTCAAGCAGGCTTTCTGAAGGGCGGGTACTATCCCGTCTTATCCGCGGTGTTGCTCGTATTTACGTTTCCAATGTTCGCTGCCTACGTCAAGCTATTTCAACGGGTGTTCTTCACGGTCGATAAGCACGTGAAAACACCTGAGCCATCCCATCTATCTATTTATATAATACTCCCTATAATTATTTTAAGCGTTCTTTGCGTGCTGATGGGCATATTTCCGACCGCCATCATAGATCAAATCAACAAGCTGTCGCTAGCGATACTGGGAGGATAATGATGTTTCGAGCAAGATCCCCGTGGGTCTACTTTATAAACACCGGGTCGTGCAACGGATGCGACATAGAGGTGCTCGCGATTCAAAGTCCGCGATATAGTGCGGAACGCTACGGCGTTCTGCGCGTGGGGTCTCCACGGCACGCGGATGTACTCGTGGTAACGGGCCCGGTCACAAAGCGTATGGAAGATCGCTTGACGATGATCTATGAGCAGATTCCGAATCCCAAAGCCGTTGTTGCCGTGGGCAGCTGTCCCACGTCAAACGGCATTTTTGACGGCGGATATTCGTTGACGGGGCCGCTAGACACTGTCATCCCCGTCGACGTCTACGTTATGGGATGTCCTCCAAGGCCGCTGAACATCGTGTCAGGCATTCTAAAGGCAGCAAAAATGCTCGATTCGAGGCGAAAAGGTAAGGGAGGTCGGCGTACGGCGCGATTTGACGAGGCGATGTCAAAGGAAACGACCGTGGATCTGAAGTTTCAGTCGTCAGACAACGTTCCCGGGGCGGAAGAATGAAGCGATCGTTTGAAGACGCAGTGCCAACACTGGAAGCAAATCATAAGGGCTTGAACTCGTACTACCGCATCACACTCGACAATCTCGATGCCGCGCTCTCATTTCTCAAGGAGGAGGGAGCACGGCTAAGTACCATTACAGGCAAGGATGCCCGGGAACACCTCGAAGTGCTATACCACTTTGCGATTTGGGGGGAACTACACACCATCATCGTAGAGCTCCCTTATGACAAGCCAGACATTCCAACAATTACTGAGCAGTTTGTCAACGCGTTGTTGTACGAACGAGAGCTCATCGGTTTACTTGGCATAAACGTGCTCGGAATTCCTGATTCAAGGCCGCTCGAACTGCCTCCGAAATACACCGATCCGACGCCACCGCTCAGGAGGGTGTAACGGTGGCAGACGTCAACGAGCGCGGCTTTGCCAACTTGAAGGTCCCGATCGGGCCGAGCCATCCCGCTTTGGAGGAACCTGCACGATTCCTGTTTGAAGTCGAGGGCGAGAAGGTCGTCAACGTTGACTACGAAATCGGGTACAACCACCGCAGCATCGAACGTCTCTGCCAAGAACGGCCATTTTCTAAGGTCGTCTATCTCGTAGAGCGCATCTGCGGCATCTGTTCACACACGCACCCCCTAAACCACGTCGAACGGGTTGAAGATATAGCGGACATCGAGGTACCGGAGCGGGCAAAGTACATCAGGACGATTTACGCAGAGCTCGAACGGATTCACTCGCACATGCTGTGGGCGGGGATTGCAGGCGAAGAAATCGGATATCACACCCTATTCATGTACACCTGGCGCGAACGAGAGAAGGTTATGGATCTTTTCGAAATGTTGAGTGGCAACAGGATCATGCACGGATGCAACAGAATTGGCGGAGTCAAGTGGAACATCGCCGAAGAGCAAGCGAAGTCCGCCATGAGCGTCCTAACATATCTCGACACTGCCGCCGACAAAATCACTAAAGCAGTTCTAAAGGACAGCAACATCGCCGAACGAGGGAAGGGCGTTGGCAGCCTGAGCAGAGAGGATGCAGTCCGTCTTGGAGCAGTCGGACCGAACGCACGAGCGAGCGGCGTGCCTGAAGATACACGCGTTATGTGCAAGTACGCAGCGTACGGCGATTTCGATCTCGAGCCGCAGACAGCAAAAGACGGAGACGTCGTTGCTCAGGCACTCGTGCGCCTAGCAGAGATTAAACAGTCCATTTGGCTCACCAAGGAGCTTTTCGCGAATCTACCTGAGGGGCCGATCCAGGTCGAGTATGACGAGATTCCGCCGGGAAGGAGCGTGGGTCGCACTGAGGCCCCTCGTGGTGAGTTGATCCATTACACCGAGACGAATGGCACGAGATTCTTCGAGCGAATAAAAATCAGGTCCCCAACGCTCGCAAATATCCCCTCCTACGTGCCAAAGTTCCTCGGCTGCCAGATAGCTGATATACCCATTATAGCCGCATCAATCGATCCATGCTTCAGCTGCACCGATCGAATGACCGTGATAAAAGACGGGAAGCGCAAAATTGTGAGCGCACGCGAATTGAAGACGGGGAGGATTTGATGATCGCTTCGATAGTGGTCGCACTTGTCTATGCCTTTGTCGCCGCGCTGCTGCTGCAAGGCATTCGCCGTATCGTCGTGGCGCACAGCCAGTTTCGGAAGGGCCCAAGCATCTTTCAGGCGTTTTACGACTTCTTCAAACTGATGAGTAAAGAGAGCTTAACGCCGAACGTGACAAGTCCGCTGCTATTCAACCTCGCACCGATCCTCAGCGTCGCTTCAATGCTCGTGGCGGCATTGATCATACCTTTAGCTGCCTCCACGTCGGCTGTAAGCGTAGGCGATCTTATAGTGGTGATCTACCTCCTTGCGATACCACCGATTGCACTGATCCTCGGCGGTTCGGCCAGCGGAAGCCCGTATGGCGCTATCGGCGCTGCACGCGAGGTTGCACTCCTTATTGCCTACGAGACTCCGTTCATCGTCGCCATGGTGACGGTAGCTCTTGCAGCAGGCTCGTTCCAGCTCAATACCATATCGGCAACAGCGTGGATAAGCGTCCTGCCACTCGCGGCGATTGCTGCAATATGGACGTTGCCTGCCGCGGCGGCGGTTCAGCCTTTTGACATTGCCGAAGCCCCGACGGAGATCGTTTCCGGCCCCTACGTTGAATACTCGGGGCCAAATCTCGCCCTTTTACAGCTAGGGCAGTGGCTCAAGATTTTTCTCTATGCATCACTCATCGCCGCGGTGTTCTTCGGGACGGCGATATACCACTTCCAGCCTGCGGTCAATTTTGTCATCCAATTCGCGATTATAGTGTTGCTCGTAAGCGCATTCATAGCGTTTTGGCAGGCGACGTCCGGGAGGACCAGGGTCACCCGAGTGCTCAAGTATTACTGGACCGTCCCGACAATGCTGGCGATTATAGATCTTGTCTTGTATCTAGCAGGCGTACGGTACATGCACTTCCTTTTCGGATGGGCGGGACTGTAAAATGACATCAGGATTTCTTAACGACCTGATACGGTCGTTCTTGGTCGGGTTAACGGGAAAAACGTCAACCGTCAAGGGCCCCGCAGAGGTCGAGGTGTCGTCAACCTACCGCGGCGTGCCTCTGATAGATCCGGAAAAATGTGTTTTGTGCGGCCGCTGTGGAAAAGTCTGCCCTGCTGGGGCTATCGCACTGCGAACGAGTGCCTCTGAGAAAAGTGTGCGCATATTCGTAGGACATTGTGTATTTTGCAGCGAGTGCGCGATGATTTGTCCGGTTTCCGCCATTACTATGAGCAAAATCTGGGACACAACAGTTACCGACAGACTCTCCCGAGATACGATGAGCGAACGCGAGATAAAGCGTCGGCCAAAGCTAAAAGAGAGACAAGAGTCCAACACCGTGGCAAGCGAGCATCGAGAATCAGCGCCCATACCTAACGCCAAGCCAACACTTCCTACAGATAATGAAAGTGGTTCAACTAACGAGTGAAAAGACGTTCATAGGCACGCTGGCATCTTCACTGCTCAAAACCGCTGACTCTTTTTTTATTCATCAAGCGACGCAAGCAACATTTTTAAAACTTGCGTGTGAATCTCACATGCGAGCGTAACATGGGCGAGAATCCTACGCTATATGATGTGATCATCGTCGGTGGCGGACCAGCGGGACTGACAGCGGCAGTCTATGCAGCGAGAAAGATGTTAGATGTGCTACTCATTACGCAGAATATCGGCGGTCAGGCACTTTACAGCCTCGACGTCGAGAACTACATGGGCTATCAGTTCATATCAGGCCAAGATCTCATGGATCGCTTCGAAAAGCAAGTCGAAAAGTACAACATAAAAAAAGCATTTACAGAAGTAAAAAGCGTAGAAAAAGAGAGTGAGGCGTTTACAGCGCGCACCGAGAAGGGCGAAGAGTATCGGGGTAAGACCGTTATTATTGCTACGGGAAAAAGGTCCAGAACGCTCAATGCAAAAGGCGTGGACAGATTGATCGGACGCGGAGTCAGCTACTGTGCCACATGCGACGCGCCGCTCTTTATGGACATGGATGTCGCAGTTCTAGGCGGCGGGAACTCAGCGATCACTGCTGCTTATGAGTTAATGAGCATTGCACGTAAGGTCTATCTCGTCAACAGGAGCCCTTGGAAGGCAGATGAAGTATATTTGGAGAAGATTCGCGACGCCCCAAACATCGAACGCCTTTTCGGCTACGAGCTCATTGAAGTGACGGGAGACGACGCGCTGAACGCAGCAGTGCTCCGCAACCTCTCTGACGGCTCATCAGTCACCATTCCGGTCGCGGGCATTTTCATCGAGATCGGCCTCATCCCAAATTCGGACATTGTAAAAGACGTAGTCTTACTCAACAAAAACAACGAAATTGTCGTCGGCTGCGATTGTTCGACGAGTCTTCCCGGTATTTTCGCAGCAGGCGACGTTACCACCGTTCCCGAGAAACAGATCATCGTCGCGGCGGGTGAGGGCGCTAAGGCTGCGATAGGCGCCTACAAGTACTTATTAAAAGAAGGGGAACATGCTATAATCGGCTATTAAACGCGGAGCCGCTGTCGGGTGACCCTATGGCTGAGGTAGTGACCGTCAATCTAAAAAAATGTGAAAACTGTGGCGTCTGTGAAGTGGCGTGCGCCGAGCGACACGGCGGAAAAGCGCGCTTGAAAGTGAAAGATGTCCTACAGTCGAGAGGGCTCATATTCAACGACGAAGCGCTCCCTATCGTATGCAAACAGTGTGAGAATCCTGCGTGTGTCGAAGTGTGCAAGCCGAAAGCCCTCATGCGGGAGAACGGCGTCATATACGTTGATGAAGAAAAATGCATCGGCTGCGGAAAATGCGCGAAGATCTGCCCGTTCAATGCAATCTTCATCGGAGAGAAGCGAGGAATACCAAGGCCTGAACCGCGCGAACCGGGCATTCTGTTCATGCTGTTCGGCAGACACCAAAAGACTGCCGAGGAGCGACGCAAGCGAAAGCCCAAAACGACGCGAAAGGCACTTAAGTGCGACAGATGCAAAGGGTATGAGAACATGGCCTGCGTCGACGCGTGCTATTTCAAAGCGCTCTCAATACGAGATTTGAGCGCTCTGACCGGCAGTGGCAAACGCGAGCATGCTGCGCTACTAGAACAACAGCTGACCAAGAAAGAAGCTAGTAGCGAGACTTGACTGCGGCGTTTGCGCTCCTTTCAAAAAGACGCGCAACTGGAAACTCCTTTGCGCGGTTAACCTTATATTTTCGGCACCCTTACCTACTGAGAGGCTACTATGGATGTCCTACTTGTCAACCCCCCGGACATTGCGTCCAAATATAAGGACGTGTTAGGTTTAACCGCACCCCCGCTTGGTCTCGCGTACATCGGCGCAGTCTTAGAGCAAAATGACGTCAAGGTCACCATTTTAGATGCGCCCGCGCTCGATATGGACTTGCAGGGCTATCGGCGTAAGCTCGCTAAAATGCGCGTCGATCTGCTTGGGGTGCAGACAACGACGCCGACGATCAAGCAAGCTCTCGCCGTAGGGAGAATTACGAAAGAGCTTCATCCTGATTGCGCCGTGACAATGGGGGGGTATCACGCGACTTTCATGCCAGAGGAACTCTTACGCGAAAACGACTTTGTCGATGTTGTCGTCAGGAACGAAGGGGAATACGCCACCCTTGAACTTGTCGACGCTCTCGAGAACGAAAAACCCCTCCGCAACATTGACGGCATCAATTACCGAGATGGCGATCGTTTGGTAGAAACGCCCAAGCGGCGACCTATCGAAGATCTCGACGCGCTTCCATTTCCTGCGCGACACCTGCTCCCAATGAGCGACTACATGCTTTTCGGACGCAAGCAAGTTTTAGCAACCATGATCTGCAGCCGAGGATGCCCCATGGGCTGTTCGTTTTGCGCTTCAAGTGCGATGCACGGCCGTAAAGTCCGATTCCGATCTCCTGAGAACGCTGCCGATGAGATGGAACGAGTTGTTGATGAGTATAAAGTCAGAATGATCGGCTTCATGGATGATACCTTTACGCTCTTTCCAAAGTGGGTTTACAGCTTCTGCAAGGGGATAATTAGTCGCGGTATTGACGTCGTGTGGGGATGCACGGCGAGGGTTGACCGGTTCAACAAGGATCTGCTCTCCTATATGTGGAAGGCTGGTTGTCGAACGCTGCTTTTTGGCGTAGAGAGTGGAAATCAGCAGATTTTGGACAACGTCCAGAAGGGCACTAAGGTAGGGCAGGCCAAGCGGGCCTTCAAAACTGCAAAAGACATCGGTATGCATACGATCGCTTCAATGACCCTTGGAATGCCCGGCGAGAGCAGAACTACCATCGATGAGACGATCGGCTTTGCAAAGCGCGTGAACCCTGACTATGCCCTCTTCTCACTCGCCACGCCATACCCGGGCACGAAGTTCTACGAGCTGGCGAGCAAGATGGGGCTTATCAAGGTGGAGGATTGGACGCACTTCACACTCCTCATGCCTGTCCTAGAAACCGTTGACCTGACGCTGAGAGACCTGCAGGACACACAAAGGGAGGCATTTAAAAAGTTCTATTTGAGGCCCAACTACCTATTTAAACAACTAAGTCGAGACAAGCTCCTTTTCGCTATGGTGATGTACAAAGTGTTTAAGGGCGCGCTCAAAATGAAGTCTGCGCCTATTCTCGGCACATCGATTGATCCACACTCAGACGATGAACGGCGCCCCCCGCGCGCATAAAGTGTCGGTTCACAAGCTTAATTCAGCGATCTCCGTAGTGTCTAACCCGACGCTTGATGCACGGGCCTTTTGCATAAGTTCGTTGTACGCGCTCAAGTTGTTGATACATCCTATATCGGGGGCTTTTATGTCGTTAAAATACGCATACGCTCGCGCTCTGCAGCCGCCACAAACGTTCCTGTAATCGCACGAGCCGCAATGCTCCTTAAGGTCGTGCCGTTCCCTGAGCGACTGCATTACTTCTGCATTCTTCCAGATGTCGATAAATGACTCTGATCGCAAATCCCCGACGGGAATCGGCAGAAAGACGCAAGGCGTAACGATTCCGTTAGGTTGAATGGCGCAATACATTCTCCCGGCACCGCAGCCACCGATGTACTCAGCGAGCAAACCTACCTTGTCGCTAAAACCAGCGGCGCCAAAGTGGGCGAGTGACATGACCCCCTTTTTTGAATTCATCATACAGACGCGTGAGAATTGCGGAGCCGTGGTCAGAATCTCAAAGCTTTCCTCTTGCCCACTTAGGTAACTATACATCTGCTGCAAAACGTGTTCCCGCGCTTCAGGCGGCAGGTCTATGTCAATGACGTCAGAACCTCTTCCAACGGGTATGAAATTGAAGATTAAGGTCCTGTCGACGCCCACCCTCTTGCTTAATGTGACGAGGTCATCTAGCTCGCGATAGTTCTCATTCGTGATCGTGTTAGCGATGCACGAGTACGCGCCTTTCTGCGCGACAACGTTTTGGATTCCTGCCATGGTGCGTTCCCAAGCACCGCTGACGCCGCGAAATGCGTCGTGTTTTGCCGGGTCAACGGAGTCAAGGCTTATCTCGAAGTATTCGACGCCGACGTCCTTAAGCCGGCGGACCACGTCTTTCGTCAGCAGAGTCCCGTTGGTCGCCAGTGAGAGATACAACCCCTTGCTTGACGCGTAACGAGCGACTTCCCAGAAGTCATCCCGCAACAGCGCTTCCCCCCCTGAGAACGCAATAGCCACGACATCATTGTCGGCGAGCTGATCGACAATATTGAGCCTCTCTTGGAGGGTGAGTTCATCCTTTGACATTCTGCCCGCACCCTGATAGCAGTGCTTGCAGCGCAGATTGCACGCATTTGTATAGTTCCAAACGACCAAAAAGGGCGCTTGAAGTTTGAGTGGCTTACTAATGCCGTACTCTGCTACGCTCTTGATGATATTAGACAGGCCGCGCCGCGTGACTTGCTGACTGAAGTAGGTTTGCATCTTGGACTTGTCGACGTGGAATGACAGTCTTCCTAGCTCAACGAATGCGCAGATAGGTAGCATTTTGAGCTTCTTGAGTCTGCCTAGGGTGTTCTGGCCACTATAGAAGCTTAGAGCGTCGTAGATCGCCTGCTTATCGTCAGCGCAGAGACCGCGAATAACCTTCCGAATAATAGCGTTGCCCAAAAAGACGTTCACTGTATTGAGGGCAGAGTATATCGGTTCCGGCTCTTGTGAACTATCTTTTCGACTTCTTGCAGACAGCGCGCTGCGCGCTCTCGACATAATGGATAACTCAGTCGCTGAAGTTAATAACACTTGTTCCCGATAAAGCTAAATCGAGTCGCAGACGAAGCGAAAGAGGGCAATCGAAAGACGAGTGAGCTGATTGTCCCCGCACGAAGGATTGCCAAGATAACATTAAACTGGAGACGAAATTATGATCTCTTCTCGAACATACTCTGATTGTGGTGTTTATCGTGGATTCGCCGGAACGTGAGAATGAGTTTTTTCTCTGCCTGTCAAAGCACGTTGAAGAAGATGACACTCGACTTATCGAACGCGGTGAGCTTTACGCGCTTGCTAAGGCCATTGGCATTATTGAGCGAGAAGTGTATCGCTACACGATGGACTTGGATCTGTTAGGATACTTAAAAGCGCGGCCTATTCTTGGCGGAAAGATCGCTTCTCTGAACCTCACAGCTCGCGGAGTTGAGTATGCTAAACAACTGAGAGAGACAAAAAATCGCTTTGAATGACCTTTTTGCCTCTCGGTATCGCGCGAGTCCCCGCTTCGAGACTTTTAGAATTGTATGCTTACTCACAGGATCGGACACGAGAGAGCGCACTTCCGAGCGGGCGCACAACGCACCCCTCATTGATAGCCAGCAGCCGCTCTCCAGTTAGAGATTTCTCTGCCAATCTCGATGGTTGACTGCTTTCCCTAAGACATGAAAAAGCTTAGACAAATTCTATCAACGCGTGTCATTCAGCCTTCACTAGGTTGAATATTTCCCCCAACGTCAGGCTGTGTGTTTGGATTCAGCTCGGATGCCTATAACAAGCTTTGATTATCGGCTCTGCGCATCGAGCTATGCTTGGAAGTTATTATCTACGAAAGTGTCTATAACTTGTACCGCCGCGGAACGCGTTTGATTTTAAAGCCTTAACCATGAAAAGTGATGAAGCGGGCGGGCACCTATCAAAGACTGGTCTTAGACGCGGGATTCCCCTTGACTTCGAGATCAAATGGAAAAAAACCGCCACGGTTTTCACCCACTCCTTGCTTACAGCGACCCTGAAATATTCCCACGCTGACGCTGGGGCACGGACCTATGAAGCCACGGTCGTGCTGGGCAAAATAATTGAGAATTGCATCGAGGACCCTTTTAATCGTTTTGTCTTTTGGCTCACCGCGGACTTGAACATCGAAAGCACTCGCTTAGACATAAAGACACGCCGTGCGATCCGCGCAGAGCTTGCAAAGACAATAGAGCCACCGACAGAGCTGCAAATCACAGACATGAACAAGCGCATGAATTTGTTGCCTGACTATCTGCGCGTATTTTATTTGGAGGATTATTTTGACAGCGTGACAAAAAACCTTTGAGTGGTAAGTGAGGTAAATGATATCCCTTTTGGGGCGCGCCATCGTCCAGTTTTGGACACAAAAAATGCAGCGCGAAATCTTCGGCTTGCAACGCGGCTAGCACGAACGTTATTCGCCCTGCTCGGAATCCTTCTCGGTCCTTATTGCGGTGAACCGTCTTGTTCCCCGCGTTGAATCGCGCGCTGAGCAACCTCGCTGCCCACCTTTAGTCCTTGATCGCAATCAAATCGGTAGTGGATGCCCGCGTAAAGGCGAGACAGAGACGCTTGTTGCGCCTGGGCTTGTAACTGGCTCTGTTCCTTCGGGAAGACGTAACTCAGGACCCCGGCCGCTGCGCCGGAAAAGTCAGAGTGACCCGAGGTGTATGAGGGAAAGTTCGGCGTTGCAAATACCGTCTTGACGGTCGGATCAGCCTGGATGGGCCTAAGATACCAATAATCGTACTTAGCTTTCCAGCAGCAGATTCCGGCATCCATTGACGCTGTATTCATAAGCGCGAGCGTCCGCGCAGCGCGCAGCTCGTTAAGGTTGTAGCTCTGAATCAAATCGCACCCAATCTGGTTCCAGTGGCCTGGGGGTGTAGACGTCCCAGCACCATCGTCCCAAAACTGGGCAATTTGCATCTGTTCCGCCGTTCTATTATTGGCGATTTGCTTGACTTCTTGCAGGGATGCGTTGAATTGTGCAGAGCCATACGGAGGTGGTGCAGGCGGCATGATCATGGCCGACTGATTAAGCAGCCACGGGGTGACATTGCCCCAGTTTGGCAAGAGGGGGGGCTGCGGTGGCGATGCCGTGCTAAACCATTTGCCTGGCCCGGTGGGCACCGTCCCGTTCCACGTCACATTCGAACCGTCGTTCTTGGCACGCTTGATGACATCCTGTGCCACGGTGACTCCGATGGCATTGCCAGCGGTAATATCGCTACGGAAGTTCACCCCGGCCGCAAGCCGCGACTCTTCGTCTGCAGCCGCTTGTTTGGCCAACCAAGCAGTTTCATTAGGGTACAGGTACGAGAGCACCGCCGCAGATGCTCCGGCGACAGCGCCATGATCAGACGGGTATGCAGGGTCGCTCGTTGTCTGCACAGCAGGCTGTATACTTTGATCAATATCGTGTGGGCTCGAACGGTTGTACGTATACTTGTTGTTCCACGCTGAGACGAGTGCGTCGTACTGCGCCACACTCAACAGCGCATACACACGCGAGGCCATAGGTGCGGAGGTGTTGTGTTTGATAACGAGGCTGCGTGCAATCTCGTTCCAGCGCACCACTGAGCCGTTGTTCCAGTACGCAATGCTTTCATTGACCGCAGCCGTTCGGTTCAGCTGGAGAGCCTTTAGCTCATTGAGGTCTTGATTTGATTGTGCAGAACCTTGCGATGGTGGAGGGAGGGACCGTATAGCATCGCTTGAGTTTAAGACGAACGGCTTCCAGTTTCCTCCCGTTGGCTCCGCGGCAAGCACAGCGCCTCCTGAGCTTGTCGAGTTGTTTGTCGACGTAAGACACCCGCTCGCGCTGACGGCGACGAGCACCGTAACGAGAATGATAGCGATCAGTGTATGCTTTAGCCGCACAATTTTTATGCGACCGGAGTGATATAAATAATTCTTGCCTCGTGGTACCAAGCCCCTTGCCACCTTTCTTCCCGCGTGCACGAAAGATTGTCAGCAATTTGGCCGGAAGGATACCAGTTTCATAAAGCGGCAACATGTTGACTGCGACGGTCATCACTAGTGCGTAACAAAGTGATTGTTGAAACACCACTCGCAAACGCAATATCGATAAATCAGGCACCAGTTTGGAACACGTGTTGAGAAGGCATGCGCCGGGCAAATGCTAATAGCCTAAAGATTCATCGATGAGAATCAGGGTTACTCTGCCCTCAATTTCCTCATTGGCGAGAATTACACATTTTCCGATCTGACTTGGGGCTCCGTACGCCCTCTTTGCGCGGACGTTTTCTAGAGGGTAAGCGTACTCCCAGACGCGGTGTAAGGCGTGGTCAAGCGTGGGGACGATCTTGTTAGTGCCGCTTACGATTATTAGGTGAGCTGCCGCAAATGGCCACGCTCCGACTCGGCTGCCTGACATGTCACAAGCGACAATTTCGCCTGACTGTGCGATGGCATTGACTCCCGAAATGAAATACTCAGCCGTAACAGATTTCCTTCGTAGGCCACGTCGCTTATCTTCGTCATTTTCGGCAACGATAGCGCGGTGAAGATCTTTCCATCGTGTTTGATCACTATTCACATATGCTTCGTAGCCAATCTCGACCAACGTGGTTGACGAACCGTTCATCACTTCTGCACCAGGAGGAATCAAATCTTTGAGCATTTCGAGGGCAGTTTTTCCATTTCTTACCCGAATTGCTGCTATACCGCGCCGCCGAATGTTTTCGACAGTTAGTGCCACTTCGTGGTCTGATGGCTGCCGATTCCATTTTTCAGAGTCAACTTGGGCCTCAGCGAGAAGATTTGCCGCGCTATATGGAGTGAGTTTGCCCATTGATTCTCCTCATAGACGTTGTATTAGCCCTATATACAATATGCGTGTCGAGGGTGGTCGATGTTTTCAAGCGTGCCGGACTCTACTGAGGCGAGTTCTTTAGTGGGCCAAGTTATGAGCAACGGCACACCGAAAAAGCTCCGTCCCGCCGAGTGAAGAAAGCTGTCACTCTCTCCTGCGTAACAACAGCGTAGCCAACGAGAGAAAGACCGAAGCAAAGATGAGGAGCGCGATGACGTCGGGATATATCTTGTCGATGCCCCACCCACGCAAAATCACCGAGCGTACGGCTTCTACCGCGTACGTGACCGGAATGAGATATGACACGGGCCGCAGCCAAGTTGGAATTGCTTGTATAGGCCAAAAAACGCCAGAGAGTAGAAATGCGGGCAATACAACGATTGGCAAAAACTGAATTGCCTGCGCCTCACGGCGGGCGAAGCTCGAGAGCAGTATGCCAAGCCCTTCAGATACGACTGCAAGCAGCGCGATGACCCCGAACGCGAGAAGTACGTCGCCAACAATGGTCACGTGAAACAGAATGACGGAAGCTGTTAGCAACACTGCTGACTGCGCGGTCCCGATTATGCCAAACGCCACGGCGTACCCAGCTACCAGCTCGCTCTCCTTCAAAGGAGAGGCAAGCAGTCGGAAAAGCGTTCCAGACGTTCGCTCACCTACAAACGAAATGAGCGTGAGGAGCGTTGTGAGCTGCCACACGGCGATGCACAGTATGCCCGGCGCAAAAAAGTCGATAAACTGCGCGTTAGCGCCGTAAATTGCGTTGCTTGAGTCCACGGAGACCGGCGCCTGACGACCGAGGCCTTGGATCGTTTGTGCGACTGCTGTGTTGACAGTTGCAATGATCGGATCCGACACGTTGGGGTTGCTCTTGTCCGCGAGAAGGGTAATAGTGACATTTTCCTTCGCGACTGACGTTTGACCAGACGCGCGCGCCGCTACCGATTGGGTGAAGTTTGCGGGGAAGACTATTACGGCAGATGCACTTCCGTTTTGCACTTGGCCCACGGCTTCGCTCTCACTATTCGCGTACGCAACGTTGAGCACGCTTGTATCAAAATTGGAGATGATCTTGTCCGAGAGTGAACTGTTTCCTACTGCCGTGTCACCGTTAACGACAACCACGTGTACATCTTTTACGTTGCCAGTAAATGCGACGCCAAAGATGCTTATAACGAGCAAGGGGGCGATAAAAATGAGAGCGAGCTGCCGGCGATCGTTCTTGAGGTCCCGCAAGACGCGCTTCGTCACCGCAAACGCGCGCGACGCCTTCATTGCAGTCCCTCAGTTCGTGAGTACGCCAAAAATGCGTCCTCGAGCGAGTCAGTGTGCGTTAACTCGAGGAGTTCCTGTGGTGAACCTTCAGCGATGATGCGCCCATCGCGCATAAAGCCGATACGATCACAGTGGCGCGCCTCATCCATGTAGTGCGTCGTGATGAGCATCGTAATCCCGGCATCGCGCAACCCCTCAAAGTAGCGCCAGAATGTTGCGCGCAGATCGGGATCCACCCCTACAGTCGGCTCGTCAAGAAACAGGAGCTGTGGTTCGTGCAGCAACGTGCAGGCGAGGGAGATGCGGTGTTGCATGCCGCCACTCAGTTCATCGATAAGTACATCCTTCGAAGCCTCGAGATCGACTAGCTTGAGAAGCGCCTGTTCGCGCGTCTCAATTTCCTTTTTGCTGAGGCCAAACACCTCGCCATAAAACGCAAGGTTTTCGTGCACTGTCAAATTACGGTACAGTGCCAGCTCCTGCGGCATATATCCGACGCTCGACGCCATTCCGGGATCGGGTACCTTCGTCCCGAGCACGTAAGCTTCTCCCGACGATGGACGCAGCAATCCGCAGAGGATTTTAATGGCTGTCGTCTTCCCTGCACCGTTTGGACCGAGCAACCCGTAGATCTCACCATGCTTTACGCGAAGCGACAGATTGTTGATTGCTTTAAATCCACCAAAGTCCTTTTCAAGGTTGCGAATGCAAACATCGTCCTTCATACGGACTCCCGCCTCCAGCCCATTTATTTATCGACGATCGCTGGCGTTTGTGGCGCGCGGCGCCTCTCACGGCCACCCTTGCAGGCTTGTAGACGTCCTTTGTGAAGCTTCTTTTATATACCTTCCTTGGTTAGACAAGCCGTTTAAGGTCAGAACGTCGGTGAGATTGACTTTGAGCTTGACGGCGACGATCGTTTCGGCTTCGGTAGGTCTTCTTTTGACGTGACTCAACACGATGTGCACACGCTTTGCAAACCCGTTTTTGTTGAGTGCGAGACCTACTTTCCGATCGTTAGCGGCGCAAAAAAGGATATATGGGGGCAATCATCTCACAGATGGGCAGCATCGGCTGGAAATAGGAGTTGTTAGTGGTGTGGATAGCAGACAACGTGTATGAAGTTAAAACTAGAGCGGTCAGTATGTTCTTGTACACGGCAGAAGATTCGCCAATTTGCTTCGATACCGGCATCATTGAGGCCCCCATCAAGCGAGAGTTTGATGCGCTAGGTTTTAAGCCTGAAAACGTGGAGTACGTGTTTCTCACGCACACCGATCGTGATCATGTAGCTGGCCTGGGTCTTTTTAAAAATGCCAACGTGTACTTGTCCGTCGATGAAGAGCAGATGATTAACAGAACAACGCCGCGATTTCTAGGGTTCGTGCATAATGCGCCGCTTAAGAAAGCCTATGCACTACTTAAAAACGGGGATATCGTCCAGGCAGGACAGACGAGGATAGAGGCGGTGGCAACGCCAGGCCATACTCCGGGCTCCATGTCATACTTGGTCAATGGTTCTATCCTATTCGTCGGCGATACGCTGGCTTTAAGAGAGGGCAAGGTTCGTCCCTTCTCAAGAAGGAAGTTAGGAGATATGATACACATGGACATCGCGACACAAACAGAATCCATAAAAAAGTTGGCAAAATTGAAGAACATATCCCTGATGGTCACTGCGCACACCGGTTTCACAACGGATTTTCAATCAGCGATGAACGACTGGATATAGCGTCCTATTTCTAAGCTACAAAACTCCAAAGGGCACATAAGCCAGAGAGACCATATTCACCTGAGGAGCTAAAATGAAAACACTGACCCCAAACGAGGGCGTTGCGCTCGCTGCGCCAATGATCTATAGCCTCGTGACGTCACTCGATACAAACGGAAGGCCGAACGCACTTGGTGTATCGTGGGTGACCCGCACGTCGTTTGACCCTTTCTTGTTGATGATCTCAATTGATCATTCGCGCTATTCGCACGCAGGGATTGATTTTCACAAGGAGTTCGTGGTCCACTATCCAAGTGCAGAACAAGCTGAGGCAGCATGGTTTTGCGGCACGAGATCGGGACGAGATCTTGATAAGATCAAAGAAACGGGCCTCGTATTGATTGACTCTGTCGCGGTGCAGGTGCCAACCATTGAAGGATCGACTGTGGCGTTTGAATGCAAAGTAATCGGGCAGTTCGAGACGGGTGATCATACAGTATTTGTAGGAGAAGTCGTAGCGACACGCGGTGAGCCCCAAAAAGCGGGACATTTATACGCCACATCGAGTTACGAATTCTTTAGCTTGGAGGGGGCGGAGCCCTCACGCCGTCCTTCGCAGCAGTGAACTGACAGAGTGATCACATAATAGCTCGATTTAGATCCACAGCTTTTAGTTGTCTTTGGACAGCCTGCACAACGCGCACATCGGCAAAAAGCAAGAACGCAGATTGAAAAGATTTGCTTGTGACAATAGCGTCGCGTCCGGCGGAGTTATTGTCCTGCAAGACAAGGAATATATTGCGGCACCTGCCAGAGGTATTATTATCAACCTCTTCTTGTCAATAAAAGGGATTCCGAGGATAAAAGGACGAATAAGGACAATAGGGTGAGCTAAACGATAGTTGAACTCCTCGCTTTTGGTTTCTCAGCTTTTCTTGTGGGTTTCTCTGGTGCTATTGTGCCAGGCCCAATGCTTACGGTCTCAATAACCGAATCATTCAAAAAGGGTTACAAGGCCGGAACGAGTGTGGTTTTCGGTCACATCGTAGCTGAAACTGGTATGATCGTGCTTCTCGGTCTAGGCCTTAGCCAGATCATAGGACTAAAAGCGCCATTTATTGCAATCTGCGTTATTGGAGGAGCATTTCTTGTGTTCATGGGCATCAATTTGATAAAGAGCGGCCGAGGGAATGCCTCCATCCAGACGGCTGCCGAAAAAAGGACCCTTGCATACGGGCCTATCTATGGCGGCATAATAACCAGCTTGTCGAATCCATTCTTCTTCCTGTGGTGGTTTACGGTCGGAGCGGCATTTGTTTTTCAGGGTCTGAGACTTGCGGGATTAGTGGGACTGACTGCATTTCTCATTGGCCATTGGTCTTCAGATTTCTCCTGGTACGGGTTCGTTTCTATCTGCACAGATAGAGGGGCTGCGGTTACAGGGGATAGAGCCTATCGCTTCGTTCTGACAAGCTGTGGGGTTTTTTTGTCTATACTTGGGTTAGTTTTCGTTTACAACGGGTTCGTGAACATCTAAGTGCTGCAGGGAGTGCCAATGGCAGTTCGCAACTCGGCATTAACGTGAGCAGCCGAGACTCTTGCAAACCGCTTCGGATAAAAAACTCGAGTGGCGCACGGCCTGCCATGATCGCCTCACTAGTCAGAAACACGCTAACACTGCTTCCGATCTACCACTGGCTTATTTTTAAGCATCAAGGGCAAAATCGAAAACTATTTCCCACTGATGGCTTAAGTTGGCCTGATGGACGTTACCACTGCGATAGGATTCCTCATTGTCGCGATTCTAGTTTTGATCGTGCTGTACATTCTAGTTAAACTCGGCCTCAGATTTGGCAAGTACTTAGTAGTCAATTCGATACTCGGTATCATTGTTCTCGCTTTGGCGGACTTCATCGGGATTGCGGTGCCCATAAACCTCTTCACTATACTTGTTTGTGCGTTGGCGGGGATCCCTGGAGCTTTGCTAGTAATACTGCTCTTCGTGCTCGGCATTATTGCTTGAGTCTAATGATCTGACTTCCAGTCCTCGGTCGTCAAAATAAATCCTTGGAGGCCGTTTTTTGGTGGAGGCGGATTTAATTTTCTTTACGCCAAGCTATGCATCCCCATTAGATTTCGTCAAGCGCATGGGCCTTAATCCGGCCGAAGTAAGTTCGCGGAAGTGGCATATAGACTGGAAGACTTTAAGAAGGAGCCGCTGAACGCTGGTGGACCTATATCTTTGACTGCGGTTGAGGAGCAAACGGCGCGGTGGGTCGCACACCAATCTTTAAGTTGTAGAAGAAAAGTTATTTGCATAGCATCCGTTTCTCGTGAAGTTTGACTTATATATGAAGACCGTTGCCTGCGCGCTTATCGTAATTGCTTTTTTGATGCCGCTTCAAGGATCGGGAGACGTGCTGCTTTGTCAGGGCACTATGGCGAGTTCAGTGCATTACGTTCAGACGCGAGAGATAAGTGCACCTGACGGAACTCAGACGCTAGTAGTGGAACTCCCGGGTGCGCTGAATGCCACGCTTTTCGGATATTCGCTGGAAATGCAGTCCTTCCACATTTCGTACAGCAAGAGACCTGATACTGTCGTTCCGACGAGCGAAGGAATCTGCGCGACGTGGATCAACCCGCCAGCGAGGTTGAATTACACAATAGACGCCGACCTAAAGATCGACGTGCACGTCGACGGATTGAATTCAGAATCACAGTTTCCAGTTAAGCTCCCTGTTTCCGATGAGGGCGCAAGCAAATATTTGTCAGCCTCGAAACATGTCCAGTCCAACGATAGCGAGATCAAGAACACCGCCAAAGCGCTCACAAATAACACGCCCTATGAGAGCGCGGCGGTAACGTCCATTATGCTCTGGGTCAGTGATAACCTCAAATACGACGCCAACGTGGCGAGTCACGACGCGTCTTGGACGTTCCACAACAGGCGAGGAACTTGCGAGAACTATGCTCACCTCTCCCTTGCACTGCTGCGAAGCGTTGGCATACCTGCTCGATATGTAAGTGGCTATCTAGTCAACGGTGAGATACAGGTGAATGACTACGTGACGAGTTACGGATATCGTTGGGACGCCGGACCGCATTCTTGGATCGAAGTGTACTATCCGGACTTAGGATGGGTGCCGTACGAGCCACAAAAAACGTTAGGCTTTGTCGACGATCATCACGTACGCGAGGCTGTCGGTGCAGACGCGGCTGACGTTCCAAATAAACTTATCTATACGTATACGGGCGGTAATAGCGGACGCGTGGCTATCAACGACTCGTCAAGTGCTACCATCGTGCAGGATACTTCAGCTTTGCGTATCGTCCAAACGTCAACTGCCTCGAACCAGATGGTCATGTCGCAGGAGATGGCTCACGGCGGCGCGATCAATGATCATATTAACGTAGTCAGCAGCGAGGAACTTTTGATTTGGCTCGCATTAGCCGTCGCGGCCGCTTTCGTAGTCATCGTAAGCTCCGGACTCCTACTCGCGCACAGACGGCGTCGTTAGCCGCGGCGCTCTCCTTCGCATCTCACGTTTGCGCCACTTCGAGAGTCCACGCGATGAATTGTCTTGCGGGAAACTCGTGAATGGTTGACAGTATGATGTTCCCTAGGCCCATCGCTGTCACTGTCAACACTGCGCCATCTTCTGACTGCAATATCACGTCGTCGTCAGTTACTCCTGTGAAATAGCCGTCGATGTTAGCCTCAAGCACGTCGAGGATGCGGGCAGCGGGGTGCTGTTTTTTGATGCCGATTTTTACGGCTTGGTCGCGCGCGAGGAGCCTAAACTTGTACGGTAGCTTGAGCCACACGAAGTCGTAGTCGTCGACATAGGGGCTGAACGCTACCAATGTTCCACCCTTTCGGACAAACTGCTGAAGTGGCGTTCCAAGGCTTTTCACTGCTTTCGCGACCGTACTATACGCCGGATTTCCAAAACCAACAGGAAGTACCGCCACCTTGAATTTCGGAGAGTATGCGGTCCCGATCTGTAACGGTGAAACGCGCTCATATGCAAATCCATATTCAACAAAAAACTTCTCAAAAAGAAGCGGGCGATCCCAGATGAGCGCAATTTCAGTCATTGCAGAAAAGTGAGTGGACACCTACTTAAGGATTCTCAAAGCCGCGTGGCGCACGTGCGGACTCTGTCGCAGATAACGGCAAACAGGGCTTTCCTTTAGGATGGGCGCGGTGCACGTGGGGTTTAGAAAAAAACGAAAACCTGCACAAGCTCAGACTCTATCTCTCATAAACGAGTTAGAATCAGTACGACTGAAGCTATTCGTGAAATGCGCACATCCGATTCTTACATCGAGGGTCGGGCCCGCTTCCAAGTATCCACCAATTCGGATAACTCTGCAACATCGGTTATCTCTTCGATCCATATCTCATTGAATCGGGTGCGCAGGGCCGGGGAGAGCACGTTTCTCGATGGGTGGATCTTAGGCGGATTGATGGAAAAGAACAACCTGAAGTTAGGATGGAGTTTAAAGACAGTCCCCTCTTCGTCGGTGATATAGCCGAAGTCAAGTAACGTGTTGAGGTATTCAGAGAGAGGGTTTAGGTTCGCCTCGTCGATTAAAAGCCACGCGCCCTTCTTAGCAGCTTTAAAGAGAAGGCCTCGCTTGTACCGCCATTTGCCGCTCCGGTCTTGTGAAAAACCTCCCAAGAGCTCCTCGAGGCCCGAATCTGATGAAAGGTTGACGTAGTAGAGGTCTGTTTTCTTCTCTCGTGCGAGATAGCGCACTAACGTCGTTTTGCCTGAGGCGGGATAGCCAACTAAAAGAACCGGTTCATCGAAGAGAAGGGCTTTAAGCACACTCCCGAGAGTGTGTCGCTGCGTTTCGGTCGGCCCAATTCTGGCCTCTTGACCGGGAATGAAATATCGGCCCCGAGTGACTGGCAAGTCGGCGAAGAGCTGAGCAAGCTGTTCAGAAAGGGTGATGATCGCATCGTCATTGCTGCTTTCAGTCATGCCGAAGATGGTATCAATAAGCTTAATCAAAGCCTCCCGTTCGTCGCTGTTTCTTACACGAGCTACATAGACGTTGCTCAATTCTTTGCCAAGGAGACGTAGAAGTGCGGGTTCGGACATATTCGTCTTTATGGCGGGCGACAATCGCCTTCCAAGCCGCAGCAAATCTCGCAAACTGAAGATATAGGGCTCTTTTTCCTCCTTACCGATGACTTTCGAGTCCGCTTGTTCCTGCACGGTGATGTGGAAAAATGCGATAGAATACGCCAAATGAGCGGGAATACCGAACAATCCACTTAGAATCTCTATCAGATCTTCTTCGCTCAGTTCCCTCTGATACTGCACTTTGAATCTCGACACAAACACCTGCGAAAGCCGTTCCCGTTGCGCATAACTCAGCGGGTTCGCCGTGGCAAACAGCCGGAATTCGCTCGACGGCTCGAGTAGGCGTTGATCGCCATTCTCTGAGTAGACAAACTTGCCAGTAATCAGGTAGTCATTCAATATCTCGAGGACTTCAGAAGTCGCTAGGTTCAGCTCCTCAAGAACAAGCCACGTACCGCGTTTGGCTGCTTTGAGGACGATTCCATCCTGCCAGACAAAGGTTCCTTGGTGGTTTGGCTTGACGCCGCCTATGAGTTCTGACTTAGAAACGTACGGATTGAGGGTGTACGAGATGTGTTCGTGGCCTAGCGTCTCTGCGAGCCACTTTATCAAGAAGCTTTTTCCGGTAGACGTCGGACCCATAAGCAAGAGCGGATGGCGCAAAAGATACGCTGAAGCGATCGTGTTCAGCATCTCGTAAGCGGCCGTGGTCACGATGCACAATTGGGCACTGGTGCGCAGCCTCTTCTTTTTCATTGAGAGGTGACCTATGTGAAGGGAGTCTCTTTCTAAGTGGACATAGGGAGCATACGCGCCAGAAAGCGGCGCAGACAGTGACCTGTTAAGTTCCTCGCCCAGTTCGCGAATCGTCGCCTCAAACTCTTCCCTGTCGTGTCCCAGCAGTATCGCTTGCGCGACGCTGCCGAAAAGGTGTTGGGCCGCAACACGGACGTCAGCAGCCTCGTCGTCTAGCACTCGTTCCAATACGTGCAGATTCACGATCCCTCCCCTGGCAACCTGTCTCGGGTAGACTCGCTCCAACGCTTCGACGGCGACTCGACGCACGCCTGAGTCGTTATCGGTCAGGAGCTTTTCCAGTGGTGCCATATCAAGCTCGTTCCCGCGCTCAATGAGTGCTGCGTAGACGTCGCCGAGAGCTTTAGCCGCTGCTAGACGAATTACTGCGTTTTTGTCGCGCACCGATCTCTCTAGTTTTTTGACCCTTAAAGCAGCCGCCTTCCTTTGAAAAAGCGCAGGATAGATCGTGCCTAGCGCTTCGACAGCTGTTCGGCGAACCTGCGTGTCGTGATCGGTGAGGAGGCGCTCTAGAGGAGCGATGTCAACCGATTTGCCACGTTCAATGAGTGCTGCGTAGACACGGCAGAGCGCCATTACTGAAATGCGCCTAAGTTCATCGTTTGGTTCCGACAGAGCGTGCAGGAGCAACCTGCTGTCAACCGATTTGCCACGTGCAATGAGTGCTGCGTAGACGTCGCCGAGTGCGCTCGCGGTTGCTTTGCGCACCACCCAAGATCGATCTTTGAGTGTGGCCTCAAGCCCCTTGAGATCGACGTCTTCGCTCCGTTGAATGAGGGCCGGGTAGATATTGCTCAATGCTTCGACAGTCGCTTGACGCACTGCCCAGTATTCATCATTGAGCCCGGCTTCCAAACGGGGCAGGTCTACCTCGACACCGGCCCTAATCAGCGCCGGGTAGATGATGCCCAGCGCCTCTATTGTTGCTTGCCGGATGTAATCAATAAGCCCGTCCAAGCCCATTTCAATCTGCGCTAAGTCAATCGCTTTTCCGTGCATGATGAGTGCCGGATACACAGCACTCAAAACGTTGGCTGCTGTCTTGCGGACCCCTAGAAACTCGCTGCTAAGAGCGCGCTCAATTTTTGAAAAGGAAGGCACTACCTCGTGATCGAGCAGCGCAATATAAACACTGCCGAGGGCAGTCACGAGCGCCATCTGGACTTTTTCGTCACGGTTTACGAGATGTGCCTCGAGAGCAGTGACGTCAACAACCTCGCCGCGCTCTATGAGTCGTGGATACACGTTACCCAAAGCCCCCAGAGCGGCACGACGAACCTCTGTGTCGTGATCGGTGAGGAGGCGCTCTAGAGGAGCGATGTCAACCGCTTTTCCGCGTTCAATGAGTGCTGCGTAGACGTCGCCGAGTGCGCTCGCGGTTGCTTTGCGCACCACCCAAGATCGATCTTTGAGTGTGGCCTCAAGCCCCTTGAGATCGACGTCTTCGCTCCGTTGAATGAGGGCCGGGTAGATATTGCTCAATGCTTCGACAGTCGCTTGACGCACTTCCCACGCTTCATCGCGAAGCAACGTTTCTAAGAGACGAATGTCGATTTGTCTTCCTTCCCTAATGCGGTCACAAAACAGAGCGGCAAGAACGGCGACAGTCGCTTGACGCGCCGTCCACGTGGCGTCAGTCAATTCGTCTTCTAATTCCTCCAGTATGATGTCGCGCAAAGAATTGTCAGAAAGCAAGCCGTAGGCGATTTTCCGCGCAGTAATCCGGGTCTGTTTGTTTGACGCACTCACCAAAGTGTTGAGCAAGCTGAGTAGCGCCTTGACGGAGGGACTTTCGCTATGGGTGACGAGAATCTCCAAGAAGGAGTTCAGACCCGCGGAAATAGACGTGACGAGTGCAGGCAGCCGAGGAGCCTGTGAGATCAGATCCCGGGCTTCGAAATCCGCCAAAACGGCTCTAATGTTTTCATCCTCTTCTATTATCGCTCGTATGATCGCTTCACTCTCTTGTTGTATCTGCGTAAAACCGTAGCGACACGCTTCAACGAAAGCGTCTTTTTCTGTTAACCCGGACTCCAAGAATAGCGTTAGTGCTTCAGTTGCCCGTTTTAGGTCTCTAATTGTGAACAGGTCGGGAAAGTCTTGCTTGAGTTTCAGGTAGACGCGAGCGACTAACACGCCGAGTTCATCGGTAAACCGACCTTCAGTGGTTTGAGAAGGCGGTCGAGCGTCATTTACAACGCTTTTTTTCAGCGAGTCATTATGACGAATCGATGGTCACCTCTTGCTCAAGCACACGGCCCAGTGTCAAAGGCAACTCGTCAACTGTCGCGACTTGTATCGGACGGTCGTACCGTGTGCGTATTGTCTTTGCCTGTTCCCCGATGCCGATCCCGATGACCTGTATCGATTTCGTAGCTGCAACGTCTTGCAGTTCTTTGAAGGTTAGGCCAGTGGTATTGACGTTTCCTTCACCGTCTGAGACGACGATTATGAGTCGATACACGTCTTCGGGTTCCTGTTGGAAAAGGTCAATTGCCAGCGCCAGAGCGTCGGCATCTGCGGTCGCCCCGAGCGGAATGAACTGAGATACGTCCTCAAACAAGTGTTCGCGCTCGCGCTGGGTGAAATTGGCACCAAAAGGCTTGTGGATAATAGGCGCGTCCGCGAAGCCGATGATCGCGTAATCGATTCCAAGATAATCGAACGCTTCCATAAAGAGTAACACCCCTTGTAACGCGGCAGTCCGTTTTGGCTCCTGCATCGAACCTGATTCGTCTAAGAGCAACATAATTCGATGATCGAGGTGGGTTGGCCGCCGGCGCTTTAAGAACACGTCGAAGTCTTTCTTAGTTGTTGGTAAACCCTGCTGTATCTTTCGCGTAACGTCCATCACTCGACGCAAATCTGGTTTCTGACCGGAAGGGTAGTAGCCTTCGTACTTAGGCTTGCGATTTTTGGCAAGCACATTCTCTAGCGTTCCAACGAGTATCTGCAGTAATCCTGACACCGCAGCATAGGTCCTGTGGTATTCGTTCGTATCCGCGCTGCGTTTTAGCTGGAGGCGTCGACGCTGCGCAATAAGATCCCGGCGGGTGAACTCAGAGTGCGGCTTTTCTGGCGAGATTCGTTCGTGTTCGATGCTATCTCTCTTTTCCGCAATTCTTTTTTTAATGGCATCCGCTTCAAGTGATTCGGGCGCACTGCGCTTTGCAGCCAGCCGATCGGCGAGTTCTTTTGAACGTTCCTCAAGAATCTGCTGTGCTTCTTGCTCCAGTTGCTGAAAATTGATCTCCGACGGATTTTCGCCTTCGCCTAGCGGTTGCTGCCCACGTTCAATCGTCTGTATAAGGTTGTCGGTAGCCTGTTTGAGCAGCTTTTCGTAGGGCTCTAGTATATGGTTCTGTATGTGTTCAGCTGCTTCGCGTGCATAGAGACGCTTATCTTGCTCTGACGCACGGCCAGGGGGATAGTGGTTGAAGATTGATTCAAAAAACTGAACGGTGGTTTCGAGGGCCACACTCACCTCTGGATTGATTAAAGAGGGGGGGAGCCTGCCAAACCTCCAAAAGTAAAGAACCGACAACAGATACTCGAGGTGTGGCAATACTTGGTAAGCTTGAGTCGTTGAATTAGAGCGTTTTTGAACCTCCTTCTGCAGTTTATAGCTGTATGACGTCGATTGCATGTCTTCAGAAAGCAGATCGTCATAAATTAAATCAAAATAGGGGGTTGTTCCAGCGAACGTGGCCTTCATCCAGTTATTTGCCCGTGGATCTTCGAAGGTATAAAGAAGCAATCGCAACGATTCGGTGGAAAGGAGGCGTGCGAACGTCGGATTTTTCTTGTCCACACGTGTTATCTGATAATGACCGATTTCGTGCAATAGCGAACCCACGATTTTGTCCGGTGGTGCTGTGATGAGGTCGATAAGGGGAAACGTTATAGTTTTGCTTTCATAGTCATAAGCCCACCACTCGCCGGGAGCGACTTTTATATCGACATCTTCTCCAAGTCCCGTTGAGATAATGGTGATCAAGGTGCGCATCTTCTTGAGGAGGATGGCCTGGTCTACCTTGCTTCTCGCGGCTAGTTCTGCTATCTGTCTGTGTTGCACCTCTGAGAGCTCAACGCCCCTCTCGTGCGAGGAGGTTATCGACCTGCTGGACGCAGCGTGCTCTGAGGCGGCATTCAACACCGCTTTCGCGCCTAACCGTGCACGTTTTTTAGTCAAATGCACGATTAAGGCGTCTAACCAGTCTTTTTTTGCAAAAACGGCGTAGCGCTCCGGCTTCTGCAGCACGTTAACCTGGTCAGTAAGAAGAGGCAGAGAGAGTTTCTTGAGAAGTTTGTCGCGGTTTTTGTTGTGTTCCTCTCGCGCCAAGCAGCCGAACATATACTCAAACACGCCGAGCCGGAACCCGACTGGTACACCTTCACGCAGCAATGCATAGCTTACATAAAGAACGTTGTCGTCTACGCTCGCTAAAGCGACGTTATCTGCTTCATCGACGAGAGCACGTGCATTAGCCGCAAGAACGACCTTCAATAGGGGCATTTGGGAAAACTGATCGTTGCTGAGTGCTGCCCACATAGCGAAATCGCGTTCAAACTGAGCAAGCGCCCGTCTTAATTGTGCCTGAAACTCTGATGGGAAACCTTGTAGGTCGTTATCACTGGAATGAAACTCCACGCGCGGACCGGTGAGGCTTATCCGCATGGATAGCTCCGGAAGACCTCTTTCTTCTTCTGTCGGCGTAGAAAACGCCGGGTAGCGCACCATTTTGGCTATCGATACTCCTGTTTCATTTGCTCAGTCAGGAAAAATTGCCGGTCGAGAATGACCAACAGTCTGGGCCACGCTATATTCAACGTCGCTGTGCTATTGCACATATATTCGTTATAGGGAATATAAGGATAACAAATCCTTATTTGCACGATCAGCTCGCATCGTAACTTAACGCTTGATCTTGTGCTTAAAAATGATGGCATGTGCACTTGCGGAAGCCCGTGCGTCTGAAAATATATACGTAGGTCGGTACGATAGCAAGAGCTCCTATCGCCCAATTCTAAAAAAAAGCGGTAGCGCTTTGCTAGATGACGGCCACGGCGCGCCGCTTACTGATGACCTTCTTCGGAGCACGTAGACGCAGCTTTCTTGCGGTTCTTTCTTTCTTACTTTCCTATGTCTTTGATGTCGACCTTAACGCTGCTCACCTTTTCGACCGGCTCTTTTCGGGGCATCGTGATTTCCAATACCCCGTTGTTGAATCGCGCTTTCGCTTTATCCGGAATTACGAGAGCAGGCAGTTGGATTCGTCGCTTATATGCCATGTCACGCCGCTCTCGACGAGCATAGGGTTGCTGTTCACGTTTTGTTCCAGCTTTTGATTCAGCGCTAATCTCTACGCTTTCGGGCGCGAGGTCGATGTCAATTTCCTCTTTCTTGACTCCTGGCAGATCAGCCACCAAGTGAATTTCTGTGCCCAGGTCGATAATATCTACGTCAGGAGTCCTAACCGCTCCTCGAGGCCTTGGCATTAGCTCAGGGACGTACGTTTTGTACAAGTGCTCAGCGCGTGTGCGCTGCGGCTCAGGGACGAGCGTCTTGTATAGATCTTCTGCAGTCGCAAGCATAGCATTGAGTGCACGTCTGATGTCAGCAATGGTATCCAGAACCCAATCTTCTCTTGTGGTCATTCTTCTCCCTCCTAGTTATTTGTCGACTCTATCTAGCCTCCTAGTAGAGAATAAGCACTTTTCTCAAAGAATTGTGCTTTTTTCCTATTTATATCCTCACCCCCATTCAAAAAAAGGGCGGCCGCATATTCGGCAGTTCGGCAGCCTAAGGTGGTGCGTTGGACAGACGACACAATATCAGCATACTCATCGCATAGATTCATCTGCGCTCAAAACAGGGAAATCGCAGCTACGAGTTCTTCGGTGCCCTTTAGCGCGAAAAAGAACTAAGTAATTGGCGGTCGATAAACTAACACTGTCGAGAGCTGAAGGAGTACTTTCTGGCAGATTCAGATCATCAGCCTAACTGCAGTTCTTCCGCGCAACTCTCGAATTATTAAGGTCGGATCCACATGGGACTAGATATTGCACTTATTCATCCCCCGTTTGGCAAAGGAGACGTTAGAAAGCTAGACATCTGCTCGCCGCCTTTAGGCCTCGCTTACATCGGCGCGTTCCTAAGACAGTCGGATCATCGCGTTTCTGTCATAGACGCCGAAATTGAGCGGCTGAATAAAGCGCAGATTTTGGATCGAGTCAACAAGGCAGACCTTGTTGGGATTACGACGACTGCTCCAACATATAACTCAGCTATTGAGCTAACGAACCTAATCAAACAATCAAATACCAACGCGACCGTCGTTCTCGGCGGGCCACAAGCGACTTTTTTGGACCACGAATGTCTTGAGAGATCAGCCGCCGACGCTGTCGTCAGAGGCGAAGGAGAGAGAACGATGCTGGATATCGCAACTTCTCTCGAGTCGGGCACTTTGCAAGACGTTGAGGGTATCACGGTGAGAGAGGGAGAGACTATAGTCAGAAACCCTGACAGGAAGCTGATCGACGATTTGGACGATATTCCATTTCCGGCAAGGGATTTGCTGCATATGGAAAAGTATTCACCCGCGAACAGCACCGGGGTCATATCAAGCAGGGGTTGCCCGTTTAAGTGTATTTTCTGTGCCTCGTCAAAGCTTTACGACAAAAAGTTTCGCTCGCGCAGCGCGCACAACGTCTACGAAGAGGTCGCTCAGCTCGTTGGTCAAGGCTACTCGAACGTCACAATGCTCGATGACAATTTTATTCTCAACAAAGAGCGCGCCTTTAAATTTGCCGATTTAGTGGAAAAGAACAACCTGAAGTTTGAATGGTCGTGTACAGGACGCGTCGACTTCATTGACGAGGATTTGCTCTGCAGACTGCACGAAGTCGGCTGCAACGGGCTCTTTTTTGGCGTTGAGTCTGCTTCGAACGACACGCTAAAGCTCATCAAGAAAGGGTTTACGACCGATCAGATCACCAACGCCTTCGACGTGCTCAAAAACTACGATTTTCCGACAACGGCGTCATTCATGATTGGTTTGCCTGGAGACGATCCAGTGAAGGTTGCCGACACGATCAACCTCGCAAAACAGATCAATCCAGATTTCGCAATGTTTTCAGTTACGACGCCCTATCCGGGAACCGAGCTTTATGACAACATCGACGACTACGACCTTGAGATTACCATAGATGATTGGACCAAATTCACCCTCACAAAACCAGTAGTACGTACGAGCGCTCTTTCGACAGCGGACCTGCACCGGTGGTTTTTGAGGGCATACTTCCATTTTTACGTACGGGCATCCTATTTGAGGCGGGCTGTCGCAAAAAAGCAGATGGGCTTCGTGTTAAGCCCAATAAAGAATACAATCGCCGACGCATTCCGTGGGGCAATTGCGCAGCACAGCATATGATTTTGGACTGCGTAGCGTGACTACATTCGTTTGATCGCGAATCCTTGGTTAAAGAGGATTAAGCGTAAATATCTTGCCCTATAAAATCTAAAGCTCCTTAAAACTACAAGGAGATGAGACGTATGGAAACGAACAAGGTCTATGTTCTGCCAGAATTACCCTACGGCTACAACGACTTAGAGCCCTATATTTCTGAGCAACAGCTCAGGATTCATCACGACAAACACCATCTCGCGTACGTAAACGGCGCGAACGTGGCTTTTGAAAAACTTGAAGCGGCACGAAAGAGCAACGCAGAGATTGACGTTAAGGCTGTGCTAAAAGAGTTATCGTTCAACATCGGCGGCCACCAGCTGCACAAGCTTTTTTGGCCAACGATGGCGCCTGCAGGCAAAGGCGGCGGCGGAGCCCCCATAGGGAAGTTAGCAGATGCGTTAAACGACGAATTTGGCAGCTTCAATCGGTTCAAGGCGGAGTTTAGCAAAGCCGCAGCAAGCACTGAAGGTTCCGGGTGGGCAGCGCTCGCTGTTGACATGCAGACAAAACGGCCTGTTATAATGCAGATTGAAAAGCATAATGTCAACGTCTATCCGAGCTTCCGCATCGTCATGGTGCTTGACGTTTGGGAGCACGCCTACTATCTCGATTACAAAAACGAACGACCAAAATTCGTCGATGCATTCTGGAGTATCGTCAATTGGGAGATGGTCAACGAGCGGTTTGAAGAAGTGCTCGAGTGCACGTGCGCGATCACCTAGTCTTGCTTATTAATGAAATTGCTGGGTGCTTGACGGGGGGGTTTTGCGCAATACCCTCCTTCTATTCGGCAACGATCTTCAGCCGCGGCTTAAACCAAATCATCCACGGAGTATCTACGACAAGAGTGGCTAGAGATAGATCTAAGGTCTGTCCATAAGTAGTACTTAGTGTGAGGTGGCTGACGCTCGAGATTTTCCAATTACTCGAGCAAGGTGTAAGAGAGAGTCGCTCAGAACAACAGTGCCGAGAAGCACTGATAAGCAGTTTTACTTAAGAAGCGGCGGTCCAATCTCACAATTCAACGGAGCTGCTGCTGCCGTTAGATCCTCTTTGAATTGTGATTTGTTGCCTGGTGTGCGAATGAAAAGCATCGTCGTGACTTATGACGATGACTTGGCTGAGTCCTTTAATTGCACCTATTTGGCTTGCCAAGTTGTTACGACGTTCCTCATCAAGATGTACTGTAGGTTCGTCAAGAATGAAAAGGCCGAGTCCACCGATAACTTCCTGCAGCGCTAGGCGAACGCTCAGGCACGCTGAAATTTTCTCGCCACCACTCATTTCGTACAGCGAGATTACATTATCGTTTATTGTTTTGAAGATCAGGTAATCTTCCTGCCAAAACAGTTGAGACCCCCCACCGACGAGACTTGACCAGTATCGTTCCGCGTGCTTACTTATCTCTCTCGTGTAGACGGGACGTAAAGAACTCAATTTCTTAAAACTAGCTCGAATCCCGTCAAAAAATGCAGCGTCGGATTCAATTTCTTTATGTTCGACTTCAGCAGTCATTAGCTCTTCTTTCTTCTCTTTAACGTCGCTTTCGATTGACTTTTCTTGATCAATCTGTTTGAGTAATTGCGTCAGGATACCTTTTTTTTCGTTGAAAACTCGCTGTTTCTCATCTAGCTCTTCAATGATTCGCTGATGTTCCTGTTTATCGTAGGTCCCCTTAGTTTCGAGAGCTCTCCTATCTAATTCGGCTCGCTGACCTTCCAAATCCTGAAGTCTGCTGCGTAGTTGATCGTAACTGGTCTCTATTTTTTCTAATTTCTCGGCGCTACTCAAAGACGCTAAGTAAAGATCATAAGCTGGTTTCACTTCTTGTAGTTCCTGAGCAAGCCTTGTTTCGTTTTCTTCGTTCCCACCTGCTTCAGAAAGCTTTGCCGTTTCTTCGTCAATTGTTTTGAGAGCTTGGACCAGTCGAGATTGCATTTCCTCGACGTTTACAATCTCTTTTAGAGTTGCATCTTCATCGAATCTTTGCACACCATACCATAGCGAGTTGAACTCGTCAGCGAGTGGTTTCAACTCCTCAATTTGCGCTTCTGTGTTTTTGATTGCTTCAGAAGAATCCCCTAAGCGGTCAATCTCGGCGACCAATCGCTTGATGTCGGCCTTGACTTTGTCCACTTGGTTCTTTAGCAGATCTAGCTCGTGCTTCTTCTTTTCGAGCATCCTGAGCTTCTTTTCTGATTCAGCTGCTTGCTTAATTGCTCCTGATTTTTTTTCTTTTTGTGACTCCAATTTAGCTAATTCTTGCTGAATTTGTTCCACTTTTTGCTGTTGCTTTTGTCCGAGCTCTAAGATTGATTCGCAAGTTTCGTGTGTGTATGGACAGATCCCTTTTAACAGATCTGCCAATTCCTTCTCAAGTTGCAGTTTCTGGCCATTTCGTTCTCCCAAAAGCGCAATCATGTCATTATAGTCTCTGTTTAAACCCTCTAAAAGATCGGCTTCTTTTTTTAGAGCGTCATAGCTTTGAAGTTGCAGCTCAACTGCTTTGATTTGAGAGTCGTATTCGTTGAGTGCTTCTTGAAGTTCATCCAGTTTTCCTAGAAAGGCGTCGTATCTCAGTTGGTTACTCTTCAACGCTTCTAATTCAGCTTGAAGCGTGTGATAATCGTCAGCGTGCTTTTTGAGCTCTTCTGCTTTACGTTTAGAGTTTCGAAAATTATCTAAGTTGGCTATTTTGTTTTGCTTTTCATTTCCGAGACGATCACATTCCCTTTGTTTGAGGGAACGATCCTCCTGAAGTTTCGCAATTTGTCGAAGATACTCTCGCACCGTTTGAAGCTCGCTTGAGATTTTGTCATGTTGTTGAAAAGATGGATAATTGGCTTCGACTATCTCCTTTGCGCGGCGACTCTCTGCCAGTTCTCTCTCGATATTGCTCTGATTGCTTTTCAGAGCATCTATTTGATTCGCAGCGTCACGAAGCTCGCTCTCAAGATTCCTGATTGTTTCACTGAGCTCGTCTAAAACCTCTTTGCGGGCCCCTATAGAAGTTATTTCTTTTTCGATGTCTTTGAGCGCGTTTTCTAAGATAATCGATTCATCTTCGTGTTCCTTCAAGCTCTCGATTTGTTTTTCCAGGTGTTCAACGCTTGACCTGAGTACTCTAACGTCGCCGTCCTGCTTAGTTGCCTTCTCCTTGAAGTTGTTCTTGACGTGCTTCGAATCTTCATAGGCTTGCCTGTAACGATATAGCCCTAGCACCCTGTCAAAATGGTCTTTCCGAGCTTGAGCGCTGTACTCGAACTCATCGATAATTTTGCCTTGTTGCACACAAATGACATTGGCAAACAAACTGCTAGCTGAATCATTGTAGACGCTGGAAATACCAAGCTCATCTATGATTCGCTGGTGGATCTCCTCCTTTCCGAACAGTTTGGCATTCCTTTCGTCGATATATAGCTCCCACGTTTGCGGCGCCGCACGAGATAGTCTGTTTACAACGCGGAACGCCTTTCCGTTGCTGGAGAATTTGACTTCAATTACGCCGTCAGTTGCACCTTTCCTAAGAAGATATTCTACCACGCCTTGCTTGTATTTCGTCCCTCTATGATCAATTACAGCAGACTTGATGCCTTGCGGGTCGAAGCCAAAAATTGCTCGCCCGATACAATCGACAATGGTACTCTTTCCTGCGCCGTTCTCCCCATAAATGGAAATCGTACCGTCGCCAAACAGGATTTCGCCAGAATCAACGAATGTCCTTATATTCCTAAGGCGAATGCTATCGATCTTCATAGGGTATCTCTTCGAAAACTGGAGACGTGCTGTGCTATCATTTCGGCGTCTTCGGCGCTTGCAGGACCCGAGTCGAGTATCTCTCTCATGATACCCCTCGCAAACGCGGCCACCTCTGGTGCTTGCTTATCGTAGCTGGAAAAAGTGTGTTGAAACATTTTGAGTTCGAGTTCATCCATCGAAGTCTCGACTTCAGCGAATGCGCCTTCGGGACTCGCCGTATTGTCTATCATCAAACAGTAAAGCGGTGAGTAGCGGGCCTCAATCGCTGCTTTTGACTCAGCCAAGCTCAGATTCGGAGGTGCTTGACCGCCGAACACCACCCTAACGAGAGAGTCGGCTATTTGATTGTCCGTATTCTCTCTGTCCAGCAATTCAAGGACCTTGTCAGTTGCCTGATCGGTGCTAGCTAGCTCGACGTTGAGACTAAATACGCTGCGAGCGCTGTGAACTTTGACTTCTGAAACCTCGGCTACTCCGTCTGCTAACACCACATCATAAAAAATCCTTTTGTAGTCCTGATCAGTGAATCTGTAGTATTCCGGGCTGCCCGGGTTGAAAATCCAGTCACTTATCTGAAAGTTGTTGTGAGCGTGTCCGAGCGCCAAATACGCGGCTTTTGGTCTGAGCATTTCAAGCTCTGATAATGAAATATCAGGATGCCCTTCGGCAACGTGATGCTCAACTGCAGCGTGCAACAAAATAATATTAGGCGCGTCCGGCATTTGACTGAAAAAATTCTCAATTTTTGACCGCAGATAGATGCCGTGATACCCGAGCCCTATGATATTTGTCCCGTCAATTTGCCTAATCGCGTTTTCGAGATTGTTCCCGTCTGGGCCAAGATAGTCGACCAGCTCCAGGTATTGGAGCACGTTATTAGCCGTGTCGCTCTGAGAGCCTTTTCTCCTATCGTGATTGCCATCGATCACGAAAAAGGGAATCCCGGCTTGTTTTAGTGGATTTAGTATTTTGATGGCGTGGATGAGGGTTGTATGGTCAACCAAATTTGAGTTAAAGAGGTCACCGCTATGTAGGACAAAATCAACCTCGTGCTTGACCGCGTAGTCGACGATTTCTTGTGTTGCGCGACTCCAGTCTTTCAGACGTTGTTTTAATCCGTATTGCCGATAGCCTAAGTGACTGTCGCTGAGATGTACAAACCTGAGTCGAGTTCTGATAACAAGCACCTCTTTTTGCTTGGACTGATTCACAGCTTCGAATAATCTGCTCTTATTCTTGTTCTGAATCGGTAGCTGCTTCAAGCTATCGTAATTGTGCGTTTAGGTGGACGGGATTTTTCCTTAATATTTTGGAGAGCACCTGCAGCAGCCTTTTGGACGCGCTGATCGGCATCTTCAAGAGCCTCGTTAAGGGGTTCCAACGCACGAGAGTTACCCAGTTGTCCGAGTGCCAAAGCCGCAGCTTCACGCACGTCGCTGTACGGATCGTCTAGCGCTTTTATGAGCGGCTCTATCGCTTGTACGTTGCCGAGTTGGCCGAGTGCCAACGCCGCAACTTCGCGCACGTTTTTGTATCTATCGGCCAGCGCTTCGATAAGTGGGGACACTGCTCGGGGATTTCCGAGCTGGCCGAGGGCTTCGACGGCAACCCGTCGGAGGTCACTATTTTCGGCGTATAGCACGTGGATAAGTGGCTCGACGGCGCGGGGATTTCCGAGCTGGCCGAGGGCTTCGACGGCAACCCGTCGAACGTCCGTCGGTCCGTCTTTTAGGACTTCTATGAACGGCTCTAATGAACGCAGATCGTTAAACCGCTTAAGTGCACACGCTGCTGCAAAGCTTACGTGCCAGTCTTGATCCTTTAGGGCGGCTATGAGCGGCAGAAAGGCACGCGGGTTGCCGAGCTGGCCGAGGGCTTCGGCCGCGGCTCGGCGTGCGTTTCTATTTGTCCCTTGCAGAGTTCGGATTAAGGGTTCTGTTGATGGTTCGCCGAGCTGTGCTAATCCCCCAACAGCGGCGATTTGGACACGCCGGTCATCATCATCTAAGATCTCTATGAGGGGTAGCACAGCACGGGTATTTCCGAGCTGGCCGAGGGCTTCGGCCGCGGCTTGGCGCACCCTGCTATCCTTCACGTGCAGCGCATTGAAGAGGGGATCGAACGCCTCGTGCCTCTTGAGCGCTGTTACAGCGTTCAAGCGCACACGCTCGTTTTCGTCCTGTAATGCTCCAACGAGAGGATCAATCGCTCGTTGATCGGTTAGGCTGCCAAGCGCTTCAACGGCTTCTCTGCGCGTATTTTCATCGTCGTCGAAATAAGGGCTGCCAAATTCTACTATGTGTGTTAGGCCTTCGACGTCGCCGTTGGCGAGCATTTTTGCAATATCGGGTTTGCTGTCAAAGAGTCTCACGACTGCCTACCCCTTCAAACGGTTCGCTGGCTTGACAAGCGTTTCGCCCATTAAAAGTCGTTTTGGGAGATTGTAAATCTTTTGAATCGCACTGCCCTGTGCCCTTAAGTCTGCAAGCCAACAAAGCTCGCTTATCATCTGCGAGATGTCAAGAAAGACTAAGAAAAACTGGAAGCTAGGGGCGTACTGTGACGACCTCAACGATCACTCTTGGCGCTGAGGACTGGAAGGAGATGCAGAGGCCTTATAGCCTATGTTCGACCCTTCCTTCAGAGGCATTCTAGCAGCTAGCTGGAAGCTCAAACGAAATACTTGCGCCATTATGCTACAGCTCGCATGCCTAACTAACGCCAAGACCGCAGAGTCAGGTTCAAGCGGCCGTTATCAGCTTGCTTTTTGTGAAGAGGCAAGCATACGCAGACATAGATCTTTGCCTTCGCGTGCTTCGCGATTGTCTGGCTCAATCTCTAGGGCCTTGTTGAAAGCCTTCAAAGCCGCGTCCCGCTCGCCAAGACGCCCCAAGGCGCAGCCTTTGTCACTCCAAGCAGTTGCGAGAGTTGGATCGGCTTCAGTCGCCTTTTCGAATTTACTTAAAGCGCCTTGATAGTCACCTTGTTCGTATAGAGCAACGCCTTCATTGACTTGCTCCTTTGCAGGGGATGACTCCGCCGCTTTCTGTACGGCCGCAGTCGATGCGCTCGCATCGACGCTGGGCCCTTCACTCACGGCGACCCCACATTCTCTGCAAAAACGCGCGGATGGGCTTAGGGTTGTTCCACAAGACTTGCACAACTTTGTATCGGTCATAAACTCGGTTTACAATATCGCAACAAAGCAATAAAGCTTGTGTATTAGGGTGAGCTTCGAACCCGAATCAAAAGTCTGTCGTCGAATCTTAAAAAGAGGAAGTTAAATGATTTCTGTCGATCTTTCGACTCGCTCAGCGAGGGAGTGTGTCGAAAGTCATGAACAATGCGATGCCGATTAGGGTGTTGTTTGCAGGCGGCCTAAACTCGCACAATCATTTGGACACGGGAGCTCCAAACCGTTGATGATTTAGGTGCAGTCTCTTAGCAAACGCAGTTTGCAAGACCAGCCAAGTGATCGCGACCTCTTTGGCTAGGCCAGTGGCCCCTCAAAAGTCCATCGCATTCAATATGCGTTTGTTAAGCCGCGCACATTGAGCTTTGAGGTAGTACTTGCTTTGTGCAATCTGCTGCCTGAGGAGCGCTTCCATCTCCTCAGCAGTACGGTACGTAAACGGATCGAGTTCCTTTAAGCGCTCTTGCGGCAACCCCTCTACGTGTGTTGGTACGAGCACGCTGTCGCCCCACAGAGGGTGCGGCTCATAGTCAACTGCGCCACGCGTCGCTTGAATCAAGAATACCTGCGTCTCTTCGATGGTCGGGCCTGTCCCCCCCACCGGCTTCTTTTTGCCGTTCACTTCTTCAAAAAGAGTCTTTGCGAGCCAGACGGGTTCGTCGCCAAGGTGTGTGTCGATCCAGACATACTTGGCGCCGATGCGTCCGGTCGTGTTGATGAGATACGATTCGATCGGATCGTCGCTTTGCGCCCTCTCTTTCATAAAAGCATAGAATCGGTGGACGTGAGCGGCATTCCCGACGCCCATCGTGAACGGCAGACAATACCTTGATTCATACTTCTCACCGCCAACGCCCTCTCGGCCTTGGGCCGGGTGACCAATCGTTCTGCCGTCTGCAAGCACCTTTGCAGCGAACGCAGGATCGTTTAGCTTCACCCAGGCATAGTCCGAGATGTACCCGGGGCTAATGAACACGGCCATGTTGAGCGGTCCGGATGAGTCGACATTTCCGTCGAAGTAGCCGGTGTCCTCCAAGAAGATGATGCTCCGTGCGTTTTGATTCAGTTTCCCGTGATACTGGAGTATCTCCCCGCGGAAACTCACATCGCCGTGCTCGTCCCATTCCGTGTTTTCGTGGAGCGCGTTCGGCGACGTTCCGGCGTTGTAGATAGCGTGCTGCGTAACGTCGACGTCCTCCGTCTTAGTCCAGCAGCCGCGTTCCGGGCTTACAACGCGGTCTTCAAACACCGCGACAACGTCGTCGTTTCGAATGAGTTGGTTAGATATGAACTCAAGCGGGTTGATTCCAAATTTGTCAATATAGATCTGCGCAATCTTGTCATCATAGACGTAGTGCCCGTGAGTAGATTTTCCGCTGCCTGTTAATCCCCACACCGACATCACTATTTTCTTGCTTGTACCATCAACGCGCTTGACAGTAAACTCCTTTAGCGAAGCGTGCTCGCCTGTCCCCCCTCTCTTATAGATCTCATAAATCCAATGCGAAAGAAAGCCCTTCTTTGCTTCGCCCATGTAGGACGATCCGACGACGACCGAGTAATCGTGGAAGGGAAACCTGATGACCTTAAGCATCTCGTTTTTCCCGGGCACGTTAGGATTCTCGAGGTAGTGAGGAATCATAAAGAGCTGCACATCAGGTGGTGCGTCAGGATCGCCCGGGAAATTAACCGCTTGCCAACGATACGCAACGTCAGGAAATTGCGCGTCGCAATAGAGCCGACATTTCATTTCCCCTTTTGAACCCTTTTGCCCGAGAGAGGCATCTGCCTGAATCAGCGGTTGATCAAGAACGTGTTCCAGCACGCGGAGCATCAGCTGCTGATGCTCGATGCGCAGATCCTCCTCGCGCTCAACGACGACGCTCCCTGCAGCACTTCGGTTCCAGATGTTAGACGCCCAGTTCCAAGATCCGTTCTTAAACTGCGTTCCGTAGAGTTTTGCTCGCTCTAAAAGATCCGATGGATTATTCTGGATGGGCGTCAAACCCACCTTCTGCTTGGTTTCTATTATCTGCTCAAACAGCTTGGGAAAACTCGCTATCGTTATATCATCGGTGGAAATTGGCATAAAACCTCAGCGCATCTAGTCGGCTGGCGCTTGCGGAACTCGTGCTTAGTACTTTACTAAAGAGTATATATCTTTCGTCAGCTGGCGCTAAACAGCTTCAACTACGCTTTTGACAGGCCCCATCGACTGCTTCAGCGTTTATGCGCTGCGCGGCTGAAAACGTCAACACCCCTAACCGCGACTTATGTCAAGTCCTGAGACAGGTGTGACTTTCATCCTTTCTTTCTGCATGGCAATCTCGTAAAGAAGGATGTGTTTTTGTGCGACGATAGACCACCCTATCTTTTTCTGAACGTACTCAACCGCCCGCTTAGAAAAACGCTCTCTCAACTCGTTGTCTCGAAGAAGTAAGAGCACAGCAGCCTTTAAATCTTCAAGAGATCCGAGCGGGACGGTTGCGCCTGCCTGACTTGCTTCGACTTCCGCCTTGAGGCCTTCAACCGCGGTCACCACTGCAGGCTTTCCTAAGGCAAACGCGTGTGCAAGATTCCCGCTTTGTGATGCGCGATCATAAGGCAAGACCACCAGATCAGCCAGGTTAAGGATTGAGTCGTACTCTTTTGGCGTGAATGCACCGGTGATAACCCGTATTTGGTCCTTCACTGGAGATTCTCGAATGGCCTTAAGCAGCTTGGGCTTGTAATAGAGCCCACTGGGCGACCCTGGTCGTGCGTCGCCTGCAATTATCAGAATCGCATTCTTGGCCTGTTCGAGAACGTCGGGCCATATGGTTACCACGTCTTCGAACCGCTTGTTTGGTTCCCACCACCCGATGCACAGGACGACTTTCTTGCCTTCATATCCTGACTGTCTCTTCGCCTCTCGAACGTCGGAGACGTCTGCAGCGACTGCGGTCTTTGCTCCGTGCGGGATGACGTAGACGTTGTTTGGAATCCTGCCTAAATTCGCCGGCAAAAAGATCTTCTGAAATTCTTCGTGCACGATGCCCGCGTCAACGATATCCAGGCTCAAACTCGTAAAAATGGCCTCTTCTCGACTGAGCGTGCTGTAGACCGAATGGTACGTGATCACGGTGGGAACTCGTGAGACGAAAAGCAGGAAGAGCAAATCGATGATGCTTATCCCATAGTCTCCCGCATTGGCGTATAGCCCGTATTCGTGCTGAATGTGTACGACGTCCGGTTTCAGTTCCATTATCTTGTCAAAAATGACGCGTTCCCAATCGGGCTTCGAAATATCTATGATGCCGAACACGTTTGGCTGTGATTCGTGCCCGCCCACGTGCTCATCCGTGTGACTGATCACGTAGACGGTGTGGCCAAAACTCTCCATCGCACTGATCAGCTCAGATGAGTATGTTGCGATTCCGTCTGGGCGCGGGGCAAAAGGAGTCACCATGCATACCCGCAACGGTGCCGCATCGTGCTCGCCCACATCTTTTGTAGCGATCATAACGTTTCAACTCTCGAGATTCGCATAAGGGTGCGCCCTCCGTCCGATTCGTGTTTAGCCCACCAGCATGACAGCGTTGATCCTGGAAGTATATTACAGTACGCCTTGCTCTCCTATGAAGTCACATTTCGCTGCAGCAGGCGTTTCTACACACGACATACCCGTGCAGAGAACAACAAGCCTGCTAGGCCTCAGAATCGCCGAGATATGGTGACGCACAACGCCTGCTTGAAAGCATAAAAGAAGACGGAACAGCGCGCTGGAGGAAAAAAATCAAGCGACTCCAACCGAAGACAATCAGCGAAATCAGCTTGTCTTGCGATTCAGCCAGTGACGCCCGATATTCGCACGGCCGGTGAATGCTACGCTGTGAGCTTACGTAGGTCCCACGGCGCTCGCAACGAGCGGTGCGGAACCGCGTGAGGTGACGAACAAAAGAAGAACGTTCAGCTGAAAAGATCTCCTTCGTACTTGGTAGCGCCCATGCCCAACGCCATTTCGACTGCCTCTTTGTCCTTCATGAGAAAAACCTTGTCGTCCCCCGTCTCTTCAACGTCGACGCTGTTTTTGAGAATCTCTTTGTGCTTCTGGAATCGGCCGATCGTTACGACGAACTCCTTAGGATTGTCGATGATGGTAATGTCATACCCTGCTGCCTGAAGGATGTCTTGAACCTTCTCTAGATCTGCCGCGGGGATTTCAAAACGATATTGTGCCCCGTTGTAGTAATCACCTAATTGCTTAAAGAGCTCACGATCGTTGAGGTACTGTTTGAAGACATAGTCGTTGTGGAGTTTAAACATGTTAATATTAGCCATTTTAACCACGAAAAGATACCCTTGCAAGTATTTAGCTCTACTTCTGATGGGCCCTTGAACCGTGCGGACGACGCCCTGCGGTGTCTTGATCGCTTTTTTAGTGATCCAACCAATACGCCAACACGAGAAAGGTTAACTGGTATCAACAACAATACCATCGATAAGCAGCTGCTTTGCTCCGTGCTTAACTCGTCAAGATGATGTAATGATTAGAGACATCAATGAGTACTTTGAAAAACTGGAATCTGAGCTTCAGACGTGTTTCACCATCGCCTCTGAAGCGCGGAAAAACGGCGAGGATCCTTCTCTTTCTCCTGAAATCCTACCTGCTCGTGACCTTGCCGAGCGCGTTGAGAACCTTATCGGCATCCCTGGACTGGCGCAACGCATACGGCAGCTTGACAAAACAATGTCCCGCGAAGAGGCTGCCCTCGCAATTGGTTTGGGCTTTGCGAACGGCGAATTCGGCTCTTACGAGAACAAAGCTCAAGTCGTTGAGAAGGCCGTCAGAACCGCGGTGGCAATGTTGACCGAGGGCGTTGTCGCAGCCCCCATTGAAGGGATTGCACGGGTAGAGCTCGGCAAGAATGACGATCGGACCGACTACCTGCAAGTATTCTATGCCGGCCCCATCAGAAGCGCCGGAGGAACCGCCCAAGCCCTCTCCGTATTAGTCGCGGACTACGTAAGACGCGCTGTGGGCATTGGCCGATATTTGCCGCGGGACGATGAAGTTGAGCGATATGTAGAGGAGATTCCTCTCTACAAGACGCTCGTGAACCTGCAATATACGCCGCCGGCTAGTGATATCAGAACCATCGTCACGAATTGTCCTATCTGTGTCAATGGCGAAGGAACAGAACAGGAAGAGGTTTCAGGCTACCGAAACCTTGAACGGGTGAAAACGAACGCGGTTCGCGGTGGCATGGCGCTCGTCTTGGCAGAAGGGCTGGCTCAGAAAGCGCCAAAACTGAAGAAGTACGTTACGCAGCTCGGACTAGACGAGTGGGAGTGGTTAGACGAGATTATTCACGTTAACGTGGCCGAAGAAGGAGGAGAGGAAGGGTCAAGAGTCGTTAAAAGGCGCGCCGGCGAGAGCACAATTGCCCCAAGCTGGAAGTACATGGAAGATATCATCGCGGGCCGACCAGTGTTCTCACATCCTTCGCGCAAGGGAGGCTTCAGGCTGCGATATGGGCGAGCACGCAACACGGGCTTTGCTTCTGCAGGAATCAATCCCGCAACGATGGTCGTGCTCGGCGAATTCTTAGCTCCAGGAACGCAACTGAAGATGGAGCGGCCCGGTAAAGCTGCAGGCATTTCCCCAGTCGATTCAATTGAGGGGCCGACCGTGAAACTGTATAACGGAAGCGTCGTCCGCATTGACTCGTACGACGCGGCCCTCAAACATCAAAACGATATCGACGAGATACTCGACCTCGGAGAGATTCTCGTCAACTATGGGGACTTCCTCGGTAATAATCACCCGCTGATTCCTTCACCGTACGTGCACGAATGGTGGATACAAGATCTCGAAGAGGCGGCAACGCGCTTGCACGAGCCGGTCCCTTCCGTAGATGCGAAAGAGCTCACTGCGTCAGCCGCGCTGGACCTTTCGCGGCGCTTCGGCATCCCGTTGCACCCAACGTTTACCTACTTGTGGCATGACATCACGCTCAAAGAGCTGGCGCAACTGGCAGAGTTTGTGAGCCAAAAGGGCAAGATAACGCAGGCCGCCTCGACAGTCGAGGTCGCTCACGATTCTGACGCGCCAGTAGAACTCATCGTGCCGTGTGATCCTAAAACAAAGGGGCTACTAGAAACGCTCCTCGTGCCTCACACCGTAGCTGAAGACAACGTGATGATTAACGACGCAGCGGCATTCATCACGAGTCTCGGGCTTAGTGAATCGCTGAGCAAGGAGTGGTTTTCGCTTAAAAGTCCGCGCGTTAAATCGACGATTGACGCGGTAACGCTCCTCAGCGGAGTCGAAATACGGAAACGCGCGCCTTCAAGGATCGGGGGGCGAATGGGACGGCCTGAAAAATCTCATGCCCGAGAGATGAAGCCGCCTCCGCACGTGCTCTTCCCTATCGGCAACGCAGGCGGGCGTGACCGATCCCTTCGAAGGGCAGCAGGATCTTCAAAAGCGGCCGCCGAAAACGCTTCGGAAATTGACGTCCAGTACCTTGGCATAATCGACGTTGACGTAGGCGTCCGCCGTTGTCCGACGTGCTTGAACACAACCTACCAAACGCGCTGCGAATGCGGAGCTTTTACGGAGCCCCTCACTTTCTGTCCTGCGTGTTCGCGCGATCTCCGGGACGGGACCACGTGCCCGAAGTGCGGCAGACAAGGGGTAAGTCATCGGATCCAATCCATCGATCTGCGAAAAGTCTACCAGCAGGCACTCACCCGGCTTGACGAAACGGCACGGTTCGAGAGATTTAAAGGCGTTTTAGGTCTAATATCTAAGAACAAGACCCCTGAGCCGATAGAAAAGGGTGTTTTGCGCGCAAAACGCGAAATCTTTGTGTTTAAGGACGGAACGTGCAGATACGATTTGACGGACCTGCCCACGACGCACTTCACGCCGCAGGAGATCTCAGTTCCAACGAGCAAGCTTTGCGAGTTGGGGTACGACGTGAAAGTAGACGACCAGGTCGTTGAACTGGCGCCGCAAGATATCATCCTTTCTGAGGACTGCGGGGAGTGGCTTCTCCGCGTATCCAAGTTCGTCGATGATCTCCTCGTCAAATACTATAAACAGCCCCCCTACTACGAGGCAGAAACGAAAGAGGATCTCATTGGTTCCTTGGTGATCGGACTGGCGCCTCACACAAGCGCCGGCGTATTAGGCCGCGTCATTGGTTTCACGCCTGCTTCAGCAGGCTTCGCTCATCCCTTCTTCCACGCTTCAAAGCGCCGAAATTGTGATGGCGACGAAGATTGCGTCGTGCTTCTTCTCGACGGACTTTTGAACTTCTCATTGTCGTATCTTCCTGATCGTCGCGGTGGCAAAATGGACGCCCCACTCGTCTTGACGACACGAATCGATCCGAAGGAGATCGATGCTGAAGCGCACAACCTCGATATAATCGATCGGTATCCGCTCGAGTTCTACCGCGCGACGCTTGGCTTTGAAGATCCGAAGCGAGTTCAAGTAGCGACCGTGGCGTCGCGACTGGGCACGAACGCCGAGTACACCGGCTTTCGGTTTACCCATGCGTCGTCGTCGATTTCGCTCGGCCCCTTGAACAGCGCCTACAAGGTGCTTGAATCAATGATGGATAAAATGGAGACGCAGCTTGAACTCGCTCGTCGGATCCGCGCCGTAGATGAACGGGACGTCGCAGAACGCGTTATCAAGACGCACTTCCTGCCCGACCTGATCGGGAACTTGCGAGCGTTTTCGCGCCAAAAGGTACGATGCGTGAAATGTAACTACAAGGTGCGACGGCCACCCATTAGCGGCAACTGTCCTAAGTGCGGCGGGAAGATCGTGCTCACCGTCCACGAAGGCACGGTAACGAAGTATATGGAACGTTCGATCAAGATTGCCAATGATTTTGGCGTCTCCAAGTACACGCGTCAGCGGCTTATGCTCCTTGAGATGTCGGTCAACTCGTTATTTGAGAGCGATGCCTCAAGACAGATGGGCCTGGTCGACTTCATGTAGACGCGAACGAGCGAGCTTGTGATAGCGCCGGCCGCGTTCTTGCCGCTCGCCATCCTTTTTACCAAGGCAAAGCCTTATCAAAGGACTGCAATGTAAACACTTCGAGCGAGGAGGAGCAGACAATAATGGCGGACTTTCCCAGACTGGTGCTAAACACCGGTCTACAGTTCCTGCGTTCGCCTGCAGGCCCCATTGACTGGAGGCAGGTGGCGAAAAACGCGGCAAACATCGGCGATGCGAAACGATGGGCCTATGCAGAAAAACAGCGGCTTCTGCCGACATACGAAGACTTTGTGAGCGAGCCCACACCGCAAATCATCGAGTTGACGGGGCTTCAGACACCGAGCGTCCGTCAAATACGGGTCTTTGACCGATATGATTGGATCAAGACGAACGTCACAGCGTTCGCGGATCAGCTTGCGCCCCTAGAGGAGGTGCTTATGATGCGTAAAAGTGATTCGCTCATAAGCAGGGGAGTGTATAAGTCGAACCAAGTCATCTCGACGGTCGGTTTCGGCCTTCTGCTCGGCTACATTGCAAAGAAGGTACTCGGTCAGTACGATCCAAGCCTTTTTGGTCGCGAGATTGTCAGTGGACAGATCTATTTTGTGGAGCCGAATATCGAAATAGTCGAGCGCCAACTCTCTTTTGCGGGAAATGACTTTCGACGATGGATTGCGATCCACGAGGTTACCCACGCTGTCGTGTTCGAGTCGGTGCCGTGGCTTAAGGATTACTTAAACCAACTCTTAAAACGGTATCTTGCGGCGACCAACGAGGGACTCACCTCAGATGGGCTCCAATCGCGAGCCCGCGCTGTGGCGAGTCATTACGTTGAGCGAAGACAATTCTCGCTCCTACACGCGGCTCTTTCTCGTGAGCAAGTAGGGCTTATAAATCAGATCCAAGCCCTCATGAGCGTGATAGAGGGTTATTCAGATTTCGTCATGGACAGGGTCGGCAAAGAGATGCTCACCACGTATGATCACATGAAGCGCGTGTTCGAACTGCGCAGAAGGCGCAAAAGCGGGAGGGAAAGGTTCTTTGAGCGCGCGACGGGGCTCGGCATGAAGATGGAGCAATATGTCCTCGGAGAGCGATTCGTCTCGCACGTGTGGACAAGTCGAGGGATCGACTTCGTTAACAGGGTTTGGCGCTCTCCAGGTGATATACCAACGCTTGATGAGGTAGCCCACCCTGAAAAATGGATCGTCCGACTAGAGGAGGCGACCTAAGGCTTAACAGCCGATGCCGAAACAAGAACAGCGGTTATGAATGAACGAGTACGCTGTTTTCGGTCCTTTGCGGACGATCACAGCGTTCGTCAAGTGAGCGGAACTTCTCCCGCCTTGCGTAGTAACCAGCACGTTCAATAAGTCCACGAAAAGTCTCACTTACCATCGATCTTCACCGAATGAGCCGACGTGGCTATAAGGGATAAGCGCACGCCAAGAGCGCCGCGAAAGTATTAGCACCTCACGTCTGTGATGCCCCTTGCTAGACCCGGTGAACGATCGGGAGGGACATCCTGTCCTTTTCATCCGCTCACGCTTCAAAAAATCCACTAAAATTGAATTTTACGCACATATGGCTTCTTAATTGGCGCCATTCGCCCGGAGCAGAGAATACCTCCACGTACTGCAGGATAACATTAAATAGCATGCAAATTGACCATTTAACGATCGACGTGCCTCAGAAACTACCGTCAAAGGACTTACTGCAGTGGGATCAAACGCTCTTCAAGGACGAGCGCTATTTTGAGTTAGACTACATCCCTGAGCATTTCTCCCATCGAGATACACAGATGCGCGCCCTCAAGATCGCCGCCCGACCAGCGCTGCGGGGTGCCCGTCCAATCAACAGTTTATGTTCAGGGCCGCACGGCACCGGAAAGACCACAGCAGTACTGAAGTTATTCGAAGAGATTGAAAACTACACTGACAGCGTTGTACCGGTATTCGTAAACTGTCAGATCGATGCGACCCGATTTGCGATATTCTCAGAAATCTACAAGAAACTCTTCAAGTATACGCCGCCCGACTCGGGGGTTTCATTCAAGCGCGTCTTCAAAAAGATTACCAAATATCTCATCGATCAGGAGAAGGTGCTCATCGTCGCGCTTGATGATATCAACTATCTGTTCTATGAAAACACGGTCAACAAGGTTCTGTATGCACTCCTGCGGGCTCACGAGGTGTCTGCAGAGGTCAAGGTCGGTGTCATCGCAATATCAAGCGACCTCTCGGTCGAAATGTCGAAACAACTCGATCCACGCGTGATGTCGGTTTTCCTTCCTGAGGAGGTGTACTTCCCGCTCTATACCCGTGCTGAGGTGCGCGATATACTGGGAGACCGCGTGCGGCGTGGGTTCTATGCAAACGTGGTGCCTGAAGACGTGCTCGAAACGGTCATTGATCTTGTAGAAGAATCAAGCGACTTGCGGGTCGGGATCGACCTCTTGAGAAAAACAGGACTCCGAGCGGAGATAAGCGCTCGAAGATCTGTCACCGCAGACGACGTGGTGCACTCATATGAAAGATCACGCCTCGTCCACCTTACGTATTCCATACACTCGTTGCGCGAAGAAGAGCGAGACCTCCTTAAACTGATCGCAGAGCAAGAGGCAAAGATAAAGGCCGGGGACCTTTATAAGAAGTTCAACGAAGAGACGCATCTCGGCTACACGCGATTTTATGACATTGTCTCAAAGCTTGATTCGATTCGACTCATCAATACTGATTTTACAGGTAAAGGAACACGCGGACGAACGCGAGAGATTCAACTCAGGTACGAGCCAGAGGATGTCTTTAGCGTGCTTGCCGGGATGAATACGTAATGCCCGCGGCAAAAAACGATAGAATTGACGCGCTCATCCAAGAGGTTCGCGAGCTCAAGAGCGAGATCAAAGAGCTTCGCATGCTTCTAATGTATGAGCTCTTGAAAAAAGAGGATCAGCGATCGCGCGGCAGGTTTAACGATACGCTCCTCGCTTTCACCAAACAAGCACTCATGGCGGCCGTTGAACAGCTTGCCGACCTCGAGCGCAAAACCGACACGGAGGCGCGAGATGTGCCACGACCTACCAAAGTGCCGGTCAAAACTCGCAAAGAGGCGCCAAAGCCAATGGTCGGCGTCAACAAGGAGATCGCAATTTTGAAAAACGAGATGGCCACGAGCCTGCGAAACGCTGCAAAGGACATTGAAGATGAGCACGCAGAACAGGAGAAGGAGGACACGGGGTAACCCATGTTGCTTACGCTCTTCGGCGATTACGAAGCGGGTGCAGAAGAGGATAAGGAGCCTACATGGCAAGAATTTGAGGAACAAATCCGCGACGTCCTTGAGTGCGCCGGCTTCTCGACCGATTTCAGGAAGGTCTTCGTGGCAGCCGGTAGGCGCCATGAAATCGACGTCGTCGCTCACCGCTTTGACACGACCATACTCATTGACGCCAAGCGGTACGGCAAAGCGCGGCTTAGAAGCTCGTCCATTCGGGCACAGGCGCGAAAACACCTCGCCCGCTGTGGCGAGTTTGAACGTGCGTTTTCCGTCAGCAGTGTCCCCGTCATCGTAAGTTGGATAGACGATGCGCTTCTCAGTGAGGGTGGTTGCTTCATCGTCCCTTTCGACAAGCTTGAGGATTTTGTTGTTCACCTCGAGCGCTACGTCGATTCGATTGGCGAGCTTGACGCCGGTAATTCCATAATTGATAATATCAACGAAAACGGCATCTTTTAATCGATGCCACTCATAAGGGCACTATTATAAGGTTCGTCAATACATCTCTATAATGAAGCTCACATGCCGAGGCTGAGTTCTCGAGCGACGAATCGAAGGAATTGAGGCACATCGATGAAAGCGTGTATCATGTGTGGCGGCGCCGGGACGAGGCTCAGACCGTTGACCTTCGAACGGCCGAAGCCTAGTATACCGCTCCTTAACAAACCGTCAGTCGGCCATCTCGTCGAACATCTGTCCGCAAACGGCTTCAATGACATCGTCGTCACCCTCGGGTACCTGGGACGAAACATCGAGGAGTACCTTGGAGATGGCGTGAAGTTTGGAGTGGAAATAAACTACATTCGCGAGAGAAAGAAGTTAGGCACTGCCGGGAGCGTCAAGAACGCTGAGCGCCTCCTCAACGACGGGCCGTTTCTCGTTGTCGGAGGAGATCACGTGATGGACTTTAACCTTCGCGAGTTTTATCAATTCCACCGAAAGAATGATAGCATACTCTCAGTGGGAGTCATGTCGATCGATGATCCACGCGAATACGGTATCCTTGACATTGACGTCAATAATCGCGTGCATCGCTTTAGAGAGAAGCCGAGTTCCGGTCAGATATTTAGCAACCTAGCAAGTACGGGCATCTACATGTGCGATTCTGAAATCTTCAGCCACATCCCAAAAGAGCGATTTGACTTTGCGAAGGACCTTTTCCCAAGGCTGCTGAGCTCAAGTGAGATTATGTCAGCGTGGATGGCGCGCGGCCATTGGACCGACATCGGAAATGCGACCGCGTATCGGCAAGCGTCGAGGTGGCTGCTCGATAACTTGCGTGGAACAGAAATCGTCGGACACTTCCAGATTGAAGACGCGCGCCTGAACGGCCCCGCATCAATCGGAAATGCCGTGTCGATCGGGTCAAACTCAGCTATAGTCGGTCCAGTCGTAATCGGCGCAAACACCGTCGTCGGCGACAATGTGCTAATCAGCCCCTACACGACTATCGGCTCCGACTGCGACATCGCCGATGATACGTCGGTGCTTTCCGCTATCGTGTATGACGATGTTAAGATCGGTGCACATACGTCCGTTTCAGGTTCCATTGTCGACAACGGAACGAGAATAGGAGATCATTGCGTTCTCGAAAACAACACCGTCATCGGCCCACGAGTCGTCGTGAACGATTTCGTTACCGTGCACTCGGGCGTCTCTATTTGGCCTGAGGTCGTCATCGACGGTGGCGAAGTGTTTAAAGATGCGCTTAATGCCGCGTACGACACGCACAAAGACGGGTCGTGACGGACAAAGAAATTGTTCTTAAGGATCTTTAATAAAGGTGGAATAGTGAAATGCTTGACATTCAAAACTTGCACGTAGACGTTGACGGTAAGAGTATACTGAAGGGATTAGACCTCAGCATCAATGAAGGGGAGACTCACGCCCTTTTTGGCCAAAACGGCTCAGGAAAGACCACCCTTGTACTGACGATTATGGGCTTTCCCCGTTACCGCGTCACCGAAGGGCGCATCCTGTTTAAGAAGAAGGACATCACCCATCTGCCCGTAAACGAGCGGGCGCGTCTCGGGATCGGGCTCTCATTTCAACACCCGCCGGCCATTCACGGGGTGAAACTCAAGGATTTGGTCGAGATCGCCGCACAACACGGCAACCGACCTTTCAAGACCGCAGAAGTCGCTGAGACCATCAATATCCCGCAGGACTTTCTCGCGCGGGACGTCAACTTCGGGTTCTCTGGTGGAGAGGTGAAGCGCACCGAGCTGTTGCAGCTCCTCGCGCAAAACCCGGACCTCGTGCTCCTCGACGAACCGGATTCGGGCGTCGATCTCGAAAACATCGAGCTCGTCGGAGAGACGATCAACAAGCTGCTCGACAGAGACAAGCGCTCGCGCGAGCGACATAAGGCGGGGCTCATTATCACACACGCCGGAGGCATTTTGAAGATCGTGCAAGCGGACAAGGCGCACGTTCTCGTTGACGGTCAGATCGCGTGTTCCGGCAACCCAGGAGAGCTCCTCAACGATATCTGCGAGCTCGGCTATGAGGAGTGTGTAAAATGTCCAAGGTAGATGAGCTGACCGAACGCGCCGAAAAGGCTCGCGAGAAGAAGGCGGCGTACGGTCCCGACATACCGCTTGAGAGTTACACGTCGAAGGCCCCGGCCCACCAGAAAGTGCAGACGCTTAAGATGCTCCCCTCAAACTACCAGAACCAGTCGCTCGGCGTCGGAATCGATGCGAAAGAAGAAGAGCGGTCAGGCTCGTTTTTTCAGCTCGATACGAGCGTCGTTTACTCCAAGGCCTCGGCACAGAACGTCGAGGTGCTCAGTGTGACCGAAGCACTCGACAAGTACGACTGGCTCAAGGACTACTGGTGGAAAGCTGTGGCGGTTGACGCTGACAAGTATACCGCCCAGGCTGCTCTTGAGTTCAGCAACGGTTACTTCATCAGGGCAAAGGCGGGCGCGAAGACCGTCCTGCCAATTCAGGCGTGCATGTTTCTGGCCCAAGAGAGCCTGTCACAAAACGTGCACAACATTATCATTGCTGAGGAGGGCTCGGAACTGCACATAATAACAGGCTGCAGAACCGCAGACGAGCTCTTACACGGCATTCACGTCGGAGTTTCTGAGTTCTTCATCAAGGAGGGCGCGAAATGCTCCTTTACGATGATACATAACTGGGGCCCTGAGGTGGCTGTTCGCCCGAGGAGCGGCGCCATCATCGAGAGAGATGCTACGTTTATCAGCAACTACGTCTGCTTGAAGCCCGTCAAAAGCCTGCAAATGTACCCCCTGTTCCGCTGCGTCGGCGCGAACGCCACCGCGCTATCGTATTCACTGCTGTACGCGACAGAGGGCTCCCATATGGACGTCGGAGCTCGAGTGATCATGGAAGCGGAGCAATGCAAGTCAGACGTGATATCACGGGCGATTACGAACGGCGGTGAGATTATCTCGCGCGGAAACCTTACCGCGCTCCACCGTGATGTCAAAGGACATCTCGAATGCCGCGGACTGATACTGGGTGACCACGGGAGGATTTTTGCCGTCCCTGAACTCGATGGAGCCGTTCCGGATGTCGATATGTCTCACGAAGCCGCAGTTGGAAAGATTGCTGAGGAGGAGATCACCTATCTTATGACGCGGGGGCTCAGCGAAGATGATGCCACGTCTGCTATCGTGCGCGGTTTCCTCGACGTCGAGATCAAAGGGGTGCCGCCTGCTTTGCAAGAAGAAATGCGGCGTGCTATCCATACCACTGAGGGCATTGGCCTGTAGAACCGGCCAGTAAAAAAGCGTAAAAAGACAGTGCGTCAGGAGCGAGCGAAGCTACCTGTTACTTCAAAGTAACATAATATAACATTCGTCGGTCGATCCGCTTCACCCAGCGCGCTTGGTAGATAGACACATAGAGCGTGTTCTTGCCGATGGGTATGGCGACATCAGTCTCTTTAGGCGGGCTAATGGAAGTAGGCAAAATAAGAGCGCCGGAACACGTTGTCGTCACTCGAAAATCTTTCCGCTGCTTCTTGATATAAGCGGCGACCGCCTCGTCAACTTCGATCTCATCTAAACTCATCGCTAATGCAATCTACGATGTAGCTCCGATTATGAATATATATCCATCGACGTGTAGCTCGGTTGCTTGAAGCGTTTTGGCGCCTAATTTTCTTGGCTGGGTGAGAGCTTGGCTCAATGTGCTTAACTTAATAAACATCTTCTGACTCACTGTGAGTTATGAGCGGCAAGTACGTGACGAGCTGCTTGGCGTGCACCATTAGGAACGACCTCGTGCTGATGGTGAAACAAGCAGATGGCTATTGGGGCGGCCGATGGATACTGCCCGGAGGCAAGCTGGAGCTGGGCGAATCCTTAGAAGACTGCGCTGCTCGTGAGTGTTACGAAGAGACGAACGTGAAGGTCGCTGTTTCTCGTCAAGTAAAAGCGTACGTGTCCCATGACCCCAACACGGAGTGGGACAAACAAGTTCTGCTCATTTGCTTCGAAGCACAGTACCTGAGCGGGTTTCCAACCGTTGGACAAGGCGTGACTGGTGCCAAATGGATCGCACTCAACAAAGTCAAAGAGATGAACTGGCGCGATCAAGAGGTCCCTGACATCATCCTTCGCATGATAACCGATACGTTGGCGTCGAGAGACCAAGCCAGAAGCGCTGAGCCCCGCTAAAGCACTTACGATAACGCTGACTGGGACCGGCGGATTTCTCAACCAACCGCTGTTATCCCTACCCTTGGAGCGCCTCGGTTATTTCTTTTCACAGAACAACGCTGCCGAACTGACTCTGATCGAGCTCGAGCAATAGCTTTCGATGAGCCAACGGGATGGCCTGAAGTTGCTTATCGCTTCTTTATTGCTTGGATAAATTCGTCGATCGGTATTGCAGGCATGCTCATTATCTCGACCGTGCCGCGAGACCCGAGCTCGACTGAGGCCTTTAAAATGGTTTCGTTATCGGGCGCTTCAACTATGTTCACAAAGTCGTATGGCCCCACGACGGCGTGCTGAGATATGACTTTCACTTGCAACGCTTCCAGCATCTCTCGATCGACTTCCTGAATGCGATTGGGTCGCTCCCTTACCGTCTTCCTGCCTTCAGCAGTGAGCTTGGACAAAAGAATGTACGTTGGCATCGAACCACCTCCCTCTATAAATTCGTGTGAAAGACCTTCTGTCTTTCCCTAAAAAAAAGCTGCAAAACGCTACGTTTTTTGTGAGGCGATGCACGGGCTCTTGCGTAGCGTCAGTTCCTACTAGAAACTACGCGTAAGTAAAGAAGATCGAGCATAACACGCTGCAGCCCTTCACAGTTCGACGAGCTCATATGAGCTTGTTCCGAGCCCGATCTCCTCGCCATACTTGATCTGTATTGAACCTTCGGTCTCACTCCAGACGCCTTTGAACTTGTCCTCGCCGGGTTCCAGATTGGTCACAAGGCGAGTGCCTGATATGCCCTGCTGGGCGTTCACCAAGTCTACGCTCGCCGCGTCAATGGCGACAGGATCCAAGGAGGCAAGAATCCCTACGTCCGGGACAATGGGGGCGTCACTAAACGGAACACAATCACAATCAGGCGTAATCTGCAAGAGGAAGTTGAGATACCCCACGCCGCGCTTGCCCGCTATCGCGCCAAAGGCGTATTCGGTCAGCTTCTCCACAAACCGTTGAAGATCTTTTTCCCAGTCAAATCCGATAGAGGAGGTCGTGCACATAGGAATACACTCGCCACAACCAACACAAAGGTCGTAATCGATGCGCACAGCACCACCCTCAATCGTGATGGCAGATTGCGGGCACGCCTCGAGGCATTCCCCGCACGCTATGCACCACTGCATATCGACGATTGGCGTCATTCCTTTGTGTTGGTCCGTCTTCCCCGCGCTCGGAGCGCATCCCATCGCCAGATTCTTTATCGCGCCGCCGAATCCAGCCATTGCGTGTGCCTTGAAGTGCGTCATGACAATCATGCTCTGGGCAGAGACGACGTCACCGGCGATTTTTACCGTTTCGAAGTGTTTCTTGTCGATTCGAACGTCCTGGTAGTGGTCGCTGACGAGACCGTCAGAGATGATGAGGGGCGCCCCTAATACTGCGTAGTCGAACCCGTGCTCGAGCGCGGTGGCGAGGTGGTCAACCGCGTTGTGCCGACTTCCTGAATAGAGCGTGTTTGTGTCGGTGACGAACGGCTTACCGCCGCTCGCTTTTACCCGCTCGACGACTTGCCTGACGAACTCTGGGCGAAGGTGTGAATCGTTCCCGCGTTCGCCGACGTGAAGCTTGATAGCTGTTAACGCGTCAGCTTCGATCAGCGTGCCAAATTGCGCTTCATCAAAGAGCTGTCTGACTCGAGTGACCGCGCTTTCATCGGCGCTCCCAGCCTTCATGCGTGCAAAATATACCGTACTTGCCATTGTTATCCCTCGGTTGCTTACGTAATCTCACAATGTAACACCCCACCGTCATCTGCCGCGGTACTGACGTTCACATTCGTTCTATCTTCGTCGCACACTCCGCAGGCGAAGACTGAAGCGAACTGCCCGCCATGTGAAGTGCCGCCTCAGCCCTGATCTCGCACAAGCGTGGTCCATTCGCCTATCTTGTCCAACTTCTTCTTAAGTGGCAGCGGATTATGGACGGCCGTCGCCCATATGACGTGCACGCCGTCCAGCGATTCGCCAACCTCTTTGCTGAGCGGCTCTGCCTCTCGTCCAAAAACAACGGCTACGGGGGTGCTGCGTGACAGCGCAGCAATCGTCGCCAGATATTGCAGGCCCGAGTCCTTGTGAATGAAACCAAACGTGAGGTCGACGTCGAACGTTCCCTCGGCGATTTGGTCGATGCACTTGTCGAGGTTCATGTACGATTCGATGTACGCTTTTTTGGGGTCCGCGACTTTCATCAAGTTGACAGCGCTCGGTGTTCCCGCACATATCACCTCAAACCCCTGCGCTTTTAAAGCGTTCCCGATGTACAGCGCGAGGCCGGTTTGAACAGGAACCTCGGGACACCCCAGGAGGAGTAACGCCTTCATCACTATCGATACAAGAATGTCGACCTATTGTATTACTCTTTTGCAGCGCAAAAAGCCGATCAACCTGCGCCATTTCGAGGTGGTCGTGCTGTTCTTCATCTCATTGCCAAAAATCCGTTATCGGCCGTGTTCAAGTGTTGTCAGATTAAGAGCAATAGAACTATTACCGCTTTCCCACAACTGTTAGCTATGACAAAAGCAGAAGATGCGGTTGCCCTTTTTCGGCAGGGGTTCACCTGCTCACAGGCTGTGCTTTTGGGCTTTGCACAGGACTTCGGGCTTGACCGGGATGTGGCACTTCGGATCTCGCAGGGATTTGGCGCCGGGATCGCCCGCACGGACGGTATCTGCGGGGCGCTCTCTGGTGCGATCATGGTGATCGGGCTGCGATACGGCCGCATACGGGCTGATGACGCCGCCGCGAAAGAAAAAACCTACGCAGTGGTCAGAGAGTTTCTACAGGAATTTAAAACGTGCCATGGTTCGGTAGCCTGCACGGACCTGCTCGGGTACAACCTGTCAAACCCACAACAGGTTGCGGAGGCGAAGAAGAACAACGCCGTGAAGGCGCGGTGTCCGGCGTTGGTCCGAGATGCCGTAACACTCCTTGAGAAGGTAGCTGAATTCTAGCCGGCTAGTGAGAGTCAGACCCTCGCCCCTTAAACCGGTCGTTTGACTTCTGGAGAGAGCATCACTGAGCGGCGCCGTACACACAAAAAAATACACCGTTCAACTTGCATTCGGCCCAGACCGGACAAGAGGGGCAAACACATCCCCTTTTCTCAAGGGTCTTTTCGCTTCTACCTCGAGCGCAGAACAGTCCACCCGTAAGACCGCTTCGATGGTACGTCGGACATCGTTCTGTATGGCACAAGCAATCCGAGTAGTTCTCTTTCGTGTTTTCCACTCGAGCACGGTTCTTTTTCACCATGGACCTCTATCGCTCCTTGTATCCTCCATCAAACTTAAGCATTTCACAAGCTTCGGCGGCAACAGCTAAGGCCGGCTTCGAATTATTACTCAGTGAGTTTAAGAGCGGTTGCAAACGAGCGTGAGGACATGACGGATCGCGGCGCCGAAAGATGCTCCACTTCGCAACTCGAACGGCCATTCGATTCACAACGCCTCGAACCTTCACCTACGAAGATGAAATATTTAAATAGGCAACGCCAAAATGCGATCAACCACTTAAACAAATCAAGCGAGAAGCGAGCGGAGAGATACTATGTCTAGCCCAATTATTCACCTTCTAGTCGGCTTGGTGGCGTTGTTGCTCTATTTTGACGACCGCCACCGGATGTGGGCTCTTCTGTTGTTGCCCTTCGCCGTGCTTCCCGACCTCGATCATTTCCATATCGCATTTCTGTACGACCCCAGGGTCTACTTCCACAACGTGTTTATGCTCGTACCCCCCCTCGTCGTTGGACTCTATGGGCTGGCGACGAAGAGAACCCTGGTACGCGACGTCGGGTTTATGGCAAGCTTCCTCTTGTGGACGCACCTCATGCTTGATTACTTTACTGGCGGGGAGGCACTGTTCTTCCCGCTGACGAAGAGAGAGTTCGCCTTCTCAGGCAGCAGAACCCTGTCAGAAGATGCCGTCGTGCTGCTCCCAAAGACGCTGCTGCCGTGGGTAAATTACGAGGCATTGGGCATTGTGCTGGTCTTCTTTGCCTTGGCTGGAATTCTAATCTTCAAGAAGCTGGTTCATTTAAACGCAGATGTTCATGAACGCGCAGAACAGATTGAAGGCTGATCTAGTGGCGCGCACCTTGTCGTCGTTGCAAGAGTCTACCTGATCGCGAGTGTGCTGCAGTGGGGCTGAGCGGCGTGCGGGAGGTAGCTTGGCTGCGTACGCCACATTTCGGCTGCTCTCCTAGCCCGTTTGATTCTTAAAAAATGATGTCACTGACGCGCTTTTAGCGTCTCGCAGAGCAGGTCGATTCGCTTTATCTTAACGTCGTCGAGGTAGTACAGTTTGAAAAAATGGTACGAGCGAGCGATACAAGCCTAAGCCGCAGCCAACGAGGAAATATTTAAACTGGCAGTGCCAAACTAATCGCTACATCCTCGCGAAACCGCGCGACAAGCAGCGAAAAAGATACAATGCCGGATCCGATTACTCACATCATCGTCGCCGTTTCGCTACTATGGCTTTTTTGGGACAAAAAGTACCGAAACTACGTCCTTTTGCTGTTTCCCTTCGCTGTGTTGCCGGATTTAGATCATTTTCTGCCGCCCTACCACCGTTTGCTTTTGCACAACGTCTTCATCCTTGTGCCCTTCATCTGCCTTGCGTTGTATGCACGCTTTCGGGCAAAGAATGACGTATTGTATAACGTTGCACTGATCGCGAGTTGCTTCCTGCTTTCACACCTGTTGCTCGACCTATTCACCGGCGCTGGCGTGCCTCTGTTCTATCCGTTCATAGGGACAACCTTTGGCTTCACATACGAGTTGCTCATTGCCCACGGCTCTGTGGTATTACTTCCTGAGCCACCTGCCGCGTTCGTACAAAGCGAATTGCTCGGCATCGCGCTGACGTCCCTGGCGCTCGCTTTGATTGTATTCGTTAAGAACCGACTGCCCTTCCAAGACGTGCTTCACGCCACAAAAACCTAGGTTTCCTTAGCGGCAGGCGATTGTTCTGAAACCTCCGGGCGTGCAACCTCATCGACGCTCCGCCATAGATACTCAACTGAATGACGCTACCGAACGACCTGCAGCCATTTTGGCGCCCTTCAAGCGCTCAAACGCGGATGAAAGCACTTATATTTGAACGCTGACTTATGCGATAGGTGATCAATCGTGCGTTACTTGGTCTATTTTGAGATTCCGACCGAAGCAGGCAATCGCTTAGACTTCGAAGAAGGGGGGCCTGGGCCGATCCTCGGATATGTCATGGATCGGTTCAAGCCAGAGGCGTCGTATACGCAGGCCGGCATGCGCGATATTTTCATGGTGGCTGACCTGACTGAGGCACAGATGACGGAACTCATGCTTATCGTGTCGAAGAAGTTCGGCACATACCCAGAGTTCACGCCCGTCATTCCCGGAGCGGCGACACCAGGAATTGCTGCGAAGGCCATAGAAGGGGCGAAAAAGGCACCCTAGGTCGGGGATTTCTTCGCTTACTTTTTCAGCTCTCGCGCAGCGGGGACTGAGCACGCGCTCCTTCGAGGGCGACTGCACTTGACGACGTGACCGCGCGCTGCGAGTTCACACCAGATCGCGCCACGCATAGCGGTGAGCGTTAGCTCCTTGGGCTGCTTAACGCGAAAGCGCTACCTTGATGGCTTATCATCAAGGCAGCAGCTCAACCAATAGGTCACTCGATCAGCGCTGCTCGATGTGGCGCGGCAATTGAGAGCCCATTGCCTCTGCTCTCGCGTGTGGGAATGGCATTGGCTGTGGCATTGGCTGTGGTATTGGTTGTGGCATTGGCTGTGGCTGTGGTATTGGTTGTGGCATTGGCAATGGAATGGACCCCTTTAATCCGCTTTATTTTCAAAAATGATGTCGCCGACGCGCTTTCGCGTCTCGTCGAGCAGGTCCTCAATTCGCTTAGTCTTAGCGTCATCAAGGTAGGTGCAATTTGAAAAGATGGTGCCAACGAGCGAAGCAACGCGTTTGCCGATGCCGGGAAGTGAATTCCACGGGGCTTGCCCCAGGCTAGCGCTAAGTTGGTCCATCCGCTCACGATTTTCTTGAAGGAACTTTTTGCCCTCTTCCGTAAGTGCGTACATCTTCTTGTTTTCGTGTTCGCTTGAGGTCACGTAGCCCTGATCCTCGAGGAGCTGCAACGTCGGGTAGACCACAGCGGGGCCCGGTGCATGGCCATACTTATTTTCGATCGCTTTAATGACTTCATAGCCGTTGAGAGGCCGCTCTTGCAGGCTGAGTAGGACCAGCGATTTCAAGTGTCCGTGCTCTCTCCTCGGGTGTTTGAACCACGCTTTGTAGAGATGCGGCACGTGATGCCACGGTCCACACGGGTTCTGATATGTGTTGTAGTTCATTTAATCCTCCGATATATCTTTAGATATATTATAAGATATTATGATATTTAAGATTTTCTGTCGAAGATTTTCTGTCGTTACTTTTTTCTCACTAAAGCAACGGCGGAAATGCTCTCCGCTTTCTCTAACGCTTGAATAAAAAAGAAAAGGCGGGCACTCGCCCCGCCTGCGATGCCGCGCTAGATAGCGCCGATACCGCGGTCGCCAGTTCTGATGCGAATCACGTCGTCTACAGGGGAGATGAAGATTTTGCCATCTCCTATGTTGCCTGTTGTCGCAGTTTCCAAGATCGTGCGGACAATACGCTCAGCGTCTTCTGCCTTGACGACCATGTCAATCTGCGTCTTGGGCAAGAGATCGAGGCAGTACTCGCTGCCTCGGTAGACCTCCATAATGCCCTTTTGCCTGCCCTGGCCTTTGACGTCCGTAACCGTCATTCCAGGGCCGAGCTCGCGCATCGCGTGCTTTACAGCATCGAGTTTTTCCCGTCTTATGATTGCCGTGATTCTTTTCATATACTCACCTCCAAGCCGTTTCTTACCCTCCCAGTCCACGCGGACGTGGTGCGGGCAAATACTTTCAGCCACGGACAAAGAGGGCAGCTTCTTTTTCGAAGCTGCCTAGGCAGCTCAGAGCCCGTAGCCGCCATCGTACCCTCCTACTCCCATTTCTGGGACGTCCAGGCCGTCTACTTCGGTCTGCGAACCGACCCTCAGTCCGACAACTTTGTCTATGAACGTGAAGATCACAAAGGTTATCGCCGCTGCATAAACGCCGCATGTCGCCACTCCGATGCATTGTGCAGCGAACTGACTGGGATTTCCATAGAGAAGACCGGTTACCGCGCCCGAAGCCCCGTTCCAGCCCGCGCCGTACGTGCCATCTGCGAAGAGTCCGAGACTGAGGCATCCCCACGCGCCGCACACACCGTGCACGGCCACCGCTCCGACGGGGTCATCAACTTTGAGCCGTTTGTCAATGAAAAGCGCGGCTTCGACCACGAGAATCCCGGCGACCACCCCGATGAGGACAGCGCTTTGCGAGTTAACGAACGCACAAGGGCCGGTTATTGCAACGAGTCCGGCAAGTAGCCCGTTGCACATGAAGCTGACGTCAGGCTTATTGCTGCGGACGCGCCACATCCAGAGCGTGGCCATCACCATGCCCGCAACCGATGAAAGCATCGTGTTGACGGCGACGACACTGATACGGAGGTCAGTTCCTGCGAGCGTGGAGCCCGGATTAAACCCGAACCATCCGAATGCAAGGATGAGGCTTCCGAGCACGGCCATAGGGATGCTGTGCGGTGGTATAGCGCGGACCTTCCCATTGACGTACTTGCCGATACGAGGGCCGAGCATCCAAGCGCCGACAAAGCCGATCGTGCCACCCATCATGTGTACAACCGTCGAACCGGCAAAGTCGACGTATCCGTTGCCTAAGCCAAAGTTCGTGCCGAGCTGCGAAAGCCATCCGCCGCCCCATACCCAGTTGCCAAAGAGGGGGTAAATAATCGTCCCGATGAAAAGACCGTAGATGCAGAATGCCAGGAATTTCCATCGTTCCGCCATAGCCCCGGTCGGAATGGTGGCAGCGGTATCCATGAAGACGACTTGGAAGAGGAACAGGACAAATACGCCGACGTCATAGGCACCGCCCAGGGCAAAACCGTGAGCACCAAACAGTCCGAACGGATGTCCCAGTAGATTGACGGTCACCTCGCTGTTAAGTCCGGTAAATCCGCCCAAGGTGGGAAGCGACGGCAACCCGCCGAACATGAGGGCAAATCCGCAGACATACCACCCGAGCACGCCAAGCCCATAGATCAATATGTTCATGCCCATCGTATGGGCAACGTTCTTTGAGCGCGTGAAGCCGGTTTCGACGAGAGCAAATCCCGCCTGCATAAAGAAAACGAGGAAGCCGGCCATTAGCGTCCATACGAAGTTGATGGCTGTTGTATTATGGCCGACAGCACTGGCGAGCTCAGATAACGTCGGCTGACCCGTCACGTTTGCCGGAACGCCGGCAGCACCAATGCTGCTGCCCGTTGCGTCGGGTTGACTTCTGTCAGACAACGCCTGCGTAGCAGCAACTGGCGTTGACGCGTTTAGTGCTGAGTTTGTAGGTTGCTGGGCAGTTCCTGTGAGGTAGCCCGATTTTGCCATCATCAAACTTAAAAATACTAGGACTAAAAGGCAGTTTATTACCAATTTTTTACTCGGTTTCCATGTCATTTTGAGACCTCGCGTTGCGTGGAACTTAGGCAGGTTTTGGCCTGTTTGACACAAACGGGCAAGGAGCGCACATAGAGGATCGAGGCGCTCTCGCCCGGTACTGTTATGTACTGCGCTATTAGTAGGAAGCTATATGTATAGGAAGTAGGATGCTTGCTTCCTACTGAAATTCCTAATGTGACTATCATATTTAAAAGTTACTCTGCACAAACCGCAGCGAGATAAGCTGTCACTACCAACGCAGAGCTTTAAAATGCAGCTCCGCAACATTTCACCTAATAAGGACAAATTTGCACTACTAGTCGCTACGGATCACGCCTTGAGTCACCGTAAAGGGCAAATGCCCCCTTCGCGCGTCAGGTGGACGTTAACCGCGCAAATATAAGATGCCCCACATCGGGGTGCCCCGCGTTACGTGAGCAATCTAGAGTCTCCTAAAGAGAGGCTGCACTGGCGATCGAGGCGCAGTGAGGCCCCAGCGACGGTCGACAAACGCATATAAAACAAGGAGATTCCGTATAACGGCATTTTAAGCGTTTCTCACTCATCGGTTCCAGTGGAGGCATTTGCGGCGCGAGGTCGCCTCGCAAATAGCCCCAAAATGACGCTCTCACGAAAAAATAACCGTTTTACCCCCGTAAAGAACCTTTGTTTCGACTCCAATTTCCAAAAGAGGTAAAAAATCGAATCGGAACCGTTAAATCTAATGGTGCGATGCTTTATATGCCGATTGTTTGGCTGCACATTAGCAGGAGCAGGGCGTCGCCGGTCTGGCCTACCTCACAACCGTCTCGTTGTTTGGCGAACCCGTGCTCCGCGCTAATCACTGCATTTGCGATGTGAGCTCCATTCGCGTGTCGAGCAGCTTGAATCGTCTTTTTTCTTTGTTGTTTGACCTTTCCGGGTTTCTGCAGCTCATCCTACACTCAAGGAAAGCTCATAGCAGAACTGTCCTATGCGTTATGGGAGTGCCACCGGACTCGCGCGACGCCTGCGGCTGTGCTCCTTTCATCGCAGCTGCGCATAGATCAAAGTGTATCGACACAGCAACGATCGATGATCCCGCAGGCATCAGAGCCTTCGGTTAGCCAATGCTACGGTGCTGAAACCCAATGAGGCCGACGATGGTGAGCACCAACGCGAGGATGGTGAGCCAGACTAGAGGCATCACAGACACCCCGCTGACAAGGACGGCCGGTACGCGGTTAAACGGCGAGAGGTTCAGGATCGACTGGCTCACCTTCAACGTCTCGCCGATCAGCTCGAGTAGTACGAACGCTCCCAGTACCCCCCAGCTCACGAACGACAGCCGCGGTACGAGACCGTACAGCGCCATCGCGATTCCCGCCACCACCCAGACGGCGGGCAAGTACGCGAGCGTGGCGACCAGCATGCGCGGCAATTCGTAGCCCACGTTGCCGGTGCTCAGCCCGTAGGTGAGCCCGGCCGAGAGGCCGAAGGCCGCAAGCACGACCGCCGAGCCGATGACCATGAGGGCGAGGTCGCTCGTCGCCCACCGCAGCCGGCTGACCGCAGTGGCGAGCACGTGATCGACACGCCTCTCTACCTCCTCTGACTGTAGCCGCAGCGTGGCCGTGATAGCGTATGCTGCGGCGATCCATCCCAGGAACGTGAGGGAGAGGGTAAAAAGGGAGTCGGTGTACGCCGAGGCGCCGCCAAAATGGGCAAACAAGTTTGCAAGCTGCGGGTTGGTAGCCAGTAGGTCCGCAGTGGTTTTTGCAAGATAGCCAACCATAACACCGTATATCGCAAACATCGCAGCCCAGGCAAGCAGCGTGAGCCGGTGTAGCCTCCACGCTAGGGCAAGTGGGCTGCGGAGCCGGGGCGATGCCCTAGCTGGGCCAAGCCGCGGCGTAAGAATGCCGGCACCGACGTCCCTCCGTGACGATAGTGTGTAGGCCATCGCGATCAGCACGATGACCGCACCGAGGAAGATCGCAAATACCCCCCAGCGTTCGCTGGCGAATGGTTTGACGAGACGCATCCACCCAAGCGGCGACAACCACGACAGCCAGGACTGCCCGCTCTGCTCGTTGGCATCGCCAGCGGCGCGCAACACGTAGAACAAAACGAAGATTGCCCCTGCGATGCCCCTTGCGACCCCGGCGCTTTCGGCCAGCTGCGCCGCCACGCCGGCGATCGCCGCGAACGTCCACCCGATCGCCGCGAACGACAGTCCCAGTGCGACCGACCCGGCGACGGGAAGCCCGAACGCGACCAGTCCCCCAGTGACGAGAGCGGCGATTGCCAGGTCGGCGCCCAGCGTCACGACCAAGCTCGCCGACAACGGCGCGCGTCTGCCCACTGCACCCGAACCCAGCAGCTCGTACCGTCCGGTCTCCTCGTCTGTGCGGGTGTGCCGGATGACGGTAAGCGCGTTCGCTCCCGCAACGATCACCGCAGCGAAGATGCTCGACCGCCACGCGGTCAGCGCACCTACGGTCGGGGCAGACACGGGACCGAGCAGTGCGACGAGTCCCGGACCGTTCACGATCTGCGCGGCGATCGTCTGTTGCGACGCTGCGGTGGGATAGAGACTCACGAATGCAGAGGCTACGAGGATCACGAAGAGGGGCGGCAGCGCGATCCAGATCGGCAGCAGGAGTCGATCCCGCCGCAGGATCAAACGAATGAGTGCGCCAGTGCCACTAAACTCGCTCACCTTCATCGCGCGTCGTCCCCGGTGTGGAGTTCGTAGTGGCGCAAGAACAGATCCTCGAGCGTGGGCGGGGCACTCGTGAGAGAGAGCGCGTCAAACGGGGTGAGGTGTTCCATGACGCGATTGATCGCACCGGCATCCACGGTGAAATGCGCGCGGGCGCCGTCGACGCGTACGTTGTGCACGCCCGGCAGTTCACTAAGTCCGGTGACGGGGCGAGCGGTTTCGACTGAGACCGAGATTCGCGTGAGGTGACGCAGTTCGGCAAGCGTTCCTGATTCGACGATCGTGCCCTCATTGATGATGCTGATGCGATCGCACAACGCCTCAACCTCGGCGAGGATGTGACTGGAGAGCAGCACGGTCTTGCCGGCCTGCCTGACCTCCGCGATGCAGTCGCGGAAGACCGCCTCCATCAGGGGGTCGAGGCCCAACGTCGGCTCGTCGAGAATGAATAGCTCGACGTCAGAGATAAACGCGGCGATAAGGGCCACTTTCTGTCGGTTCCCCGTCGAATACGTCCGACATGGCTTTGTCGGATCGAACTTAAAGCGTTCCAGCAGCTCGTCGCGACGCGACTGGTCGAAGCCGCCGCGCAGCCTGCCTAACAGGTCGATGACCTCGCCACCGGAGAGGTTTGGCCATAAGCTCACGTCACCTGGCACGTAGGCCAATCGACGGTGGAGCGCCACCGCGTCGCGCCACGGATCAGCGCCGAGCACACTGACATGCCCAGCGTTCTTATGGAGCAACCCGAGCAGGATCCGCAAAGTCGTGGTCTTTCCGGCGCCGTTTGGGCCGATAAAACCGAATACCTCACCTTGTTCAACCTCGAGATCCACCTTGTCGAGGGCCAACGTTTTCCCGTAGGATTTAGTCAAGTTCTCAACGTGGATGACCGACAAATGAAACGCCTCCAATCATTTTGTTCGTATAGTTCATCAGCGGGTCGCCTGATACCCCGCATTGGCCCCTCTTGCCACCACTAGCACAGCGCCGCGCCAACGCTATGTGCTCTGCAACTTGGTGGCGAGCGCTACGACTTTTTTCGCTAACCCTCTGCACTCTTGAGAGGACCGGTCGTCCGGAGTACCGCTTGCCACGGCACCGTAGTGGCCTCCCGTGGAGATCGGATCGCCGCACACCACCATGCCATGTACGATGAAGGACTGCAGGAGCGCCATGATGGTGGTTTCCCTGCCTCCTGCACGGTGCCCAGAACTCACAAAGGCAGCGCCGACTTTGTTTTCGAGCTGTTTTCTCACGCTAATCGAGTCGTCGATAAACCTCTTGATGTCGCTTGCCGGCTGCCCGAAATAAACGGGGGAGCCGATGAGGATGCCGTCGGCCCAAATAAGGTCGTCGTTTGAGGCATCGGCCACCTCTTTGAGCCGAACCTGCGCCCCTTCTTTGCCTGCCGCTTCAGCTATGATTTCTGCCATCGCTTTTGTATTGCCTGTGCGCGAGTAATAGACAACGAGGACGTTGACCATTTGATCACCCCTGAAATAAGGCTGAATATGGTTCTTTAACCTAACGGCTGAATCAATCTGACATGGCACGAGCGTGTCATCGAATCTCTTTAACTGCTTTGCTGTGCGCTGGCGCACGATTGGTCGCTTACATTTGTGGTGGGCGCGTCGCCGACAATTTGCCTTGCGGCTAAGCAAATAGCTAATCCTCTTATCCTTTGGGCGCACATTCACATAGCTATCACTAAGACGACACAAGAGCGGAGACCGGCACCGCCTTAATCGAGAGAGTCGCCTGGCCGCCGACTGTCAATGACGCGTCAGGTTGCGAAGGTCGCGGTTCTCTTTCACCTTCCAAACGGCGACTCCGCTCAAAGGAGCATCAACGTGGCGCTCGGATGGAACAATGCATCGGGAAAGCGGCGCGAAGAATGCACGCTCAAAAAAATCCCGTTTCGTCGATCTAAATCACAGATGCGGCACGCGATCGGATCGCAGTGTCCGCTATGTGCAACAATAGTAGGTTTGCGATGAACGTTAACCCCCCCGCTTCACGTGGAGAGCTGAGGATGCTGCAGTTCGCAATAGCCGTGTATGTGTTCATGTTCGCCATCAAGCTCGTGGCGTACTTCCTGACCGGCGTTCTAGCGTTGCTCGCCGAGAGCGTGCACTCGCTCACCGATCTTTTCATCGCGACCTTCATCGTACTGGCGTTCGTATACTCCCGAAAGAGCGCCGACGAGGGGCACCACTATGGCCACGCCCGCGCCGAGAACATCGCTGCGCTCATTGCGGCGACCCTGTTTATCTCATTCACGAGCGTACAGCTTTACCAAGAGGCGTTCAACCAGCTCGTCGGGCAGATCTCCACCACATACCAGCACCTCCCTCTCGCACTCGGCATCGTCGTGCTGTCGATGGTTGTCGAGTCGACGCCGCTGATCGGGTTGTTGAGACACACCTATCGCGGGCCTGCGGCCACGGCACAGCTGACCGACTTGGTTAACGACGAGTTCGCCCTTGTCGCCGTGCTCATTGGCACCGTATTCCTTATCCGCGGACAACCGGTCGCCGACCCCATCGCCGTCATCATCGTCGCTACGATCATCGCTGCGCGTGGGGCCGTGCTGCTCCTTCAGAACGCGTCATACCTGCTCGGGCGTTCGCCCGATGCTGCCTACTTGACGCGCATCGCACAGATTGCGCAAACAGTCGACGGCGTAAGAGAGGTACACGAGCTCCGCGGCGAGTACATCGGACCTTCTATGGTGCACCTCGAGATGCACGTCGCCGTAGCACGGGGCACACCGATCGAAGACGCGGATCAGATCGCCGATGAGGTCGAGCGTCGCCTAGCGACCGAGGGTGGGTGCGAGTATTGCACGGTTCACGTCGAACCCGACAGAGCCTGACGGTGCGCATTCCTCTCATATGCCGTGAGCACGTGAGGGCACCCTTCGACCAATAAGCCGAAGCTAAGCGAAGTTACAAGATCGTGCCATTGTTCAGGCGTAGCTGGCTCCGCTCCTCAAGGAGTGCCTATTTACTGTCAACGAATGCTTTGCGACTAAGTGAAAATTATGGTCAAGATACCTGATGAAGTGTTCAACTCGATCAACAATGAGAAGAACTCGAAGATCCTGGCAACCGTCGGTACGAACGGAGCTCCGCACGCGATTCAGGCAGGAAGCATCGCGGCACCATCGAACGAGATAATGATCGTCGGCGCTAACCCCGATCGGGTTGTTTCATGGCCCACGGAACCCACACGATGACCTCTATTACCCCCGCGACGACGAAAGATAGCAGAATGACCGCTATGTTTTGCAGAATGCTGAAGCTGCTTGCATAATAGAATAGCCATAGCGCGAGGAAAACGAGCCACACGAACGGCACGGCGATAGACTCGTATATCCTCCTCGGCTCTGGTTGTTGGTTGCTCATTTCTGAATCCCCCAGTGTTTTTTTAACACTGAATAGTTGCACGATATTGCTCCTTATACTGTTTCTTTTTGATGGTCGAATTGTTTACGCCACAGCACGCGTTTCAGTTAGAAACCGCGGTTTTCAGAAGGGCACACATAGCTAGACTTATTCGAGCACGTCTCACTTATACGGTTCCAATGAGGGCACTATTGCTGCGCGTCGGCATCGATAATGGGTGCGGAGGGACGCTCGGTCCCATATTTGACGATGGATCGTTTGAATTATCCCCGTTCCTAAGAGCGTCCCGCCCTGGGCGCAGCTCACTTGTGCCCGATAACGGGCAACAACGCTTCCGGCTGGTCGCTAATGGGCGAGCGAATTCAATCAACAGGGCGCGACCGATAGGGGAATCATCAGTTGATCATTCGATGATCTTCCGGAAGCTCAGTGAAGCCACTGCAAACATGAGGATATCAAAGAACGCTATGACGGCAACGTCAAGCGGAAGGAGCGCGAGATTACCAGTGATCATCAGTCCCCGCACCGCATCTACGGCATATGTCAGCGGGTTAAACGCCGCGACGAGCTGGAGGGCATGAGGCATTAACGCTATCGGGTAAAGGGCGTTGCTGGCAAAGAAGAGCGGCAGAATGAGCGCCTGGCCGATCCCCATAAATCGCTCCCTGGTTTTCAATAACGATGCTACGATGATTGAGAGGGCGGCGAACCCCCCCGAAATGACGAACAATATTGCGAGTGCTGCCACGAAATAGGCAGGGTTGGGGATGAAGCGCACGCCGAGGAGCAGCGCCACGGGTATGACGATTAGTACCTGGATGATTGCTCTGACGCCTGAAGACATCGATCTGCCTATAACCGTTGCATAGCGGGAAGCTGGTGCGACAAGAAGCTTTTTTAAGATACCAGTATCCCGCTCCCACACGAGCGTCAAGCCGTACAAGACGGCGACGAATAGGACTGACTGCAGCATGACGCCAGGAGTGATGAAGTCAATGTACGGTACCCCATTGGTTGGTATGGCGTGTATCTCACTGAAGACCGTTCCGAAAACCACCAACCACAACACAGGCTGAACGGCCCTTGTGTACACTTCCGTCCGGTCATTTCTGAGTCTCCGAAGCTCGAGTTCCATCATAGCAAGCACGACCCTTAAGGAGTCATTCACGGCGATTGCCTCCTGCCTCTCCCTCAACCCGCCCAGTCGTGCGGGCGCCGGCGCCGGACCCGCGCATCGTTCCCGCATATCTCAAGAAGACGTCATCCAACGTCGGCTTCGTGGTCGCAATTCGAACGACCGAGATTTCCCCGCTTCTGAGCACATCCATGACGCCAGGCAGCGCGGTTTCTGCGTCCTCGACGGTCACGTTGAGCGTGGAGTCAGTAACAACGACGCTGTTTACGCGCTCCAGACCTCGTATCCGACCCAACGTATGTTCATCGACGCGGCGATCGGACAAGCTGAATTTGATGAGCTCACCTCGAAGTGAGTGCTTAAGTTCTTCAGCCGTGCCTGAGGTGACCATCCTCCCCACGTTGATAATTGCAACCTCGTCTGAGTAGGCGTTCGCTTCGTCCATGTAGTGCGTGCTGAAAAACACGGTCGTGCCAAACTCCTCTTTAAAGGACGTCAGCTTCTCCCACACAGCGATTCTGGCTGCGGGATCGAGGCCGAGCGTCGGTTCATCGAGAAACAGAATCTTGGGCCTAATCAGCATCGCGCACGCGATCTCGAGCTTCCTGATCATGCCACCCGAGTAGTTCTTCACGAGCTGCCCCGCGACAGCGCGCAGCCCCATACTCTCGAGCATGTCATAGATAACCTCCTTTCGTGACCGTGATGGCAGACCGTATATCTTGGCGTAGATGAGGAGGTTCTCGTAGCCGTTGATATCGCTCCAGACGCTCGTCTCTTGGGGGACGTAGCCTATCACTTTCCTGACCTCTGCGCCTTCGCGAACGACGTCGAGGCCGAAAATGTGCGCTTCACCGGACGTCGGTTTGAACTGAGTGGTCAAAATGCGCATGAGCGTCGTTTTCCCCGCGCCGTTGGGTCCAAGCAATGCAAAAATGTCGCCAGCCTTGACGTCGAGGTCGACGCCGGCTAACGCCTCAACGCTGCCTTTGTAAACCTTCTTAAGCCCTCTCGTGGCAATCGCAAACGTCATATATCATGTCTCTCCCATGCGCCTCGATTTCATACCCCACAACAACCGGTTGAACCGTCGTGCTTCGTAAATACTCGTTAACCCAATTTCGCAAAATAAGCACGAATGCAGATGTTTGACATCCAGCCTGTTAAGGTGTCAAAAGTCACCTGCAAAAACGATGTGATGGCGCGATATTTATGTCTTCTGTTGCTGAGATCGGCACACCGCACTTGCGCCGACCCACGTCGCTTATTTCTCGAAAACGTTTAGCTGAAGGGTTTCTTTTCTTACTTCTACCTCTGATGAGACCTAGCAGATGAGCCTCCATGATGTTATGACCGTCCTTCGCTCAAAAGCTGGTTGCGACACGCGAACGTAAGATCAGCCAGGCTCGAACCGAACAGGGAGGTACGAGCGACTATCGTGGCCATCAATCCACAACACTAACTCGTCCTCGGCGGATTTGGTCACCCGGACAGGTTCTTCTTCTGCCAATTCAAACTTCCACTTCCCAACTCCCGTTTGATTCCTTTTCCATGAACCATCTTCCGCCTTTTTGTAGGATATCCAACGAAAAACGACCCTCGCAGGCCTGGCCAAGTGCCAGCGTCGCCTTGCCTTCTCGACTGCTATGATCCATTTCACTGCGAGATGGTGCAATTGCTCGTCTTTAGCAAGCCGCATTTTAATGTCGTTGAACTTGAGCGTCGTCCCTCGCATCGGACCTGCGAGTATGAAGGGCGGGAGCGTATAGAATGCTGCTGGCCACGCATAGAAGCCCTGGACTACGCCTTTTATCTGCTCGATCCTTTTTGCGGAAGGGGGCCGGGTGTGTAAGCCATTGTGGCGCACTGCCCACACCGCTGCGATGTCCTCGACTGCGCGTTCCGGCCATTCCATGAATCGTCCTCTACCGCCGTGAGGTCCTTTCCATTTCGCTTCAGGGCCTTCGATGAGGCCTTGCCAACGCCAACGACGTATCGTGCCTCCTGGGATAGAGATCCCAATCTCGTCTAATCTGGCGCTGAGTTCCTCAAAATCCATATGTGTGAATATTGCGCTACTGCTATATATCTTTTGCTCGTCTAAATGAGTTAAATTAAATCTAAACGAGCAAATAATATATAGGTCTTCCGACAAAATTACGCATGGGCATGGCGGTATGCCTAAGAATTAGCCTAACGGGTGCACCAGCGCATGAAGCTCGGCGGTCTGAACGAGATACGTTGAGTCAACATGAGTGACGCGACATCCGCCAGAATGGCTTCGGCAAGAAACTGAAAGGAGGAATGAAGAGGATTATGACAGATGATTAACCCGTGGGATAGGCTCCCAAATGAACGCTCAAAAGCGTACCACCTATTTTGCATGTATAGAGATCTGGGGCCCACGCGCACACTTGAGAGACTGGCGCGCGTCGAGGATAGCGATTCAAACAGAGTCGCTACGCGTGCCAATCTCAAAGTGTACAGTCGCAAGTATCAGTGGGTCGCACGAGCGCGTGCGTACGACGACTACCTAGCGGAAAAAGAACGCGTCGACAACGAACAGCTTATCCTCGAGATGAACCGACGACAGGCGGAAGACGGTCGTTTTTTCCAGCATATCGCTGTGAAAAGCCTCGAGGAGCGCGAGTTAGACAAGTTGAGTCCCACAGAAGCAGACCGCCTCTTTAACACAGGGGTAAAGACAGAGCGCCTCGCGAGAGGTGCACAGACTGAAGCGGTGAACGTGGAGGTGAGTACTAATGTCAAAGTCGCACGGCAAATCATCGCCGATCCGGAAGCGCGCAAGCTCTGGGCGGAAACGCTCAGACGCCTTGCTGATCGCACAAACGAGTCCAGCAGGTCTCGCCCTGCTGACGACTAGAGGAAGGTGGCAGCTCGCTGATCACCTCTGCCTCATTAACGAGAAGCTGATGGCGGTCGCGGCCGGGGACATACAGCGGCTCCTGCTCTTCCTGCCACCGCGCTCGGGAAAGAGCGAACTGGTCTCACGGTATTTCCCCGCGTGGCTCATCGGTCTCTACCCCGATCGGCGCGTCATCCTCACCTCCTACGAGGCGGACTTTGCCGCATCGTGGGGGCGGAAAGCGCGGGATGCTCTCGCCGAGTTCGGCTCGTTATTCGAAGTCGCCGTCAGGGAGGACAGCGCAGCCGCTAGCCACTGGGACATTAAGGGTCACGCGGGCGGCATGGACACCGCTGGCGTCGGCGGCCCTATCACAGGGAAAGGCGCCGACGTCTTGATCATTGATGATCCGATCAAGAACTCGGAGGAAGCGGACTCTCCGACCTACCGCGAAAAGATCTGGGACTGGTTCCAAACGACCGCCTACACGCGACTCGAACCGGAAGGCGCGATCATCCTCATAATGACGAGGTGGCACCCTGACGACCTCGCCGGAAGGCTCCTCAAGCAGATGGAAAGCGGCGGCGAGCATTGGGACGTCGTTTCCCTGCCGGCGATCGCCGAAGATAACGATCTGCTCGGAAGGGAGCCTGGTCGTGCGCTATGGCCGGCGCGCTTCGATGAAGCGGCGCTAGCAGAAACGAAAAAGACGATCAGCCAGCGCTGGTGGTCGGCGATGTACCAACAGCGGCCCATTCCGCAAGAGGGGGCGATGTTTCGCAGAGACTGGTTTGAGGTGGTGACTGAGTATCCGGACGACGCGAATCACGTACGCTACTGGGACTTGGCTGCAACGAAAAAGGGTGATTACACGGCAGGCGCGCTCGTTGCTGAAAAAGATGGTATCTATTACATAGTCGACGTGCAGCGGATACGGCTGACGCCTGCCGGCGTAGAACAGCGTATACGACAGACCGCTGAACAGGACCGAGAACGAGGGGACGTGACCATTTATATGGAGCAGGAACCGGGGGCATCAGGGGTGGGCACGATCGACCACTACGCGCGCACCGTCCTTCAAGGCTTCCCGTTTAAGGGCGACAAGACCTCAGGGTCCAAGGAGACAAGAGCGCGTCCTGTCAGCAGCGCAGCAGAGCTTGGGAATATAAAGTTGGTTCAGGGCAAGTGGATCACGGCGTTTCTCGACGAGGCAGAAGTGTTCCCGGACGGCGAACACGACGATCAGATAGACTCGTTGTCAGGGGCAATCGCGATGCTGACCGCTGAGGACCAAGAGAGCAGAGTTCCGCTCGTATGCCCTGTAGAAGTTGGTCGGAACACGAGGTGGGCTGTAGGCGGCTTTACTTCGCGCGGGAGCCGGTGGAACTCGAGCGTATTCGGAAGCGGCAGGATTGCGCGTCGATAGAACTGATTCCAGCCGACGGTCCTGGCTAAAGGAAAACGTTATAAGCCATCGACCGTTCTTTTTTAATTTGTGAGGGGCATTAAGCCCGCTTTTTACGCGAAATTGCAGTCGCACTCATTATTTCTGTCTGCGGATGCACAGATCAGCGAGTGGTTAACCTCACGATTCAAGAAGCAAACGCACCGTCGGAGCTCCCGACAGCTTCCGTTGCGAGTGGTTCACACGGAGCCGCCTCGAGCGCATAGCCTTCAGCAACACCGACGACAGCTGCCCGGAGCACGGCCACGCCGATGCCGTTTGCGCCGCTCACCGTTGGAACGAGCTTCCAGTGTGTCCACGAAACGCCTGATAGCACGTCGGTCGGGGTGGTGACGAACGTCATTGATGGGGATATAATCCACGTACTCATTAACGGCACGGATTACAAGGTGCGGTACATCGGTATGAACGCCCCTCATCGCCGACTTAGATGGCTTGGATCAACGATTCGAAGCCTATCTTTTCCATCCACAGGACTCCATCAACCGAAAGATCCTCGACGCCGCCCACTTCTACGCAACCAAGTGGGAGTTTGACATCATCAAACACGAGAACTGGAACGACTACGAGATCGACGAGATCCAGCGCGGCCTGCAGCGGCGGCAGGAAGCACTCTCTGACGTGGAAGGGCTATAGAAGCTCGCCCTGTTTCCGACCTATCGCAGCTTCGTGGACTTGTGCGGACGGCTTCGGTTCCAGGTGCGGTGGGGGCAGCTGTACCGAGTTCCGCGGACCTCGGTACTGGGCCACATGCTCATCGTTGCCATCCTGTCGTACCTGTTTTCCCTTGGGATTGACGCCTGCCAAACGGCGCACTAACAACTACTTCGCCGGCCTCTTCCACGATTTGCCTGAGGTGCTCACCAAGGACATCATCAGCCCCGTCAAGAGGGCCGCGACTGGTGTCGACCGCTTCGTTAAAGAGTTTGAACGAGACCAGATGCAACGGCGGATTTACCGACCGAAGCTTATACCGGAGGCGTGGCAGCCTGAGATGCGACAGTTCACCGAAGAAGTGTTCGCTTCCAAGGTGACGGTCGAGGGGAAACTGCAGAACACCACCTCCGACGAGATAAACGCGTCATACAACCGTGACCGATACAATCCGGTCGATGGCGAGCTCATCAAAGCTGCCGATGACCTTGCGGCCTTTATGGAAGCTTGCTTAGCGCTGCAAAACGGCATTTCGAATGCGCAATTGCAGACCGCCGTTGACGAGAAGAAACTGTTCTACCGCGAAAAGACGATTGCTGGCATAAACCTTGGCAACGTGTACAAGGATTTTCATAGAGAGTAGGGGTGTTTCGTGCCACACTCCGAAGCTTATCTGTTTAAACTCGAATTATTAACTCGCTAGATCGGACCGATTTAAATCAATACTACTAGTGACAAGTCAAACGAAAGCTATTTGCGCCGCGGCACTAGCCTCCTTCCGAGGTACCTGTGGAGCGCAAAGGCACAAAGGACGGGGAACGGAGCAACGCGTTGGCCTCCGAGAAGAGTCCGTATCTGCTCCAGCACGCTGACAACCCGGTCGACTGGTATCCGTGGGGGTGTGAGGCGTTCGACACGGCACGGCACGAGGACAAGCCTCTGTTTCTTTCGATCGGGTACTCGACCTGCCACTGGTGTCACGTGATGGCCCACGAGTCGTTCGAGGACCCGGAAATCGCACGAATGATGAACGACGCGTTCGTGAACGTCAAGGTCGACCGGGAGGAGCGACCCGATATCGATGACGTCTACATGGAAGTCTGTCAGGCAATGACCGGGCAACGAGGGTGGCCCCTCAGCATCGTAATGACGCCTGACGCCCGACCATTCTTCGCGGCGACGTACATCCCAAAAGAGACGCGGTTCGGCCGAACTGGGATGCGGGAGCTCATACCGCGCATACAGGAGACGTGGCGCCAAAATAGGCCCGAGATCGACACTTCTGCGGCAGAGATCGTTTCAGTGCTCCGTGCGTCATCGCCCCAGCCCTCAGCCGGAGATATCGACGCGTCAGCGATTCAGATAGCGTACGAAGAGCTCATCTGCCTCTTCGATGACGTGCACGGAGGGTTCGGGAGAGCCCCGAAGTTCCCCACCCCTCACAGCCTAATGTTTCTGCTCCGCTATTGGAAGCGAACGGGCGAGCGCAAGCCGATACAGATGGTGGAAAAGACGCTTCAAGCGATGCGGCGCGGCGGACTCTACGACCACGTGGGATTCGGTTTCCATCGATACTCCACTGACGCTGAATGGCTCGTCCCGCATTTCGAGAAGATGCTCTATGACCAGGCACTCCTCGGGCTCGCGTACGTTGAGGCCTATCAGGCAACCGGGAACGATGAGTATGCACGGGTCGTCCGGGAAGTGTTTTTGTTTGTGTCGCGGGAGATGACGTCGTCCGAGGGAGGCTTCTACACCGCTATAGACGCTGACAGCGAAGGAGAGGAGGGCAAGTTCTACCTGTGGCGCCTCGAGGAGCTTCAGCGAGAGCTCACTGAAGAGCAAACAGAGCTCGCCCGTATCGTGTTCAACCTCAAGTCCGCGGGCAACTACAGCGACGAAAGCACCGGGGAGCGTACCGGCAAGAACATTCTTCACATGACGCGATCGGTCAAGGCGCTCGCCACAGAACTCAAGATGGACGAAGAAACCCTCAGAGACCGCATTGAGTCAATCCGGCAGCGGCTTTATGAACGGAGGGAGAAGCGCGTACATCCGCTGCGGGATGATAAGGTGCTCGCTGACTGGAACGGGCTCATGATCACCTCGCTCGCCAAAGGCGCACGCGCTCTCGGGGAGCCGGCGTACGCCGCAGCGGCAGCGAAGGCGGCCGATTTTATCCTCGAGCGTATGCGCGACCGTGAAGGTCAGCTTCTTCACCGTTATCGGGAGGGCGAGGCGCGGGTTACCGCGTCGTTGAATGATTACGCGTTCCTTATCTGGGGCCTATCAGAACTGTATGAAACCACCTTTGAGACGCGCTACCTTGCAGCAGCGCTTGAGCTTCTCGAGCACGTGCTAGCGCATTTCAAGGATGATACATACGGCGGATTTTACTCGACCGCCGATTACGCGGAATCACTCATCTTCCGCACGCGAGACGTGTTTGACGGCGCACTTCCCTCGGGTAACTCGGCAATGCTGATGAACCTGATGTTTCTTGGCCATTTAACGGGGAGGTCAGACTATTTTGATGAAGCTTCGAGACTGGGCCGGGCACTCTCACACGAAGTCGACCGGGCCCCGCAAGCCCACACGCATCTTTTGAGCGCGCGTGATCTAGCCCTCGGTCCTTCGTATGAGACCGTTATTTGCGGCGACTCGCGCTCAGAAGACGCTCAACGCATGCTAAAGGCGCTTGACAAGCATTTCCTCCCGTATAATGCAGTGGTTTTCCGGCCCGCAGAGACGGAGCATCCTGAAATCGCAGAAATCGTTCCTTTTACGAGGTTTCAGACGTGCATTGACGGAAAGCCCACCGCGTACGTCTGTCAGAACTACGCGTGCAGCGTGCCAACAACGGATACTGCCGAAATGCTGCGGATGTTGGAAGAAGGGCATCGCGGCAATCGCTGAGCAGATATGTTTCGTGAGTTAGTCAAAGCGAACAGATCTGGTTTTTCGCATCCCTGCAGCCTCTGCGAACATCAAATTGAGCGGGTCATTCACTTTAACTAACGATTCGAGTCTATTACCGGGTTGAACTTACCTGATAACTTCTTAGCGTGCGAGGACGGTATCTCTCAATCCATGTTTCTTTGATAGCAATTGCCCCGCTCCTGCTACGGCTTGTCCGTGGGCACGGCGCAATAGCGCATGTCGCTAATAATCTGTGATTGCTGGCTCATCAAATCAGCTATGTCGAATATCCCAGTGATGTCAACAACGCCGATGGCGGCTATCGCCGAGCCTGAACTATCTCGTATCGGGGCAACGATAACCGGCACATTTGCGTAATCTCCCGCTTCAGGTCGCGTCTTTATCACGTTATTCTCCACGAGAACTCTTTCGAGTATCGGTCCCGTATAACTCTGGCTTTTCACTTCGCCGTCTTCAATTTTTACGCCAAGGTTACTCTTACTGCGTATTGTAACGGGCAAACCGCTTAATACAGCGTGAACCGCCAACGCAATTGGGACCAAATCGCGGCTCGTGGATTCTGCAGAAAGCTTAAATTGTTCCAAGATAATTCTCTCCATTTCTCAGGCTATGTCAGAAATATATAAGATCGACTCCGGCTAACGACGCAGGCATCGAAGCATTAAACCTTGTTCTCATCAATTGTCAACGTACGGCAGCTGATAGCTGCTTGTAACTCAGCTATAAAGACTTAAGGCTTTACTCTTGCTCTACGTCAGATAGCCGTGCACCGTAAGACCCTACACTATTATTGTCATTCGAGAACATCGCACGTTGTTCCTAGAACAGACGTTCAAGACTATAGACTGCCGCAAAAAGCATTTAAACTGATGGATCGCACTAGTGGCGGGAAGGAACCTGCAATGAAGCCGTTAGTGGTATTCTATTCACGAACAGGATCGACCAAAAAGGTCGGGGAAGCTATTGCTCAAACGCTTAACTGCGATAGTGAAGAACTTATTGACACAAAAAAACGAGGCGGGCCTATAGGCTTTGTGCGGTCCGGAAGGGATGCGCGGGAAAAAGCGCTCACCACACTCGCAGACACCAAGCACGATCCCGCATCCTATGATTTAGTAATACTCGGCACGCCCATTTGGGGCGGAACGTTGTCAAGTGCGATCCGGACCTATATCACCAACAATAAGTCGACGTTTAAACGGGTAGCATTTTTTTGCACACAAAGAGGCACCGAGAATAAGCAGCTATTTGACGAGATGCAAGCGCTCTGTGAGAAACCTCCGGTCAATATCCTTGCCCTCCAGGAAAAGGAAGTCAAGAAAGGTGCCTTTCAAGAGAAGATACGCCAGTTTGTGGATGGATTGCAGGCACAATAGTTTAGAGAGCGGAAGTCGGCTTCTGGGCACGACTTTTCAGTGCCGGTAAGAACAACGAAGAATACCTTGAGAATAGACAACGTCAGCCGCTAGCGTGCTGATCGACAGCTTGGGTAGAAAATCGCGTTCAAGAAAGTGGCTACTTCGCACACTACTGTCTTGTCAATGCGATGATCGTGTCGCTAAACGACGGATAGGTGTGTATTAGATCGCTCCTGCGCCCGATTTCATTATCTGCAAATTCAAAGCCCGGAGCTACCGTTGTGCCGAGGAGGGCATATTTGCCTCCCTCTGCAAGCCGTGATCCGTGCCACGTCCCACGCGACACGACGGTCTGTAGCTGCGCGCCTCCTGCAATATCGTTGCCGAGTGTCACCACGCATCCAGAACCGTCGGGCAGCAATTGAACGAGTTCGACGGGGTCTCCTAGATAAAAATGATATATCTCGTCCGTTTTGATTCGGTGAATTGCAGAAAACGTTTCTGGCGTCAACAAGTAATAAATTGCCGTTCCATACGTTCTATTCCCCGTATAGCGCTCGGGCAACGCTCCCCTCCCGATGATCTCATCCGATCTGTACGTCTCTCTGTAGTACCCTCCCTCGGGATGGGACTTCAGGCCAAGCAGCTTAATGAGCTTTTCTGCGGTTAACATAGCTTGCTAATTCCTGTGACGGGCAAAACGAGAGCACACAACTAAGTGTGAATCGTTTTGTCGCCCACAAAGTAGAGCGCGGCAACGAGAACGACAGTCGCGGCCAAGACAGGCACAAAATCTTGCAAGGTGGCAGACTGATAGCCGAAGGCGATGATTTCCCGCACCATTGCCGTGAGACCGGCGCCGAGCAGCAGCCCCAAATTGATAGATTTGGTCTTCATATAGCCGATCACCGTCATCAGCAGCTCAAGGACGATTATCGCTGCGAAAAGATAGCTTAGTCCAACTATCGGACTATCGGTCAGAAAGTAGCTAACGATGTTATCCATCTCTGCTACGAGTGCGACGACAGCAATGACGATAAGCAAAACACCGACTACGGCGTACAGTATGAGCTCGGCGTACTCAAAAGCCTGCACCATCTTCTCGGGGGCTTTTCTTTTGGGTGACTCAGCATCCATTGAGTCGTTACAGGAACGCTAATAAGCTTCAACGTTTCTAATCGTGTCTCTGCTGAAACGGATTCTGCGTGAAAGCAGTCGTGCAGGAAAAACGGTAGCTAAAAATGTTGAGCACCTTAGCGTGACATAGCAAGTTTCTAACTCATCTGCCAGTATTGGGATGCGATGGCACTCTGCAACCCTACTCTCACGCCGTAACTCATAGGTATTTTAAGCGACCAGCAGAAGGAGTGCTGCACGGCCCCCTTTTCCTCTAACTAGCGGCTTTAAATACCGCTAGGACCTTCATCCAGAAGGTAACTCGAAATATTCTCCCTCGTACCAGGGTTTAAATCAAGGATACGTTTTTTTCGACCGATTCAATGGCTTCTCCCAGCACGCCATCTTTCGATTTCCCTTTCCCTTTTTTACCAAGGCTGTGCATCCGAAGCATCGGATAGAGCAACCCCAATTCCTGCTGTGGCATATCTCCTCGCGGTACGTGTTCGAGCTCTTCTTTTTCGATTTGCCTCATCTCTTTGAGACGAGACTTTTTTTGCCTTGTTGTGCTTCTTTTCGGATAATCCTCCCCGGCGACCTCCGCCATGTCAAGACGGGGGGATTTTCCCGTAGATTCGCGTTTGGTGACGGCTTCGGCGGTGTTCTCCGCAGGTTTGTTTAACACAACCACGAGGAACGCAAGCGCCCCATCATGCACCGTCTGATAGGTTCGGGTTGACAGCCCTGCAAGCGATTCTGCGAGATAACGCGGCAGTCGGATTGTCGGGTAGCTGTAACCCGCTTTTGCGTGATGGAGTGATATTTTGCCACGGTGAATCTGCAGTGGCTCGCGCTTGGGCAGTGCCAGATCGGCAAACAGGCTTGGGTATTGTTCAGCGGCTAGCATAGTGCTGGATGAAGCTTGTCCTGCAAACTTAATCGTTGTGATTAGCCGCAGGCGACTAAGCTATCCAGAAATATCTTAGGGATGCAGCAATTACACGGCTTGTAAATTGCACTCATTGTGGCAAATAATCCAAAGACCACTTCTGCAGGTAATGAGTTTTGTGCAAGAGGTATGTAAGAGCTGCGATACACGTCGGAGCACTCTGGGCGCAACGAGAGAACAAACGTAGTTGTGTGGCTGAGGCCTGCGACTGTAGATGCCTTGTATTATAGCCTTTGCTACAAAGAAGACGGCTTACTGAGACTTAATACTTTGAAGAGTCAGTGATACGACGTCATACTGCCGCGTGAGTTACGATTGCTCACTAAGAACCCCCTGCACATTTTTTCACTCACGTGCGGCACGATGACGCCTCAACCCGCAAGTTCGACATCCCCCCAATACTTCATATAGATATCAAACACCGGGCCTGACCTCGGACTCTTGTAAAACCTCCAGTCGACTCCCGAGACACCGTGCGTCAGTATGTAATTCTTGTTGCTCTGATCCCATTGTAAGATATCCCTCTCCTGTTCGCAAAATTTCCTTAAGTCTCCTAGTAGGAACTTACGGCCGCCGTGCATAAGCGGTACCTTCTGTCGCCTTAGCCATCGTTCGAATGACAGCTGTTTAAACATAAGTTCATGATCGAGTCGCCCGTTTAAGAGAGGAGCTATGGTCTCAACTACCTGAGGGTGTAGCGGACAGTAATGCTGCATCCTTATCTTGTCTTGTTCTGGCAGAATATCGAGCACTGGCTTTTCCAGACTGACCGCATTTCTGAACTGTCCTACCGTCAGTCGTGCTATAGTTGCTTGCGGTCTCTGTCCAGCAAACGCACCAAACATCAGGAGAGCTCTGTAGTTCACGAAATGGTCGTTATCGATCTCCCCGTTCTCAAAAGCTGTCTTTACGGCATAGAGCACGTTCTCAACGTCTGCTTGCGTCACAATTCGGCTAGTAATGTGTTTTCGAGCCTTGAAGCCCTTCGGTATCTCCAAAAAGAGGTCAAACGCCTGATAGCGCGTGTCAAAATGCGTCTTGGCGAGGTAATTGAGAAACGCCGTTGCGAAGTTCATCACCTTTCGCGGCGCCCAAATGTCTGTGTACCTCGCGGAGAGATGTGCTTGGGGAGCATCGCACCTTTCCTTACTTATCACGCCTTTGGTGTTGTTCCAAAAGATTCTGGAGTTCCTCCTCATCCATGGAACAGACGCTTTGCTTATACCCGCTAATCGAAGTTCTGTGTAGTCAAGCAACTCTTTCTTAGTGAATCTGAGCTCCAGCGAAGCTAAGCCTTGGCTGTCCGACGTGTAAGAGGCATTCTCAACACAACCAGCCCGTGATTTGGGTCAGCTTTTGGACTATCAGAAAAGGAGCTTATTCTGGGGTTTATATCAAAATCAGGCAGCTGTGGAGGCCACGACGCGGGTTCGAATCTCGCCCTCGGCCTTTGATTTTCTGGGGTGCTTTGGTCGATCAGAGCTTTGCATAGCTCTTGATTCATCTTGAGCATTGTCTTCTACAAATAGGTCTAAATTGTCTAAATTGTCTAGTTGAAGTGCAACAAAAAACCCTTGAACGCCGTCAATCTCTGTTTGATAGATATTTGCAATTCGGCCTGCAGCTACTGCCTCGGCAGGGCCGAACGGCTTGAAGGGTCGTACTTGCGTACGTTTGCGCTCGAACTGAAAGAACAGCTTGCCCAAACCCTTACTGCGTTTGTCGTGTCGATTCTGACTCAGCCGCGTAGGCGCCTAGACGCGGAAGAGGGTGCTAAGCCACCGCTCCGCCAGATGATCGACGTGTTGCAGCGGGTGATGTGCACACACGACGCAGAAAAGCTTGCGATTTCTGTGCTTGAAGTGCATGAGCTGCGCGATAAGACCGAAACCGGTGCGGCTATTTAAGCACTCCTGAGTTGTTGAGGTGCTGCACCACTAGCGGTAAAGGCGCATCTTGCCGGCAACGACCAGCTGTCGAACAGCTGCCATTCTGCGAATCTACGCGAGGCTGCGGGCTGCTTTTTTTATGATATGCTGATGAACGCTCTCGCAATATGCTCATCAGCCGGTTTCTTTGTCACCAAGCTCACGATGATAATTAACGCAAAGGAGACCGGTATCCCGATAAAAAGCGGGTCGAGCAGGCCAAGCGGGGGGGCTACATTGATGTGCGTTATCACTGAAGCCGTCTTGGAATAAACAAAGACGTACCATAACAGCGTTGCGGCAAAACCCCCAACCATGCTGGCGATTATCCCTGCTGTCGTCGCCCGTTTCCAATAGAGCGTGGCGGCAAAGGGAGCGAGGAAGGTCGCACCCAAAGCACCGTAAGAAAACGTCGCGAGAAACGCGACAGCGGCAGGTGGGTACAGGGAAAGCAGGAGCGTGAGAACGATGACGGCAAACGTCGCGGCTTTTGTGACGGTGGCAGAGGCGTCGCCACCGAGACCCTTCTTGATGGCCTTGTCGTAAAGGTCACGACCAACCGCAGAGCCGCTCACATGGAACAAGGAACTCGTCACCGACATGGAGGCTGAAAGCACGGCAAACAGGAAGAGATAAACGAACCAAACCGGGAACAGCGAGTTAATCAGCGTCGGCATCACCAGATCGGCGTTTGTCGGAATGGCTATCCCATTGTTCTTGAAGATGACGTTGGAGAGCGCCCCCACAGTGAACGCGACGTAGGTCGTCAGCAAGATGAAGATCACACCAATGGGAATGCCACGCCGAATCGCGCGCTCGCTCCTAGCTGCCATGAACCGTACGGCGAGCTGCGGTTGAGCGAGGACGCCTATACCGACCCCGAAGATAAGTGAACTGACGACCATGAACGACGGGGAGCCAAACGGGGAAATGGATGTAAGCCCATTGGGGGCCGTTATCGTGGGCCCGAGCGCGGCAAGTGCTTCGTTCGCGTGTATTGGACCTCCGAGCTGACTCCAAACAATCGCAAGTAGGATGCCAAGGCCGACGATCATGATAAACCCCTGGACGGTATCGGTCCACAAGACAGCAAGCAGGCCGCCGAGCAGGACGTAAGCAGCCACAATCACCGTAAATGCGATGATAGAGAGCTGGTACGATGTCCCGAAGGTACCTTGAATGAGGCTCGCAGTTCCTTCCAAAACGGCGGCTGCATGCGGAATCACAAAAATCGCGATAACAGCACCGCCGAAGCCTTGCACGAAGCGAGAGTTGAAGCGCTTACCAAGGAGTTCCGGGAAGGTCAGAGCCTGGAGCATCTTGCTCATTATGCGCGTGCGATTGCCGAAGACGATGAACGCGATGAGGATGCCGACGATGATATTGAGAACTGGAAGCCATAGAAGTTGCATGCCATAGACCTGAGCTTGTCCAGCGAAGCCAATGATGGCCACAGCGCTGATGAAGGTCGCACCGTAGGACATGGCAACAACCACGGGGCCGATGCGTCGGCCGGCGACAAGCCAATCTTGCACGTTTTTGGTCGCTTTATAGCCTCGGTAGCCAATATAGATCATTATCGCCGAATAGATGGCGAGCATGACGACGAAAGTGACGACGTTTGCCATTTACGTGTCCTGCTCATCCTCGTCTTTTCGCGGCCACAATCCATATACGATGCCAAACACGACGCTAGCATAAATGAGTATAAAAGCCGTGAAAACCCACAAATCCATGCCCCAGATCATCACGTTTGGTCCTCCGAAAACCACACGAAACGTTCGACGTCGCGAGATAGCATGCTACATAGTAGCAGAGTTGCGCTATGCATGCGAATGCTACTTAAGGTTTTTTAAGTGTGCGTGCCGATAGAAGCAGTCACGCACGTGGTGTGCAAGTCGCTCACGAGCGTCGTGATCGCGACATTCAAGAAATATGAGTCGATGACGATGGCAAAGCTGCCAAGAGAGGCGATAGTGAGAGTCGCCCAAACGAATTTCCGTTCAACTATCGCAGACACCCCCTCGCAGCTGCGCTCGAAACAAGGTTTGGTGTCCTTTATATCCGTTTCCTTTTTTTTGCTCCCGCCGCACAGGTTCATCTGACATAGTTAACGATTGAAAACTATTTAGTAAGATTACGCGTGCCTTGGAGTGGAGAATGAGACTGCGCGTTCACGCGTAGCAAGAGTATGGGAAAGTTTTACACCGGATGACGGCTTCGAATCAGCCCAAAGATTGATAAATGCTCGCTAGCATTTCTGCAACAAGAAAGTAGAGGTGTTAACAGTGACGACGGATTACTCCCGGAAAGAACGAGTTTTCCGAGTCCTAGAAGGCGAAAGCAGCGATCGACTTGGCCGAGCCGTCAACATTTTTTTTATCGTGCTCATTTGCCTGAACGTGCTCGCCGTCATACTCGAAACCGACAGAGCAACACATGAAGCTAACAAACTCGTCTTTTACTCGTTCCTCCTATTCTCAACAATCGTGTTCACAGTTGAGTTTGCTTTGCGTCTCTGGGCCTGTACGACCGATGCACGCTTTCAAAATCCGATTCGAGGAAGAATGCGTTTTGCCATCACGCCACTGGCGCTCATCGATCTCATCACTGTCATACCTTTCTACTTGACGCTCTTTATCCAAGATCAGCCCGTCGTGCGCGTACTCCGATTGCTTGTAGTGTTGCGCATTTTCAAGCTGAGCCGCTATCACTCCTCGTTTGATATCCTCGCTACAGTGCTCTCCAAGAAGCGCTGGGAACTCTTCGCGACGGTGGTAATTGGGGCGACGCTTTTGATAGTCCTTTCAACGCTCATGTACGTCGTTGAAGGCCCAGTGCAACCCGACAAGTTCGGGAGTGTTCCTAATGCGATGTGGTGGGGGACTGTAACGCTGACCACTGTCGGGTACGGCAACGTCTATCCCGTCACCGCCCTCGGAAAAGTGATCGCTGGTCTGACCGCGTTCTTAGGCATCGGATTATTCGCCCTGCCCACCGCCATACTTGGCTCAGGATTTTACGAGGAGGTTCAGGCGCGCAGGCGCCCGCCGAAAGAGCCTTCGACTTGTCCTCATTGTGGCAAAGCCATCGATGAATGATAATGTGCCGTTTTTTTACGCTTGAGTTGAAAGACAGCTTGCCCAGACCCTTGCTTTCGAGGTGCGCTAAGCGTTGTGGTCATTTAGTCCAAAGACCACTTCCGCACCACTCTTCATCAATTGTTATTCAAGCCACGTCGTACTACGTCACGCCATGCACAACGATTGCGCAGAAGTCGATGAGCTCCTACTAGAATTAGCGGACTATAAGAACGATTGCGCGGATGTGGCAGATCGCAACTGTGCGGCCTGCAGGAGGCTCTATGAAGAGGATGAGTGCAACGATTGTATCCTTGCGACCGACTTCGGCGAGAGGCTCCGCTCCGGTTCATTGAGTTGGGTTAAGGCTGGCGTTAGTTTTTAGTCTCTGATGTTGGATCTGGTCGGGATCTAGCGTTGAATAAATTATGTAGAGCTAGCTTCTTTTCCATAGGGAGCTTGCTGTCCCTAATACAATATGCAAGCTGACGCATATCTAACTTGACGGGAGGACCGTCGCAAGGCACAGCGTGCCATTGTCCTGGGAGAACTTCGTAGACGTCCTTAATATAGCCAGGCTCACAGCCTTCGCATTTCTTCTGCGTAGATTCGTTCATGCTAATCAAACCTAAGATGCGCTTCCAAATAAGTTTGTTGTGCGTTGAATTAGTGGCTCGGCTTCTTGATTGTCATGCTCGTGCTGACCTGGCTCCTTTTTGAACCTATCGGCGTGGCGCTGCTTATGTTGCTCAGTATCGCGGTGCTCGTGTTGTTGGTAAGAGGTCTGAATCGCTCTCACCGCGCATGCATCACTTTTAAGCCCAATCGTGCAAGATTGATTAAACAAAGGGGGATCTATAATGAAAGAATATCCGAAGGGCGACGTTATAAATTTCTTTAAGTTAGTGGTCAAACCAGCCCTCGAAGATTGTGCGGCCGGATTGAAAGAACGCGGATGGAAAACGGTAGATCTTCAAAGCTTTAATCCAGAGGATCCAAATCAGTGGTTTGATAACACATTTAACATTATGCTTAATGCATCCAAATATGGAGAGCTGCCAGCATCGCACGTATTTCGCTATCTCATCCTTGCAAAATTCGTACCTTTAAGTAATAGCTGCCACTTGATCTATGAGATTGCGCGAAACGGACCTCATGATCTCCATGGCGACTATCCTCGTGATATCAACGAAGTTACGAAAGAAGATTTTCTCAAAGATATTAAAACACAATATAGCCAGACCAGATTTGAGTGACTTTTGCGAGTTTTTAGGCAGCAGCGCGCTATCGGCAAAAAAGTTTAGGTAATGCTCAGCAGCTAGCATAATGGTGGATGAGGTCAGTGCTGGGAACTTAAGCGTTGTGATTAGCCGCGAGCGACCCAATCAAAGCGTTCTGAAACAGAAGAAGACGTGACTGAGCCAAAGCCCTTTCAGATACCACATCATCCCCATTGCAGAGGTTTGTAGCAACAAGGAAGGAACACGCCACTACTCTTCAAGAAATGCATTAGGCGAAAGCGCGACAAGATACCGTAAACAAAGTGAGTTTATTAAAATCAAACGTTTTCTATTACGAAGCCCCCACACATGGTGGTGGAACACCGGTAGACGATATTGGATTAAAAAAGGGAGAACAGAGCATGTGCGAGTTGGATTATGGCTTGGGTAAGGACTGTCCGGTTCACGGAGGCAAGCCGCGCTCTACAAACTGCCCTTGCAATGAGTTTCAGAAGTGCGTTGCCGAGTATATCATACCGCTATGTTTCGGATGTACGAGGCGCCGAACTTGTCCGCTAGAGTATACCTCGGAGTGTGACCTCTTTAAGATCGATGTGCTCATGTGACAGCCTAGAGATTGCGAGAGAGCGGGGTTGAGGAGTGAAAAATGAGTGATGTAGAGCGCGTAACTAAAGAATCTATCGCAACGCCCAGCTTACACTTACTTCACCACGTGCAAAATGTAGAAGAGCACGAAGAGTTGTGGCGCGAACTCCAGGCACAGCAAAAGCAGATAGATGACCTCTATAAACTAGTGCTCCGGCTATTAAGGGCAACTCTGCAACCGTAAGATTGGATGATCACGCAATCTCTGCTGGTCCATTCGCCGGGGTGCCGTTCTTGATGAAGGACGTTGGGGCTGGAGAAAGCGTTTCGGATCCTTGAGGCTAGCGACGATTAACTTCAAGCCGAAGTTCTTACTTTCTTACTGAAAATCTGTACTAATTGGTCTTGCACGCGCGAGTTGCTATGGAAGAAGCTTCTCCCTGCTGATGAGTCTGCTTGAAAGAAGCAACAGCGCGATCGACAGAGCGGCGATTATGACGGCTTCGGCAAGATCTACGGCGACTGCTACAATACCAGGCAAAATGAACGCAGTTAAGTACGCGGGCAACACCAGCAACCCCCCCAAGGCGAGGCCTAATGGTTGATTTGCTCCTGCCCTCGGCTTCTGCAATAAGCTGAACGTCATCATTGCCATCGTATCGAAAGAGACGATGGAGAGGGCTAATGCGGTGGCAACGCCCGTAGCCACGAGAGGGAGCGTAACTCCTCCTCTCAGAACCAATCCTACCGCAACGTTTGCAACGGCCACTCCCGCCATAAGGAGTAAGACAAGAATGACGCCCGCTTTCAGGTAGCGCTTGTAGATGTCTTCTTGATTCATCCCGAGCGAGAGGAAATACTCGAGCACGCCGTTATTCTTGTCGTAGACGTAGAGCAAAATGACGGACGTCGTAAGCATCACAGCGGCAATTGCGGTCAGCGGGACGGAGAGAAGCGAGAGTGACGTCCCGACGTAGACGTCGCTATTCCCAGGTACGCCTCTCAGGAATGCGTTGCCAAAATTTGCCGTGAGTATAGCCACCGACGCAAAGAATATCGCGAACACGACGTACGATTTGCTCAGAGCGAGTCCTCTCTTAACGGTGATTATTGCAGGTTTGCGCCCCAGTTGGCGCATAACGTTGTTCTTCACGCGTTCACCGATTACGCCGTTTCGTAGAGCTCTTGCAACGGGTTTTCGAGCTGCCGCATTTCCGTCACCAGTACCCCGTGTTCGATTAGCGTCTTCAGGATGCGTCCTGCCTCTTCGGGGCTCGAAACGCTCACGACGTAGTATCCCTGCTCTCCCTTCTTCGCATCGACAATTTTTGAAATGTCAGTCGACGTCCTAATTCCAACCCTGTATTCCCTCAGTTTGATGTTTGCGATCTTTTCACTTAGCGCAATGGTCCCATTTTTGATCAAGATGAGGTTCGTGCCGATGTCGTTCGCCTCGTAGAGGTTATGGGTGGAGTACAGTACAATCCTGTCCTTGCTCAGTTTCATGAGGATGTCTCTGATCTCCTTCGAGTAGCCAGGGTCCAGGTTTGACGTGGGCTCGTCTATCAAGTACAGGTCGCGCTCTTGTAGGAATACCTTCGCGACTGAGACTCTTTTCTTCTGTCCCTGCGAGAGATCATAGATTTTTTTATCCCGAAGTTCCTGAAGATGGAGCAGCTCGAGAACCTCGTCAGCGCTTCCTCCCTGCATATTCGCATAAAACGTGAGCGCGTTGTACACCGTCATCTCCTCCGGGATCGCGTTGTAGTGGGAGAGGTAGTTTATCCGCTTTCTGACGTCACGCGATGAGGCGACGTTTTCACCATCAAATACGACTTCGCCCGAATATGGCTCTAAAATGCCGGCGATAGTCCTAAACAGTGTTGTCTTCCCTGCGCCGTTTGGGCCTAATACGACGTATATCGACGGCTCTTGTATCGTGAGACTTACGTCGTGCAAGACGGTCTTCTTGTTGTATCCCGAGTTCACGTTGTGCAATTCTAACGTGTGCACGTTCAAGACTCCTTCAGTGTTTCTGCATTTCCCTTCGCCGGGGTTAAGAAGTTTGATGCCTTGACTATGCCTCCCCTTCAGGCGAGTCCCAGTGGCTTATTAAATTCATCTTTCAAAATCAAAATCTGATTCACCGACTTCACGATGATGGATACCACGGGTCGCGGTATAATGGCTTAAGTGTTGTCGTTTAGTTTCGCTCTCCCCACAAATGTTTATGCGTCGCCGGTAGGAAAAAAGTGCCGATCCAAATTTGTCGAACCGGCTGCAGCATCTCTTCTAATCTAACGTAGTCAAACCCGTTATGCGTCGCATCTGAGCGTAGCTATCCGCGATAGTGGCCTCTAGCTGTAGGTGCATCGTGTCCGCTAGTTTTAAGATGCTAATTCACTATCCACAAAAAGGGCAAGAGGAAATGACCTTGCGGCCAAAACTGGTCACGGTTTGTTCTTCTTCCGACAATTGTTAGCTGCGTCTAACCAGTCTTTCACGTCTGGAAGACACTTTTGCGCCGCTTCCATACCATCCTTGCTGTCACGACCGTAAACCCATCGAAATGTAAGCACGTCACCTCGTAGCTCAAATAAGGGTCCTATTGAAGAAATCGTATCGTCACTGAGCTCTTTGTCCTCTTCCAAGCCTAAAGCCTCTAAGGCCCTCCTAGCGTTGTCTGGGATCTCTTCGCCTTTGCTGTATGCGAACTGTCTTAGTTGATTTGTAACTCGCTCCATTCTTTGTCTGAACACTTCATCAAAACAGTCTTCCCATATCTTGTCAGGTATTCGCGAAAGTGTGACCGATACCTAATACCAGGGATAACCCTCTTGGCCGGCGAATCCCACGCTTTTAATAGTTATGTCTTTAAAGTCACTCATTCTTCAAACCTCGATAGATTGTAGAACGACTCCTGTTCGTTCGCTTGTTCAACTTCTTGCCGAAATTCTCCTTGAAAATCTAACAGTCACGAAAACTCTACGCTCAGCGTCCACTCTGCTTCGAAAGCTGACAAAAGCCATTGAGCGTAGTCCGGGTCGCTCGTCCAGAATGCCGTGATGGGGCTCTCGAGGGAAAGATGCTCAGGTTCAATATAAACTGAGCTGATGCTTTCCTTATCGTCCCCGATAAGCATAAACTGACGTGGATTTTGACGTGTAAAACGAATGTCTGCGCCCGCTTTTACGAGTTCTCGTACGGTTTCGATGTACGGATCCGCGACATAGGTGATGCCCCGCATAGACCCCCCTCGCTCCATAAACGTCTTGGCGCTCTCAAAGATGCCGTGCCGGACGAAAAGAGCCACGACGGACCGAGGGGCAAGCCATACTATCGTGCTTTGCGCGGTGTCCATAATAGCAGAGCTAATGACCAAGAGATCATCCAGATTTGTGACAACCCTGCGAACCATCTGACTTCATTCTGAATTGGGAGTTTATAAACGCGCGTGACATTTTTTTTCACGCTGCGGCATCAAGGCGGCGTAGCAGCCAACACGTTCGAGTGATGCAGTATAAGCTGCGAATCGAAGGGCTTCGTACATATGGAGAGAGGCCACAGTTTTGAGTTCAGGCAGGACGAGGGAGACGCTCCACAAGCAGCTCGAACTCATGCACGGCGGTTGCCGGCGCCTAAAGTCGATTTTTGGGCACGTTTCGAAACAATATCGCACCGAGAATCATCATCAAGACGAAGAATCCGACTACTGGTTACGATTCCTGCACGGCCAACAACTCCTCTGGCTGTTCTGCTTTCGCCGGACCCTTGATCAAGAGGGTGGCGAGCATTGCTACAACGGAAATGCCAAAGCCGACCAGAAATATGTAATCGAATGCTGTTGCATTGGGCAGGAGCGGACCCATTACAGGGCCCCGAGGTGTTTGAATGACGAGCGGTGAAACGTACGCAGCAAGAAAGACGCCCGTAATAGCGGGTCCAACTGCGCCGCCGACCGTCCTGAACTCGGTGTTCATTCTGGTTGCAATGCCAGTTTGCGATTGTTCAACGGACTATATGACAACGTTAATCATTGCAGTGAGCATAAAACCGACGCCGATACTCGCGAAAATAACCCCGAGAACGACTTGCAGCTCTGTTGCATGGAACAGGTAGAAATAGTAGAAGCTTGCAGCGAGAATCGCTTGTAGAGCAATATGCCGTGCTCTATGCGGAGTATCAACGCACGCGCTTAGAACTTATGGCCGCGATTGATTATATGCGGCAGACCGGCAACGCCCCTAATGTTTTACAGCAGCGAAGCGCAGACCTTTATAGTTAAAAGCGGTTTGGCTCGAATCGCACTGCCGACTATAGGCAAGGTAGTGTGACCGTCGCCTGATATAGTCGATAATACTGTTGTCCAAGGCGATTCATGATCAAATAAGATTATTGTCGGCGTGTGAAGACGGAGGATTTTGCGCTTTCTGTGACGTTTTCTGTGGCTGATATGACCACAAGAAATGCTAGTGCCCCATCGTGCACAGTCTGATAGATGCGCGTCGGCAGCCCTGCAAGTTTTGAGAACCTGTCGGGCAGCCGTATCGTTTGGTAGTTGTATCCTGTTTTTGCGCGGCGGAGCGAGATTTTGCTGCGGTGAATCTCCAACAGTGCAGATTCTGGCAAGTCAAAGAGCGGATCTCGCAATTGATTGAAAGTTAGCGTAACAAGCACATGCTCTGCTCTGTAGACTAATGGTTGTGATCGTCACGCGCCAATGATTTGCCGGTAAGGGGGGCGCAGAAAGGCCCGTCAGAAGAAGCTTGAAACTCACGACCTTACAGTTCCGCGCTTAAAGTCGGCTTCTGGAGCCGAATCTTCGGCGGCAGCAAAAAGAAAGAAGAATAGGGAACCTTATCAGCCCTCACACCAACACGACGACTTGACAAATAAGCACGCGACCGCTGAGCACGGCAAATTATCGCCACGTGCCCATTAATAGAAGTTGACAAATGCGCACAGGCCTCGTCGCTCTCGACATGTTACCTTCAGTCTGCTTCCAAAAGAATTGAGCAGCTCTCTCTAACCAGGCCGTCGTTTTTTGTCGAAAAAAAGCAGAAAGTCAATTTCTAAAAGCAGATGAGGTGTAGTGCTTGTGAGAGGTTGCCGCGCTGCGCTTGCTGCTAAGCGCAATTGCGACGCCAGATATGCGCTTGATTTGCTCTCGACCGCTGCTGACCTCTGTGAGGAGGAGGGTCGGACAGCCGTAACGGAAGATGACGTGAGACGTGCGCAATGGTTGGTCGCGGTCTCTCTGCTAAGAAGAAAGGTCGCCCGGCTGTCGTCACACCAAAAGGTTCTGCTGGAGAGCGTTTACAGCAAAGAGGAGAAGCAGTCAGCTACTGAGGTGTAACGAGAGTTCAACAACATCATACGGCTCAGTGGTCGTGAACAGGTCGCCCATAAGACGCTTTCGGAACTCGTAGCTGAGCTAGAGCTTTACGGCTATGTCGAAGTGGAGCGGAAGGTCGGGGAAGGGGTCGTGGCGTCGACTTCTATATCTCTCCGACGGGCTCGGTTGAACGTAAGGCGTTGCTGGACGCTCTGAAAGATTTCGTTGTGTGAGGAGAGGGTTCAAGTGGTGCTGAGCGAAGAATAGCGCATTCCAAAAAGCGACAGACGATACACTCGTTCTTTCAGATGCCCCAGACTTGTAAGGTTATATCTTTTGGTGGCTCATCCTCCAACATATTTCTTTGGAGGAGGCACCATGGTAAACGAATCACACCTTGCGAAGTTGCGTGACGGGGTCGACGCGTAGAACAGTTAGCGTGAAGAGCACCCCAATGTTAGGCCCGATCTTCGCGAGCCCAAACTGTCAAACTGCTGCCTCTCCAAAGCCGACCTCTCCCACGCCTCCCTTATGCAGTCGCTTCCTAGATCAAACGGTGGTTTAAATGGATCATGAAGATGGAAAAGAAACAATTGCGGGGTTTAATGAGCTGTTACGATCGGTCGTAGAGCTTATCATGTGCGCACAAGGAATCACAAGTTCTATGCACGAAAAAATCAAAGGAAGCACCCTCAACGAGGATATTTTTGTTTTTAATTTCCTAAGAAGGATGAAAGATATTGCAGCAAGTGTTGTAATAGTATCAAAAGGAAAGTCTATAGAAATTGATCATTTAGTCTTCGGATCCAAGGAAGACCGTTTTGCCGATACGGCGCTTCTCGCCCGATCTGCGCTAGAGGGTATGTGGGGTTTTCAGGAGTATAAAAAGGATAGCGCAAGAATAGCCGAAAGATGGCGTTTGTAAACTATTTATGAAAACTACCGAAGACAGCTGCGAATAGAAAAAATAAATGCTGCAGCGGATGCCGCGGCTGTCGCACATCAGTGGCTCATTGATAATGGATATAGTGTCCAAGACATAAATAAGGCTGAAGCTAGCTTTGATTTTAGCGATTCTAGGCAGAATTGGTATGACCATGAAGGGATCCCCGAACTGGCCAATTCATTTTGCGATGAGCTGATTCATTCAGCTAAACGATATAACACGTTAGACAGCAAAAGACGGTCGGAATTATCTAAAGGATGCAGAAAATTACACGCGATTGCCTACGGCGATTTTTCTAGAATTGCTCATTGGAGTCCGGTTGGCATAGGCGGAACCAACCCTCTTGGGTCTCTCGTGAATGAGAACATGGCGGATGTTAGATTTTTGCCTGCTGTAGTATTTCAAAGCCTTTATCTGATGGCGAAGTACGCTAATGACAACTATCGCTTAGGGTTCGAACATAAATTAAGCCATATATTGGATCTATACGCCCGACAAAACTACGAGATCATGAAAACAGTCTGAGGGTTTAACGGCACTTATCAACAGGGATTTTGTAAGGCATCCAGAGATTGTTCTCCCCCATTGCTCACACTTCTTATCACAATCAGGCGAATAATTGGCCGCTTTCGCTAACTTCTTCGATGCGCGGTACCTATGCCGATTGCTGCCGTTTTTGCGTCAGCGGGGTCCAGAAATCAAAGGAAATCGAAAAAAGAAAAAACGAGCATAGAGCTACGGAAAGGCTTAAAGGAGCACGCTACAAAGAACGGTCGCGACGCAGAACAAATGTCACCAAGTTAAGGTAGGGACGGGAGTCCACAACTGGACCGCAGAGGAGACATTGGAATTAGTATCACCATCCCCCAAAGATATTACCATAATCATCACGGTAATATGTCGGTCTGTCATAGGGATCATCGTCGCCAAATTCGTGGGTCTTTGCTCCAATATCTGGATAGATATCATGCGTCACGAGACACAGCGCCACTACCACACTATTCTGCTCTATCTCAAGCTCCGCTAGGAGCTCAGGGTCATTAGGTAGCTTGATTTGTTTATAGTTGACTAAGAGGGACAGATTTTCATATGCCAGCGTCAACTTTTGCTGGTCCAATTCTATACGCTCAACGTATGCCCCTCTGTAATCGAGTGCGTTGAGTATCGACTCGTCCGTCCCCGCCTGAGCCACCACCGCCGCATCGTAGCGCTCAGCCGTTTTGAAGACCTTTTCAATCTGTTGCAGCATCGATTCGGGTTTCGTTCGCTCGAGGTGAACGACTGACGAGTGTTTGAGGTTGTAAACTACCAGCGCTCCGTATTCCTCATCACGGGCCGGCACCCACCCTATGTAGTAGTCCTCCCAAGGGCGGATCGCTCCCTCAGCGGTGTCGGTCATCACCTCGCTTGCGTCTATGCTAAGCGTATCGTTCTTCTTCCTGAGAGCCCACCAGCACGTCAAGGACAAAGCAAAAACGAGGTCATCGTGCACGCCTTCTCGCCAAGCCTCGTAGGTGTCGTGCCCGGTCGCTATATTGATATTGACGCTGAAGTTTTGCAGCTCTGTAATAAGCGTATCACCGTGCTGCAGACCGTCCGCTATCTTTAGCGTCTTTTCTCCGAGGAGCCGCTTAGCGCTTGAGACCAAATCACGCTTGGGAATATGCCAGGAGCCTTTGTCATAGCTCGTTTTTTGGCCGCCGTGCACTTGAACGGCAACGGGTTTAAGGCCTGCCGCCCTGAACATGTCCACGATTGGAGCCCCGACTCCCGTAGCGTCCATGATAAGGGTTGCGTTACCGAACGGCCTAACCGCTTCAAGCAGTCCCGAGACGTGACGTATGACATCGACGTATGAGGTGCCCAGCTGCAGGCGTTTAGCGTCGCGCACTTGGTATTCATCTTCTATGATTGAGTCGCCCTTCTCGCTACGCACGTGCTGCAGCACTACAATAGCGGTAGGATCCTGACTTTGGCCGATATCCAGGCCAACGTACACCCTTGCATTTTGTTCTTTTATGTCCATCTTTTCGTTCTCGCTTTGTTCTTCTGTGACCATCTCTTCTTTCTCTCCTTTTTTCGGCCGGGTCTTAAACGTTCAAACTTCCATCCGGCGCGAACAACGGTTTAACGTCCGCACTTATGCTGTCTCGAATCTCCTCATACGAAAAATAGGCGTCAACATTTTCAGAAAACTCACATTCGTATTCCTGCCTGTACCACCACTCCCCCAGCGCTACACGCTCTTCTTCCAAGAAATCGGTGCTGATTCTGGGGCATTGCTCGGCTGTGATCTTGACTTTCTTCCACGCCGGACTCTCACTCCACTCCTTGAAGAAGAAGCCACGCTTGCCAAATGGAGTCGAGAGCAAGATCATGCGGCCCTGAGAGACGGCGAGCATCGGTCTCACTGAGTAATAGAGTTCGTCACTGACCTGAGCCGCTTCATCGATGATTAACAGCGATACGCCCGAGAAACCTCGCACCGTCTGTTCTTTTCCAGGCAATGACACGATGCGTGATTTGTTCACGAGCTGCAAGGTAAGTGCGTTCTCTATGTCGCTGGGGACTGGCCTACCCAAATCCCTGTAGAACCACGTGATTTTTTTGAATAGTTCTGATGACTGACGAAGCGATCGGGATAAGACGAGCACGAGTGCCTCGAAATTGTTGAGCGCGTGGTGCAGTGCGAGAACCGCCGTGATCGTCGATTTTCCACTTTGGCGTGCACAGTTTAAGATGATTCGTGCGTCCGTAGAAAGCAACAAATCGCGCTGCCAGGGATCAGGGTCGATGCCTAGTGATCGTGCGAACGTCACCGGGTCTACACTCGCGGCGAGATCAGCGAAAAAAGCCTTGCGAATATCGTTCATTGTCGGCCACCATCATTAGCAACCTTGGAAAACGCCTCGGCAAGTTTTTGTCTTACTTCTGGAAATGGCGCGAGTGTGGCGTTAATAACTTGTTTTAGCTCCAAATACTCGGGCGATAAGAAGATGCTGACGCTCGATCGCTCCTGTAGCTGGCCGGTTAACTTCGCTACAATCTCAAGATGCTTCCGCTCTTCTCCCAGAGCCCTGATAGCGGCGTCTATGTTTCCTGTTGCTCGTGCCTCTTCATAGAGATCGAGAAGATCTCTGTGTGAGCGTACAAGCTCTTTTATGACGTTGAGCGCCTCTTCTTTCGTTGCCTCGGGCTTGACCCACTCGGCTATCTTTTTCGGGAAGCAGTTGCTCATGTGTCTTGAGACGCTCGACTTGTTGCAGTTCATCAGCTGCGCTACTCTCGACATCGAAAGCTCTTTAGAGACGATCTTTCGCTCATATTCCTCCCGTTTCGGGTGCATGCAAAAACCGCAGCGGGTCATAACGTGGGTCCTCCGTTGCTGCTGAGCGCGACACCGACGTGTGCAACTCCAGCTTTTTGGCGTGCTGAAGTGTGTTGCTTCGAAAGCCACTCTAACAGGTGTTTCGCTGCTAAGAAGGTTTGAAAAAGCACGAACAACACGGTGGCCGTGAATCTGTTCACAGCCGTGATCGTGAAGTCGCTTCTGAGGTGTAAGTTTGTGCGAGTCTCAGGAAAACAACCTTTCATCTCACCACAAGCAATCGCAAAGGCTCGTTCTGATATCGCAGTCATCTGACCACTCCAAAGCTATATAGACGTGGACTTATCATAAAGCATGCAGAACTCTGCACATATGGCTTACAAGTGCATAGTTTATTTGAGGGAAGCGTAAACCGTGCGCATAGAAGAACTTCGGAAGCGACTGCTAGACATCTCGGTTGAGAGTTCAGTAAAGACCCTGAGGAGATGGGGCAAGAACGGCATCATAACAGATCATCAGGAAAACGTGCCCGGAACAGGCAGAGGAAACTATGAGGATTGGCCTGAAAAAGCGTTAGAAGAAGCCGCCGCAGTATGGGCCGTGCTTCACTACAAGAAGGGCGTTACGACGAAGATGATTGAAACCGTCAAAGAGTCGGCGTCTCTCGTAGGTCCGGGCGGATTTGCGACCTATATAATTCCGCCGGTGACGCGATCGCTTAAAGGGGTGCGTGAGATTAAGTACACGGATATTAAACTTCAGCTGGCCCCCCCAGACATAATCGCTCCCGACGGATCCAACGAGATCGAGAAATTTCCAGGCAAGAGCAGAGAGGAGAAGATTCAACTCTTCGATGAGCTGATCAAAAAGTGGATCGCCACTGTCGCGAAGGTGCAGTACACGAGAGAACAAGAACAACGGGCGCGGAAGGCCGGGAAGTCATCCTATCATAAATGGCCTCTTCATCAGGGGGCGATCGTGATTGTCGTTCATCGCCGCATCTACCAACCGGGTCCACGGTCGTGGTTTTGGCAATTTGAGTCCCTGAAGATTGGCGGCAGGACTGAGCCCGGGGAACCCGACACGATCCTCCTCTTCGAACGTGCCGATGGCAAGGAAACTGATACGAGGAAAATTCTTGCGGAAAGCATCAGTTTCGGCATATGACGCCAAAAAGAAAAGTGGTAGAGCTATATTAGAGCTACATCCATAACGCCAAGCTCTGCAGTTAATTGGATGCCCAATTTTTCATCCATAGCCTCTAAATAGCAACAGAGCTACCCCCACGACAACTCTGCAACCACGTCCTCACGCCGCGAGCTCTTTCAGGATTAAGCTCATTAAACCAAAAAATATTGATTTAAATTCATTCTGGCTCAGATCTTAGCCAAGAGCGTCTCTTTTTTCTTTTGAAACTCGTCGTCCCTTAATTATCCTTGATCTCGTAGCTCTCTGAGCCTTTTATTTCGTCGGTGAAGTCAAGCATAGATTTTTGTGCTTGATCTGGATTTGCATTTGAGGGTGTTGTCCTTGATTCTTGCCATATCTTCGTAGCCGAGAGACACAATGGGCTTCTGCAGCAGTCCTGATTACAAAAAGAACAATGGGCTCGGCCGGATTCGGACCGGCGATCTCCGCCATGTCAAGAAGCCGGTCAAAGCTGATTTTGGCGTTTTCTGACTTCCCCGCACTTTGGCGTACCGCTTTTCTATCCGATGAAACAACGACGAGGAAAGCAAGTGCGCCATCGTGCACCGTTTGATAGATACGCGTTGACAGGCCTGCAAGCGATTCCGCGAGATAATGCGGTAACCTGACCGTCGGATAGCTGTACTCTGCACTTGCGCGGTGGAGCGAGATCTTGCTCTTGTGAACTTCGAGCAGTCCGTTTCCGCGCAACATTTCGCCATGGTAAGTTTCTGCGGCTAGCATAATTTTGATAATGCTAACGCTGAGCGTTTAATCGTTGTGATTTGCCGTATGCGACCTTCAAGATCGTTTTCGGCACTTAGTCCCTGTAAGCGGATTTATGGTGCAAATCCTCCTAGCACCGCCCACTGGTCCTTCCTCGCCATAAAAAGCAATCGTTCCTTTTATCAATAAGTCCGCGAGACGTTGAGCGTCTTGCGTTACTATGTCAGCGCTGGAGAAGAAGTTGAAGAAACGCGGCTCGGAAACATATCTAATATCAAGTCGTGATCTAATAGCTGCAATTTCGGCGACAGTTGCGTTTGTGCTACCACCTTGCAACTTCTCTAAGCTTTTCGCAGGATCCTCTGCTGCTAATACAAGTTCGACGAAGTCTTTAGCACCGTCGCAAAATATGCCGCACGGCGACCGAATTAGCTCATTGCGCTCAGAGCATGGAGAGAAGCCGCGATATCGTCCTCCTATCCAAAATTCATTATTGTCGGTAAGCCAGATTGGAAAAACGTGTCCCTCTTTTTCGCCTTCATTGAAGCCAGCTACCAAAAGCTTAACTTCGAGCTCTGGAAGCAGAGCAGATTTGTTCGTGGCGTTGGAAGAACTGAGGCGTCTGTCACGGTAACGTTGCCAGTACTCAATGAGGAACGTGAAAAGCAGGTCTCGAAATTCTTGAACCGTTATCCGCCGTTTTAAGCTGTTATAAAGTGGCTCTTTGAATTTTCGAATGCAAGTTTCAACTGAATAGCGCTTGGTCTGAGCGGCTATTTCCGTCTCTTCCCCCTTAAACCCCGCGCTGATCGCACCATAATCGAAACTGAGAACGCCTACATGTTCAAACGGGGCTCGAAAGGAGTGAAGCTTGCGGCCTGTATCGTTGATAACCTTTCTGTGTGATCCCGGCACCTCGTCGTCGAACCTATGCTCCGTGACCCGGCTATCTGCAGCGAGGACTAGCCCGTCTACGCACTTGACAACAACGACCAACGTCACAGTTAATCATCTCATTTCACGCACATTGGAAATGAAGGTTTCGCAAAGACTGCAGCTAAACGCAACGCAAATATTGGCACGTGCATGACGATTGCGATTTGCTGACTGTTGAGACTCAACGCCGCTCTCAGGAGTGCTCAGAAAGTATTACATTGCTATTCGGCATTCAATCGTTTATGGCGAGGGAGGGAGTGCCACCTTATGTCTATGTAGAGTTAGCTCGCTCCGGTTATCTCTGGAAATATCATCTGAAGCGTTTAAATATGCTGCTGAAACGCTCTATGAAGCCGCGCATATTAACGAGTATGGCACGCGGACAGACGTTAGGACTCACGATATCATCACGTATCTCTTTTTGATCGGCTTATCGCTCGAAACCCTCCTGAAAGGGCTGATCGTGGAAGCGGATCCAACTCTCATACGTGACGTCCCACCGCCGCGTTGCACCGCGGATTTGCCCACTTACAAGCTTGACGGTCGTCTGATCACTCACGATCTGATTAAGCTTGCTGATCTGGCTGAAAAAACCACGCAGCGAAACTTAGGTTTTGATGGCGAAGAGCGCGAGTTATTGGAACGGCTTACATTCTTCGTTAAATGGCTAGGGCGATACCCAGCACAAATAAAGACGTGGCGGCCTCAGATCCGTAGCTTACCAAAGCACTTCAGACAAGTACTCTTTTAACTATACCCTCGTTCGCTCTATGACTCCAGCTCTACCTAGTATTGCTCGCCCTGCCTTCAGAGCTTAGTGATTTGTCACTTGCGTACGTCATTTTTACCCGTGCTTTTTCGGAACCTCGCCATTCGACGCCTTCACGTTTCTTCCAATCATAATAATGGCCCCGATACTGAAGGATTGCTAAAATGATACGACTCGTCAGAGAAAGTATTCGGAAGAACTGTCGCGGATTGATTCCATAAGGTGATCGTTCCAAGAAGTCATTTTGCGTCAAGAAATATGACTCATGAACGAGTCGATTTCGTATCTTGACAAAAGTTTCGACCTCGTCTTCATCAACTTCGAGGTCCAGCTCTTTAAGCAAGCTGTTGAGTAGCGACTTGAAGCTACGGCTGTTGAGACCGTCAATTCTATCAGCCATTTCGTTGAAGATGCGCTTCTTGGCTCCTTTTCTTCTCGTCGGTTCAAACTCATTTAGAATCAAATCATCGGCCGAAAAGAGGCTCTCCAGAGCGCACGATATCAGCTTGTGTAAAGCGCCTCGTTTATCGTCAAAACTAGTTCCGTCTACGAAAAATGTGGTCTTCGCAAAATCCGCATAGCGCTGGGTGAAATAGTCGACCAGCACTACCAAACTTATCGCTTTTAACTCTAAGAGGCTATCACTCGAAACGGTTTCAACATAATGCCCGATGGCTTGATCAAACTTCCATATCCTCCTTTCGTTTTCAACATAATGCCCAATAGCTTGATCAAACTTCCATCTGCCCCTTTCGTTTACTTCTCGGTAACGCTCAAAAGTCTGTTGCACGAAGCCGTCTATGTCCGTATTAGGCGGATGTTCAAGAATAAGGGGCTGTGTGCTATATGGTGTCGTGACACCATCCCAGTGGTAGCTTTTAACGAGAACCCCATCTGAACTATATGCGTCCCAATACAGCCACTGTATTTGACAACCTTTCGCTAGCGAAAGGAGAGCGCATAGATCGTGCGCAATGTGCTCCGCTTCGTATTCGTTGACGATGCGATGACTGGAGAACGTGATCGCTAATTCTGCCGTTACCTTCGGCTTTTTCGTCGAGCGCATTTCTTCTTCTACTTTGTTATACTCGGTGACTTTCGTTACAGAGATGTCATAACCTCCAAAATGCCATTTGAATGGGCGAAAGAACTCAAAATTGATAATGTAGAACTTTAACTTGTAGAACTTAAGCCTAGTCTGGGGTTTCACTAGCATATTGATGCATGTTAACGTTTGCGCGTAAGACTCAGGAAACCCTGCCACTGCAATGTCGGCTTTCACGTATTGCCCGTCGGGAGTATATCCGGATGCATACACTACCGACTCCAAACCGCCAATAAAAACCGGATAAAATGCAGGATCAACGCTTTGCAAGCGTACGATTATGTTATCCTCTTCAGTCTGCCCACATACAAAATCACAGTCAAAACGCCGTCTCTTGCCCACAAAGATGCCACCATGACATTCATACCATCTGATGAATTGATCGTAACGTTGATCTGCTTGCAAAGTTGTGCCTCGGTTTTCCGGACTTTGCTCGGACGCGTAGCGCGATGCGGATCTTCCCAACTCAGTGGTGCAGCATACTCAACAGTTGAAGGGCGCTCTGAGCTGCAGTAGACACCGCTGCCACAGTTTGAAGGATTTCTTTTGAAGAAGTGGCTGACTCCTTTATGACAGTCCATTTGGGCTTTGATGATTTCATCTGAGCTTCAATCGTTTCCATATCAGCTCGCACGTCGCGCTCCTGCTCTGGCGGCAGCTTGAGTTCGTCCATGTGCTCTTTGAGTAAAGAAATAGCTTCTTCAATCGTGCTGCGATCCTGAGCAGTAATAACACTCACCTGCATCGCGCCGGGACTTGCCTGCAAAATTTGTGAGTCAATCATCGTTCCAATGTTGATTATGTTTGCTGGAAAATGATCGGTCTGCTTTTCAGGGCGGTTTCTGGCCGCTTCAACCTCTTTTATTCCGTATTGCGATATTGATACGGTGTCTCTTGTAGTATCAACGAGTTCCTCATTTCCGAGATAATCAATAATGTTTTCAGCTTCTCTCGGATCAAGCCCAATTTTTTGGCCGATATACTCGCGCGGAAAAAGCCTAAATCTATCGGCGCCTGATTCGTCGTACAACGTATTCAGAAAGTCAAACCGCTTTTTTTGAATCTCCATAACATCAGACATATGCCCCTCCTGATCCGCCACTAGTCCTTTAACCAAACATAGGGTTGTGTTTGTCTATCGGTTTCTCTTTCGAAGCTTGTAAGTCGTTCCCTAAATCTTGAATATCTCGCTCAGCGTCGTCTAATGAGTTCATTAATTGGGCATTCTTTTCATTAGCGATTGTGAGCTTTTCGCGTAACGTAACAATCTCTGCTTCTACTTCTGCAAGAGCTTTCGAACGTTGTTCATCGCGGTCTCGTGCTGTCTCGCGCTCTTCGCGTAACGTAACCATCTCTACTTCTGCTTCTGCACGAGCTTTCGAAAGTAGTTCACCGCGGTGTCGTGCTTCATTCCGCTCTTCGCGTAAGAATTCAATGATTGTTGGAGGCGGTGTCACTCGCTCCAGAGTTTCGAGAGTAACTTCTCCTTCTTTCAGCTCTTGTGACACGCGCTTCACCGCGAAGTTGAATACGTCTATTCCATCTGAAGCCACTTGCAAGTCGTTCACGAACCTCGTCATGTCGACATTCTGGAAGTGAGCGACTTGATTTCTGAGTGAAGCTAGATTCGGGGCTATAGTGGAAAGAAAGCTACTATAAAAAGCGGTGTAGGCGGTTACGTCATTTTGCCTATTTAGGGCGATGACCTTGTTTGCGTCCAAGCGTTCTAAGAAGTCGCGGGCCGCTTGCATTTTTTGCGGATCGACGCTCTGCATCTGAGCCGTCAACGCATTTTCGGCAGCTTTTCGCGCCAGTCGTGTTGTTTCCCCCAGCCGCATCAAATCCTTAACCCAATAGAGGTTTTCTTCCACCACACGCGTTGCTAAATTCTCCTCCACTATGTCGGAAAGGCTTGGAGGGATTAATGGTGGTTTCGCTTTCCGCTTTCGAGGTTTGGTCGGCACGTAGAACCCCGCTAATTCGTCGGTTTTTTCGGCTGGACAACGGTCAAGTCAATATCTTTCCACGCTTCCATATACTTGTCGTAAACGTCCTCTCGCTGAGGATTTGAGTAATGTTCCCACTCAACACCAGTCATCCCGTGCGCCAACACGTATTTGCGGTTCGTAGTATCCCAACCTATTATCTGTCCGAACTGAGCCGCAAACTTTCGATAGTCCGAGAGCCAAAGATGCGCTTTGCTTGGGTCTAATACGCGTGGAAGTGGTGTTTTATGTCGTTCCAGCCAGCTCTCAAACGAGGTATACATGAAGAAAGGCTTAGCGTCGTCCTTATCGCCAAAATCGTTTGCTAACACTTGTTTGAGTGCCGTTACCACGACGCTATGCAGGGGGGCCCAGTACTCGCAGCGATTCTTTTCTTGTTCGGCTAGGACGTGCAACGCCGGTTTGTCTTCCTTGAGCGCGGTTCTGATCTGGCCGACCGTCAATCGCTGAATCGTGGAAGGGCGGAGCCCGATATACGAAGCGAGAAGAGCAAATGCAAAAGTGCTCTGGCAGAGGAAATTAGCTATTTTAGCAGAAAAAGCCGACTGAGAGGACTAAATAACTAAGCAAGAGCTCAAAGCTTAATTGAGAGGCGTTAAAGCGAGAATGAAGGATTAACTATCAGGTTTTGATTCGATCAACTAGTTGTTTTTTCTTCTGTCGTCAAAAAGCCTGAGAGCGATTTGTCACGGATAAACGTTGTATCGGCAGTAGCTTTTAATGAAGCGTCTAGAGTCCTAATGCGCATCTAGCCGTTAACTCAACGGCAATACTTACTTCAAAGAACTCAACAAGCAGCCTTAAATGATAAGGTAAAAGTAGATTGATCAATAAATTGTGATAGAAATCTCTGAGCAGGGGAAAAAGTGGAAAAAAGCGCTCGAAATGCAGTATTTCAAGAATATCTGCGCGAGATAAGAAAGAGCGTATCGAAAGGCGACTATACAGAGATGACCCTACGCACCCCTCTAGAGAACTTCATTAAAGGCTTAAATCCCAACTATGACGTTACTCACGAAGCTAAGAGAATAAAGGAGCTCGGAGCACCTGATTTTACCGCTTATCACTCCGGTGTGAATGTAGGCTACATTGAAGCAAAGGATCTGGGAAAGAACCTCGATGAGGAGATTGAGAGCAAACAGCTCAAGAAATACCGAGAGAGTATCGACAACATTATTCTCACGGATTATCGGCGTTTTATCCTTATCCGAGGCCATCAAACAATATTTGATCAGAATCTATTTAGTTTGGCTGACGTCAGCAACCCAAAAAGTCGGATAACTGAAAGCAAGATAGACGAGTTTTTGCAGCTTACGGACACTTTTTTTGGTTATAGTCAGCCAACTATAAGATCCGCTATAATTTTAGCAGAAGAACTGGCCAAAAAGACGAAACTTCTTAAAGACCTAGCAAGTGAACAACTCGAAGAAGATCTTATAAAAAAAGAACGTGGCGTCCCGCCTTCCTCGCTATACAGTTTTTTTGAAGCTCTCAATGAACTGATTAAAGATATTCGGGTTGAAGACTGTGCGGATGCATATGCACAGACGATTACGTACGGACTTTTCCTAGCTAAGATAAATGAAAAAGGCAAACTAGACAGAGATACTGCAGCGTCTCATATCCCTCGAAATATTAAGATCATTAGGAAGATTTTTTTGAATATTGCGGGTGATACTTTACCCTCAGATGTTTCATGGATCGTAGACGCGCTAATTAACGTGCTAAATGCCTCAGAAGTAGATGAAATTCTCTCTCAGATTGATTTTAGAGGGAAGAAAGATAGAGATCCTTTCACCTTTTTTTATGAAGATTTCTTGGCGTCTTATGAACCTGCGAGGAAAAAGCGCTTAGGTGTGTATTACACACCGCGACCAGTCGTTTCGTTCATCGTAAAATCAATAAATCAGATGCTAAAAGATGAGTTTGATAAGCCGATGGGATTCGCAGAAGAAGGCTTGACGGTTCTGGATCCTGCAGTTGGAACTGGCACTTTTCTATGGCTTATTTACCTCTCCACCCTAATTGAATTGAAGGATAAGGGACTGAGTGGATTAATTCCTAAAAAGATTAAGGATCATATACTGCACGATTTTTATGGATTCGAGCTGCTGATTACCCCCTATATCATCTCCCACTTAAAACTAACAACCGTACTCAAGAAATGGTTCTATGAATTTGACGACGAAGATAGGATTCAAGTGTACCTGACTAACACATTAGAGCCGTTTGAGTTACATACTCACATGCCTTTTTTACGGGAGTTAACTGAAGAAAGCGAGACTGCGGACGACCTGAAACTGAAGAAACCTGTTTTAGTGGTGCTCGGAAATCCCCCGTATTCAGTAAGTTCTGCGAACAAATCCAAATGGATTGCAGAGAAAATGGAGGATTACAAAAAAGACCTGCGAGAATGGAACATTCAGCCTCTGGATGATGACTACATAAAATTCATTCGCTTTGCACAATGGAAGGTCGAACAGAACGGCAAAGGTATAGTAGGTTTTGTCACGAATAACCGCTACTTGGATGGTTCTATACACCGGCGAATGAGAGAATGCCTCCTAATGGCCTTTGATGCCATCTATATCTTGAACTTGCACGGGAGCACAAGGCGGAGTCCTCAGACTGCTAAGACTCAGAAAGATGAGAATGTCTTTGACATACAGCAAGGTGTAGCGATTGCAATACTCGTTAAGAATAGCAAAGGCGTCCAGAAGGGGGTCTGGTACTCAGAATCACTAGGAAGCAGAGAAGAAAAATATGCTTGGCTAGATAGAAACACTATAAGCACCATCAAGTGGCGCGAACTAAAGCCAGAGCAGCCTTACTACTTCTTTGTGCCTAAGGATTTCGCGCTGGGACGAGATTATGCCAATTTCAAAGCACTTGACGAGATATTCAGGGTACATACTTCCGGAGTCAAGACTCACAGGGATCACTTTGTCGTCAGTTTCACCGAAGCTGAGCTTGAAGAAAGAATAGAATCCCTCAGAGGTAGTGAAACAGATGACCAAATTGAAACTCGTTTCAAACTAAGCAACACGAGAGACTGGAGTCTTAGAAAAGCGAGAGAGGCTCTCAAACAGTTTGATTATTCAAACTGCATTGTAGATTATGCGTACAGACCTTTTGATATCAGAAAGATCTGTTACACGTCACTGTTGGTTGAATATACGAGAGAGCAGGTGATGGGAAATCTGCTTAACGCAAGTAATCATGACTGTCCGAACATAGGTCTTGTTTCTTCTAAGTTGTTGAGTGGAGGTGACTACAGTCACGCTTTAGTCACGCAAAACGTAACTGACAAAAGTCTGCTTTCGGTCAAAAGTGAGACTTTCCGAGTTTTTCCATTATACCTACTAAATGACGAGAGAAGTCGGCAAAGCGAGCTGTTTAATCAGGCTGAAGAACCCGGCGAATGTCTCAGCAAGCCGAATTTTACGAAAGAATTCGCTCATTTCATCGAAGAGCAATACGCGGGGCGTTCGATATCCCCCAAAGAGATCTTTAGCTACATTTACGCCATCCTATACTCGCCTACCTACAGAGAAGCGTATAGGGAGTTCTTGAAGATAGATTTCCCTCGAATTAATTTTGTGAAAAACTACGATGCGTTCAAGAGCATCTCTGATCTCGGCGCGAGGTTAGTTAGTCTGCATCTAATGAAGGCGCAAATGGAGACAAATACTACTTTTAATGTGCAAGGCTCCAATGTGGTGGAGTTTGTCAAATATAGCGAAGGACATGTCTACATTAATAATGCACAATTCTTTGACCGCATTCCGGACGAGGCATGGACATTTTACATTGGTGGCTATCAGGTTCTGGACAAGTGGCTTAAAAGTAGAAAAGGCAGAGAGCTGAGCAGTGTTGAAATCGAGCACTTCTTGCAGATCGTTGAAGTTATCAAAAAGACGATAGAGTATATGAAACAAATCGACGGGCTTACTCATTTTTGACACTCTCTGTTCAAAGTGCACTGGCTTTGGACAAATAAGGCCTAAAGCTTCAGAGTGAAATGATGCCTTTGTAAGCGAAGCGAAGCGCGAGGAGAGAGGCGAAAGGCAATCAAGTCCGCGTGAAAATTAGCTTCCTCCCGCCTTTGAAGTGATCAAGCTATAGTCATCTTTGGGGATTTCTACTACCGCCCTCCCCCTAATGTGTAAAGACCACCTCTGCTTATTCTTAATGAAAGCAAGCTGCGAGACAAGTGGTTTGAAGGCAATAGGCTTTTTAAATATGTTAAGCGGTTTGAGCTTAATCCGTGCGTTAAAAATCTCGGCAGGCGTGTAGGTCGGCGCCTTAAAGATCTTAGTGCTGTCATGAAAGGTTTTTGAAGCAACACGGTATTCACCGACTATTCTCGCGAGTGTCTTTTCACCGTCGCTTCTGCCTCCAATCACATAAACGAGGCATTTATCTCCTATTTGCATACGAGAGAGCGCATTTCTATACCTCGTGCTGGCTCCTAGAATGTTTGTCTCCTTTGTTACTTTCCAGTTGTCAGAATTCGTGATGTAAAGCCAGTGATTCATAGCGTCGAGTAATGAAGCTTGTTTCTCTATAAATCTGTTGTTTTCTAAAAAGTCGCTTTGCAGCTAGCCTGCCTCACCGAAACGCTTTTGGTTATTCACAATTCTCACGGGACTATATGACTTCGCTGACGTTCTATGGTGGGGTCAATGAGATTGGCGGAAACAAAATTCTAGTTGAAGACGCCGAAACGCAACTGTTTCTCGACTTTGGGATGAGTTTCAGTCTCGCCAATCAGTATTTTGACGAGTTCATGCAGCCCCGCAAGTGCAACGGTATACTCGATCTCCTTGAGTTCGGTTTGCTTCCTAATCTGGAAGGAGTCTATCGTTGCGATTATCTCGACCATTGTAGACTCCCGTCTGAAGAAACGCGCAGCATAGATGGTCTTCTCCTCAGCCACGCACACATGGATCACTGCTCGTATATTCACTATCTCAGAGACGATATTCCACTGTATTGCACGCAGGGTGCCAAAGACATCATGCAAGCTCTCGATGAGACGGGTTCGACAGGCACGTGTGAGCTAATCGCTCTGAAAGAGTCGTTCAAAACCTACGTGAACAAAAAAGGCGACGAGTCGAAGCTATACGGCGAGAAGGCGAAGAAACCGCGACCTTACAACATCGTCGAGAACCGATTCACTGTTGGAGGGCTCAATGTAGAGGCTCTGCCTGTTAGTCACTCACTCGAAGGCGCCACTGCCTACATCCTGCATACGAGCGCAGGGCCCATCGTCTACACAGGCGACTTTCGGTTCCACGGCTACAAGGGCGATGAGACGAGACGGTTCGTCGAACGGGCCTCGGCAGTGGAGCCGGTTGCAATGATCTGTGAAGGTACGCGCGTCAATTCAACGCAGGTAGATAGCGAAGAACACGTCAAGGAAGTCGTTAAAGAGCGTGTAGAGAAGACTAACGGTCTCGTTGTTGTGAATTTCCCTGTGAGAGATACCGACCGTATGCAAAGCTTCTATCAGGTCGCGCAGCAAACCGATAGGGCGTTGGTCATCAACCTGAAGCAGGCGTACCTGCTCGAACTCTTCAAGACATCCGGAATTGCGACACCGAGAATTGATGACGATCACATCCGAGTGTACATTCCTCGGAAGACGTGGGGCGTGTACAAGGACGGCCGGTTCTCAGAGAAGATTCAGCGAGAGGATTATGACAATTGGGAGCGTGAGTTTCTCGATCACGCCAACGCCGTGACAGCCAGAGATATTAGCGAGAATCAGAACGAATACATCTTTCGCTGTGATTTCTTCGAGCTTAAAGAGCTGATCGACGTCAAGCCCGAAGTAGGCAGCAGTTACATTCGGAGCGTGTGTGAACCGTTCGATCTGGAGATGGAGTTAGATCTGAAGAAAGTGGAGAACTGGCTTGCACATTTTGGCCTGTACCCTTATACACACATCCATGCTTCAGGTCACTTGAATTATGACGAGATACGAGACGTGATCGCTGCTATAAATCCACGTACATTGATCCCCGTGCACACTCAACATCCTGAAGTGTTTAAAAACTTGCACGATAATGTCACAATTCCCGAAAAAGGAATCGCAATAGTCTTGTAAGCCCAATTGCAACTATTCACAAAGGGGTTCCTGTGCTAAATCCGACAATTAAGGAGAAAATCAAAGCTGCCTACGAGAAGCTAAATGCCGAGGGGAAAATTCACACTCGCACACAGCTCGAAGGATACTACAAGACTTTTGGTGCGAGATTTGGCCCTGAAGTGCTTAAGCGGCTTGATGGAACGGAGTTGCTCACCATTATTCATGGCTCTAGAGACGATAAGCAAGATAGTTTAGCTTACTGGCTAGAATACAAAACAGACGACGAATTCCCCCCTATATTTGGAAGCATCAAGGGGGGGAGCGCGCTTAAGTTTCGGGTGTACGTCAACTCATCCGGCAAGTGGATAACCGGAACCTCTCAAAACCCCCGAGTCATCTCGGAGCAAGCCGCTGTAAAGATCGCCCGCGAACAACGTGACCAACTCTTGCGAGGCTGTGAGTTGCTAGATGCACTTCACAGTGACGGCACCGACGCGGACTACCGTGAACTCCAACAGCATATGCTCGAAGCGGCCAGCGACGTGTGCGAGACAGCGTGGGCGCATAAATATTTCAGTCTTCTCTACCCGGACAAGCTGGAAGATTTTCACGTGCCGCGCTATCAACGTTTTAACCTGATCAAGATTCTCCAAGCTCCACCCGAAGGAACTGGACGGTACATAGCCGCAGGGCGCTATGTTGCCATCGCAAAGGAGTTGGATTTGGAAATCAATCAGCTGACTGCTACTATGTGTTCTATGAACTGCACGCCGTATCGCTACTGGCGCATCGGAACGAGGAACGGCGAGACAAATGAAAGTTACTGGGAGCTCATGAAAGAGGGCAATTATGTTTCTATTGGCTGGCGTGAACTAGGTGATCTGACCGAATATACAGACCGATGGGCAGACGATATCAAGAAACTGATAAAGGATGTCCGCTACTCCGACAAACCATCGGTCGCGGGGAAGAAAGGTCAAGAAGTATTCCACTTCATCGCAACGATTTCCGAAGGAGACCTCGTTATGGCCTCCGATGGCGCACGGGTTCTAGGTGTCGGCAAGATAACTGGGCCGTACGCGTTCAGCGAGGCGCTAGATTTCCCACATCTTCGCCCCGTTCAGTGGTTGGATTCGTACGAATGGAAGGTGCCGGTAAACGAAGGGCTTCTAACAACCGTTCACGAGATGCACAAAGCTGATAATTTGGTGCAAATTGAAAAACACGTTCAGCTTGCGAGCGAGAGCAGGTATTGGATCGAAAAAACGCTGGTCAAAGGTCGAACAGACCGAATAAGCGGTGATTACGCTGTGGGGAAGGCGCTTTGGTCACCGCAGACAAGGAGCGACGGCAATGATATTTACGCGGCTATGCGAGAGGTGCAGCCCGGAGACGTGATTCTGCACCTTACCGACAACAAGGGGTTCTCCGGGGTATCCGTCGCGGCGAGCAGCGCTGACCCTTCTTTCATTGGTCTTCAAGGAACCGATTGGGCAGGCAGAAACGCCTATCTTATTCGGCTTAAAGACTATGTGCCACTTGATGCCCCTCTTTTGCGTCAGGAATTTCTCGAAGATCCGGAAGTCTTTAAGCGACTCACACACATCCTTGAGAGTCACAAGGGCCAAGGCTTGTTCTACAACAGAGAGCACGACCTGAACCAAGGCGCCTACATCACCGAGGCCCCAACTGAGCTCGTGGACGTTCTCAACTCCCTTTATCACGAAAAGACGGGCCATAATCTGCCTCACGTCTTCGTTACCCTGCCTCCACCACCGCCCATATACACAATCGCAGACTTCGTTGAAGAGACCGGATTCTCTGAGGAGATGATTCAGAGCTGGAAAAGAAAGATCGAGCGAAAACAACATATCATATTCCAAGGCCCGCCCGGAACTGGGAAGACCTTCATTGCTGAACGGCTTGCAAAACATCTCACGTCTGAGAAAGGGGGTTTCTGGAAAACGATTCAGTTTCATCCTGCGTATAGCTATGAAGACTTCATCCAAGGAATACGACCGACCGTCAAAAACGGCACGCCATTTTTCGACATCAAAAACGGTCGATTTCTTGAATTTTGCAGAAAGGCGGCAGATGCGGATCCAAATGCGTGGTGCGTACTCATTATTGATGAGATAAATCGAGCAAATCTGCCTCGTGTTTTTGGCGAGTTAATGTATCTGCTGGAATACAGAGAAAGAGAAATTCCGCTCGCGTACGAAGGCAACTTCCGGATACCTAAAAATGTGTTTGTCATCGGAACGATGAACACTGCAGATCGCTCGATTCGCCTCTTCGATCACGCACTACGTCGTCGTTTTTCTTTCGTATGTCTAAAACCTAATTACGACGTGCTGAGGCGCTACCTTGAAGCACACAACTTGTCTTCCGAAGCACTTATAGCATTGTTGCGAGAGATCAACCAGCAGATTAACGACCCTCGCTATGAGGTCGGAATTTCATTCTTCCTTCAAGATGGAGACGCTCTGCCAGAGAAGCTGCAAGACATATGGCAGGGAGAGATTGAACCGTATTTGGAGGAATACTTCTATGACAGCCCGACGGAAGTCGGCAAATTCAGATGGGCTGGGGTCAAGGAAAAAGTCCTGAAGGATTGGATGGCGTCTGAATAGTTTGGGGCTGTGTCTTCACATATGCAGATCTTGCCGATATCGGAGGGATATAATAACAAGATTGAAGTAAGCCAGCTGAATGCCGATCACGCGCTGGCTCTTCGCAAAAAGCACCCCAACAAGGTCGAGGTGGTGCAGGATGTTGCAGACAAGGAGCATTTTCAAATACGGTCTAAAGGATATATCGGGTATCTCGTGGTTTCTCGTGATTTTGGCCTTCAAATTGTACCGAAAGTCCAGATTGCTAATATTTTTAAAATGATTGAGTATGCGAATCGAATAGAGTCCGTCGAATTCCTCAAAGGTCAAGTGAAGATCGACAAACTCGATGATTTGGCCGAAGGATTGGCGTCGATCTTAGCGATTCTAGTTTTAAATCGCGCACGAAAAGGCCTGTATGCCAACTACATTGATGAGAAAGCGCTGCTACCGCTTGTGCGCGGACGAATAGACGTCGGTTCTACAATCAGAGCCTCGCAATGGCCTTCCACATCGCTGTGCTGCAAATATGAAGAACACACGGTCGATATAGAGGACAACCGCATCTTGCTCTGGACGCTATATTGTTTGCGCAGACTTTATTTCCAGCGAGAAGGATTTCACCAGCCGGTTCGGAGAGCTTATCAAGCGCTAAAAGGCTCCGTCACGCTGGAACAAAAAGAGGCAAAGGATTGCGTTGATCGGTCTTACGACCGACTAAACGACGATTATAAGTCGATGCACATGCTCTGCTCCTTTTTTCTAGAGAATCTAAGTCCCGGATTAATGGCAGGGAAACGAGCATTTTTACCATTCACGCTTTATATGCCTCAACTCTTTGAATCCTTTGTGCGAGAATGGCTGATCAAGTATTGTCCGCAAAACATAATTGCTCAACCTTGGATAGAGCCTGTGAAGGCCACGGAACCACTAACGCTAAAAATGGATATCGTGCTTAGAGACGCTTCGTCAAAAGAGGTCATCGCTGTTATAGATACAAAGTACAAAACCGATGACTCGGGCTCGAGTGCTTCAAGCCCTTCGAACGAGGATATCTATCAGATCCTAACCTACTCCCATCAAATGAGCTGTCCTAAAGCTATCTTGGTTTACCCGTCTGGCACCTCTGAGTGCTTCGAGGCGCAGATGCAAGATATATCTGTGCAAAGTGTCGTGTTCGATATTAGCCAAGATGACCTCGGTGGCACGAAATTTTCTAAGGATTTAGCTCGCGCCCTCGAAACATAGAAACAAAAAAAGATTGCACGGCGAGTTCGTCATCTGACGAGCATCGAGAATAACTATATTATCTCGAAAAAGAGCCAACCGAGCATTATGATCAAGGCGATCATTTTCCACATCGGCAATACGGTGATCGACTTCACGGCAATGAAACTCAAAGCTCCCTTTAGTTACCTGTATCCAGCTCAAATGGAAAAACGCTTTATCTTGCTCGACCCTTATACAACCGCCTATGCCATATCGAGAACTCGCCTCGTACAAGCGCTTTGATACACATCTAAAGACAAACTGGCCTCTCACCAGCTCTTGTAGGTGACGCCGTGAAATTGCGTCTCTACAGCGTTAGGGTATTCCCTCGTCGCAGCCACCTCAGGCTTTCCATTCGGTTTTAAGCACGTAAAGAAAAATGACTAATCGATAAAGCTTCTGTATTTATATATAGCACGTGCCTTGGCATGTTTAACATTCGCGAAGGTTAAAATCTTATGACTCGACAAGAACGAATGGATCTTATTGAAAATATCCAGAATGCTAGAGGCTCCAAGTTGTTGTGTATATTACCGGCGATAGGCGCAATTTGGAAACTCAGATTGGAATGGATATCTTTCCTTTTTTAAATCAGCACTTAGCAAGTGGCAGGACGGATAAGATTGATCTCTTTTTATATAGCCTCGGCGGCGATGCCATGGCAAGCGCAACTCCTTTGTCCGTCCACGCACCAGCGTTGTTCGGGCCGATCGGCGGTTCTAACGCCCGACCTTCGCCGTATGAAGGCGCCACAAGCTGAAGCAACGGTTTCTGAAGAACTGGCGTCAACCGAACACTGATGAAAAAGAGACCCCCATTCAAGAACGGGAACGTTTAATCCGTCACTTCCATGGCTCCGCTCAGCCTAGTGCTTCTCTTTAGAGCGTGAGCGCACTGGCGCAGCATTTTTAGCATCTTGTCGCTATCATCGAGATTCTGCTCTACAATCTCCGCGAATCTACTCCCCACTATCGCAGCGTTCGCTCCGTTATCAATCACCTGCCGGACGTGGGAAGGCTGCGAAAGGCCGAATCCGACTGCTAGCGGCGCTCTCCCTCTTATGATGGACGCGGTTTGTTTTATAAACGCGATGCTTTCATCCTGCACCGTTTCGCGCGCGCCAGTAACTCCGTTCGCTGAAACAAGGTACAAGAAACCCGACGAGGCGTTCAAGAGCTTTTCTAGTCGCGCCTCTGAAGTCGATGGCGCGGCGAGAAAGATTGTGTCAAGGCCGTAACGCGTTGCTGCCTCCTTATACAGCGCCGCCTCTTCCACAGGAAGATCCGGAGCAATGACGCCGTTCACGCCACTTTGTTCTGCCGCGCTGCAGAACGCTTCCACGCCCATCTGGTGCACAATGTTGTAATACGTCATGACGACTAACGGGACATCATGCGCGCTCTTTACCGCGCGTGCGACATCAAAAACCTTCCTAGGGGTTGTTCCTGCTTCCAACGCCCTCACCGCCGCGCGCTGCAACGTCGGACCGTCGGCTATCGGATCAGAGAACGGGATTCCGAGCTCAACGATGTCGGCCCCTCCGGCGACCAGCGCATCGACAATTTTAACGGTGTGCTTCGGTGCAGGATCACCCGCCATCACGTAAGCGATGAGGGCGCCCTCATTCTTTCGTCTCAATTCGCGAAACGTTGCTGCGATGGCGCTCATATATTTGCCCCCACGTAACGTCCCACCACGTCCACGTCCTTGTCGCCCCTGCCTGAAAGTGTAACGACGATGACATCGTCTTGATCTAAGGTAGGCGCGAGCTCCACAGCGTGAGCAACGGCGTGCGCCGACTCCAATGCTGGTAGGATGCCCTCCGTTCTCGACAATTCAAGGAAGGCCTCAAGGGCCTCCGTGTCAGTCACGGCGCTAAAAAGCACTCGCTTCTCGTGTTTCAAGAAAGCGTGCTCGGGGCCAACGCCGGGATAGTCGAGGCCAGCTGAAATACTGTGCGTCGCCTGAACCTGTCCGTCGGTGTCTTGAAGCAGGTACGTCAGCATGCCGTGGAAAACTCCCTCTGATCCTGCGCACAACGAAGCTGCGTGCTTTGCCGTCGCTAACCCCGCTCCGGCAGCCTCGACTCCGTGCATCGCGACGTCATCGTCAAGGAACGGATAGAACGTGCCGATCGCATTGCTGCCGCCGCCGACGCACGCGACGAGCGCATCCGGGAGGCGCCCGACCTGTCGCGTCATTTGTTCGCGTATTTCGCGCCCGATTACGCTTTGGAAGTCCCGGACGATCATCGGGTAGGGGTGAGGTCCCACGACGGAGCCGATCAAGTAGTACGTCGTGTGCACGTTGGCAGTCCAATCGCGTAGGGCTTCATTGATCGCGTCCTTGAGGGTCTTCGATCCGAGTTCCACCGGGTGTACTGTCGCGTTTAGTAGCTCCATCCGGAACACGTTGAGCTTCTGACGCTCCACATCTTCAGTCCCCATGTAGACTTCACATCTGAGGCCCAGCGCGGCACACGCGATAGCGGCAGCCACGCCGTGCTGCCCTGCGCCCGTTTCGGCAATAACACGTGTCTTCCCCATATGCTTTGCCAGCAGTGCCTGACCGAGCGTATTATTGATCTTGTGGGCGCCGCCGTGGGCAAGATCCTCACGCTTGAGATAGATTCGTGCACCGCCGAGTTTCTGGGAGAGGTTCTCTGCATAATACAGGGGAGTTGGCCTTCCCGCAAACGTTGACAGATAGACGCTGAGCCGCTGCTGAAATTCTTTGTCACCGCGAAGACGCGCATATGCCATTTCGAGCTCTGAAAGCGCTGCTACCAACGTTTCTGGTACGAAACTGCCCCCATAACGTCCGTACTTACCTTTGACGGGATAATCGCTATAGTCCATACGCTGCCTCCGTCACTGCTTCGATAAAGGCGCGAACCTTCGCGTGATCTTTAATACCGGGGCGGACCTCAACGCCGCTTGAAACGTCAACGGCATAGGGGCGCACCGTTTCGATGGCCGCTCGAACGTTGCCTGGCGTCAGGCCTCCTGCCAAGATGAGGGGGGTAGGCGCGATTCGTTCCCTGATGGCCCGGCTCACTGCCCAGTCATGAGGTAACCCTGTGCCACCATATGCGCCTGGAACACACGAGTCGGCAAGAACGGCGTCACAGCGAGCTGCAAGTGAGAGAGCCGCTTGCGACACCGCCTGGTCATTCACCGCGATCGTGCCGATCACCCGAGCACTTCCGACGTTCTCATAAATCGAGTCATCTCGAGGCAGCGTCCCAGCCAATTGCACCGCATCAGGAGCAAGGCACGAACAGAGTGTCTCTAAGTGATCAAAGGTTTGGAAAACAGAAACGATGACTCCTTGGACGAAGGGCGGCGTCGCTTCGACAAGGTCTCGTGCGCGATCCAGTGACACGTTTCTCGGTGACTTAGGTACGTCCACGACGAAGCCGAGCGCGTCCGCACCGGCATCGACGGCTGTTTCGAGGTCCTTTTTGTTTGTTATGCCACAGATCTTAACGCGCACTCGCCTCATACCGCCCTCACCAACCTTTCTACAGCGAGACGCACGTCCGCAGCCCGCATGAGTGCAGAACCGACCAACAACGCGTCTGCGCCACAGCGCCTTAGAAATTGTGCGTTTTCGGGGGTCATAACCCCGCTCTCACTGACGACGATCCTCCCGTCAGCGGGAACTTTTTCCAGGATTTCCTTTGTGGTCATTAGATCGACGTTTAACGTCCTCAGATCCCGGTTGTTGATCCCAACAAGATCCGCGTTAGAGGATAAGGCATGCTCAAATTCGGAAACGGTATGCGCCTCCAAGAAAACCTCAAGTCCGGCCGCGTGTGCGAAGTCGATCATTTCCTGTGCTCGGCACGTCGCGTAACCTCGGTCAAAAAGCGCTTGTATCAACAGAATCGCGCTTGCACCTGCGTCTCGCGCGGCTTCGATCTGACACTCGCTGACAACGAAGTCTTTCATAAGGAGCGGAACGGAGACGCTGCTTCGGACGTCTTGCAGCAAATGAGGCGAGCCCTTGAAGAAATCGGGTTCGGTCACCACGGAAATTCCGGTGGCACCTCCCGCCTCCATATACCTCGCAATTTCGCCCGCGTCCACGTTGCCTTGCAGTGCCCCCCTCGTCGGGGACGCGGCCTTGACCTCCGCGATGAGGGGGAGATGCGCACACGTCGCGACGCATTCACTCAAACGGAGCGTGGAGGCGACGTGCGGAGGTTCATCGCGCTGTGCAAACGTGGCGTAATAACCTGTCGCGACTGTTTTTTGAGCAGTACGACACAGGGCGTCGAAAAAATCAGGCATTCGACCCCTCCAACTCGTCGAGCACTGGAAGGGCACCGCCGGAGAGCTCGACGAGCGCTCTGAGTTTCCCATAGGCTGCACCGCTTGCGATCGATTCGGCTGCCAATTCAACACAATACGGGAGATCATCGCCTAGACCGCCGACGAAAATAGCTGCGGCCGCATTGGCGAGGGTAACGTCCATCTTTGGTTCTCGAACGTCGGGATTTGCGTTGAGCAACGTGATCGTCAGACGAGCGCTCTCGTGCGGATCAGCGACGAGAAGCTGGCTCGGTTTGACCGGCTCGAGCGCGAAGTCTCTAGGACTGAGCTCGTGATACGTAAGGCTAATTCCCTTCACTCGTGCGACGACCGTCTTTCCAAAGAGCGAGATCTCGTCAAGTCCGCCGCTCCCGTGGACGACCATGGCCTCTTCGCATCCGAGCGCCATCAACGTCGTGGCAAGTGGCGTCACCCACGCCCGCTCGGCGACACCAAGGAGGCGCGCTTGAGCGTTTGCTGGGTTGACGAGTGGCCCGAGAAGGTTGAAAACCGTTCGCACGCCGATCTCCTGTCGCGCCCTAAGGACGGCGCGCATTGCCGGATGGAACCGCGGAGCGAACATGAACCCGATACCGATCTTTTCGATGGCATTCTTGACCTCGTCTAGCTCTTGGGACAGGTTCAGTCCGAGACGCTCCAGCACGTCGGCACTGCCGCTGTTGCTGGTAACGGAGCGGTTTCCGTGCTTTGCAACTATGACGCCCGCACCAGCTGCGACCAATGCTGCAACGGTGCTGACGTTGAAGGTTTTTGCGCCGTCACCCCCCGTGCCGCACGTATCGACCATCCGCCCTTTGACGTTCGGATTGATGGTGCGGCAGAACTCCTTCATAACCGACGCAAAGCTAAACAGCTCCTCCTCAGTTTCCCCTTTCATGGAAAGAGCGGTCAAAAAAGCCCCAATCTGTGCTTCTGTCGCTGCACCCGACAGCATCTCCACCATGACGGCGCGGGCCTCCTGAGCTGTCAAGTTCGCTCCGCTGACAACTTTCGGGATGCTTTCTCTGATCATGCTCTCTCTCCTTTGAGAAAATTACTGATGACCCGCTTGCCAGCGGCGGTCATGATGGATTCGGGGTGAAACTGCACCCCCTCAATCGGGTACGTGTCGTGGCGAACGCCCATGATCTCCCCGTCGTCGCACGACTCGGCCGTTATCTCGAGGCATGAAGGGAGCGATGCGCGGTCCGCAACAAGAGAGTGGTAGCGGGTGGCGACGAAGGGATTTTCGACCCCCTCAAACAGCCCTGAACCGCAGTGTCGGATGCGGCTTGTCTTGCCGTGCATCATACGCTGAGCGGTGGTGATGCGACCGCCAAAGGCCGCAACGATTCCTTGATGGCCGAGGCACACCCCGAGCGTCGACGTCGTCGGGCTCAGACCTTTCAAAATAGCGGAACACACCCCGAAGAAGCGCGCCTCTGTCGGGGTGCCAGGACCGGGCGAAAGGATGATCCGGTCGGGATCAAGGGCTCTCGCCTCCTCGAGGGTCAACTCATCGTTCCGGTAAACAAGCGGCGTACCGCCCAACTCGCCAACGTGTTGTACGAGGTTGTACACAAATGAGTCGTAATTATCAATAACGAGTACGTTCATTACACACCGTCTCCTCTGTTCTCGAGCGCCTTCACCAACGCCTGGGCCTTGAATTCGGTCTCCATCCATTCATTCTCAGGCACTGAGTCAGCAACGATGCCGCCTCCCGTTTGAAGGTGACACGTGCCCCCTTTAGCAAACAGCGCGCGTATAGTAATGGCGAAATCCATGTCGCCGTTGTACGAAAAGTAGCCGACCGCACCGGCGTACGGCCCCCGCCGGACGGGCTCAAGCTCTTCAATGATTTCCATAGCGCGTACCTTAGGCGCGCCCGATACCGTGCCTGCCGGAAACGCCGCTCGCAGGACGTCAAAACAGTCAGCGCCGTCGCGCAATTTCCCCGCAACCATCGAGACGATGTGCTGCACGTGGCTGTAGCGCTGTACGTCCATAAAAGCAGGAACGTGCACGCTGCCGGCCTCGGCAACTCGGCCCACGTCGTTGCGCGCCAGATCGACGAGCATAACGTGTTCCGCAATCTCCTTCGGGTCGCTGAGAAGGTCGTCCGTCAGCTCAGCATCTCTTTTCGGGTCTCCGGTTATTGGGCGGCTGCCGGCTATAGGAAAGCTCTCGATCCTGTCGCCGGCGACCTTTACGAGCGTCTCAGGGCTCGTCCCCATTATGGCGCGGTCCTGCATTTTAAGATAAAACATGTACGGTGAGGGGTTCATTGCTCTAAGCGTAAGATACACCGGTGTCAAATCGCCAGTAAATGCAAAGCTGTACCGTTTCGAGAGGACGGTCTGAAAGATGTCGCCGGCGGCGATGTACTTCTTCGCCTTCTCCACCATCGATTCGTACTCCCTCTTCCCGACGTTCAGACGCGGAGAGCCCATGGAAAAGTCGCCCGGCTCGCAGGGCCCGCGCAAGAGGGCGCACAGCTCTTCATAACGGTTTTTTCCGATGTGGAAGTAGAACGCCTCACGGCGCAAGTGGTCCAGCACGATGCCGTCGTCGTAGATACCCATTTCAAGGTCAGGAAAGTCAAGATCGTCAACGGCCGTTTGCGGGATGCGCTCCCAATACCGGACGGCGTCATACGAGACATATCCGACCGCACCGCCGAGGAATCCATACCGATGCTGTGCGTGTTGCTTGTGGCTGATGAGCCTTTGAACAGCGTCTAACGGGTCTTGCACGTGTTCCCGACGTTCATTGACGGTGGTGATGCCGTCCTTGACACGCACAATTATGCTCGGGTCAAATCCGGCGTAGGAGTACAGCGCGGTGTTTCCCAAGCCAGTCCGCGATTCAAGCAGGAACGCGTAGTCGTGTTCTGCGCTTAGTTTTAAGAAAATTGAAACGGGTGAACTGTAGGGGATTCGCTGAAAATGCACCTCACGTGGGGGGGTGCTTGCAGCCAAGCTGTCGGTATCGCCAAAAACATTCACCCATAATCAGACTCCTGTGTATAAAAATAGACATCAATGTACTATATATAACTTAGTAGTACATAGACATACTTTAATTCAAACAGCGAATCACAATCGATTCTTTGACATGTAAACAAATCGCACGACGAGAGGACGCCTAGAACATGAAAAAATCGCAGAAGCTCATAATGAGTACCGCGCTCTAAAAAAACAAAGCGGCAATGGGGGCAGGTCCTTTTTTTTTAAACGGCATTTGTGAAGCTATATTCATAGCGTTCGAGGTCGATAACTCGCTATCTCAGAACAGATAATTCACGGGCTTTCGCCGTGCGAAGGCTCTTCCGGCTCGTTCTGACCTCCGAATCGCCTCAAACCCGCAATATAACCAGCTAGACCACGAGCCCGCAAGTTTTGGATACCAAGTTCTTTCAGAACTTGAACTTCCGTTTACTTCAGAGGAGTTGAGTAGCTATGCGGAGCGCCGAAAGGATGGGCTTAGCACTTATTCAGTAGATTGGATCGACCGAGCCAGTTCGCTAAAGTAATGCAGCTAGGGTCAAAACAAAACCTTGATAGAGTTGCCAAAAGTCAAGTACATTATGCCTGGCGATAAGTTTGTGAACGTAGAATCCGTTGGAGCAGTTGCTATCGTAGAGCAGGCCACCGTTGGAATCAAAAATAGCTCATTTTTACACGTTGATGCTGCTAGATGTCTCGTTCGCGATAGCATAGGAATACAAAAGAACTATGATCAAAATGCCGATGATGAAGCAAAAAACACTCAAAAATCTACTTATCGCGCCTGCGTCTTAGGAGCACTATTTACTAGCGTGGCATTTTTTGAGGCGTCAATTAATGAAGTCTTTTTGGATGCCGTCGACTGTATGCCAGAAAACGCAAGGAAAAAGAACGATACTAGAGTCAACGTTCCTGTTAGTCAGGTCGGTTCCTACCGTGATGGTGCGTTAAGCTCCGACGTCGTTAAGACCATGGCACAGATGTGGTTACAACAACAGAAAGTTAAATCAGACCTACATGACCTCCCTCGCCTTGTCCCGCAACTAAGCGGAAGTTATCCCAATAATATTGAGAAGTATTGGAGCGCGATTGACAAATATCAGTTGGCGCTTTTTCTCAATGAAAAAAGACCCATCTGCAAGTGCAACAAAAAGAGGAAGGATGTCCAGACCTTGATTGACTTCCGTAATGACTTAATTCATTATAAGCCTGGATGGAGTCTGAGCGTGCCAGGAGGGGGAGCGCTCGAGCCTGTAGATGACAAAATAGCAAAGACAAAAAGCCGAGTAGGAACGTTGATCAAATCGGATACGCACAGGCCGCCCGGCGGGTACCCCCACGAAAAAGAGTTGCTAGATTCAGCTTATCCCAACAGCTGCCTCAGCGCCGCATTTGCTAAATTGGCACTTCAATCGATCCTACAGTTTGACGATGAGTTTTCCAAGAGAATGAGAATAGACAACGCAGTAACAAAGTTTGGCCTGCAGCAGAAAATGTCAGAGATACCGTCTCTCGAAGGTGACACGGAAGGTGGGACTGACTGACTATAAAGTGCGCTGCGAGACGACTTTGGAGAGACGACTGTAGAAGCAGCAGGGACCTAGAGAAGAGATCCTGCAGGAATTGTTACGTAATTAGAAGACGCATTTAACTTCTATGTCAACAGAGGGGGTGCCGCCATACTTATTTCAGGAGTTAGCGCGGTCCGGGTACCTTTGGAGATTACACGCCGACGCATTCAGATCCGCTGCGGAGAAGTTAGTTGCTGGGACGCCTGTTGAGGATTACGGCCGATGTTGTAAGGTCGAGGTTTCTTAGCCTTCTCGCCGTATAGTTTCGACTCGTCCCCTTTCTTGTTCACGTAGGTTTTAAACGACTCTCTCAGCTCTACGGGTCGAATTTTGTCGCCCCACCGCCGCATATCAGCAGCTCTGAAAATCTCGGTGACGAACGCCCTTTTTATCATTGTGCTACCCTCAGAAGGTCATTTCATACCCTTACGATGCGCGCTACTTAAAGTGCAATGCATTTAAACAAACTGTTACAGCTAAAGGCGCGGGATAGAGTGAAGTATATTGCAGCTTGAGTTCGTCCAGGAACTGCGGACCCCCGAGGCCAGGTGTGTTTCAGGCTCACAAACAACACAGGTCCTGTTCTTGGAGGCGTCGCACTCCGCCTATCACTTTCTCTGAGCTATTAGCTAACACTACCCCAGATATACCCCCTAATCATCATCGCTGCGAGAAAGCCATATCGGGCAAACCTGAGCTGTCACCTGTAGGACAAAAGCGGAAGAGTTAACACCACGGAGACCTAGGTGGCGGTGAGGTAGGGGCTCACGTATTAACGCATCACCGACTAGATGAGCCGATGCGGTGCGACGGTTGCTCGATACCACAGCTCCTGCATACGTGATTAATTGATTAAAGCGTGAAACTATGCGCCTCTCTCACTGTACCCGATGCGAAGCAAGACTTGGGCCCAGAAACGCCGAGCTCGGTTCAGACATGTGCTATCAGTGTCGGATGGAACAAATAGGGATACAGGTTGATTATCGCACAAAGCCACAGGCGACCGCGCCGCATGGGTACCAACAACTCACATATGAGCTTCGGCCGGCGACTACACTGCCCGGATATCTACAACTCGTATGTGAGCTTCGGCCGGCACCGCACTGGCATTAGCTCTCCGTCTGTCCGTGCGACGCTATACCGATAACCGTGCTTAGAAGCGGTTAGTTCCCCCCCGCGCGGATAGGCTTCTTTAAGCCAAAATTGACCAAATCGCGGGCAACGTTTATTAAACCTGCGTCACCTCGTAAGCGGCTTTAAATGTTGGGCTTATCATGTGCAGCGTTTCAGAGGTTCGTTTTTTCGCTTCTGTGCGACAACGATTGGCGAATTAGAGCGTTATAATCACTCAGCAATAGGGCCTTACCCTACTCGATATACTCAGCGGATTTTTCGGGTCTAATACTCCGTCAAGCCATTACTTTCGCGCTACTTCTTGGTTAGCTAGTTAGCGGTCCTTGTCCTCTAACAACCATGACATATTGCGCCCGCTGCGCCCTTTACGTGAGCTGTAAAAGACGAGCTGACCAAGACAGAGCTTTCTGCTGCAACCTATATCGGCGTCCTGGTTCGTGCAAGCCGCAAGGTTATCTGAACGCACTTTAACGACCAACTAGGCTAGTTCCGCCGTTCTAAAAATAGACATGGCTACCTAGGAGAGCTACTAGCCTGACCTGATGTAGCGCCGTAGTAACGATACTGGCCTTGCATTTTTGCTCGTTCTCGCTTTGCAATAGCGTAACCCTTCGAAAACACCCCACTCTAGAGCAGTATATATTGTATGAGGGATGCGTTGACGTTGATCTTCCGCCTCTATTGATTTAGAGGTAAGAGCGGACGATATAAAGAAAAGAGCAACCAGAGAAACCGCCCAAGTGGTTTATCCTGCCGAACGAGTCGTACAAGTGGAATTTCATCCTCGAGAAGTACGTCGATGAGGGCTCTCACTGGAGGCCACTGCAGAACGGCGAGGCGCCACACGAACAACTCACCATTTTACGGTGTAATTTTGGTGTAGTTTTGGTGTCGTAGTCACCGAACGCTGTCGTAGAGCGCGGGGGCACGATCAGAAGCTTTCGCTTGGCTTTTGAAGGCCCTCTTTTGCGCTACTTCAAGGTAGCACCCACGATATCTATATCTGCCGTTGGAGCGACGTGAAATCAATTCTGTCGACATAAGCGAGAAAACAACGTGTTTCACAGAACGGCCAACGGATGCGCAACACACCATGAGCCTGCTTTACCGTTTTAAGCCACAAAAAGATAGCTATCTGAGATCGATCGCCGCGCGGCTTGGTGGCGCCGGGATTACCGCAAACGAGGTGACCGCACTCGGATTGTGCCTTGCACTAGGCTCTGGGCTCTTGGCATATCGCGGCCACCTATACGCAGGCCTGGGCTTTTTTGCCGCGAGTGCCGTGTGCGACGCACTCGATGGCTCTCTTGCGAGAGCATCAAACAAGCAAACAGAATTTGGATTGTACTTTGACGGCATAGCCGATCGGTTCTCAGAGCTCTTCTTCGTCATCGGTGCCGTGCTTGGAGCAAATGTACCCCCGTCCGCGTTTGTCGTTGTAGGGGGTGCTTTCGCGCTGTTGTTCGTGCGGGCCTATGGCCACGAGCAAAAATGGGGCGCCACACCCACGACGTTTGGGAGGCCCGAGCGATTAGCCTTCCTTATAGTAGGGGTCCTCTGCCCCACCCCAATCAACACACTACTTTTTGTCGCCGCTGGCCTTTGCTGCGTCTTCTCCTGCGCACAAATCCTCGCCCACGGGAATAGCATCCAAGGTGAACGGTGTGAGAGCGGATTACACAGGGGCACCTAACCTAACAAAAACCAAAGGCCGCTTTTGGGCCGAGTAACCGGAGAGCGACTGGTGATTGAGCGAAAGACCGCGAGGGAGTTTCAAGTTCACAACGCGCTTGGAACTGGGCTTTCAATCGTTATGTTGTGAAGTGTATCGTGTTGGTAATTTCGGGTGCGTTGCATCACGACGAAGGAGCGATCTCTGCAAGCCGGTTGAAGGCGTCTAGCTCCGTACGAGCGATTTCATCGAGTTTGCTGCTGGCGACGTTTAGCCTCTCGTCAATGTCCGTAGCAGTCTCAGCGGTCATAAAAAGCTGACCAACGTCCGAAAACAGCGCCCCTGACTGGTGCAGTTGCGCTGCTATCTCTGCAAGCTCCACGTTTCCTGTTGCCGCTGCGGCTTCGTTGAGGAACCGCGCGTACATGTAGCGAAAACACCCTCCGCCCGTGCCGCCGATTTCGATGAAGATGTATAAGTTGAACAGGTTCATTCGGAGCGCCCTCTCGTCGAACAGAGCCGGCCACTTCACGAGCTCTTTAGCCGCGTGCCGAATGCCCTTGACGCCCATATTCTTGATCGGTGGATTGAGGTGTGCGTCGACCGCCTGCTCTACTGCGGACCACACGTCTTCGGCCCCGGGGGAGTGGAATCGCGCAAAATCAAATTCGAGATAGGCGTTTTTCGGCGGGAACGGTTTGTAGGGTGAGCTTCTCGCTGCGCGCAAGCGTTCGAGCGTGATCGCGTGGTAGAACCCTTTCTTCAGGCCGGCCGCGCTCTGATCCATGTCGGACGCAAGGACCGTTTCTTTGCCGTCAAATCCGCACACAGTGAACGTATGGCCGCCAAAATGGTACTCGACGGGGAATTCGAACCACGGGAGAAGGCCCATGTCCCCGAAGAGCATCACGGGCTCCCTCTGCACGAGACGCCCTAAAAGATGGCTCTCCGCCCGTTTTACGCTCGAAGTTGACACCATTCGTATGGTGACTCCGGTTCGTCTTCCGACATCGGAGAAGAACTCCTTGTTGTTCCCCCTGCCGCCGATGAAGACGACTTTCTCGTCCCCGATCTGCATCCGCCAGTAGATGAAACCCATGCCCGCGCCAAGGCCGAGGAACATGTCTTCCGACAGCGGGTGACCGTGATGGTAGAAGATCTTTGCAAGCGAGTTGGTCTGGCAATGGTAGCCATCTAACGAGGGGCAGCGTTCAAAAGGTTTGATCGTGCGGTGTGCGTTCGTCATCTCTATCATCTGACGCTTTCAGAATAGTCGTTAGGACGGCGTCCTGTCATGTAATTCTTTGATAGCAGCTTTGTTGATCCGAAAGTAAATAGCAGTTGTCACCTTGCTGCTATCCCCTAATACCGGCTTTATTCACCTGTCCTCCCATTCAGTGCGCAGAGAATTGCAGACGAGTGACTGACAGTCCCGGTGATCACTCGGTTCCGCTGCGCGCTCTTCGCGTTCCTGTTCGGCGCATTGTCAGCGATTTCTGCTTTTCTCCACGAGGGCGTCCCGCTCGCGCACTACTCGTCGGCGCTTCCCTTGGATCTCGCGCATTCGGCGGCAGCACTCGCAGTCGTAGACCACTTCTAAGAACTGCAACTCAGTCTTTCAGCAGGCGTGGACGCGGTCTCCGTTTCTAGAACGTTATGACTTCAACCGGCAGACCGCGAAAAAAGGTAGGAAGCTGATTTGACGTGCGACGAGGCTTTATTCTTGTTCTGTTTGGGCAAGTTCGAAAATCGATACGTTCTCTGGATAGAAGATGGCTTGCGCGTCGGTCCTCAATTCGTTGATTATTCCTTGCATAGTATCGGTCAGCTTGGACGTATCGTCGTGGTGGAGGCTTTGCTTGCAAACGGGGCACACAAATTCGTATCCACACGCGGAGCCACTTGCCATGTCAAACGTGTAGCGGCTGCAGTGGTTGTCACACGTGTAGTAGACGGTGTTCTGCTCTCCATCGAGCCACTTCTCGAGCTTATAGACGAGCTTTTGAGCATCATCAGCGAGGTGACGCTCAATATCCTCAAATTCTACGCGCCATCGATACAGCATCCATCCCGTTTCTTTGTCGCGCTCTAACGTGTAGAAAGCGAGGCGATGCTCGTACAACGTGGATAGCGTCCGCCTCACAATGTTCAATTCAGAATCAGTTTCTGCGGCGATCTGCTGGTCCGTTAACTCATTTGTTGAAAGTCGCTTGACCATTTCAAGCCCCTGCGGACCAACCAACTTCTCGAGATACGCCAGCGTTGCTTTGTCTTTCTTCATCATGTATATGTGGACTTATAGCAGCTTATAGCTGCTGCCACTTGCAGAGTTTGCCGATTGCGTTCGCAGATTCAAAAGCGCGTTCGCTGACCTCACTTTGTCAAAACCGACGCGGAGCCCCACGTCACAAATTCATCTTGCTGAACTATAAAGCTGAATTGCGCGGTGACGGGCGTAACGCTGTCGAGTTTCCACGCAGCGTTTGTCACGCTTGGATCACGTCCTGTCACTTGCTTGTAGATATTATCCTCGGGCTTAATAGGCGTGCTAGCGTTGCTCACCGTCGTATACCCAACCCTTACGTCGTTATAGAACGTTGTCGCCTCCTCTTTACTCGAAAACTGCTGTATGTTGACGCTGTAACTCGTCGTCGTGCCGTTTTGACCAAAGAGGTTGCTCGTATTTTGCGTGCTGTAGTCGACGGTCCATTGAAGCCGCATCGCGTTTGTGCCGTTACTCGTATCGTTCCACGTGGTTATCGTTTCTTTTGGCCCTAAGTGCGCCTCGATGCGCTTGTGAAAGGCGTCAGCGTAGTCTCTCACCTGTAACGCTTGGCCGCTCGTGAGCTGGTTTGTTGTGCTTGTGCATCCTGCTATGGAAACGAGGAGTATCGCAAGGACGCCGAGCGCTACGGCTGTCTTCATTGTGTCTTTGATCGCCCCCCTCATCGGTAGCTTGGCCGTTTATCGGGCTTTCAGGCTCCACGGAACCCACAACAGCGTCTCTATGATCAAGGCGACCACCAGAGAGAACAAGAGAATAGCGATGTTTTGGATAATGCTAAAATCACTCGTATAATAGAACAACCAGAATGCTAAGAAGAGAAGCCATCCGAAAACCACGGCGATAGAGGCGTACATGATCCAAAGAGGGAATTGTTGTGTCGGTCGTTTTTTTGCCGGTCGCTGCGATGGTGTTAGCGGTTCCTGTGCCATTTTTCACCTCCTATACAGTGTCGTTTACTAGGCGGCATAACAGGGCTTAAATGTGGTGTTGTGAATTCAGCGGCTCATGAACGGCAACAATTGACATTCATAATTCGTCGAAAAAAGATCTTGGAAACGACGCTAAGCCGCTGAGCACGGGAGGTTACGTTACGCGGGGGCCTTGTCGAACACTCCATCAAAGACTTCGCCCATTATCAACGATCTGGTCATCCGGCTCTCGCGCTCATGGAGCCCTGCCGTAGACATCAGGGCGCGGATCTCAGCTGGCGGTGTGCCGTGATCCGCTCGAGTGAACTCGCGAATGAACAGTCTGCCGTGCGGCTTTAACTTTCGCGCCAATATAGCCAATTTCTCTTGCTGCTCGTCCTTCGGTACGTGGTGCAACACGAAGTGCACTACCACAATGTCATAGGCGCCGTCAGCTATGTCAAGTGCAGCAATGTCACCGAGCTTATAGCCCACATTGGGGTACTTTTTCAGCCTTTTTTGTATGGTCTCCATCCATACTTTAGAGACATCGACACACGTCAAGTGGCCGTTGCCTTGCGAAAGGCGTTCGGCTATGTGCCGTGATATCCGACCCCAGCCAGATCCGTAATCCAGCACCATCTCATTGCCTGCTAGACCGAAGCTGTCTACGTAGCGCTTGTAAGGGCGTGACATCCTGTCTCCCAACAGCACCGTAAAAAATACCTGCAAACGATTCGGTTCACTGCTCAATTAGATCCACCCGCGAGGAATTCTTGTTGGGCATAAAACGAGCCGTAGCATAACCGTTCCTATTCGACCCGATTCTTTGCTTTGCCCGCATTGTGGCGCGCTTCATAGGAGTGTGAGCAGGTCGCTAAGCGCTTCTACGGCACGCTCGTAGGTAGGTGGACCGCGATCGTCTCGGATACGACACACCGTGTGCATCCCCAATTGCGCCGCGGTCTCCAGGTTTCGCGGCTGGTCGTCCACGAAAACGCACCGTTGTGGCGCAGCACCAAGTGACCGCAGAAGGACTTGATACAGGCGACGGTCAGGCTTTCTGAAGCCGTGATCACCGCTGATAACGACTGACGTGAAGAGTCGGTCGAGGGCGAAGCGCCTTCTCAGATAGGCGGACCACTCGCTTATGTCGTTCGACAGCATAGCAAGCTCATAGCGCTTCTTCAGTTGTTCAGCGACAGCGACGAAGTCAGGATCGAGCTTCAGTTGCGTGTCGAGGTACTCACGTTCGGAGGCGGGGTACGCACACCCAACCCGCACCCAGAACTCCCGAGACGACATCTGGCCTAAACTCGCGGGCAGGTACAGCTTTCGAATCGCCTCCCGGCTCGTGCAGCCGCACTGACTCGCGACATAAGGAATAAGCAGATTGCTAACGTCGTCGCCTTCAACGAAGGTGACACCCATCGCATCGAAGATCACGACATCGATGTTAGAAAACCGCATCGCGTGCTCCCGTGACGTACAGGGGCGCGCATCCTACTTGTGTTTCATGATGTCAGCGTCTCACGACTCAACTCACGCATTAGCCTTCTGGCGGGCGCGAAGCGGGCAGGGCACAGATGCTTCAGATCGTATGTGGATTTTGGATGGCGTGACGAGTTCGAGTATCCAATTCTTATTGCGAAATGCCAGAGTGCCGCTCTTTTTCTGCACGCTCTGCAGCCAATATTTCTCAATCAAGAAACCACTCAAAAAAAGACCGTTTTGCCCTTCGCACTGTCTTATGCTTTTCGAGTCCCTTTAAGTGCGTAGTCGAAGAACTTCTCAACAGTATCGCCCGATGTCCATTCCGCGCGCATCCTTGTTCGCTTCTCAGCCCTTCGCAACTCGGACAGGATCAAACGGTTGAGTGCCCGCGCACTTTCTCCTTCAAGCTCTGCCTCAACGTCGAATCCTTGATCTGTTTGTCTTATAGTTCCCTTGTCAGCGACAATCTGTTCAAGAACCGGTTTGATGGCTGGCGGGTTATCGCTGTTCACGTGTGCTGATAATCTAAGCTTCATTTGCGCCATTAGACCCACTCAGACAACGTTTACAAGCTCTTTCCACATAAAAATGTGCCTGCGAGACGAAAATCGTTGAAACTGGTGACGCGGATTGAGGGCGACGATGCCGCAAACATGTTAAGCCGAATGGAAACAGAAATGAGATCAGAACACGAGGCTCGAGAGCTCTCGAGAAGAACAAAGAGGCAAAATGACATACTGCAAAGAGTGCGGGCATAAACTTGGCTTTTTAGAACATGCAGCCGACGGCCTCTGCAACGGTTGTCGACAACGATTAGCGCACGATCAAGCGTTGAAAGCGCATAGCGCGGCCATAGCTCCGTATACCGGCGCAGAACTCCCGGTTATCACGGTTACTGACGCGATTATGAAAAAAGGCGAGACTGCGCACTGTCAGACAGCAACGGTGCTCAAGGAGATCAAAACGGTTAACCTCGGCTATTCGGGAGGGAGTCACGGCGTCTCGATCCCTCTCCCGATAAAGGTGGGTGGTTTTCCCGTGCGCTATCGCGTTGGCCAATCGCGCGGGCACATCGTCAAACATGATGAGTTGCTCGAAACGTCGCGCGGGGACTTGATCGTAAGTAATCAACGCCTATTTTTAAACCCGTTTGCCGGTCACAAGCCGTTGAGCGTGCCGCTAGCGAAGATCGCCAGCTTTCACGTCTATGAGAACGGGCTTGAAGTGTGGCAGGACGGCAAGGAGCGTCCCTACCTGTTCGTGCTTGATGCGGCGGCGAGCGAGATATGCGGGCTTTGCTTGTCGAAAATGCTGGAGGTGGCGTAAGATAACCGAAGATTACGGACATTGCGCCGCGACGCTGGTCACTATGAACCCTAGTTTTGCTATCAAAATCTCAACACAACGAAGCTAAGAGAGGGACGTTGCCAGTGTCCATGCTCGTCGACGATCGGCCGCCCGAGCGCATTGAAGCTCCAAGTTTGAGCAATGCCACGCCGGGCAGTGATATAGACTATCCCCCTGCTCGACACCTTTCGCCCTCAGTTATAAATCCTTATAACAGGCCGCTGAGATAGGAGCAAACAGAGGCGATCGGGATTATGGCAAGTATTCTCATAACAGGCTGCAGAGGGGGCATAGGGCTCGATGTAGCGTGCAGGCTACTGAAGAGAGGACATAGAGTCTATGCAACCGTTCACAGGGAGACCTCAGTTGATGAGTTGCGATCTGTTTTGAAATCGTTTGGCGAGAACTTCGTAGTGGACAAGCTCGACGTGACCGAAGCCAAAGACATCGACAAGGTCGACGCGTGGGATATCGATGTCTTAGTCAATAACGCGGCTATCGGCAACTCAGGGCCTTTAGCAGAGATAGCCCCTGAAAGAGTTAACGCCGTGTTTGAGACAAACGTGTTTTCAACGCTGCGATTAACACAGAAAGTCTTGCCTCAGATGATTGCAAAGGGTGGAGGACGCATTGTGTTTATGGGTTCAATGGCAGGACTCATTCCCACGCCATTTTACGCGCCCTATGCGATGACAAAATTTGCGCTCGAAAGCGTTGCGTTCTCCTTGCGAACTGAACTCAAGCCATTTGGCATCAACGTCATTGTCATCAACCCCGGGAGGTATAGCACGGGCTTCAATGAGAAATTCATGTGGCAGAAATACGAGTGGATGAACGCAAATGGTCTTTACAAAGATTATATGGCCTACGTACGTCAAGAAGAGGAGAAAGTCATAAAGCACGAGTTACAAAGCACCCAGAGCATAGCAAAACAAGTGGTAAGAGCGGTAGAAGCCCGGCGGCCTAAGCGCAGGTACGTTGCTCCAAAACGGGAATGGGTTTTTCTTCCACTCGTTCGCAGATTTGGTTAAGTCCAAATCGTAACCCTTTCAAATTTGCCCGCTCTGAAATCCCTGCGCGAGAGCACACGGATTGAATTGTCGGTCGCGCGAACAGCAAAGATGAAGTGGTGGCGCCACGTGACATGGCGGTTTAGAAGATAAGAAACAGTTATCTTTCTTGGCGGCGGTTTCAATCACGTAATGGGCATATTATCAGATCTTCTCGTAATAGTGCTGCTCCTCATTATCGTGCTCCTAGCGATCATTATAGTCATCCGCGTGCTTCCCTTGTTGCTACTTGTCGTGCTGGTGCTCCTTGTGGTGTGGATCTTGTTTTTCCGAAATCGTCCCTGAAGACCGGTTGCGTATAGGTTTCGCGCTTTGTTTCGAGGACCCGAAAAAGAGGCCCGTAACGGACTTCGCGAGGGGTAGCTTAAGGATTTCACTAACGGGTTGACGTTTGATGGGGAGTCGACAAGCAACTCGACATAGGCGATAATGGCATATTGAAGAAGAGCTAGACAGCCCAGCAGAGACACAATGGTCTATGTAGCGGAACTATTCCCGACGACGACTGCAGCATCAATATTCTTTGTCGTGTACGCGCTGTGGTTGTTCAGCGAACTCGTTATTGGGGGTATCATCCCGCGCTCGCGTCGCCGCGGCGCCCCAATTAGATACGAAGACAAGAGCTCGCGCCCGCTGATAGCACTGAGCACGTTTCTATCCCTCACGATTTCTTTCCTCTTTGCTTCGTCTGGTATTGCGGTGTTGCCGAGCTGGGCTTTCTACCTCGGGATCGGCCTGATGATCGCGGGTATTCTGCTCCGACAGTGGTCAATTGCTGTGCTAGGACGTTATTTCTCGCGGACCGTCGGCGTTCAGGATGGCCAGGCGGTGGTGGACCGGGGACCGTATCGACTGGTGCGCCATCCCGCGTATACCGGATCGCTCCTCACCATCGTCGGACTAGGGCTCGTGCTACAGTCGTGGGGGGCTGTGCTCGTGCTCATAGCTTTTTTCGGCGTGGCTTTCGGCTATCGGATTCACGTTGAGGAGGGTGTTTTAACGTCGAAGCTGGGCGACGAGTATGTCGCATACGCGAAGAGAACAAAACGGCTCATTCCGTACGTTCTCTAAACCCTTTTGCGCAGCCTGTTCTTTTCTGCGACAAATGCTCTATTGGCGAGATTTGCACTTTAGGACGTGAAGGAGCGGCTGAGCGTACCAGAATTAAGCTGCAACGTTCTTTCGTGACTCATTCGAGATTACCGGAAACGAGCCACTACAAGCGGCTATCAGCATTTTTTTAAGCACCGGCAGCATATTCTTTTTTGCTACGGGCGCAGGCGCGCGTGATCGAGCCTGTAATGCTTGCTGCGCCTGCGATACGATATCGCTAAGGGACCGGTTGGACGAGGAGCGATTATAGCAAGCCTTGGACATACTTGAAACGAGGGGCGCAAAGGTGGGTGAATTAAAAACGGACCAACCAGACTACGGCAATTGGGTGTCGGTGAGAATACTCTACGCTTTGGGCGCGCTCGCGATTCTTCTACTGGGCTTCTCATTCGTATTTCCTCTTGTTATCGTCGGTGCAATCGCGTCCCTCGTAGCGTTTGGGTACTTCATGTATGCGCGATATCGGTTCTCCCCACGAGGTGGAGACCTGCAGGCGAAAATCCGCGAACTTGTGTTGCACCGTATCGAATGGGACGGAGAAGGCTACGCCCTCGACATCGGGTGTGGAAATGCCGCCCTCACCATTTGCGTGGCCAAACGCTTCCCCACCGCGCGCGTAACGGGCATCGATTACTGGGGTGGAAAGTGGGAGTATTCACGAGCCGTTTGTGAGCGCAACGCAACGATTGAGGGGGTGGCTGACCGCGTGAACTTCCAAAAAGCAAGCGCTTCGGCCTTACCTTTTGAAGCGGGATCCTTCGATGCTGCGGTAAGCAATCTGGTCTTTCATGAAGTGAGCGATACAAAGGAGAAGCGAGACCTGATCGAAGAGGCATTGCGGGTCGTTCGGAAGGGCGGCGCGTTCGCCTTTCAAGATCTGTTCTTGGTGAACCGACTGTACGGCGATGTCGAAGATTTGCTCGAAGTAATCAGGGGTTGGGGTATCGAAAGCGTTGAGTTTCTCGATACCGCTCATTCAGGCTCTGTTCCGAAGGCGCTAAGGCTTCCCTTTATGCTCGGTGCGATTGGAATTCTCTACGGGGTAAAATAACATACGCACAAGGATCGAGCAGCGTCGCCTCTACTAGGTTCCTGCTGTCTGACTGAGTACGGCGGCTTAATGGAAACAATTAAGGCACGTGGCGTTCCGTTAACTTGTGTTTTTTGCACTGCGTGCACAGCGAATAGTAAAGGGGGGAAGAAAATGAAAAAGATGTATGTGGGCGCTGTCGTCGCCTTTATTATGGTTTTTTCAGTGCTCGGCGCTGGATGCACCCTTAATACCTCAACCTCGACACTAGGAGGTGCATCGGCCTCTCCGACGTCTACCCAGCAGCACGACGCTGTCCTCGAGGCACAGGTGCCTGCCATAAAAGAAGCATTAGGACAAATGGTAGGCAACGTCACCGGGTGGGACGTGACTTGGAACTCGCCCAACAGTGTTACTATAGTCGCTTCGACGATTGATAATGGGATTCAGTGGAGTTATAGAGAAACAGACGTGAAGCTTAACACCACCGAAGAGGCAACGGCATATCTGAACGCCAACAACGGCGGCTACTCCCTCGTGTCATCAACGACCTCTTCGAATAACCCGTGGGTGATAGCAGCAGGGCGCTATCCGACTGTTTACCTGGACTATGGGACAGAAAGTGGGAGCACCAGTTCTGGCGATAAAATATATAATGATATTTTCCAATTCGACAATTACATCTCAGTTGTTAACCAAGAACAGCTGTCTCAAGGGACGCCTACGGCATCGCCTAGTTCGTTGTCAACCGAAGCCGCGTTTTTACAGTCGCAGTATACCGAACTAGGTTACGTGATCATGTCGAATTTTACGGACACCGGCAAGACTTATGACGGCTATCCGTGGTATTCGGGCGAAATGATAAAGAACGGAACGCAGTACGACATCAATATCGTGCAAGCCGACAGCCAAACGCATGCAATACAGGTGATGAACTTTAGTATCTCAAGTCTGAAAAACATCGGATTTACGGGCGATTACTCAAGTTCAACGAATTGGGACGGAACGAAAAACGATGCTAGTGCGTTGGTATTCGTTACTGACAGCAACTACGTTATAACGATATTTGGAGAGTAAAACTGAGGATGCACACTCATAACTGAACTCGGAAAAACGCTGACGTTGTATTTAACGGGCTGGATCATAGCATTGGTTTTGCTAATTCTATTTCTGCCCTTGGGTATAATCGCCTTGATTCTGTGGCTGCTCACTATTCGACAGCATACAGATAGGGCGAAGCAAGCAGTCGCTTAAACGAGGTGAGGGCAAGACCAAACCTATATTGGCGAGAGCCCTTAGCGCAGAAGGCGTGAACAGCTCGTCGTCACGAACCAGCTTATCCAGCTGCAGCCGACGCCGAGACACAAGCCGGCAAGCATACCTCTCAACAAGGTGCTGAGCCACGACTACTACAACAACGGAATTGAGGTGTACAAAGAGGGGCGTTTGAAGCGGTACTTCTTTTCAGTCAAGGACAGTGAGGCGGTCGAGCTTTTTTGTCCTCTGTCTTGGTTTCTTGCTCGGTGGAACTGCACAGTGAACGGCTGAGTTACCTGCACGTTCGTTGCCCTCAAGCGCCTCCTGCGTTATGTTGAGAGAAGCCGCTCGCGCTTCTACCGAGCAAACCTGCGAGAGAAACAGCTCAGATCGAGGAGGTCAAAAGGATCAAACTACACTCGATACGTATCGAACAGGCGCCCAAGAGTGGCTCGTACTCTGAGGATTCGAATTCACAAAGAGACAGAGAAAAGTGGCTCACACTAAATCTCCCACAGCTGCATCACCCACCCGTTGGCGGTGTCCTCCCTGACATACATGATCCAATCAGCGCGTGAATCGTAGCCCGCCCAAGACGTGTCATTCTCTCGCTGCGTGACATAACCCAGATCCTTCGCAGTTGAGATCCAATCTTCGTACATCGTTGCCGTCGCTTTGGCAGTGCCGGTCATTTCGATGTAGGCGGTGTAGATATGCTGGCCATTGGAACTGGAGACCGTGCCGTTGTATGCGTCATTGCCATCGTCTGCCACCTGCTTTTCGAATGGCCCGAGCACGATAAAGCCTTGGTCTTTCATCCAGCTGTCCCAAAAAGTGCTCAGGTCAGCGGATGACGGAAGCGCTGTGGGGGTGACGCGTTCAACGGTCACAGAAGGGGTTGCTGTCACAGAAGGGGTTGCTGAAGGGCTAGATGACGACGTTCCTACGTTGAACGTACAGCCCGCCATTAACACTGAAGCGAGCAGCACGACACCTATTAACAAAACGACGGATTTCTTGCCCATATAATTTATCGCCATACAATTATAAGGGCTGGTATTAGCTTTTTTCGGTTTGACCTGGCGCTGTCGCCGTTACACAGCAGCGCGCTGATTGCGACCGCGTTGTTGTCCCGCTCGCTTGAACACGACGCTCAGCAACGCACCTGAAACGATCAGCACTATGCAGTTTATCGCGATAATAGTCACTTCAAACGTGACAATGCCATATCCCAGCAGAGAGAGGCCGACAAACGATCCGACCGCCACGAAAAAACTTGCCACGAACAGCCATCGTAGCGCGCGCTCGAGTCTTCCCCCGAGCAAACACAGCGGCAACATAGAGGAGAGCTCCGTTCATCGCGAGGTAGCCGAGACTCTCAAGAGCGACGAGGATCCCGTGGGGATTATACTGCGTGAAAAGCGCGAGACCCGCCGTCTCCCCGCTCAAGATACTCGGTTCTATAACGATCCACTGAATGAAGTAGTCGATCATGATCACAGCCGCATAGACCACGGCGAACGACAACCCTATCTGACTGAATAGCTTCTTGTCATCGGCTGCATAGTAGCGGATGCACGCCACGAGGACGACGAACGTCGGTGCCACCAGAAATGCAGGATACATCCATAGGTAATCGACGGGAATGAATGAGGCAACATAGGGATAGGGGATGTTTCGCACGGGCGTCGCGATGCCGACCCCCCAAAAACGCGGCGGCGAAGACTGCCGTCAAGACCGCCGACCAGAACCCAAGCAGGCTCACCGCTGAGCTCACGATCCAACCTGTTCTATCTGTTGATTGATTCGCCAATTCACTCGTCTCCGTCTTTCATCTACGTCCTTCGGGGATTCCCAATGCCTTTTCATCGTGGGATTCGCTCTTACGCATAGCATCGCGCGATCTCTCGAGGCTGTTGCACGTGTCAGCCGTAGGTCGAAGCACCCGCTTGTTGCGCTACTTGATATTAAACGAGTCGATCATCTGCTGCGCCGTGCTTGCGTACGTGTCGTAGTTGTTGGGAGCTGCCTTGTACGTTATAATATACTCCTTTCCGTTTTTGACCGTCCAAATTTGTGTCAGCTTGAGGAGGTCTCCGCCAATGTTTGCCGTATACACGACCTTGTACGCCGGATTGCCCGCAAGATTCGTATTTACAGCCTCAATCTGCGTAAAGTCTGAAAAGCCTTGCACAGCGGGAAGTAAGACAGCTGTTCTACTTTGAAGCGTCTCGTTTGCGGAGAGATTCCACACTTGCACGTTTAAATTCTCGGTGTCGTTGTTCGTTGGCATCCCAAAAAGCACCGAAATCGCTCCATTTTTTGGCTCGTCCTTTGTCCAGTCTGGCGGGTACTTAATACTGAACCCTTTCGCGCTGTCATACGTGTTTGTCGGAGAAGCAGGGGCGGTTGGGTTCCCCAGATTGAAGGTGCAGCCCGCAGCGAGCACTGAAACACTTATGATGATGCCGATCAGCAGAACTACAGTTTTTTTGCTCATCGAATCGACCACCCTATGACTGCGCGTTTTGTGATTTATCCAACAAATGTACTTCTGTTCTGCAATCGCCTAATCCAAGCTGGATATTGAGTTCAAATCAAGCTACTGCTTCGTGAGTAGGTTTTGATAGCAATCAGACTGAGCTACTTAATCTGGAACGAGTCGATCATCTGCTGCGCCGTGCTTGCGTAGGTATCGTAGTTGCTGGGGGCAGCTTTGTATGTTATTATATAGGCTTTACCGTTTTTCACCGTCCAAGTCTGGAGCAGTTTCAGCTGATCCCCGTTAACCGTAGCGGTATAGACGATTTTGTAAGCTGGATTGCCCGCAAGCGTTGTGTTTGTTACATCAATTTGCTTGAAGTCGGAGTAGTTCTGTGCGCCCGAAGTCACCGCATCTGTTACGCTCCCGAGTGTGTCTGCCGCAGACAAGTTTTGAACTTGCACGTTTAGGTTTTCTGTAGCGTTGTTTGTTGGCAAGGCGAAAAGGACTGCAAGAGGACCACTCGCTGGCTCATCCTTCACCCAGTCTGAGGGGTACTTAATCGTGAAGCCTTTCGCGCTGTCATACGTGTTTGTCGGAGAAGGAGAAGGTGTCGTGGTCCCTACATTGAAGGTGCAGCCCGCAGCCAGCACTGAAACAATCGTGACGACACCGATCAGTATTATTGCAGTTTTTTTGATCATGGGATCCCCACGCCATTACTGCGCGTGTTCTAATTAGTTTTTCCGGTCTGAACCGGCGACGTTGTCTGAGCAAACGAGCTTGAAAAGCGTCGCGTTTATTGCTAGCCAGGATGCTTGTCGGTCTCAAAGGCGCGGCAGAACCACGGTAGCAGCAGGTTACTGGCAGTAGCGCGCGTGAATCTCGCACGACAGCGGATGCAGTGGCTCACCTCACCACGCACCACTGTCAAGACGCAGGGCTCTTTGAGCGCAACAGAGGGACGACATATATATTTAGCTCAGCGCCTTTTCGTCTGTGAAGGAATGAACATGACACAAGAACGTGACAAGCACGACAAAGACAAGGCATTGACGTTATCGGTCGAGCACGCCGCACACCTCATAGGCATAAGCCGGGCGACTGCATATCGGATGGTCCGCTCCGGGGACTTGCCGGCTGTGCGAGTCGGAAGGCGCGTGCTCATTCTGAAGAAGCCTTTGATGGAAATGCTCGAGGCTGAAGAGCATGATCTATGAGCCAGTGGCAGAACGAGGCCGGGACGCCTTTATTGCCAAACAAAACGAGGAGGCTACGTATGGCAGCACTTTAAGCGTTTCCACTCGTCGGTTCCAGTGGGGGCTTTTATGGCGCGACGTCCCTTCCTGAATAGCCGCAGAACGGGCCGCGCGCGAAAAAATAACGGCTCTGGCGCACCGGTGCTCGAGTCAACGAGTTGCTCAACATCAAGCCGAGCGACGTCGAACTGTGTAACAACTTGAAGCTAGTAGAAGGTCAGACCAGCAGGGTGCAATAACTGGCGACAATCCTGGATCTGACTTTGTATTTTTAGACAACCAAGAGGAGTTTATCATGCCAAACTGGAAAGACGCAACAAGATTTACCGAAGCAGCCAATAAAGCCCTGCTCAACGAACTGAGCTGGGATGATACCCAGGATTTTGAGTTTGCCAGCCGGGGCTTCATTGCCAGCTTGAACGAGCCGGTTGACCTTTCAAGGTTAGTAGTCGCTTGAGCTACCTGGTCTGCCGTTCGCTGAGCGCTTCTGCAACGACCTTCAGCAACTCGTCGGAGTCAACTGGTTTAATGACGTACGCGCTTGCCTCGAGCAACAGGGACTGCAAGGCGCTGTCCAGAGTGGCGTAGCCCGTGACCATGATCTTGATCATCGTGTCACTGACAGCGTTTAGCTCTTTTAGCAGCTGCGTGCCATCCATGTCAGGAAGCTTGATATCAAGGAGCGCCAGATCATACGAGCCTTTCTTACATCTTTCGATCGCCTCGTGACCGGTTGCTGCCGTTTCGACGTCGTAGCCGCGTTTTTTTAGGATACGCGCGAAACTTTGCAGTATAATTTGGTCATCGTCGACCACTAGGATGGTCGCGTGTGCCACGGATATCTCCCCCCTCTTTGATTGGTGGCGCATCGATTAGGGGCAGCCGCACGGTGAGCCGAGCGCCACTCCCGGCGGTGTTGGCCACGTCGATTCGTCCATCGTGTGCTTCTGCGATTCGCATACAGAGGGTCAAGCCCAACTCGACCCCTCGCTCTTCGTGCAGCGACTCGACGATTTTGCTCGCCCGGTCATCGAGCAGCGATGCACTCGGGTGTGGGCAGTTCATAAGCGGGCTGTATTGCTCCTCGCTCTCATTCACCTTCCAGTCCCGCTCGGTCACCCGGTCTTCCATAACTGCGGTCTGACGACTCAGTCCCCCCTCGATCTGTCCTTCACGCCCCGGCGGGCTGCTATAGGTGGGCTTTTTAAAGAGTGACTTCTGCTGATACCGAAACATAATGATCAATCAGTTGTTGGCTCCAGGCAATCGCCTCTGGATTTTCGCTCGTTAACGTCGAGGAATAGTCAAATGTGTCATCTGTACGATAGAGGGCGAGCGCCATAAAACGATCGGTAACGACCGTAACGAGTTTGGGGTCGTCGTGCAGCACGCGAAGCGTCAGACGCTTGCCACCTACCCCCTTCAAGCGCGGCTGCCCTGCCTCGTCAATGAGGTGCTGCAAGACCGCATCGGTGAGCACGAGTTCAATCGACGTCTCTTCGGAAGCAAACTTCTCGAGCACGATGGCGTCGATGTTCGGAATATAGATCGACGACACGAATCTTACGGTGGCGCTGTCTTGGAGCAGCTCGACAAAACGACGCATGGCCTTAAAGATATCGAGCGGGGTGCCGGTGATGAGTGTTGCATCGCGCAGCGATCCGATCCGATCAAAGACCTGATCCGGAATGCCGCGCAAGTCGTGTTCGGACCAGAACGCGTCGTACTTTTTCAAGACCTCCATCATACGGCAATAATCGATGACTTTTCGCGCGGCGCTCCTGCCGATCGGGGTCAGTCCGTACTTTCTCGTTCGATCTTGGCCAACGAAATGGTATCCCTCCAGCTCTCGCAACGCGTGGACGAGCGCGGGAGAGGACGTTTTGAGCTCTTTCTTGAGATCGGCAAGCGGTTTCTCCCGTTCCATCAAGGAGAAGAGGAGGGCTCGCCGTTGCTCAGAGCAAATAGCAAGGCGGAGACTTTTGTATACGTCCGCGTTTTTGTCCATTTCAGTTTCCGTCCTGCGGAATAACTACCTATACCCCGCGCTATAATCTGACTTAGCATTTGTCATTTTGCACCCAGGACGCACGCAAACGTGCTGTTGGCCAGCCCTTACGAAGCGACATTCACCTCCCGGGTTGCCATTTGTTTCTGCCCCGCCGATTCACCCTTGCGCGTTCTGCGGCAATCCCCGTCTTGCGCGCCAAATCGAGAGAAGTAGGCCCGCTGTGGGCGTGAGCTGCCTTTCTCGCCGCGAATGCGCTCAACGTTCACCGTGCGCGATTTTGATCAAAACCTGCAAGAAGCTTGCGTTGTAGACAAATTGGAACATTGCAACATGCTAACCTTATACACTACACCATCTCCGCCTGTGACACGATAAAAGACGCCATATCTGTGACGCCTTCCAGCGGTAGCGGCCCTCCAAAGTCCTCCGTCGCTGTGACGGTTACCGTGAACGTTGTCGTTCATTTGGTGTTGTACTTCCGACCTTCAATAGCTCAGCCGGATCGACCCGTCTCAAGACGTCGACATTCGCCTGCAAGACCAGAGATCCCAGCGCGCAGTGCAGACTGGCATAGCGTGTGACCGTGATCGTTATCATCTTGGGCTCGATTTCCTGCAACTGCGCCAACAGTGGAGTGCCACCTATATCGGGGAGCTCATGTCCGTGAGATCATACGAGCATCTTATCGCCGATCGTTGCGCCTGCCGAAGTCATCCTCTGTAATCCGCGCGCGTTCTTTGCCTTCACAAATGTTTCCAGACCATGAGAGTAGACCTAGGGTGTAACGGGCGTCGTCATCGCGTTGGGCTGCGTGTGCGCTCACGAAGGGCGCTACCTCTTCGTAAAGAGTGCCCTCACAAGATATCATCGATGCTCTAAACTTGAGGAGGCTTTGCGGTTTGCCGCTGGGGTCCGTTTCAAATACCGTGTCCGGTAGCGAGTCGGTCAGCTCGGAGGCACCATCGACTTGAGCAGAGAGAACGGAACGGCTTTTGTCATTTCATTTCACGTTGACTAGTGCGTCAAAAACGGCGTGGAATCCTTCCAGAACTGCACATCGTAGACGTGCTCAGGAAGCGGGCGTCTTCGCCCGCCACGGCCGACGCTGAGCACACCCTCCACGGTCTCGGGCACCTTGAAATCCGGTACGTGTCCGGTCTCGCAGGGCTTTTCCGTGCAGCTCAAGCGCAAGGTCAGGCGCTGATCGCGGACGAACGTAGCGACGAACAAGAGTACGCACCGGCGGATCGGTCTTCGTACAGCAGACGATGGACGTCGCACAGGAGCTACTCGTACCGCGAAAGAGAGACATTTCAGAGCCCACGCTCGGTAAAAAACCTAAAGAAGCAGCTTGAGCCTGTACCTCTGCGATTGCCTATAGCTAAGGTTGGATCTGGGCCCGACTGTTCGGCGGCGGTAAAAAGAAAGAAGAATAGAGGATCCTTTTCAGCCCTCAAACCATCCCGGCGGCGTAACCGGTAAGCATGCCACCGCTGAGCACGGCAAACTAATCGCCACGCGCCCATTAATCGAAACTGACAAAGGCGCGCAGGTTATCCCTCGTCGCTCTCGATATGTTACCTTCAGTCTGCTTCTAAAAAGATTTGAGCAGCTTTCTTTAACCAGTCCGTCGTTTTTTGCAGAAGCGACAGAAAGTCAATTTTCTAAAGAGCAGATGAAATGCAGTGCTTGTGAGGGGTTGCCGTGCTGAGCGCAACGCCCCAGAAATAGCGTGACGATGCGAAAAACGATGCTTTATGTACGTGCAACGTACTTTGTATGGGGAATAATCCGATGGTTCGTCTAATTCTCGCAGAAGATGAGTTTATTATCGCCACGGATATCCAGTCCCGGCTGCGTGGCACTGGCTACGACGTCGTCGGCATCGCGGCGACGGGAGAAGACGCGATAGCACAGGCAGGTGAATTGCGCCCCGATGTGGTGTTAATGGACATTGTCCTTAAAGGGGAGATGGACGGCATCGATGCGGCGCAGCAGATTACAGAACGTTTTGATATACCGGTCATCTTTCTCTCCGCGCATACTGACGCGGGTACTGTTAAGCGGGCAGCAGCGACGGCATCTTACGGGTTCCTTGTTAAGCCGTTTGATGAGCTTGAGCTGAGAGCTGCGATTGAAATGGCGATTTATAAGCATAAAATGGAAGCAAAGGCGCGCGAGAGCGAAAGACGCATCCGTGAGCTCACTGAGTCGCTGTCTGAGGTGATATTTGAAACGGATATGGCGGGAACTATCACGTTTATCAACCGTGCGGGGCTGAATGAGTTCGGCTACACAACAGAACAAGTCGAAGGGGGAATGACGCTGTATGACTTCATCCCCCCCGACAAACACGAAGAAATACGCGAAACCATCGCTCACGCGGTAATTGATGAGCCGTCCGAATGGATAGGACTTCCGGGGTTGCGGCGCGATGGGAGTACGTTCCCGGTCTCTGTGCGTGCTTCACTGATCGTTCGAGAGGGCGTTCCGGTAGGGATGCGCGGGATCGCCTTGAACGTTACTGAGCAGAAGCGTGCCGAGCAGAAACTGGAAGAGAGCGAGAGACGCATCCGTGAGCTCACAGACTCACTTCCGGATATCGTGTTTGAAACAGACGTCGGCGGCACCTTCACCTTCCTAAACCATACAGGGATGACAAGCCTTGGTTATACGGAAGACGATCTCAAAAATCCGCTGACGTTAGAAGATGTCATCATTCCCGCTGACCACGTGCGTGCACGTGAAAACTTTCGAAAAAGATTGGACGGAATTGCCTGGGAGTGGGTTGAGTATACCGTACTGCGGAAGGACGGGAGTACATTCCCAGCATCCATCCGCTCAACGGCGATTATGCGTGACGGTGCTGTTGATGGCTTACGCGGTATCACCGTCGATATTACCGAGCGGAAACGTGCTGAACAGAAACTGCGCGAGAGTGAACAACGCATCCGTGAGCTCACCGACACGCTGCCTGTCGTCGTGTATGAAACAGACGAAACTGGTCGCTTTGCCTTCGTGAATGCGACGGCCTTTGACCTGTTCGGCTACACGAAAGAAGAGATCGAAGCGGGGATGTCTATTTTTCAAATGATCACAGATCCCGACCAAGAGCGAGCACGCGCGGTGTTTCATCGGAGGGTTGGTGGGGAAGATGTCGGCCGGATTGAATACACCGGACTGCGGAAGGACGGGGGCATGTTCCCTATTTTGGTCCGTGCTGTACAAATGAGGCGAGACGGTGCAGTCATCGGGATACGTGGTGTCATCGTTGATTTTACCGAGCAAAAGCAGGCAGAAGAGATGGTGAAAGAGCACACGCACACGATCGAGATACTCAACCGTATCATGACTGCGGGAACACGAGCCGCCAGCGTGGAGTCATTTGCTGAAACCGTGACAACGTTGACGCTCGAGCTCATGCACTTCGATGCCGGAACGATCTACCTTGTCGACGAGGACGCTCGCTGCGCGAAACTGCGCTACGCAACCGGCATCTCCGACTCCGCCGTTCAGGCTATTAGGGAAATCCGCCTTGATGAAACGCCATACGCTGTGTATCTTATTGAAAAGGGACCCCTTTTTGTCGATGGTCAGGAGGCGTCGCGCGTGCCGCACGTCGTTGAATTGGGACTCAAGTCTCTCGCCGTGGTACCGCTGTATCGCTACGACGAGATTATCGGGGCGCTCACCGTTGGGAGTTTTAAACGCCATACCTTCTCTCAAGCCGAGAAAGAGCTGCTTACCACCATCGGCAACGAGGTGGGGACGGTGATTGCAGAGCTGCAGGCAGATGACGCGCTTAAGGAGAGTGAGCAGCGATTCAGAGCGCTTTTTGAGTCCTCGCCTATTGTACAGATACGCTATGACGTCGACGGCCATCCCGTTTATGTGAACCGCGCAGCCCTTGAGTTTCTCGGCATTGCAGATGTTGCTGATATACAACACATCAGCATATTTTCGAGCCCTCGTGTTTCTGAGGCGAACAAGGCGCAGCTACGGGCAGGGCACACCGTACGGTACGAACAGCGCTATGACTTTGATGAGATCAAAAAGCACGGCGACTTCCCCACGACCCAGATAGGCATTCGGTTCGTCGATTTCCACATTGCCCCTTTGTTCAGCGCAGGGATGGGCAAGGTCGAGGGGTACATCGGACAGGTCGCAGATATTACCGAGCGGAAACGTGCTGAACAGAAACTGCGCGAGAGTGAACAACGCATCCGTGAGCTCACCGACACGCTGCCTGTCGTCGTGTATGAAACAGACGAAACTGGTCGCTTTGCCTTCGTGAATGCGACGGCCTTTGACCTGTTCGGCTACACGAAAGAAGAGATCGAAGCGGGGATGTCTATTTTTCAAATGATCACAGATCCCGACCAAGAGCGAGCACGCGCGGTGTTTCATCGGAGGGTGGGTGGGGAAGATGTCGGCCGGATTGAATACACCGGACTGCGGAAGGACGGCAGCACGTTCCCTATTGTCATCCGTGCTGTACTAATGAGGCGAGACGGTGCAGTCATCGGGGTACGTGGTGTCATACTTGATGTCACCGAGCGAAAGCGGGCAGAAGAGAAAGTAAAAGAACGAACTCACACGATCGAGACACTCAACCGTATCATGACTGAGGGAAACAAAGCCACTGATGTGCAGTCATTTGCTAAAACCGTGACAGATTTGGCCCTCGAACTACTGCACTTCGATGTCGGAACGATCCATCTAATCGACTATGACGCTCGCTGTGCGAACCTGTGCTACGTCACCGGCCTTCCCGATATCGCTGTTGAGGCTATTAAATGCATTCCCCTTGACAAAGCGCTTTACGCTCGTGTTCTGGTTGAGGGGAGACTTCTTTTTGTCGACGGTCACGAGGCGTCGCGCGTGCCTCATGCCGCTGAACTGGGACTCAAGTCTCTCGCTGTGGTGCCGCTGTATCGCTATGATAAGCGTATAGGGGTGCTCACCGTTGGGAGTTTTAAACGCCATACCTCCTCTCAAGCCGAGCAAGAGCTGCTTATCGCCATCGGTAACGAGGCAGGGGTGGTAATCGCTAAGCTACAGGCAGATGAGTTGATCAGGACAACGCTCAAGGAGCGGGAGACCCTCCTCAAGGAGATTCACCACCGCGTTAAGAACAACATGCAGGTTATATCGAGCCTGCTCAGCCTGCAAGCGGCTCAGGCTACTGAGCCAGAAACGATCGACATGTTCAGCGAGAGCCAGAGGCGGATCAGATCGATGGCGCTCATTCACGAGAAGCTGTACCGCTCGGGCTCGTTAGCAGAGATCGACTTCGGTGATTACGTCGAGAGCTTGGTTGGCGAGCTCCTGCGGATGTACAACGTCCCTCTAGGAGCAATCACGACCACTGTTGAGATCGAGAACGTCCAGCTCGGCGTGGACGCCGCCATCCCGTGTGCGCTCATCATCAACGAGCTCGTGTCAAACTCGTTAAAGTATGCGTTTCCGGACGGACGGACGGGTGGCGTCACCGTCGCCCTAAAGCGTGAGAACGAGGCGTATACGTTGACCGTTGCGGATGACGGCGTGGGATTCCCACCTGATGTGGACTTTCGGGCGACCGACTCATTGGGTATGCAGCTCGTTGTCACGTTGGTCAATCAGCTCGAGGGCACCATTGAACTGAACAGAGAGAACGGAACGGCTTTTGTCATTTCATTTCACGTTGACTAGTGCGTCAAAAACGACGTGGAATCCTTCCAGAACTGCACATCGTAGACGTGCTCAGGAAAACCTCCGCAATGTGATTGATAAATGCTCATCTTTTGAAATCGCCTTCGCCGGGATTAGAGAGCGCCACTACCACCATAACGATGCCGCTTATCCTTTCACCGGCGGCCATCGGGGGTACTTTATTCTTGTGTGCGCAGTGTCCCTGCTCGTCTCTTGTCTATTGGCCAGGAGAACCACCGCCGTCAAACCGTCAGAGAACCTGCACAGCTTGTAGAAAGAGAGAGTGAAGTGATACCGCAGTCTCAAGATGGAGCCGAGCGGCAATTACGGTCACGCCTTATGAAGTGCTCTGTCGCACCACCGTGCCGTGAAAACTAAACCAGTATTTCAACGAGCTTTACGGCATCCCGGACAAACGCCGGACACCGTGCCATCACGACCTTGTTCTTCTTCACCTCAGCAACCTGTTGCGGGTCTGACAGGTCATATCCAAGCAGTCCCGTGCAGTCTACCGAGCCATTGCGCTTTTTGAATTCCCTGAGAAATTCGCGGACGACCGCATAGGTTTTTTCTTTTGCCACGATGTCATCTGCCCTTATCCTCCCGTATCGCAGCCCGATCACCATGATCGCACCGGAGACCGCCCCGCAGGTATCATCCGTGTAGGCGATCCCGGCACCAAATCCCTGCGAGATCCGAAGTGCCATGTCCCGATCGAGCCCGAAGTCCTGTGCAAAGACCGAAAGCAAAGCCTGTGAACAGGTGAAGCCCTGCTGAAAAAGAGCGACCGCATCTTCTGCTTTTGCCATATCCAGCAATCACGCGGGAACGGTAATAATCTTAGTGCTCCATAGTGTCAAAACAAAAAATTAGGCCGTTGAATGCTTCAGATTGAGTGAGGGGGGCTTTTTTCCACAAACGTCTCGAAATCCGTCTCTTAAAATTTCCCTTGCACTTTCCAGATTTGCTTGTCGGCGTTTGGCATAGTGCACTTCCGCAGTCCCCTCCGCTAGCGATTATCCTTACAAACGTGGCCTGTGTTATTACGCGCAACGACTTCGACGCAATCGTTGTTCATAATCTGAAGCAGGGCGTCCATCCTTGATTATCCCAAGCGGAGAGAGCGATGAAAATGATCAAGTGCCGCAGGCCACCGCCGAAGCCACAATCGCACGGGATCCAACGCGCTAGCTTGAACTAAGCAAGAAACCCCCGATGCCAAGCGCCCACAGGACGATGGGAAGGCAACCAACCGTTCCATGCCGCTGAAGCCCAGGCCGTGCATGTGCTTGCGGGTGAGCGACATCAAGGCGGCAAGTGAGACGATGCCGAGCGCCGCTGAGTAGTACGCGAGTGGGACGCCCTCGTGGGAAACGGCAGAGATCGCTGACAGTGCCCCGAACAGGAATGCGACGAGCGCACAGCGGAGATAGAGTCTTCCGGTCGTCTCGGGGAATACCCCCACTCCTACGGCGTCGATACCGGCGAGCACGATGAAGAGCGTTTGCACGACGCCAAAAAAGCCCCGGCCGATGAGTGCTCCGCACACGATCGCGGTGCCGAAGACGATAATTGACGCGTTAAAAAGGCGCGCGGTGCGTCAGACATCTAAGTCGCTTATAGCATTCTTACCGACGTTGTACCCGGGGTAACGCGCCTCTGCGATAACCATCGCGATGACGAACTGCGCTGCGCCGAGGAAGAAAAGGGAGCCAACGAGGGGCTGATTCGCCGTTAACATCGCGCCGCCTCCAGCGGTGAGGTGGCTCAATAATGCCGTTTCGGCCTATTTATAGCTTTTGAGCGTTGCGGGCGATCATCGAGACTTCGCCCGTCACTCGTTTGCGTATATCGCCGTTATGGTGTGATTTTGAGCCTCGTAGGAATCTTCTCTGCGCTGAAGCGGGCGCCAGACGTTGAGCTTTCGGAGCAAGCAGGGCCGCAACTTCCAGCACGACAAGATGAGAAACTCGCACAGCTTCTTCCTTCGCTGAATCGTGGTTGCAGAACGAAAGGGAATTCCCCCATCTCAGTCGCAGTAGCTCGCTCATTGTCTCCAAAACATGTGGCTAGAAGCGACGGCGCTCGGCCTCGGTTTCCAACTCGTGTCAGTCACCGCACAACTGGACAATAGCAAAGAATTCTGTAGCACTATTGGCATTCCTCCAGGAGAATTCGAACTAAATGGCTGCGCTATAGGGTACCCGAAAGACGTGCCTTCGCCCCGTTCACTGCCATGAGTCGACGATATCACAACGTGGATTGAGTAGTGCCTGCACGCTTTCAGAAAAGGCGGGCACGTTCGAAAGGCCGCTATTCGCTATCCCTCAGTGTAGTTGCGGGTTTAGGTGTAGTTTTGTTGGTGCTGTCACAAAGGGTGCGTGACTCGCCGAGAGCTGCGATCACTTCCTAGGATTGTCCACTTTACTTTCTGCGTGCTCATGCAAAGCTTAACTCTAAGTTGAACGAAACAATCTCTTGCCATGAAACAAGCGTTTGACGGCGTGGTGTACGACACCGATACTGCCGTCCTTCTTGCGCGAAACGAGCACCAGTTCTGCATTGAAGCGCTGAAAACAGGGCGCAACAACGTCGACCTTTTGCGCACCGCTGATGGACGCTATTTCAAGTACGAAAAAACGGTCTCGTTTTTCGGTGACGATGACGAAAGCGACCCGGAACTCACGCCGCTAAGCGCAGAGGAGGCGGTGATGTTGTACAACAAACTCACTGACCGAAGGCTCGCATTCGAAGATGCCTTTCCCGACATCGAGTACGATGAAGCATGAGCCGAGACCTCGGGCAGAGCATCGGTGGTGCGACTGCAGCCTTTCAACGCCATCCGACCTTCAAGAGAGACGCGCACGCTCCTGCGGCTTGTATCTTCGGCAACACCCGAGAGCGAACAGCCATCGCTGTCCCGGGCATTTCGCGAGCATGGAGCCCCGAAGCTGCTCCGGGCTGTAAAAGCGCTCATCGATCTGCTCATCGATCTCCTCTTCAGTATCGTATCGGATGCCGTAGAGACGGTCATCGTCGCGCAGTTCAAGCCCGTCAAATCGCTGCTGGAGATGGGGGATAACGACCTCGTCGCGCCACTCAGCAGCTCGATTGTCACCATTGCCGTTCCCGTTGCCGTTCCCGTTGCCGTTGCCGTTTTCAGCGCGCCACTGCTCGTATCGTGTTCCGTCAACTTCCCAGCACGTTGCGTCAATGACGCACCGTTGCACAAAGAGCGGAATCTCGTCGTTTTCTATGCGCCTGTTTATACGCAGCGCGGAGGCTGCACCCGCGTACAGGGGTTCGTCGGTTTTTGAGCAGTCAACATTTGTCGCCATAACGTTCACCTCTGATCGTGCGTGCGCACAAAAATGCTATAAGGCCGCGTGAGGCAGGAATTGCGTGTAAACGCGTGACACAGCGTTTGTGTCACAGCTTGGCGGGGGTGGGTTTAGTAAACGCACAACGACGAGGCGAACCTCGTTTGCGCAAACACTTCTTACAAAGGAAACCAAGAGCCGACTGCACTTCAACTCGGCTTTCGAAATTTCGCGCTGTACCGTGACAGCAGACGTAGGGTCGGAATGCACGCAAAAAAAGGCAGCTAATATAATTCTACTAGTCAACTCTTCTTACACAAGACAAGGAAGCTATGGGTAGCCGCTATGCGCAGTAACGGCGCACGGCGAGACTACTAGCTGTTGTCTCAAAAAATAAAAAAAGTGACGCCCAACGCCTTGCGTTGAACGTCAGAACTCTACGATTTAGGCGATTAACGTATGCTTTGCTGTCACTCAAGTTCAAGCTTAATGCCGCCAATTCTAGGCGCCAACCAGTTGTAAATCAGTGCTATAATTGCTGTTATGATGTAGCCGCCAATAAAGCCGCCAATAACGCCTCCGATAATGGCGCTAGCCGCACCGACCGCTCCTGCAAGACCTCCGTAAGTGGAGAGCCCAACTCCGATGCCAATAGCTGCTATGATCCCAAAAATGAGCCCTAAAACGGCTTCGATTGCGGCACCCATCAAGGCGACCGCCCCAACCGGAATCTTTGTGATCGTTTTTATGTCTCCCATTTTATCACCTCCCGTTGTGTCTATTCGTTCTACGTTAAGAAGTAGCGCTATATATCGATTTAGATTTAATGCGCGTTTTATCGGAATCTAAGTCTATTTTCCGGCAAACTCAGCGAAACAGCTACGAGCCGACTCCAAAATTTGTTCTTGTCGCAGCAACGATGATGTCCAGAGCATCTTAGTCGAGCGTAACGCCAGACAATTCTTGGCAGACACGCAACTTCTTGACGTATTCTGACGAGTGCCGCGACCGAAACAAACAGAAAAAAATCGCAAGGCGTTTAACGGGGTGGCATCTACAAATAAAACAGCATTTCGCGTCGGGCGCACACCCAAAGTCCACGGGCGACGCAAACGACGTAAAACCTTTAGGTTCACAAACGAGGACGGAACACGGGCCCGTTAGCCGTAAGAGAAGACGGTTTTTCGAGGCAGGCCATTTCACGGGCCCGGCTCCCTTTAATCTCAACATGATCAAGCTCTACACGATCGTGTTTAACGTTTTCGCTCGCATTTTGCGCTTTTTTTTAAAATCTGGACTCGAAATAAAGGTATTCAAGCCTGCCAAGATTTTTATTTTTGTAAACGAAAGACGCTGTGCGCATGTTCACAAGGCGATCTTAGGCTCGCCAACGCTCCATTAGAAACGATTTGCATCGCACGCCAGACAACCGCTTTAAGTAGTTTCGAGCTTAGTTGCGACTGTATTTTCGGGGTCACACCTCTACCCCTACGAAAAAAAGCGCGCTACGGGCTCCATTAAATCGGGAAGCGTTGTACTCACTATCAGACAAACAAACGTGGGGTGGTGTTTTTTGATTTCGTTATCCAAGCATTCAGATGCGTTATCCCGTTTCGCTATGTGCCATAAAGTGCAGGGGAAACAGCGGAGACTATTGAGTGGAAAAACTGGCCCAACGTGTGATATGCTCGGGTGTTACTGATTCATACTACGGTGTGACTTAAGCAAGCGACAATATACAGTCCTCCTAAATTCGCCATCCCGCGTTGAATTGTGACGCACGCAGCGCTTTTCCCTGCTTGACTGCTCTGACGAAGTCCCGAGCGACCAATTTGGTGTGCAGCGGTTTAAAAACGAAAAGCACAAACAGCCCGCCTAGCATAAGCGCTGCAAAAACAACGTCTTCAAGCACTGGTTTGAGTTGTTATCACTATCAGCTTTCGAGTCATCGGTCGCGCGGACATACAGCCACCCAGTTCTTGCAGCTTTCCGTCTGTTTGAACTTTTCAAAAAAGCCGATAGGAACTTCTTTTTGCTGCGCCTCTACGCTGAACGCAGCTTCTTGTTGACGACAAATAGATAGACGCTTATCGCACACGCTATCGCTGCGCCTGTCGCAATTGCAGCAGAAACGCCGATAACCGCACTCAAAACGCCGAAGGGAAAACCGCCAAGCGGTCGTATTCCCATGATCACGAGCGTGTTAATGCTCATCACAAGGCCTACCATGCTGCGTGGCGCGTTCAGCAGGAGGAGCGTGATTGATAGGGCTGATGACACGGCTTGCGCTGCACCTCGTCAACGCTGTCTCGCAAAAATCACTTCACCAATCTGTCTCCTCGCCTCGTCGAGGATGTTCTCGATCTGTTGTGTCTTCTCGTCATCGAGATACGAGTAATTGGTAAAGATCGTGCGCGCGATTTCCCCGATGCGCCTACCGACGCCAGGAAGCGAGCTCCACCGTGGCTGAGCCGCCCTCGTACTCAATCGCTCAACCATTTCGCGGTGTTTCTCCAAGAAGTATCGCCCATCTTCAGTGATAGCGTAAATCTTCTTGTGGTCTTCCTCATTCATAGTCACGCAACCCTGATCCTCAAGCATCTGCAGCGTCGGATAGATCACACCTGCGCTCGGGGCGTGGCCACTCTTTTCCTCAATGGCTCTGATAATGCCGTAACCGTGGAGTGGTTGGTTTTGGAGCGTCATGAGCACGAAAAACTTGATGTTGCCGCGCTCCATTTTGAGGGGCCCGAATTGCGCCATGCCTAGAAACTGATCGTGCGCCCATTCTTTCCATATTCGTCTCGGCACTGGAAACCTCGCCTTGTTACAATATATCTGAAGCTATGCTTTTTGATATATAAGAGTTTAGGGACGGTGCAAAACCGCCGCGCGGCAGCCTCGGCGGTGGCAAACAGTCAAATGCCACGAACGGCATAAAGAGTCCACTGAGAGCTACCTATGCACATTCATGCATTTGCTGCGCTAGAGCCCGGAGCGGCGCTACACCCTTTTGATTATGAGCTTGGAGCACCAGGTCCTCATGACGTCGACATCGAAGTGACTCACTGTGGGGTCTGCCACAGCGACGTCCACCTGATCGACAATGACTGGAGCATCTCGCGCTATCCACTCGTGCCGGGACACGAGATCGTCGGCACAGTGGCAGCAACTGGCACAGAGGTTGAGCAGCTCAGCATAGGCCAACGAGTCGGTGTCGGATGGCAATCGGGCAGCTGCTTGCGCTGTGAGTGGTGTCTGAACGGCTACGAGAACCTGTGCCGAAACAAGGTGCTCACATGTGTTAAGAGGCACGGCGGGTTCGCTGATTTCGTTCGCACCGACAGCCGTTTTGCCTTCGCGATTCCAGATTCGATCGATTCGGCGGGTGCGGCACCGCTTCTGTGCGCGGGGGTGACCGTGTATTCGCCAATGCGGCGCTTTGGCCTGCGCCCGCATCATCGCGTAGGCATCGTCGGCATCGGCGGACTCGGGCATCTCGCTTTGCAATTTGCGCACGCCATGGGATGCGAAGTGACCGCTTTTTCAACGAACCCTGAAAAGAAAGACGACGCATATACTTTTGGTGCGGATCACTTTGTAGACAGCCGCGACGCGAAGGAAATGCAAGCGACTGCGCGGACACTCGACTACATAATATCGACGGCCACCGTCGCGCTCCCGTGGTCCGCGTATATGGAGGCGCTGCGACCCAACGGAGAGTTGACAATCGTCAGTCGATTGAGCTCTCACGGCGACAAAGGCAGCATAGGCGTCCTCGCACCTATTCTCGTTGCCGGTCAGAAATCGATCAGCGGAAGCGTAACAGGAGGCAGGGACGTGATGCGAGAGATGCTCGCATTCGCCGCGCGTCATCACATTGCGGCAAGAGCCGAGGTGTTCTCCTGCGAGGACTTGAACGGGGCTGTGCAGCGAGTCCGCAACAACGAAGCACGCTATCGAGTCGTGCTGCAAACGTAACCACGCTTCGCGCGCGTGGAGACTGATGGTACCGAGGGCGAAACATGAGACTTGACCATACGGCCGCATTGGTAATGTCGTGGGCGGCCCCTCTGTACAAAGACGGGCCGAGCGCGGCATTTGTGGGTCAGCTCGACCTCTCGGACGGGGAGGAACTGCTGGCGCGTTGTCACGACATATGCCCGTGGTACGGCGAAGTAATTCGCAACCGGAAGCACTTTGTAAAATGTCTGATCGAAGATGAGCTGACGTCTCGAACTGTGCCTTGTCAAGTTGTGATACCCGCTGCTGGAAGCTCCCCGCTTGCGCTCGAACTACTACTCAATCAGCGCCTCCGCGTCAAGAGAGTCATTGAAGTCGATATCGCGGGCATGGCCGAGAAGCGTCAGCTGTATTCCGAGGTGGCGCCCGATTTAGCTGATCGCATTGCCTGTATCACCGCAGACATCACCGCGGGAGAGTTCTCAATCGAAATGCTCAAAGCAGAAGGCGAATACGAGTCCAATTCGCCCACTATCGTGCTCTTTGAGGGTATAAGCTACTACATAAAAGAAGAGTTCCTCCGTCGCGCCATAGGTTTGTTTCAATCTGAGCGGCAGCAGAATCTAGTCGTCGTCGAGTACCTGCTTCCCTGCTCCTTCATTAAAAAGGCGACGCAACCGATACCTTCAAAGATCTTCCGAACCATCGGAGACTACGCGGGCCTGTCGAACATTCGATGTTACAATCCTGATGAGGTGGAGCAATTCTTTGACAGCGTGCGCAGTTCTGAAGTACGGCACTTTTTTTTGACCGACATGGAGCGTTTGCGAAAAGGGAAACCACAGCGATTTGTAGAAGAGAGCGATGGATGGGTGGCGTGCTCTGTTGGAACAGTGTAACTAACTGAAAAGTGAAGACGGTGGGACGGTCTATGAATTACCAGTGGGACGCAGCAGACTACGAAAAAAACTCGTGCCCGCAGCAGCAGTGGGCGCGCGACGTTATTCGAACCCTGAAACTTACGGGTAACGAACGAATATTGGACATCGGCTGCGGGGATGGAAAGGTCACCGCTGAGCTTGCAGCACTCGTTCCAGAGGGTTCGGTCCTCGGTATCGACTCGTCTGAAAGCATGGTTGAGTTTGCCCACCAGCGGTTCCCGCCAGGGCATTTCCCTAACCTGCAGTTTCGGTGGGGTGATGCGACCCACCTCGGTTATCGCCGCGAGTTCGACCTCGTCGTGTCGTTTGCGAGCTTGCACTGGGTAAGCGATCACCTCGCCGTACTCAGCGGAATCAAGCGGGGCCTCACGGCGGGCGGGTGCGCGGTGCTTCAGTTCGGCGGAAAAGGCAATGCTGCGTTGATTTCGGATGTCGCAAACGAGATCGCTACTCACCGACGCTGGAACGGCTATTTTGTTGGCTTCGCCTACCCGTGGTTCTTCTACAGTGTCGAAGAGTACAGTGGGTTTTTAAAGCACGTTGGCCTCTCCGCAAAACGCGTTCAGCTGATACCAAAGGATATGGTGCACGACGGGAAAGAAGGGCTTATGGGCTGGTTGCGCACGGTCTTCCTTCCCTACACAGCACGTCTTCCTGAAGCGTTGCGCGAGGATTTTGTCGGAGAGATGGCCAGTGCGTACCTCGAGAGGCATCCGCCGGATGAAAATGGAGGCGTCCACGTGCAAATGGTCCGGCTGGAAGTGGAAGCAACGCTTTGATCTGGCATATCGGGACGAAACAGCCGAAACAGCTGCGACAGAAACGAACGGACGCGTGTCTGTTGCAGCGAGCAGCGCTCCAGCAGCAGTACCATCATCGTTTCACTTTCTTTAGAACCTCGGCGCGCTCGTGTTTGTTGCAGCGCGGACATTTGAGGTACTTCCACGCACCTTCTTTGCCTACGCCTTGGGGACTAACGAAATTCGTCACAGGTGATATCTCGAATTGCTCTCCACACTGTGTACACCGATACGCGTACGTTTTCGTGTGCCAGCGGACCAGAAACGTGAGCACCACACCGACGAGGATGAACCACAGGATCGCCCCTATAATTCGGTTGATGGCAAAAAGAAAAATTGCAGCTGTTACGATAAGCAGCATGCCACAGGCAAAATAAAGCGCAGTTCGCTCCCATTCGGGCCCTTTTACTTCCTCATATGACATTTGTGCTCGCCACGCGCGTTAGCGGTTTGACGCCACGAATCCGGCGCCTATCATTTGACTAAACAATAGCGCCGTATCTACTGTGGCGCAGAAGCATAATATTACATTTGTCCTCCCGCCAAGTGCTGCGTCGCGCCCAAAGCAGTTGGCTTTGCGTGTCTGTCCCTCGATGCCATCGGTGCCGCAATTCTAACTCATATGAAGGCGGTACGCCTGGCTCACTGCGTAGATCGTCAAGATTGAGCGCTATTTCGGTTCCTATATATAGGGAGAAGCTAATTCTTTGGCTATGCGGACAAGAACGATCGCCGCCATCATAGGCGTCGTTATTATCGTTATTGCTGTTGCAGGTGCCGCTTTTTTTTTAACCCTCCAAGCTCCTCAAGTCCAAGGAGTGTCAGTGCGCTCAATCGATAACGTGTCACGTTCGGGTTTCAACCTAACGTTTTTGATCAAGCTGTACAACCCGAACATCGTTGGCGTGAAAGTCAATTCCGTGAATTACAACCTCGTACTCGTCGAGGGAAACCAAGTCTTGAGCACAGGCACAATTGATGGGATCCAAATTCCGGCGCAAGGGAGCGTCGAAATCCCGATACAATCAACCATAAACTTCGGACCTGCCATCAGCGCGGCGTTCCAAACTATCTTTACGAAAAGTGTGATGATGAACCTCAACGGAGTCGTCGCAGCGCATCCGCTTTTCATAGATGTCAACGTCTCCTTCAACCAGACGTTTGACGCGTACCCGTACATTAGCAACACGGTCAGCAAAGCCGTTTGAACTGGCTTGCAAGCAGCACACCAGCCTTTTTTGGGGAAAGAGGGACGCAATAGGAGGTTGCGTTGGGGAGCTACGTTATAGTCGAAGCACCGTTTCATCACGCGAAAAATCGCTAGGCTTGCATAACGTCTCCTCGTGCCACGTCTGTTACGTGTTTGCGGCGGATACCCGAGTGGTCGAGCTTCGCTCGTTAAAAAAACTGAAGACGCTGCGAGCGGTTGTCTTATCAATGGCAGGTACGGATTGGATCTCTTCCACACTCGCCTTTTTGAGCTGAGCCACAGATCCAAAACGTTTGAGGAGCTCGACTTTTCGTTGTTTGCCGACGCCCGGGATTTGATCAAGCGTGCTCTCTAAGAGCTTCCGCGAACGGAAGTTGCGGTGTCTCCTGATGGCCGTTCTGTGCGCCTCGTCACGAATGCGCATCAGCACATTGAGTGCAATCTGCGGCACCGCGACGGGCGCTGACCGACCAGGCACGTAAACGAGCTCTTCACGCTTTGCAAGGCCGGCAAGAGGGATCCTTAAGCCGAGCATCGTGAGGGCATCCCTGACGGCGCGCACCTGCCCCTTTCCGCCGTCAACCACGATGAAATCCGCGCGGCCCTCACGATCTCGGTAGCGCCTGCCGACAATCTCCTTGAGCATCGCATAATCGTCAATCGTAGCGACGCTTCTGATCTTGTAGGAGCGATACTCGCTAAATTGCGGTGCGCCGTCGATGAATACCGCCATCGCGCCCATGGCCTCGGCACCGGCGAGGTTCGACACGTCAAACGCCTCGATGCGGTAGGGGTACGAACGCAGTCGGAGGGCGTCTTTGAGCACGTACAACGCGTCGGCAGCGGTTGGCTTTTTAAGCATCGATTCGGCGTTCTTGTGAGCGAGCGCGACGAGCTTTGTCTTCAGTCCGGCGCGGGGAACGCTCACTTGCACGCGACTTCCTCTGATCTCAGTGAGGAGATTCTCAATGGCGTCCGCCTCCTCAATCGCATGCTCGAGAAGAATCCCCTTCGGAACGTAGGGACCCTCGAGGTGGAAGTAATGTTGTTTGACAAACGCGGTCATCAGTTCAGTCGGCTCAACGCCTTCAGTTCCCCGAAGCGCGTACGATTGCTGCCCTGTGACCCTCCCCCCGCGCACCATGAGTATGAGCGCGCATACCTGCGGACCTCTGCGGGCGATGGCAATGACGTCTTCGTCGCCGCGTCGCGGCTCCACGTACTGCTGCTCTCGGACGCTCTCGAGTGCGGCAATTCGATCGCGTAGCGTCGCTGCACGCTCGAAATCCATATCTGTCGCCGCGTCGCGCATTTCGCGCTTCAGCTCGTTGACAATGTCGTCTTGGCGCCCTTCGAGAAACCGCTGCACGCCCGTTACGAGCTGGGCATACGTGTCAGGATCCGTTTTCCCCGCACACGGGCCCACACACAGCCTGAGCTGATAGTTGAGGCACGGCCTGAGGACGCGCCGCAGGTCTTTGCTGCAACTGCGCAACGGGAACGCCTTACGCAGCACCTTCACGCTTTGGCGTGTGGCTTGTGCGCTTGTGTACGGGCCGAAATACGCTGACCCGTCATTTCGCACGGCACGCGTCACGGTGATGCTCGGGTACGCGTCGCTCGTGATCCGGATGTACGGGAAGCTGCCGTCGTCGGTGAGCCGCACGTTATATCGCGGCTTGTGAAGCTTGATGAGGTTGGACTCAAGGATGAGCGCCTCTTTTTCAGTGTTGGTGACGATCCACTCGATGTCGTCAACCCGCTCGACGAGTGCCATCGTTCGCGGCGCCACTGGCGTGGTGTGAAAATAGGTTCTGATTCGGTTCTTTAGGGAGATGGCCTTCCCGATGTAGATGATTTTCCCACCCGTGTCCTTCATCAGGTAGACGCCAGGACTGCTTGGTAAGTTTTCCAAGCGTTCGGTGACTGAAGATGATGGCATCGCTCTTAGTACCCGTTTAACACTCGTTTCAGGAACTCGCCCGTGTACGTGCCCGACCGGGCGATCATCTCGGGCGTTCCCTGCGCGATGACGTACCCCCCTTCGTCGCCTCCCTCGGGGCCCAGATCGATGATGTAATCGGCCGTCTTGATCACGTCGAGGTTATGTTCGATGACGAGCACCGAATTCCCCGCGTCGGTGAGCCTGCCGAGGACCGCGAGCAGTTTCTTGATGTCGTCAAAGTGCAGCCCCGTCGTTGGCTCGTCGAGGATGTAGAACGTCTTTCCCGTGCTCCGCCGACTGAGTTCCGTGGCCAGCTTGACGCGTTGTGCCTCCCCACCAGAGAGCGTCGTCGCGGGCTGCCCGAGCTTGATGTAGCCTAGGCCAACGTCGAACAGCGTCTGGAGTTTTTGCTTGATGCGCGGGATGTTCTCAAAGAAGTGCACGCCCTCTTCTACGGTCATATCGAGCACTTCAGCGATGTTCTTGCCCTTGTAACGGATTTCGAGCGTTTCGCGGTTGTAGCGCTTCCCCTCGCAGACCTCACAGGGAACGTAAACGTCGGGCAAAAAGTGCATCTCGATCTTTATGATTCCGTCACCCCTACACGCCTCACAGCGGCCGCCTTTCACGTTGAAGCTGAACCGGCCCGGGCGATAGCCTCGGACCTTGGCGTCGGGAAGCTGGGCGAAGAGGGCCCGGATGAAGTCGAACACCCCAGTGTACGTGGCGGGATTTGAGCGCGGCGTCCTCCCGATGGGCGACTGATCGATCGTAATCACCTTGTCGATGTGTTGGATGCCTAAAACGTCGTCGTGATCGCCGGGCTTTCCGTACGCGCGGTGCAGCTGTTGGGCGAGTTTGCGATGGAGAATATCGTTGATAAGAGTGCTTTTTCCTGAACCGGAGACTCCCGTGACACAGGTAAAGATCCCTAGCGGGATCTCCACGTCGATGTTCTTGAGGTTGTTATGACGCGCGCCGATAATGCGCAGAGCGTTGCCGTTCGTGGTACGCCGTCGTTGTGGCACCTCGATCCGTTTTACCCTGTTGAGGTACTGGCCCGTGATAGACTCAGGATCGCTCACGATGTCGCTCGGCGTCCCTGTTGCCACGATCGCTCCTCCGTGCTCTCCGGCGCCGGGCCCCATGTCGATAACGTAGTCTGCCGTGCGAATCATCTCCTCGTCGTGCTCAACCACGATGAGCGTGTTTCCGAGGTCCCGAAGGCTCTTCAACGTTCCGATGAGCCGTAAGTTGTCGCGTTGGTGGAGGCCAATGCTCGGCTCGTCAAGGATATAAAGGACACCGACGAGACCGGAACCGATTTGCGTCGCAAGCCGTATGCGCTGAGCCTCGCCCCCCGAAAGCGTCTCGCTCGCTCGATCGAGCGTCAGGTAGTTAAGGCCGACGTTTTGCATGAAGTTGAGTCGCTTCTTGACCTCTTTGATGACTTCAGCTGCAATGGTCATTTTCCCGTTCGTGAGACGCAAGTTATCAAAGAATGCGTAGGCGGCGTCGACTGACAAGGCCGACACGTCGGCTATCGAGCGATCGCTGACCGTAACAGCGAGGGCTTTCGGCTGGAGGCGTTTGCCGTTACAGGCGTCGCACGCGCGCAGCCGCATGTACTTCTCAATCTCTTCTCTAATGTACTCAGAGTCAGTCTCGCGATAGCGACGCGACAAGTTCTTTATCACTCCCTCAAACGGTCTGAGAGAGCGCAAGTGGCCGTGTCTGCCGACGTACTCAAACAGCATCTTCTGACTCCCCGAGCCGTACAGGATGAGGTGTTTCTGTTCGTCGGAGAGCTCTTCATAAGGCGTTTCAGGGTCGAACTGGAACTGTTTTGCGGCGCTTAAGAGGTACTGCGGGTAATAGTCACTCGTCGGCTTTCCCCAGGGCGCTATCGCGCGCCGTACGGGGAGGGACTTGTCGGGCACGACGAGATCTTCGTCGAGCGTCTTTTCAAACCCGAGACCGTGGCAGGCCGGACACGCTCCGTGCGGGCTATTAAACGAGAACATGCGCGGCTCGATTTCTCCCATGTTAATGCCGCACTCAGGACACGCGAAGTGCTCACTAAAGAGGAGCTCCTGAGTGCCGGCAACGTCGACGATGACGACGCCGTCACCGAGCACGAGGGCGGTCTCAAGCGAATCGGCGAGGCGTTGCTGTTCTTCGTGAGTGATAATAAGCCGGTCAACCACGACCTCGATCGAATGCCGCTTGTTCTTATCGAGATCGGTGGCTTCGTCGAGTTCGCGCACCTCGCCGTCGATGCGCGCCCGTGTGAACCCGTCGCTGAGCAGGAACTCCAGGATCTTCCGGTGCTCCCCTTTCTTATCCTTGACCACAGGGGCGAGTATCGTGATCCTCGTCTCGTTTGGCAGCCGTATCACCTGGTCGACGATCTCTTGCACGGTCTGCTGGGCGATCTCCTTGCCGCACTGGGGGCAGTGAGGGGTCCCCACGCGCGCGAACATAAGCCTCAGGTAGTCGAAGATCTCCGTGACCGTTCCCACGGTGGAACGGGGGTTCTTGCTCGTCGTTTTTTGGTCGATCGAGATCGCCGGGGACAGGCCGTCGATGTGCTCCACCTCTGGCTTCTTCATCTGACCGAGGAACTGACGGGCGTACGCCGACAGCGATTCCACGTACTTTCGCTGTCCTTCAGCATAGATCGTGTCAAATGCCAAAGAGGACTTGCCTGAACCACTGATTCCCGTTATGACGACAAACTTGTCGCGCGGGATCTCAACATCGATGTTCTTGAGGTTGTGCTCTTTTGCACCCTTTATACGAATGGATTCAGTCACGCTACGTCCCTTCTTCAAGCGATCGAATCATGTCACGAATGAGCGCTGCCCGCTCGAATTCCAATCCGCGCGCCGCTCGCTGCATCTCCGCCTGCAGTCCTGCGATCGTCTCTTCGAGCTCCTCTGGAGCGACGCTTAGAGCGGGTTCTTCTTCGGCTACCAGCTCCGGCCGGCGGCGCTCGACAAGCTCCTCGATCGGCTTGACCACGGTCTGCGGAGTGATTCCGTGGCGCTCGTTGTAAGCGAGCTGCAGCTCACGCCGACGATTGTTCTCCCCTATCGCGCGCTTCATAGAGTCGGTCGTGACGTCCGCGTACATGATAACACGACCGTTGACGTTTCGCGAGACACGGCCGATCGTCTGAATGAGCGACCGCTCCGAGCGCAAAAATCCCTCCTTGTCCGCATCGAGTATGGCCATGAGGGTGACCTCGGGCAGGTCGATGCCCTCCCGAAGGAGGTTGATGCCGACGAGAACGTCGAACGCGCCGCGTCGTAAGTCGTACAGGATGTCGACCCGATCGAGCGTGCTTATGTCGGAGTGGAGGTACTGCACCTTGATGCCAATCTCGCGAAGGTGCTCGGAAAGATCTTCAGCCATCCTCTTTGTCAATGTCGTCACCAGCACTCGCTCGCTTGATCGTTTTCGAAGTTCTGCGATGAGGTCGTCGACTTGATTCTCAGCAGGACGAACCTCCACCGCGGGGTCAACCAGCCCGGTAGGACGAATGATCTGCTCGACTACGTGCTCACACCGGGCCAACTCGTACGGTCCCGGGGTGGCTGACACGTAGATGACCTGATTGATTCGCTTCTCAAATTCGCTAAAGGTAAGGGGACGATTATCGTACGCCGAAGGGAGCCGAAACCCGTGCTCCACCAGGTTATACTTCCGGGAGCGGTCTCCGCCGTACATGCCGACAAGCTGGGGGATGGTGACGTGCGACTCGTCGATGACTAGGAGGTAGTCATCTGGGAAATAGTCGATGAGGGTCGTGGGCGCCTCCCCTGGAGAACGCCCGCTGAGGTGGCGGCTATAGTTCTCTATGCCGCTGCAATAGCCGACCTCGCCCAACATCTCAAGGTCGTATTTTGTGCGCTGCTCAAGTCGTTGGGCCTCGAGTAACTTATCCTGGCCCCGCAAGTACTCCAAACGCTCAGTGAGCTCACGCTTGATCGAATAAAGTGCCTCGTCGCGCCTTGCGCGGTTGGTGATGAAGTGCGTCGCCGGGTAGATCGGGAGAAAATCAAGCGCTGCCGTCTTTCTTCCGTTGACCGGATTAAACTCATACAGTCCCTCGATCTTATCGCCCCAAAGCGCGATGCGATACGCGGTGTTTCCATACGCGGGAAACACCTCGACGGTGTCGCCTCGCACGCGAAACTTTCCGCGGAAGAAGTCTACGTCATTACGCTCGTACTGCATGGAGGTGAGCTTGCGTAAGATCTCGCTTCGTTTAACGGTCTCGCTCACCTGTAAGGAGAGCACGGATTCCTGATAGTCATCAGGAGAGCCGATGCCGAATATGCACGAGACACTTGCCACGACAATGGTGTCACGCCGCGTGAGCAGCGACTTGGTAGCCGAATGTCGCAGTCGGTCAATCTCGTCGTTGATCTGCGATTCCTTTGCCACATAAACGTCGGTGTGCGGTATGTAGGCCTCCGGGCGATAGTAATCGTAGTAGCTCACGAAGTACTCAACCGCGTTCTGCGGGAAAAACTCCCTAAACTCCTTGTAGAGTTGGGCGGCCAACGTCTTGTTGTGCGCGATAACGAGTGTAGGCCTCTGTACATGCGCGATCACGTTCGCGACAGTGAACGTCTTTCCAGAGCCCGTGACCCCAAGGAGCGTCTGGTGTTTCTCGCCTCCGTTAATGCCGCTGACGAGCTCGGCGATTGCCTTAGGCTGATCTCCGGTCGGCTTGAACGAAGAACTTACGATGAACTTGGATTCAGACATTGTCGTACAGGATGTGAACCTAATTTAATATAAACTAAATTATTATTTAGAAGCAATATTAAGCGATAGGATAATACCACACGCTCTCGGTGCTATCATGTTTTTCCCGTCAACCGCATATAACCTTATCTTAAACGGATTGAAACTGCTTGCGCAGCTAAGGAAACCCTTATACGCAGTCACTACCATACATGTAGTAAGGAGAACGCACCATGTGTACCGTCGGCGGTCCGTTTGGAAATGAGGACATTAAACGACTTGAATCACAGCAATACGCCTGTAACGAATGCGGGTCAAAGTTCAAGGGCATCGGCAAGAACCCGATGTGTCCGTCATGCCAATCGGAAGACATAACAGAGCTTTAAGAGTAACACTTATCATCTGATCCTTGGTTAGCACTTTTTCTCATCGAGGACACATCAAGAGTGCGTAGCATGGAACAGCGCGTGCCGCTCGACGCCGGCGAGATCTTATTCGTACGCAGTGCCGATGGCGCGATCGGCGTCGTTAAGTCAGGATGCGCTCGGCAAATCTTCATAGAAACAGTAGATGATGAGATCGTCATGGCAGTGAGTGCCGAAGATCTTCTTGTCGCGTCGGGGTTTAGCAACGATAGCACCACCACGAAAGCAATTGTTTGTACGCTCTCACTCATCCGCGATGCTGGTTCGCCCCTCATCGTGCTCCCGAAAGACCATCCTGCATCATCACGGCTGAGAGTTGTTGCCTCTGTGGGAAAGCGCACGGTCTTGCGCTGCGATATTGAGAAGGGGACGCATCCAGAACAGGACGTCCTTTGTGGCCCTGCTGGACTGAGCGGACTCGAAATTGTTGCTGCCAAAGGGTCCGTAGTGCTTCGCGGCGGCGACTCGTTAACCGTTGAACGCAAGCCTTTTCGATAGTTTTGTGCAAACGGCGCTGGGGTTCGTTATGCAGCTCGAGTTAAGTGCACCCGTTGATTGTGTTGCTGATTTTACGTACAACTTTTACTGGCAGCATCGGGGTGCAAAGTTAGAGCCTGACGCACCGATTCCACATCAAGAGGGGAGCACGTACTCCTATCGCGACGTCGTTGACGCTTTAAAACGAAAAGAGGACGTCTATATTTGCGGAGACGTTGGTCACCGGCTTTGTTCAAGTTTCGGCGTTGATTTGCGTTTCTTTTCGGGCAGTGGAGGCAACATACCCGTGGGAAGCGTCATTGTTGACGGCAACGTTGACACCCGCATGGGAATCAGTATGGTCGCTGGAGCTGTGTACGTGGCTGGGGTCGCAAAGCAGCCGATCGGCAACGTCGTTGAGGTTGCGTCCGATCGAACGGGGTATAGGAAATATCGATCGATCACCGATGTCGCTTGCAACGGTCTCGGGGAAGACGCGCTTATCCCCCCTAACGTTCTTTCAAAAACACAACTTCAGCTGTTTGACGCGATCGTGCGCGATACAGTTGGCGCGCGGTGTACGTGCGACGCGCGTATCTGCATTGCCGGAGACGTTGACCTCAGCACCGGCATTCTCATGAAGCGCGGGACGATCATCGTAACGGGCAACGCAGGTATGAACTCAGGCGCTCTTTTGAGTGGGGGCACAGTGATCATACGCGGAAATACAGACGCGTTTGCCGGAATCGATATGAAGTCGGGTGTACTTGTCGTGGGCGGCACACCTCAAGGCTACCTTGGGGCTAACAAGCGAGGGGGCACGATCTACGCGCGTGGCGCGAAGGCGTTGCCGCCTGCTAAAGCCTTCGCTGTTACAGGCGATGACATTGCGCTTTTAGCCAAGCATCTTGACGTCGGTCAGCTCCAAGCAATGATGTTTAAGAAGTTTGTGTAGATCAGCGAGATTCTAGACGTCGTGCCCTCCAACGACGTGCAGCTTCGATCTATTGCCAGCAGTGATTCCTCATCAGCTTGTCAGGCTTTGTCCGGCGACTTCGTCGCAATCGTTCCAAAGCAAGATTAAAGAATGAGTGAGGTAATAAGGACGACCATGGATCGCGAACAATACCTTGCAGCGATAACAAAGGCGGCGCCGCGCATGGGACGTTACTTGAACCCCGACAAAGACATTGTAAACGCTTTGGTTGATGGGATACTTACGAACAAGGAGCGCTACGGATACCACAACTGTCCGTGTCGTATGGCGGCAAACGACAAGGAATGGGACAAGGACATTATCTGCCCGTGCGCGTACTGTGACCCAGATGTTGCAGAGTTCGGCGCATGTTACTGTGGATTATACGTAAGCGAGGAATGCGCTAAGGGTGCAAAAAAAGTCCCTGAGCACATCCCCGAAAGGCGCCCCACTGACAAGTGGCAGCGCTATTGAGCGCGTCACAACGACAGCTGCGGGCGACGGACTGGTTTGTGCGTCGCGTAGAGCTATTGTTAGGCTTGCGGTTAGAGACGAGATCCCGCACTACGCTGAGTGAGTCACGCGTTTGTCAAAAAAAGACGACAGGCAAAGCGGTGACGCAGCGGAGTGTTCGTGCGCCGACGGCTAAATCAACTTGAGGATACCGAGTTTAGGTTCGTAGCACTTCCCTTCATCCATCAGCTCCTGCACGGCCTCTTCAACGTCTTCTTCTTCCAGACCATGTGCTTCCAAAGTCTCTATGAGGCGGTCGTAGGGAACGCCCGAACCGCCGTCGAGCTCGTTCATGGTGAGAAGCACACGTTCCTTATTTCTCGCAAGCGCGTCCGTTGCGGGCGAGGCCTCCTGCGCCTGGGTCACCTCACCCGTTCGCTCGTGCTCAGGCTCGTTTATTTGGATCGTCGAACCCTCAGTTATGCTACGCGCGGCCGGCCCCTCGTTTGCGGGTGTGAACCCGCGGGGTTCGACAACCGCATCGATGGCAGACGCGATGACCGGGGCCAAATCGGCTATTACGTCCGATCCGTTATACGAGGGCCTCGCACTAATAACGCCGTCTGCGAGCAAGGGATTAACATCGCTATTGAGGAGCTTGGTGCGAAGCGCATCGCCTTCCAATCCTGCACTCAGCGCGATCTTGAGCGCGTCTAGCCTGTCAAGTGTGCGTTCTGCAGTAGTCAGAACCCAGTTGTTGCGGACGATTTCCGTTGTGGCGCTGACTTCGTTTGACCAGATTGATGCGTATGAGGTGTCGTCACGTGTATAGAGGCGTGCTCGTCCAAGGACAGCGACAAACTGAGGCACCTCAGCGTTAGCAAAAAATGCGGCCCCTTCGGACTGATATTTTCCCGAATAGACCGTGAAGCTCCCGGTCGGATCAGCGACGCGTGCGCGCCAAAGGCCCTCGTTCGCGCTAACGTTTTCCACTTCAGTGAGCACGCCAACCACAAACAAACGGCTGATTTTGGCGCCGGTAGGGGATATGACGTACGTAGGACCGTTGCCATCTTCTTCCTTCAGCTGAAGCGTGGACTTGTTGAACTCATAAGCGAATATGCGCCATGCCGGGTCACGCGCTAGTGCCATTGACCCTCCGGCCGCGTCTTGGTGCGTGCGATGCGAACTGATGCCCCCCAACTTTCCTTGCGGCGCATGTCACCAACGTCGTGAGTGTCTTGTGTGAAGCCATGTGCAAGTCACCGGTAGAGTCGATCTCGGTACAAGATGTTTGCGCGGATGATATATACCCATGTATTTTCATAAATAGGCTGTGCAAACCGTTGGCCAGGGCGGCCAGCGAGGTGTCCCAACGTGCGATTCACGATGATGCCGCCTATCGACCTTGAACGCACCATGACGATTCAGATTCCAGCTCTCGAGTGGACTCACAACTCAGAGGGCTATCTCAGACTCGTTGATGGTATCACGCAGCGAATCAGGCCCCACACCTTTCAAAGCCCGCTAACGTCAGACCTCGATATGGGGGGCGTGCAGCTTTGCGAGATGCAGTGGACGCCGCTGCTCAAGCTAAAAAGCCGTGATCCCTGCATACGTAAGCTGAGAGACTTCTTTTCAGGATTATATTTCATGAACGGGCAGGATCCCTTCAGGTGCCTCACGCTCACCGTACTCACCCAGAACAAAACCGCCGAGCGCGCTCGGGCGGCTTTCTATGGGCTGGTTAGGCGGTTCGGAACGATCACCCCCGAGACCTTAAGTGTGGCAAATCCACACGACATCGTGCCCGTCTTGTACCGATGTGGCCCACACCGCAAGGCAGGTTACCTTGTTTCCATCGCGCGAGAGCTCATGCGCCGGTGGAACGGCGACATGTCGTGGGTACACGACGCGCCAGATCGCGCGCGCGAGATGCTCATCTCTCTGCCCGGGGTCGGTCCAAAAACCGCCGATTGCGTCCTGCTCTACGCGGCAGGACACGACATCGTTCCCATAGACACGCACATCGAACGGGTTGCACGCAGACTCGGGTTCATCGAGCGCGGCGCATTGCGGCGTGGCCTCGCCATCAACGTCGAGGAGATTCGTGGAAGCGACAGGTCAAAGGATATCGCCAAAGAAGCGCTTGAAAAAGAGCTTTTTCATCCTGGTAGAAGTCACCTGCTTCTCATCCAGCACGGCTTTGAGTTTTGTCACGCGACCGCCCCTGAGTGCTTCGCCTGTCCGATTCGCCGAGAGTGCCCCTCGCTCGACAACCGTTACAAATCGACGGCACCCTAGCTCGAGGGAGTGCTTGAGGGAGTTATACGGATAGTATTACCGCTTACGATACCGTTTCGCTCAGAAAAACCTGAATTTACTTCAAGCGCGTATTTTATCGGTGCACTCGACGTATACAGCGCGCACGGATCGCCTGTGCACGGCGGGACTGATCGGTAAATCTCGAGCACGCGCATGTCTGCTGTGATAAACACGATATCGAGCGGAAAGCGCATGTTCTTCATCCAAAAACTCTGTTGTTGTTCCGTTGGGAAGACGAATAGCATGCCAGCATTTTCGTTCAAAGCCGTCCGATTCATGAGGCCCGTTTCGCGCTCTGTAGGTGTGTTTGCTACCTCAGCCTGCACCGTCGTGTTTCCAATAATGACCTCGTACTGAGTGGGTGTTGTCAATGAACTGTTGTCCGCGCTGCTGTTCGAAGCCGCGCGACTTGACGCGGCAATCGATATCGAACTCGTATTGTTTGACGTGCTAGTTTGCGTCGTAACGCACCCCGGCAGCACGCTCGCTGCCACGATCGCACATACGAGCACGACTAGTAAGGATGTTTTTGCCCGCACTAAAGCAACCTCGTTTTGATGATTTCACGCAGAACGGTCGTTGCGTAGCCTCCTTTAGGTAGGAAGAAGCGCAGCTCGACTTTCACTCGATCTTTTATAAGCTCGTCGGGAAGTACACTGACTTTAATATCTGCCGGCAAAAGAATGTTGCGCATAACGCCCTTTGATGCCAGTCGGGGACAGCTTTCGATTTTGAAAGCGTCCAGATCAACGTCCTCAGACACAAGGACGTCTCGCTCGATCTGACCGATGACGCCGTCTGACAGCTCGGTATCGTACCCAGGAACCGGCATTTGAACTGATGCAATTCCTGCTGCGAGGCTTTGGTTCACCTCTTGCATGTTCTTTGGCACGACCGTTCTTAGGCGCCCTTTATCAGGTGCCCACACGCGATCACCGTCAAATCCCCTCGCAAGCGAAAAGCCGCGCTCGAGGCGGCTGCTCACCATCTTGTTGAAGAGATATGACTGAAACGAGTGGACAAAAAGCTTCTGCAGATTCATGGAAAGGGCACCAAGGGCGCCATCGAAGTCATTGGGATACTTCGCAAGATGGTTAAGCATCGCGCGCTCGTAGCGCAGCCGAACGGGCATACGCTGGAGTGCTTCTTTAAAGTCATATGTGTCTGAAATGCGTTTTCTGGCTTCTTTGACATCCTCAGGCTCATCGGAAAACGCCTTTCCGATGTACGTCATAACCGCCCGCTCCACGTCGTCTTCGACCAGTGCTCGTCCCACGAGGTGATTTACAGGGCGGATTGATCCAAAACGCTGAATTCCAAAAAAGTTCGGAGCCCCGCGTGCGTTGCGCATCTCGTCGACGATGCTTGCAACGGCATGCGCGACTTCATCTTGAGTGCCCTCAACCGCTCTGATCGTAACAAAGAAATCGTTACCGTCAAGGTCGCCGAGCGAGATCGGTGTGTCGGATCTTCCGATGGGCTCCACGATAGCGTTTCCTAAGGTGAACGGTGCTTCAAGGCGAATCGAATCGATGCTCATGCGCTGCGTGGTGATCGCACGTTTGTCCTTGGTTCCTGCCCAGCTGACCCGCTTTTGGCTAATCCTCAAGGATCGCGATAGATTACGGACGAAGTGATGCGTCTCTGTGTCGGTCTTTGTGATTTTGACAAGCTGGTAACGCCCCTCTACCTCGGAGCGCTCTGCATAGACCTCGTTCACCACAAAGTCCTCAGCGAGCTGCCGCGTCCGTCCGCCAATGCCACGCGAAGCAGTCAGGTAGAGGGTCATCCCCGCAATTGCGTCGGTGTCTGGCACCGTTATTGGACCGGTCATCTTCGTGCCACTACAGCAGTTTGAGATCGCTCGTCACTCTATCGAGCTCGTCCTCCTTTGCAGGACCGATACCGAGGGCGGTAACCGTTCCAGGCGGCACTTCGGTAAGCCCGGCATCGACGACGAGTGCGGTGACCAGGCCGCGCGCCTCGGCTATCGACTTGAGTTCATAGAGATCCCTGAGCGTCGGAACCTTGAGTGCGACCTTTTTTTGCCCCTCATTGAACCATCGGCTCTTTGTGGTGTGGTCTGATCGCTCGTAAGCAGAGACTGCGGCGTGCGCGAGCTGAACCGCTGCTTTTCCCGCAGTCAGCTTCAGGTCTGAGCGAATGATGAGGCATTGCTTGTACTCCATTCGTCCTTCCTTCGTGTGGTGCTTCACTGTGAGCTCTGATACGAGAGCCTAGGACTGGTTTAGTATATAAATAGTAAACTCGTAAGCGTTACGAACATGGAGTACGATGTCCTTGTCGTCGGAGCAGGGCCCGCAGGCTCAATGGCCGCTAAATACGCCGCAAAATCGGGCGCACGCGTGCTCATGATCGAAGAGCACACAGCCATCGGCCAACCGGTGCAGTGTGCTGGTCTGATCAGCACCCGGGCATACGAGGGGTGCGAGATACCCGAAACGCTCAGCAAACATGCCATCCGCGGTGCGCATATCCACGCACCCGACCGCCGCGTTTTAAGCGTTGATGGCAAGCGAACGATGGCCTACGTTATCGACAGGGGAGAGCTCGATCAAGCGATGGCGTTAGAAGCACTCAAATCAGGGGTTACCTCGCTGATCAAAACGCGATTCAGCCGTTTTCGACGGCAGGGGGACCACATCATCGTCACCGCGATCAGCCACGGGGAGCCGATTGAAATAGAGACGCACGTGCTCATTGGAGCCGATGGCTTACGAAGCGCTGTGGGGAGGTTTGCAGGATTAGAGCGCGTGCAAAGGGTGCTCACGTGCGCACAGGCAGAAGTCTATGCCGACATCGTCGACCCGGATTTCGTTGAGCTCTATGTGGGGCGCGATGTAGCCCCTGGCTTCTTCGCATGGGCGATCCCCACCCGATGGAGTACGGTGCGGGTCGGACTCTGCTCGTCCGACCGATCAATCGATTTACTCAATCCGCTCATAGAGCGCGTTTCTCCGCGCTCTGCCGCCTCGTTCGTCCGGTTTTCGGCGGGGGCCATACCGATCGGGCCGCCTGCTTGTACGGTCACAGACGGCGTCTTAATCGTTGGAGATGCCGCAGGCCAAGTCAAGCCGACGAGCGGAGGGGGGATCTATCCTGGCACGCTGTGCGCGAAAATAGCGGGTACCGTAGCCGGGCAAGCAGTGGCGGAGAGCGACACTTCAAAGAATGCTCTAATGGCGTACGACGCGCAGTGGCGGTCCGAAGTCGGGCGCGAGCTCGTTAATGGGTTGCGCATCCGTGAGGGGCTGAACAAGCTCAGCGATGATGACCTAAACTACGTCATCGGGGCCCTGGATGATGAGAAGATGTTGGACATCATTTCGAGGTACGGTGATATGGATCGTCCTTCAATCGTCATTCGCAAGTTGCTCTTTAGCACTAAGGCACCACACTTACTGAAGCTCATCAAGCCGATGATCAAGCTCGGGATTACAAAAAGCGGTTCATAGAGCCGATATCAAAGAAAAAAGAGCTTGAAGTGCGCATAACGACTGCTCGCGCGCAGAGTCAACAGTCTCTATTTAAAGGTTGGTCGCAAATATTATTTCATAATAAAAGAGAAGGTGCAGTGATGGACGCATTAATTGACGTACAGGCAAATCGACCGGAATTCTCCATAAATCTCACACGCGTCGGCGTGACAAACGTCAAGAAATTGATCAAGGTGACACGACGTGACAAACGCCCCATCATCTTAGTCTCCGAATTCGATTTGTTTGTTGATTTGCCGTCGGATCGTAAAGGCGCCAACTTAAGCAGAAACTTTGAGGTTATGGACGAGGCGCTGGAAGACGCATTAAACGCCCCTGTTTACGAAATTGAGCAGTTTTGTGGGGATGTGGCAGAGAAGCTGCTCGATCGACACGAGTACGCGTCACGAGCTGAAGTGCGCATGCGCAGCGAATACATGGTCAAACGAGAAACGCCGAGCACTGGGATAGCTACCCAAGAGATTACCAAGATCTTCGCCGAGACGACGACGTATCGCACCGCTGACAAGCAACACAAGACGCGACGGATGATCGGCGCTGAGGTCGTCGGAATGACCGCGTGCCCCTGTGCCCAGGAGCATACACGAGAGTTGGCTGAGAGGCGTTTAAGGGAGCTCAACGTAGCCCCCGCTGACATTGAGGCGTTTCTTCGGGATATCCCGCTAGCAACCCACAACCAGCGAGGAAGGGGAACGATCTCGATCGAGGTCGGCACGGGCTACGAGGTGCCACTCGATACGATCATCGAAATCGTGGAAGAATCGATGAGCTCCAAGATTTACGAACTGCTCAAGAGAACCGACGAAGCCGTCGTCGTCGAAACAGCTCACAAGAACCCTAAGTTCGTCGAGGACTGCGTTCGAGTCATGGCCCACAAGGTAGTCGAGGCGTTTCCTTACTTGCCCGACGACTCGATCATTACCATAAAGCAGCTCAACGAAGAAAGTATTCACCGTCATAACGCCTTTGCCGAACGTGTGGCGTCGCTCGAGGAGCTTCGCGAAGAGCTTGCCCTCGAGCAGGAAGTTGAAGTCAAAGCAATTTGCGAGACTTAACTGCCAGGGGGGCTTTGATTGGAACCCCTTGACCTTCTTTCGGAAATCGGCGCGACCAATGACCAAATACGTGAGGTGGGGCGCGAGCGGCTTGAGCTCGTTGAGCGTTTTAATCACGAACTGCGGGACCTTATACGTGATTTTGAGAGTACGCCTGACACGTTTCGAGTGTATCTTGACCTAAAGAAACGCCTTGAGCGAACCGCCCGACGCATCGAAAAAGCGCACGCCGATAACTCTCTCGACTACACGGAGCGATTTGACAAGGCCCTCTCCGTGCTCAAGAAACGTCGGTTCGAAGCAGCAACGAAAGAGCTTGACCGGATTCCTGTCTTAGGGCTTTTGAAAGAGCAGCGTAGGCTTTTTGACGAATACAAGAAAAGCTACGCCGGATTGCGCGCTCGCTGTGAAGGTCTGGAAGCAAAAATCCAAGAGAAGACCGCATACTACGAATCTTTACAAAGAATTGACGTCAGCTCGTTTGATGAGCTCACCTCTTTGAAAGAAAAAATTGCTGCTTACAACAACGGCGTCGGCACATTTTTGGAGACGTTCTTCAAAGAGGCCCCACTGATGGATGTGCTCAAAGTAAGCCTTGACGCGAGCTACCACCCTGAGCTGAGGTTCCCACAGCCGCCGAGCTATGAAAACGCTGAGAAACTGCTCTCTTTCGTGCTAAGCGAGGGTCTCGCTTCGCTTACTCTCTATCGATTTCTCGAATATGCCAGATACTCAGATAGCAAACTTCCGCACTACGTGGGAGATCCGACGGGATTTAGACAGGTCCTAGAGTCAAACATCGTCTGGATTGAGTCGCTTGGGGACATCAGAAGCCGCGAAGCTCTCAAGATCTCTCTCGAAGAGCCCGGTGTATCACTTGCTGTCAAGATTCCCAGGATTATCGCCTTTTTGTCGAAATTAGGTGCCGCGACTGACCTACTGACGTCCTTGCGGGAGATGCAGAAGCTCGTGACTTCAGGGCGCTATGAGAAAATACGCGCCACGACCGTGGTAAATCGAGAGCATCTTGAGAAGGTGCAACAAGGAACACATATTGCCGATCTAGAAGCCTTGCAGGACGAGCGCGCCATCTTAGTGAAGGAAATTGAGGAGCTGCAGAACCCGCGAGCCGTCGAACTTGACCTCGCCTGACTGAATCGATAGTGATTCGCAGGTCGCTAATGAGGTCAAAAACGCGTCCCACATTTCTGAACCACTTAAAGGTTTGAACACGCGAGGGATCGCAGTTGCTGCGGGTTGGCATTGTCGTTATATCCGTTTTCAGTTCGTCTTCGGGGCTGCAAACAGAATACGGTGGATGGCGCAAGCTACGTCAACGAACTCGAATTTGCTCCCGGACAACTTTCTTATAGTTTTGATCGCTATCTGCGTAACGGTTAGTAATGGAAGCAGTTTGTAATGACGATACACTATTTCGCGAGTTTCTCAAAACGGCCCGCGAACTCGGCGCAACCGCTGCTCGAGTATTCGACGCGAAGGACGTGGTAGTGGATGGACGGGTCCGACTGAAATGCAGCGTGCCTGTGTGCAAGAATTACGGCGTTTCTCTGATGTGCCCTCCTAACGTTATGCCCCTTGATGAGTTTAGGAACGTCCTAGCGCAATTCCAGAAGGCGCTTCTCGTCCAGATTGCGTACGACGTGCCTGATTGGATGCTCGAGCGGATCCACGCGGCAGAGGATCTTGCAGCGCTCTATAAGGACGAAATATACCTCAAAGGGTGGGACCAGACTTACTTGGTCGCTAAGAACACGCTCGAGACGATCGCCGACCGTCTCGAAGCCGCTGCGTTTAAAAAGGGCTTCAAGTACGCCACAGCGTTTTCCGCGGGGAAATGCACACACTGTGAAGTATGCGCAGGTGTCGGGAATCGCTGCCGCAATCCGTACAAGGCAAGACCGTCGATGGAAGCGATGGGCATCGATGTCGGTGAAACGGCGCGCAACGCCGGCGTACCCTTTGAAGAGTCTGCCTCCGAACGAGTCGTATTGAACGCACTCGTCCTCCTTTGTTAGTCGCACGAGCTGCAAAAAAATTGATGGATGGTAACGCGATTGCTAGAACCACTCGAGACGCTCACGATTTGTGAGGCAAACTGGAACGACTTTGACGCCATTCTCAACCTGCTTAACACCGTCGATAACGAATTTGTGCCGCCGCTCGCAGAGAGCGAGAATCTGCGCGTCAAGATTACGCGGATTTTAAACGACCGGCGGCGGGGCTGGATCAAGGCTGTCGATGGCGAGAGAATGGTCGGCGTTGTAGCTGTTATCTATCACTACAGACGTCCGCAGCTCGGCCTCATAGAAACGCTCGCGGTGCTCCCCGAGTCACGGCGACACGGAATTGGCAAGAAACTCGTGCAATTCGCGATGTCGAAGCTCTTCCAGAACGGGATGGACTCATTACTCATAACGACGTGGGAGACGAACAAAGCCGCACTAGCTATGTATGAAAAGCTCGGCTTCAAAATGATCATGCGAAAAAAGGTAGACAACTCGTACTTCAAGCTTTTTTTCATGCACAGTTTTGAAGAACCAGCTCGATCGTGGAGCAGCTTTTCACGATTTTGGAACCGTCGTTAGCAACGAAAGCTAGCTTGACCGACGGAGGGCCCCAGCTTTGTGTCCAGTAGAATCATCTCACCCTCCCGAACGGTTAGGTACGTATACTCTCGCAATCGCTTCAACGTCAAACAATGCTCAAAGTGCGTATTCGCCTTTTTCGCCTGTGCGGATCCTCATAATCCCTTCTAACGGTAGTATGAATATCTTGCCGTCCCCGATTTCTCCGGTTCGAGCCGCGTCGCCACGGTCTCGACCACCCTCCCAACGTCGTCGTCTCGAACGACGATGTTGATTTCGATTTTAGGAAGCAGATCGATCTGATATTCGCGACCTCGATATATTTCGATGACTCCTTTTTGTCGACCTCGGCCCTTCACTTCCGTGACGGTCATGCTGGGGTGCCCTATATCACTAAGAGCTTCCTCGACAACTTGGAGCTTACTTGGTCTAATTATAGCCGATATTCTCTTCATTTTTCATGCGAGGTGCTCGAAAGCGCGACCTTGGTATCTAACACCTTCAATGCCCATTATGCGGCTTACTTCAAATGATTGGACGTTCCTAGGATCGCACCCAGTCGCGACGTAAATCAAGCTGCGTATGACTCTTCCAGTCTGAATCTATGTGTAATCCGTTTTTAACTCTGTCGGTTTTTTCAAGGCTTCGTCGTCGATTTCGAGCCGATTACTCAGAAGCCGCAATCGTGACAAAGCTATCACAAATCGAAAGGTATAACGGAAGGAAGAAGAAAAATATAGTCGAAAAATGCGGCGACCAACGAGGAGCACGGGCCCGCCAACGAAAAGAGCGCGTTTTGAGGTAGGGCCTTAAGGCGAGGCCCGGCTCCCGCTGCATCGACACATTAAACCGCACATTGATAATATTTAACGATTTCGTTTCTATTTTATCCTTCTTTTTAAAATCTGGACTCGAAATAGAGGTCTTCTATTGCGCTAAAGTTTCTATTTTGGCAATTGCAGCACTTTCTGCCCGTATTTGCGGATGAAGCTCGCTTCTTGGAGCTATAGATCAGAACCAAATTCCGTTGACGATATTAAAGCCGCTATAAATAGTTTCTAGCTTCATTTCGACTGCCGTTTTCTCGTGATGCAGCGAGCGGCAACAACAAAAAGTTTCTTGCGCCCGGTTTGCCCAACAGAATCATTTATTAATTTCGATTTTGCGATTGGCTATTTCTTTGCGTTATTTTTGTGATTAGGGCACTAAAACAAATTTTTTGGGGAAGCCGCACCTTGACGTTGCATAGGAAACGATAGAAACTATTGAGTGGAAAGCTGCGTAGGCGTGCGATATACTCAAGTATGAAGCGTTCACACTGTGGTGTGACTTAATCAACGCAAAACCCACATCCGACCTTATGTCGTGATTGGTGGAGAGTTGTATGCCGCTAAACAAGGTTACAATAGCCATTTCAGACGAGCTCTTGACCGCTGCTGATAAGCAGGCGAGGTCAGAAAACAGCAGCCGGAGTAAGATAGTCGCTGCGGCACTAGACGCATATCTAGGCAAAACGCGTGCGAGCGAACGTAGTGCCGAGAAAGACCTCGAAACACTAATGGTGCCCCGTGACACGGTAATTCGCTTAGAAGCAGAGCTGGAAAAGCGGGAACGGGAGCTGCGCCATAAAGAGGAGCTCCTTTTCATGAAGACGGATATGATAGAGCGACTGACGGCGCAGTACGAAAGCTTCAAACTGGCCCGAGAGGATGAGATAAAGCGGTATGAGACCATCGCGGGATTTTACGGGAATGAGTCCAGCAAGGTTATTGACCGACTCGCAGATGTAAGCGAGGCCCTTACTCGCCTGCTGCCGCAGGCTGTTTCTTCAACTTCACAACCTATCCAGGATGCTGGGGAAGCTGAGGAGGTACAAGCACCCCTGCCAGAGCTCGAGGAGGAGTCATCGAAACGATCATTGAGGGAGCGACTGTTTCGGCGTAAGCCAAAAACAGAAGAAGTGAGGAGACTATAAGAGCTAAAGCCGTTGGTCCTTTTCGCAGGCTTTGCCATCCAACTCTTCTGTCTAGCCGAACGTTGGTTTTTTTTTCGCATCATTTGCAACGTTTCTTACCAGCTCTTGCTCGCGGACCAATCGATCACTTTTTTGGCCCAGAAACGTTGTAGAAAAGCCTTGAATGGTTACAGCAGTTGACGTATTCTGAGCAGAAGCCTCGGATCCAATCTCAACAGCCGTCTCATAGCCCCTTTCAGGTTCAACTCTTCAGCTGTGATCCCTGCAAATGCGCGAATAAGCTTGTCTATTTCGTCATCAGAGAGAGAGATAACGAACTCTTTGACTTTATACATACGCCGCCGCGCTTTGCCAAAAGAGTGCTTCCATTCAGTTTCGTACTCACGCAGCACTCTAGCTGAAGCGTCGTTTTGGCGCACGGCCTTGCTCGCGACCCCACCTGCGATCGTCCCGCTTTGGAGCGCCGCCATAATTCCTCCACCGGTGATCGGCTCAGTATGACGTGCAGCGTCACCTATAAGCATTAGTCCGTTTCCTACGACGGTTGGAAGCGCATCGCTAACAGGAGAGCCCCCCATTACGAGTTCGACTGGCTTGCCGTCAGGAAAGTGCGTCGCAACAAACTTGTTAAGGTAATCTAGTGGCCGCTTGCCATTCAACTTGCTTCCTAGCACCCCAAGCCCAATATTGCCTGCCCCGTTTCCTTTTGGAAATGCCCAAGCGTAGCCGCTAGGCGCCTGTGAGCCAAAGTAGAAATCGAGCGTATTCTCCTCTAGCTCGACGTTTTGCATATGATATTGGGCGCAGCTCTCTATGTCGTTGAGCTTAAGCGTAGTATTTATGCCGCCCCAGCGGCCCACCTGCGATTCAACTCCATCGGCGCCTATCACTACCTTAGCGCGAACCTCAAAGTTCTCCCCAAGTTGGTTGAGTTTGACGCCTCTTATTCTGCCATCTTCCAAAATGAGCCCTGTTGCGCGGGTGCGCACCATAACCTGCGCCCCAGCGCGAGCGGCGTCTTTCGCAAGCTGCCGATCGAAGAGCTTACGCTCGAGGATGAGGCCAAGCGGTTTTTCCGTTCCAAGCATCTCCCCCGACACTTCCACTCTCGTACCATCAGGGGCGTTGGCGCGGACTCCTTTGACTTCGCTTGCAATCCACTTACTGTCAGGCTCAACATATTTCTCGAATGACGTGTGAAAAACGAATGGCGTTTCAATGAGGGGCACGCCCTCAGCGCACCGGACAGGCGATCCGATCTCCTGGCGTTTCTCTATCAGGAGGACTTCGCAGTCGGCAGCTGCTTTTCGTGCAGCCAAAGAGCCTGCTGGACCTGCTCCTATCACTACAACGTCATAGTCTTCTGATCTCGTCTTCATTCCTAAATCAGCCTCACGGCTTAGAAAAAAAACCTCAACGAAAAACAGCGTAGATACAAAAGTATCAATGAGAATGCGCGTAGCGGCCTAGATGTATCCTTTCCTTCTTAACCAGTCAGCTTGTGGTGGAAGATATCGCCACACAACGTCCGCCTTTTCATCTTGGATGCTCCACGGTTTGATAATGATAACATCGCCCACGCGGAGCCATACTCGTCTTTTCATTTTACCCGGAATTCGCCCCATGCGGGTTTTTCCATCTTGAGACCGAACGGTAATTCGGCTTCCACCGAGCATCTTTTCTACCGTCCCGAAGATTTCGTTGTTATGTTTTCTAGGCAATCTCACCTTACTTGGTTGTTCTTCGATCAGGTGAACACCTCGTCTGACATTTGACTAGCATCATGTTTCCTCGTAGTCAGGTAGACGTTTGTCCTTATATACTACGCGTCTGCGCTGACTCGACTAACCGACGTATCTGCGCAGCGCTTACCGAGAATTGAGGATTGGCGCAGATAACTTGCGTAGCCGTGCCAAACCTGCGACAGCAGTACTGAAGGTCCGGCAACCGAGAACCCTAGAAGTTGGAATTCATTGCTTCTGCGTAAAGCACAAAACTGAACTCTGGCGACCTAATTGAGCAGCGAACCTCGTCGCGGTACTTTTGGCAGTGCTCCTCCGCTACCAGCAGACGGTATTTGCCCCGAGAAAGTTGCTTCACCTCCTGAGCGCATCTCGTGGAAAAACCATTTAAGTAAGCCCAATGTTAGTCGTACGGAGATGCGGTCGCTGATGCAAGAATTAAGCGAAAAAAGGGCAGACATCGAAGAGGCTTTAAGCAAGGCACGCGAGCGAGGAGCCCAATTCACTGATATCAGGATTGAGAGCTCCGAAGGCACATCTATCTCAACGAAAGATGGAATAACGAAGATAAACAGCTCAAATGAGCTCGGAGCTGGAATAAGGGCTTTTTTGGAAGGCGCGTGGGGGTTTGCGTACACCACGCAAGTAGATCACCAAGGGCTGGCCAATTGCGCTGAAAGTGCGGTTAGTCTCGCTAAAGCCGTGTATGAGCGCGCTGAAAAGTTTTCGATCGACGTGCCGGTGTTTGAAAACACCGTCAAACCGACCGTGCAACGACTTCCGACCCGAGTTTCGATCGCCGATAAGCTCGACTACGTGCTGCTTCAAGAGCAAGAAGCCAAAAAGACAGATAAGCGCGTCAGCAGCACAGAGATCGGGTACAATGACGTTGTGCTGCATAAGATAATCGCAAATTCTGAAGGGACGTACATTGATGAGACCGTCGTGCGATCGATTGCGCGCGCTATGATCTTCGCTAAAGAGGGCGCACTGCGGCAATCGGGCTACAAGGCGAGAGGCGACTCAAAGGGATTTGAGTTGTTTTTGGATGGCGCGGAAATCGGTCGAATTGCTGCATCGCAAGCAGTTTCGCTGCTCGATGCAAAACCGGCACCATCTGGTGAGTTTGAAGCCGTGCTCGATCCGTCACTTTCAGGCGTTTTTGCACACGAGGCGTTTGGACACGCGTCCGAAGCTGACGCGATCATCTCGGGCACGTCCATCCTCGCAGGGAAGCTAAAACAGAAGATTGGCTCTGATGCGGTAACGATTGTGGACGATCCAAGTTTGCAGAGCTATGGTTACATGGCCTACGATGATGAGGGCATACAGACGCGTCGTAAGGTACTGATGGAGCGTGGGATTCTGCAAAGCTACCTTACCGACCTCGAGACGGGGTCGCGCCTTGGCTTGGGATCGAACGGCAGCGCCCGGGCCCAACGATACGACGCTCCGCCCATAGTGCGGATGAGTAACACGTTCTTTGAGCCTGGGGATTATTCCTTTGAGGAGCTGCTCGATGGGTTTAGTGGCATATACTTTGTCGGTTGGCAATACGGCTACACAACTCCCACAACAGGGATGCTGACGTTTAAAAGCAGAGAGGCGTACGTCGTCGAGCGTGGCGAACTGCGCGATCATTTAAGGGACGCAGCGCTGAGTGCGATGACGCTCGAAGTACTCCACAACATCAGCGCCATAGGAAAGACCCTAGCGTTCGATCCAGGAACATGTGGCAAAGGCGGGCAAATGACACCGAACACCACAGGCGGCGCCTACATGCGAGTCAGCGATGTCGTCGTCGGGGGGATGTAGGTGACGGCCGCCGCTGAGCGAGAGACCGCTCTCCTCGACGTGTGTATGCGGGCATTGGCGCTCATAGACACGTCAATATATCAAGGAGAAGCGTTCGCCACCCATTCGAACTCCATTAGCGCAGAGCTCGAAAAAGGAAAGATCAAATCGAGTCAAAGCGGCTTCGAGCGTGGCATCGGCATTCGAGTTTTCAAGGAGGGCAGCATGGGTTACGCGCACGCGTCTCTGGAGCGGGTTGAGTTCGCTGTCGAAAAGGCGATCTCGGCAGCACGCGCTGGGAGTCCTGACAAGGATTTCAAGTCGCTTTCGCTCCCCGAGAGCTACTCAACTGTGACCGGCACCTGGGATCATACGATCGCGTCTCTCGACGTCGCAACCGTAGCGCAGCTTGCCATTGATGTCGCCGATGCATCCCGCATTGATAAGCGCGTCGATATCATCAATTCCGGCGCGTCGGTCGGACAGTGGAGTGGTGCCATCGCGAATACACTCGGGGTGGTAGGGATGGACAGTGGGACGCAAGCAGCACTCGACGTTGACGTCATCGCACACGAGGGAGATGCTAGCGGGAACGGTTTCGAGTACGCCGCGTCCCGGCGCTTTGATCTAGATGTCGAGTTGGTCGGGCTTGCGGCAGGAGAAATGGCGCTGAGCAGCATGAATCCACGGCCGATTCAATCGGGCAAGATGCCTGTCGTGCTCGACCCGCTTGCCGTTGGGCCGGTCATTGCCGCCGCTGCAACCGTGAGCGCCGAAGATGCACAACGAGATCGGTCGTTCCTTACCGGAAAAATCGGCGAACACATCGCTGTGAACGGTTTCACGATCGTGGACGACGGGCTCCTGAGCGGCGGCTTGGAGACGAGCCCGTTTGATGCCGAAGGCGTGCCGTCACAGAGAACCACGCTCGTCGAAAATGGCGTCTTGCGTTCATATTTGTACGATAGCTACACCGCAAACAAAGAGGGCCGAAAGAGCACGGGCAACGCCTCTCGCGGAGACTTCCGACAGCCGCCTTCTATATCGCCGACAAACCTGGTGATCGCAAACGGTGCCGAGACGGATGTCATTGAAGACGTGCGGCGCGGTATCTATGTTCGTGCAACTGGCGATCGACCAAACATGAGTACGGGAGAGTTCTCCGGCATGGTATACGCGGGATATGCCATCGAAGACGGTGAACGCAAACACGCCCTCAAGCAAACGAACATAGGAATCAACGTCCTCGATTTGCTGAAGCAGATCGACGGCCTGAGTCGAGATGTTACGACGTACTTTGGCTTAACGACGCCAACGATTCGCGTAACCGACGTTAGCGTCGCCAGCAGTGGCTGAAAGGGAGCACAAGCGGTAAATAGAGGGAAGAATACATCCCCCGTACGCTCCGGATGGAACCAGACATGGCGGCTTTTTTACGAGATTTAGAAAAAACGGCGCGTCAGAACAACAGCTGGCTCTGCGTAGGGCTTGATCCAGACGGCACTGTAGATGATGTGTTTGATTTCAATCAGCGCATCATAAGCGCCACGCTCGATTTAGTCTGCTGTTTCAAGGTGAACACGGCGTTCTACGAAGCGCGCGGACCCCCCGGCGTAGAAGCCTTGATTGAGACAGTGCAGTACATCAAAGATTTCGTGCGCGTGCCAGTCATTGTCGATGCAAAAAGGGCCGACGTGGCACATTCGTCAAAGGCGCACGCCAAATACGTCTATGAGGTCATAGGGGGCGACGCAGTGACTGTCAGCCCTTATATGGGACTCGATGCAATAGAGCCCTTCCTCGAGCGGCGTAACAAGGGTGTCTTTGTTCTTTGCAAGACCTCTAACGCGGGAGCGACCGAGATACAGAACCTATCATGTTCAGAGCCGCTCTATCAGGTCGTAGCTAGAAAGGCTTTGGAATGGAACGTACACGGCAATCTCGGCTTCGTCGTAGGCGCCACCCAAGGAAGTGAGCTGAAAACAATCCGCGATATTGTAGGTGAGGATATCCCGCTCCTTATCCCGGGCGTTGGATCGCAAGGCGGCAACCTCCAGACTGCAGTTACGTCCGGAATGAATGCTCAAGGGCGCATGGGCATCATCGCCATATCGAGGGATGTAATTTTCGCGCAATCACCACACAAGATGGCAGCAGAATTCCGAAATGAGATCAACGCCTGCCGAACGCGATAGAGGGGAACACATCCTGTCTAGGTGACCCGACGGACCTTCACTTGAGCAAGAATCGTGTCCACGCTCTCTTGGGTTATAGAGACGTCATTGATGAGAGTTGCCGCCGTTCCAGTCGCTGCAGCCCGTTTTGCCGCCTCCTTGCAGCTCTCGCCTAAGACCAAGCCGTGAACAAACCCAGCAACAGCTGAATCTCCGGCGCCGATGGTATTAACGACAGTCACTCGGGGCGGGTGCGCCATCCACGTTTCATCTTCAGTCACGAGCAGCACGCCTTTCGCGCCCACGGAAACGAGGACGACTTCGATGCCTTGTTCGTGCAGCTCTACCGCGGCGCCGACGATCGCCCCGATGTCCTTAAGCTGCCTAGCCATCAATCGTTCAAGCTCGTGAACATTCGGCTTGATGATGTGGGGCTTTGCTCTCAAACCTGCCTTAAAAGGCTCATCGTCAGAATCGAGAACGACCTTCGCTCCTTTGGCTTTTGCGATCTCTACGATTTTTTGATAAATGATCGGATTAACCCCTGCGGGGACACTTCCGCTGAGGATAATGTAATCAGCATCCTTGAGCCCTTTGATTACGTCGATCATTTCCATGAGCTCGAAGGACTGGATCAACGGCCCGCGCAGGTTGAACGAGATCTGCCGGTTTCTTGCTGTCTCGCGAATATACACGTTGGTGCGGGTTTCAGCAGAGATCCTGACAAATTCGCAGTCAACGCCGAGATTGAAAAGGCATCCTTCGAGCTCCAGCCCAGTAAACCCGCCAGCAAACCCTATCGCTTTATTATCCACACCCAGTCGGGTAAGCGCTTTGGAAACGTCGATGCCTTTGCCGCCTGCATATCGTTCATCGCCGTCCACCCGATTAGGGTTATGGTATTCAATAGACTCAACAGTGAGTATGCGGTCAAGCGCAGGATTTAGCGTGATCGTGTATATCATGACTTCCCCCCTCCACGCGCGCAAAGATCACGTACGTAACAGCGTATTTAAGACTAGGCAACATCGATTCAGGGCATGGTATAGTCTTTCACTTTAAACTCTTTTCTTCCCGTGTAGATGTCCAGTGCTTCTTGTACGCCTGCCCCATTCACCACGATGGCTGAAATTGCATTGCACATTTGAATGGCTTCTTTGAGCCGCTTCTGGTGGATGTTCCTGCCTGTCGCATTGCCACCGGCGCCGCTAACGAACACCTGCTCCCAAAGGCGCTCGAGAAAGAGCTTTACGTCGACGCTTGAGCCCCCGGCGCACAGTACTTTGCATCGGCCCGCGGCCTGCACGGCCTCCTTGAAGGCCTCTTTGGAATCAACACCTTCTTGCTTTGGATAGTTTACTTTCACAAAATCAGCGCCGAGGGCGCCGCCCAACCCGGCAGCTCCGGCAATGAGATGCGGGTCGTGCTCATCTTTCACGGCAGCGCCTCGCGGATAGATCCAAACAATCGCGATCATGCCACGCTTGTGGGCGCCGTAGATAATCTGGGCCGCCTCTCGCAACATGTGTGCTTCGTGTTCGCTTCCCGCGTAAATCGTGTACCCGACGGCAGGAATGCTCAAGGCCGAATGCTGCCGAAACTCATCGACTTGGGCCAAGGTATAAAGGGCGCTGCTCAAAGGCTCTGCTTGTTCTGTCTTTACGAGGTTCGTCTTAGAATTAAGCTTAACAAGGTAGTTAACGCGCGGATAATCCTCACCGTAGCGAGCGAGCAAGCCCATTTGGGTCGCAAAACACCCGATTTCAGCGCCGCTCGCGATGCGAAATAGGTGTTCAGGATCGTTGTCGTCAGGCGAGATACCAGCGCCAAAAAAGTCGTCATTTAGGTGTTCTATCTTCTGATCCCCCGCAAATAGCATCAGACGGCCGCTTCCTCTGGTTATGTTGAACAGATTTTTTACGTATTGTGTTCGCATCTCTTCGGGAACGTCTAACGGAGCTCTTATTGTGGTCGATGAAAAACCCATGTCATACCTCCTATCTGCGAATTTCTTCCTTTTCCATTAACAGGCGCCCTAACATATTGCATTGTCGCCATCGTAGCGCGGATCTTGCTCCTTCTGGAGTGACATCGTGCATCTGAGTCGATGCAACGGGAACGAACACCGTTAAACTCCGAGGCGGAGCATTTGTTAAAAACGTCCTGTAACGGCGGTGTGAGAACCGACCATGTGATGCGATAAGGGCGTAATCACCCCCGTGAACAAACAACGGCTTGAAGTAAGCGCTATGCAAAGATTTACTATTTCAAATAGCGCCGGTCGCCCTCTTCCATGTAGCAGACACGATTGCCAATGTTTACCGCGTGATCGGCGATACGCTCAAGGTATCGAATGATGTAGAGTAAGCTGGCCACGTCAGAAACGGTCTCCGTTGAGCATTTGCCTTGAGCGAGCGCGTTTACCATATTTTCAACGATGTTTTTGTACAAGAAATCAATTCTGTCGTCACGCGCTTCAAAGCTGCGTGCCTTTTGAATGTCGCCTCCGGCGTACGTTTCGATGCTATCAGCTACCATCGACTTCACATCAGCGACAAGCTCGTCGAATTTCGTTGCGGAAACGGGTATGCGGATGGGCTTTCCCATAGCGACGACCTCTTCGGCAATGTCGACCACGAAATCACCAATGCGCTCCAAATCAGTTATCATCTTTAACGAGGTGGCAATCACTCGCAGGTCTTTTGCCATAGGTTGTTCGAGTGCAAGAAGCGTCATGCACTGCGACTCGATCTTTCGATCGAACTTGTCTATCTCATCGTCGTTAGCGATTACACGCTCAGCAAGCGCAGTATCACTCGTCTCAAGCGCGGTCAGCACATCCTCCACTGATCGCCTGGTAAGAACACCCATATCTACGACGTTTTGCCGCAACTCTTTCAACTTCCTAACGTAACGATTCCTAGCCATACCTTCCTTCTTTATCCGAACTTGCCGGTCACGTAGTCTTCTGTCCTCTTATCTCGCGGTCGTTCAAATAAGTCTATCGTCGAGGCGAATTCTACGAGCTCGCCTAGGTAGAAAAACGCAGTATTTGATGAGACGCGCGCTGCTTGCTGCATGTTATGCGTGACAATGACAATCGTATAGTCTTTTTTGAGTTCGTATATCAGATCCTCGATCTTTGACGTCGCAATCGGATCGAGCGCCGAAGCGGGCTCATCCATGAGGAGAACCTCAGGTTCGACGGCGAGGAGCCTTGCGATGCAGAGCCGCTGCTGCTGACCGCCTGACAGCCTCAGCGCGGATTCGTTCAATCGATCCTTAACTTCTTCCCAGAGAGCCGCTGCTTTTAGACTTCGTTCCACAACTTCGTTCAGGTTCGCCTTTTTTCGAACCCCGTGCACCCTCGGGCCGTACGCAACGTTATCGAAGATCGACTTCGGAAAAGGGTTAGGCTTCTGAAAGACCATTCCGATCTGCTTACGCAGCTCAACGACGTCTGTATCCGAATCGAGTATGTTCCTCCCCTGATATACCACCTCGCCCGTAATTTTGACGTTATCCACGAGGTCGTTCATTCTGTCAAGCGTTTTAATAAAAGTCGATTTTCCGCACCCAGATGGGCCAATAAGCGCTGTCACCTTGTTCTTTGGAATGTCGATACTAATCTTCTTAAGGGCTTGGAATTTACCGAACCAGAGGTCCAAGTCCTTCACGCTGATTTCGATAGCGTTATTCATCGGCCCCTACAGCCCCTTGAGCTTCTTAGTATAGCTGTTCATTAGCCAGTCAGTAACAAATGTAATCGCCAGGATCGCAATAATCAGCACAGCGGCGGTACCATAAGCTGTTGTGGTGTCGTTATACTCAGTAAGTATATTATAAAGATACAATGTCATTGGGCACGCAGGATCGCGCAGGCTGTGGATCACACCCAGGGCACCTCCTGCAGTAAGCAAGATGGCCGCAGTCTCGCCGATAGCACGCCCCATGCCGAGAATGAGTCCAGTGACGATTCCTGGGAGCGCTGTCGGCAAGACCACGGTAGTAATCGACTGCCATTTCGTCGCACCTAAGCCCAAGCTGCCTTCCCGCAACTCTCCAGGGACTGCTTTCAACGCCTCTTCAGAAATTCTGAGCGATATGGGAAGCACCATGAACGCTAGTGTCAGCCCCCCTGATAGTACAGACCATCCTCCAGTGTAAGGCAGCAAATAGATGACAAAAAAGAGGAACCCAAAGAGGCCGATAATGATAGACGGTATGCCTGCCAATATTTCTGCTGCCTGGCGAATTACTTTTCTAAGAAGGTTCTCTCGTGTGTATTCGTTTAAGTAGATCGCGCCACCGACGCTCAGCGGCGCAGCTACAAGCAAGGCTACTCCTGTGACCGCGACCGTCGCCAATATCGTCGAATAGATTCCGGTCCCTGCCTGCCCCCTTACTCCAGGATTTGTTGTTAAGAAATGCCAGCTTATGAGCGGAAGTCCCTTTGAGAGTATATAGGCCAATATGACGATGAGGATGACGAGGGTCGCAATACCCGCCCCCCAGAGCAATCCCATGGGCACCATCTCGCTCCGCTTGGCGGCCATTAAAAAGTCACTCGCCTCCTGCTCGCAAGGTTCGCGAGCCCTGTAAGAATCATAATGAATACAAAAAGTACGACGCCCATGGCAAAGAGTGCCTGCTGGTGTGCTCCTGTCGCATAACCCATCTCGAGCGCTATTGTCGCGGTAAGCGTGCTGACCGGAGCGAATATAGAATCGGGAATGGTTACAGAGTTTCCAGCCACCAGCAATACCGCCATCGTCTCGCCTATAGCGCGCCCCATGCCGAGTATGACGCTGGTCACGATGCCCGAGCTCGCTGCAGGGATCAAGACGCTCCTAATTGTTTGCCAGCTTGTAGCCCCCATCGCGAGACTCCCCTCTTTGTATTCACGAGGAACAGCGCGCATAGAATCAGTAGATATGCTGATGATGGTAGGTAGTATCATCACGGAGAGAATGATCCAACAGGCAAGAACGCTCGTCCCAAATCCGCCGAATTGCCCCCGTATCCACGGCACAACGACAAGAAGGGCAAAGAACCCGTAAACGACTGACGGGACACCGGCCAAGGCACTTACGGAGGGGACCAGCACGCGCCGGACCGCAGGGGGTGCAATTTCAGCTAAGAACACAGCGCACGCGATCCCGAGCGGCGCTCCAATCGCGACGGCGCCCAACGTTACGATCAGCGAGCCCAGAATAATGGGGAATATTCCCCACGCGCCAGCGGCGAAGCTATCAGTAGGCAACCAAACGCTCCCTGTCAAAAAGCTTGAACCCGCTTCAGCCAGGAAAGGCACTCCTTGGCTAAAGACGAACACGATAATCAAGAAAATCGCAAAGATTGCAGAGATCGCGCACAGCAGCAGGATTATCTGTACGAGACGCTCGCCTATGCCCCTCGCTCTTGATCTCCGAAGAGAGCGCTCCGCTATGTCGGACGTGGCCTATCACTCCTTTGTAAAAAAAAGGGGGAGGGGATATTTAGTCGTTTATGTTGTTGCAGCGGTTGTCGTTGCTGTCGTTGCTGTCGTTGTTGTTAGTGTCGGCGACACGTAACCTGGCACGTCGTTGAGTGATACTTCGCCTTGGGCCTTCAATATCGCTTGTCCTGCAGGGCTAAGCGTGTAGTTTATGAAGCTCGCCGCAAGTCCCGTCGGGGCCCCATTCGTAACGAAGAGGAGATACCGCTGAATAACGTAGCTTCCGTCTGCTATGTTGGCATAACTCGGAGCTATGTTATTGATATTAAGTGCCTTGACTGTGTGGTCGACTTCATTAACAGCGACGTAACCGATTGCGTTCGCATCCCCGGCGACATATGATTTGACCGCTCCGCTGGAGGATTGTTGGATCCCGCTAGTACTGAAGTTACCGCCTTTGAGCACAATTTTTTGCACCCCATCTCGCGTACCGGATCCCTGTTCCCTATTGACGACATTGATCTTCGCGTTGTTTCCACCGACTTGGTTCCAGTTGGTTATGTTACCTGTATAGATGTCACGCACCTGGTTTAGGGTAAGGTTCGCCACATTATTGCTCGGATTAACGATGATGGCGATCGCGTCAACGCAAATTGGTTGAGGTTTGAGATTCGGATACTGCGCCAGCTGACTAGCTGTGAGATTGGCTGAAGCGTCACCGATCTGCGCAGTGCCTGTACCGACGGCCGTAATGCCCGCCGCCGTTCCACCGCCTGCAACGTTTACCGTTATACCTGAGTTGTTTGCCATGTAGGCCTGCGCCAGTGCTTGCGCATCTGGCTGCACTGATGTCGAACCTGCAAGGTTCAATGTACTGCCGGTAGTCGAGTTGTTCGTGCTGGAAGTGCATCCTGCCCCGAACACCGCCACTGCGACGAGCAATGATACTAACACAATTGGCAAAATCTTTTTCATGGGTTCACCAGTCTCCCTGGAGTGAATATAGATTATATGAGTATCTTATATAGACTATATAGATCAAGTAGCAGCCCTATACATAACGGGAAGGCGAGAGGCTTACTGGTTTGATTTGACGACCGCGAGATTGATTGCAACCTCAGCTATGTTTATGCTATAATCTGCCACTCGGTCAATACTGTTAGTGACGCAATATAGCGGCAGCGCGACGTGCGCATCAAGATCTAACACCTTTTCTTCAACACTTTTAAGCACCGAAAGCTGCCTACTTTTAGTCCCAATGGCTTTTTCGGCAAGCTTTGCGTCAAGCTTTGAAAGGGCGTCCATCGCAAGCTGCATGATGTCATTTGAAAGAGTACTTGCTTCACTGATGCTGTCGAGAATCTCATTGGGCACAGATCCTCCGGCGAGCGTCAACACGCAGCGCGCTATCTTCGTCGCGTGGTCCGCAATCCGCTCAAGCGAAACGGCGGTGAGATAGTACTCAAGACTCTCGTTCGCGCCTATGTCGGAAGCTTCCGCGAACGGAGTCTTCATCATCGCCTGCAAGCGTTTGAGCACGAGCAAGTAGTGCCGGTCGACATCACGATCTCTCAATATGACGTCATTGGCAAGATCGATGTCATTTTTCAGCAGGGATTTTGTTGCATCGGCGTGCATCGACTCAATAATGAGATGCATTCGCCGAATGGATTTCTTCACTTGAAGCTCGTTGGGACTGAGAAAATCTTGTATCACGACTGAATTTGCAGTCTCTTCAACGAGTTCCATACCGATGAGGCGATACGACATGTCACGTATGGTCTTTCGCTGATCGGACCGGATCTTCTGTGCGCGCAGCTCGAACGTTTTGTAGCCCGCGATGTAAATAGCAATCATCTGCCGCGCTAGCGCATCATCAAAAAGATCGTCAATGCTGACAATCCCACGCTCCTGCGGCTTCACCTGCTCTCTAGGCGTGATGCGCAGCGAGCCGTCAGGTAACGCTGATAATCCCACTTGAGACTTCTCCTTCAAACCGAGATGTGTGGCCCACGCCTTAGGCAGGGAAACGGTGTAGCTTGATTTGCCGGTCAGTTGAATCTTCCGAATCTCCATAAAAGTCGAAGAATTATATAAAAAGTCCAAACATATATATTTGCTGCTCAAAGAATAGAGTATGCCGGGGGCGGGACTTGAACCCGCGCTCTTCAGATATCTCAGGTGTCGTGTCGGAATACCCTATGAGTCTGACACCTTAGCCATCTAGATCGTTGCCTGCGTGTGCAACAACTAACTAGGCCACCCCGGCCGCCGCGAGGTGCTGTAACAGGCTACAGCAACCCCTTCAGACACTCCCGCTATTACGAGCGCCCTATAAAAGGCTTTTGACGTGAGTGGCTTTGTTGCATAACTCACTATTCCTGCTTACTTTTGCAACAGACTGCAGACTTTTGCAACATTTTCTTAATCTTTCAAATTTTCAGGAGGTGACAAAATGAAAGAAGCAAAAAACAAAAGGCTTTTCTTGACTAGCATACCTATATATTTACACCTCAACGGCAGGGAGGGACATTCAATGCCTCAATTAGTAGCAACAAATGGTGAGTATCAAGAAATAGATGTTAAACCCATAACAAAGCCCGTATATGTATCTCTTCAAGAAGAAGGAAAAACAGAACCTCGCAAATCGTTAACAGGAGGAGAGTACAGACAAGTTAAAAGTATCTGAATACCGCACAACCTGAGGCCCTTCTAATGGATGAGAATGATATCGAAGAGATGCTCAAAGATTATGATTACATAAGTTTTGAGCAGATAGGTAGTGAAAATTGGAGCGTGTATCACCTTAAAGACAGCGCAATCATAAAACTAAAAGCAGTGCCGTTAAAACTTTTAAAACGGGGTAACAATATTATTTTAAGTCCCATGCTCGTTCAAACTGCATTTGTTCCACGAGGTCATAGGGGAACCCCTTCTGAAACACCGTTCCCTACAACCCCGGAGGGTTGGGAGGACGAGCTGACTCAGATAAACATAGGTTTTGACATCATAAATGAGCCCTGGAATGAATATCGGATTGACAGCGGAGGCACGTTCTCCTTAAAAGCTGTTGCAATAGAGTTTGCAAGCACAAAACTATATGACCCTCAACGGGAGCCCGTGTATATAATAAACTCCCAAATTCTGACAAAGAAATCTCCAATGATTTAATAATTAGAACTAATATTCGTCAAAAAACTCTGGCTCAATCCCCAACTCAAACATCTCCTGAATGACCACGCATATGTTGTGGCACAATACCTTTAGCAACACTTCATTCACCTGAGCCGCTTCCATCTTACTCCTGACCGAATCCCCGAACTTGCTCTTTATCATGTGGAACGTCGTTTCGGCGTTGCTCCGCTTGTGGTAGTGCTCTAGAAATTCCGCATTTTTGTATTCGAAGTAATGGTACATCTTCTTCCACGTCGGAGCGTTCTTTGCTCTTCCCGTTGTTCCTTTTCTAAAGGGAATGTAAGGCACAGCTCCTATCTCGTTTATCAGCTCCAAATTAGCTCTTGAAGAGTACGCCTTATCCCCCGAAACTTCTTTGACCGTAAAATTCTGCGCCGTCTGCATTACGAGCTCCGGCAGAAACTTACTGTCGCGCTCATTGGTCATCGTCAGCTCAACGGCGGTGACGATGTTTGTTTTAACCCCACAAGCTACGTGCGCTTTTACCCACGTCCTAACGTCTTTGTCTTTGCCGTATTTGTGGTCGAACCATTTGATGAACCGCGAGGTTCCAAATCCTGAGCTGTCTATCGTAAAGTCATTCTCGACTGAAGCTAAGGCGAGGCTTGTTATGGTGATAAGGTCTTTGATGATGGGCGTTAGTTCTGGACTCTCCATATACCGCGCTACCGTTGAGTAATAAGGCACTTTGTCAATGAGGCCGCGTTCCTTTGCAACTTCCATGTCGGTAGCGAATCGCCTTAGCGAAAATGTTGAAAAGACCTTCAAGGCCGAAGAAAACACCATATCTGCCAGTGGTAACTTCGGTCGGCCAAATGTGTATTTAGGTTGTGGAATGGTGCTTGTTACGTCTCCAAGCAGTTGCATAAACAGCTCCTTTTGGTGTATCTGAGCGTGGTCGTAAGCTTGCCAGTTTTGCGCGTAGCTTACCCTCTTCGTAACTGTCTGCGTTACTGTTCCTTCTTCGTTAATCTCTTCCGTGACGATTAACTCAACCGCGAAGATATGCTTGCACTTTATCTTCCGGTATTGGTAGTCAGGGCAAGTGCAAGACTGCGTGTTTTCAAACTCTGAGAATTCTACGTCGTATGTGGCTCCGTTTGACTGAGAGGGCACTATCCAACCATTGCCGTTCTTGGTGATTTTGCAGGTCTTTGCTATGTTCAACCCCCGTTCCTTTCGAGCTTCGAGCAATTCTTGAGCTAACATAATATTTACCTACAAGTTTACCTATATACTTACCTATAGATATACTTTTGGGTAGCATGGTGGGAAAACTAATAGGTAAATATATAAATAAGTAGGCATATACCTACTCAACGGTAAACAATGGGTGCAATTACCAAACTTACGGCTGCGGTATCGAAGAAGGAATCGTTGAGAACAACCGTTCCGAGAAGCATCGTGCAACAGTTGAATCTGACGAGTGATGATTCATTAGATTGGCAGCTTGAAGTGAGGGACAAAGAACTAATAATCGTCGTGCGCCCCTTAAAACGAACCGACGAGCAACATCGAGACTGATTAATGGATAAGACTGATAAAGACTATAAGAATAGAATGCCTCTAATAGTGAATACTAGTATTAAGAACTGGGACGAATTTCGTAAGAGGGTTCTATATTGGTTTAGTCAGGTAGAGACTAACTACCTATAATAAATCAATTCGCGGGTTGCTTTTCACCTGTGATTTGCTTGCGTTGGACGTAGCGTAGTCTTTCTACGCTAGTAATAGTACATACGTCAATTGGCCCACCGCAGGTTCGCGGCATCATGGCTAGCCTTTGTACGTTGATTGTAGCTCGGATTAGTAGAATTGCAAGGTCAACTGCATCTTGCAGTGGCAGCGCAGAATAAAGAAATGGCAATTCTAATTTTGGCATCTCGCTCAGCAAAAAAGATTTTTGCTCTTCACCCAAAATTCCCGCGTTTTCTATTGTGTTTCTGAGATTAGCGTCATATCCGTTTATTAGACGATAGACGATTTGACCTCCATCTCCACCATAAGTTATTCCAAAGTCTCCTTCGTGTTGCTCAACGGGTTCTGGGCTATCAGGAATTACAACTGCATATTTACGTCCATTCACTTCATTCTCATTATACCCTGCAATTAAAAATGAAATGGGTTCTTGAATCATTCCTGCTGGCGGCGGTGGTGGTGGCGTCGCATCCCACTTTGCTTTAAAAAACTGAGATAACTCTTTCGCGAAGTCATAAACAGATATCCTTTCTGGGTGTTGTTCACTAAGTTGCTCATTGAATTCAGTGAAATACCCATAGGCAGTTCTGTTCCCTATAAAAGCCTGACCGTAAGTAACTACTCCAATGGAGTCGTGCGGGTCGTTAAATGAAAAAAGCTTTGTGGTATTGTCGTAGGCGGCTTGGCCGCGAGGCGTTCCTGTTTCCTTGTCTGCTACAGTTACAGTAACTCTGCTTTCTGCGGCCAGAACTAACCCTTCTGGCACTTTTACAACAAGTCCTAGTGACATAAGTCATACCTCTGTAATACAATGCAAGTTACCCCATATTGCGATAACATAATCCTATGTAACGTGCAAGTGTTACAGAAAGACAGTTATTCCACCAACCCTTTCTTAACAACCTAAAATTAACAACGCTTGGTTTAACAGAACCCTAACCCATGTAGACTTTTGCAACACAATCGTTACTTTTGCAACAGAATGGGCTTATGCAACAAAGCCGACGTGAGTATGCGCCACATTTAAATAAAAATAATATAAATATTCCTCTATAATTGAAATAAGGCGTTTCTGATCGAAAATTGAAGAAATAATTTGAAAACGTATTTATATCGTCGATATAATTTATACGATAAAAATAGTAAGGGTAATATAATGAGGGACCAATCCGTGCCGGTATTCGACCAAGACGAAGAAGTGATGACCAACCTTCTTTGCAATATCGGCGTCAAGAGGAACTTGGCGAAGGCACTGGTGTACCTAGCTAACGTCACTGAATCGGTTTCCCGCAATGTTGAGCTTGGTGCCGGCTTGCGACAACCTGAAGTGAGCATAGCAATGCGCGAACTGAGGGAACGCGGTTGGATTGAAGAGTGGGAACAGAAGAAAGAGGGCAAAGGCCGCCCGCTTAAGTGTTACCGTCTCTCCACAGAACTCTGCGACATCATCGACTCTCTCGACGACTCACGGAAACGCGACGCACAGCAAGACGAAGAGACCATCGCCATGCTACGGAGCCTTTCCCGAACCGTGGGAGCAGATAAATAGTTCACTCAGCGCGTGAATCACTGCATCAAGATTTCAACAGTAGCAGCCTTTCCGGCGAGTCGCGCGACGTGCACCTCACTGACCTGGGTAAAAATGCCGTGTTCCACCACCCCTGCAATAGCGGACAGCTCTCGCGCTAACTTTTCTGGATCATTAACAATTCCGAAGTCCGCATCGAGGATAAGGTTCCCTTGATCGGTAACAAAGACGCGATTTTGCTCAGATCGCCGAAGTTTTGCACTGGCCCCCATTCGACTGACCTCGTTCTGAACGAGTGGACACGCAAGGGGCAGCACTTCGAGTGGCACGGGTAGATTCAGACGCGGCGCCAGTTTTGAAGCATCGACGGCAACACAGAATCGCCTCGCCGCGTGTGCAACGATTTTTTCGCGCGTATGCGCCCCTCCGCCGCCTTTGATGAGGTTAAGGCGTGCATCCACCTGATCGGCGCCGTCGAGTGCGATATCAACGGCTTCATGCTCGTAAAGAGTAGTAAGCGGCACGCGGTGCTTAACCGCAAGCAGCAGCGACTGATGGGACGTGGGAACGCCCGCAATGGAAAGCCCTTCGTCAGTGATGCGTCTCCCCAGATATGTGATAGCGTGCGCGACCGTCGTCCCCGTTCCGAGCCCTACAACCATTCCGTCGTCGACCAATTCGGCGATCGATCTTCCAGCCGCTTCCTTCGCGATGCGTGAGGGCTCCATAGAGGAACACATGAATCGCTTGAGCTTAGCCGTTTCGATTTTATCCCGCTCGTGCAACAACGAAGCTATTTAGTCGAGGAGTACAATTTACAAATAAGAACTTGTTAGGATACGACACCCTGGTTAAAACGGAGGAAAAAAATGGGGATATTGGATCGTCTCACGACGATGATTAAGGCAAAAATCAGTTCGTTTCTTGATCGACACGAGGACCCACGTGAAACGCTCGATTACTCATATGAAAAGCAGCTCGAGCTGCTCACCAATGTAAAGCGCGGTGTCGCCGATGTCGTTACTGCAAAGAAGCGGCTTGAACTTCAGAAAGCAAAACTCGAATCAAACATCGAAGACCTAAACAATCAGGCCCGAGAGGCGGTAAACCTTGGACGCGACGATCTCGCCCGTGTTGCGCTCGAGCGGAAAAAAGACTCCATGGCGCAGATCGAGTCACTCACTGCGCAGATTGCCGATCTCGAAAATGAACAGACCAAGCTCGTAAACACCGAAAGGCGGCTCTCTGCCAAAGTCGAGGCGTTCAGAACGAAGAAGGAAACGATAAAGGCGCAATATTCGGCAGCAGAAGCGCAGGTCAAGATTACCGAGTCTGTGACTGGGATCTCCGAGGAAATGGCCGACGTCGGGATGTCAGTTCAACGTGCTGAGGAGAAGACAGAATCGATGAAAGCACGATCACAGGCGCTCGATGAGCTTATTGACGCTGGTACGCTCCAGGATTTGACTGGCGATCAGACAAAGGTCGAGGAGGAGCTGAGCAAGATCAAGTCGAGCGAGGAGGTCGATCAAGAACTCAAAATCTTAAAGCAACAGGTTCCTGTTAAGAAGAAAGCCAAAACGGAAGAGACACAGGAGGCACAGCAATGATCGTGCGCATCCTTGGCGATAACCAGTACGTGCTCGACAGCAAGTATCTCGACAAACTCAATGAACTCGATAACTGCATGGTCGACCATCTTGGCAGCGGGGAGGTCGACGAATTCCACAGCTGCCTACGCGACATGATTCACATCATTCGAGACAAGGGAACGCCGCTCGATCCGGCAGAAATACGCCCCTCAGATCTGATCGTCCCGTCACCCGACATGACGCCCGAAGAAGCACGAAAATTGTTCACAGAGGAGGGGGTCCTCCCGGAGTAGCCGCGAGACTAAAGCGGCACATCCCACAGAGGGTACCAACGCTCGAGCTCTTGCTCTATCGGTAGCTCAGGCCCTAGGACTGATCGAAGTCTGAACTCGTAGGCGTAGTCGCGCTTATGTTGCTTCGCGTCGACGGGCACAAAAGGATAAAACTTACCGCGCTTGTAGTTGTAAATCCAAAAGACGCTTTTTTGGTTTCGAAAAGGGAAAACCGCGCACAAGATCTGCTCGCCATATCCTCCATCGATCAGCGTTGAGCTTACTGCATGGATATCAGAGACTACGTTCTCGAACTGCGGGTCAGACACATTGACCCACGCGTAACCAAACGCGTCCTCTTTAAGCTCAAAAACGGTTTCGCTAATTTTGAGCAGCTCAGTGATCTCAGTCTCGCATTGGGCAAAGCCGCCCGATTCAACGGGTTTGAAACAGATGCCCGCCTTCCCCGTCGGCTGTAAGCTAAACTCAGTGCTTAACGTAATATAGGCAGTAGCCATTGAGAATAGATCGTTTACTTTCGGAGCTATCCCTTTCGTCCTTCCGAGCAGTGAGTCCAGAAATCCCATGGCAGTTTGACCTTCAGAGCGCTCCGTTCGGATTCGTCGTGCCACAGAGAGAAAGCGCCGCTAGTGCGCGGCCAAGTAGCTTTTCGCTGTGTTCCTTGATCGCTAGTCACTGAGGATAGTGGAGCCTTCTGGGGTAAAACGGAGGCTGCTCAAATCAGCAATGATTTGCACTGGAGACGTTAGGCGTTCATCGTAAGTAACGGTGACGCTGAACGAATCAGCGATTACCTCGACATTGATGATTCCTTTTCGCCGCGCAAGGAACTTGTCGAGCTCGGCCGCATCCGAGGCTTCCCGCAGCTCGTGCAAGCGAATTTTTACCCTCTTCACGTGTTTCTCATCAGCATTCATGAGTCTGCTTCGTATGTTGCTCCATCAGTAGATAAAAATGCCCCATCCTTTGTGCGTGAGGTGAGGCTCGAGCGCACGGCTGCTTCTAGATCATCGCACTCACAAAGCAAGAACTGCCATTAAGATGCTCGTCCCCCTAAGGGTCGAATATCCGCATTGGTGATCCCTTCTCGGATTTATGCTACCATATGAAACGGAATAGCCCCGCTTGCAAGGGCACTGCGAATGACCTGCGGTTGAATGAAGCGCCGTTCGGATCAAACAACGGTTCTCTTCGAGCTCTTTCCGAAAGCAACATCTCAAAGCAGGAAAGAGGTCGCCAAGCAACAATTGCATCGGCAGGGACACAGTGTGTGATTTCAATGAGATCTCCAATGCCGCATGAAAGGAGAATCTATTCTTTCTCGAGAATAAGGTAAAGAAAGGAAACCACTCCATATGCGTGAAGAAATAGAAGTCACTTGACCCATTATTAGCAGATTGTCTATGACACTCTCTTTCTTTCGGTAAATCGTGACGAGCTGCAAAGGAGTGTGATTATGAATAACAAAGCGCAGCTTTATGCGAGAAGGCGGGAGATGTACCATCTTCACGTGCAAAAATTGAACATGGCGGAGATTCTCGATAAGCTCTCGGCCAAGTATAACATATCCAAACCGGCGCTGTGGCAGGACTGGCAAAAACGCACCAAGTGGGTTTACGACGTCTTTGATCTCGAGCCCTCTCGAGCGCAATATAGAAACGGATAACCCCATCCGCCAGCAGATTGGTCCTGAAATAGTAGAATACGATGGGTGCAAAGACGAGCGCTATGGGGCTATACTGGGAGTTGAATGGTGCTGGGACGATTTCGTTTGGCACCTATGAGTAGGACAGACCTGGTGCTTAGTAGGTTCCTCAGAAGCATTCTCAATACACGCTGAATAAAAAAAGGCGATCAAGAGACGAGTACTGCGTACAACGGTAGGCCTGCTACGTCGTCAGCACAAATGTCAGATCTTCTTGCAGTACTATCCATTATCGGAATATCGCTTGTAGCGATCACCGTTCTTGTCCACTTGCTTCCCTTAGTAATGCTTGCCGCACTTGTTCTGCTTGCAGTTTGGAGTTCATTCTTGCGATACCGCCCACGAAGATCTCTCGTCCGTTAGCATTCTCCGTTTGCTGGAATGGCAAACGACCGTTTTTGCAACTGCTTTAGAGAATTCGCCAAAAAAGATCGTTCAAAAGGGCGGAGAAGAAGATGCGTGCGTCAGGGGCATTGATAACGCAGGTGTCAGCGGGTCTCGTTTTGGAGCGTTATACACCAGGTCCAGCACTTCACAATGTAGTAGAACAAGTATAGAAAACGCATATTCTCTATACACTGACTATTTTTGACATGACGCAAACATAGATGTGGTCGTGTATAAGAAACAGCTCGGAAAAGGTCGGGAGAACGGAAGCACGTTCAAACCAGGCTGTGCTCTCCCGTTCTCCATTGCAATTAAGACCGAGCGCGCATTTCTAAAGCGACTGTTAACTTCATTCACCTCCAATGTGGTGAGCGCGGTGGCACATCGACTGCCTCGTCATCGTGCACTGACCATTTTCACCGCGCTCACCACTGACAGACGTTTTTTGATGCCACTTCTTCCTGCCCGCCCACCTTTCTCCGCGTCGGTGCGCCGTCAACTCAGGAGCGAAAATACGATTTAGGAGAAGAAGCACGATTTAGGAGAGCACAGAGGGAGTGTATGTTGGCGGTCTGATCGAGTTTCAGTCAAGGAGGCAACGAGAATAAACAGTTGTTTAGCGATATGGAAGCCCCATACAAGAGGCGCCCCGTTAGCGTCCTTGTGCTCAAATGGCAGTGGTCAAAAACGAGGAGTACAGCGAGAAGCGCGGCAATTGGCAGGCGCGCTGTAGATGGAAGCGCTAATGTGGCCACAACGTCGGAAGATCGGTCGCTTCGGAAATCTCGCACCCAGCCTCGCTTAAGCGTTTATTCTACTTCGTGGCGTGTCAAATCAAACCCTCGTAGTGGAGTGGCGGAACCTTCTTCCGAACGTAGCAAAGATCGCACCCACTCACGCTCTGTCCACAACGCGCAGCCGCCCTCCATCTCGCTAAGTGTCTCGTGACGCTGGCGAATTGCCCGCAGAAGTCTAGATTGCAGCGCCTCTTTAAGCGAGAGCTGTCGCACATTTGCATCGGAGTAGGGCGAAACCGGGCACGGCTCAAGATCCCCTTCAGGGCTCACGTGAACGAATCCTCGCCCCGCAGCAAGACACCCGCCAAACTGGTCCTCGTCTCCGGGAATTGCAATGAAGATTGCAGGAAATTGAGTGCGAAATCGCTCTGTTTTGTGCGCCAGCGCGCTCCGCTGCTCATCAGTTAAGATCCAGTCTTCAGTGCCTGCCTCCACTGAGACATACTCTAGGAAGAGAATAAGCTTAGCCCCTGCCTGGGTGAGGCTCTTGATGAAGCGTTCATCTGTGATTGTCGCGAAGTTAGACCGCGTTATCGTCAAAGAGCAGCCAAAAAAGATTCGTTTAGCACGCATCCGTTCCATTGCACTCTGCAGGCGCTTATGCATCCCGACACCTCGACGCTCATCAGTGTCGCGTTCGTCGCCCTCAACACTAATAACGGGGATGACGTTTCTCTGGTTTCGAAAGTGGTCAAGCGTGCCCTCATCGATGAGCGTTCCGTTCGTAACTATTGGGAATATAACGGAAGGGAAATCTCTGGTAATGGTCAAGAGATCCTTACGGATCAGTGGTTCTCCGCCTGCGAATAAAATTGCCGAGATGCCAAGCTCGTTTGCCTCAGCTACAAGAGTACGAAGCCGAGCGTCACTCAACTCCGGTCCTTTTGATTTGCCCTTATCATGCGCAAAGGCGTAGCATCCTTTGCAGCGGAGGTTGCACTTGCTTGTGACGCTAACGATAAGGAGGGCCGGCACGTGCAGGTCACTTTTCTGCCATTTCCGCCGCACGAGCGCCGCTTTCCTCTGCCACAAAATAGTGCGGAGAAAGAAGATGGATTTCGCAGGTTCCCTTAAGGTGATGCGGACGGCATCCCTGAAATAGCCTAAAATGGCGTCGTTAAGAGCGGGAATGTAGCTGTAGTCGTCCGCCGGCGTGCCGGCATCGGCCAACGTTGCCGCAGCCGCGGGCCTAGGCGGCTTATGTCGTCGGGATTGAGGCGCTTCTTGAATCATTTGTTCTGTCTAGTTATGTGGTAGGCCACTTGCTTCGGCTTCTAGATCCTCAATCGTATCATCTTCTCGTTTTTTCCCTCGCTCGCTGAGCCTCTATTTTGTGGAACACGCAACGCCGGTTGATTCGTAGCTTCAGACAGAAGGGGGCACTTTTTGGCAGCCATAGCTGCTTGCACGGGTGATGGATATATGATGTTGATTGTGTCCATCCATACTTTTTCTACAGGTTCCTTCTAAATCGGGATGTTTTTGGCTGATCATGCCACTGTAAAACATGGCGCTGATGCTCAACTACAGCGATTGGATATCAACGTCGCCTCGTATAAAGCCCCACGCTTTCTATTCTGCTAAGAACTCCTCCAGAATCTGAAGTCATTTGTAATAATCTTCGAGGAGGGGAGCTTGCAAGATGTCGTTGCGGGCACCTTCCGATATTACCTCGAACGCTCAACACATAACAGCGATGATAGGAACGGTGCTAGTTCGCCTGCGTCGACGCTACTCCCACAATTCAAGCGGGATCGTCGTCCCCCGGCACCGTTCGCACTCCCAGTACAGCACTCCGCGACGCTCGTCTTTACATCGTCCGCATTGGCCATTCCGGCACCGATCTCGTGACGGGGGACACACTTCATTTCAGTATCGCTCATTATTTTCCTCCGATGGAAGATGAGAAGATGTTGACAATCTCGCGAGAGTAGTGAGTTTCGAGTGAACTCTGTTTTTCAACCCCGCTCATATGAGGTGGCCCCTCCGCTTGAGCATATTGCAGTGAACGAATAGAGAACTCCTTTCCTGGAGGCATCTAGGATGCCTGAGCAAGTGCCTACCCCACCTTAGTGATCATCGCTTACCGACCTCTTTCCTGCTCACCCTTAGCTCGGAAAGAGCTCCGACGCAAACAGAGGGGGCCGCCTAGACGGCTATCGAACAACTATAGAGGCTGCTTATTCTCTATACAGTGACTATTTCTGGCACAACGCGAACAAGGATACGGTCGTAAAGAACAACCTGCTCTGCAAAAAGCTCGGGAGAACGGAAGCGGATTCAAACCGCGCTGTGCTCTCTCGTTCTCCCTTGCAAATTAAGCCGAGCGTTAGTTTCTGGAGCGCCTATAACCTTTCTACACGTGGTGAACGTAACAGCATATCGACTGACTGCTTCTTTGTGCTGTTGACCATTTTTCACCGCGCTCACCACTGAAAAACCGTTTTTCGATACTGCTCGTTCTTCCTTAGGTCGACGGTCGTGTCAATGCGCTGTATCATCAGGAGAGGAAAGACGACTTAGGAGAGGAAATACGACTCTGGAGAGCACAGAAGAAATGTATATCGGCGGTCTCACGTAAGTCTCGCTTGAGGAGGTGAATCATGATAAATGCAGATCAGGTAGAAAAAGTGGTGAACTGCTATTACCACCTGTACGGGGAATGCGCGAAAGGCCGTCTGAGGGTGAAGGACGAGGCGTGCGTTTACTGTCTTGAACGCGCCCTCGATGATATTCGCTTCGCTCTCCACTCTGACGATACTTAGCGGATTTCGCGAACCACCTTTTTTCCATTGATTACGCTTTGCAACGGCTCGTGAAGATAATGAAGACCGATAAACCGCGCTGTTCAGTTTGTGGCGATTACACCCTTACGAAGGGGTGGGTGCTCAGTGATCACGAACTGTATTGCATTCGGTGCGCACGAGTGAAGAAATTCGTTAAAAGCAGCCCGAACTCGTGACTTTCAGTTGCCCGCAGCAAAGGTTTAGTTTTAAGATCCGTATTTTAGGTCCAGAAAAAGATGCAGAAGAACGGCCTTAGCGAATTGGCAGAGCGAAAAGGGCTGCGATCCGACGCTTCTCGCCTCCTTATCACAAAAAATGAGTGCGTTGCGCAAGAAAAAATTGCTCTGCCGCTTAATAGTAGTAGCGGTCTCGTTGTTTTCGTCTCTTATGCGTGATGATGTAGTCTTTGTCAAAGCCATCATCAGCGAGTTGTCTATTCCCCGCGCTTTCGTCAACGACCTCCTACTGAAAATCCTCAACGACGTACTTCTCTAGGATGAAATCCCACTTGTACGATTCATTCGGCAGGACAAACCACTTGAGGGGTTTCTCCAGTTTATCTTTCGCTTGCATCTTCTTCTCTCACCTCCAAAATTAATAGTGGCTGGACAGTGACGTCAACGCTTGCCTCATAAACTATATAGAGCTCCCGAGTCGGGTCTTTGCAAGAGATGATACTGCTGTGTCGCGCATCACGCCGAAATGCCGGCTTACGACGCCCTTGTGCAAATAACTATACTCTCTAGACTCTCCTTGCGACACGCTTAACCTTCCACACGCCGAAAAGGGACTAGTCACAACTCGGTTGTGGCTGTGCGTCCAAGGTTGCGGGCCTACCTCGGTAGACAAAAAAAACTTCGGTCCGCCATCTTTTCTGGGCCAGCAAACGGCTTGGATGCGCGATCCAGCCGTTCTTCACCCCCTTTCTATCTTTAAGCGTTATTTGCCACATTTCTCGCTGCCCCACGGGCATCTGCAAAAAAAAGCAGGGAGAATGTGGTCGAACGATCGCCTCCGCTTCCACGTGGACGAGAGATAGAATTACAGGTATACCAGTAAGAGCCATACGTTATTATTGTAAGACATGTGCTGTTACGCTCAAATGCGTTCTTCTTCTATGCCTCTTGCACAATGTTCCGCGTGTTGAGTGTCGCGCTTGGGACCTCTATACGCACGGTCCCGTGGCGTTAGAGCGCCCGGAACTGCACTAGTCTGCGCGCGCAAGCATATGACGTTCGGCTTAGCTGCTCAACAAGAACGGAGGCGCGACTTTTTCACCGCACAAATAGGTATTTACCTTTCTAGACAAACCGTTAGTTGATGATTGAGACAGAAGCGGTCCTCTTTGACGCTTATGGCACCGTGCTCGACGTCGGCACGTACCACCGGGACATAACCGAGCACGTCGTCCAGCAATCGAATACGCTCTTCGGCATCACCACATCAGTTGACGAGTTTAACGCGTACTGGAGCGAAGAGTTTGAATTCGCGTTTCATGACGTGATCGCTTACTGTGGCGAGTTTAGAAATATGCGCGATCTTTATGGGATTAGCACAAGAAACGTCTTTCATCGTTACGGGATACAGGTGCCGGACACTTACGTTGCAGAGCTAAACTATACGTACAAAAAAATGCTCGACGAAGCGGTTTCTATTCTTCCGAATGTGAAACAGACACTCGATACGCTCTATGCAAACGGACTCCGGCTCGGAATGGTTTCAAACGGAGACAACGAGGAGCTTTCGGCCCATCTCGACGGCGTCTCTGACCTTTTTGACGTAGTGATCACCTCTGAAGAGCTCAAAGTCTACAAACCGCATCCGCGAATATTCAACGAGACCCTTCAGAAAATGGGCGTAGCACGCGAAAACGCTGCCTTTGTCGGAGATACGATCACTTCTGATGTTTTGGGAGCAAAAAAAGCAGGGTTAACGGCTATCTGGTACAACAAAAAACAGCGCATTCCAAAGCCCGAAATACGCCCGGATTTTGAAATCCGCGATATGACAGAGATCCTAGAGATCGTGGAATGCAAGTCGTGATGCAAGGATCGTAACTGATTCTCACGCGTCCTTAGGCGCTTTGTCCTGCAAGTTGCGCCTCCATCTGCCGCAGTCGCTCTATCCGCTTTTCAATGGGCGGATGCGTCGACAAGAGGTTTAGCGCGGAGCCTCTCGATATTGCCGGTATGATGAAGAATTGGCTTATGCCTTCAACTTTGCGGATGTCCTCGGTTGGCACGCGTTGGACATAGCCGCTGATTTTAAGCAGTGCGCTGGCAAGGTTTGCCGGGTGTGCTGTGATAATGGCAGAGCCACGATCGGCCGCATACTCGCGGTAGCGCGACAGCGCCCGCGTGATGAGAAAGCTAATGATCCATATCGCTGCGAGCGCGATGAAGAAAAGAAAGATGTTATTGTCCCTTCGGTTGCCACCTGCCCCGATGAAGAACCAGTAGCGCATGAGGAAACCCGCAATCGTCGTGACGAAGCTCGCGATGGTCATAACAAGCATATCTCTGTTCTTGACGTGTGACAACTCGTGCGCAAGCACCGCTTCCACCTCAGGCTCTTCGAGTCGTTGAAGGAGTGAACTGGTGACGGCTACCACGGCGTGTTTTTGGTTACGGCCCGTCGCAAAGGCGTTCGGAACGGGGCTGTTTGCTATGGCCACCTTTGGCTTAGGTAGATCGGCCATAGCGCAAAGGCGTTCAATCGCGCTGTGGAGCTCCGGGGCCTCATCCTCGCTGACGATGTGGGCGCCGCTCGCGGCGAGCACTACCCGGTCTGAAAAATAGTACTGCGCTCCAAGAAACAGTGCCACAAAAACGGCTATGAGCGCGATGTTTTGCACGTAGAGCAAGATGATGCCAATGAACGCGACGTATACGATCCCAAGCAAAATCATGGTCAGCAACATGCGGGCTGAAAGCCCGATGTCACTGCCCCACTTACCTTTCATATGTTGTAATCACCCGGTTGTCTGTTTATCACAATTAATATGCGCGCTTGAGCTCATAAAGATACCGTCAGTTGGTTCAATCGTATTCTGCCACCGCTTTGCACGTCGAGGAGCGTCCTGCCACGCACTTAGCAAGGGTTTATAATGAGGCAGCCACGTTAGCTACCACGGAGCAACATGCCTACGGATTTCAAAAAAGAAACGCCCGCTGAAGCCATCGATTGGGATGAGTTCCATCCTACAACTCCATATGACGTTTACGTGCCGCACACGCCGCAGCGCAAGAAATGGTCAATCGTCCTGGGTATCTTGCTGTATCTCATAGGCCAATTTAGCGTGTCGCTCTTTTTGCCGCCCCTTCTCATCAGCACGGGCATAATCGCATCGCGCGAAGCGCTCAACATATCCTCTGGAATTGTCACTCCCGCGACCTTATGGCTTTTGAACGTTGCGAATATCGTTTCCATTGCGCTCATCATAGCAGTCGTTCTCGGTTTCTACAAGGACAAGCTCGCTTCACTTGGATTCACCACGAAAAAAATACCGAAAGCGCTTCTCTATGGTGTTATAGGATTCGTCGTTGCCTTTATCATCGCAGGCATCGTCGGCTATCCCATTCAACAACAGTTCGGCGTCGATCCGACGCAGGAGGCGCTATCACAAACGGCCAGCGTCCCGGGACTTTTACCCCTCCTCTTCTTGTCTGGAGTCATCATCGCCCCCATCGCGGAAGAGATCGTGTTTCGGGGGTACCTCTACAAAGCCTTCAGAGATCGCTTTAAGCCCTCATACGCGATCTTCCTGAGCGCCGCACTCTTTTCGGCCATCCATTTGGAGCTGCTGGCCGCTGCTCCGCTGTTCGTCATCGGTATCGTTCTCGCGTACGTGTACGAGAAGACGGGCAATTTGATGGCTCCGATTACGTTGCACGTGCTCAACAACGCGGTTGCCTTCCTCTTTGTGCGCTAGGTGCCCGCCACTGAGAGGCATCTCTGCATCATTTATCCACGCTGAACAATAAAGCGTATCGATGTAGGGCTGCACGGCTGAGCTAGCTTTATAGGCCAGATAAGCTCGCTGATGGCAATCAGAGACCGTTAGCCGCGAAATCATTCTTAAATATGAGGTTATATAAAGTTGTAGTATTCACTGGAGGCTTTAGATGAGCGGCATTATCGGCATCTATCGCTTTGATAACAAAATCATCGACTCAAGTGAGCCACACCGTATGATCGACCGCCTCGCCCACCGCGGCCCGGACGGCTCGGGCACTTGGCACCGCGGTCCAGTTGGCCTCGGCCATTGCATGCTCTGGACCACCCCCGAGTCCCTGCACGAGCAGCTCCCATTGGTCAGTGACGACGACCGCTGCGCCATCACCGCCGACGCCCGTATCGACAACCGCGACGAGCTCATCACCGGCTTGAGACTCGTTACTCCTCCAGCAGAGATCACCGACAGCCAGCTCATCCTCCACGCCTATGAACGCTGGGGCGAGCACTGCGTCGACCACCTCCTCGGCGACTTCGCCTTTGCGATCTGGGACGACGACAAACAGCACCTCTTCTGCGCCCGCGACCACATGGGCGTCAAGCCGTTCTTCCACTACTGCTCTGATACGCTCTTCGCCTTCGCCTCTGAGATTAAGGCCCTCTTCTGCCTGCCTCAGGTGCCCCGCGAGATAAACGAGGTGCGGGTGGCATGCTACCTCGCCGCGATCATGAAGGACAAGCAGATCACCGCCTACAAAGATGTTCGACGGCTGCCTGCGGCATATTCTATGGTCATCACGAGCGAACAGGCAGACGTGCGTCAGTACTGGTCTCTCGATCCGACCCGTGAAATCCGCCTAGACTCTGATGATGCCTACGCAGCTGCATTCCGTGATATCTTCTCCGAAGCCGTCCGCTGTCGGCTCCGGAGCGCTTTTCCCGTTGGGGCAGAGCTCAGCGGCGGCCTAGATTCCTCCTCGGTCGCCTGCGTTGCGCGACAGCACTTCGTAGGAGGTGGGGGGCCTCCTCTCCCCGTATTTTCCCTCACCTTTGACTCGACCCCTGAGTGCGACGAGAGCGCTTATGCGAACGCCTTAGTCGCTCAAGGTGGAGTGGTGCCACATTGGATCCCCACTGGAGCCTTAAGTCCGTTCAAAGCGGTATTAAAGATCGTCTCCCAGCAAAATGAGGAGCTTACCGCTGCGCCTAACTTATACCTTTCACACGCCAGTGCGGATATGGCCCAGCGTGCGGGCATCCGAGTCCTCTTAACCGGCCTCGACGGGGATACGACCGTGTATCACGCGCCTGAGTATTTTTTGGAGTTGGCCCGCACCGGGCGGTGGAAGACACTTGCCGAAAACGTCTACGAGTTCTCAAAGCTCCGCGCCGATCTGACCACGTGGAAGGTCTTCAAAATGGGAGTCCTTGCGCCCATCGCGCCGGGCCCGTTCCTCCGAGTGTGGCACCTCGTGCGGCGGCAGCACGCCCCCATACACGTCGATGCAGAGTGTATCAACCCTACATTTGCCCGTCGTGTCGGACTCGCTGCGCTTCAAGAGGCGCACAAGAAAATGCTAAAACCGGATAAGACCGTAAGAGAGGGACACTACCAGAGTCTCACAAGTGACTACATCGAGCTCGCATTGGAGGAAAAAGACCGAATATCTGCTCCCTTTGGCATCGAGCTACGCCACCCGTTCTTTGACAAACGGCTAGTGGAGTTCTGTCTCGCGCTGCCTGCCGAGCAGAAGATGCGGGGCGGGTGGACCCGCGTAGTGCTACGTCACGCGATGGACAAGCTTCTCCCGCGAGAGATTCAGTGGAGACCGAGCAAGTCAAACCTCGGTCCGGGTTTCGTGCGCAATCTAGCAACACACGACGGGGCCCTTATTGAAACGGTCTTGACGAACCCCCCGTACCACCTTGGGCAATTCGTTGACGTGTCCAAGCTGCGCCGTGTCTTTGAGCGCTTTAAGTGTCACCCTACAACGGGCGATGCGATGGTTCTATGGCGCGCTGTAAACGTCGCGCTTTGGATTTCCGTAAGCCCCGCTCAATCGCCAACAGAGTGAAAGCATAAGAGTTAAGTGCAGCAAGTGCCACTGCTTAGATTGTCATATGGATAACGACAAACGCCTCTGGAGTACGCCGCATCTCGTGACGCTGGGGGATATCCAAACGCTGACGGAAAATGTGGAAGGAGACAGCCCAGCGGACGACCCGTATGGGAGCTACCTCCCTTAGAGTTCTGTCTCGAGCTGCCTGCAGAGCAGAAGATGCGGGGCGGGTGGACCTATATGTTGTGCCGTTTTGGCCCATTTTCTATTTTGATGGCTCCGATTACGTTGCACGTGCTCAACAACGCGGTTGCCTTCCTCTTTGTGCGCTAGATGCCCGTCTCACTGCACGAGTTTCGCAATGAAATCCCCGACATGGGCGCCCACCGATTCTGCAACTGGCGCGCACTTTACCCGCATCAAATAGGCGACTGGCTTAAAGGGATATTCAGAGAGCATTTCGTAATTAGCCATCCCTTTAGCGATAATAAGCGAAGCACGGGGCAACATCTCTCTCAACTCAGCCGAGACCTCATCGAGTTTTATACCGATTGCGTTTGAACCCGTCGTGAGGACCCGATCGGCGACGTTGTCCAGCCCGGATTCCCACACGTCTTCGATCGTGGCGTCCGTGAGGATGGTTCCTCCGCGTACGACGAGGGTCACGCGTCCGCCGAGCTTGCGCAGCTGTTCTATGAGCAACCCGTCGTATACGATCTCTCCAACGTTATCGGCGACGTATATGACGTCCTTAATGAGCGGCTTTATTGCGTCCGTATCATCGACGTCTAGCCCGTGCCGGTAGATCGTAGCGACTTCCTTTTCAAAATCATCAGTTGCTACTTCAAAACCGAGTACGCCAAAATCAAAGGTATTTCCAATAATCGCGGCGATGACGGCGCTACGAAAGGGATTGCTGCTCATTTCAATGATTGATCGAACCGTGGGCAAAAGTTTTACCGCGGTCTCGTTGGCGAGTTTTTTCACCTGGCGGTACGGATCGTCATCGCCAAGCACTCGGTACACCGCCCTGTGCATTTGAGTCGAAAGAAGCGCTATAGGGCCATCAAATCCCGTGCTGCACATCGCTTTAACTGCCGCTTCCTCTGCTTTAAGCTGCGTCGCGAGATCATTCGTTGATAGCTTCGCTTCATACAGCACCCGTGATATGAGACACGGGATACACTCGGGAAATACCTTCATATGAATCGACCCAGGGGCGCACTGCGCAGAAGAGTAGAAGCGCTTATCGGGTATAAATGCTCACGTGAGAAAGCGATGAAAGTCGGCGAACTTGGTGAGCGGGCGCTAGTGAATCTGATGGCTGAGTTGATTGAATGCACGGCGGTGCTCTGTCCAGGGGCTGACGATTGTTCGGCGATCGCGTACGGCGACCACTATTTGGTCGTCACAACCGACATGTTGCATAAGAAAACGCACTTTCCACGCGAGATGACCGGTTTTCAGGTCGGATGGATGGCCACCGCTGCGACCTTAAGTGATATTGCTGCGATGGGGGCTTCGCCCATCGGCGTGACGATGGCCGTCGGCATTCCCCGCGATACTGACGTCGCTTTTGCGCTTGACGTTATGCGTGGCTGTAACGCGTGCTGCACGCAAAACGGAACCACGCTTCTCGCTGGCGACACCGATGAGCACGACGAGCTCACACTCGTTGGCACCGCCATAGGCAGCGTGCAGCAGGACAAGATGCTAACGCGGGCGGGGGCGACAGTCGGGGATGTTGTGTGTGTTACAGGGGAGCTAGGCCTCGCTGCCGCGGGCGTCAAAATGTTGCTCGAAAGCCGATTTGCAGACCATCGCCTGCGGGAACGTGCTCTTAAGAAACTATTCGAGCCTGAGCCGAGAATCGTCTACGGACAAGCGCTCGCCGATTCGGGTGCGGTAACCGCACTCATCGACACGAGTGACGGACTCAGTCTCTCCCTGTACGAGCTGTCAAAAGCAAGCAATTGCGGCTTTTATCTGCGAGCGGCTGATCTTCCTATAAGCGAGGAGGCAAAATCGGTGAGTCACGACCGATGGGAAGAATTGACGCTGGCCATATACCGCGGTGGCGATTATGAGCTCTTGTTCACAGCGAGAGACGGGTTATTAGCTGCTATCCCGATTCCGTACACCATCATCGGCAAGGTCACGCAATCTGGAATGCAGCTCGAAGTCGATGGGGTCGTGCAGGAGCTTAAAGCCGAAGGGTACGAACACCTGACTGCTTCAGGACCGCGGGTGTAGTCGCGGGCTGGCTATCTCAAGCGCGATGGGTTGCCGAAGACTTCAGAGGAGATGCCCAGACCCGTGCAGTTGTTATACAAAACTGATGAAAGCAGCCCTATGACCTCGCCCTTCTGCAGGATAGGAGCGCCGCTGTCCCCAGGTGAGGGCATATTCGCGCACGGAAATGCGAATCGGTTGAGGTTTCTTCCGGTGTCAATAACTCGACACGCGATGCGCCGATCGTAAGTGATGAGCTCCGCTGGACCAAAACAGGCACGCCCGATTGCAGAGAGCGTTGCGTGCTGAGAGGAGACCTCAATAAGCGCCAGATCGTAGTCATTCAAGAGACGAACGACGGTGCTTTCGTACCCGTCAACAACGACTTTGGTGCCGACCGCACCGTTCCCGTAGCGGATAACGTGGCCTGCTGTAATCGCGCACACGCGCTCATTGTACGGGATGATCGCACCAACCGTTCCGCGAATAGCTTTGCTTTTGACTAAGCACCCCTCTGCGATCACGTCTATTCTTCACCCCGCAGCCGTTTGAGGAGCGCATCGGCGCCGGCAAAACCGACAGTTTTTTCACTTCCGTGCATTATGTCGAGATGCGCGATGCCGAGATGCGACGCGATCGGTTGCTCGAGCATCCCACCGAGGATGAGATCAATGTGCTGCGCTTTGCATCGCTCCAGGATGATCTCGTGTTCTGGAGCGATGAGTACCTCACATCGCTCACTAACGAGTCCGCTCAGTCGTGCGGCCGTGTTAACGTCAAAATCTGATACGACAAGGGCTGGTTCAACGCCGTACTCCTTAAGGAAGTTTGTAACGGAAATTGCCCGCGTCGGACCACCGATCACCGCGACCCGTTTCCCCATTATTTCGGGAGCTTCGACGTGGTGCGTTGGCACTGTTGCGTCCAAATCCAGTGAGACACCAAGTGCATCGGCGACATGGGCGAGAAAGCGCGAGGTGGCTTCATAGCCAATAGGGAGCTCTTCTATAAGGTATGGCATATCGAACTGCTTCTCTAACTGCTCGGCAGCATCCCTACCGGTAGCTTCACAGAGGACCACGTTCAGGGCCGCCGAGGCCGTGTGCTCGATCTGACGCACGGTGGCACCTGCCGTGAGGACCGCGTTGACACGAACACCGATGAGCGCCAAGACGCGCTTGAGCTCTCTCAGATCAGGGCCTGCCCTCAACAGGCCGACCAGATTCACGGAAAGCTTGTCACGGGAGCGGGGGGGCTCAACGAGCGCTTCAACGAGTCGCCTGATCGTCTCGCTATAGCCAGATCGGTAATCGCCCTCAAAGCCACCAGAGTCTATGCCTAGTACCTTTGCCTTCGTCTGGACTTCTTTTACGACGCTTTCAACGTCTTCACCGATGATGCTGGAAGCGCAGCACGAGAGCACGGCGATGAGGGCGGGGTCAAACTCATCATCCAGTTCAATGATCGCACTTTTGAGTTTCTCTCCGGCGCCAAAAATGACGTCTTTTTCATCCATGCAGGTCGAATAGACATTGGTCGTCTTGTCACCCCGCATGCCCAGGATGTAATTGATATGATAAACGCAGCCTTTCGGGCCGTGGACCAAAATGACGCTGTCTCTAATGTTGCTGATCGCCTTTATGGTGCCAAAGAGCTGACACGTGGCGCGAGGAATCTTAGCTGCACTCTTGAGCAAACCTGCCACTCTCGCTGTATACTAGTATTACATGTACCCGACTCGTCGTATAAATACCGGACTTCGCTACGCGTAACTCAGCAGCATCAAAGCTACCACGAGCAGCTGTTAGCCACACCGTGTGCTTCCTGCACGATCCAAGCAGATCTCTTTCAGCGGCTGTCGGTGCTCGAAGTGGCGCTTGAGGCTCTTGAAACTCGCGAAAGCCGACGTCAAATACTTCTCTGAAAAAACTGCTTCGTGCTCATCGACGACCTTATGACTGGAAGAAGACCTCGATTTGCGTTTTTTATCGCGAAATAACTGAATTTCGAAAAGTTTAAATGCAAAGAGTCGTGTAAACGCGTAATCTACAGAAATTAAATCCCGCACGATGAGGGGGTCACGACATGACCGAGGCAGAAATGTTGATATGTACCCGCTGCGGCAAGCCGCTACGAATGAATCCTTTTAACGGCTACAGCCTATGCCCATTTTGCATCTCAAAGAATGAGCACAAGGCAAAGGATGAGGTTTGGTCCGTCGACAGCAAGGTTTCGAGCTAGCATCAGCCAGTGGCCATAGGCAGTCTTACCTTTTTTAAGCAGCAGTCGCCCTAAGAGTGACTAACGAGCCACAAAGACGGATGAATGGCTAGAGCCCGGTGAATTCTCCTAACACGACGCTTCTTCGCCAAACAAATAAACAAAGCTTGTGGAGACAGCGTTATTTTCTTTGAGTTAAGATAGGCACAGTCAATAGGCTTTGCTATTAAGCGCCGCATGAAATTAACGCAACAGTAATAAGCGCGGCTTTCAGTTCTCGTCATGAAACGTCGTTCACGAGACCTCAGGATAAGGAGGGGATTTCGATAAAGGTTATAGCTTTTAACGGCAGTGCGCGCAAGGATGGCAACACAGCCATTCTTATTAAGCAGGTGCTTGGCGAACTCGAAAAAGAGGGCATAGAGACCGAACTGATTCAGCTCGCAGGAACACAGGTCCAGGGTTGCATCGCGTGTTCGGAGTGTTTCGAGACGCTCGATCAGCGCTGTGTCGTAACTAACGATTCGGTAAACGACTACATCGCCAAGATGCTCGAAGCAGACGGGATCATCTTGGGTTCGCCAACGTACTTCGCTGACCTCACGCCCGAACTCAAAGCGCTTATTGACCGCGCTGGCATGGTAGCTCGCGCAAACGGCGACATGTTCAAGCGCAAAGTTGGGGCTGCAGTCGTAACGATGCGACGCGCTGGCGCCATTCACACCTTCGACTCGATCAATCATTTCTTCTTCATCGGTCAAATGATCGTTCCCGGTTCGAGTTACTGGAATATCGGTATCGGCCATGCCATTGGCGAAGTGCAAAATGATGCTGAGGGTATGGCCACGATGACCACCCTTGGCAAGAACATGGCGTGGCTCCTTAAGAAGCTGCACGCGTGATTGCTTGAACTCATGTGGACAGTGTAACAGGCAGTATGGCTCGCATTCTAATCATTTACGACACGCGATACGGCTCTACGAAAACCGTTGCGCGGTGGATAGCTGAAGGGGCAGCGAGCAAAGGACACGTCGACGTGGTTGTACGGAACGTCGCCGAAGCTGATCTGCGCGGTTTCGACTTCATCGTGATCGGCTCTCCGATTTACGAAGAGCATCCGCTGCCTAGTGTAGTGAGCTTCCTTGCCGCGAACCGCGATCAATTAAACGACAAAGACGTGGCGCTTTTCGTTGTCTGCGTCGACTATGGGGCAGTGCCTAAAGAGGAGCTCGTGCATCGGTACGTGGCAGACTTGCAAGCGCGCGCTGAAGGGCGCGTTCGAGCAATCGAGGTGTTTGGGGGATATCTCGACGTTGACAAGCTCTCCGACACGGACAGGAAGCTCATAAAGGATTTTGCTAAACTTATGGGGGTACCGATGACGCAAGTCAACAAGCTTGATGAGCGGAGCGCGCGCAAATTCGGAGCCCACATTGCTCACCTGCTGGAGCAGCCTTAGCTGTTGAGTGACTGGATCAACTCCTTCCAGAATGATACGCTCACTAAGCATTGATGCCGAAGTAGTTTCGGCGGCTCGAGCCGGTCCAGTCGGAAGATGATAGTGGGGCTGATTATGAACAAAGTGCCAATCGTCTGGCAAAATGAGCCCCTCAGACTCACGGCGCAGCTGCTATTTCCATAACGAACAGTGTGGCACGAACACAATCAAAGAGAATATCTGCTCTGAAACCATTCAAACCACGGCCAAAGCGCGCCATCGCGAAAACGTCCTCAAAAGAAAACATGAGTATTACTGACCTCATACTGATCGCAATTCTTATCTCGGATCTTCTTTTCGCCATTACCATTGTCTTTTTTGAGAGGAAGAATCCGGCCGCTGTCTGGGCCTGGCTGTTGGTCCTTTTCTTCTTACCCGTCATAGGGTTTGTTCTGTATGTGTTCCTCGGCCAGAACTATCGCAAGAAAAAGATGTTTCGGATGAAGCAAGACGCGGATACGGCTTTCATGGGCCTCGTCGAATTGCAGAAAAGTGAACTGAAAGCAAGCGAGATACCTGCGACGGAGCATCTTTCTGCCGCATTCCGCCGTATGGTGCTAATGCTTGTCGAAGACAACAGTTCTATGCTCACGACTAACAACCAGATTAAAGTGTACACGGACGGTAAGGAGAAATTTTCTGATCTGTTTGCCGCGATCAAAGCAGCACACGACCATATCCATCTCGAGTACTACATCTGGAGGAATGACGCGCTCAGCCGCGAGATGCGAGAATCACTTACGGAGCGCGCGCGAGCAGGAGTTGACGTCAAGCTCCTGTGCGATGGGCTTGGCTGTGCCCGCCTCCCGAAACATTTTTTTGACGACTTTAAGCGCGCCGGGGGGCAGGTAGCATTCTTCTTCCCTTCTCTTGTGCGGTTCGTAAACCTACGGTCCAATTTCAGAAATCACCGAAAAATTGCCGTCATTGATGGCGAGACCAGCTTCGTCGGCGGATTCAACATCGGCGAAGAGTACCTCGGAAAGGTCAGGAAATGGGGGTACTGGCGCGACGCCGCCGTGCGAATTGCCGGAACGGCGGTTTTATTGTGCCAGCTCCGCTTCTTCTTCGATTGGAACTACGCAACAAAGGAGCTGCAGCTCGACTTCGAGCACCGCTATTTCCCTGATATCTCCACGTCCGCTGGGGCGCTCGTGCAAATCGTCTCAGGGGGGCCAGACACGTATTGGAATCCAATTAAGGAGTCCTACCTGAAGATGATCAGCTCTGCAACGGATACGATCTATATTCAGACCCCATATTTCATACCTGGCGACAGCGTGCGCGACGCGCTCCGAATTGCCGCACTTTCTGGCCTTGATGTCCGAATTATGATCCCAAACCGACCAGATCATCCCTTCGTCTATTGGGCAGGGCTTTCCTTCCTTGGACAGCTGCTCGACTCGGGCGTTCGGGCGTACACGTACGACAACGGGTTCCTTCACGCAAAGACGATCGTGGTGGACGAGGCGGCAGCGTCAGTCGGGAGTGCAAACTGGGATTTGCGGAGCTTCGGGCTCAACTTTGAGACGAACGCGATTATTTATGATACCACTGTTGCACGATGCTTAAAAGAGGCGTTCCTAAAAGACCTGAACTGTTCTACCGAGCTTACCCCTGAACGTTATGCGGACCGCTCTTTGACGATTAAACTGAAGGAGTCGATCTCACGCCTGTTTTCAGCTTTGCTTTAAACCGGGATTTTCCACGGAAGTTTCGATTTGGACGCCGGCTTAAGAGGGGATTGAGATAACCAGCTGGCGCGTCCCGTACGCTACGGATTTCTAACTTCAGAATGTAGAGAACCCGGCTAATCTAAAAACATTCTGTCGCAAGACGAAAACCGCGAGATTGAACTCTGTTAACCGAGTCCAATCTCATTTTGTCTTTGTTCTCAACCATATTCGTTTGTGGGATCGCCAACGCACCAAAAAACCTTAAAATGCCCTTATCACATGAGACTCGGCGATAAAGAAGTCGTCGTCGACACACGGCGAGTAGAGCGAGGATGAGGATGAAGAAGCCGCGCCATATACGACATCGCGCTTTCAGGCGGAACCTGCAGTTGGCAATGGCGACGTTGTCAGAAAAAATAGGAAGCGATCAGTTCGAGCCTAGTGCCTTTCAGATCGAGCAGGTGTCTGTGATCATTCCCGACTTGAGCCCCGCGTTCCACGGCTACAAGGTCGCAAGCATAGCAGATATTCATTTAGGCCAATGGCTCACCCCAAAACGTTTAGACGGCGTTATTGGCCTGATCAACCAGCAGCATCCTGATTTGGTCGCCATTATCGGCGATCTCTTCTCTTACGAGGTTGATCGGCTTTCAGCGGAGATGGCTGCATCACTGAATAAACTCAGTCCTAAGGACGTGAGCGTCGCGGTTCTCGGGAATCACGACCACTGGGTCGGCGAAGCAACCGTTCGAGAGATACTGCGGCGCAGCGGTATCATCGACCTAAGCAACGACGTTCACACCCTGTATCGAGGAGATGCAGCGCTACACATCGCCGGCGTCGATAGCGTTACCCTCCACAAACATCGCTTGGACGTCGTGCTCGCCAAGCTTCCGCCGTCGGGCCCAGCAATCCTGTTAGCCCACGAGCCAGACTTTGCTGACGTGAGCGCGACGACTGGGCGATTTAGCCTGCAGATCTCAGGGCATTCGCACGGGGGCCAGCTGATCGTCCCTGGCATCGGAACGCTTGTACGCGGCCCGCACGCCAAGAAATACCCGCTTGGTCGGTATCTAATCGGCGAAATGGTCCACTACACAAGTCGTGGCCTCGGAACCAACGTGTTCTGGATACGGATTAATTGCCCGCCGGAAATCACTGTTTTTACCTTGGCGAGCAAGGAGAGTTCATAGTGGATAGCAAGCCACGGTCCTATTTGCGCTACGTGTATCGAACGTTGGTGATTTGGGTCGGCGAGGCCGTTGGTCTCCTCCTTCTGATATACTTGATTCCCGGACTGAGCGTCAACAGTTTTGCTACTGCACTGACCTTCGTAGCGGCGCTAGGCATTGCTAATGCGATCTTATGGCCAGTTCTCTCCCGATTCACGCTTCCGTTCCTCGCATACACCTTCGGCGTAGGAGCGCTGCTGCTAAACGCGTTATTGATATGGCTCACGAGCAAGTTCGTCTCCGGTGTAACTGTCGAAGGACTGGGAGCGCTCATTTTGACGCCGATCGGGTTAGCAGCAATAAATGTCGTTCTCGCGAGCCTCCTGACGAGCGATGATGACGCGTGGTACTACCGCAACGTCTTGAGAAGAAAGGTCAAAAACGCGAGGGGCGCGATGCAGACAGACACAGCAGGCACCATTTTCCTAGAGATCGACGGCCTTGCAGAATCGGTGCTGCGCAAAGCCGTCGCCGAGGGATACGTGCCGACGCTCGCCAGCTGGCTGGAACGAGGAAGCCACAAGATTGCCTCGTGGGAAACCGACTTGTCGAGTCAGACCGGCGCAAGCCAAGCGGGCATCTTGCACGGGAAAAACAAAGATCTTCCCGCGTTTCGCTGGGTGGAGAAAGAACACAACAATAAGATCATGGTCTCCACGGGCCTATCTGATGCACCTCAGATCGAAGCGCGCATCTCGAATGGGCAGGGACTTTTAGCGATTAACGGCGCGAGTCGCTCAAACCTCTTTTCTGGAGACGCCGAGGACAGTATTTTCACCTACAGCCGGCTCAAAGATATGAAGCGCTTCTACACGAAATCGTGGTATTATTTCTACTCGAATCCCTCTAACTTTCCGCGCATTATCGCACTATTTATTTGGGACGTTATCGAAGAGTTCTTCGGTCGCGCGCGACAACTGGTCTTAAACGTCAGGCCGCGATTGCGCAAGGGGCTGTTCATCTACTATCTGACTCGCGCCGGTGCCAACGTTTTTCTGCGCGAGATTACTACTGATACGTTAGTAGGCGACCTTATTACGGGGCGCGTTGACGTGGCCTATGCGACCTACGTAGCGTACGACGAAATAGCCCATCACAATGGCATCACCGACAGCGCCGCGTTTCACGCGCTCAAGCAGTTGGACAAGCAGTTTTACCGGCTTGAAAAGGCGGGGAACTATGCTCCGCGGCCTTACCATTTTGTTGTGCTATCTGATCACGGACAGGCGAACGGAGCGACCTTCAAGCAGCGGTGTGGATTCGACCTCGAAAGCCTCGTGAAGAAACTTATTGGCGAGGATATCAAAGTGTTCAGTGCTCTTGACTCAAATCAAGACCACTTTGGCCAAGCCATAGCTGATCCAATTGTTCAACGAGAGCAGTACGTCGTTCAAAAAGTCAAACCGGCCGTTGAAAAGGTTGGGCGTAAACCGCGAAGCCAAAAAACGTCTGCTGAAGAGGCGCAGGTTATCGTATTGGCGTCGGGCAACTTGGGCCTCGTCTACCTGACTGAATGGCAGGAGCGTATGAGCTACGAACAGATCAACGACGCGTTTCCCCACCTAGTTCCAGGACTGGTCAGCCAAGAGTGGATAGGCTTCGTCATGGTGCGATCGCATGTCCACGGACCCATCGCCATCGGCGCCAAAGGCACCTATTATTTGCGTGATGAACGTTATGAAGGAGAGAACCCGCTAACTAATTTCGGCCCACGCGCTGCCGAACACTTGAGGCGCGCCGACGGTTTTCGTTACGTCGCGGACATTTTGGTCAACAGTGCGTACGACCCCCAGAGAGACGAGGTCGCTGCATTCGAGGAGCTGGTCGGGAGTCACGGAGGCTTGGGCGGGACCCAGTGCAAGCCATTCGTGTTGTTTCCCGCTGAATGGGATCTGGACCAGAAAGAGATCGTGGGCGCTGAAAAACTGTACGAGTTGTTGAAAAGGAGACTGCCATCTGTGCAGGCAAAACCATAGGCAAAGATCGAGGGAGCGTGCTTCAAGGCACCCAGCGAAGAACGAATCAATCGCTGCCTATATACCCCTAAAGCGACGAGAACGAAAAATAGCCGCCGACGCACACATCTCACTCAATACAATTATCGTCCGTTCTACCGGACAAGCTTCCGCTGATCTCGGCGGAGAGGCCGCTATTCTCAACCTCAAAAACGGCGTCTATTACGGCCTCGACACGGTCGGCGCCCGAATCTGGGAGCTCATCGAAACCCCCCACGCGGTGCGTGCGGTGCGTGATACGCTCCTTGACGAGTATGACGTCAACGCCGAACGCTGTGAGCGTGACCTCATCGACGTCGTCGACGATGGGTAAGGTCTGTCGGTTTTAGTTTGTGTGCTAGAGAGCGAACGCAACTCGTCGCGCGATGTGAGATTGGATGATGGACTCACGGCAATCTTCCGTCTATTGTTTGTCTGTGTCCGAACCACGTGATGCGCGTTCCTGCTAAGGCAGCGGGACATCATCGACGTATTCTCAAATCTCGCTTTGGTCTGAGACGAGCAAGCGAAATCCAATTTTGAGCTGAGCTTACTACCGATGCTCGCAGCATTTACCATTCATAACCGATATTTGAGAAGCTGCGGACTCGCCAATGCAAGCTTCAGCGCGAGTCGCAAGGGACGTATCGCGAAATAAAGCCCCGTTATCTGCGCCGGCAAGGGCAACGCGTCATAATCGTCAGGTGAGGGTACTAGGCCGACAAACAAGAAAATCTTGAGCTTGTCCCTAAAACGTTCTTTCATGCCAATATTCTGCAGAATCCAAATGTGCTGCGGTAGTGCCTCAGTTTCTTCGAAAAGCTGCCATTTCACGCGCGTAACAACTTTCTGCACTGATCGGTCACTTTTTATCTTATGCAATGCGCCCTTAGGCACAGGTGCGTCAAGAAGGTCGGCTGCTAAAAGAAGACCTGCATAGAACATTCTGCTGCAGTGTGAGTGGTGCGCTTTCTCTTCAAGATGTTCCCAATTGATCAGTGGAAACGCGCGAATGATTTCCGCGATGTCGCAGATCCAACGGAGATGCATTCTGGGATGTTTTACGGCGTGTATGCAGGAGTATAGGAGTAAGTCTTCTGGCGAGAGCGTGTGTATCGTACGGCCGAACAGTGGCATCAAGCGTGCGTCGCTAAACAAGTCAGCAATATCGTGCTTGCAGGCGGCTCGCTTCCCGGCCAAATCCCAGTGGAGGTCTATTGCGAGCCACTTCTGCGCCATACTGACGAACGGGTATTCTGTGTCCTGTCGGCGGTCTATGGCGTCTTTGACGTGACTGCCTGAATGCCTTGGAATATAGCCAGCTGACGAGAGTAACTTCGTCGCACGGGCTATGTCCTGCTTCCGAATCAGGATATCGAGATCGCCGTACGTCCTGAGCGCAATATTCTTGTACACGTTCACAGCGAAAACGGGGCCTTTGAACGCTATGACGGGGATGCCATCCGTCTCGAACAACGGGAGCAGCCGCAGTAGCTCGCTAGCGAGGTAGAAGTTGCGGTCGACGTTCGCGCGAAAATTGCGCTCCAGTTCTTGCGTGAAGACCATCGGTGCGACTTTTTTGACCCGCTCGCTTAGATGCCAATAGAGGAGTTGCGTAACGAAATGCCGACGCGCAAGGACAATGAGGCGGTTCCAGTCGACGCCTCCCTCGAGGAGCTCGGAAACGCGGGCGGCTGTCTGAGGTTCAAGGCGCGTGCGCGCGCAACATAAAAGCAGCTCTTCTTCAGGGGTAAGCTTTCTGAACATCGCGAATCTGCCGTTATTTGTTTAGGAACTCAGCTGCAGGCGCTTGCGCCATTCGCTACTTCTGAACTTGAGACTGAGAGCGGGCTTCGTTCTGACCGTGCGAGCGTGCGCACCCTTTTGTAGCCTACGGAAGCTAGGCGTCGTCACGTCAACCGTTGCAGCGACACGTTCCGTAAGCCGTTCACCAAGACGAAAAGGTCTCGCTCGCACTCTGCATACACGCCGTATTCGCCGAGAAAATCACGAACCTCTTAGACACGGCGCGGCATTCGGATGAGGTTCCAGATGCGCACTCCTGCAGGGTTCCAACGCACGGCAGACGTCGTGTGGAGGTAGAGCATCGCAGCCTCCCGCTAAGATCTGCAAGCTTGTGCTTTCGACGCCCTGCCGCAGTATCTACCGAGATCCTTTTCTGTAAGATCATTACTAGTCTCCTCTTCACTTTTATAGATATATGGGCAGTGGTTGTTCCCGCGGGGGGAGCACGATTCCCCCATTGTGTGACGACCCTCTCAAAGCCGAACGCTCGAGCGTCAGGGCGACAGCGAGTTCAAGGGCCCGTAGCCGTCGACTTGTGCCCGCTGCCAACGACGAAGTCCACGCTGAGTACCTTGCCGTCAATTGGCTTTATGCCGACGTTATACACCCCGTTGTACATAATGGGGACGTCGTACTGGTGCGCTGCCTTTGCTGCTCCGGCGATGTCGTGCTCGTTTGCGAGAGAGTAGTCGAGGTGATCGAGCATGACGAGGGCGTGCGATTCGTTGGTGAGGAGCCTCACATCATTGCCCTCAATCTCAGCTATGCAGGCCCCGAAAACCACCATTATGTCGTCAATGTGTGCGTGAGGGTGCAAGGGATCATCGCTCACGATTAGACTCAGAAAGGCCGCTTGACGATGAGACAGTGAGACCACAAATGAGCCTGTCCCGACGCCTCCCCTCACGGACGTGCTCGCAAACTCGCTCCGGCCTGAGACGGCGAGCCAAGTCTCAGCTTGAACTGCTGAGGTGCCGCCTACGCTTGCTGTATTTCAACTCATAAGCGATATTCGGTTAGCTGTGGACCCCTCAATGCAAGCTCCCGCGCAAGTCGCAAGGGACGTATCGCGAAATAGAGCCCGCTGATCTGCCGCGCCATTTGGAGGAAAGAAGCACCCCTCACAATCCCTGTCCACTACGATTCGTATGACGCGAGCTCGCATCTGTGAGGTGCAGTTACACTGCGAACAATGTAACGCGCACCGCGGACGCGAGCACTCGCCGACAGCAAATGTCTAATCAATCCCTTGAATCAATCGCTGCTTATATATCCGTCAAGCGATGAAACCGACGTACATGACCGCTCACCCACCCATCTCACTAGATTCCACCGTCGTCCGCTCCTCCGAACAAGCCTCGGCCGATCTCGGCGATGAAGCGGCAATACTCAATCGCAGGTTTGAGGGAGTTTTTGCCGTCGTCCTAGTCTACGGGGCGTGCCTTGGGCCAAAGTCTTCGCTCGGGCAGCTGACGGTTGCAGCGCCACGGAGCGCTGCACTCGGACTTATTTGCGGTCCTCGCCTTGTTGTAGAGCGCTGAGAAGCTAAAAAAAAGCAGATGGGATGCCGCGCACGACGCATAACGCGAGACGCCGACTGCTTAGTTAGCTCGATTAGACGGTGCGTCCGAGAGCGATCCGATGGCGGTCCTTGAGCTCCTGCTTCTTGCCTTCGTTCCAGCTTGAAACCGTGCTCATGTAGCCAGTCACGCGGGCGATGTGTTCAACGTTGTCCGAACCACAGTTGGCACACGTTTCGTGAAGGCCGCCCTCGACGTGTGCGTCATCGAGGCACAGCGTCAGGTCTCGCCCCGGCGCGAAGTATCCGATTTGCGTATTCTTGACGATGTTCAAGCAGAGCTCCATGAGCCCTACAGGGTCGGGCTTCGTCTCCCCTAAGAAGACGTGCGTTAGATCCCCGCCGTCAAAGCAGTGGTAAAAGACCTCCTCGTAACGGAGTCGATCAAAGAGGTCGACATCAGCGCTCACCGGGATGTGCGTGCCGTTTGAGTAGTAGATGGGCAGATCGCGGGACTTGTTCTTTACATAGCGCTTGATCGCCTCAGAGACGTTGCCCTCAACGACGCGGCGACACTTATCCGTAAACTCAGGGTTGAGGAGATCGGCAACGGCGAGGCGTTGTGCACACGATTCCGCAGGCGTCCGTGCCAGGGCGATCTTAATGCCGTGCTCGCTTCCGGCCTGTCGGCAGTATGCCTGGAGCTCGGTCATGGCCCGTATCGCGAGTTCCCACGCGGCGGGATCTTCGTGTATGGCCGATCCGGTGTGATACTTGACGGCGTCGTTCACCCCGACCACGCCGATGGTATAGACGAGGCTGTCGAAGTCGTAGAGCTGTGGTCCTCGCTCCCCCGTGTTCGGGTCGCGCGGGTGCTGTAGCAGGAACGGAAGTCGATTGCCCTTGATGAGCGGTTCCATCCACTTGCGCTTAATCAAGAAGAACTTGACGGCGCAGTCGACGAGGTTCTTGAGGTTGTCGATAAACGCGTCGGTGTCGTGTTCGGCGCGGTACGCCGCACGCGGGACGTTGAGCGTAACGACGTGCCACGAGCCCATCGAGAAGTGGGCGCCGTTTCTAAAGTGGAGCTTGTCCTCAAAGTGCTGGTCTTCATCCTTGTCGACCTTGAACATGTAAGCGCAGCACTGATAGCAGGAGACGCCCTTTCCCGCGCCCCGGTACTCCGGAACCATGTTGTCGAAGTAGGTCGAGCCAAACTCCGCAGAGAGCGTGAAGGCGGCCTCGTAGTTATCTTCAAGGGTGGGTATCTCCGGGTGGCCGTAAAAAACGTCCTCGGTGCGTGGCACGATGAATGAGGGCTCGATCGCCACCTCGGGCTTCGGGAAGTTGAAGGGCTTTCCCCAGTTGTCGCCCGCGGTCATGACCTCCATGATGGCCTTGAATGCGAGACGCACCTCGCGTTCAAACTCGCCGTAGGTCCGCAGGGGCGCCTGCTCACCATCCCAGACCTTCCCGTGCAAGACGATGGGTTTGTCCTTCCACAGCTCGGGGACGCCCGGGGTGAGCTGAAGACTGCTGAAGACCATTTGTCCGCCGCGCGCGATGAACACCTGCGTGAGCTCGTAGACCGTCTCTTGCATGAGCTGTTTGATCTGGGTATAATCCAGGTGCTCGAGGTAGGGGGCCAAAAAAGTCAGAAAGTTGTAGAAGCCCTGCCCGCCCGCGCAGTTTGTCTGCCCGGCGGCGAGCGCCTTGACCGCATGAAGGATGGCGACCTCGGGGCTCTTCGCAGGGCCGGCGACGGATGCCTGTGCTCCGGTGCCGTCTGGCATCAGGCCATAGTAGAGGAAGTACCGCAGGTCGTAGTCGGCACAGAACGGCCGCACGTTCGCGTACTCCATGTCGTGAATGTGAAAGTCCCCCGAGCGGTGAGCGTCGGCGATGCTCTGGGGGAGCATGAGCAGCACTTGCTGCTTGCTTAGCGTGTCGTGTTTCTTCTTGGCCGACGTTTCCGGGTTTGCGGTCAGATTGGAGTTCTCATTAGCCTCGAACCCCTCGCCGTGGTCAATACGGTAGGCATCGTAAAGAGACGTTCCCACTCGTGAGCACGCACGCGCCCAGTCGCCGAACCCCTCCTCGAGCAGGACGACGTTGACGAACTCGCGAATGAGCGGGCCGCTCAGCTCGTGCACGTCCATCCGCTTGATCTTCTTCTCAACGATATCCGCGATGCGTCGCGCCTCGGCCCGCTTCATGCCGCGCTTCCCATAGAATGTCTGCGCGAGCGCCGTTTCACGAAGGAGCTGCCTTACGATCGCTTCGCTGTTCCACGGAAGGATGAACCCGTCACTCGTCCGGACGTTGGGCATGTCTTCGGCCTGTTCGCCAAAGAGCGTCGTCTGGAGGCTACGGGGCTGAAGCATCGGGAGCAATGACTTCTTCGGGTAGTTATTTCTCTTTCGTGTGGATATGGCCATTAGCCCACCTTTTCGATGACTACTATTGCAGGAGCGAAACGCAGTCGACTCGTTTGGATATACATGTCAAATTCGCATTTAGACGAAAGGTTGCACAACGGTCTGTCGATGCATAACGGGGACAAGCTCCCGTCGAATATGGCTCCTGCAAACGGTGTAGTAGTTGATGCTTATTACGTTATTCCATACGACGCGATAGTAAATCAATGTTGGGATTTGCTTCGCATGTATAACGCTCACAAACCACGGTAGTTGGTTCGTCATGAGCTATTTGAAACCTTCTGTACGTCGTTGCGGCTCCTCTGACCACAGCAACGCTTCCCTTGCTCGTGCGAGCTTTGGAAGAATTTATGACGCTTTTCCCTTGTGTTCTCGTTCCACGTCCGCCACACGGCTGAGCCCTGAAACAAGCGCTGAGCGGCACGCGTGCAATATGGAGAACGTTTGTTGTTGGAAGCTCGTTGGCGTGGCAGTGCTATCGGGGTTGGAGACCGAGAGCGCGGCGTAGTCGAGAATTGCCTCGTTTACGCTCTCATCGTCAACGCTTATGACGCTCCAGCCGAGCACGTCGCTGGCTAAACGCTCGGCGTGAACCGATGGCAGCGCATAGCGCTTTAGTCGCCGTCGGTAGGACGAATAGGCCGCCCGACATTGAGCGTCCCAATACGCCTGGACGTGACGCGGAGCGCGCACGCTTATCGTCTTATACCGTGACGCGTCACACGCGCACACGACTACGTCGTGATCGAGCTCGTACGAGCGCGGCGCGAATAGAAAACGTCCGCACCGCACGCACCCGAACTTCGCGAGCTTGACGTGCCGTTTTCTGTGAATCTGTGCCATCAACCCTCCCGTTTGGTCAGAACAAAAACGAAAAGGAATTAAAGGAGGTAGACGGTGCAAATAACGGAGGTGTGAGGGCTTTGGCGTCTCTCAATCCCTAGCTGAAGCCCTTCGTCTACCCTTCTCTTTCTCTTTCTCTTTCGCGTGACCGTTTTGATGGGTCCGACTTGGTTTGCGAGTGGTGACACCATCATTGGCTGCTAAGGTTATAAGCACTTCTCTTAAAGAATAAGGAGAATATCGATCAGTAACGCGGTTTTTAGGCCTTACGACTCCTTCACCTCGGAAAATTTGAGCGTGCCGCGTCCCAATGACAAAAACGTCCTCAAAAGTACCTCTGATAAGAAACGACGGTGCAGCTCGTGGGCAGTTGCGTGCATCGCACGTCGCCTTGACAAGGATGATCCATCAACGCCGCGTGATGTCCTGCTGTTTAGTGTGGCCGAGCGATAAAAGTTAACAAAAAGTAAGCCAAAAGTAAGCCAAAAGTAAGCCGTGTTTTCAGGAAAGCGTTTAGAGATATCTCCTCTGCGTCGCACCGTCGTGAGCCTCGGCGGTAGCTTTTCACAGGGAATCGTCGCCGATCGAGATATCGAGACGGTAGAGAACCGCTAAGGCATTACACTCAGCATTTATTTATTTAATCTTATAATATAGAATATATAATATTATGTAGATGCTTTGTTATCGGTTGCTGCACGTTGACTGATTACGCTAGAGTACTGCAGCATTGCCCTCCGTAGTGAGTGGCACGTATGCAACCTCTGATTCGCCAATGATCACCTTGCCTTCGCTCTCCAGCCACGCGTGCGCTTGAAACGTCCCTTTTCCTTCCTCCTTCGTCACCCCAATGTGGACGGTGGTGGGATACCTGTGGTGCGCAAGCAAGACCTGCCCCGCGAGCGCTCGGGTCAAGCACGTGGCGCGAGGCACATAACTGCTGACGACGAGTACGTCCTGCGCGAGCTGCTCGGTCGTAGGCACTACCCCGCTCTTCACACTCGCCCGGGCCCTGAGCCGCGCGAGCAACGCCTGAAAACGCGGGAACGGCACGAGTGAAAGCCCTATCCTCACACCTACGACTATGAGAAAAGCTCGAACGAGTCGTCGTTGCTCGGCAGACGTTAAGGAGAGGAAGCGAATGGCTTTAGACATTGTCAACGATGTCAATGAGCTGGCGCTGCGCAAGCTGCTCGAGGAGGACGATGAGGTCCTTTTCGCAGCGGTCGGCATCCACGTCGTACTCCGCAAGAAGCGTATCGCGAACCTCGCGCACCGTGCGTGGCGTTTGAATGAGCTTCCAGATGCGGGCACCAACGGGATCGAGCCCGTAGTAGACGCCGTCTTTGAGGTTTAGGATTGCCGCTTCATCGCCGAGATCGGCGGAGGCTTGCTCCTTTGACGCGACGACCGTATTATCGAGTAAGATGCTTTCACGTGCAGCCATCATCCACCTCTCGGATAATTCTCACAACGCGCGTGAAGATGCGCTGTGTTTCACTTAGTCCATTCCTCTTTCGCTTAAAGCGTTTTCTGCTACTCGCGCAAAAGATTCTTGAGACGCTGCAGTCGCATGCTGAGTTGCACAAAGTGGCATTCGACCGGAATAACGGAGCTAATACCGCGCTGGGCGCCGGTGAACAGGTTGCCGTCGCTCGCGCAGAAGCGCCAAGGTAAACTCATTACGAGGGCTGCGTCGCGCACATCCAGTGGGCGATCGTGCGAAACGCAGTAATATGCGATATGACGCCTCCTTCCATCAATACTCTCCTAAGCACGATGGTTGCCTCTTGTCGCAAACCTGACAAATGGCGAACACGGTGTTGCACATTGACGATCTAATACTCCAGAAGGGGCCGTACAAACCCTATTGTGCGACACTAACAGACCTGCTATCACCATAGAAGTAGCAAAGAGAGGCCTTTTTTGTGATGGATGGCGAGGAGTTGGGGGGCGGCGGCCCATAGGCTCTCGCACGCTAAACGCGTTGATCATTGTCGGCGCCTTCCGGTGCTTCCGGTCCGCGCGCCCTTTCGGTTGCTCATTGGGTACGTCCGTCATCCGCACGCATCTTTTTCAGCGCCCATCAACCTTTATTACGGTGGTCACGTTATACGGTTACCGGTGCAGATGAACCATGAGTGGCGAAACGCTCAGCAAGAGACTGCGCGGGCCGCTATCGGCGCGCGTACAAAACGGCCCGCTTTGGCGTTACCTGTCCGCGCTATGGAGTGACGAAGGCGCTCGTTGTCCTGGAAATTTCGCGGCGCCAAAAAATATTTAACAGAACGACTAACACTGGCCTGCATGCGGCGCGTGCTTCTCGCAGCGGTGCTCATTTGCGCATTTGTTGCCCTCGCAGCGTATTACCAGGCAAACGTCACGCAACACCTCGATTACCCACGTGAAAGCGAGGTGAACGTGAACTATGCGCAGTATGTCGGGAGCAACGTCACGATATCAGGTGTCGTCGTTTCAGCGGGCGCTCAGTCGTTTACGCTCAAAGGGGACCAGAGCACTTATGTAATAGTCTCGTCGGAGGCCGTCAAGCCCGGGGATCGCGTTACGGTCCTCGGCACCCTCCAACCCGGGCATCAGCTGCGCGCGGAGACGATGTTCGTCTCACCACGGCTGCTGAGCGATCTCGTCTACGTCCGCTCGTTCATTGCGCTCGTCTTTCTGGCCGTGCTCTTTTTCCTGAACTGGCGGTTTGATTGGCGGGCGTGGGCTTTCAGGCCGCGGGAACCGGGTCGAGAACGCGAACAAAGCAGACAGAGGGAGGGGGGTGAGTAGCCGTGGACTGGATGGCGCACATCGCGTTTGCCTTTATTCTCTGTGCGCTCCTCGCGCTCAAGTGGCCGGTATTCGGCGGCCGCAACACGGTGCTCGTGATGATCGGTGCCCTGCTGCCGGATATCTTCAAGCTGTACCTCCCGTTGCAGCTGATCGGCGTGTACGCGCAGGACAGCCTGGCGCTCTTCCACATCCCCGCCGGGACGGTCATTGTGTGCGGATTGTGTGCCCTGCTCTTTGAAGGGGGCACGCGGGTGCGCGTGTTCCTGTTGTTCGCCTTCGGGATGGGCACGCACTACGCCCTTGACGTGCTATTGATGCACGTGACCGGAGGGATCGTGTTCCTGTACCCGCTGAGCTGGGAGACGTGGCAGCTCCAGCTCGTGCGGCCTGATAATTGGCTGGGGACGACAATCCTGGTGGCCGCTGCTATCCTCGTGTGGCTTGTGGCAAAAGCCTGGAGCTCTCGCCGCGCCGGGCACGCGGCGCCGATGCTTGAGCCGGAGAACGGCGGCGATGGCTAAAGCCGCGCACGTTGCTTGAGCCTCAAAAAGGAAGGGGCTTAATCCTGCACTTTCAACTTGGGGAGGCTAACGACGAGACGTGCACGTCCGGCATTTCGGTCGATTTGCCAACAAAAAAACGACCTAAGGGTATTGATGATGATAGACCACTTAGGTGTTCCGTGACAACAATCAACGTTTAAACCGTTGATACCTCAGACGCGCAGCCGATCTTAGCAGCTACCTGCGTTACCCAGCCGTATATATGGGGTTGCCATATGGATTAAACGTGCGGATCACGATGTTGCCAGCTAGATCCACAAACACGGGGTTGCCAGATGAATCTAACACGGGGCTGCCATTTGCATTCACGACCTGAAACACAGGGGAGCCATTTTGATCATAAACGGGATTGCCGTTTTTATCAAGGACCTGGCGCACATAGATGATGTTGCCGTTTGGACCCACGATCTGGCATACCCCAGGAGCCAGTGGGGCTTTGCAGTTACAGCACGTGACAGCGCAGACGCAGGCGCAGCAGGTCGTGGGGCACGCTGTGGGACAGGAGGTTGTGGGACACGCTGTGACGCCGTTACAACACGTTACGGCAGCGCAGGCGCACGTTGTCGGACAGGTAGTGACCGGGCAGGTGGTTACGGGACAGGTAGTCACCGTTACCGTTTGCGGACATGACTGTGAGTTTGCCTGCAAAGACCACGTTGTGCCGTCTTGCTTTGCCGCAAGACCCTGTGCGCCAAAGTTCGTCATCGTGGTGACGCCAACAGCTGTAGCCACTATAACCACGGCGAGGAATGCTGCGAGCAATCTTCTATTCATTAAGGACACCTTTTAATCTTATATATGACCTTGATTCTCCCAGTCAGAATCGAGCATCGCCATAAACCTCTCGTCAGCCCTGAACGCTGGTTTGCTTTTTTGGCGCAAATTTGATCTATATGCTAAGATTACGAGATTTAGTACTTATAAGCTGAATGAGGCTATAAATACTTTGCTAGTTGTGATGGCGGCGATCTGATTGCTCGTGCGCAAAAAAAATCGTCGAACGTGAGCACAGCACCTATGTTGCACGGTGGCTTGATTTGAATGGCAAGGTGTCTCTTTTTTCGCATCGAGACCCGACGATGTCAAAAAGAACCGCGACGGAGTTCGCGTGAGGCGTTGCACAAAGCACCACGCGCGACGTAAGATCGACCCCAACGTAGGGATCCAACGGGTGCAGTTTTGTTGAGCCTAACGCTGCGAGGCACCGGTTGCAGCTTTCTGCCGCTTAGGTGACCGACCTCTTTTGCAACGCCGCAACGCCCGTTCGGGTCTACATTCAATAGAGAGGCGAGAGGCAGCCGCACTTAATTGCTGGCTATAGGGGCGACCCGGCAACGCGTTTACGCTTGCAATAACGTGTCGCAGACGCAATCTATGCGTTATTCAGCCGGTTTGTCGTTACGTGGGCATAACGGCGGAAGGTAAGCTTAATAGGGAGACCACCGTAGCGTATGTGGATGGAGTCAGGGGAGAGCGGCCATACAACCAGGTACGTTGCTCTATGCATACTCGGTTTGCTGCTGGTTTCACTCCTGTTTCCCGCTCTGGACGGCCTGAATGCCGTTGGCTTCCTGAGCGATAAAACCTATCTCTTGATCCTGCAAGATAACGGTGAGCTTAGAGACACGGGAGGGACCATCTCCTGCATGGGATTGCTGACCATGCGCGATGGGGCCGTCAAAGGTCTGCAAGTCTGGTATTCGTCCACGGGACAGACGAATGCAATAGTCAGAATTCATGAACCGCAGAGCTTCATCTGGTTCTTCGGCACCGAGAACGTGAAACTCTACGCTGCAAACGTGCAATACGACTTTGCGTCCTTTGCCCCGTTCATGATGTCAAGCTTCTATAACGTGACGGGACGTCACGTCGACGGCATCATCGCAGTCGACTTCACCGCGCTAAAAGAGTTCCTCAAACTCACCGGGCCGATAAGCGTGTCTGATAACATTCTAACAAGCAGGAACGTCGCTGACATAATGTATTATTATTCGGTACAGTCTAAGGACGAGCTAACGAATCTGCTGTCGGAGCTCGGTCTCGCGATCGCTCGCACTATCCAGGATTCAAGCCTCCCCCTCAAAGTGGCCTTCTTCAGTACGGCCCGCCAGTTAGTGAGCGAGAAACATCTCCAATTCTATGTGCCAGGAGATTCAGGCGATTTCATACAACGAGCCTTCGGCGGCACGAGCATCCCACCTCAGGCTGACTTTGTCTCCGTCGTTGACTACAATTTAGGTGCCGGTAAAGCCGATCCCGGCATACACAGGTCGATCGACTCCCACGTCGAAATTCTCGCTAACGGCTCAACTATCTCACGCTTGACGGTGACGTGGACAAACAACGACTGGTGGGACTATAACGTGTTCACGACCGTTCTCATTCCGGCCAAAGCCGAAGTTACCGAGGCGAGCCACCACGCTCAAACGTTTGAAGGACCGCTCAAAGCGCGTGGCCCGGATTTCACCGCACTCTCCGCACGCGTCGTCGTGCCCGCCAACGGCACCTGTTCTGTGACGTACACCTACACGCAGCCCAGAAACGTCCACGGAAACGGGCTGGGACAGCACTATGACTTGTACATCCAAAAACAAGCAGGGATTGACGCATACACATTAGACGCCGCGGTGCAGCTCCCGACCGGAGCGACCTTCATCCGCTCTGAAAACGTGGGGGCGGAGCAGGTGGTCACAGGAGATACACACGTGCAAGCGGTGTATATGTAGGGGGATCAGCGCAACGTGAACACCCGACGAGCTGTAATCGTAGCGTTCATCGTAGTTATTGTCGCTTCAGGGGCAATCGTATCCATAGAAGCATTTTTTGCCAACGTCCAGACTGCTCCGGACGGTACCTACAGCGAGATCGCAGGATCGATTCAGGGGCCGTCGCACGCGAACGTAACGAACGGCGCAATTACGCTAAAGGTAAACAACCTCACTGATGCGTCAAATCCGGCAGCGCGCGATATTTGGGCAAAGCTCAACAACCAGAGCAACGGGTCGTTCATGTACAATCATACCCTCGTTCCCCCTGCCGGAGAGCAATATCTCATAGCGAACGTGACGGTGACGAATGTCGCGCACCGGCAAGAGCCGTTTTCCTATGCCGACTTTTTCCTTGTCGCAAAGGACGGCAGGATATACTATGCCAACTATGCCGTCTGTGGCGCTTATTGCAGCGCGAACGTGCTGCAGAATCGTACGCTGAGCAGTAATTTCACCGGCGATCTTTACGTACTTTTCTCGATACCAGCAACGTCAGAGGCAACAAAGCTTGTTTACGGGTCAAGTCCGCCTATCGTCGTGACTGTCGCGTAGCGATGAGATTCGCCTCCACTTCGGTGCTAAGCAGGTTGTGGGCCGACCCGATCAGGCCATAACACTACGCGGTGATGCACGAGCGATTCTCGGTTCCGGTCAACATCGCCACTGCTTCGCGCCAATTGAAGCCATTGGCGGAGCTCGTCCGAATGCTGCTTCCCTAGTTGCCGTTATATTCCTCGACTAATGCAGGCCCCAGATTAAGAAAGGATCACGTCGTCGGCTGTGGCCCACGCCTCCGGCGCATGAAGGGCCGTTCCGCTTGGCGGGAAGAACCGTCGCAGCAGCCATTTGAGCCGCATAAGGAGGTCACCTCTTCTACTGCCCAAGACATTGTTTGAAAGCCTTAAATAGCTTTGATGGATAGCTATCCGTGAACGCAATGAAAGGCAAGAAAGTAATCGTCACCGGCGGTTTAGGCTTCATTGGCTCCCACCTGGTTGAAGCGCTGGTCGAAGATAATGACGTTACCATAATCGACAACAGGTCGACAGGGACGTTGGAGAATCTCCGTGACTTCGCCGACGCGTGCCTGGAAGTGATCGAAGGAGACGTCGCCGCACTCAATTTACGGGAAATTTTCGACGGTTGTGACTATGTTTTCCATCTAGCTGCACTCCCAAGCGTTGTGCGCAGCATCAACGATCCGCTGGCCTCAAACGAGTCCAACACGACAGGGACGCTGAATGTGCTAGTCGCCGCCAAAGAATCAGGCATAAAGAAGGTGGTCTATGCCTCTTCGTCATCGGTTTACGGCGATGCAGCAGCACTCCCGAAACGGGAGGACATGTGTCTCGCTCCCCTATCTCCATACGCAGTGACGAAAGCGGCCGGAGAGCTCTACTGCACGGTATTTCAACACGTCTACGGTCTGCGTACCATATCCCTGCGCTACTTCAACGTGTTCGGACCGCGGCAAGACCCTTATTCCCAGTACGCAGCGGTAATTCCCAAGTTCATTATCGCGATGCTCAACAATTCACCGCCGACCGTACACGGAGACGGTCAGCAGAGCAGAGACTTCACTTTTGTGAAGCACGTGGTTGAGGCAAATGTTCGCGCGTGCGAATCCAGCAAGACCGGGACGTTCAACGTTGCTTGTGGCCGTAACATTACTCTGAACAAGTTGATTGCCCTGCTCTCTGAAATCACTGGCAGAACTGTCGCACCGACGTATGTGGCGCCGCGGCCGGGAGATATCCGACATTCACTGGCTGATATTGCAAAAGCGCGGTCATTGGGCTATAAGCCACACAGCAATTTCAAAAAGGAGCTTGAAGAGACCGTGAGGTGGTTTGAACGTGGAGATAGATCAGAAAATTAAGAACAAAACGGCGCGTATCGCCATCATAGGGCTAGGCTATGTCGGGCTTCCGACCGCTGTGAACTTCGCTGAGAATGGATTCAGCGTCATCGGCGTCAACAGAACGCAAGACAAAGTCGATCTCATCAATGCGGGAGGCTGCTACCTCACCGACTTAAACCTCGACGAGCGCGTAAGGAGACTGGTGAAACTTGGCAAACTCACAGCAACTACCGACACCGTAGAAGCCACACGCAAAAGCGACGTGATCATCATCACCGTGCCGACGCCTGTCACAGCAGATAAGCAACCAGACTTATCGTTCGTCACTTCCGCCGGTCGAGCGGTTGCGGGCGGCTTAGGCCACGAGAAGCTCGTCGTCTTGGAATCGACCGTGTACCCGGGGGTCGTTGATGAGGTGCTCAAACCGATACTTGAAGAGCCGGGGTTTACAGCAGGGGTTGATTTTGGACTTGCCTACTGTCCGGAACGATACAATCCCGGAGACGCTGACCACGGTATCAGGGACGTCGTGCGGATCGTCGGCGGCATCACGCCGGAATGGGCTGAAGCAACCGCGCGGTTATACGCAAGCAACGCGAAGGACGTGGTCATTGTCAGGGATATCAGGACAGCTGAAGCCGCCAAAGTCATAGAGAACATTCAGAGGGATCTCAATATCGCGTTGATGAATGAGCTTGCGCTGATCTTTGAACGCCTGCACATCGATATCCTGGATGTCATTAAAGCCGCATCGACGAAGTGGAATTTCAACGTGTATTACCCGGGAGCCGGGGTAGGGGGGCATTGCCTGCCCGTTGACCCGTATTACCTTGTGCATAAGGCTGAAGCCCTGGGGTACCACTCCCAGGTCATCACGGCCGGCAGGGCGATAAACGACTATATGCCCTTCCACGTTTTCCAATTGGTCGTGGACGCCCTGAACGAACAGGAACGCTCCGTGAACGGCTCGAAGATAGCAGTCCTCGGCCTCTCCTATAAAGAGAACGTGGGCGACTCCCGTGAGAGTCCAAGTGCGGTACTCGTTGGGGAGCTTAAGAAGCGGGGGGCTCACGTTCACCTCGTTGACCCTTACGTCGGCGAGCTGGCCCTGCGAGCACTGGCCATTCCCGAAGTGACGGCGTACGAAGCACTCGCCGCGGCCGACGCGCTTGTCCTGATGACGGCACATCGCGATTTCGCTGGGCTCGACCTGCGCAGAATCAAGAACCTTATGCGCACCCCGGTAATTGTCGACGGCCGCCGGTTTTTCGACACAGAGGCCGTCACGAAGTTGGGGTTTGTCTATAGAGGGGTGGGTGCCAACAATGGGTGATGAGCTACGACGTCGTTGCTTGCGAACGCGCCGAATCCTAAGAGTGACGCAGAATAAGGCGGACGGGTGGTTTGTGGAAAGAGTGAAAGCTGTTGTCATCTTTTGATGAACGTTTGAGGTTGTCGCGCGACTATTTAAGAAGCGCCGTTGACGTTGATCGTGCGTGTGAGCCCCTATCGCTTGACGTTTCTCGCGAGGCGAGGCGATCTCATGTGTCCCACAGAGAAAGAGTTCGTCCCCGACAGCGGCTGTATCTTGACGGTGCTCGAACCGGCAACCGCCCGCACACTGGACACGGTTTTTTGGGATAGCCTAACTCGCTGTCGTTGGAGCGTGACCACTCAATATTGCCCAGGCCAAATAGTGGTCGTCGGCGACCGAATATATACCTACGTGTAGATGGCGCGCAAGATGGGATGCGATTTTATCTGTGTACCAAGCGGCGAGCCCACGCGAACGGATAGACGAACTGAGCGAGGATGAGTTCCCGTCGCTCATCGTGGAGGATCTTGGAGACCCGCTGCCATGAGCAATTGAACAGCCGACCCGTTGCCCCCGACTGTAGCGCGCGTGAACTGAAGCGAGTAGATACAAACCTCGCTATCTCGCAGCGTGTGCTTCGCAGTATTCAGATGAAACGCTGCCCGGCGGCGGAAGGTATAGATCCGAACGACTGGCACCTCGCGAGCATGCGGCGAGGGATTATTGCGGTGGCTCATCTCTGCGTTTGTTGTCGTTGCGGCATACTACCAAGCAAATGTCACGCAGCACCTCGACTACCTGCACGAAACGAGGTGTATGGACTACGCAAAGTACGTGGGGCAGAACGTCACGAAAACAGGCACGGTCTCCGCGACAGGCGCAGGGTCATTTCAGCTCAAGGGGTTGTACGACACCTATATGATCTTCTCGTCGCACGCGGTGCAGCGACAGGATGACGTGCCGTCGTCGGTACGCTCCAGCCCGGACGCCAGCTACGCGTGGAGACGATGTTCGTCTCGCCCTAGCTGCTGGGCGTTCTCGTCTATGTCCGCTCCTTTATTGCGCTCATCTTTGTGGCCGTGCTCCTTTTAGTGAACTGGCGGTTTGATTGGCGAGCGTTCGTTATTAGGCCGCGTGAAAAGGGTCGAAAATACGATCAGATCAGCAAAAGAGAGGTGGAGTGAGCAGCCGTGAACTGGATGGCGCATATCGCGTTTGTCTTTATTCTCTGTGTGCTCCTTGCGCTCAGGTGGCCCGAATTTGGCGGGCGTAACACCTTGCTCGTGATGATCGGTGCGGTATTGCCGGATACCTTCAAGTTGCACCTGCCGTTGCCGGATACCTTCAAGTTGCACCTGCCGTTGTAGCTGCTCGGCATTTATGCGCAAGATTCTTTTATGCTATGCTCTTCCAAATCCCGATCGGCACGCTCCTCGTGTGCAGAGTGTGTGCCCTGCTCTTTGAAGAGGGGACACGTGTACGAGTGTTCCTGTTGTTTACCTTCGGAATGGCCACGCACTACGCACTCGACGTGCTGTTAATACACGTAAGTGGCGGGTCCCCGTTACTGTGGCCGCTGAGCTGGGGGATGGCAGCTCCAGTTGGTGCGGCCTGATTATTGGCTGGGAACAACCATCTTGGTGGCGGCCGCACTCCTCTTGTACGGTGCGTTGAAAGTCCGTCGCGATCGGCGTGTCGGACTGGGGGAGCACGTGCACGATGAAACGAGCAGCGACCGTAGGCACGTTTCTTGCGACTACGCCGGCTAACGAGATTACCTATAAAGCGCCGGCTTCAGCGGTGCGCGCGTCTTTGGGCGAAACCGCGCGCAGTGATACGATTGCGTTGCGGTTGAATGGTATCAAAGATGCGTCAGACCCCGCGACGAGCGACGCGTGGATCAAATTCACCCTTGAAGTTGGGACGTATAACCTCACGCTGGCGCCGCCTCCTGGCGAGCGCTACCTTGTCGCGAATGTCACCGCGACGAACGTGCAACCCACGGACGTTCACTTTAGCTACACCGCTTTTGCACTGCTCACGCCCAACGACACCGCGTATTATGCCGGCTTTGCCGTATGTAACACCAGCTGCTGGCACGCGCTTGAAAACCGTACGCTGAGCGCAGGCTTCACGAGCAACCTTTATGTGCTCTTCTCCCTACCGGCAGGAACCAACGCACAAGAAGTCGTTTACACGGCGTCCGACCCGCCGATCGTGATGTCAGCTGCCTGAAACAATCGTCCAGAAACTCATATCCACACATCGTCGGTAAGGAACGTTCTCTCGGATTCATAGGCATCTGAAATAGTCAAACGGCCCTTAATCAAGCTCGCGTTGCCCGGAAGCTTGGCTCACGCCGGAACGCCGCCCCCTATAACATACAGCGAAGATCGAAGCTGCGCACAAAAAATGTGTTTTGCAAACGCCACTTACCTTGCTGCGAAGGCGTCAAGACGTTGGATTCGCCAGTTAGGGTTCCGCTCGCGCCGTGGTCGGTGACGCTGCCAGTGCTGCAGACTGCGTTTTACACACAACGGTGATCGCGTCATCGTCGCGCTTCACCGTTTCGATCACGACTTCCTTGTCGACGTATTCCGTGTAGATGCACGCGATCATGCTACACAGAGGACAGCCGATCTGCTCGCAGACTTGTGGGGCTTCTTCTTCGACGGAACGACACGTCCCTATGTAAGGAGTGCCTTGGAGGCGCACGCTGAGTTCGCCGTCGCTTTGTGAGACAACGGCCTTGTCAGCGAGTTCCAGGCCTTTTACGAGGACGTCTTGCAGCTTGTCGGCGAGCGTGTGGCCGTCCTGCTGTTCACGGTCCTTCTCCGACCCCTGCAAGCCCTCCGTTTCGGTCCGGGCGTCTCTCCAGTCCACCTTCAGGTCGCGTCTCGTGTGCGCAAACAGGTGGTAGCCGAGCGGCTTGAGCAGCACGCCCTCCTGTGCGGGGTTGGCGAGGTCGATCAAAAACGCACGGTCTTCGGCAAGGTGCACTTTTGAGGGCACCTCGTACTCCCGTCTGAGCGGAATGAACAGCTTGACGTTCGTGCCGGTCATCGATGATGGCAGGTACACGCCCCTGTTCTTCACCCGAAGGTCGCGCAGCAGGTCATCAACGACGATGATGCTGCTCAGGTTTAGGTCTTCGGCGACCTTCTGGCTCATGAAACGTCCGGGGTTGAGAAACATGGTGACGGCGCCAACGAACAACGCGCCGATGCCGACCATCAACAGGACGTTGGCGATGGACGACAGGTTGTACAATAGGTATCCGACGAGCGTTATCACCGCCCCAATCGCAAGGAGCGCTACGCCGGTCCTCCGGAATTCCCACTTTCGCGCGAGGTCCAAGTTCTTCTGGTAACGGGCATTCTCCGCCTCAAGCTCGTGAATGCGCTTTCGAAGCCGGTATGAGGTAAGATCATCGGTCGCTTCCATGTCAGGCCTCCATACGGCGTTGCAAGAGTGCCGGTCGGCGGATCCGTGTGAGTGCAAACGCCACGCCGAGCACAATGGCACCTGAAAGCGCCGCCGCCTGAGCCGCCGTGAGCCACTTCGCGTACCCCGCAGCAATGCCTGGCACGAGCGATGCTGCTACGAGAACGGCCGTCATGAGGGCGGGCGCAGCGTATGTGCGGAGTTTCCCAAGGCGGGGAAACGGCGCGATGATCGACGTGAGCAGAAGCAGGCAGAGCGCCTGGTACGCCACGACGGTGGTGAGATCCGCCCTCAGACCAATAGCGCTCAGTTCCGCGATTACCAGCCCGTAAAAGCCGAAGCTCGGTGTATGCCACCGCGTGGCGTACGCCACCCCAAAAGCGGCAAGAGCGGCTGCCCCCGCTAACGTCCCGAGGGTGAGGTGTCCGAGGTCAAGGGCGATGAGCGCGAGCACTGAAATGAGGAGGAGGACCTCAGAGGGGCGTGCAAGCGCCGCTTTGACAGGCTGCGTGATGCCGCTCGGTGCCATTACGCTATCTTCGCCTCCTGCAGTGCTGGAAGCAGCGTTTCGGCGGTGTTCGCCTCGATGACCTTCACGTTGGGGATTTGCTCAAGCTTTCGCATCCGCCTCAGGTGTGCGTCGTAGGCCGCGTAGACCTCCTCAAGCGAGAGAAGCGGATCCGCAAACTGCTCGAATACCTTTGAAAAGAGTGCGACGACGTGCACGCGGGCTCCGCGGCTTGCCGCGAGACGTAAACCCTCAGTAAGCGGGCTGAAGTCGTTTTCGAGGTCAGAAACGACCACGATGCTTGATTGGCCCTGTGCGCGTTTGAGTGAAGCGGCTATCGCGCGGAATGCCGGAGCGCGCTTCAGGCTGCGCATGTAGCCCTCGCCCCGCGCGTACATGTAGGAAACGACGTGTCGGAAGTGTCTGATGTCCTCGTCGCTCTCCTCGTCCTCGGTCTCTGCGAAGTGCCGCTTGACGCGCACCACGTCGGCCCCCGTCACGTCGAGCTTTGCGCGCGGGGCGCGCAGGGGAATGCTCGGCTCGAGCTCGTTGAGTGACCGGACGACGCTCGACGCGTGCGGCAGCGATAGGTCGGCCAGGAGGCTCGTGGCAACCCCTTGGTCATCGTAGGTGACAAGGCCGATCCGGTTCCCCCTGGCGATCGCTGACTTGACGACGTGGCTCGCAACGTTGACCGCAAAATCGAGCTCCGTTGCGCCTGGTGGCCCGCGGGCCATCGTCCCGCCCTGGTCGATGATGAGGCTGACGCTCACGTTTCCGCCTATGGCCGCGTCGACCTCCGCGAGGAACTCCTTTGTCATGAGCTGGTTGAGCCTTGCCGACGCCTTCCAGTGAATGCGCTTGAGCGGGTCGCCCACGGCGAAGGGGCGAATGTGCGAGAGGTCGACTCCGCTGCCAGTGAGGCGCGTGCGGTACAGCGCTGGAACCGACGCGCTTGTCACGCCGCGAGCCCCTCCCGGCCCGCCGGCGCCGCCTTCGACGCTTACGGCGTAGGGAGCCTGCTGCACCACGCGGGGGGCGGCGCCTAGGTCGACCGTGTGCGTAAACAAGCCGTTGGTGACGGTGAGGGTGGCACGCCCGATCTGCGCGCTCTGCCTGCTCGCCATCATGAGCGTATACCGCCACGTCGCCGTCTGGCCTGCCGTCAGCGCGAGGTCGGCGCTGTTCGTTCCTTCCACGAGTTCGGCGACGCGAGGCAGCACATCAGTAAAGCGTCCCTCGACGGGCGTCGCTGAAGAGACGGTTACGTCGATGGTGACTGTTCCGCCCCGTCGCACCACGGGTTTGTCCGCGGTTCGCTGCACGTCAAGATTCAGCGCCGCGACCGACGCCTGGAACGCGAGGAAGCGCCAGACGACATAGAGCGCAAGCGCGAAGCCTGCTCCCGCGTAGAACCACGCATCGAGGAGCGCCCCGAACGCGACAAAGAGCGCAGCAAGCGCGAGCAGGAGGTGCGTGAGACGGGTTGTCTTCATGATTATGAGCGCTTACTTTGGCTATTCAGCGCGAGGGCCGCGCCTCCATAAGGATTGCGGCGATCACGTCTTCGAGCGTGACGCCTTCAATTTCCGACTCGGGGGAGATGAGCATGCGATGATTGAGCACGTCGTATGCGATCGCTTTCACGTCATCGGGTATAACGTAATCCCGGCCGCGTATCGCCGCGCGAACCCTCGACATGCCGAGCAGCGCGATCGACGCTCGCGGGCTTGCAGGGAGCATGAGATCCTTGTGATTGCGGGTGCTGACGACAATGTCCCTGATGTATTCAAGCACCTTCCCGTCAACGTAGACGTTTTTAACGACGTCGATCATGCGAAGGATAGCCTCGCGGTCGGTGACCTGGGCTATACCGAGCGTTTCTCCCAGCTTTACGTTTAGGATCTGGAGTTCCTCGTCAGTGCTCGGGTAATCGAGCGTCATTTTGACGTAGAAACGATCGAGCTGCACTAGAGGAAGGGAGAAGGTCCCTTCAAGATTGACCATCGTTTGCGTGGCTAAGACCATAAAGGGCTTTTCGAGCGGGAACGTCGTGCCCTCGATCGTGACGCTCCATTCCTCCATTGCCTCGAGGAGCGCTGACTGCGTGCGCGGCGTTGCGCGGTTGAGCTCGTCGATCATGACGATGTTGGCGAAGATGCCCCCCTTGCGCACGTAGAACTCGCTAGTCTTCTGGTCGAACACGTAGCTCCCGGTGATGTCCGCAGGGAGCAGGTCGGGTGTGAACTGCTGGCGGTTGAACGTGCAGCCCAGCGTCTGCGCGAAGAGCTTCGTTATTATGGTTTTGGCAAGGCCCGGGTTGCCCTCAACGAGGATGTGCCCCTCAGCGAGGAGACACGTAAAGAGCGTCTCTATAAGCTCATCTTTCCCCACGATCACGCGATGGAGCTCATCCTTGATGCGCTGTGCCGTGTCGGCGATCATGTCGATGCCGAGGGGCCTTGGGACGTCGTTCAAGTCACTTTCAATTGCCACGCTTCATTCTCCGCCGTTGCTGTAGTTGTTTCAGGAACCCCTTGAGGCGCGCCCGGCGCCATTCGGGGTGAGCTCTGACGATATCGGAAATTACGGCCTCTTCGTTCATGGGCAACTCGTTCGGTGCGGGGCCCAAATCCTTCCTCTGCCGCCGCCGGACAAGCGCAGTCGCGTTGATGCCGATCACAAAGGCTGCAGTAAAGAGAACGACAACGGTGTATTTTATTGTATCGTCTGCGTTGATGCGGTCGTACAGGAGATTCCACACAGGCGGCGACGCGCGGTGCGACTCGTCGAACACGATCGGTACGGCCTTGTCACCCCCCGTCAAGTTCGCAAGCATGCTCGTCAAGAGCTGCTGGTTGTCCGCTTGGCTGAGCATCCCGTTGATGAAAACGCTCGGGTCGGAGAGTAGGACGATGCGTCCGTTGCCATAGTCGAGCGTGGCAAGGACCGGGCGCGCGCCACTAGTCGAGTTGACTATTGCTCCACCACCTGCAGGAGTCGACAGGTAGCTCGTCGGCGCGCTTCGGGCGAGCACCGTGACGTTACCGCCTGATATGTCGAGGACCGTCCCGTAGTTGAAGTAGAGCATGTTTACGCCGGCGGTGAGATCCGATGCGTTGATGTCCGTGATGAGCGGGTGCGCCGCGTCGACCCCCTTGCTCACGTTATCCTCAAGGAGCGAGCCGTTGAAGCGCGCTGCGTCCGAGACCCCGAGTGCGCTGAGCACGGCGTTGCCGTTGCCAAAGTCGTTGGCGAGTACGAGAACGCCGCCGTTTTGGACGAATGACTGAAGGACGCTTGCGTCCCCACCTGCGAAGCCCACTGAGGTGTTTGGGTTGAGCATGACGAACACGCCGTTGCCAGAGCTCCCAATCTCGCTGAGCGTAAAGACGGAGCGCGTAGTGTAGCCGTCGCGGGAGGCGAGGGCCTTTGCGTCTGAGGCGCCGTTCCACGCCGTATTGTACGAGCTAAAGTCCTCTTTGGTCGTGTTGAGGAGCGGCACGCTGACGAGAAGTGCGACAGCGACGACGGCCGCGATGAGCGCGTAGCTCAGCTTCACGTGCTCTCCTCTGCGCCGCTGACGTGGCGGCGCAGGGACGCAAAGGCGCTCAAGAGAGCTTCTCGCTGCGCGTCCGCGAACGTCCGATCACCGAAGTTGGCGAGTTCGTACGACATGGTCAACTGCCGCAGTGCGAGGCGCGTATCAGCGTCACTGAAGGCTGCGACGACGGCCCAGCTCTTCTCCCAGTGTGTCATGTGCGCGGCAATGCGGATGTGCGCGACGACAGCGAGCGACGTCACGGCCGCTTCAAATAGCGCTTTCGTAGCGTTCTCATCGTCAGCACGGGCAAATGCTTCGCGGGCCTCACCAAGAACCTCGTCCCAGTCGCTGATACGTTGTGGCGCTCCTGGCGCGCGCGCGAGGGGAACCACCACCACAATTGGTCGTGCCTCCCTCGCCGGCTGCACAACGGGAGCAGCCACCTCTCCTTTTGCAACGGGTGCCCGTCGGAGGTAGCCGCCGCGGTACAGAAAGACGACGAGGAGCGCGGCGAGCAAAAGCCCTATGATGATGCCGAACAGGCCAGTCAAATCAGCGGGCACGCGCGCTACGGAACTCATAGCAGACCTTAGTGGCTGGCCGCTTGGGTCAAATACCGTATAAGCGGTGACGCCCCCTGACAACGCTGACATGTAGAGCGGCAATGATGGAACGGAGAACGAGTAGCTGCCGTTCTGATCGGTTCGAGCGCTTGTGACGTTCCTACCGCCTACGGAGAACATCACCGTAGCGTTGGCAACCGGTCCGGTAGCCGTGGTAAGCGTCCCTCTCGCCTGCACGTTGCTGCCCAACGCAATGCTGGGCGACAGGAAGCTGAGCGTGTTGCTTACCGGCGACGCGGCAACGGAAAAGTTGATCGGCGCGCTTTGCGCAGGTTTATAAGGCGCGTCGACGGGCGTGTATTGAGCGAACGCGACGTGTGCGCCTGGTGCGATAGTGAGGATAGGGAGCTTATAAGCGAATGACCCGTTTGCAGCCGTCGTCATTCTTGCCGCAACCCTGTTGTCAACGTGCAAATCGACCGTGCCGTTGAACACCCCCGATTGATTGCCCTGGAGGCCGCCCGCGAGCACGAGCGTGTCGCCATAGATCGCGTTGTTTGCGCTCTCGGTGAGCGTTAGGGTCGGGGTCACGAAGACCACCGCCGTGACGTTAGCGACGCGGCCGTTCACCTGCGCGGCATACGCGTTCAAGAGCGCCGTGGCATTGCCGTACTGCTCGAGTTTGAGTCCGTTTTGAGCGGCAATAGCGTAGATATCTGCGTTCTGCCCGTTTATGGTCCCCCCGAGCCCCGTAAGGGCGTCGCCGAGCGCCTTCATCTCGAGCGTGTTTTCGATAGAGGCGTTGCCCAGCGGGACAGCCGCGAGAAGTCCGGATTCATTAGCGCTCAATGCGTTGAATCGTTGCGCATCGGCGATGAGAAGCGTGAAAGAGCTTTGTGACGCGTGCATGGCATCGATGGCCGGGCTCTCCTGCCCGACGTTCGCCGATGAGGTGATCTGGTCGATTGTGCTGCTGTAGTGAGCAAGCAGCGCGCTCGCGTTGGAGAAGTTGCCTGTGGTGACGTTCGCGAGGATACCGTTCGCATCAGCCGCGAGAGAGGCAAAGAGCGGCAGCTGAGTGGGAAAGTCAAATTCGCCGCTCGGCGGATTGAGTTCAGTATGTGAGGGGAAGCTCTGTGCCAACGCGCATGGTGTTGCAAAGACGAGCAAAACGACTGAGAGAAAGCATAAAACCTGAGCTTCTCGTCTGAAACCGCGCATCTGTCACCTGATGAGTAAAAAAAGACCACTGACAATCCAGCGATTAGTATCGTCAAAGCAGTATAAAAAAGCTCGTTTGTGCGCGTCTAAGAACAAACAAACCCCGCACTCAGTTACCCCTGGGAATAGCGAAAGGATTAAACGACTCTGCGACAGAGGAGACAGTGCACGCATCGTGTGTGTGCGTTGAAAACCAACGCCGCAGGGCCGGCGGCATCGGCTTTGTCCCGCTTGCCTCCGACCACGGTTGACTGTTCGATAAGAGATGTGTCGCATACACGATTGCGCTTAGGTTGTGGAAGCTACTCTTGATCAAAACCACGACCCTTGCGCAATGACTGTAAGGCCGTTGCTGAAATAGCTTGACTTCCACGCTTCATTTTAGCCGCAAGAATACCAATGAGGGGCGGAGCCAACTCGATGATTCACTGACGAACCGCCTGTTACCAAACGGCGTCTGTGAGCGCCGCGCGCTTTGGCATCTTTTGGCTGCAACGAGACCATTCAAAAAGAGGGACAGAAGAAAAGCGAGGTGCCGAACAGCGTGCCCCCCATACGCTTTCCCAAGTCAGAGAGCTATGAAAGAAGCACGCTTGAAGGCTGAAAAGCGTTGTTAACAAAAGTAGTCTCAAAGGAGTGCCCTTCTCGCTTCTTCCACTCGGCGGCGCTACCGTAGTATAACCACTGCCCTTTGGTAGAGTATAATGAAAAACACTACAACGCAGATCACGATAAATACGACGAGATTCCTTCGCCAAGAAGCGTGGAGGAAAGCGGGTTGGGTCAATTCGACTAGCGCAAGGAATTCAATGATTATGAGAACAAGAAAAATCTCAAGCGCGTGGATGTTCAATAACACCAAAATAGAGATGGTAATAAAGATCAGTACTAGCAGCCCATAGACAAAGCGCTGCGTCTGATTGATGATCATAGTATCCTATTTGAGATCTCGCTACATCGTGCTGGACGTGATGTTAGATAAAAGTGCCTCTTTTGAGGAGGTGGCCTGCTTGACGTTCCGTAAGACACGGAAACGGTTGCAGCTGAAACGGGATATACGCAAGGCACGTGCGAGCCTTTTCAACCACGCACAGGTTGTCATTTGAAGTCTCACGTAGAGCTATTTTTATATTCAAGCCGGCGCGCCTTTAGGATTGGACATTTACAGCGACGAGCAGCCCGATTGGTTAGGGCGAAATATCTGACACTGCGTCCGCCGTAGCTTCGTCGTGCGAATGTATCGCTTCTTTTAAGGAGTTTACCGAATCTGGAATATCATGCTTCCAAGCGCCGATTGTGATCATCGACGATTTTTCATGAAGCCATGCCCTACGGGGAGGCAGGGTTGGTATTGTGCGGAATGATTAACAGAACTCGTATATCCAATCAAAGCGATTTTTTTCTAACAAGACAATAAGCTAATGTGTTTCCTCAAATCCGCCTTTGACTCGACTAGAAGCAACCAAATATTTGCCTACGAAGTCTATCTGCCGCGGTGATAAGCTGACGAGCAGCCAAAAACTACTCCTTTACGCTATATTCACGACAAAAGACACGTCATCGACCGCGATTTACGCGTGTTATGATAAGGTTATCAGCGACGGCACGAACGGATCCAAGTTAACGACAAAATGGCTGTCGTAGCACAAATATCTCGCGCTATGTCATTAAGGGAGACGCACGTCACTTACCCTTCACAGCCCAATCTTTTGATACTGTGTTGATGATAAACGTACTCGAGCACACTGATGATTTGAGTGCTTTGCAAGAGGCGTATCGGGTCTGTCGGAAAAATGTCGTTTTTTCTGTTCCCCACGAAAAGGAGGAGGAGCTCGGGCACTACAATATTACCTATCATCCTTATGTTGATCCAACACATTTGCGCTATTACACTATGGAACGGGTAACCGCCACGTTTGCCGATGCCGGATTCACAATGGACGAAATCTGCTTTGACGGTCCTATCAACTCACTGGGGCTGTTCTTACGGGCCTTACATCTCCCGCGTCTTCTTAGTATTGGAGTTGGAATTACGGTTAATAGAATTCCGGGAATCAAGAAATACTATATGAATATCGAAGGGGTAGCATCAAGAGACGCAACTTTCCGGGTGAGCCTTAATCCTAATTTTGAAAAATAGAGAAGAAAATGAGAGTTACAATTGCTGTTTGACGGCAATTAAAAGGGCGTAATTATTCATATTCACGACATTTTTTTTACGAAGCGAATATCCCAGAGAGTGGCTGTTTGATCACCGTGTTGGAATGAGCAATATCTTGTCCAAGCATTTCTGTTGTTTAAAGATAGTTTTGAGGTGTTGTGGGCGGGAAGTTACATGCACTTAAACAATCCTGATGCACTAGAAAAGGCATTCAGTTCCTACTCAAGGGACAAATCCGGTCCCTGTAGTTTTGGATTAAGAAAACAAGATAGATAAACTCTCGGCACAAGCGAAGCGCTCAGAGATTATTTTCGCCAATTCAGGAGCTCGAGCCGCTCCTTTTCCAATGACAGCCCAAAGACATTTGTATTGATTGGTATGCAACGGGTGAAAAATGCAATGTGTCTGCCAATCTCCATCGACGGACGACGTTCGTTCGATCCGGAGCAGATGCAACAGAACGGGTTCTGGTTCTCATATCTAGGCATTGGAGCAGCAAAAAACGCGCAAAGATGTATCAGGCCGAAATCTACTTTAATTAATTGCGAAATCTACTTTAATTAATTGACCTAACAACTATTTGTTATGACCGAAATTGTTGATTCAGAAGGGAAATTAGTTGCCATTGTAATCGCTTCTGAATATAAAAACAATGGCATTGAGTTCTTTACGCCTGGGGATTTTTCACAGCAACTTGCTTGTATGTGCCACCCCAAAGACAAAATAATACCCCCTCATAAACATAAAATTCACACTCGCCAAGTGCACTTGACTCAAGAGGTCTTGTTACTTCGGAGCGGCAAAGTCAAAACTGATCTATACGATGAAGATGACAGCTACATCGCTAGCGTCGTCCTAAACACGGGCGATGTGATCATGCTCGTTTCAGGCGGACATAGTTTTACTATGCTTGAGCCTTCTGAACTAATTGAAGTAAAACAGGGGCCCTACATGGGAGATCTTGACAAAGTATCTTTGACTCCAAAAAAGGGGAGTGTGTAGGTTAGAGCTGTGGCAGTACGCAGGCCTATACCTGTCAATGAACCTAAATTAGACGGCCGCGAGAGCGAGTACCTCCTTAAATGCATCACGAGTGGCTGGATATCATCAGAAGGTCCTTTTGTTGGCGATTTTGAAAGACTTTTTTCGAGCTATGTTGGAGGTCAATACGGCACTGCGGTATGTAATGGAACTGCCGCTCTTGAGACCGCGCTGTTCGCGCTTGGTATCCAAAGCGGGGACGAAATCATAATGCCCTCATTTACGATAATATCTTGCGCCGTTGCAGCTCTACGGCTCGGGGCAAAACCAGTTTTTGTTGATATCAATCGCGAAACGTGGAACATGGATACCTCGCAAGTTGAGTCAAAAGTTACATCAAAAACCAAGGCCATCATGCCAGTTCATATCTTTGGACACCCCGTCGATATGGATCCACTTTTTGATATTGCTGATGCCTACAAGCTAAAAATAATAGAAGATGCGGCAGAAGCACACGGTGCCCAATACTTAAGCAAGACAAACACACATACGTGGCTTAAGTGTGGGGCTATGGGCGATGTGGCGTGTTTTTCCTTCTACGCAAATAAAATTATTACAACCGGCGAGGGGGGCATGGTCGTAACCAACGATCCTGCAATTGCAAAGCGGGCAGCTTCTTACAGGAACCTCTGCTTCAAACCTGAACGGCGATTTTACCATACAGAGCTCTGCTACAACTTTCGCATGACGAACCTGCAGGCGGCAGTAGGTTTGGCACAATTAGAGCGCATTGAAGAGTTCATAGCTATAAAACGATCATTAGGCGAATATTACCGAGATAAATTATCACGCGTGCCAGGCATACGCTTTCAAGTAGAAAAACCGTATGCGAAATGCGTCTATTGGATGTACGCAATTGAGATTGATGAAGCAACAGAGTTGACGGCAGACTTGGTGCTGCAAAGATTGGGTCAATACGGAATCGGTGCACGGCCATTTTTTATGGGGCTGCACGCACAGCCTATTCTTCAGGAGCTTGGAGTGACAACTGGTGAGCATTTCCCGCATACGGACAAGGCCTACAAGCAGGGACTTTATTTGCCATCCGGTTTAACGTTGACTAGAACCCAAATAGACGTCGTATCTGAAGCTATGCAAGAAATAATGGCGAACAATTAACCGTGACACCTTTTGGCAATTATTCGAATTACTACGATTTGATCTACGGTCAGAAAGATTACCGAGCTGAAGTGTCCTATCTCATAGAGCTCATCGACAAGTACCCCGGCCGCCACGTGAAATCGATCCTCGATCTCGGATGTGGAACTTGTGGACACGCATTCTTGTTGGCTGAGCGCGGGTATGAAGTAACAGGGGTAGATAGATCGGAGTCTATGCTTGCCATAGCCCGTAATAAGGGGGAGAGATCACAAGCTCAACTGGAGTTCATTAATGGGGACATCCGAAATGTACGTTTAGAGAAAAAATTCGACGCAGTTATTTCTATGTTTGCCGTCATGGGGTATCAAACGACCAATGACGATTTTGAGAGAACGCTGCGCAATTCATCCAAGTATCTTAAAAAAAATGGGCTACTAGTTTTTGACGTATGGTTTGGTCCTGCAGTTATCGCACAAAAACCCACAGATAGGATGTTATCCATAGACCACTATGGCGATAAAATAATCAGATTCAGTCATCCAGAACTCGATATCATGCACCATAGAGTGGTAGTGCACTATACCGTATTACGAATTAAAAAGGATGTATGCGTTGATTGTGTCAACGAAGAGCACGTGATGCGTTTCTTTTTCCCTTTGGAACTTGAGTATTTCTTGCAAACCACCGGCTATCGGCTCCTTGCGATCGTGCCATTTATGGAAAAGGAAAGAACTCCGACTGAATGTGATTGGAACGTCACGGTGATCGCCCGACGATCATGATAATGCTATGTATATCTTCGCATAGATTTACCTCTATAGCCGTGCGACTGACAGAGCTGACGCCGTATATTAAATTTCACAACGTTAAAGTTCGATAAATGATGCCGAATAGAGAAAAAGAGAAGAAAATACTCCTTTTTAACTTAAGCCTGAGGTTGATCGGGGGTGCGGAGAAGGTCTTGTTGGAAGAAGCCAAATATTTTGAGTCACAACGCATCCAAACATATGTTTTAACGTTCACGTTTAATAATGACGTTCTGTTTCACAACGTATATGACTCATATATCGAACAAATCGGTATCACCAAAGATAATAAAAACGTAGTGGCACGCGCGGTGGAATTTTTAAGAAAAAGCTACGCACTGCGACGACGCATCCGCCAGATTCAACCAGATGCAATACTTGGTTCAAACATTTGGGATTGCATTATTTTGTATTTTGCAACTTTGTTTACCCCCTTTACGTATTCAACTCATGTCCACGGCACTATTTTTTGGCTCCCATATGACCTAAAGTACGCAAGAATCCATCGAGGCGTGTTTGCCGAGATCAGGACATCCGTGAAAGGCCATCAAGAGTTTATTCCAATAGACGCTCCCAAATCCAATTTGCTGCGTAAGACTCAAAACGAGTTTTTAGCCGTGCTCGTCTGGATAGCGGTAAGGAAGGCTAAAAAAATATTTGTCTTATCAAATCAAATGAAGTGGGAAGTCTATAAGCTCTATGCGAAACAGGCTGTAGTCTTGAGAGGTGCTTTTTCAGAAAAAATGCTCACTTACACCCCACACCATAACCTCAAACAGGATTTGGAGATTGATGGAAGGGTGATATTAAACGTCAATCGATTAGAATTTCGAAAAAGAGTTGATCTCCTCATTAACTCATTCAAGCTGATTTGCAGTAAATATGAGGATGTCTGGTTAGTGATCGCTGGGCTAGGATGGGATGGGGAGAAGCTCAAGAAACTTGCACACGAATTAGGCATTGAAAATCGCGTTAAATTCATTGGCGCAGTCGATGAGCATTATAAGTGGGATTGTATCGCCTCGTGCGATGTGTTTGCACACCCAATGTGGGCAGATTTTGCGATAGCAGCATTCGAACCGTTAGCGCTGCAAAAAAAGGTGGTGTGGAGCTCTGACGTAGAGGTAGATGATAAGCTAGCTAAAAACAGGCATATTTTCCGTGCTGATTCCAATCCAATTGATTTCGCTAAAGCTTTAGAGCAGGCGCTGAATACGACTGTTGACGAAATAAACGACGTCTCTGAATATACGTGGGAAACTTATTGCGGCCGCGTCTTAGATGAACTTTGTCGATGAATACTCAGTAAATGATTTGACATAAATCATCGCACGGACAGGTAAAACTGGGGAATGAACGCTTAACAGACACCTGATACCAGGCTTGCGAGTGCGAAACGTCGATGTGAAAGTATTGCACCATTTTGCATTAAACCGACCAAACACAAAGTTTTTTTGTGCAGTCTGCTGTTGAAGCGTGTGATAAAAGAGGAGCCGATCTCTCTCATACGCAATGTAGATAACCTCGGACCGTTTCTCTTTCGGCACCGGAACCTACGAGCCAAAAAAGTGCTCACCGTTTGCGATATTTCATCGGTTATGCTGCCGTCACTTTATGAAAGGTTTGGACTACCACCTCTTAAAGTTATAGCGTGCAACGGTCCGGTCTTGCTCTCAGACACAAGTTCGGTGAGAGAAGTTGCGGGGGATGCAGAGCTATATATAGATAATCCGCTAAGCTGCGAAGATGTTTCAGAAAATATTCTCGAGATAATAAATAACCAGAGTTTGCGTGAAAGTGTAAGATCCAAGGGCTTTGAACAAGCACATAGATTCAGCTGGGAAACAACCGTTCAAAAGACCATAAACGCATACGGTTCCATTCCATAGTAAAAAGAGTAAGAACTCTTCGTGAATCTAAAGGAGTGTGCGGCGATGAAAGAAAAAGTCATATTAGCCAATACGCATTCTTTCTCTTCTTTTTTGCCTGAATTTCGAGTAAAAAAAGAAATCAACGAACTTCCTTACGGTGGGGGGTGGCACGTTCGACTCGCTCAACAGATTGCAAAGAGCACGGACAGATATGACTTAGAGTGTTGGAGCATTGAAAAGCAGTTGAAAAAAGAATTTGTAACTAAGGACGATAATATACTTTATCGATTCTTCCCCGCACAATATATCGGATCAAAGCGAATCAACCTCGGCGAGGTTTCCTGGCCATTATTGCGAGAATTGCTCATCGAAGTGAAAAAACAGAATTCGCTCATACACTTGCACTCGGCATTTACTTGGACAACTGTTTTTGCATCGCTCTACATCAAAAAAACTCCGATATTGGTTCAATGCCACGAAGATAGATCGCTCCTGCAGCTCTTTTTGGAAACTCCGGAAAGGAATAGGTACTATTATTTGGCATCTTACTTGTTAAAAGTATTCTTTTTCGAAAGAGCCTTAAAAAAACGCATCGACTGTTTCCTTGTTCTCAATAAGTCTGCTGCAAGATACTTTTCACGCTTGGTTGGAGCAGAAAAAGTTCACATCTCGACAATGGGAATCGATTTCTCTGTTTATAGGAGAATCGACAAGAACAGAGCCAGAGACGACTTAGGTTTAGATTCCGACAAGAAGTACGTATTGTGCGTCGGTGCAATGGTTCCGAGAAAAGGATTAGACTATTTGATTCGATCCATCCCAACCATAAGCGAGAAACTGCCCAATACAGAACTGCTTTTAGTTGGAGAGGGATACTGCAAAAAGCAACTTCAACTTTTAGCCCAGAAGCTACACATTCAGGATAAGATTCATTTCATTCCAGCAGTTGACTCTGAACCCAGGATTCCCGATGAGAAATTGCCGCTTTACTATAATGCAGCTGATGTGTTTGTTCTGCCGTCTCTAATTGAAGGATTAGGGGTCGTGGGGATCGAAGCTATGGCGTGCGAAACACCTTTTATCGGAACCAACGTCGAGGGAATACCAAGTCTGGTCGAGCAGTTTGAAGCAGGCTTGTTGATCCCGCCGAGGGATTCCAATGCAATTGCGAGCGCAGTAATCAAAGTTCTTGAAGACGGTGCAACGTTCAGCTCAAACAGAGAACGCGCGAAAAACTACTTTGATTGGCACAACGTGGCGAAAAAAAATATCGATGTTTATGATGTTCTTTTTGATAGATATTACGGCGCCCGCAAATAGGAACGTAGTACAGAATGATGTCTGCCGTCCTATGGAACGACAGAGTGTAAGCTGGCGACAGAGGTTGATGTTTATCTCTGGGTGAGTGGCACGTAGCGGTTTTAGCAATCCCAAATGATTAACATTCTGTGGTAAGCCATTCCAGTAGTAGATCCCAATAAAGGCTTCATTAATCAGTAATAATCCGTGAGAGACGATGCACGCAAATATTATCAACAATATATTCTTGTCTAGGTGTAATTTCAGGTGCCGTCGATTGCCATAGCTATTATTAAAAGTGGCTCCAAACATGGCTGAAAAAATGCTTTTGCTATTCTATATATAAGCTCTGCAATAGACTCTTCGTAGCGAAATTCTTATGTTCAAAAAATCGCGTAGTAGCGGCTGGTAGCGGGGCTAACAAAATGACTGTGCATTTGAATAATAGACCGGACTTCACTGATAGGAGTCAAGCAAAAGTGGTAATCTTGAGCGGGGGCTGCAGATAGAATGCCAGCCTAGCTTCAAATTCCGAAACAAATCTCTTAACTAAAAATCAAACTAGGCATCAGCCAATTTCACTGACTGTTCTGCATTTAACATGCGGCCCGTAATTAAATAATTTTTCTGCGATAAATTTTTCACCCGCTTTACCTAGCCCGTGGAACTCTTTAGTTTCGTGAATATTTCCTATCTTAGCTGACTTAGAGTGTTTCTCCATCTAAAGACTTTATCTTGATTATTCAATTATTTCTAATAACGAATCACAAACGAAATCAGCATCTTCTCTAGTTAAATTGAGTGCTGAAGGCAGAGAGATACCCCACTTTTCTACTTTTTCGGCCTCGTGATTTGGAAATCTCGCTTCAAAAACCGGGAACCTGCTCATTCTCGGGAATCCGGGACGGCACTCGATATTCAAAGCCTTTAGTTTTTCTAAAACCTCATCTCTTGATACAGACAAGCTGTCTTGTAAAAGAATCGAAGGATAACAATAATTACTCTTACAATCTTTCTTTTCTTTAATAATTTTTAAACCCTGGACATCCTTAAGACGTTCATAATACCAGCTAAAGATTTCTCTTTTTTTAGCAACTAATTCATCGATTCTTTCTACCTGAGCCAAGGCAAGTGCTGCGGTTAAATTTGCTATCGTATATTTATACCCAAGCATATCTGACCAAAATACGGCTTTTGAATCCGTCCTGCCCATCGAAGCCAGCAACGATGCTTTTTTATAGATACCTTCATCATTGGTCACAAAAATTCCGCCTTCTCCGCTTACGGCAATCTTTGCACCGTGAAAACTAAAACATCCTATATCCCCGAAGGTTCCGGTTTTTTGACCCTTAAACTCTGACCCTAAAGAAGGCGCCGCATCCTCGATAACCCGCAGATTATATTCTTTCGCTATATCCATAATTTCATCCATTTGGGCTGGGTGGCCAAAAGAATGCACCAGCATAATCGCTTTGGTCTTACTAGTGATCGCTTTTTTTATTGCCTGCGGATCAATACACCACGAATCCGGATCGATATCTACAAATACAGGCTTGGCTCCGGTATAACTGATTGCGTAAGCCGTAGCAACCCAGCTGAAATCAGTACATATTACTTCATCGGTATCCCTAAGACCCAAAGTTGCAGTGGCTAAATGTAGCGCCAGAGTACAGTTCTGAGTGGCGATGCCAAACTTGACCCCCAGATAGCTTGTTACTGCCTTTTCTAGCTTCTTAATATGAATATTATAGGTCTCATACCAACCGTTTTTTGTAGCATCAACAACGTAATCTATCTCTTTTTGAGTAATCGAAGGGCCGGCAAAACTAATTTTTTTAAGCATAGGCGTTTTACGTAAGGCTTTCTTGACGAAAAAGTTTGACTTGCGTTGAAAAAATTGAGGTGTTTGTGGACAATTTTAACAAAGCCTTAAACATACTACTTAACCTTTTTTCTTTTTTCCATCCTTAAAAACCTCTTCCAATGCGCCGCCTTTTTTGGAAAAGCAAAATATGAAGATTGTTCCCGCTGTGACCGTGATAAAGAGCTTCTCTCGGAACCGAAACAACAGACGCCTCTTTTTCTGAAGCGGCAAACGGCTTTATCTTTACTGGTTTTCCCGGGTCAAATTTAAAGTATCAACCTAAACATTATCAGCCCTCTTAAAGACGAAAGCTTCAAGTCTGCGATATTCAAAGCCTAGCATATTCTATCGCACTTTAACAGATAATCTCGGCAAAGCGCGGAATAGAACTTATCATCTAAAATTTCGATCCCCTTACATACCCCAAATAGCGGCGGAGCTGGAGCGCAACATAAATCAGATTATTTACATATCGGATCACCGTGGCCCACTTTTCGTCACCAACACAATATCCCATTCGCCAAATAGCGGCGGAGCTGGAGCGCAACATAAATCAGATTATTTACATATCGGATCACCGTGGCCCACTTTTCGTCACCAACACAATATCCCATTCGCCAGCTAGCGATGCTAAAAGTCTTGTAACACCCTGAAATAGTCTCGTTCTATCCTTAATCTCGGGTAGTGATTCGGCGCAGATGTTTTTTAGCCCGTTATAAATAAAAAATTTATATGTCTCATTGGAAAAAAATCATGTTTTATGCTGAATCGGCGATATCTTCAAGTTCTCTTTGAGATCCCTTGTCACAAGGATTAGCTGTGTGTCAATTATAGCACCCTTTGTTTTCTCGGTCACTGTTTTTTCAAGTCGCTTAAATCGATTTCCAGTCTGGCGGCATTAATTTTGCAAACAGGGCTTTCCCCCAACCGCCAAAATTGTATGATACAATACCCATAACATGGCTAAAATAGATATGTCATCATCGGATTAAGCAAAGCGAAACAACCGAATAAAAGAGCAGTAGCGATTAGAGAACTAGCGATTAGAAAACATTTGTATTTTATCGGGATGCGCTTGGATATTATTGTTCTTTTTCATCTTTTTGGTAATTGAACGTCTCAACTCGTTAATTCCAGCATCGAGTATATGATTTAGACCTTTGTCCAGTGTTTCCTTAGCACCATTCTTTGCGGCAAAGGAAGACCAAGCACAAACCATTTGCGATAAGTCATACCCCCCGATCGTATTCAATAAAGCAATATTGCGTATTTCCGATTGAACGATTAGTGTTGAACGCTTGTTGACAGCTAAACTCATCAGACTTCCCCTTTTCAACTACTTCAACTGCTCATTGTTTTTTAGGCCTCAGCCCGATTCCATGACTATGTAATACCTCGCCGCTTCCCCTTCATAGTCTTGCGGGGCTTCCGACCATTCCAAACCATCACGACCGCTAACCTGTATTAAAGGAATCCGAGAAACCTCCTCGTACCCTAATTTCTGATAAAACCTGATCGCGCTCAAGTTGTCCGACAATACTTTCAAAGTGTAGCCTCTAAGCTTAAGATTTCGTCTCCCCCAGTCCGTCATACCCCTGACTGCACAACCCATTATGCCCGGGAAATCCTTTTCCCCGCGCAATATATTGTCAATCTCACAAGTTCGCTTGTCAAAATTAAACCTAAACAACCCTACATGGCCGATATACTTGCCGGATATTTCGATAATAAAAAGCATCCTATCCGGCACTTCAACGAGCTTATCAATAAACCACTTAGTTGTTCTTTCGGTAGAAATTGGAAACTGAGAAAGGTAATAAGCCTCATTTTCTTTGCGCCACCTCCCGAGAAGCTCCATCAAATCCGGGTTTTTAGCGCATTCCGAAGTTAATAAGATGATTACAAATCTCAAATCCGAACACGAGCATTTTATAGATGTGCGGCCAAAACGCCCATGTTTTAACTTTTGTATTTTCGTTAGGGTTAAACTCTTAAAATCATCTTTGAACGCATTCTCCATCTGTGTACGCTAGCGGCATAACCGTCCGTTCTTTATTAAATTCCTTGCGCGGCAAAAAATCGCCCTGTTTCTATACAATCACCAGAGTAGCGTTAGGGGTCTGATTTGCGTTTCCTATTAGCGATTTACTTATGCTAAGCAGACTGAATATACTGTTTGTTATTATTTAGGCTTGATTTTGTTATCTATCTTTTGCTCCGGCTGAAATGATGCGTTTCGTTTTCCGCCCTTTTGATAACGTGCAGAAAGAAAGCCCGAATTGCTAACTGAAAAAAAAACACTAATCTATCTCGTTTTCAGTGTACATCTCAAAGGACATTTTCAGCACAAGGACTCACTGAGCTTGGTATATTGCTCAATATGTTCTACGCGCTGGTCAAAAACTTCTTCATCACACAAGGTGTCAGTCTTGTATTCCTCGATCGCAAACTGGATATTTTGGACAAAACTCAAGGCCGGTTTCCAGCCCAGCTTGTTGACAGCCTTTGAGATATCCAAGCTCAATCGCCCCGCCTCTTTGTAACCGTCTTCCGAGCTGTTCACAACATAACTACCTGCCCCCCACTGTTTGATAATCTCTTCCACGAGCTGCTTGACCGTCACCACGTTTTGTCTCGAAGGCCCAAAATTCCAAGCCCCACTGAATTCAATCCTCTGAGTATACAAGAGCGAGGCTAACCGTAAGTAACCGCTCAGAGGTTCCAATACGTGCTGCCAAGGTCTCACAGCTTCTGGATTTCGTATTACGATTGGGGTTTCACTTTCTAGTGCTCTTATACAGTCTGGAAAAATGCGATTATTTGCCCAGTCACCTCCACCAATGACGTTTCCTGCGCGCGCAGAAGCAATTGACGCTTTCTCACAATCATTGAAAAATGACCTTGAATAGGAACAGGTGACAATCTCAGATGCCGCCTTAGATGCACTATACGGATCATCTCCGCCTAAGGGGTCTATTTCACGGTAAGGAAAAACCCAGCCTTTATTCTCATAACATTTGTCACTTGTAACGATTACAGCAACCTTAACAGAAGGCACATGACGAATAGCCTCAAGCACATTTGCCGTTCCCATCACGTTCGTGCTGTAAGTAGATAGTGGGTCCTCATACGAATCTAACACTAAAGCTTGAGCAGCAAGATGAAATACGATTGAGGGTTTGTGTTTAGACAAGACACTATGAAAATGATCAAAGACTCTGACGTCGCCGTTGACGTGAGCGATTCTGCGACTTAACCCACAGATCACATAATTGTCTTTCGCATTTTTAGGCGGTAACGAATATCCAACTACGTTCGCACCTAAATTCAAAAGCCATACGGCGAGCCACGACCCTTTAAAACCCGTGTCACCTGTGATAAGAACTGTTTGCCCCCTGAAAACATTCTCAAAAATATGTCGCATTACCAAACTTTCCAAAATGCTTTGTTTTGACTCCAAAGTGTATTCAAATAGTCCATGTCTCTCATATTATCCATACAAGCCCATGTTCCATCGTGCTTGTACACTTTGAGTTGGCCTTCGCGCGCGATCTGTTCTAACGGGCCACGTTCGAAGTCGCAGTCGTCATTATTCCAAACATAGTCAAATACGTCGTTATTCAAAACAAAAAAGCCGCCGCTTACTAGATCTGTTCCACTAGTTTGCGGCTTCTCACTGAACGACAATGCTGAATCTCCTTCCATTTTAAGTTCCCCAAATCGGGAAGGCGAATGTGTGCCAGTAACGGTGGCAATTTTGCCGTGATTTTGATGAAACTTGACAAGTTTATTAAGATTAATATCTGCAACACCGTCGCCGTACGTCATCATAAATACATCCTCGTCGATGTACTTTTCAATTCTTTTCAAGCGCGCTCCTTTGAGCGCTTTTTCGCCAGTATCAGCAAGCGTCACTCGCCACCCCTTCTCATCGTGTGACTGATGAATCGTAGTTCTATCGGGATATCCGAGTTCCAGCGTCAAATCGTTGTTCATAATCTCGTAGTGATAAAAATAGTCTTTTATCTGTTCCCCTTTATACCCAAGACACAAAACGAAATCCGTAAAACCGTAAAAGGAGTAGATTTTCATTATATGCCAAAGAAGCGGGCGCTCGCCGATAATTACCATAGGTTTCGGGCGGTATTCCGTTTCTTCTCGCAAACGAGTTCCAAGCCCGCCACAGAGTATGACCGTTTTCATCGCTATATTGTGTAGCTCAGTGCAAGATTTATTCTTTTCTACTAGGGAATCATTACACACGTTTTTTTTCTTCTTTTTTTGGAAATTACTATGATACCCTAAGTTTATGATTAGTTAGACTCTATCTAATTTCTTTAATGACGCTGAATCGAAATTGGTCCTGTAAGACGTTTCCGATTTCTAGAAATCAATTAGCGAAAACGGCATAAACGCGAGCGCTCTGCAATTAGGACATTTTACAGAACGTGATGCGCTTCGCCGGTCACCTCTCGTACATTTCAGAAGAAGAGTTCCAAACCCGGCAAGTGATCCGTGAGTTTGCCTCGGAGTGGTCAAGTCTAACAAAAAAGAAGTTCCGTAGGATATTGATTCTCGCCGTCGGAATCGTTTAAAGAATGGTGCAAGTGAAGCGTTGATTCCCATGTATGGACCAGTTCTGAAAGGGCTAAGCCGCTTCTTTCGGAATGCCTCGACTGGCTGGATCTCGTCTGAAGGGCCATTTGTGAAAGAGTTTAAGGATTAGTTTTTCGCCAGAGGATATTTGCGACGCTCTAAGACTAAAGTACAATGATTATACCGCTTGTTTAGTGATATTTCTACGTGGCTTTCAATCTGCTCACCGCCCCACAGAAGTGGCCAAATGAGCCCCGCGTTGGCAGATATATCGAAAGCGAAAAGATGTTGACTAGGACTCTACCTATGATTTTGATTAGGGATGGCAGATACCGTTGCTTGGTTCAGATGAATGCAACCCTCTACGAGTGAATTTATATAGCGCGAAAATACACCTTACAGCAAGCACTGATCGATCACGGCACGTATTGATCTTCAAGTCATGTCAACTTCTGCTATCAAGGTATCGGATTACGTCATCGATTTTTTGGTCTCTAAAGGCATTACCCACGTTTTCGAAGTTTGTGGTGGAATGTTAGCGCACCTGCTCGACTCCTTATACGGTCGGACTGACATAACTGCTGTATCGATGCACCACGAGTTGGCCGCAGCGATCGCGGCAGAAGGATACGCTCGGGCAAGTGAAAACATTGGAGTCGCTATGGCCACCAGTGGTCCTGGTGCAACAAATCTCATCACCGGCATCGGGAGCTGCTTTTTTGATTCTATTCCATGCCTATTTATCACCGGACAAGTCAACACCTACGAGTTCAAATTTGATGCCCCGACGAGACAGATCGGATTTCAAGAAACCGATATTGTCAATATAGTCAGCCCCATAACAAAGCACGCTGAACTCATCACGAATGCTGAGGCTGTCGGAGACTGCTTGGAAAATGCGTACACCCTCGCGAGAAACGGTCGTCCTGGTCCAGTCCTTCTGGATTTACCCATGAATATTCAACGGGAATTTGTTTTCCAACCACCGACAGCGCACGAAGCGCGCAAGGAAAGTGAACGCGCACCTAACGATGCTGACATTGATGCCGATCTCGACAACCTTGTCCATATCATAAACAGCGCGTATCGTCCTGTTATTATCGCGGGCGGCGGCATCAGGTTGTCTGGCGCACCGCGTGAACTTAGGGAGTTCGTGCTCAAAACTGACATTCCAGTCGCTACCTCTCTGATGGGCCTCGATGCATTCCCGCACGATCACGCCTTATTTATCGGTATGATCGGAACGTACGGGAACCGCTACGCGAATCTAGCCGTGGCAAACGCAGACGTAATCATAGCGCTTGGCACTCGATTCGATACGAGGCAAACGGGAACCAAGCCTGAAACGTTTGCTCGATCAGCACAGATTATACACGTAGATATCGATCCAGCTGAGCTAAACGGCAAAGTGAAGACAGCGTATCCGATCAACGCTGATGCGGCAACATTTTTGCGCGGTTTGAATCAGCACGATTTTTCTGACGTTAGAATGCATATAAAGGCGTGGAGAGAAAGAATTCGACTTTACAAGATGCAGTATCCGTCTTTTTTCACGCCAACGAGTGAAACAATCGAACCAAACTACTTTATAAACGAATTATCACGTGTGGCTCCTGAGGACTCAATCATATGCGTCGATGTCGGCCAGATTCAGATGTGGACCGGCCAATCATTTGACGTGAAGGAAAGTCAAAGGGTACTTACCGAAGGGGGGATGGCGTCTATGGGCTCCTCGTTACCAATGGCAATTGGCGCATCCTTTGCTAAACCTGAAAACGTGATAATTGCAATAACTGGCGATGGAGGATTCCAGCTGAACATTCAGGAACTTCAAACGGTGTACCACCATCGGCTTCCCATAAAAACAGTGCTGCTCAATAATCAATGCTATGGAATGGTGAGGCAATTTCAGCAGCAGTACTTCGATGGTCGCTATCAGTCTACCGTCATAGGATACAGCGCCCCGAATTTCGTCGACGTTGCCAGAGCATATCGAATAAAGGCTTCGAGTATAAGCCGGAATGCCGAAATATCTAGCGCGCTCTCCGCGCTCTTTCGCGATACAGAGCCGATGTTTCTAGAAGTAGCCATTGATCAAAACGCACTTGTTTTGCCAAAGCTGAGCGTGGATATGCCAATTGAATGCCAAGATCCTCAACTGCCTCGCGAGGAACTGGAAATAAACATGCTGATTGATACCCTGTCGAACACAAAGGATGATGAGAACTGAAGCAACAATCAAAGACGAGATTTTCGATCGCGTAAAAGAACTCTGCGCCCTCAAAAAAGACAAACAAGCGTTTGCGCCAGGAAAAACTAAAATTGCCTTTGCGGGCAGAGTGTACGACGAAAAGGAGCTGGTTAGTCTAGTCGACGCGTCGTTGGAGTTTTGGCTTACAGCCGGCGACTACGCGACGCAATTCGAATCTGATCTTTCGAATTATCTCGGTATGGGGCACTGCCTATTGACAAATTCGGGGTCATCAGCCAACTTACTGGCCATATCAGCGCTAACTTCGCAAAAACTCGCCGATAGAAAGCTTCGTCGAGGAGATGAAGTCATTACCACTGCGTGTGGTTTTCCGACAACATTAAACCCAATCATTCAAAACGGTTTGATTCCTGTTCTTGTCGATATCAACATCGGGACTTACGACATCCAAACCGAGCAGATCGAAAATGCGATCTCGAGCAAAACTCGAGCGATCGTTGTAGCTCATACCCTTGGCAATCCTGCAGAAATTGATGTAATCAGCGAAGTGGCCGACGACTACAACCTTTGGCTTATTGAGGATAACTGCGACGCTTTAGGATCTAAACATCACAATCAGCTTACGGGAACCTTTGGCAACATTTCAACCTGCAGTTTCTATCCGGCACATCACATCACAACTGGCGAAGGAGGCGCAGTGTTTACCGATGATCAATTGTTGAGCAGAATAATCCTTTCGTTTCGTGATTGGGGTCGCGACTGCTATTGCTTGCCTGGCCATGACAACACCTGCAACAGACGATTTAAGTGGCAATTAGGCGACCTTCCGATGGGATATGACCACAAATATACTTACTCCCATATTGGGTACAATCTCAAAATGACTGATTTGCAGGCAGCTGTAGGGGTGGAACAGCTAAAGAAGCTCCCTCAGTTCATCGACCAGCGGAAGAGGAACTTTGAACAACTTTTAGAAGGGATGAAGCAATATGATCGCTATTTCATTTTGCCTGAAGCAACAAAAAATAGCACCCCGAACTGGTTTGGGTTCCCGCTCACGGTAAAAGATGACGCCCCGTTCACGCGAGACTCCGTTGTGAATTTTCTCGAGTCCAAACTCATTACCACAAGAATGCTTTTTGGTGGCAATCTAACTAAACAGCCCGCGTACAAAGACGTAAGGCTTGACACTGTGGGCAATCTGCACAATACAGATCTTGTGATGAAAAACCTCTTTTGGATTGGGATCTATCCCGGAATCACAAAAGAGATGATTCTGTATATTCTAGAGAGATTTGCGGATTTCATTGCAAGCGATGCTGATTTTGTTGCGCGACCACGTAGTGATTGAGTTTCAGTTTAAGCTGACACCGAACAAACTCATACTGAAACAGTGATTGGATGAATGGCTTAATATTACGAAGGACTATCGCGCGAAAAATTACTATGATTGGCACAACCTCGCGAAAAAAACGTGGATGTTTATGGTGCTCTTTTCGACAAATATTGCGGCGCCAGCAAATTAGGAACGAAATGCCGTAACGATCTTCTTTTTTGCTCTGTAGACAATCGCAACAGAATGATGTCTGCCGTCCTATGGAACGACAGAGTGTAAGCTGGCGACAGAGGTTGATGTTTGTCTCTGAGTGAGTGGCACGTAGCGGTTTCACTATCCCCTAATCTACTTTTTGTGTTAGTGTTTTGACCGTGCTTCTTGAATGTGCTTAAGGGGCTCTGTTCGTTATTCTGGGAATTGTGCAGCTGCGGAGAGATTTACGGGACGATTGATACCTCGCTTGTATGCGGTGAGGGGTCGGTGCAGTGGTGCTCATCTGCGGTCGTTGCTCTCGCTGCGTGGTGCTAGGCGAGTGTCACACAACTCTTGGTCCTCAATCACTTGTGTTCAAAGGCGTGCAGAGCACCTGTACACGCTAATAGCTGTATGGGCGACGAACGCATTAGTTTAAAAGTATCTAGTATGGAGATGAGATATGGGTTTTTATGTGCTCTCTAGTAGCTCGGCGTACGCTTTAATCCTCTTCTCCCAATACACTAGTGTTTTTCTGTTCATAATTCGATTCGCCGTTTTTTGGATACTGCCAAAAGGCAAAATGATGCGTGCCAGATAGGTGGAAAATAGGGGAGAGTACCTCACGGATTTCAAAACTAAGATAAAGGCGTATAGTCGTATCCCACTGTAATGCGTTAAGATTTTGGTTTCTTCGATAAGTGTTATCTTGTTGTTTGCAGCAGCGTATTTTTTATCCTTTAGTAAGAATAGGGTCGAGTTGACCATCGTTGATGCAACGAGGTGTTTCAATAAGTGTTCTGCTTGCCTTCTGACATCGAGAGGGATCGTCTTGTCAGTTGCAACGCGATTGATGATTTTTTTCCATGATTCATACCAGTCTTGATTGGACGCTAATTTCATAGTATGCATACCGGGATGCACAAATAAAACAGCACCAGCTTTTTTTGACATAACCATCGGACAACGACTAGATATGCGCAACATATAATCGGTATCTGTAGGAGCTCCTGTTTCAGGATCCAATAACCCAATAAGATTGACTACCTCGCTACGAAACAACGTCGATATCCAGTGTGTTCCTTGGAGTATATGTTCCACTAATGATGGAGGAAGATACAGGCGTTCGCTTCCATTTGGAAGTTTTGGTTTAGGAGATATTATGTGTTTACCATCATATTGTAACGCTAAAGAATCGTATGCCATTGCACCAGGATATCGCTCAAATCCTTCTAGGGCCGTTTCAAAGAACTCAGGCAAAAGAAAATCATCGTCATGCAGTATCAAAAAATAGGGAGTATTTACCTCTTTTAATCCATGGTTAATATTTGCTATTGCGCCTATGTTTTGTTCGTGACAATAATACTTAATTCTTGAATCAGTTTCCGCCAATTCACCCACAACTTTTTGCGTACCATCGTTTGATGCATTATCATAAACGTGAACTTGAAAACATTGATAACTTTGATTCAATACGCTTTGGATCGATCTCTTTAACAAGTGTGGCCGTCTATATGTCGGTAAAATTACTGTTATTTTAGGTGTTTCCATCGCGCTAGCAACATTTTTGTCATACATATTTATCTTTAGGTTTTTCACAAAAACGATCCAGATCAATTCAAGAGTCTAAAGCCATTGTCAGCTTTATGTCGCTTAGATCTGCATAACCCGCATATTTTTTTATGTCGATGCCAGCATCTCGTCCGTTCCGCGTACATCGCCCACGCCGCGAGCCGACTCTTATCACGCTCTAACCTCAGGTCGAACAGATAATGCGGACCATACTACGAACCGCTGCAGGCTATTTTTCCCAACATATACCACTGCTGCAAATCTCTTAATATCGAGGTCGCTGCCTCATTCCTCCAACGAGTTGGCGGAATCAGCAATCCGTATCGCGGGTGTTACGTCACACCACATCTCTCCATAGAACGTCTTTGATGAGAATATCCGAGCTAGCAGCCAGATGATCGCCTTTGGTGCGAGATTATTCCATAGTCGAGTTCCAGCCAGTGCAGTAACTGCTCCCCATTCTTCATACGCAGTGATTGTGCCGCCGCTTGCGTTAATTAAGGCCTTTAGTTCTTCTGTTGAGAATCCACAGTGTTTATGCGTTTTATCGAGTTGGTGGTACTCCAAGATACCATAGGTCCACAACTCTTCATTCCTCTTAGGTACGTCAATAAGAACGTTGTGCTGACAGTGTTCGAGCGCTTTATTGAGTAGTCGGCGAGGATCGTCAACATGTTCTAGGATGCTATACAATACGACGGTATCAGCAGGCGGAAACTCAACGTCAAATGCATCACCAATAATCAGTTTGATATCTTCAGGGTATTCATATCCCTCATACCTTTGAAGGTCGATGCCGTAATAATCACCATTCCAGCCTTGAGCGCGCAGGAAGCGATACAATTCACACGTCCCGCACCCTACCTCAAGGATGCTACCGCGTTGGTGTTGCAGTGCAAGATCTGCATCAGGGCGTTTTTTTCTCCAAGCCTTCCATCCAAAATCAAAATCGGTCTTTACGGGCTGATCGTCAAGTTTCACATATGTCCCCTCGATGCTCTTCACTTTCGGTTGCCATTCGTTATCCTAAGCGAAGATGGCTATATTATTTCATATGTCCATTTGGACGAGGTATTTTGCAATCAATATTTTGTTGAGCGCCGGTCAGTATGAACAGGAAGATCTTTTTTTACTTGCTGCAGACTCCATCTTTTCCGAGCTTAGCTTCTACTTTTCTTTGTAATCTTTCGTATAAATATCCAGCTTGCCATGCTCCTATAAATATTCTCACTCCAGACTATACTAGCTCTCTCTGGTGATGCAAAGAACAAAATTTCATTGGACACAACTCGCAATTTCGATATCGACATTAGAGCCATTAAGGCATTTTTATATTAATTAAGTAAAATGACTCACATTTCGCAAAAAACTCTCGATTGTAAACGAGTTCTTATGATCCCATCGGATTGCAGTGTTAATAAATGAGACAAGGGCTTAGCGACTCAGAGTGTTGCAATATACCATTTGTGAAGAATTCCTATTTCCCTTAACATAGGTTCAAAGGTCAATTTTTCAAACATAAAAGAAGTGTCACGAGCATAAGTCACCGCGTTTATGTTTTATGGGATAAGAAAAGATTTACGTGCATTAAAACTTCGCATTTGTTCAAATAGCGATCACTTAAATCGACTGTCCAGTTAGAGAGCGAGGGGGGGACAAGTGGAAGACCATATGACAGATAATCTTTCGCGTGGATAAGTTGGGGCACACTGATCCCTACTTTTGGTATGATGAGCAAGAGCAACATAAACAGAACCAACAATTGGGCAAGTAAGCTCCCGAATAAGATACCAATAAGACCGTGATTTGTAAGGGCGAAATAAGCTACTAAAGCTATATTAGAATAGACTAAATTATGAAACATGAGTATTCAATATGCTGACATTGGAATATCGTACTTTGATAAATATCGAGCATGAATAGCCACAATGAAAGGACAGTATGATATGAAGACCACTCTGAATGAAATGTACGGTGAAGATTTTTTCGATAAAGATAATAAAGAACTAGGCACATTTAGTACTTACTCTTTTGAATCTGTATTTCCAAAATTCAAAGATCTGACTCTTGAGGTAGTGAATAATTTACACCCTACGACTGTCTTGGATGCTGGCTGTGGGAAGGGTTTTTAGGGTGGAGGGACCAGACGTTTAGGCTGGGTCCCACCTTCGCAACTGACGTAAACTTCGTAGCCTTTTGCCGTAAGCCTAGTCCTTAGTCCTTTCTTTTTTGCTCAACAGCGACGAGGTCCTTAAACACGATTGCGCGACCACGCAGGAGCGGCATTGTATCGACGTTTTCCTTTAATCCAGATACGAATGTATTTTCCGTGATACTTGACAGAGGGTAACAGAATTGGTTTTGCGTTTCACCAAACGAACGTATCACTCAGTTTTAATAGATCCGGAAGGGCCCACGATGCCAATAATATCCGGTTCGTGCGCAAGGAAGACTGATTAAGACGCGCGCAGGTCCGTCATGTTGTAATCCCCTTCAACTTACAGTTGACACGGAGTACCGCTATAAGCTCAGCTATCATTTTTGGGCCATCGACTATTAATACCGCTCGATTTTCGGGAGTTTTGCACTTGTCGATTTCTCATTAACCACAATCGTGACGCTTTTAATACTATGGTTGTATCACTCGCTCACGGATGCCGGATACCTCTCGTCACATTCGTTATTTCGGGATAGGGGTGCGTTTTCATTTATAAGTCAGCTGGCGCAGAATGCTCACACCGTTTGATTGCTTCAGTATCTAAGCAGCCGCTACCGGCATCGCTGCACTCAGCAATGCCTTCCTGGACCGCGACCCACGTAAACAGATTCCCCAGAATCGTGCCGATAGCAGAACCATAAATTTTTGTCAGTATTTACGTCAAGGTTGCCGCTACCCGTCGCATCGTGGATGGGATGTTTGATTTAGTAGCCGTCACCTGTTTCGCGCGCACTGGTCGGTATATCAATAACATCGCGTATGTGAATGCGGTATTGTTCGCATATCGTCGGATTCGCTCCCCGTCTACGTTCCTATCCCATTCAATGGGCCACATACGCAGCTACCCAGGTATCCAGAAGCATGACCCTCGTGCCGCTATGGTTTTCAGCATACGCATGCGTGCCAGATTCGGTAACGCTCGGCGGTGCGACTACATACTGCCCGTTGCCCTTAATTTCAACGCCGTCGGCCAATTCCAGTTTTAGTGGTACGCCGTTCTACACTTCTGAAAACACAAAATAATAATGCAGGTCGCCGTTAGGTGTCGTAACCGCGCGCTCTCAGTCGCAATTCAACGCGCTTAAGTATATTGGCATTCAAAAACATATATGGCCAACACATTTGCACTAAGAAACGGGAAGCCATATTTTGTGTTGTGGATATCCTCTTTCTTAGTCTCCACCCACCTATTGCTCCTAGAAATACGCTTTAGATAGTATCTGTAGGTGAATAATGTCCCGTCGTCCTCTTCGAGCAGTCGATCGAGCACGGGATTATATCCTACAGGCATAGTAACGATGCACTTGCCCTTTTGCGACAGCATCCCCTTCAACTTGTGTATCACGTGCAACGGTTTTTCGGGTTGTAACACGGTTTCATTCTGCACGTATTTCTCCTCATTGAAGCCGACGTGCTCTATTGTTGAAATGCTTACAATTAAATCATAAACCTTCGGCGTTTGAAAGTCGACGATATCACTGTTGATTACGCCGTCGCCTTTTTCATGTTTGTCAACAATGTCGTGATAAACAGGATAATAGTGTGAGAGCACGTTACCAAATTCCAGCACCCGCTCTGCGTCTACTTTTTCGACTTCTTCTCGTATTATCGGGAGCTCCACACATCTTTCATTCCGCCACGTCTCATTGAATGGATGATAAAAATAACGATATTGGTGGTCATTGAGTGTGAAGTACCAATGCCGCCTAGAGACGATGCGAAATGCAACAGGAGATGTTATTGCCTTTCTGAGTTTGTACAAAACAAAAGAAGGGCCTATCTGAAGCAGCTTAGAAGGGTCTCTCTGAAGCAGCCTAATCACTTTTTCGAAAAACGCTACACCCTGAGCTCTTCGCGAAGTGCGTTCTCTTCGGGCAGCACGTTCCATTGAGTAATCACCTTCCTTCCGATTTCCCTGAACTTGTCTTCTCCTAGGTTGACACTAGACTCCTTCTATATCAGGTTAAGCAGCTTCCTTAGGCTTTTCTAGCGACCCTTTGCACAAGAGTGCCAAGTTCAAACATATGGGACTGCATTATTTTGTATTTTGCAACTCTGTTTACGCCCTTTGAGTATTCAACCCATATCCACGGCACTATCTTTTGGCCTCCATATGACCTAAAGTACGCAAGAATCCATCGAGGCGCGGGGAGATTTTGCGATAGCGTCTTAGATTAACTTTGTCGATGAGTGCTCAACAAATAGATTTGACATAAATCATCGCTGCAACTGGAGATATCCTTAACTTTACGTTATTGTAGACAGGCTTATCAGATTGTGGTATTAAGAATGAGACAAGAGCTTAGCAGCTCAGAGTATTGCAAACTCCGTTTGTGATTAATTCCAGTTTCCCATACAATAGCTTCAAAGAGTCATTTGTCCAAACATTAAAGAAATATCACAGTCATCGCCGCATTTGCGTTAGTTATGGGATAAGAAAAGATTTACGTGCATTAAAACTTCGCATTTGTTCATAACTTCGACAATTGTGGCCGCTTGCAACTTTTGTTCTCGATCACCTATGAGATATATTTTGTAGCCATATCCAATAATTTCCTTTAATAATCCTTCTGGATCAGTGTGACATTTAAGCAACGCTTCAGGCGTAAACTCCATAAGCACCTTCAATTTCTTATTTAGCGTTAGCACATTTTTCATTCCTTGAAGCGCTATGCCTTCTGCGCCTTGTACGTCCATTTTAATAAGGTCTATCGTAGATTCGTATCCCTTAAAATAGTCATCTAAGCAAATTGCTTCAATCTCCACGCTTCTGCGTTTGTCGTCAAAGTTATAAATTCTATGATCTCCTGTATTATTATTGCTCAAGTATAATTTGATTTTATCATTCGTATCACCCACTGCTTTTTTTTCAATGATTACATTTGCATATGAATTATGGTCGATGTTTTTCTCAAGCAATTCAAAATTGGCTGGGTCTGGTTCAAATGCATACACTCTGCCGTGAATACCAATTATTTTCGCAGCGATCAAGGTATAATAACCAATATGTGCCCCGATATCAACCACTATGTCATCTTTTTTTAATGTATTCATAAACAATTTTGTTTCGAGTGGCTCATAAACCCCCTATAAAGACAACTCTAATGTGTCGTTTTTGTCCAAAAACATCTTGTTTCCTTGAATCTCAACTACTTTTTGAGGCGTTTTGAGGCTGCGCACCAAATGTGAGTATGGTGTCATCAAAAATGTATATCTCGAAAGCCCTTTTCCGCAAAGGTATGGAAGTGATTTAGATAAAAAAAATTTTATTGATTTTTGCAAGAATTCATGCATTCTATACCATTACCCTATTGAGCTTACATTTCTAATTTTGATACGTGTAATTAAGCCTTTCTGTGTCGCCTTACTGTGTCTAAAAAAATCTTGTTTAGCTCAGTGAGCCGTGCGATCTCTATTTAGCGGCCATCTTAAAAAGTCAGATAACCCTAGAGTTTTTTTTACTACTTTTAAAGGGGGAGATACTGATGTATGCGGCAAGGCTCCGGCATTGAGTTCTTTACGGATGGGGACTTCTCGCAGCAACTTGCTTGTATGTGCTACCCCGCAGACAAGATAATAACCCCTCATAGACACAATATACACCCTCGCCAAGTGCAATTGACTCAAGAGGTTTTGTTTGTTCGGAGCGGTAAAGTCAAAGCTGATATTTAGGATTTCCGTTGAAAAATAATTATTAAAATCTGTCGCCAAGATTCTTTCAGGTTGTGAATCGTAAGCGTCTGCACATTATGGTATTCATGGCGCGCTAACGATGGACAGGCAAGTTGTTCTTGAAAAATGTAAGTTCTTGAGGTGAGAATGTCCTCAAAATATACAGAATACCGACATAAATTGCAGCACTGAGTGCGATTGAACCAAATATGCTTGCTAGCCCAGTTGGATTTAATTCAACGAGTACAACAGACATAAAACTGGACCCAATTAAGCTCTTTGCAATCGAAACAAAGTCTAGTTTTAGTTTCAAGTATTTCGAGGAGAGGTATCCAGTGATCATCAAAATGAATACAAAAGTCAAAAGAGTTGCGATTCCAGCCCCAATTATTCCTATCGAGCGAACGAGGAGAACGGTTAGAACTACGTTCAATAGAGCTGCTATTAACCATATGTTGTTTACAGTTCCTGTTTTTTTGTTTATTAAGAGGATTTCTAGGAAGATGCCATAGACTCCAAGAACCACAAAACCAGCAGCCACAAATGGCGTTATAATGTACCCGTGCGCAGCAATTTCAGGTGTAGATAACGATAGCAAAATTGCTTTCGATAGAATAGACAAAGCAAAAGCGCTTGGTATAGCTAAAATTAATGAGTATTTCAAAGAGTAGCCTAATGTTGTTCTGACTTCGCTAATCTTATTCTCATCATAAAACTTATACACAGAAGGGCCGAGCAGAACGGCTATTGGCGAGAAACATATTGTAATCAAATAAGCTAAAGAGTAACCAGGAGAATAATACCCGACAAAAGCCGAACCTAGAAACAGTCCAATAATATAGCGATCACTTAAATCGACTGTCCAGTTAGAGAGCGAGGAGGGGACAAGTGGAAGACCATACGATAGATAATCTTTCGCGTGGATAAGTTGGGGCACACTGATCCCTACTTTTGGTATGATGAGCAAGAGCAACATAAACAGAACCAACAATTGGGCAAGTAAGCTCCCGAATAAGATACCAATAAGACCGTGATTTGTAAGGGCGAAATAAGCTACAAAAGCTGTATTAGAGTAGATTAAAACCACGTTAAGCAGAGAATAATACTTGATTTGCTGGAAAGTTCGAAAATAGCTTAAAAGAAAAAGATTCAAACACCCTATATAAACTAAAAATGGCAAAATTCTAGCAACATTTAGATCATTGTTAAATATGCTTTGAGCTAACAAGGGCGAGACGCAATAAATAACGATAGCAACAACTAAACTGGCAATGACAACGATCACTAGAATCGAATAGAAACCCTCTTGAATCTCTTCTCTTTTTTTAGTTGCTGCCAAAAACCGTGCGATCGTGCTAGGCATCCCCAGAGTCCCAACAATAGACAATAAATTGATCGTAGCGACCACTTGGACGTAAACCCCATACTGTGCAATTACTAGCGACCGTGTGAGAATAGGCACCATGATTATGCCATTTAGGGCTGTAAGCAACGTCATTATGCCAATTAATGCTGATCGCTTCACAAAAAGATCGAACTGACTCATTTTCTCGTGGACATCTTTTGGGTTCTTTTACAAATTGCTTTCGCTCGTGAAATCACTAGCGCTTAACCTAATTCTGAACAAAGTGACTGCATATTTCAAAATACGTACGTGTGTCGGGAACAAGGTTCGCTATTTTTTGTATGATAATTTGCCATTCAGTTTCGGGTTGGAATTCGTTGTGCCCCTAAGTTCATCGATAACCCAACTAATGAATGGCAGCAACATTAGGAAAAGACCTTGGATCTTTTTCTAAGACCTCCATCATAATACTGAATTGGAACAGTTGGGAAGCACTATAGGATGCTTGGAATGGTTATCGTCTTTCCTATCCTAACTACGAGGTGATCCTAATCGATAATGGACCAGTTGATGGTTCGCAACAGAAAATTGAGGAATATGCGCGACGAAATTTTGACGTAAGCTCAGCCTTTGTTAGTGAATTCGTGGAATAAATCAATTCAAATATGTGATGACAGTAGTCGAATGCAGCACAACCTTATACTAATTTGCAACGAGGAGAACTACGGATTTGCCGATGGAAATAACATCGGTATCAGAGTAGCTTTGAAAAGGACGCTAATTATATCTTATTACTTAACAGTGACGTCGCATTCAGTTCCGATTTCTTACCGGAGCTTGTTCGAATGGCTTCAAGAAGCGACCTCGTAGGCTTAGCCGGGCCAAAGATTTATTATGATTGTTGCGGAGGGACGTTATTAGCTCTATTGGCTCCTACGTCCATTTGTGGAGAGCATCAGGGTCCCTGATTGGTCGTAAGCAGATCGATCGGGGGCAGTTCAATGAATCAAAAACCGTTGATTCGCTTGCGGGGTCCTGTTTATTGGTTAAAAAAGAGGTGATTGATCGAGTAGGGCTCTTAAAGAGCGACTATTTTACGGATTGAGAGGATGTTGAATGGTGTGTGCGAAGGCGCAATGGGGGATTCAAATCGGTTTCCGTTCCTACTCCAAAAATTTGGCACAAAGAGGGAGTGCGTAAGCGAGAGCGGGCACCAAAAGCGTACTGTTATTTTTCGAGAAATATGCTGCTGTTAGTCAAAGAATGCGCTACTACGCGGCAGCTACTTCCTTTTACTCTTTTTTTCAGTTTTAGGATCTTGAAGATGGTGCTGGTCTCGCTGATATTTCACGTTCGTCCAAAAGAAGCACCTCCCTTCTGAAGGGTGTGGTAGATGGACGTAAGAGCAGTGTTAAATAGTATCGCCCACTCAAGAAGCTGCCAGCGCCTTAGCAACTTGTAGCTTCTTGCGGGCCGGGAGTAGGCCCCTTGTAGAAACACTGCTTTTCGTTTATCAGAGCTTACTGAAGTGTCGGTCTGGTGCTCGCTATAGTTGCAGTCGCAAGCGCACGCTGGCCAGTTCTTCGACACGCCGATCGATTATTTATGGTCGATTGCAGCAAAAAACGTTACATTTACAGGCTTTCTTCTGGAAAGCGAACTTTTTAAGTACCATCAGCAAGCTAAAGTATATGTGCAGGTTTCTGCTCACGAAGCGGTTGGGGTCACGATAGCACCTCTTATCGCGCTGACGGCTCCCTCGCAGAGTCAACTTTCGCGATCGCCAAGAAAGAAACTGCCTTCCTTTAGGCGCGCTATAACCACGTCATATGTCCGCTGCAACACGTATGACACCGCGAGCACTGCCGGGAGACCGAATGCGACGACAATCAAAAGCTCAGCAGGCGCGCCTCCAGCGCCTAGCGAGTTTACGGTCGCCGCTGCCACTAACGACAAGATCTGCACATGAAAAAGATAAATCGCGTAGGCAGAATATGCGAGTAGAACGACGAGTGCGCTTGCAGCACTCCCCCATTTTGATTGATTGGCACTAGCACCGTTCAGCGCGCGTGTTGCACAAAAAGTCAAAAATACGAACGAGAGCGCCGAGACACTAAGCAAAACCGCTAGCACATATACAGTGAGCGCGGTATTATTGAGAAGGAGTGCGTAGCTGCTATAGTTGTAGTAGTTAGGTCGTGCTATTTCAAGGTGTACAAATATAGGAACCGTGGTAATGAAAAAGAGTCCGACAAGATGGGCAAACACCACGCGACGATTTGAATTGCACCCCAGCAGATTCAGTTGAGCTGCAACAATCCCAGCAACGAATACCCCGTACCACAAAAAGAAGCGTTCCTCGATAACGTCAAAAACCAGCCTGATTGCGATGCAACAAGCAAGCAACGCAAATGCAACAAGGAGTAGGGTTCGGTAGTTTGACGAGAAGAACGACAGAGCAGGATACAAGAGATAGTACATCAAGATTAACCCAACGAACCAGAGCGCAAATGGCGTCGTAAACCGAGGAGCCAGCAATATCTGCCCGCCAAAGATAGTAATGATAATGTCTGCAGAGGACGGGTTAATTTGGGGGTATACGGTAGACGTGTACACGGCAAACGTTTCGAATGCGAGCAGGTAAGAAACAACAGCAACGATGTACAACGGGTAGATGCGTATTATTCGCTTCTTGAAGAAGCTTTTCACGCCGTCGCTTGTGCATATCTGCCCGTAGCGCAGCTGCAGCGAGAATCCCGATACGAAGACGAATAACCAAAGCCCGAATTCTGCCACAAAACTGGTTGAGATCTCGCCAAACGGTAGGAGTTTGCTCGCAAGCGCGGCATCGGAATGAAAAATTATATTGTACAGATAGCCATAAAGATGCGAGAGGACGATTAGACAAATACCAATTGCTCGAAGAAAATCAATTTCAAAAAGCCTCTTCTTCGCGCTAATACTACCAACCCATTTCCGAATTAAGTTGCTAAGACTTGAGATTCAACGAACGGTGATTCCTCGCGCCATTAGTGGCTCACCTGAAATAAGTTTCGATCTATCCTTGATTTGTGACAGCCTTGCAGATTCTCAGTCCCAGGTGCTGCGCTCCGTCAACGACGGACGCCTTTAATGCTTCGGACTTCGCTAATCTTATTCTCCTATTTCTTCTTTATCTTTAGTTGCTGCTAAAAACCGTACCATCGTGTTAGACATTCCAAGAGTCCCAACAATACACAATACATTGAGCATAGCGACCACTTGGACATAGAGACCATAGTCTGCAATTGCCAGCGACCTTGTTAGAATAGGCACTAAGATTATGCCGTTTAGGCCTGTAAGCAACGTCATTAAGCTGGTTAATCTTAATCGCTTCGCAAAAAGATCGAACTGACTTATTCTCTCTCTCGAATTTTGTGCTTTTTACAAATTGCTTTTGTTCATGAAATCACTAGTATTTAACCTAATTCGTGAACAAAGTGACAGCATTTGACAGAACATATGCGCGTGTTTTACCTGCTGATTCTTCCTTTCTTTCAGCGTCTCTCGATGAGTACGTATCCGGAGAACATAAGAAGAGACTGTAACAACTCTAAATCGAAACAGCTTTTTTAACTTGCAAAAGAGCAAATAGTTTGTCAGCACACATTCAGAGTACGACTAGACGACACGAAATGTTGCAAGCAGTATTAACCTTTGAATTGCGTTACTTTCTACCAGAGCTGCATTTTGGCCTACGGTCTTTTAGAATCACGCACTAGTTCTTCTGAGAGCATTTTTTCGACGATAAAATTTTGTAATCTACTGCAGGCTTCAACTGTAGTTTTCCTACTGAGCTTCTTTGCTTGTGCGTACTTCCCCGTCAGTCGCTTTTCCCGAGTAGGCGGGAAGTATCGAAAAGTCTTGTTTTGCTTTTTGTTGCATTTACAGCTCCCAGCGTGTGGGGCATGTCTCGCGCAACTGTTTTTGCTATTGTATATACGCTCCAGATAAGCGTTAGCAAAATTGGTAACAAAAATAAGATAACGGCGTAATATGTAACAGCGCCAAGTCGAAGCATTCCAGTTAGGGCTGATAGTCAAAGTAATGAACTGTACATATTAATAGTCGATTCAATTGTTTTATCCCAATTGAATTTTTTTGCTTGTTCATAACCCCTATACTGTAGACTTTTCCGTAAGGTTTCATTATTCACAATCTCAAGGATGTTTCTTGATATCTCTGGACAACTCAGTGGATCGTCGATGTATAATCCGGCTTTTTCTGCAACTTCTCTTAACGAGCTATTGTTTGAGAGCACTACTGGGGTTTTGCAAGCCATAGCTTCGAGTGGGGGTAGTCCAAACCCTTCGTAAAGAGAAGGGAAAATTAGGGCGGTAGCGGCACTATATAGATAAGGCAGATCTTCATAAGCGATGTATCCAAGAAAAATAATTCTTTTTCGCACTTCATTTTTAAGGTCGGTCGGAAGGTTACTCGAATTGATGTAAGCTCGTATTTTGCTCTCATTAATCGGGCCAATCAACACCAAATCTTGTGAGATTTCTTTGCAAATGTTACTGTATGCAATAACGAGGTTTTTTAAGTTCTTTCTGGGGGTGTCATCGCCAACGTAGAGTATATATTTATGTTGTAAATTGTGCTTATTCAAAACTTGACGACAATCCTTTTTGGGACAAAAAATAGACCTATCTACGCCCAAATGAATAACTGAGAGCTTCTCCTCATTAATTCCAAGTCTTGTGGTCAAGTCTGTCATTGTAGAGTAACTAACTACAACAGTCAAATCAGTGTTTTTTATGAGCTTCGGCAGTATTGTCTTGAAATCAAACAGCAGTATTTGATTATGTAAATGAGGCAGAATAACAGGTGCGATATCGTGAACCGTCAACACTTTTTTTACATCTAGATCATTGTGTCTAAGAAGAAATGGCCCCAGATTATCTAGGTTATGTACAATGGAGATGGAGCCATCTCTTAATAGACGTTTCAACAATAAACTGCCTAAAAAAACCTTCCTATTAGGTCTGTCCAGTGCGAAGTGCCCCAATATTTGTAAATTAATATTTTGCGCTTGCAAGCCATTAATTAAATATCGACTTAATCTGCCTTCTCCGGTGGTGGTCTTTGCCGGTATGATAGCTACCCTCATTAGTTGCCCTTAACTTGCTAGTAAAATCTGGCTTCCGCCGTTATCAAAAATTACGCCGGCGTCCGGTAGTAGGTCATGGGTTGAGACGTACGTAACGGGGCTTCCCGCTGGAGCTCCAACAAACACTGTATTGGTATTTAAATTATAAGTTCCAAGAAAAACATAACAGTTGGTGAAATTGTAGCCAAGTTCAAGATTCACTACATATAAATTTATAGCATGGCCGAGTATTCCATATAAGATATACGCTTTGTTAACATCAGCGTACGTTATGCTGCTGCTGTTTTGCCGAGCGGTTGCTAACCATGTAGCACTTGCGAGTTCCTGGTCATTTAAGCGCTGGAAATCCACATTATTATCTAAAGCAAACCTGCCCACTTTGGGTTGGTCAAATAACTGATAGATGAAGGCGGAGTTAAATAGAACCCAAATAACTAAGAAGATGGATACTACGAGGTATGCTCGGGTTTTACGCGATTCACGTGGCACTTCCTGTTTAGTAATGTATTTCGTTGAACTGCTAAAAAGCCCTAATAATCGAATAAGTCCTATTATGCAGAACGGTGCCAAAAAAAACAGACACAAAGTGATTAGCCTATCACTGTTCATCTGGCTGGCTAAAAAGGGTAATACCGCTGCTAGAATCAGAAACACGAAGCTACCACAAGCAAGTCCCAGATATTCCCGTGTAAATTCTGTTTTCCTGTCTAATAAAGTCGCAAGTAGTCCAAAAGCAACAAACACTAACGACAAAGGCACTAAGTATCGCTCTATTGATGGAAGAAGTCCAAACTGACGCGTTATGATCTCGAGAGGCTGGTTGACTGAAGGATCAAACATTGACGAAATATTACTAGTAATTGAATCTCCGATCGTTACCGCTTTATCGAAGGTGGCCGAACTCCCAACGTACATATACCATGCAAAAGTACAAACAGCGAAAAAAGCAGTAAATACTGTCACACTCCTGCTAGTTCGCATATTGCTAGTTTTAGTTGCGTTAAACACCTTTGGTAAAGCGATATATGTTATGGGGAGGGCTAATGCTAAAACTATCAGGAAAATATATGCAGTTCCGTAATGCGAAACGACGAGGGCAGCGCCAAATATGAGTAATAGCAGCGATCGATCGCGCGCGCGCATGCTACTTTCAACAATCACTAGCATTATTAGAACTAAAAATACTTCAGCTATAGATTGTCGTGCTAACGTAGGCATTTCAACATAAAATGCCGCATATGCCATAAAATAAAAACACGACAAAAAGCCAATTTTATCACCAACCGGTTTCCTATAGACCGTAAATAGCCCAAGAGGTACAAATGAGAAAATGAATGGATACACAGTTTTGAAAACCCAAGGCAAGCTAATATTTAGGAAGAGCGAATAAATGGGTGCTAGCATCACTATGCTGAGCATTCCATTTGTACCTACTGGAATCGTGGCATCCCAAAAGCCGCTTTGCAGTACTAATCTTGAGAGCACAAGCTCGGAATTCACGTCAGGACCCCAGATATATTGCGATATTAGGGCCGTATGGAAGAGTAAGGAGAACGATATAACGAACACTAAAAATGCGTAATTCTTTTGTGGAATCCGGCCGAATACCACGGCAAATGGGATCGCCATTATGATCAACAGCAAAAGCATTTGCAGCGAATTAATTGAGTAGATATTCATTAAGAAAGTCGCAAAAATTGTTAAAAATGGGAGCAAACATAGCAACAATATTTGAGGGCTCATGGTGCCAAAGGCTATGTTCACATAAACTGGATTCGAAAAGTCCTTATCTCGTATAAAGCTAAGAGCGCACAAAACTAATACGATCGATGTCAGTATAACCACAAGGTGGACGAAGGATATGGGATCGGTTACGCCAATAACTGGGAGAAACGTGTTCATGACAAAACCAACTGCCATGAGCAAACAGAGGCTTAGCCCCATAGAGTAAAGCAACGTCTTAGCATCCCCCAATTCGTGTAATTTTAGGGTTCTAAGAAGTAGAATGCCGGGAATAAACGTGAGATAGACAAAAGAGATAGGGACCTGCACAATTGGGAAATAAAACCCTAAAAACGCAAAACACGAGACGATCAATACTGCCGCTTGGACAATGAATACAACCAGTAGTGTTCTTCTGATCTCCCAATCGTTCAGCAGGAAGGGGTTTCTGATTCGCACTTTTCGTCTACTGTCCTTTTGCTTCTTCATATATCTTCTCATAGTCTTTGGCAACGTCTTCCCACGTTGGAATCTTTGGGTGGGGGGTGCCTGCTTGAATATCAGCATTATAAACTTTGACTATCAACGCTGCTAGTTCTTTTGGGTCTGGCGGATATGGTATCCCAAAACACAGTGGATTGTCTAAAAAATCACTCAGCGCAGATGTATTCGTCACAATGCAAGGAGTACCGAGCGCCAATGCTTCAGCAACTATTATTCCAAAAGACTCTTCCCACGATACAAGAAGAAAGATGTCAGAAGCAATCAGTTTTTTATAGAGTGTTTCCTTGGGAACCGGGTCGTACCACTCTATCATCTCTGTAACCCCTTTTTCATCTGCGATTGTCTTAAGTGCGGCTTTATATTCCCCTGATCCAATAATTATTAGTTTAGCTCTTTTTCCTAATCTCTTCAGTTCTGGAAGCGCGGATATGATATGTTGGATGCCTTTTCTTTTTATTAGTACACCAGCTGATAATAGGACAATGTGATCCCTTTTAACTTTCTTTCTTTGTCCATCTGCAATATGATCAAGTCTAGGGGTTCCATGAGGAATAACTACGATTTTTTCAGGTTTTATGCTTAAATCCTCTATCATCAGGCGTTTACTGTAATTCGAATTGGCTACTACTAAATGGGGCCACACGAATAGACACTTTGATACCGCTCGGTAGGTACCTAAAAGGTATTTACCCGCAAATGTATCATAACCAAAGCGATCATAATGAGGGGACAAGATCATCGGAATGCGATGCTTCTTAACCATGAAAGCACAGGATAATGTAAAGAGATTTCTGTAACTGTGTAAATGGACGATATCTGGTTTAATCTCCTCTAGATATGTGTCTAAGAATTTTAGAGTAGGAATACTAAAGCTAAATAAATACCGGCTTAAGGGACTATTAATTCGGATAATTTTAAAATTTTTGTATATCTCCTCGTGTGGCTTTTTTTTAGGGTTTGTAGTGATCACAGTACACTCATGACCTCTTTTGGCCAATTCAGCACATAATTCTATAATATTTGCCTTCACCCCGCCAACGTCTTTTATTTCACTATGCTCGACATATAGAATCCGTATATGGCTCACCTCACGCAGACAAACGTCTATAGATCCCAAGACAACTATTTATTATTAAGATCCAGTTGAGCGCTCTTTCTGCCAACTTTCGAGCATCTCTTGAAAATGTCTCACAATTTGCTTATGTATCAGCCAAGCCTTGGTTATCGTATTTTCAGTTTGATGGTTGCAACAACTTTTCATATGCGTGTAAATATTTTTGTATAACCTCGTTCCAGTCTAACGTATTTTCGGCCATCGCTCGCGCATTTTTTGACAACTTTTCTGTGTTTTCCATTATTCTCATGATGCCATCATTGATGGTATCACTCTCTATTTGTTGTATAACGACTCCGTTGACACCCGTTTGAACAATATCGCTGTTTGCCCCCACATCTGTTACAAGGGCAGGCAACCCTGACGCAGAAGCTTGTAATAGTGCCGAGGAAATTCCTTCGCCTTGAGATAGTAGTATAAACATATCTGAGCAGGCGTATAATTCGGACAAGACCGTTTGGGGTACAAAGTCTATGAAGCGAACACATGCTTTGTAGCGTGTCTTCGCGAGTGACATAAGTTCAGCTTTTTGTGGTCCATCGCCTACAATGAGCAATAACGCTCGCATTCCTCGTCGATCAAGTTCACCTACTGATATAATAGCAGTATCCAAGCGCTTGGATTCTACTAATCGACCGGCATACATGATAATAAAACTGGAAAGTGGTAGGTCATATTTAGCCCGCAAAGTGCGTTTAGTACCACTTGTTGCAGGTTTAAATACGTCAATATCGACTCCGTGCGCTATAAATGATGATATCTTCTCTTCTTCGATTCCTAGCGAGATTAAAACAGCGCTGACCTCTAACGAAAATGGTATGAGTAGATCAGCTTTTTTTATGATCCGCAAAGACACATGCTTTGAGTAGAGTTTACCAATAGTATCAACTAATTTGTTTCCGTAATACCAGCCGTACCCAGGAATACCGTTTATCGATAGAACTATTGGGAGATCACTTTTCATTGATTTTAACTTAGGGAGCGGTAAACAGGTTAAGAATTCAGGCGAGTAAAAGTGAAGAATATCGATGTCGGAATCTTCAATGATCTTGTTAAGTTCACGGTACTCGCGAACTGGATTAATAAAAGGATAGGCGACATTCTGGAGTAAATAATAATTTTTTATATAATGCATGTTTACGGCACGCGGAGGTTCTATAATCTGAACGGGTGTCTTTTTAGCTTTATATTCAACATATGACGTCTGAACTGTATAGAAATGCACGTTATTCCCATAATTTGCAATAAGCGATGCTGTATGCAATCGTGGCGAAATATTTACTCCGTGGGAAAATGGGGAGATGTAAAGGATATTCATGAACGCCCTTGGTGATGTTCTGCTTTCTCGAATGAAGTGTTACAACATATTGACCTTTTCATTCTGTTTGTGGTAAATTGCTCGTTCTTGCTTATTGCAGTTATAACTTCATTTCTACGAGTGTTGCTGATTCAATCAGGCGGCTATCTGTCTTATACGCGACAAAAAGCGTTCATAGCGGACCCATGAGAGAACTAAGGCGCACTAAGTAAGCAAAGGTTCAGTGAGCGGAACTTCTGTTTCAGTCTTTTGCCCTTAGAACTTAACACGGATTGCGCATAGGATTGGCAGAACTGCTCCCTAGCCTGTGTATCAGATTCATGGGGGTATGCTTTGATTTTGAATTGGCTAGCTAATAGCGATGCAAATCGGTTGAGTAGCATGTTCAGGAATGACCGCAGTTAGCGCGAAAGTTTCATGACGTATGCTTAAACCTGTTAGGGGTTAATTGATGCGACTTCAATTACCACCCCTATCTCTCCACTAGCCCAAGTCTAACATATGCTCTACACGGAGTGTGACTTGGCTTTGTCTTTGAATCGTCCAATTAGATCGAAAATGAGCTGCTCATAGTTGTCAACAATCGTATCCCAAGAGTAATGGTTTTTAACTCTTTGAAGAGCGTTAGTTGTCATTTCTGCATATTCGTCACGATGAGCTGCGACTAAGCGAATGATGGGCGCAAGATCATCTGCATCTCTGAAAAAGATCGCTTCATTTGCACAGACCTCTTTGTTAAACTCATTATCATGCGCTATGACTAATGCTTTACACACCATTGCCTCCAGCAAAGAGGGGTTAGTCCCCCCCGCAGAATGGCCGTGTATATATGCGATGCAGTTATACCTCAGCATCGACAGCAAATCTTTCTCATAAACAGCGCCAGCGAATACGACGCTACCGCTTTTGTCGTACTGTGCCGCCACTTTATCGACCGCTTGCTTATACCTTCTGCTTGAAAAATTCCCGACGACGATCAGTTTTGCCTGCACATTTGCCCGCAAAAAACCTTCAATGATCGCCTCGATATTGTTGCAAGGCTCCAGCCGCGCAATTACGAGAAAATAACTGAGCTGGTCCAATGTCACCGCTGCATTTTTTTCGGTCAAAACGTTGTTAATTGACGCAGGATCCCAACTTCTAAAAGCTGGCACATTAGCTCCGTACGGAATGTAATGAGGGGTTTTTTTCGTTGTCGCGGCAATAAACTTCTGTATTGCTCTTGAGTCTGCAATCACAACGTCCGAAAACCATACTGCGAGTTTTTCACTCAAAAACAGAATCGCTCTCTCCGCAAGATTGTACCTGCGGCGTCTCCATTCTATTCCGTCAAGGTTCGAGATCAATTTTTTCCCGAAGAGCTTGGGAATAAAAAAGAATGCGCCCGCCCCGTAACCCAACATGATAACGCAATCACACAAGAGGCTCGATCGAGTCAGAGAGTAAATGTCGTAGAGAGTCTCGTAAAGAATGCGATAGAAAGGCTTGACAGGGAAATAAAACAACTGAACGCCTTTAAAACTCGGTATTCTGGGATTTACTCCGCCTTCACAACTCACATACACTATATGGCCAAGCGCTGCGAGTCGCGTGCCGAACTCTTCGGCAAACGTCTCGAATCCCCCGTAACGGGCGGGTATGCCCCGTGATCCAATGATTGCAATTCGCAGCGTCATTTCATTTTCCCGACAGTGTTTTTCCAGCTCGGGAACTTCGCACGTCGACTCTCGTGTACGCTTCTCTGCTGGTGTGCGTCAGATCGACGCTGTAAACGTCGTGTCCTCTGCTGCGCAGCTCTGCCACCAAGTTCGTTCCGATGAACCCAGCGCCCCCCGTCACCAAGACTCGTTGCGTTTCTATTCGCTATCTTTCCTCGATTTCTCCGGGTAACTGGAAAAACGATGCTGCGCCTATATAAAAGTAACAATCGCGGTGGCGGGGGGACAGCTGCTCGAAATTCCAGAATCGCCGAAAAAGCTTGAGCCCGCTAGGACCTCGCTAGGCAAATTACGACGTAGAGATCGCGCTTTCTGTTTCAGCGTGTGCATCGTCGCCTGTGAAACGCGCTGAGGGGGGCGAGCTAGCAGCCCTCAAAGGAGCTGAGTCAACGCTTGTTGAGCACGCTCCGATGATCTTTTTTTAGAGACACACAGCTTCGATACGTGTGTCGATTGTTGCCGCCTGTTCACCTCTCTCGGCTACGCGGTGGAACGGTTCCACGGCTCAGGTACTACGGTTGCCCACAAGGTGTGATAACACACGATTCGCGTCGTGACGCGGCCAAAAAAGAACGAAAAAAGCTACACGAACTAGTTTTATTCACACTCGACCTACTTTTGCCGCATAGAAAGCAGATAACAAGATTTATACGAGGGGGGTAACTCAGGCTACTTTTCTTCATTTTGTGAACTGACCAAAGCCGCCACGCGCACCGCGATTTTCCACCAGTAGTCAGTGGTCCGATGCGGCTAAAGTGCCACGATTGTGGCAAATATCATGGTGTGATAGGCCAGGGCCCCGAAAAAAGAAGGACGTGTACGCGACCGTTTAGAAGGCTTTATCTCAATGTGCTAGAGTGCGACGCACGCGCTAACGCAGTTTTGACATCTCCCTTGTTTTTCGACCCTTCTTCTTTTTCTGCCGGCCACGTATTATAGTTTGAGGGGCCGTGTGTTACCGACACGACAGTCCTGAAACCACGTGAAAGTCCGCGCACCTGTTTTGCATGTTTTTCGAGTGAACGAACAATATTAAGGGGGGGAACTAATGGGGCGTTCCGACAATCACTTGCTCCGAGAACAGCCGAAACGCAACGGTTAAATCGTAGTACATTTCTTACATAAGTAGTCGAGCGAGTGCTCTGCAGTTTTGAATGAGGTAGCACGAAATCGATAACGAAATACGAGGAGGTGAGAGAGGTGAGTCCGCTTAGGATCATAGAATATATATTACTGGTTATTTTAGCGGTTGGCTGGGCGTATCTGACCTACGCGCAAGGGTTTGCCTGGAGCCGCGCAGCTAGCATCGTTGTTCCACTCATAGTCATAGTTCTTCTATTCATTGAAGATCGAAAAAAATAGTGGGGGATCGCTGCTTCTAAGTCGATCAGCATAAGTCGAAAGCATTGCTGATCTGACTCGTATTAGAGCCAAGAGCGTGCTGTTGAACAGAAACACCACGTCACCGCCGTCGCAAGAGCGCAGAACTCAGCGCATTTGTGCGCCTCGCCAACGCGTGTAGATAATGCGCGAGCATCGAAGCCGAACGAAGTGGGCGAGGCGAGCGAGATTGCTACGACAGCGACAGCGTGCATTGGAGTTCCGACACAACACGCGACGAGTCTGACTGCTCGCAACGAAATAGAAAACACTATATGCGATCCGCTGACTTCTCTTTTCATATTCTCCCCCACAGGGGCTTCGGCGGTTGAGGGATGGCCAATCAAAGTGATCTTGCGGCAGACCGGGAAAGGATTCGATTAGAGAGGGTCCCCGGCGATGCAATGCGATATATGTGCCCTGTTTGTCTAGCAGAGGGGTCCAAGCCGATGTCAGTTAAGCACCACGTCGACTGCCCCTATCTTAAGCGGCGAGATGACCGTTAGTGGTTGAACACGCAGCTAACAACAAACAGAAAGCGCACGTGGATTCGACGTACATGTGTCCCGACTGCGGCAGCGAGGGATCTGAACCGGAACTGATTAAGCACGCCGCTGAGTGTCCACGCGCGAAACCGAGCCACTAGGCGTACCAGCTTGTCCCTCTTTTTGCCTTAGAAACGCGCTTTTGGCGCGCATCGTTATTGTGCGGCAGCAGTTAAGCAACTCAGGACTTGTTCGGATCGCTCTTCTTTATGCGCTGCGAAAGCCGTGTGGCTTAGAAATCGTTTCCTGCACAAAAACAGCTTATCTTAAACCCTCTACGAACGAAGACCGCTTCGGTTGATCCCGTGCCCTGCTGAACGCTTGCGTTGGAAGGCGCGGTTGCTGAAATAGACAAGTGCGTGACTTCACGAGCGCGCCGCGCCCAAAAAAGACCTCAGGTGTTCTCTTCCACGGGCTTAGCTAAAGCGCTGATCGATTGAAACGCAGCAATGGCAGCGTTCTGCTGTTCTTCCGTGAGCGATTTGCGTCCGTAGTGGGTGCGTTCAAAAGCGACGGTCAACGTACGCAAGGGCTCCCGCACCTCAGGGACAGCCGCTTCTAGTGCGCCATATCGCTCCCAGTGCGTCATGTGCGGAGGGAGGGTGACCGTTGCGCGTGTCGCGAGCGACGCAAACGCAGCGTCGTACAACACGCCGATCGCTTGCCGGTCGTCTCCTCGTTCAAATAGCTCGAATGCTTCTTTGACGGCCGCCGCGTCGCCTGTGGGTTTAGGTGGAAGCTCGCGTGCCGGCTCTGATTCGAGCGCAGGCTGCTTGGCTGCTTCGATTCGTTCGTTTTGGCGCAGAGCGTGTCTCCTCGTCCAGCGCTCGAATGCTTCTTTGACGGCCGCCGCGTCGCCTGTGGGTTTAGGTGGAAGCGCGCGTTCGGATTCTGGGAGGGGGGGTGAACCTTCTTCGGTTGTCTCGGCGGCACGTGGCGGCTTTGTCGGGGGCGCTGGCTGCGGGGGCGCTTCAGCCCCTTCTTGACGACGCGAAGCAGCTCTCGTCAAGCTCGGGAACCGCTTTCGCGTGGCTGCGGGACGGCCTTTGACGCGCCTTGACGAGCGTGGCCAAAAGTATAAGTAGATGCCGAGAACCACGGCGCCGGTCACAACGGCGATGATGAAGTACGCCGGCGCCTGGCTGACGGGGAGGCTAGCGACAGCGCTTGTGGCCGCCGGAAACGCCGGATCGCCAGGTTCAGCGACCGTATAGACGTTTACACTGCCCGAGAGCACCGCGGGAACGCAGTTCACGCCGACCGGCAGAGAAAAGACGTACGCACCGCTCTCGTTCGTCTGCGTGCGCGCTACGGTGATGCCCCCCATGTGCAGCGCGACGGGCACGGACGCGAGCGGGCCTTTCGGTGTCGAGACGACCCCTGCCACGTATAGTCTGCTCCCGAGTGACACGCTGTCGGAGAGCACACGTACGTTGTTGCTCACCGTGGTGTTGGAAGAAGCGGGCCTAGTCTGAGCGGCGACGCCGAGCACCGGGACTTTTAAAAGGCTGTTCGACGCTGTGAGAGCGCCGAGCATACCCACAAGCGCTAACGCAAGCACGACGCACACACATCGAGTTTTTCTTCCGGAAAGACGCACGAACGACACCTTCGCTGACACGTTGTACACGGTTTAACGGGCCTAGACCAGACCAGACACAAGAACATTGACGATCTCAATATTAAATACTTGTTTTTCCCGTTTGCCGAAAACTGCGTCGCCTGTCGGTTCGGTTTCGCCTTAACGCCGGAAGAATGTTACGTCAAGATCCGGTCAAACTCAACAAGGTAATCAGATCCTACGCTGCTGCGGATACGGCGGCCCCTCTCGACTGCCCGTCTAGCACCGCAGCAGGCTCAAGATCAGATCGATGTTCGGCTCATCGTCGCGAAAAAGCTCATCAAACGTCAGGAACGTGTCCCTGACCTGAAGCACCGGCGCTATCGTCGTGAAGACCCCTTTCATGAGCAGGGCCGTCCGCGACTGCGGCGAGTCCAGGTCGTGTTCTTCAAAGGAGACGCCGTGCTCCACAAGGGACTTTTTCAGGATTGTGCAATTGGGACAGACGGGCAGCGTGTACACGCGTACCGCGAGGTTCGGTTCTGATGTCATCAGATGGTCCTTGGCCGCTCACCCGTATTAAAGCCTCTCTTGCGCCGGGAGGAGTGCCTCCACGCGCAATCGTCAGCCGCTCCGATCGCATTCAGCTTTTTTCGAGTGACTTAGCAAATTCCTGGGCTTCACGCAGGTCCTGCTCGTTCGGCCTTCCTTTGGCTATTCCGCCGATGAGTTTCATCGCCCCATACGTATCAAACCCCCGGCAGGAGAACTCCCCGACGATTGTTACTCCCTTCTCCTCCAATTGACTCTTCAAGGCACGGTGGTACGACCCGAGACGCGGTGCGCCCCTCGTTGAGAACACGAACGCTTTTTTGCTATCCACCGGGAGCCCATCGACCAACTTGAGCAAGCCTTTGTAGTGCTTTCCGAAGGCGATCCCCGACCCAAACCCGATGAGGTCATACCCACCGAGCGCCGCGACGTCCACGTCACCGGGGCTGACAACTTCTGCGTGCAGAACGCCCGCCATCGCGTCGGCGATCTTTTTCGTGTTTCCGTGGTGCTCTGACAGACAGATGATAAGCGTTTTCATCGTTTTGTCACCTTTTTCGCCTTTGAGCGTTACGCCAGCAACGCCTTTCGCACTTCTCGCGCGTTTTCCGTGCTCGTCAGCACTTCAACGAGGTCGAGGGCAAAGGCTATCGCCGTCCCCGGACCCTGGCTCGTGATAATGGTTCCGTGCCGGACGACCGGCTCCTCCACGCGTTTTGCCCCGGGGATTTCGATGCCTGGATAACACGTCGCCGTTACCCCTTCCATGATGCCCGCCTGCCCGAGCACGTGCGGCGCTGCGCAGATCGCCCCGATGTACTTGCCTGCGCCGTGCGCATCGCGTATGAGCTTGAGAACTCGATGATCACGCTCGAGGTTGATGTAGCCGGGGTTCCCACCGGGGAGGACAAGGGCGTCGTACGCTTTGACGTCGTCGATAGAGACGTCGGACATCACCTCGATCCCGTGGTTGCCCGCTATGGGCGGATCCGCGATGCCGGCGAGCGTGACTGATATGCCCGCGCGTCGGAGCACGTCGACGATGGTGACAGCCTCGAGCTCCTCAAACCCGGGGGCGAGAAGGACTACTACGTTCATGCCTCTACCTGAGGGCTCCAAGCTCTTAAGCGTTTTCGACGCTTGTGGCGGCGCGCGCACGTCTTAGCGCGGGTCAACAGCTGTCACCGGTGAACGGCGAGCATGTTGAAAAGCTGTGGTGAACTACCGGATCAGAAAGCACGGCCGTTTGCGGGGACGCAGTCGCAAACGAGGAACGTCGAGGCCTGGACGATTACGCGTGGTCCCAGCGTTACTGACAAGTGCAGACGCCCCATCCGGATGAAAGCATATAAGTGACGGCCGCAACTCTCTCTTGAGGTATGTGATGCTAGAGATTACGGTCCACGAGATCCGAGGGATCTGCCCAGTGCATTCCACCGGGGATCGTATTCTCATAGAGGGGCCAAATATTGTGGTCGCAGAAACCGATGCACTCTGCACCCATGCGCTCTCGACGCTCCTCCATTATACGACGATCCTCGAGCAGTCGTGGTGCCCGGTTGCCCTTGGCTTGACAACGTCTGAAGACGCCGCGCACGCCTATATGCAGTGCGTCGATCCGGGGCCACCGTACACAGAAGGGGGCACGGTCATCTTCCGGTGTCGGAAAATAGAGCGTGAGTAGAGCGGCCAAGCACACGGCGCCGATGACGCAGTTGTCCTTTCCCTAGCGTTTCACGCTGTCGACTGCAGGATCCACCCTTTGCGCCTGAAATAGACCACCATCGCAATAATGATCACCGCGGTAACTAGCCAGAACGCGGGATACCCCCACTCGGAAGCGACTTCTGGTTCCCTGAAGTTCATACCGTAGACACTCGCGATAAACGCGAGTGGGAGAAATATCGTTCCGATGATCGTCAGCACCTTCATGACCTCGTTTAGTTTGAGGCTCACGCTTGAGAGATAGATGTCGAGAATGCCTGAAACGATGTCTCGGAAGGTCTCGACGATATCGATCGCGTGAACGGTGTGGTCGTAAACGTCCCTGAAGTAGGGATGCGTGCTCGCTTTGATGAGGGGTGTTTTCGCTTCCTCGATCCGGTCAATGACCTCCCGAAGCGGCCACGTCGATTCTCGGAGGTAAACGAGTTCCGTCTTGAGCCCGTGAATCTCTTCCAACGTGCTCGGCGTCGCTGACGTGACGACCTGATCCTCGAGGAGTTCGATCCGCTCTCCGAGCTTTTCGAGGATCGCGAAATACTGGTCAACGATGACGTCAATGATGGCGTACGCCAGGTAATCAGGCCCAGTCACTCTGAGGCGTTCCTCGTTCGAAGAGATGCGCTGCTTCAGGATGTCAAACGCATCGTTATGCCCTTCGCTAAACGTCAGCACGTAGTTCTTCCCCAGGACGATGCTCACCTGCTCCTCTTCGACGGTCGCCGCCTTATCGTTGTAGCGGAACATGCGCACCACGATGAACACGTAGTCGTCGAATACCTCGACTTTCGGGCGCTGACTGGTCGTCGCTATGTCCTCAAGCACGAGCGGGTGCACGCCAAAGCTCTGCTTGACAGCCTCGAGCAGCTCCGGAGTGTTTGGTCCTTCGACGTTAATCCACGTGACGGTGGGCGTTTTCGCGTACGTCCCGCACTCTTCGATGCTCTGCGCCTCCGCCTCATTAAAGGTACGAGCATCGTAATCCACGATGCGAATCTGTGTGGTTCCCGTTGCTCCCGGAGGGGATACCAAACTCTCTGGAGCTTGACCCGCTTTCTCCGATCGATCTTTGATTCGCTGGACGTAGCGTTTCGTCCTCTTGTGCGTTGTGTGTGCTTTTGTCTCCGTGTGCCTCACCACTATTCAGCCAGCGAACAACAGCTTAGGGACTCCCTGCCTGCTGCTAGACAGCGCCACCGCCTCTGGCAGCCTCTTCACCGCGTCATGCTCGACTGAGGTCGTAGCGCTGCGACCGCAGCTCACGACGCATACCCGGCGGCCGATAAGCCCGCAGGCCATATTAGCCGCGAGCGTCCTTTAAAGTTTCGTCTGCGCTCTTATGCTTGATGCCTACGTGTGACTCGGCGCGCTGTTTCAGTGAAAGAGCTATTAGCATTACTGACAGACTAACGCTGCTATGCGTGATTAGGGGCGATCTGGACGGGAAGACATTGTGACGGCAGACGATAACACCCTCGACGTGCGGAACCTTACGAAGCGCTTTGGTCCGATCATCGCGATCGACGACCTTTCCTTCAGCGTTGCTCAGGGAGAAATATTTGGTTTTCTCGGGCCAAATGGCGCAGGAAAAACCACGACCATTCGGATGCTCACTGGCCTTCTGACCCCCGACGCAGGTGAGATCATGGTTCAAGGGACAGACGTGCACCGCGATCCGATACGGGCGAAGATGGCGATGGGCGTCATCCCCGAGATGAGCAACGTCTACATCGAGTTGACGGCCAGACAGAACGTCGTGCTGGCAGGCAGGTTCTACGGCAAACGAAAGAGCGAGGTCGAAGCGCAGGCTGATCGGCTGCTGAAGCAGTTTGAACTCGACGATCGGAAGGATGATCGCGTTCAGGGGTTTTCGAAGGGTATGAAACAGCGCGTGCTTATCGCGAGCGCGCTCGTGCACGCGCCGCAGGTGCTCTTCCTCGACGAACCCACATCAGGGCTTGACGTGCACAGTCAGCGACTGATCCGCACGATCATCACGGAGATGCACCACGAAGGTACCACGGTTTTTCTGACCACCCACAATATCGAAGAGGCCAGCGCCCTGTGCGATCGGGTGGGTATCATCAATCGCGGGGCACTTGTCGCCGTTGACACGCCGGAACAGCTGAAAAAAGCGTTTCAGGAGACGCAGTCGGTTGAAGTAGCGTTCGACCGGCCCATTGACGGGTATGAGGTTGTCCCCACCAGCTTGGCAAACCGCGTTGAAAAGGCGGGTGACAAGTGGCGTTTTTACACGGACGACCCCGATCAGCTGATAAAACATCTTGTCGGGTTCGCACAGCGACAAGGGCTCACGTTGACCTCGTTAAACACGTACGGCGCGAGTCTCGAAGACGCCTTCGTCAAGTTCACCGAGGGGGGGCCACGTGTATCATAGGCACGTTGCCGAGCAATTCCGCGGCGTCGCTCTTATCGCAGAGAAAGACACGCGGATCTACTACACCAAACCCCCTGTGCTTATGTTCGCTTTCTGTTCCCGATGTTCATCTTTTTGGCGTTTTTCTTTGGCAGGGAGGCCGACGTGCACGCGCTATTCCCGGGGCTCTGCGCGATGTTCGTGTTCTTTATCGCCTCGTCAGTTGGCCCCCTGATTACCCCCTGGGAGAAGCGTGCAGGAACCTATGAGCGATTGCTTTCCTTTCCGGTTACCGTGAACACGATTGTCCTAGGTGACGTGACCGCTGGCATGCTGTATGGGATCATCATCGCCTCGGTTATTTTGACCGGCGGGACCATCGCGCTCACTTACGCAGTCACTGCCGGGGGCGCCGTCTTCATTGCGGTGATCCTCTTCCTGGGCGCATTCTGTTTCGCCTCGCTTGGCGCACTGCTCGCCTCACCAGCGACCACCGTCCCCGCTAACGTCATGATGCTCTCCAATCTCGTGCGCTTCCCCCTGATCTTTATCAGCGGCATTTTGGTGCCGATCGACAGCACCCACGGCGTAGCAAGGGTCTTAAGTTATTGTTCGCCGATTACGTACCTCGTCGATGGGTTCAACTGGGGCCTAAACGGCACCTCCGCGCTTTCACCGGTCGTCGATCTCGGCGCCCTTGTCGCTTTTAGTGCGGCCTTCCTGGTGCTAGCGAGCGCATTCCACCGGCGCAACGTGATGAAGGGGCTCTGATCGAGCAGGATCGGTAGCTGCATTCTCCTGCAGAAGCGCGAACTTTGCCCGCGTGGAAAACGGCTGCGACTAAATGGTCACTCAAACAAGCCATTGTTATGTGCGTGGCTCGAAGCAGTTTCTCAGCAGGGGTTCACAAAGAGAAGAGCGTCGCTCTGTGGCTATCCAAGAGATGGTGACCCAGCATCCATCGTTGCGCACCTCAAGGTAAAGCTACAGAATGACTAGTAGGCATGCAAGCCCGGCGTCGGTTCTGCGGGCACGAATCTCAAAAAAATCGCGTGCAAGCTCGATATAGGCATATCTAAGCCTCTGCTTTCGTTTCAATCCAGAAGCACACCAGCCATGCAGGCTCGGCCAAGGAACTGAAGCGGAAAACGTTTATCGGTTTACACGCACGTAAACCCGTCTTAAGAAGATAGCTAAGGAATGCGAATGACGTCGCGCAAGCTAGAGGCAGTGCTCGCTGCTGCAGTCATTGTCATAGTACTCACAAGCGGCTGCCTTTCTTCCCTACCATTTCGCTCTACTCCCACCGCTAAGCCGCGAGACATAAGCGGATCGTACGACGCCTCCTTCGTTCTGGGCGGTTGGAGTCCTGTCAGTAAGTTCGCGCAAATGAAGCCAAATACCTATGTGGGCGTTTACACTGATGCAAAAGGGCAAACATGGAACTTTACGGTAGAATTGATCTCGTCCGAAAACGATTCATACGGCCGATATTTCGAGCTGATGAAACAACGAACCGACGCTGGGTACGTCAAAACGAACGAATCGAAGATAGCGCTGGGAACGGGACAGACTGTGTTCGGGAGAATTGACGAGAAGTGGTACGGCTACAAAGCAAGCGACGCAGCAAACCCTGCCCTGTGTGCGCTGCTCTTTGGCTATGACGAGACTTCCCAAAGCTGGGTAGTGGTAACTGCTACTAGTGGTGCGATTGCCACAAAACAAACGAGTGCCACGTTATCTTGACTTTCCGCTGAGTGTTATAAAAAGCGCCGGTCTTCTAACCCGAGAGCGTAGTAATCTGAACGATTGCGGCTGCTTCAAAATACAGTGTTGTATAATCGCAGTCAGTTTCATCCACATACGCGGATCTTCGATCCCTGAGACGCGTTTCGAAACTAGTACGCGTAGCCGGGTTCCTTCCATCCATACGTGTGATGAAGGCTCATCCACGTCCGGATCTTCGCTATTATAAGATAAACGTGGTTCCGCGCCCGCTCCGGGATTGTAACGTCGTATATTCTATCCTGGAGATACTGAAATGCCTCACCGTTGTGTGAGCACGTTTGCATCAGTTTTTCGGCAGCGTTCTCCGCATACGTGCCTGTTAAGTCACCGAGTTGAGAGATCAGCTCATCCACTTCGGCAAGATCTTGTAGCATCGCTAAGAAGCTAGCATAGTCTAGAATAACGGTTTGGCAAGAGCAGCGCGAAAGTAATGCGCTCGTCCTGTACTGTTTCAGTCCCATACGGCGAATAGCTTACTCGACAGGGATGGCTGTTAGAGGACGCAAGACGGCTTACTGCATCAGGCAGCGCAGCATGAACTGCACGATACGCCGCCACATCGTAGTGATGCCTGTCGCCGCAGCGCGGTTACGATCTATTCCCGCCGCTCAAATATCGCTTGACAAACTGGTCGGCTTCTTCGTCTCGCGGTTCAAAAAGAATTCCTTGATCACCGGGAAACGGCACGTGGTGATCGTGTTCCCAGGACAGAATGGCGGGTGGTATGCCATCAGGATACGCGTCGCAGGTCGCTCCTGGGAAGATGACGTCGCGAAAGTGCTTGCATAACGAGCATATTGGTGTCGTCAGTAAGGTCATAGCGCGGTCACACGTCATAACGTTTACAAGCGGCAAAAACTTTGTGTGCCTCCACGATCGCCGAGGGCGCAAGCGCCACGAAACGTGATCTGCAGCCCGTGCGTCTACCGTCACTGATCGACAATATGAGTTCGCCTAGAGGCGAGCCGGCCGTCTGTACTTAGCTTATCGAGAGGATTTTTTTTATAGACCGGAGGAGTATAGGGCAGCAGGTGTTAGCGTGACAAACTTATGGACTTCGCTTCCCGTCGGACCTAACCCGCCCGACGTCGTATATGCGCTGATCGAGGTGCCAAAAGGGTCCCAGAACAAGTACGAATACGAAAAAGAACTCGGCATCTTTGCCATCGATCGCGTGCTCTATTCGCCTGTGCAGTACCCGACTGACTACGGCCTTATCCCCCAGACGTACTACGATGACGGGGATCCGCTGGACGTCATGGTGATAATGGATGAGCCAACCTTCCCTGGTTGTCTCATTGCGGTCAGGCCGATTGGCTTGATGAGGATGATTGACAGTGGAGACAACGACGATAAGGTCCTCGCCGTTCCCGACAAAGACCCGACGTATGCAGAGGTGAGCGACATAAGCGATCTGCCCCCACACAAAATGCGGGCCATCGGACACTTTTTTACCGTCTACAAACAGCTTGAGGGAAAGAAAACCGAAGTCACCGGCTGGGAAGGGGCGGAAAGTGCTAAGAAGGCGATAACGCATTCGATAAAGCTTTATAACGACAAGTTCGGCTAAACAACGCCACTCACGTCTCTTGGTTAGTATGCTGCGAATGCCGGGCTAATCAACGTTGCGATTCAACCCCAACAGCGCTTTAGCGCCTCTCACGGAGGGGGATCTGGTACTTTATAGGCAACTAGCCGAGACACCAAAAAGTTCTTAATCGGGCTGCGTCCTACTACGGCTGCGCAACAAGACACTGCATCACATGGACATTTCACAACTCATACAGTCAATCGTCCTTGGCATCATACAGGGCATAACGGAGTGGCTTCCGATCAGCAGCAAGGCGATGATGTCCGTGATCATGGTGAGCTTCTACAATATGAACCTCACCGAAGCGGTCTATTACGCCATTTGGTTGCACATCGGGTCGTTGTTCGCCGTCGCGCTGTTCTACCGAGGCGATATCCTCAAACTGTTGGCTAACTTGCCCACGTACGTGCGAGACTTTCGCCACCCGAGCGCTTACAACCGACTGACGACGTTTCTCATCATCGCGACGTTTGCTACTGCGCTCGTTGGTGCTCCCTTGCTCGTCTTTGGCTTGACAAAGCTGCAGCTGACGGGGAGTTACGCCATCGCGTTTATCGGCGCGCTCCTCATCGGCACCGGCCTGCTGCAGCTACACGCGCGGCAGAGAGTCGGCAAACGAAACCGGTCGCTCTCACTAACGGATGCCATCATAGTTGGTCTCTTGCAAGGCGTAGCAATACTTCCCGGCTTCAGTCGCTCAGGACTGACCGTATCAGCGCTCCTCTTGCGTCGTTATTCAGCAGAGGACGCGCTCAATTTGAGCTTTTTGATGTACATCCCGGCCGTGATCGGAGCTGAAATAGGGCTGAGCCTTATAAAAAGCGGGTCGTACTTCACCGTGTACGCGCTAGTCGCCATCGTCGTTTCGTTCTTCTTCGCGTTATTAACCATTAGCACGCTCCTGAAAGTGGCAGAGCGGATAAACTTCGGCTATTTCTGTATCCTTATCGGGTGCTTGGCGTTGGTGCCGCTGCTCATTACGCTGACCGGCGTCGTGCCCGGCGTCTGAAAGACCGGCTCAGCTTATCCTTCTTTATTTGAGCTCTCCCAAAACGGCAACTGACACAACGAGGCTTCAGCACCAAAAAAAATCGCGGCCGTCGCAAGATCTTCGCGATCATGATGCAATTGATATACTGAGAGAGCGACTGAACCCACGTGAGCATCGGAGCGTTCTGTGACAAGCAGCATCAGCCGACGATAGACGCCATGATCGCTTCGGTTCAATCGAAGCCTCTTCAATGATGTCAGCTCCGGTCGCTTTGACGACCTTCTCGAACGCCTCGAAAATGAGGGAAAAACTCTCGTCGTGGTCGGTACCGCCACCGACATTCTTGGCGTCATCGGCCTCAAGGACCGAATTCGGGAAAAGTCTGCTCCCGTGTTGCGCGCTCTCGCGTCACGCGGCATCAAAACGGTCATGCTCACAGGTGACAATGAACGTGCAGCAGCCGCTGTTGCGAGCGAGCTGGCTTTAGACGAGTGCTACGCAGGGCTACTGCCGGAGGACAAAGTGCGGCACGTTGCCGAGTTGACCAGGGCCTACACACACGTCGTAATGGCCGGTGACGGAGTTAATGATGCTCCTGCCATGGCGCGGGCACAAGTGGGCATCGCAACGGCAGCCGCTGGCTCGGACGTCGCTGTTGAGACTGCAGATGTCGCGCTGATGGAAGATGATCTCTCAAAGCTGACGTATCTCATCGATCTTAGTAAAAAAACAATGGCCGTTGTCAGGGAGAACGTGATAGCATCGGTTCTGATTAAAGGATCTTTTGCGCTGCTCGCCCTTCCTGGAATTATCACGCTCTGGCTAGCAGTCGGTATCGGCGATATGGGGTTAAGCCTAGCCGTTATACTTAACTCCTTACGAATCGGTCGAAGGCAGTAGCGGGTCAACGGTGCCCGTTTGCAAGGCCGTTGCGAAAATAGGTTTAGCCGTGATCATACGACTTCAGCTTATTCGAAACCACAGTCAAACTACCGAACGCGGCCCAGCAGCCAGATTTTTGAGGCAACAGATGGGTGCCACCTCCTTTTGAACGGTGCGGTGAGAGAGTTATCGGCGCTGCATTAGGACGCAACAGTTATGTCGCTGTTGGTCTTTCGACAAACTCCTTAACGGTTACTCGTTTCTAGCGTGACCGTCACATTAAAATGGTAGCATCGCAAAAATAGTATCCGGATCATAGACAGGAGTTGCAGATCTGCACTATTGTCACCTTTGCCGCAACAAAGCGCAGATCTGCAGCACCGTCCCCGAGCCCACAGGGGTTCGGGATTCTCTTTTTTGGGTCTAAGAGCGTTTCATGCATAGTCGCGTTTATCATCATTTAAATATTTCGATTTGTGCTGATCATCGAAGCCTTGAACAGCCTCGCCATTGCTTTTCTTCCGGATACTTTTCTTAGCGCCAGAATTTCTTCCTTTCCAAAAACAGAGAAATGCTTATTGACCTGAGCCTCCTTTAAAAAAACGGAGATAAAATCATGTGTTCTGGCGGTGGCCCAGTTGTCACTATGGAAACTAGCTGGTTTGCGACATATAGCTGCAGCACCTGCGGGAAGAAGTTCAAAGCGATGGGCAAAAACCCGACATGTCCTTCTTGCCGATCAGAAGACGTAGTTAAGCGTTCAGATTAGACGTGAACCAGAGGAGATTGGAGACTTGTCAAAGTGGCTGCTCTGTCAGTGACCGCGTTGACAAAAACGCGGATCTTCTCAGCAACCTGTATGGACAGCGCTCATTGACCCCAGAAATCGACGAGAGTGTAGTTTAGGCTGCCCACCCCAAACTCAGCCGCGTAGGCGAGGTGCGCGACATCTTGGGCGCTCTGGTGCTTAAGCGAGCGATCTCGCCATTTGAGAAGGTCAAAGCCGGCACTGTCGAGCGCGAGAGGGTCGATGCCGGCCAGCATGTATCCGAGAAGCGCCTGTTTGCCCCCGTGCCGCACTTCCTCGGCCTGGAGAAGCGTCTCAACGGCATCGAGAATGAAGAGGTTACACGGTTCGATCGAAGCGATCGCGGCAATCGCTTTGTGAATGTCAGGCGTGCCGCGATGCATTGCGCTGCGCTGACCGAGGTCGAGCAGACCGAACTGATTCTTTATGGCGCCAGTCATGGTGCAAGTTACGTGGCGCTTAAGAACCGGAAGAGAGATCTTCAGGTCAAAGGAGCGGGGGACGACGGACAGGGAAAGGTCAAATCCGTACGGTGTCTGGCGCTTCACGTGCTTCCGCAGGTTGAGGTTAACCAATTTGACTCCGTGGGCATCGCATACATGGCGTAGAGGGTGCCCTTGAGGCACAGCTCCCGCTTTGCCACGCCAACTATAATCGTAAGCAGGCCCGTCACCTACCACCACGCGATGACCAGACAGGAACGTAAGGACAGCGTCGAGCACAAATGGATCGGTCGTAGTCGGATATGTCTCGTCTGAGACGACATTAGGCTTTACGAAAACTGTCTCAGCCTCCTCGAACATATCAGCATACTGCGCGAGCACACGGTCGACAAAACCCCTCTTTGTCGCAGCGCTTTCCAAGGCGACTAAGACATTCGACATAATGTACAACCTATTAAGAGATGCGTCCTAAATACTTTGAGGCCCTACTCATCGAACACAGTCCATTACGCTGCGTTTTGGCGGCTACCCGCACAGCGTGCCATATGATCGATTCAATCTTAAATCTGATGTGCGGTGCGACGCTAGGCTCACCGATTAAGACAAAAATGCAAGCCAAGCCGCTGTCGTTTTGCTTAGAGAACAAAGCGTTTACCTGAAAGGATGCTGTCAATACGCCTCTCGCTGAAATCCAATTCTGAAAGATACATTGATGCTATTCTAGTGACGGTTATTTCGCGAGAAGACGAGAACGAAAATTGCCAGCGGCTCGGGGTTCGCTTATCAAAAAGAGATCTAGTCACGTATCAAGGTAGCGCAAATATTCTCCATATTTCCTTTGATGCTGTTTGAGTTTTATCGTGTTTATTATGTTAAGTGAAAAAATGAGCCA